>Ga0209148_1000047_pt1 | contig 434369 bp, 381 predicted proteins | sample AraplaCol_mMF_r2_2_FD_184288 | JGI IMG/M metagenome (GOLD analysis project Ga0209148, IMG submission 184288) | Arabidopsis root microbial communities from North Carolina, USA - plate scrape CL_Col_mMF_r2 (SPAdes) (version 2) | ecosystem: Host-associated > Plants > Roots > Endosphere | place... | reverse complement strand
GCTTTCTCAGTCGGTCATCGAAAGAAATGGATTCCAGCATGCAAGCCTCCTTCTGCGTTGAGTGGGGATGCCGGAGGCATCCTTCGTATAAGGGCAGCAAAAACGATTCTGAGCAGCACCAATGGCGAACCGCCGCATGCCGTGCGAGGGCCTAGAGCGAGGATAGAGGGCGCGGAGGGCGCTGGATACCCGCTACAGACAACCGCGCGCAATGATCCCGACCGCATGACTATGACCAGTGCGGAGCTTTGTCTGCCGTGCATTTTCTACTGAGGAAGCTTGTCTGCAAACTTTCTGCACTGTGAAACGCTGTCAGCGCCATATGCGCCAGGTTTCTGCCGTGGAGGCAGAGGTTTCTCTGCGAAGAACACCTCCCCAGAAAGCAAAAGCATCCACAGGCGCTCGCGCACCAAAGAAGTCGCCAGCAGGACCAGGTGATTGCGACCAAGGAACCTGGACCAGCGCAACTGGTTGATTAGTCGGCGAGATGCGGTTGTGGTGGAACTAATGTTGGCAGAGGCGCCTGTCAACAAAGTTGGACCATAGTTCCGAACGGAGGACATTGTTGAACCACAGCCAATTAAGCGCCAAGAAACTTGCGCCAGGGTTAAGCGACAACCAACAAGTCTGGGCCGGCTGCGTCGTTCACAGCTACTCGCCTCTCACTAAGGTCCGCTTCCGACCCGAAGCGGACACTACGTAAGCAGCTTTTCGTGCTCAAACTGGCAGATCACGCGGCAAAGGACTGGTGAGTGATGGCGATGCAAGCGAAGTGCCGGCTGCGGTGGCCACGACGTGTAGCACTCGTGTGCGCAGGTTTCGCGATTGGGGTTGCCGGGCCTGCGTCCAGTGCAGCGTCGAACGAGGCCTCGTCGCGTGCGGTGCCCGTTACGGCCTATGAATACGCGCAAGCGCTAGCCTCACTCGCCGGCGGTCGGCGTTTGAATCTCTTCTGCCTAGGTACCGGAACTCCGACGATCGTCCTGGAAGCCGGGGGAGGAGATGACAGCCTGAGCTTTAGGCGAAGGCCATGACGTATTGCCTTGCATGGCGACTGGGCGCGCGCTGGTCGCTTGATCTGGCGCGGCGGCTTTAGCAGGAGCGCTCCGCCCGCTATGGCTCGGAGGACGCAACGCGAGCCGTGTCTTCACCCGCTGTTGCGGGCACCTCTGGCTTCATCACAGGCCGTGGCTGTTCCGTGTCCCCCGCCCAGATGGCGTTTGCGTGACAACGGAGTGCGCGCGCGGTGGCCAGCGCTATCCCGTGGCCGTTTCGGCCTTGAAACACCGGGGCACGGCAAATCAACCTCAAGGGGATTGATTGTTGGCGCTCTTGGGTGCTTCATGGCAGGCGTTTCAAGTCACAGAAAACCCAGTCATAAGGAGCGGATAGTGCCTTCCATCGTTTCACAGCCGGTTACAGAGAAACTCACGCAGTCGGCCATTTTTCTCGTGGTGACGCTGGCACCGGAGCCGCGGGTGGATCAGGCGGTGCGGGGACTTTGTGCCGATATGTCGTCACTGCTGCGTGGCATCGGCTTCCGTCACCCCACGCGGCAACTGTCGTGCACGATGGGTTTCGGTTCGGATACGTGGGATCGCATCTTTGGTGCGCCGCGGCCGGCGGAGCTGCATCCGTTCAAGGAGATCCGGGGCGAGCACCACGCCGTCTCCACGCCGGGCGACCTACTCTTCCATATCCGTGCCACGCATATGGACCTGTGCTTCGAACTGGCGTCCCAGATCATGCTACGACTCGGTGATGGCGTTACCTCGGCGGACGAAGTGCATGGCTTCAAGTACTTCGACGAGCGCGATCTGCTGGGTTTCGTCGACGGTACCGAAAACCCCGCCGGCCAGGCGGCGCTGGACGCCACCCTGATCGGTGGCGAGGACGCGGCGTTCATCGGCGGCAGCTACGTCATCGTACAGAAGTACCTGCACGACCTCAGCGCCTGGAACAAGCTGCCGGTGGAGCAGCAGGAGCGCATCATCGGGCGGCACAAGTTGTCGGACATCGAGCAGGCCGACTCGGCGAAAGCCAGCTATGCACACAACGTGCTCACCAACATCGAAGAGAACGGCGAGCAGCTGCAGATCCTGCGCGACAACATGCCGTTCGGCGATGTGTCCAAGGGCGAGTTCGGCACCTACTTCATCGGCTACGCGCGTTCGCCGTCGCGTATCGAGAAGATGCTCAACAACATGTTCGTCGGCAACCCGCCCGGCAACTACGATCGCTTGCTGGATTTCAGCAAGGCGGTGACGGGATCGCTGTTCTTCGTACCTACCGCCACCTTCCTTGACGATGTGTCGGTGGATGAAACCCCGGCTGCGCAACCGGCGACGGATGAGGCCGCGTCCGGCACGGCGCAGCCCTCCGACGGTTCGCTCGGCATCGGTTCGCTCAAAGGAGAGTCAGCACATGAATAATCTTCATCGGAAGCTCGCGCCCATTTCCGAAAAGGCGTGGGATCAGATCGAGCTGGAAGCCGCGCGCACGCTGAAGCGCCATCTGGCGGCGCGGCGGGTGGTGGATGTGCAGGGCCCCAAGGGCAGCGAGTTCTCGGCGGTCGGCACCGGGCATATGGCGAAGATCCAGGCACCGGATGGCGGCATCGAAGCGCATCTGCGCGAAGCGAAGCCACTGGTGGAATTCCGCGTGCCCTTCGAGTTGTCGCGTCGCTCGCTGGATTCGGTGGAGCGTGGTGCGAACGATCCGGATCTGCAGCCGCTGAAGGACGCCGCCCGCAAGATCGCCTTCGCCGAAGACCGCGCGGTGTTCGAAGGCTACGAACACGGCCATATCGAAGGTATCCGCAAGGGCACCAGCAACGAAGCCATCGCGCTGCCGAAGGACGTCACTGGTTATCCCGGGGCCGTCGCGCGTGCGGTCAGCCAGCTGCGTGAGATGGGCGTCAATGGCCCTTACACGCTGTTGCTCGGCGAGCAGGCGTATACGGCGGTGAGCGCGGCCACGCAGCATGGCTATCCGGTGGCGCGCGACATGCGCAACCTGGTGGACGGCGAAATCATCTGGGCGCCGGCCATCCAGGGTGGCGTGGTGCTCAGCACGCGCGGCGGGGATTTCGAGTTGTATCTCGGCCAGGACATATCCATCGGATACCTGAGCCATAGCGAGAGTGCAGTGCAGTTGTATCTGCAGGAGTCGTTTACGTTCCTGCAGCTGACCGCCGAGGCGGCGGTGGTGTTGTCAGCGGACAAGTAAGAGAAAGGCAGTACGGAAAGACGATCAGGGGCGCGAGCACCGAGCACCAAAGGGTGGCTGGCTTCCCTCTCCGTCATTCCGGCCTGCGCCGGAATGACGAACGTGAAAGTTATCGCAGTTCGTTGGCGTCCCTAGGTGCCGTTGGACACAACAGAGGAGAGCTCTCCATGGATGAGTTCGACCTTTACATCAACCCGAAAAAGCCCACGCTCGGACTCTACGTGAAGAAGGGTGCGGGTTTGCCGGATCTGGCAGATCCGGGCCAGTGGCAGCTCGAAGGCCATGTCTGGTCCAACGAGTTGCCGCCGGATGTACTGCAAGGGCTGGAGGCCAACGGGCACGCTTTCCAGGAGTTGGGAAGCTGAGCTTTGGATGCATCGCACTCGCCGGTATGGACGAACGCGATGCGCACTTCCGGCGATGCGACAGGCGTCACCGGGGAGGGCGGGGCCATGCTGAAGGGCCATCTGAAAGTTGAGGTGCCGATGCCGCCGCCACCGGGCGACGACGATCTGGCCGCGTGGGACGTCACCGATTCCACGCCCACGGGCGTCGATTTCGATGGCGCCGAGTTCCAGCCCGTGCCGGGGCACCCGAACATGTTCAGTGCTTCCGCGGCCGCGGAGTTCAGGCTAACGGTCACCGCGACCGTGATGCCCGATGGTTCGATTGCGCTGGGATATTCGCGCTATGTCGACGAATCGGAAAACAATCTGACCGTATAGGTCGTGGGCGTCGCCGCGCGGCCTATATCGCACGGTCGCGTACTCACCGTGCGGCAGCAACGTTTTGTGTATAAAGGCCGGATACACGACCTAGATCAGGCACCAGGACGTTGCTTCATGGCTGACAAAGATATCCCGGGCATCCGCACTTACGATGCCCCGGCGGGTGGTTGGGGCGCGCTGCGCGCCACGGCACGTGCGGTACGCGAGCAGATGGATGCCGGCGACGCCACCGTCACCCTGTTGCGCACCAACAAGCCGGAAGGTTTCGATTGCCCCGGTTGCGCATGGCCGGACAAGAAGCACACCTCCACCTTCCAGTTCTGCGAGAACGGCGCCAAGGCCGTTACCTGGGAGGCCACCAACAAGCGTGTGCCGCCCACCTTCTTCGCTGCCAACAAGGTCAGCGAGCTGTGGCACTGGAGCGACTACGAGCTGGAAGACGAGGGGCGCCTGACGCACCCCATGGTCTACAACGCCGAGAAGGACATCTACGAAGGCATCAGCTGGGACGACGCGTTTGCGCGCATCGGCGAGATCCTGCGCGGCATGGACGACCCGGACCGCGTGGAGTTCTATACGTCCGGTCGTGCCTCCAACGAGGCGGCCTTCCTGTATCAGATCTTCGCGCGCGAGTTCGGCACCAACAATTTCCCCGACTGCTCCAACATGTGCCACGAGGCCACCAGCGTGGGCCTGCCGCCGGCCATCGGCATCGGCAAGGGCACGGTGTCACTGGACGATTTCGACCATTGCGAGCTGCTCATCGCGATGGGGCACAACCCCGGCACCAACCATCCGCGCATGATGGGCACGCTGCACGAGGTGGCGCGTCGCGGCGCGCCCATCATCGTGTTCAATCCGCTGAAGGAACGCGCGCTGGAGCGCTTCGCCGATCCGCAGAGCCCGCTCGAGATGGCGACGCTCGGCTCCACGCCGATCGCCACGACCTATCTGCAGGTGAAGATCGGCGGTGACGCCGCGGCGCTCAAGGGCATCATGAAGGCGCTGGTGGAAATGGACGCGGCGGCAGGGCCGGATTCCACCGTGCTCGACCACGCGTTCATCAGGGAACACACCAACGGTTTCGACGCGCTAGCCGCCGATGTGCGTGGCGCAGCATGGGCGGATATCGAAGCGACCTCGGGCCTTACCGAAGCCGACCTGCGCGCCGTAGCCGAGGCGTATGCCAGATCCAACGCCACCATCATCACCTACGGCATGGGCATGACCCAGCACCGTACCGGCACGCAGAACGTGCAGCAGGTGGCCAACCTGCTGTTGTTGCGCGGCAACTTCGGCAAGCCGGGCGCGGGTATCTGTCCGCTGCGCGGGCATTCGAACGTGCAGGGCGATCGCACGGTGGGCATTACCGAAAAGCCGAGCGCCGTGTTGCTGGATCGCATCGAGCAGACCTTCGGCTTCCGTCCGCCGGCCAAGCACGGTCACGACGCGGTGGCGGCGATGCAGGCCATTGCCGACGGTCGTTCCAAGGCGCTGATCAGCCTTGGCGGCAATCTGGCCGTGGCGATGCCTGATCCTGAGGCGTGCTTCTCCGCTGTGCGGGGGCTGGAGCTCCAGGTGCATATCGCGACCAAGCTCAACCGCTCGCACCTGCTCACCAGCAAGCACACGTTCCTGCTGCCCTGCCTGGGCCGTACCGAGCGCGACATGCAGGCGACGGGTCCGCAGGCGGTGACGGTGGAAGATTCCATGTCGATGGTGCACGCTTCGCGCGGCAAACTGACGCCGGCCTCCGCGGCGTTGCGTTCGGAGCCGGCGATCGTCGCCGGCATGGCCGCCGCCACGCTGCGCGACAGCAAGGTGCCGTGGATGGCACTGGTGGCGGACTATGACCTTATCCGCCAGGCCATCGAATCGGTATTTCCCGATTTCCAGAACTACAACGAACGCATCCGCGTCCCGGGGGGCTTCCGCCTGCCTATTCCGCCGACGGAACGCGTGTGGAAGACGCCGTCGGGCAAGGCCGAGTTCCTGCTGTTCCGTGGGTTGGAGGAAGATCCCGTGCGCGCTGATCCCAGTGTGCTCAAGCTCACCACCGTACGCAGCCACGATCAGTACAACACCACCATCTATGGCTATGACGACCGTTACCGCGGCGTGTTCGGCCGTCGCGACGTGGTGTTCATGAACAAGGACGACCTTGCCGAGCTGGGTATCCAGGAAGGCGATGCGATCCGCGTGGAAACCGCCTTCGGTACGGGCAAGGAGCGCCGGCTCGACAACGTCATCGCGGTGACCTACGCCATCGCGCGCGGCTCGGTGGCGACCTACTACCCCGAAGGCAATGGCCTGGTGCCGCTCGACTACCACGACAAGATCAGCGGCACGCCGTCGTACAAGTCGGTGCCGGTGAGGGTGATGCGCGCTACATAAGCAGGCTTGCTCCGTCAGCAAGCGGGAGTCGCATGATGATCAACACGTTCAAGGTAGGCGACCACGTCACGTGGAATTCCGAGGCCGGCTGGGTCAGCGGCACCATCATCCGGATCCACACCAGCGATTTCGACTACAAGGGCTACACGCACCATGCGAGCAAGGACGATCCCCAGTACGAGATCAAGAGTGACAAGACCGACCACATCGCCGCGCACAAGGGGCGAGCGCTCAGGTTGTCGAAGTGACGGAGACGATCTACACCATCGGTCATTCCGATCGCAGTTTCGACGCGTTCGTCGAACTTCTGGGCGAAGCTGGCGTCCAGCGGCTTGTCGATGTGCGAGCCTTTCCCATGTCCCGCAGCAACCCGCAGTTCAACCAGGACGTGCTTCCGGATGAGCTCGCCGCACGCGGGATCTCCTACGAACATCTGGCGGCGCTGGGCGGGCGGCGGCGCAAGTCAACGACCATGCCGGTCGACGTGAATGCGTTCTGGACGCATCCGAGCTTCCACAACTACGCGGATTACGCGCTTTCGCCGGAGTTCCGGAGCGGGCTTGACCACCTGATCGCCGAAGGTGGCAGGCAACGTTGCGCGGTGATGTGTTCGGAAGCCGTGTGGTGGCGCTGCCATCGCCGCATCATCACGGACTACTTGCTCGCACGCGGTGTAGCGGTGATCCATATCCTTGGCCGTGGCCATCTGGAGCCGGCGCGCCTCACGGAGGGCGCGCGAATCCAGCCGGATGGCACCGTGCTCTATCCCGCCACCGCGGCGCAATCGTAGTCGCGTGCAAAGCGCGAGTCGTTCGCGGTCGACCGCCTAGCGGGCGCCTATGGCGGAACCGTGTGAAACGCAGGCCTCGTAGGCGCGATCCAGCGTGGAGCGCGAATCGCGGGGAAGATAGCTCCTTGCGCCACGCCGCGCAGACGGTGCTTCCTGAGCGAGAAAGCTGAGCGCGCTATCCAGCACGGCCGGGTCGCGCAACACGCGCCGGTGACCCAGACCTCGGGTCACCATCAGTCGTGCCGATGGCCATGCGTTCACCAGCGTGAAGGCGTGCGACAACGGAACCTCCTTGTCGTCCTCGTCGTGAATCACCAATAGTCGGGCCTGCTTGTGCGCAGCATCCATCGTGGCGATATCCAGATACGACCACGGGTGACCGAGCCAATGCTCGACGCGGTCGCGGAACGCGGCAATGACGCGGTCGTTCGCGCCGATGGCATGCGCGAAGGCATCGATGGAGGCCTCGGGGCGCACGAACGGCGCGATGAACACCAGGCTTGCGGGTGGGGTCCATCCCGCGCGCAACGCCAGCGATACGGCCGTGCATCCACCCGAGTGGGCGATGATGCCCGCCACATGGGATTCACCCGCCGCAATGATCTTCAGCGACTCGGCAAACTCGAAGAACGTCACCGTGCGCCCACCGTGCCGGCTGGCTGCGGAGGCGCCATGCGACGGCGCGTCGAAGGCGACGACGCGGAAGCCCGCTTCCAGCAAGGGCATGACGAATGCCTGCAACTGGCCGGCGTTTCCGCCCCAGCCGTGCAGCAGGAACACGGTCGGTCCTTCCTCGCCCCACGACCATGCCGCGACCTCGCGTCCGTCGACGCGGAAGGATAGTGACTCGCCACCGTCGAGCACGGCTTGATCCGCCGCGCGTGGCATGGTCCGTGGCGCGGAGAACCACAGCCGTTGCATGACGCTGGCCGCGCGCGATGGGCTGATCGCACCGAGCATGCGCATACCCGCTTGTATCAGGCTCCGGCCTGGCATGATCCAGTCGGGTGTCGCGGAATGCTTGGCGGATGTGAGGGATGGATGTTGCGACGTCATGGCGATCACGCGTCCCGTGGGAAGTGCAGGGGATTTCGTTGCGTGGGGACGTTAGCAGCGGTGCATTCACCGGACACCGGGCGCGCCGGCCATATTGATGGGCGAGTTCGCCATCGAGTGGCGATGCGTCAGAACACCGTGACGTCGGCGGTATGGAAGCGTTTGCGGAAGGCGGCGGGCGTGAGGTGCGTGCGACGCGTGAACAGTCGCGAGAACGTCGCTACGTCGAGATAGCCCACTTCGGAGGCGATCTGCGCCACGCTGAGCGTGGTGGTTTCGAGCAGCAGCTTCGCGCGTTCCACGCGAAGGTCGTGCAGCATGTCCAGCGGCGAATGGCCCGTTTCGGCGCGGAACCGGCGCAGCAGGGTGCGGCTGGAAAGATTGAACGCATCCGCCAACGTGTCCAGCCGGTAGCGTTCCGCCAACCGCTTTTCAAACCATGTGCTCACCGCGCGCGCGAACGATTCGCGCCGCTTGTGGCTGAAGCGATGGTCGAGGTACGTGGCCTGGCTGCGCGGGCTGTGGTCGATCAGGCTGAAGCGGCCGACCGCGCGCGCCAGGCTGGTGCCGACGCAGTCGCGGATGAGCTGCAGTGCAAGATCGCCGTAGGCCGTGAACGCGCCGGAGGTGACGATCTCGCCGTCGCGTACCAGCACGGCGTCGGGCACCACTTCCACCTTGGGATAGCGCCGCGCCATTTCACCGGCCAACGCCCAGGCGGTCGTCGCCTGTCGTCCGTCCAGAATGCCCGCTTCGGCCAGCAACAGGCTGCCACCACAGATGGAGGCGACCTTGCGTTGTTCGGCCGCGCGGCGAATCAGCGCCTTTTCCTCGTCGAGTCCTGCCAGGGCGGCAGAGATCTCTTCGGCGTTGTTGAAGTCGAACGCGGGCACCACCAGCAGGTCGAACGGCGCGGGCGTGACAACCGACAACTGCGCACCGCCCGCGAGCCGCACCTGACCGGCGTGCGTACCAATGATGGCCACGGAGAACGGCACGGGCGCATCCGGCGTCCGCAGGCTGCTGATGCGATTGGCCACGAGCAGCACGTCCGAGAGTCCAAGGACTTCGGCACCCATGCATCCGTCGTAGGCAAGAATGGCGACCCGCACAACTGTTCCTTTCGATGGCGTCTTGCGCCTAGCGTGGCGATTTCGCCCTGTACGTCAAGCGCCACCGCCCATGCAGCCTAGCCCGGCGAACCATTGGTGTGCGTGAAAAGTCCTCGTTCAATCAATGGCCTGCGCGCTACATGGGGCTCCGTACTGTGCGTGGACATGGCGGCAAAGGCGACAAGATTGGCGGAATCGCACATGGCCTTGGCCGATGCGCGGCGGAATCGCCCGTCGATCTGTCGCTGCGGCCAAGTGACGGGGCAATGCGGCCAACCTAGGCTGGCACCGATCGATTCCCCCGCCGATCCGGCGCGCTGCTCCCCGCCATGGGATGGCGCGCCGTCCCTTCCCTGGTGCGGATATTCCATTCTTCTGGGAGCTGTCATGCCCGAGCGTCATCTCGTCAGCACGTTTGTTTCACTGGTGGAAAGCGGCCAGTTCATCGAGGCCTTGCAGCGCTTCTATCACCCAGCCGCCGTGGTCTGGGAGAACCGGCAGAAGTCGCGCGTTGGCCTCGATGCGCTGATCCAGAACGAGCACCTCGTGCTGAACACCTTCACCTCCGTCACGGGACAGGCGGCGACGGTGCTGATCGACGGTGAGAACGTCATCATCAACTGGCGCTTCGAGTTCTCCAACGACAGCGCGCAGGTCAGTCTGGACGAAGTCGCCGTACAGCAATGGCACGATGGGAAGATCGTGCACGAACGTTTCTACTACGACCCCGCGCAGCTACGGCCGGATGCGGACAGGTCGGCGGCCAACGACGATGCCCGCGCGGTCGCGTCGCCATGAGCGTGGCCTTCCTCATCACGGCCTTGCTGGTGGTGGCATCACCGGGAACGGGCGCGCTCTACACCATCTCCGCCAGCCTCTCTCACGGCGTGCGTGCGGGCCTCGTCGCCGCGATCGGCTGCACGCTGGGCATCCTGCCGCACATGCTGGCCGCCGTGCTCGGTCTCGCCACGGTATTCCGCACCAGTGCGCTGGCGTTCGAAGTGCTCAAGATCGTCGGCGCCGCTTACCTGCTGTACATGGCGTGGCAGGCGCTGCGGGACGCGCGCATGCTCGAGGTGAAGGATCCGGACGAAAAGCAGGGCGCAATGAAGATCATCGCCTCCGCTGTACTGGTCAACCTGCTCAACCCCAAGTTGCCGATGTTCTTCCTGGCTTTTCTGCCGCAGTTCGTGCCGGCGACTGACCCTGCGCCGATCGCTACGATGCTTATGCTCAGCGGTGTCTTCATGGCGATGACCGGGGTGGTGTTCGCCATCTACGGCTGCTTCGCCGCGCTGATGCGCCAGCATGTCCTCACACGGCCAGCTGTGCTGACGTGGATGCGGCGGAGTTTCGCCGCAGGCTTCGCGTTGCTCGGCCTGCGGCTGCTCGTCAGTCAGCGTTAGGCGCGTGAGCTTGCTGATGCTGCATCGACCGGCTCGTCATCCACGCCAGCGGCAGGCCAACCAGCACGGTATGGCTGAACACCTGCTCGGCCAACGAGACGGCGGTGAAGTGCGGAAACAGCGCGGGCCAGCGCAGCGGCAGCACGATCAGGTTCATCACCGCCCAGAGCGCGAGCCCATAAGCGAGGCCGGACGCGAAAGGCTGCCTGGTGAGCCAGGGAATTCTGCGCGCCGCCGCGATGAACACGGCGACCATCACCAGCATGATGGCGAAGTGCAGCAACAGGCCGACCAGCAACGCGGGCGCGCCCGCCTTCACCGCGCCGGGCCAGATGGCGGAGGCGATGCCGACAGGAACGGCAAGCGGGTTCTTTCCTGCCATCAACGCATACGTCAGGGCCGACAGCATGTCGAGCGTACCGGCGACCAGCGTCGCGCGGGCGAGCAAGCCCTTGGGTCTCTCAAGTGTGTTTTCCATGGTGTCTTCCTCGTGATGCGAAGCGCCCGTGCGGAAATCGCTAGGGGGCGAGCCACCTGGAGGCTAGGCGTCACTCCGTCGCGGGCAAAGCGCTTTTCGATCAGCGGACCGTTTTCGCTGGTCAGGCGGTACGGCGCGCGCTGGAAGCAGGAAGCAGAATGATGCGCATGGCATCCACCGACGCATCATCCGGACATCCGCGGGCATGGCTCTTCCAGTGGGGCGGCTGGCTGGCGTATGGATTGGTCAGCACGTTGGGTGCATTGCCGTATCGGCACGCCTGGCCGGTGGTGCTCTATTTCGCCGGCACCACCGTGGCGGCGTTCTGCGCGAGTTTCGTCATGCGTGCGCTTTGTCGTCGCTTGATCGCCAGCGCATTGTCCTGGTCGAAAGCGATAGCTTTGATTCTCGGCTGCGCCTATGCGCTCGGCTTGCTGTGTTCCATGGCTGGCGCGGTGGTGGAAGTGTTTGCGGGTCATGTGGGCGGCGCCGCTACCGGATGGCGTTCGGTGGCGTTGGCGGGCTTCGCCAATGCTTTCAGTCCCGCCATCATGCTGGTGGCCTGGAGTGCGCTGTATCTGGCCGTGCAGCATTGGCAGGAGGTGAGGCTGCGCGAGCGGCAGCTTCTGCTGGCCGAGTCGCTGGCACGCGATGCCGAGCTGAAGGCGTTGCGTTACCAGATCACGCCGCACTTTCTTTTCAACACGCTCAACGGCATCTCCACGCTGGTGGGCGAGGGCGATGCCCGATCGGCGCGGCGCATGATCGCGTTGCTGGCAAGCTTTCTCCGCTCCACGCTGGAACCCGCACACCAGGGCGACGTCACCATCGCGCAGGAGCTGGCCCAGGTGCAGCAGTACATCGAGATCGAACAGATCCGGCTGGGCCGGCGACTGGTGGCGTCCATGCACTGCGATCACGGAGCGAGGGATGCACTGGTGCCGCATCTGTTGCTGCAACCGCTGGTGGAGAACGCTATTCGCCACGGCATCGCGCCAAGCCGGCGCGTGGGCAGCCTGTCACTGCGCGTGACCTGCCAAGGTGACACCGTGGAGATTGCCATCCACAACAGTGTCGACGGCCAGCGTGAGGGCGTGCCTCCCAGCGGCGGGCTTGGCCTTGCCAATACCACCGCGCGCCTGGCGGCACGCTATCGCGACACCTGCCGGTTTTCTGCCCATGGCGATGCGTCATGCGGATGGCGGGTGACGATCGAGATCCCTCGGCAGACCGCCATCGGGGTCGCAGCGTGATGCGTGTCCTGATCGTGGATGACGAACCGCTGGCGCGACGCGGTGTGCGCGTATGCCTGCGCCGGGCGGTCGATGCCACTGTCGTGGGCGAGGCCGATTCCAGCGACAGCGGGTTGACGATGATCCGCGCGCTGCGTCCGGATGTCGTCTTCCTCGATGTGCAGATGCCGGGCATGGATGCGTTCGACATGGTGTCCCGTCTCGATGGCGACGAGCGTCCCTTCATCATCTTCCTCACCGCGCACGATGGCTATGCGCTCAAGGCGTTCGGCGTCCACGCGGTCGACTACGTGATGAAGCCCATCGACGACGGCCGGTTCGACGACGCCATGCGTGCGGTGCGCCAGCGCGTGCTGGAGCGACATGCGCGCAAGACGCTCGCCCGCGCGCATGGCCTGTCCACCCTGGAAACCGCGTTTTCGCCGACATCGTGGGAAACACGCCTGGAGGTGCGCAACGGTGGACGGACGCTCTGGATCGACGTGGAGGATATCGACTGGATCGAAGCCAGCGGCGATTACGTCACGCTGCACGTCAGCGGGCGACTGCACATGCTCCACGAAAGCATGGATGGCATCGAACGACGCCTCGATCCGGCGCGTTTCGCCCGCATCCATCGCTCCACCATCATTCCGTTGGGCCGCGTGCAGGGCCTGAGCCTGCTGCCCACGCGCGACGCGATGGTCACGCTGTGCAACGGGACGGAATTGCGGGTCAGTCGGCGCTACCGGCACCGGATCAGTGTCGACGGCCTGCGCCGGCCGTGACCGGCGCAGGCCGTCTTGTCACTTGCTGCGCAGAACCGCCTGAATGGCCGCGTCGGTCAGCGGTTCCATCGCGGCGTAGCCCTGCTTGGTCGGATGCACGCCGTCGTCCGCGAAGCCGGGCTTCATGCCGCCGTCCGCCGTGGCCATGGCGCCGAAATAGTCCACGTAGGTAAAGCCATTCGTCGCGGCATAGCTCTTCATCCAGTCATTGAGCGCGCGGATGGTGTTGACGGGCTGTAGCTGCGGCCGCCACGGGAAGTGCGCAGCCGGAGGAACGGATGCCAGGATGACGCGGATGCCCTGCGCCTTGGCGAGCTCGGCCATCGAGGCGATATTGCCTTCGACCTGCGCCAGCGACACGGGACCCGTGTTGCCCGCGACGTCGTTGGTGCCCGCCATGATGTGCACGGCTTGCGGATTCAGCATGATCACGTCCTGCCGGAAGCGCAGCAGCATCTGTGAGGTGGTTTGTCCGCTGATGCCGCGGTTCACCTTGCCCTCGGAGAAGAACGAGGGATCCTGCTGGCCCCAGAACTCGGTGAGGGAGTCACCCATGAACACGACGCGCGGCGCGCGGCCGGTCTTGATCAGATCGACATTCGCTGTGCGGTAGTGGCAGAGATCGCCGAAGTCGTGGGCGAGGATGTACGCCTTCCATTCACCGGAAGGAACCTGATCAGGGGTTTTCCGCGCGGCGCACGGATCAGGCAAGACCCCGACGGGATCTTCCTGCGCGATGGCCGGTGCGCTGGCGATGCAGAACAAGGTGGTCAGGGCGGCGAAGATCTTCCAGCGAGGCATCATGCGTCTTTCCTGGCGTGGGCGGCATTGGGGTGTCGCGGGTCCATTGTGGTCCCGTCTCCCAATCTTACGCGTCATGGGACGATGCGTGACCGTGGCGTTCCCATGGTCGGCAGACACGCGTCACGGTTCGCCCTGACGCAGGCGTTGCAGTTCGTCCTTGAGCCATGCCGCTGAGGTCTGTTGCCTGCCGTCGCAGACCACCAGATAGGGCTCGCCGCTGAGGCTGCTCTGCGTGCCGGCGCGGTCGATGAACTCTTCCGCCGAATTCACCTTGTCTGCGCGCAACAGATAGTGAAGCTTGTCCGTCAGATGGCTTTGCGCCTGCTCGGCACCGTACGACTTTCCATTGCGGATGAAGTTGCAATGGCTCTGTCCGACGAAGGCGAGCAGGGCGGCGATTTCCTGTTGCGCCCTGGCGTCGGGCGTGGCGTAGGCGCTACCTGCCTGGAAGGCGAGCAGAAGGAGTGTTGCGGCGAGGCGTCGAAGGGGCGGCACCAGGTCACCTGCGCAAGGGATGTCGGGAACAGGGTGTTCCGCGTGGCCCGATTATGCCCACCTTGGTGGTGGAGCACGTGTCGACGCGATGTTGCACCGCATGGGTGTATGGATGGGCGGGCACGTGCCATTCCTTGCCACCTGTCTGAAAGCTGAGTGGTGGCAGTCAGGCGGCATAGGGTCGGGCCGTGCTACACCTTTTAACGTCATGGCGGCTTGGGGAGCCATGCGCTGCGATAGGCGGCACTGCTCGGGGTATGTCATGCGGACAGATCATGGGGTCGTCGCCAGGGTCATCATGCTGCTCTGCCTGTGCCTTCAGGCATGCACCACGTTGCCGCCCAGCGATGGGAAGGCCCAGACGCATCATCTTCCGCCCGCCAAGGACACGCCCGCCGCGCAGTACGCCCATGCGGAGGTGGCAAAGCACGAGGGCCAATCCGGTTTCCGGCTGCTCACGCTCAGCGCCAACGCACTGCTCAGCCGCGTGGTGCTGGCCGACCACGCCAAGCATTCGATCGACCTGCAGTACTACATTTTCGCCAACGACATGACGGGTCATCTGCTGATGCAGCACCTGCTCGCCGCGGCCGATCGCGGGGTGCGTGTGCGCATGTTGATCGACGACAACAACTTCGACGACAAGGATCATTTGTTCGAAGCGCTCAACGCACATCCGAACATCGATATCCGCCTGTTCAATCCGCTGCAGACGAGGAACCCGTCCGCGCTGTCACGCGCCGCGCAGTTCATGGTGGAGTGGCGTCGCCTGAACCGGCGCATGCACAACAAGTCGTTCATCGTGGACAACACGGTGGCGATCATGGGCGGACGCAACATCGGCGACCCGTACTTCGATGCCGGTAGCGACACACACTTCCGCGATCTGGACGTGGTAGCCATCGGGCCGGTGGTGCCGCAGGCGTCCGAGGCGTTCGACGCCTACTGGAACTGTGATGCGGCTTATCCGCTCAACCAGCTCGCCAAGGACAAGGCCTCCGGGCAGCGCCTCGAGGCGGCGCGCCAGTTGTTGCAACACGACGTGCGCAAGTTCGCGCAGTCCGACTATGCGCAGACCGCGCTGGACCAGTTGCCGGACGGACCCACGGCCGACCGGCAGGGTGCCTGGTTCTGGGGCGATGCCGAACTGGTGGCCGATCAGCCGGAGAAGATCCAGGCAGATGGCGACGTGCCCGCGCTGCGCATCGGCCCGCGGCTGAAGGCGATGCTGGATGGCGCACAGCACTCCGTCATCGCCACCACGCCGTACTTCATACCGGGCGAGGAGGGCACCAAGCACCTGGTGGAGCGTGCGCAACGCGGCATTTCTCTGCAGATTCTGACCAACTCGCTGGCCTCTACCGACGAGCCGGCGGCGCACGCGGGATATGTGCATTACCGCAAGGCGCTGGTGGAAGGCGGCGTGCAGCTCTATGAGTTGAAACCATCGTCCGGGCAGGATCAGCCGTCCACTGCGCTGGGCAAGTCGTCCGGCATCAGCCTGCATGCCAAGACCATCGTGGTGGACGATCGCCAGGTGTTCATCGGGTCGCTGAACATGGATCAACGATCCAAGCTGCTCAATACCGAGATGGGCGTGATCGTGAATTCGCCCGGTCTGGCAAAGGCCATCACGGATTTCTTCCACACCGCGACGCTACCGTCGAACGCCTATCAGGTGGCGCTGGATCCGGTATCGCATCAAATGGTGTGGCATGCCGACGACAAGAACGGGCCCGTCACGTATCAGAGTGAACCGGAAGCCACCATCAAGCGGCGCACCGAAGTGACCTTCCTGAGGCTGCTTCCTATCGACAGCCTGCTTTAGGCGAGAAAGGCACGCAGGCCGGCAAGGCCTGCGTGCCGATCCGTCACGCGCTGGCTTTGGACTGCGCTTCGCGCAACTTCTCCGCGCATTCCTCGCAACACACTTCCACCACGCGATGGCCGACGGTGACCTTGATGGCGTTGCCGTCCAGTGGGTAGTCACACGCGGCGCAGGTCTTCTCACTCATGGCGTTCTCCTGATGTCACCCGATCTTGGGTGAGGTCAGGAGACCACGCGCATGCCCCGCGCCGCTGTCGAATTCTTTAGTCGTTTGGTCGGCGGCCGATACGGTGGGACCGGCTGTCCTCGTGCAAGCACATTCAGAGGCGTCTTATGTTGGCGGCGAGGAGCGATTTCTAAGCTGCACGGCATCTCCTCCCGTTCGTGCGAGCCGTGCCATGTCCGCCATGCCATCCCGCGAAAACCACCCGCATCTCGGCAACGCAAGCGAGGCGCGCCGGCTTACGTGGTGGGCGCGCACGGGTGGCGCGCTGTTCGCCGGTGTCACCGTGCTGGCCATGGCGTATTCCGCCGAGTGGAAGCTCGGCATGATGTTGATCGACCCGCTGGTATGGATGGTGCTGTTGGTGGCCTTGGCCGCGGGACTCGTCTGCGGCTATGCCGTGGGCGTGCGGGTGCACGCGCGCACGGCACGGTGATGGCCTAGCCAGGGCGACGCGACGACTGCCGAAATTCCGTCGGCGAACGCCCATAGGCTTGCCGGAAGGCGTTGGCGAAGTGGCTGTGGCTGGAGAAGCCGAGCTCCGCCGCCAGCGCGGAGAGATCCTCTGTCTTGCCCAGTCGATCCAGTGCACGGGCCAGGCGTAGCTGCAACTGATAGCGATACAGCGGCATGCCTTCCACCTGCTTGAACACCTGCGTGAGATAGACCGGCGAACTGCCGATCTCTTCGCCGATCTCGGCGAGCGTCCAGCGACGCGAGAGGTCGCTGGACAGCAACATCTTCACGCGGTCGGCCAGGCGCCGGCGGGCATGTGTCGATGCGGCCGCGCGCGAGGTGCGCGGGCCCAGGCTGCGGCACACGAGGGTGAACGCGAGTGCCTCTGCTTCCAGCGGCTCGATGCTGCCGTTCTCCAGGCTGTGGCGCAGCAAGGCGACCAGTGCCTGCGCACGCGCATCGATGCGCAGCGACTGCGAGCGGAAGGTCAGTCCTTCTTCGGTATGGATCAGTTCGCGCGGCGTCAGCTCGGCCAGCAAGGCCGGGGACAGATTCATCGACAGGCAGGCGTCGCCGCCATCCAGCGGATGACTGACCTGATAGCCCTGCTGCCCGTTGAAGAACAGCACATGGTTGGCGTCGGCCACGGTCTGGTCCGACGACACATGCCGCAAATACAGCCCGCGATAGGGAAACACCAGTTGCGTCGACGCCGCGCACTCCTCCGCGCTGCGATGGCGGCAGGTACCGCTGCAATGCACGTCGCGCAGCGTCAGCGTTTCCGTCGACAGCAGAAGCTGGCTGGTGATGGTCGACATGGGCGGTGCCGCTGCGGCGCTCCGGGGCAATGGCCGGAGCATAACAAGGGCAGGGGTGAGGGACCTGTGTCGCCGGTTCGATAGCTAAAGATTCTGACAGCGGGTTCCGGGGCGGGAGTGGTCTCCTAGTCAGGCCCGGAGTGCGGGCTTACCCCAAGGTCATCGTCATGAGTCACGAACAGTCAGCCCGCGCGCAAGCCTTCCGCCAGCTTCACAGCGGCACCGAACCCCTCGTGCTGCCCAATGCGTGGGATGCCGCCAGCGCTCGCATCATCGAGAAGAGCGGTGCGAAGGCCGTCGCCACCAGTAGCGCCGCCATGGCCTGGGCACTGGGCCGTCCGGACGGCGAGCAGCTCGCGCTGGAGGATCTGCTCACCGCCACGCGCCGCGTCATCGAGGCCGTGGATGTGCCGGTGAGCATCGACATCGAGCGTGGCTACGGTGAGGACGCGGAAGACACCGGCGGCCTGGTCGGCGCACTGATCCAGCTGGGTGCGGTAGGCATCAATATCGAGGATGGCAAGGATCCGGCGACCGGCCAGCTCGCCGACCCGCGCATCCTCAGCGAACGCATCGCCAGCATTCGCGCGGTGGCGGAACACCGTGGCGTGTCGTTGTTCATCAATGCGCGCACCGATACCTACCTCACTGCGGGGCTGACTGGCGAGGCACGCTTCAAGGAAACGCTGGAGCGCGCGCTGGCTTATGTCGATGCAGGGGCGGACGGCATCTTCGTTCCCGGCCTGGCCGACGCGGGTGAGATCGAGCGCCTCGCCGCCGCCTTGCCGGTGCCGCTGAACATCTACGTGGGCTATCCCGGCGCACCGGACGTGGCGACGCTGCGTGGCCTCGGCGTGCGGCGCATCAGCCTCGGCTGCGGCACCATGCAGGCAGTGCTGGCGCATCTGGCGCGCATCACGGAGGAGGCGCTGGTACAGGGGCGTTTCGACCTGATGGGCGGCAACATGCTCAGCGTGGGCGATGCCAATGGCTTGTTCGCGTCGTCGCCCGTGCCGCCGATGCGTCAAAGGGCGTGACTCACGGATGGCCCGATGCGTTGCGCGCCTTGATGAAATCCACGAAGGCGCGCAGCGGCGTCGGCAGATGCTGCCTGCCCGGGTAGTACAGGAAGGGACCGCTGAAACGCTGCCACCACGGTTCCAGGATGGCTTCGAGCGCGCCGCTGTCCAGATGCGGGCGCAACAGGCCTTCATACATATGCGCCACGCCCAGCCCCGCGAGCGCGCCGGTGATGATCAGATCGAGCGCGGCGCCGGGGCGTGAACGCAACGGGCCGCTGGGGTCGATGCGCACTTCCTCGCCATCACGTTCGAATTCCCACAACGGCATGGCACCGCTGGCGAACTGCCCGCGCAGGCAGGCGTGTTCAAGCAGGTCGCGTGGATGCGCGGGACGTCCTCGCGCATCGAGATACGCCGGTGCGGCGGCGGTAGCGAAGCGTTGCAGGCGCGGGCCGATGGGTATGGCCACCATGTCCTGTTCCAGCCGTTCGTCGTAGCGGATACCGGCGTCGCAGCCGGCGGAGAGCACGTCGACGAAACTGTCTTCCACCGTCACGTCCACGACGATGTCGGGATAGGCCTTGAGGAAGTCCGCCAGGATGGGCGGCAATACCACGCGCGCCACGCCGGCCGGCACGTTGAGCCGCAGCGTGCCGGTGGGCTTGTCGCGGAACACGTTGAGCACGTCCAGCGCGGCTTCCATTTCCGACAGGGCGGGTGTCAGGCGTTCGATCAGGCGCTGGCCGGCCTCGGTAGGCACGACGCTCCGTGTGGTGCGGTTGAGCAGGCGTACGCCCAGCGCGGTTTCCAGTCGGCGCACTGCCACGCTCAGCCCGGAGGCGGACACGCCGCTGGCGCGCGCCGCATCGCGGAATCCGCCCGCCCTGGCGACGGCGAGGAAGGCGGCGAGGTCGTTGAATTCCATGGCCATTGTGCAAATTTTTGCACAACCTGTTCGAACTGGCATGGATTATCTAACAGGGGCGCTGGTCGCATAGTGAGTCCACCCCATCGAGGACATCGCCATGAATCACCCCGCCACCACTTACGCTTTCGCCGGCAGCCGCGTGAACCGCATGGGCTACGGCGCCATGCAGCTCGCCGGCCCCGGTGTGTTCGGACCGCCGAAGGATCATCAGGCCGCGCTCACCGTGCTGCGCGAAGCTGTCGCCGCCGGCGTCAATCACATCGACACCAGCGACTTCTACGGCCCGCACGTCACCAATCGGCTGATCCGCGAAGCGCTGCATCCGTATCGTGACGAGCTCGTCATCGTTACCAAGGTCGGCGCCATCCGTGGCGGCGACGGCTCCTGGCTCCCCGCGCAGGCGCCTGCCGATATCGCCCGCGGTGTGCACGACAACCTGGAGAACCTTGGTCTCGACGTGCTCGACGTGGTGAACATGCGCATCATGGGCGACGTCCATGCGCCGAAGGAAGGCTCCATCGCCCGGCAGGTGGAAGCGCTGGCGGAGCTGCAGCACAAAGGCCTCGTGCGCCATGTGGGCCTGAGCAATGTCACCGCCGCACAGATCGCCGAGGCGCAGCGGATTACCGGCATCGTGTGCGTGCAGAACCACTACAACCTCGTGCATCGCGCCGACGATGCGCTGGTGAACGCGCTTGCCACCCAGGGCATCGCCTACGTGCCGTTCTTCCCGCTCGGCGGCTTCACGCCGATCCAGTCGACTGCGTTGTCGGATATCGCCGCATCGCTGGGCGCGACGCCGATGCAGGTGGCGCTGGCGTGGCTGCTGCATCGCGCACCCAACATTCTGCTGATTCCCGGCACGTCGTCAGTCGCGCATCTGCGCGAGAACATGAAGGCGCCGGATCTCGCGTTGCCGCAGGGCGTGTTGGAGAGGCTGGATGCCTTGGCGATGGAATCCGCATCGGCATAACAAGTCCTGAAATGCGGCGTGTTCGACGGATATGACGGGCGCGTTGCACCGTCCGGCGGTTCACGCGTTGACATCGAGCCTGCATACTGTCGCCTCGATGTCAGGCGAGGAAACACGGATGTTCAAGCGCATCATGGAGCGTCTCTCGGGCAAGAAGGCGGAAGATGCCGGTCCGATGGAATCGTCGGCGCCACCGCCGGATCAGGAACTCATCACCGTCTACGACAGCTACGGTCGCGAGCTGAGGATCACGCGCGCCGACTGGCGCGAAAAGATGTTCCTGCCCAACGTCAGGTTGAACTGGAACGATCCGGACAAGCTGTATTCGTTGATCCTCAATGGCATCAACGACGGCATGGTCGCGGAGGTCAAGGACGCTTCCGCGCGTTTGCTGAGCATCGACCCTATGCCCGAGCGTAGCGGCACCATTCGCGCCATCGTGCTGCTGAAGCTGGGCCGGCTCGATGATGCCGAGGCGGTATTGCGCGAAACCATGCAGAAGGTCGGTGAAACCGGCACCTTGCTGACCAATCTTGCGAAGGTGGAAGCCGAGCGTGGCGAGCACGACAAAGCCGAAGCCACGTTGTGGCGTGCGCTCGAACGCGACCCGAATCTGGACAACGGCCTGATGTGGTTTGCCGCCATGCAGCGCGATCGCGGTGGTGACGAAGCCTATATCGACGCATTGCAGCGCGTCGCCGCGTTGCCCGGAAGCTGGCGCGCGCCGCTGTGGTTGGCCCGCCAGCATCTGCAAAACGGTGAAGTGGACGCCGCCCGAGCCACCTACGAGCGGGTGCTGGCGAAGGGCGTGCTCGATGGCGAATCGCTGATGATGGTATCCGGCGATCTTGGCAACCATGATCAGGTGCCGTTGATGGTCGAGTTGATCGCGCCGGTGCTGGACCTGGAGAAGCACGACCCACGCGCCGGCTTGAACCTGTTGCAGGCCTACGTGCAGCTGGGCCGTGTCGACGAGGGCGAGGCACTGCTGTCGAAGCTTTATGCGCTGAACATTCCGCCGTTCAAGCAGCATCTGGATGGCTTCTCCGCGCAGCTTCAGCAGTTGCGCGCGGATGGAGCAACACCGACGCCGATTGATCCACAGGCGCTGGACATCGTCAGCGTGCCCTTCGGACGACCCATCTGGACCTATGGCCTGCGCGATCCGCAATGGTTGTTCGCTCCCAAGAGCGAGCACGCGAAGAAGGTGTTGTTCCTCAGCCTGGGCAAGAAGGTCACCCAGGCCGAGACGGCGCAGCAGGAACGCGAGGACGATATCGGCCGGTTGAGCCGCGCCTTGCCGCTTTATTTCGCCGAATCGCTGCATTTCTGGACCGGGCACGAGGGCGTGGCCGTCATGCCGGTGGTTCGTGGCGGCGGGCCTGTGCTGTTCCAGGCGACGGACGAGCATGCCGCGACCATCGAGGCGTTCAAGACACGCGGCGACTTCATCGTGTTCGGCAGCATCGACGATACCGATGGCCGGTGGCGTGTCGAATGCCGCGTATGGTCGGTCGACCAGAACGACTGGATAGCTCACGAACAGTTCGACGTGCCCGCCGCCGACCTGGGACAGGGCGTGCTCGCGCTGGAGCAGCGCTTGCTGGCCGCGTTTGGTGGCGCCAGTGCGGCGCCCAACGATGCCTGGTATGTGCGTCCCTCGGCCGAGGCCATGCATCCTTACCTCACGGGCCTGGGGCAGAGCCTGATGCTTTCGCTGGCATCCAATGAACTGATCCCCAGCGAAAGCCTGTGGGGCGAACGCAACATGCTGGAGTGGTGGCTACGCGTCGCGCTGCACTGGGAATCGTGGGTGGTGCCACGCATGGCGTATCTGGCGGCGCTGTCGAATGCGGCGAGCTACGGTTCCGGCTTGCTGGAGGAGTTCCGCACGCGCACGTTCGAACTGTTCGGATCTGCCGAAAGCCGTGACGCGACCATCGCCCACCTGGCGCCGGTGGCGTGGCGAACCTTCGGCATGACGACGGAACTCGACGAAGCCCGCCGCCGCGCGGTGGCGGGCGATGAGTACGCGCAGTGGCTGGATCGCGTGGCGAGAGGCAGTCAGCGCACTGACGATGCCTGATCGCGCCAGGGCAACCTGCCGGCGCCCCGCGCAGGCACTTGCTGCTATGGTTCCAGGCTATATCCATCCCATCGCCGCGGGCGCTTGACGAAGGAGGGCTGATGACGAGCGCAGGGCAGGGCGATGCACCCATCACGCGTGCCTCGATGGTCATTGCTGCGCTTTCCACGGTGGTGGAGTGGTACGACTTCACGCTTTACCTCTATGTCGCCACGGTGCTGTCGCGCGTTTTCTTCGGCGGGGGCGATCATTCGCTGCTCGCCACACTGGCGGGCTTCGCCATCTCCTACGCGATGCGGCCCCTTGGCGCGTTGGTGTTCGGCGTGATCGGCGACCGGCTCGGCCGTCGTCGCACGCTGCTGTTGTCGATGGCGATGATGACGGTGGCGATGCTGGTCACCGCGTTGTTGCCCGACTACCGTCACATGGGGATGACGGCGGGCTATCTGCTGCTGTTGCTACGCTGCCTGATGGCGTTTTCCGTGGGCGGTGAATACACCGGCGTGGTGGCGTATCTGCTGGAAGGCGCGCAGAAGCGTCATCGTGGGCTGGTCACGTCGCTGGCATCGGCGGCGAGCGAGATCGGCGCCCTGCTGGCGGTGGCCGTGGCCGCCCTGACGGTCGGGCTGTTGAGCAGGGGCGATCTCGACGGCTGGGGTTGGCGTATTCCGTTCTTCGTGGGCGCCGCGTTGGCGGCCAGCATCTGGATCGCGCGTTCCGCCATGCAGGAGTCGCCCGATTTCGAACGGCAGCAAAGGCGCGGCACCGTGCCCGAGACGCCGGTGCGCGACACGCTGGCCCATCATCGTCCGGCGATCGCGCGGACGTTCGCGATCTCCGCGCTTGGGTCGATCACCTACTACGTCGGCATCACCTACGTGCCGGCCTTCCTCAGTTCCACCGGCACCGCGGGCGAAGCCGAATCGCTGGGCTTGTCGACGCTGGCGGCGGTGGCGGTGATCCTGGTGACGCCGTGGGCGGGTTCGTTGTCCGATCGCGTGGGACGCAAGCCGGTGCTGGCGATACTGGCGGTGTTGAGCGCCGTACTGCCGCTGTCGATGTTCGCGTTGATGGCGCACGGCTCGCGCGGGCAGGTGGTGCTGGCGGCCGTGGTGCTGGCCTGCATCGCCGGTGGCGTCAGCGCCGTGGGCGCACCGGCCACGGCGGAGCAGTTTCCCGGCGAAGGTCGGCTCAGCGGCCTGGCGCTTGGCGCAACGATCGCCACGGCGATCTTCGGCGGCGTTACGCCGTTCCTTGCCGAGTGGCTGGTCCACCGGACCGGCTGGGCTGCCGCACCCGGCGCGATGATCGCGGTGATTGCGCTGGCCGTGCTGCCAGTCATGTTGACCATGCCAGAGACGCGGCCCGAAGATTGAGTATCGCAGCCGGCATTGGGGAGCACCTGGCGACCATGCAGATCAGGAAGGCAACCATCGACGACGCGCCCGCGGTTTTCGCCCTGCGTCGCGAAGCGATACTGGCGCAATGCGTTGGTCATTACCCGAAGGCCGATATGGAGCTCTGGACCTCCGGGACGTTGTCCACGACCTTCGCGCAGCGCATCGCCGATCATTTCCATGTGGCCGTGGCGGACGGGCAGATTGTGGGCACGGGCATGATCGATCTGGCGACCGGCAAGATCGACGCGGTGTTCGTGCGGCCGGCGTACATGGGGCGAGGCGTCGGCCGCGCGGTGATGAATCATCTGGAAGGCATGGCGAGCACCGCAGGACTCCGGCAGATCCTGCTGGAATCCACCTTGAATGCCGCGCCGTTCTATCGCGCGCTGGGTTTTGAGGGGGACAGCCGGGTCGTGTACGAGTCCTCACTGGGCGTGAGCCTCACCTGTGTGCCCATGGCCAAGGTGCTGCGCAACGCCTGACGAGGCGCAAAGCCGTGGCATTCGATCGCGCCGGTGACATTCAGACCGTACAGGTTGTCGTTCCTTTGTCGCCCAGCCGCCTGAGCGCGATGCCGAGGCCGATGCGATAACTGCGGCCAAGGTCGCCGTGGATGATGACGGTGGCGACCGGCGCGTGATGCTGGCCCGGCTGCACGCCCAGCTCGGTGCTGGTGTCGTCATGCACTTCGACGTAAGGCGTAGCCACTTCGTCCAGCGCGTCGCTCAGTCCGGCCTCGGGATGCGCCGCCGCTTCCGGTCCCAGCTGGCCGGGATCCAGCAGCATGAATTCGGACGGGCGGCGCTTCATCGAGCGCACGCAGGCGACGAAGTCGCGCAGTCCGCTGCAGCGGAACAGTTCCAGCGTACGGCCAGCAGCGTTCGCGAGCTGCTGCAGGTTGCGCTGGAGTTCGCCGCTGGCAAGGCCGTCGGCGTGAGGGCCCTGGATGATCACGATGCTCACGGCAGTATCCGTCGTCGCCCATGGGGCGGATGTGCGCATGCTGCGACCGGGCCGGGTAAAGGCGCTATGCCGGAAAACCTCCATCCTCGTAAATTTTCCGCAACGGTGCCCTGGGTTAACGCATAAAATGCGGGGACTCATTCCGGGAGATCCCCCCTCGTGTCGCATTACACCGGCCCCGTGCTCACGCGTCCCATCGGCGAGGCGTTGCTCGCTGCGCGCGCTGCCGGCAAGACCGAATGGGTAGGTTCGATGGACCTTGGCCGCTCGACCGGCCGCGCGCAGGTGCACGCCGACGACTGGGCGTGGAACGGCCAGCGCTATCCGTATCCCGGCAAGCTGAAGGACCGCACGATTTATTACTGGGACGGCGAGGATTTCTCCTCGGTGTCGTGTTTCTCGAACTCGCTGATCAAGCTGGTGCCGACGGAATGGGGCGCACCGACGTTCGAGATCGACGGCATCAAGATGCTGCCGACCTCGAAGGAATCGCCGTTGGACGATGCGCGCCGCAAGGTGGCGCTGGTCGAGCCACGCGGCAAGGTAGTGCTGGATACCTGCGGTGGCCTGGGCTATTTCGCGGCGTGTTGCCTGGAAGCGGGCGTGGCGCGCATCCAGTCGTTCGAGAAGAACCCGGACGTGCTGTGGCTGCGCACGATCAACCCGTGGTCGCCCGATCCGGCGGCGCCTGCCAGTGGCGGGCGCCTGCAACTCACGCACGCCGACGTGTCGCAGGCGATTGCGCAGATCGGCGATGCGTCGGTGGATGCGCTATTGCACGATCCGCCGCGCTTCGGCATTGCCGGCGAGCTCTACTCGCAGGCGTTCTACGACCAGCTTGCGCGTGTGCTTCGACGCGGCGGGCGCCTGTTCCACTACACCGGTAGTCCGAACAAGCTCACCAGCGACCGCGATGTCCCGCGCGAAGTGCAGAAGCGGCTGGAGAAGGCAGGCTTCAAGGCGGAGCTGGCGCTGGATGGCGTGCTGGCGACGAGGCGTTGAGGCTCTCGGCGCGATGGCGTGGCACGGTTCACCTTCAGCCCACGCACTCCGGTACAGGCTGACGCGCTGAATCTCCACGAGAGGTTTTCATGTCCAGCAGAACAGCATCCTGCTTTTGCGGCCAGTTGAAGATCGAGGTGCAAGGCGAGCCACTGGGCGTCGGCGTCTGTCATTGCCTGGCCTGCCAGCAGCGTACCGGCAGCGTGTTCGCCGCGCTGGCCGGTTACGCCGCGCCCTACACGGTCACGGGCAAGGCGACGGAATTCGTGCGCACCGGCGATCATGGGGCGCAGTTCCGCTTTCGTTTCTGCCCCGTTTGCGGCAGCACCGTGTTCCACACCGAGGAAGGCGTGGAAGGTCGCGTCTCCGTCGCGGTGGGTGCGTTCGCCGACCCCAGCTTTCCGCCGCCCGAAGACTCGGTCTACGAGCACCGCCGGCATGCGTGGGTGAAGCTGCCGGCGGCCATCACCCGTCATGACACCGATCCCTCGTGACGGGGTCCTTGAGATCGCCCAGGTCGTACCCATGGCGGCCCGTTCTGCGTGATTCAAGAGGCTTGTCGCTTTTATTTGGATGGCTAAACAAAAGCTGAAATCGCCGGCTTGAATCGAAAAACCGCAGCCACATTTTCCCGGTACCGGTCGCTTCGGGGCCGGTGCGCCGCTGCCTGTTGCGCGGCGTCTACCTGTTGCTCAATGGAGAATATGGTTATGCGTACTGTTCTGGATTTCTCGCCGCTGCATCGTTCCAGCATCGGCTACGACCGCGTGTTCGACCTGCTCGAGGCTGCCGCCCGCACGCAGACGAACGACAACTGGCCCCCGTTCGACTCCGTCAAGCTGAGCGAGGACAAGTACCGGATCACCATGGCGGTGGCCGGCTTCAGCCGCGAAGACATCAACATCACCGTGCAGGGCAACATGCTCACCGTCACCGGTGAGCGCAAGGGCGAGCAGGAAGGCGAAGTGCTGCATCGTGGTATCGCCAACCGTCCCTTCAATCGCCGCTTCGAGCTGGCCGATCACATGCAGGTGACGGGCGCGCGGATGGAGCATGGCCTGCTGGTGATCGATCTCAAGCGTGAGATCCCCGAGGCGTACAAGCTGCGCCGCGTCGAGATCGGTGAAGCCGTTGCGCCGGGCGCGCCGCACCTGCAGAGCCAGGCCGCGTAATTGCCGGGTTGCGCATCGTCGCGTAGCAAACGAAGGAGGGTGGCCCTGCGGCCACCCTCTTTTTTTTAAAGCCTGGAGGGGCGGCGCCGATTCAATCGCCGGCTTGCTCGCGTACACGGTCCATCAGTTCGCGCAGCTGTTTCTGTTCTTCCGCGCTCAGCGCGCCGAATAACTGCTCCACCGCGTGGCGCTTGGGCCCTTGCACCTCGTCCAGTTTGGCCTGGCCCTTGCGGGTGATGGCCACCAGTTGCGCGCGCCGGTCCGTGGGATGCGGCGTGCGCTCGATCCAGCCGTTCTCTTCCAGCGCGTCCAGCGCCGTGGTCACGGTGCGCGGCGCGTAGCCCATCTGCGTGGCGATATCGCTGGGGCGGCATGGCGCGAGCCGGGCCACCAACGCCAGCAGTTTGGACTGCGACAGCGACAGCCCGGCCGCCGTCATCGCGGCGTCCACGTGCTTGCGCACCAGGTGGTGCAGGGCGAGGAAGGCGTCGGCCAGCTCGACGGTGGTTGACTTGCGGGAGGTGGTCATGAAAAAGTATTGAGCAAGCTCACTATGAGTTTCATCCATTATAGCGCCGCCTTTCCCCCGGCGGCGAGCGAGGCCCCCATGTCCGCATCTCCCCTCGACGTCCGGCGCGTCCGGCACCCCCTGAAAATGCGCGAGCTGACCGTGAAACGGCTGATGCTGTCGTCACCGCGCCTGTTGCGCGTCACGCTGGCCGGCGATCTCGACGATTTCGTCTCCGCCTCGTTCGACGATCACGTGAAGCTGTTCTTTCCGCCGCCCGGCGCGTCACGCCCGGTACTGCCCACGGTGACCGAGCAGGGCATCGCGTTCGACCCGTCGCTGCCGCGCCCCGTGGCCCGTGACTACACGCCGCGCCACTACAACCGGGCCGCCAACGAGCTGGACATTGAATTCGTACTGCACGGCGAAGGCCCCGCTGTGTCCTGGGCGCGCAATGCCCGCGTGGGCGACGCGCTCGGGCTGGGCGGCCCGCGTGGTTCGGCCATCCTCCCGGAGGGGCTGGACTGGCTCCTGCTGATCGGTGACGAAACCGCGCTGCCGGCGATCGCGCGTCGCCTTGAGGAGGCCACACCCGGCGAACGCATCCTTTCGGTCATGGAAGTGGACAGCGCCGACGCGATACCCGAGATCGCCACCCAGGCACGGGCGGACCTCACCTGGCTGCGCCGGGACGCGGGCGAAGGCGGGTTGCCGGAAGCCGTGGAGCGCCTGGGCCTGCCGGGTGGCGAGGGCTTTGCCTGGGCCGCGGGCGAATACGCCGCTATTCGCCGGGTGCGGCAACGCCTGATCGAGGTTCAGGGCCTGGACCGACAGCGCATCAGGGCATCCAGCTACTGGAAACAGGGCGAAGTGGCTTCACACGAAACGCTGACGGACTAATCTTCCACGAAGCCAGCGCCGCTTGACAGCGTAGGTAGTTTTTCTGTTTTGCTGGATGGGGCGCAGGCGTCAAATGAATTGCTGATTGGATCCCGTGGCACGTCAGTGCCTTCATCGCGAGGTGGAAACCATGTCGAAGACGACGGACGAGCAAGCGCCCCGGGTATCTCGCAAGCGTTCCGCAGGCATCGGGAAGGACGCTCCCTTCCACGGTGTCCAGTACGCCGCCGGGCCGCTGTCGCAGGCGACCTTGCTGAAGCGCCCCGCGGAACGGCAGGCACTGGCGCGGACGATCCGCGAAAAGGTGTCGCGCAAGTCGCTGGGAGGCTGGAAGGCGCCGAAGAACCGTTTCGATCCCGTCGAGGTGCTCATCGAAACCTCGAAAGGCCGCGTGCCGTCGCTGGTGCCGATCCGTTACGGCCGCATGATGGCCTCGCCGTTCGCCTTCTATCGCGGAGGCGCGGCGATCATGGCCGGTGACCTCGCCACCACCGCGAGCACCGGCATCCACCTGCAGATCTGCGGCGACTGCCACCTCGCCAACTTCGGTGGCTTCGCCACGCCCGAGCGCAAGCTCGTGTTCGACATCAACGATTTCGACGAGACCACGCCGGGGCCATGGGAGTGGGACGTCAAACGCCTGTGCGCGAGCCTGGTGGTCGCTTCCCGTGCCAACGGCTTCAGCGAAGGTGACGCCAAGGACATCGCGTGGGAAGCCGCGAGGGCTTACCAGGGACACATCGCCGAGTATGCGGACATGCCGCTGCTCGAAGCGTGGTACGACCATATCGACCTGCAGGAAGTCATCGACCGCATGCAGGACGAGGAAATGAAGAAGCTCGCCACCAAGAGCGTGCGCAAGGCGGTGGAGTACACCGCGCACACCAAGGAGTTCATCAAACTCACCGTGGCGGGCGGTTCGCCGCCGCGCATCCACGACGAGCCGCCGCTGATCTACCACGACGAAGAGCTCTCCAATCACGTCACGCTGGATGAGCGCTTGAAGGCGTTCGATCTCTATCGCGATTCGCTGCTGCCGGAGCGGCGGGTGCTGCTCGATCGCTTCGAGCCCGTCGATGCTGCGGTGAAAGTGGTGGGTGTGGGCAGCGTGGGTACGTATTGCGGCATCATCCTGCTGGTATCGGGCAATGGCGATCCGTTGTTCCTGCAGTTCAAGGAGGCACGGCAGTCGGTGATCGAGCCGTTTGCCGGCGCCAATCCCTATAAGCATCACGGGCAGCGTGTCGTGGCCGGCCAGCGGCTGATGCAGTCTGCCAGCGACATGTTCCTCGGCTGGACGCAGGGGCCGACGCGCCAGTACTACGTGCGGCAGCTTCGCGACGCGAAGATCTCACCGCAGGTGGAGCTGATGCGCGTGCCCAACCTGCGTCGTTACGGCCGGCTGTGCGCACACACGCTGGCGCGCGCGCATGCGCGTTCGGGCGATGCAGTGCTGCTGTCCGCCTATCTGGGCAAGAGCGATGCGTTCGCCGATGCCATCACGTCGTTCTCGGTGGCTTATGCCGACCAGAACGAGCGCGACCACGCCGCCTTGGTGAAGGCGGTGCGGGCAGGACGCGTAGAGGCGGCTTCGCTCGGCTGAGCGGCGCTAAGGCACGGGCGACGCGGCCTTTTCAATCCGCGCCGCCAGTTCCACGCTGCGCGGCGCGGCGAGACCGCCATAGCGGTGGTCGATGTCGCCGAGCTGCTTCCTTGCTTCATCAAGATGGCCGGCATCCAGCGCGGCGCTGACCTTGCCCAGTTCGCTGTCCAGGCCGGCGGAAATGCGGGAACGGCAAGCCGCGAGCTTCGTCGCATCCGGGGCATGGTGTGTTTCCAGCGACGTCAGCGCGCGATCGATCGCGGATGCTTCGGCCAACACGTGGCCTGTCCATGGCATCTCTCGCATATCGACATCATCGATGCACCAGTCGCGCAATGACTGCCGGCTCGCCCGGTCCGTGTCCAGATTGGAAGCATCCATCTGCCCGGTGAGGTAGACCACGCGCGTACCCACCTGGGCCTGCTCGAGCAGGGGTGCGGGCGGCAGCGGTGCGGTCTTGCCGAGTGGGTCGCTGCCCGCTTCGAGCAACACGCCATGGAACAGGTCCGGATAGCCCAGCGCGAGGCGCAGCGCCACGCGCGAGCCGCCGGAAAGGCCGCCGACGTAGACGCGCTGTGGATTCACGCGATAGCCCGCCATCACGTTGATGGCCGCTAGCAGCGCCACCGGGTCGCGCCGGTCCAGCAGGTTGGTGTCGTTGCCGATGCCGGCGGCGGTGACGAAGATCATGCCGTGGCGATCCATCACCGGGATCCACGTAGGCGGTACTTTCGCGTCGTCCCACGGCGGCACGAACACGAACAGCGCATAGCCATCCGGCGGTGCCTGCGAGGGCACGTACAGGGCAAATCGTTCTTGCGCCAGGTCGACCGGCTGATCCTTCAGGGCCACGCCGCTGGCGGCGGCGCGTTGCTGCAGGCGCCATGCGTTGAGTGGTGTGACCAGTCGCCGCGCCAGCTCGGCGCTGCTGGCCGGCTCGCCGTAGTGGGAAAACACCGCGTCGTGGACAAGACCGGTAGGCGCGTCACCGGCCGCGCCAGTGAGTGGCCACGCGAGGCACGCCAGCAGGAGAGCGCGACCGTTCATCGCGGCAGGCTAACACTCCGCCATCGCCGCACTGTCACGGCAAGTTCTTGCGGCGTCGTTATGATCGGTGGTTCATCTGCCTGAAATCATGGACCAAGGGGTCGCCGATGTTCCTTCCGTTGCCGCTGGCACGCCGCGCCGCGTGGCTTGCCTCGTTCTCTCTGCTCACGGCCTGTGCCAGCCAGGCAGTTGCGCCGCCGCTGGCCACGTCCACCATCGATGTGCCGACCATCCGGCGCCCCGATGGCGAGACCCCGCAGTGGTGGTTCCGCCAGGGCGCGGCATCGGCAGCGGCGCTGTCGGCACCATCGAGCAACGGCGGCCAGCGGGCGAAGAACGTCATCGTGTTTCTTGGCGACGGCATGAGCCTGCCGACCATCGCCGCATCGCACGTGCGCGCGGGCCAGCTCAAGGGCGTGGATGGCGAAAGCTATCGGATGAGCTTCGAGCGCTTTCCCTTCAGCGCATTGAGCCGCACCTATGAAACGGACCAGCAGACCCCCGATTCCGCCGGCACCATGACGGCGATCATGAGCGGCGTGAAGACGCGCGCCGGCTTCATCGGCGTATCGCAGGTGCCGCGTCGGCAGGACTGCGCCGCTTCACGCGGGCAGGAACTGGTCAGCACGCTGGAGCTGGCCTCGGCCGCCGGCATGAGCACTGGCGCGATCACTACCACGCGCATCACGCACGCCACGCCGGCGGCCACGTACGGTCATCTGCCCGAGCGCAACTGGGAAGTGGACGCCGACCTCACCGCCGATGCCAAGGCCCAGGGCTGCAAGGATTTCGCCGCGCAACTCATCGACTTCCCGGGTAGCGGCCTCACCGTGGCGATGGGTGGCGGTCGCACGGAATTCATGATCGCCGGCGAGGACGATCCGGTGGAGCAAGGCAAGGTAGGGCAGCGCCTGGACGGGCGCGACCTGATCGGCGAATGGAAGCGCAAGCATCCCGATGGCGCTTACGTATGGAGCGGCCAGCAGCTCACGTCGCTGGACCTGACGCGCACAAAGCAGGTGCTGGGCCTGTTCAATGCCTCCCACCTCAGCTACGAGCACGAGCGCGTCACCGACAAGCTCGACGAGCCCAGCCTGGCGCAGATGACCGCAAGCGCCATCGATGTGCTGAAGCAGAACCCGAACGGCTTCTTCCTGATGGTGGAAGGCGGTCGCATCGATCACGCGCTGCACGCTGGCAATGCTTATCGCGCGCTGGACGAGACCATCGCCATGGATGATGCCGTGGAGGCCGCGCTGCAGCACACCGATCCACGCGACACGCTGATCGTGGTGACCGCCGACCACAGCCATACCATGACCTTCGCCGGTTACCCCAAGCGCGGCAACGACATCCTCGGCCTGGTGCAGGGACACAACGACAGCTACGACGAGGAGGGCGGTGCCGGCCTCGCACGCGATGCCGCTGGCAAGCCGTACACGACGCTCGGTTTCGCCAACGGCCCGGGTTACACCGGCGCCAGCGACACGCAGCCGGAAGGCAGCAAGACCTTCCCGCACAGTGCGCATGACTACTCGTACGCGACCAAGGGGCGCCCCGACCTCAGCAAGGCGAAGACCGGCGATCCCGATTACATGCAGGAATCCATCCTGCCGATGAAGGCGGAGACGCATGGTGGCGAGGACGTGGCGATCTTCGCCAGCGGCCCTGGCGCGGCCGCGTTCCACGGCGAGCTGGAGCAGAACGTCATCTTCCACGTGATCGTGCAGCACACGCCGCGTCTGCGCGAGGAGCTGTGCAAGCTGGGTAGTTGCAACGGCGATGGTGTGCCGGTGGAGCGGCCGACCTATCAGGCGTGGTTGCAGCAAGTGGGCGCGCCGGCGGTGCGGTGATGGTGTCGAGGGTTGGAAGCCCGGCGTAATGCCAATCGGTGCGCTTGGTGCGTTGGTGTTCGCTGCCCACACTGACCTGCCCTCACCACTCACTCGGCTTCACCACTCCCACGCCTTCACCATTCACTTACCCTCACCGTCATCCCCGCGAAGGCGGGGATCCAGTGCCTTTTAGGCGCTCGGCATGAGCGAAAGACGCTGGATCCCCGCCTTCGCGGGGATGACGGTGAGGGGAGATGCACGCCGAGGGGAGATGTACGCAAAGGAGATGTACTCAAAGGGAAAGCGTGCAGTGCGGATGCCACACCCACGCAAGTCTTCACGAAGCTGACATGTGAAATTTTCATGTAAACGTAAGTTCACACGAGTTCCGCAGGATCGGGACATCCGCTGCACGCGGATGCCCCATCCCCCGGAGTTCACGCTCAATGAAGAAGCACGTGCTCGCTGCCGCTGTCGCGGCGGCTTTGGTCGTTTTGTTGCCTTCCGCGTTCGCGGCCGAGAGTCCGCCGTCTGACACGGCCGCCGCACCCGCCGATGCCAACGCCAATGCCGATGGCGCCAAGAACCTCGAAGGCGTGTCGGTGATCGGTCAGGGCGAGACCCGCCAGGTGCAGCGCGTGACCGTGCAGGACACCAAGGTGCTGCCGGCCGGCACCAGCATCCAGAAGGTGCTCAACCGCATTCCTGGCGTGAACGTGCAGTCCAATGATGCGTTCGGCGCCAACGAGGAATCGCAGACCATCAGCCTGCGCGGTTTCAACACGGTGCGCCTGGGCTACACGCTCGACGGTCTGCCGCTGGGCGACAACGCCTACGGCAACTACAACGGCCTCAACATCAGCCGCGCCATGCTGTCGGAAAACTTCGGCGGCGTGGAACTGGCCTCGGGCATCGGCAGCCTGGGCACCGCGTCCACCAGCAACCTCGGCGGCACCATCCAGTACTTCACGGATGATCCGTCCACCACGTTCGGCGGCCGTTTCAGCCAGACCTTCGGCAGCGACCAGAACCGCCGCACCTACCTGCGCCTGGACTCGGGCGACTACCACGGTTTCTCCATGTATGTGTCGGGTGTGCGTGCGACGGCTGACATGTGGGCGCCGCCGGAATCGCCGACCACCACCAAGCAGTTCAACACCAAGGCGGTGTATCAGTTCGACGGCGGCAAGATCACCGCTTACGCCGACAACTCGCGCACCTCGCAGGCCGACTATGCGTACCTGTCCAAGAGCGGCATGCAGCGCGGCCTCGGCTGGGACTGGAACCTGTATGCGCCGGACTGGAACCGCGCGGTGGCAGCGGCGTACTGCGCGCCCATCTACACCAAGGGCGGCAAGCGCGATGCGCGCTGCGCGTTCTCCGGCGGCGTCGACAACATCGACGATGCGTACTACCAGAGCCGCGCGCTGCGTCGCGATGATCTCTACTACCTCGCAGGCGATTTCACCCCGAGCGACACGGTGACCCTGCACACGCAGGTCTATCACCACGAGAACGGCGGCCAGGGTCATTGGTGGGCACCGGGCCAGCCGTCGTACCCGGGTACGGCGCAGGAAGTGCCGATCTCCATCCGCAGCACCAACTACACCATCAACCGCAACGGCGCGATCGCCTCGGCGACGTGGGACGTTGGCGGCCATCATGTGGAAGGTGGCGTGTGGTACGAGAACAACCACCACTCCGTGCAGCGCAACTTCTACTGGATCACCGGCCCGGTCAACGACGACAACTACCTGAGCGATCCGAACCGGCGCCTGTTCTATCAGAAGTACACCATCATCACCCGCCAGGCGTACCTGCAGGACAGCTTCAAGCTGCTGGATGACCGTCTCAGCATCGATGTGGGCGTGAAGAGCCCGCACGTGAGCATGAGTGCGCAGGAAGTGCCGGGCGTGGCCGTGGAAGCGCCGGTGGCCAATGGCCGCATCAATGCCAGCAAGGCGCTGCTGCCGGAGGCGGGCATCGGCTACCAGCTTGGCGCGGGCCAGGAAGTGTTCCTGTCGTACGCGAAGAACATCGCCTCGTTCCAGGGTGGCGGCGCCAGCGGTCCGCTGCTGGTGACGCAATCGGCGTTCGATGCCACCAAGGGCAACCTCAAGCCTGAGCAGTCGCGCACCATCGAAGGCGGCTACCGTATCGTGCAGCGCGAGTTCGAAGCCTCCGCGGCGCTGTACGACGTCAAGTTCGACAATCGCCTGCTGTCGCTCAACCCGTGCCCGAGCATCCAGCAGGGCACCACGCCGCTGTGCACCACGCGCTTCTACAACGTGGGCTCGGTGAGCAGCCATGGCGCGGAGCTGACTTTCATCTGGAAGCCGTTCGCGCACTTCGAGTGGTACAACTCGGCATCGTTCAATCGCTCCACCTACGACAACAACTATCAGCAGAACGGTGTGACCGTGCCCACCCAGGGCAAGATCACCGTCGACACGCCGAAGAAGCTCTTCGCCAGCGAAATAAGCTGGGTGTATGGCCCGTGGAACGTCGGCCTGCGCGGCAAGTACACCGGCACGCGCTACTACACCTACACCAACGACCAGGGCTTCGGCGGCTATACGTCGTTCGACCTCGGCGCGGGCTACGACTTCGGTGCGGTGTACGGCCTGACCGACGTGAAGCTCTCGCTCAACGTCACCAACCTGACCGACAAGCGCTACGCGTCCAACCTCACGGCGTTCGGCAACACCGATCCCAATGGTCGTGCGCTGGCGTTCCACGCGAGTGCGCCGCGCCAGAGCTTCCTGACGCTGGATGTGAAGTTCTGAGGTGATGTCTGGCGTGGCGGCACGGATTCGTCCGTGCCGCCACGTGCAGGCTGGCCGCGCACCCGTGCGCTTCTATGGCGTGCGTCGGTGCGGCGACGTTACGGCGTCGCCGCCTTGCCCGGCAGCACCACCTTGCTCGCCCCATAGGGCGGATGCCACGTACCCTTCGCGTAGTCGATGCTCATCTGCATGTAGCCCGCCGAGTAGCGCGTGCTTACGCGTTCGCCGTCCTTCATTTCGTACTCGGTCATGCCGTGCTCGGCATGCGGGAAGAGGGCGGTGGTGATCGGCCGTCCCTTGGCCTGCAGTGACGCGAGGCGGCGCAGCGTTTCGGCGCTGGGCGCGTCGATATCGTCCTCGCCCAGTTCCCACAGTTGCGGCGTCTGCAGTTTTTCCAGCACCGGCATGGCGTCGTAGCTCCACGGCACGTTCCACGCCATGTACGCCTTGCCCTTCTCGCGGATTTCGTCGTCGCTCATCGGCAGCACCATGTAGCTGAAGTTGCCGTGCACGTCCTTGTACCAGGGCTCCTTGGCGTACTTGGCCTTCGCTGCGTCGAGCTTGTCGAAGCCCTTGGTGAGGTTGCTGGAAAGGATCTCGCCGATGGCGTCCGAGAGCTCCCATGCCTTGTCGATCACCGACTGGTCGTAGCCCTTGAGCGTGAGTTCGAGCGCGACCGCTTCGCGGTCTTCCTGCAGCGCCGATACCGCGAGGCCGTAGCCGACGATGACGAAGTCGACCTTGGTGCGCGTCGCGGCCAGCGGTGCCACCCAGCCACCCTGGCTGCCGCCGCGATAACCCGCGCGGCCGGCGCGATCACCAGCCAGACGGCGGGCTTCGGCCATGGCGGCCACGGCGTCGTTGGCAAGCACGCTGTAATCCTGTGTGTACTCGCCACCGGAGGCGCCGGTGCCTCGCTTGTCGTAGACGAAGGCGGCCACGCCCTCGGCGGGAAACTCGCGCTGCATGGCGTCGCGCTGCATGGCCGAGGTGTGCTCCGCACCGTGCACCAGCACGACCACCGGCACCTTGGCATGGCCCGGCGGCAGGATCAGCCGACCCACCAGCTTCGTGCCGCCGTCGCCCGTGAAGGTGGTCTCCTTCACCACCAGCGGCATGCGTTCGCCCTGCATGTCGCCGAAGCTGAGCTTGCCCTTGGCGCAGTCGGTGAAGCGAACCGTCTTGCCATCCGGGCGATCGGTCCAGCCGAAGGTGCTGGTCCAGGTATCGTCCGCACCACGCGAGAGCTTGCCGGTGCTGCCGTCGATGCGCCGCCAGCGCAGTGCGTCGCCATCGGTGGGGGCGACGTCCACCGCGCTGCCATCGCTCAGGCGATACGCGCCGATGTGACAGTCAGGGGCCGGTGCCGAACCGGCGAGCAGGGCGGTGAGCAAGGTAGCGAGCATGGATGCCCCAGTGAATGACGGATGGTTGCACGCTAACAGCAGCACGGCAGGCGGCCACCGGCCGCAAGTCACGGTGATGCCATCCGTCATGGCATGGCTTTCGGGCAGCTTGCGTTCAAACGCCCTGGTGATGTCTTGTCAATGAAACGACATGCGATGTCGTCACGATGTCTGGATCACTGCGCCGGATGGGCGCGTCGGGACAATCGCAAAGGAGTCGCCGTGGGTCGTTTATGCTGGGCCATCATGATGACGGGTGCACTGGTGATGGCTGCCAACAGTCAGGCGAATGAAGCGCCATTGGCGAAGAAGGTGCTGGTGATCGGCCACCGCGGCGCAAGCGCGCTGCGGCCGGAGCACACGCTGGCGTCCTACGGCAAGGCCATCGCCGATGGCGCGGACTTCATCGAGCCGGACCTGGTGATGACCCGGGACGGCGTGCCGGTTGCCCGCCACGAGAACGAGATCAGTGGCACCACCGACGTGGCGCAGCATGCGGAGTTCGCTTCGCGCAAGACCACCAAGACCATCGACGGTGAGAAGGTCACCGGCTGGTTCACCGAAGACTTCACGCTGGCGGAACTGAAGACGTTGCGCGCCCGCGAACGCCTGCCACAGTTCCGCAGCACGACGTATGACGGCCAGTTCCAGATCCCCACGCTGGACGAGATCATCGACTTCGTGGCCACCGAGTCGGCCACGCAAGGCCGCGTGATCGGCATCATCCCCGAGATCAAGCACGGCACCTACTTCCAGAAGGCGGGTCTGCCGATGGAGGATCGCGTGCTGGCGATCCTGGCCGATCATGCCTACACGCGCACTGCACCGGTGGAAATCCAGTCGTTCGAGATCGCCAACCTGCGCTACCTGCGCGGCAAGCTGGGCAAGGATCACCCGAACATTCGCCTGCTCCAGTTGCTGGGCGACGCCAAGGAAGAACCGTACGACGTCGTGGCCGCCGGTAAGCATCTGAGCTTTGCGCAGATGATGACGCCCGCCGGCCTGCGCGACATCGCCGGCTATGCCGATGCCATCGGCCCGAACATCCGCTCGATCATCCCGCTGGCCGCCGACGGCACGCTGGGCAAGCCGACCGCGCTGGCGCACGACGCGCACGCGGCGAAGCTGGAGCTGCATCCGTACACCTTCCGTCCGGAGAACTATTTCCAGGCCAAGAACTTCTGGAAGGGCAGCGACCCCAAGACGTTCAACGAGGAAGGCTCCATCGCGGAGATCCGTGCCTACCTCGATGCCGGCGTGGATGCGTTCTTCACCGACGATCCGGCGCTGGGGCGCAAGGCCGTCGACGGCCGCTGAGCCTACTGATCCAACGCGAGCCTTCGTCCGTCATCCGGCGCTTGCCGGATGACGGCGTGGCTGTATCTGCCTTCAAGCTTCCACTCATGCGGTGACCTGACCATGCGCCTGTCCACTTTCCTTTGTGCCGTCGGCTTTCTGTCCCTGGCTTTCAGCGTTTCCGCCGCGGCAGCGCCGGTATTGATGATCTCCATCGACGGTCTGCGTCCCGCCGATGTGCTGCAAGCCCAACAACGCGGCCTGAATCTTCCCAACCTGCAGGCTTTCCTGAAGCAGGGCACCTATGCCGAATCGGTGCGAGGCGTGCTGCCCACGCTGACCTATCCCAGTCACACCACGCTGATCACCGGCGTGTCGCCCGAGCTCCATGGCATTGGCGGCAACCTTACCTTCGACCCCTACAACAAGAACCAGCAGGGTTGGGACTGGTACGCCAGCGACATCAAAGTGCCCACGCTGTGGGATGCGGCGCACGCAGCGGGCCTGCATACGGCGAATGTGCACTGGCCGGTGAGCGTCGGCGCGCAGGTGGACTGGAACCTGCCGCAGATCTGGCGCACCGGCACGGCCGATGATCGCAAGCTGCTTGCCGCGCTCGCTACGCCGGACTTGTTGCCCTCGCTCGAGAAAGACCTGGGCCCCTATGCCGATGGCATCGACGAAAGCATGGCCGGCGACCGCACGCGTGCGCACTTCGCCGTGAAGTTGCTGGAGACGCGCAAGCCCGATTTCATGACGACCTACCTGACCGCGCTGGATCACGAGCAGCATGTCAGCGGACCGGACACGCCGCAGGCGAAAGCCGTGCTGGGACAGATCGACGAACTGGTCGGCGAGCTGGTGCAGGCCGCGCATCGCGTGCATCCCGATGGCGTGGTGGTCGTGGTGTCGGATCATGGCTTCCTGCCGGTGCAACACGACGTGAACCTGTATGCGCCGTTCATTGCAGCGGGACTCGTTACGCTGAAGGACGGCGCGGTGTCGGATTGGCAGGCGATGCCGTGGAACGACGGCGGCAGCGGCGCCATCGTGTTGCGCGATCCAAAGGACGCAGCGGTGCATGCGAAGGTCGAGGCACTGCTGGCGAAGCTGCAACAGGATCCGGCGTACGGCATCGCGAGCGTGCTGGACAAGGCGCAAGTGAAGAAGGACGGCGGTACGCCGCTGGCCCAGTGGTTCGTGATGTTCAAGCCCGGCTTTGAGATGGGCATCAAGCCGGATGCACCGATGCCGGCTCCCGGTCACTATCTGGGCATGCATGGCTACGATCCGTCGCTGGCGCAGATGCGCTCCACCTTCCTGATGCAAGGTAAGGGCGTGCCGTCCAACAAGAATCTTGGCGACATCGACATGCGCGATATCGCACCCACCGTGGCGCGCATGCTTGGTGTCAGCCTGCAGCAAGCGCAAGGCAAGTCGCTTCTGCCGTGAACATGGGCGACAACGCGCGTCGTTGCGCGTTGTCGCATTTCTCCCTGTTTTCGCCGGTGTTTTAAATACGTGTGTAACCTGCGTTACACACGACGCCTTCACGATTTCCTAATGCCGACCGAATGGTTCGGACGGCTATTTCCCTTTGACTTCCAAACCAAAGAACGTGCGGATTCACGGAGAATCCGCGCGCAAGGATTCGTCATGCCCAAGCTTTCCCTTCGCAGGACCGCGATCGCGCTGGCAACACTGGCATCGCTTCATGGCGGCATCGTGCTCGCCGACGACCTCAACCCGGTAGCGGCCGCGGCACCTGCCGCCGACGCCTCGGCCAACACCAACCGCGACAAGGCCAAGACGATGGAGGCCGTGTCGGTGGTGGCTTCCGGCGAAACGCGCCAGGTGCAGAAGGTCACCAGTGAGGATCTGCAGCAACTCGCGCCGGGCACCAGCCCGCTCAAGGCCATCGACAAGCTGCCGGGCGTGAACTTCCAGGCGGCCGATCCGTGGGGCGATTACGAGTGGTCGACGCAGATCACGCTGCATGGTTTCGACCAGAGCCGCCTCGGTTTCACGCTGGACGGTATTCCGCTGGGCAACATGAGCTACGGCACCACCACCGGCCTGCAGGTGACGCGTGCGATCAGCAGCGACAACCTGAGCACGGTGGAACTCGCGCAGGGCGCGGGTGCGCTGGGCACGGCGTCCAATACCAATCTCGGCGGCACCATTCAGTTCTATTCGGCCGATCCGGATCAGGTCGCCGGTGCACGCATCAACCAGGTGATCGGTTCCGACTCCACCACGCGCACCTTCGTGCGCCTGGATTCGGGTGACTACCACGGCTTCTCCATGTACGTGTCGTACGACCACGCCTCCACCGACAAGTGGAAGGGCTACGGCGACCAGCGCTCGGAACAGGTAAACCTGAAGTCGGTCTACCAGTGGGATGGCGGCAGCGTGAGCTTGTTCCTCGACAACTCACGTCGCAAGGAATACGACTACATGGACCTTTCCCTCGCCAGCCAAAAGGCGCTGGGCTGGAACTGGGACTATCTGCAGCCGGACTGGAACACGTCCGTGCAGATCGCCAATGCATACAACGGCAAGGGCGCCTATCCGTCGGTGCTGTCGCCGCTGCCGGCCGGCTATGACCTGGTGGACTCCACCTATTACGCGGGCGGCGGCATTCGTCGCGACAACCTCGCCGGCTTGAGTGGAACGTTCAACCTCAGCGAACACACCACGCTGAACCTGGGCACGTACTATCACGACAACCGCGGCGAAGGTCAGTGGGCTACGCCTTATGTGGCGTCTTCGGCGACCGTGCCGATCGCCATGCGCACCACCGACTACGGCCTGGATCGCTACGGTGGCACCGGCTCGCTGCTGTTCACGCTGGGCAACAACGATATCGAAGTGGGTTTCTGGGCGGAGAACGCCAAGACCAATCAGGAGCGCAATTACTTCTATCTCACCGGCGCGTACAACTACCTGAGCAACTTCTACGAGAATGAGTCGCCGTTCGCGCGCGGCTTCTTCCAGCACTACACCACGCAGACGCGTATGGCGTATGCATCGGACACCATTCACCTGATGGATGACCGCCTCACCGTCAACTTCGGTGCCAAGGCGCTGGGCGTGACCAATGCCGCCGATTCGCTGGTGGCGACCAGCGCGCTGGCGGCCGGTCGCATCCGCGCCAGCGACGCCTTCCTGCCGCAGGCGGGTGTGAACTACAAGATCGACGCCAACCAGGAGGTCTACGCCTCCTACAGCAAGAACATCGCGGCCTATGGCTTCCTGCCTTTCAGCCAGTCGCAGAAGGCGTTCGATGCCAGCAAGGGCTCGCTCAATCCCGAGCAGTCGCAGACCTTCGAACTGGGCTATCGCGTACATGGCGACACCATCGAAGCCTCAGCCGATGCGTACTACACGCGCTTCACCAACCGCCTGCTGGCCGTGTCGCCGTGCAGCGCGGTGCAGACCTGCTCGGCCATCCTCAACAACGTGGGTTCGGTGAAGAGCACGGGTGTGGACTTGGCGGTGATCTGGCGTCCCATGGAACACCTGCGCTGGCTCAACTCGCTCTCGTACGACAACTCCAAGTACCAGGACGACTACCTCAACAACGGCGTGGTCGCCACCGACGGCAAGTACGTCGTCGGCATCCCCACCTGGATGTTCACCAGCAATGTGAGCTACACCTTCGGCGGCTTCACCGCCACGCTGGACGGCAAGTACACGGGTCGCCGTTACATCACCTATATCAACGACTCCCAGGTGCCTTCGTACTGGCTTTTCAACGCCGGCGTGAACTATGACCTGGGCTCGTTGTCCTTCGTCAAGGACCTGAGCCTGGGCCTGAACGTGACCAACCTGCTCAACAAGCGCTATTTTGCGACGACGGGCACCAACGGTTACGTGGCCTCGGATCCGCAGGGCTGGAACCAGACGTTGATGGCCGGCGCGCCGCGCCAGGTGTTCTTCAACATCAACGCGAAGTTCTAAGGGCTCAACGCATGTGGAGGGCCTTCCCCCGCTTGGGGAAGGTGGGAGAGGGAAAACGCCGTCCCGCCGGCGTACCCGCTTCTTGCAAGCCCTCCCCCGGTGAACCGGGGGAGGGCATTTTTTTGCCCCGACATGGCTGGCGGTGCCCTTGGGGCCATCGCTGACGCGATGTCAAAGATTGCTCCCGGCGATTTTTTTGCACTGCGACAGGGTGCTGGAAGCTGTTGGTCCTACCATCGCTTGGATTGGTTGGATTGGGGAATCCATGCATGTCTGTTTCAAACGCAACGATGGGGTCGGACTCGTCGCGATGGAGCGATGCCGTCATCGCGCTGCTTGCCGTGGGTGCCATCGCCGGTGCCACGTTCGCAGCGAGCGGTGAGATCGACGCCTGGCGCTGGTTGCACTGGGTCTGCAAGCCGCTGGCGACCCTGCTCATCCTGCTGACGGTGTGGTGGACCGAATCCGCCGTATCGCCCCGATATCAGCGCTGGATGGCGGTGGGCATGGCGTTCTCGCTGGCCGGCGACGTGTTCCTGATGCTGCCGCAGGATGCTTTCGTACAAGGCCTGGTGTCGTTCCTGCTGGCGCACCTGTGCTTCATCGTGGCCCTGCTGACGGACAGTCGGTTCGCCGAGCGTCCCCTGGGCATGCTGGCCTGTGTCGCCTACGGTGCGTTCAATCTGTGGGCATTGTGGCCGTCACTGCCCGACCCGCTGCACGTGCCGGTGGTGGTCTATGTACTGGTGCTGGCCTGCATGGGCGGGCAAGCCGTGGTGCGCGCGCGACTGCACGCGATGGATGCAGTGGTGGGCTCCGCGCAGTGGTCCATGGCGGGCGCGCTGCTCTTCATGCTCAGCGATACACTGCTGGCGTGGGACCGCTTCCGCTTCGTCATCCCGTTGTCGGGGTTGTGGGTGCTGGCCACGTATTACGCGGCGCTGTGGTGTCTGGCGCGTTCGGTTCGCGGGAGTCGTTGAGCGGCAATGAATACGCAGGAAATCATCATCACCTGGGCCACGCCGGTGTTCTTCGCGCTGATCGCGCTGGAACTGCTGGTGGCGAAACTGCGTGGCCGCAGCGTGTATCACAGCAGCGATGCCATCAACAGCCTGGGACTGGGCGTGATCTCGCAGATCGTCGCGGTGTTCAGCAAGCTGCTCACGCTGGGCATCTATGCGTGGTGCGTGCAGCGCTTCGCCCTCTTCGCGCTGCCGGCAAGCAGCGTATGGGTGTGGATCACGGCGTTGCTGCTCTACGACTTCTGCTACTACTGGCTGCATCGCGCGGGCCACGAGGTCAATATTCTCTGGGCCGCGCACGTGGTGCATCACCAGAGCGAGGACTACAACCTCTCCACCGCGCTGCGCCAGACCGGCAGCGGCGTGTTGCTGGGCTGGCTGTTCTACCTGCCGATGGCCATCCTCGGCTATCCACTGGAAGTGTTCGTGGTGGTGGCCCTGATCGACCTGCTGTACCAGTTCTGGGTGCATACCGAACTGGTCGGCCGACTGGGCTGGTTCGACCGCGTGTTCTGCTCGCCGTCCAACCATCGCGCGCACCACGCGGTGAACGACAAGTACCTGGACCGCAACTATGGCGGCATCCTGATCGTGTGGGATCGCCTGTTCGGCACCTTCATCGAGGAAGACGACACCGATCCGCCGGTGTACGGCACGCGCTCGCCGCTGCGCAGCTGGAACCCGCTATGGGCCAATGCCGAGGTGTACTGGGCGACCGCGAAGGACGCCTGGCATGCGCGCCGCTGGGGCGACAAGCTGCGGGTGTGGCTGAAGCCGCCGGGCTGGCGTCCGGCCGATGTGGCGGAGCGTTTTCCCAAGCCGGCGTTCGATATCGGTCGCCAGCGGTTCCAGCCGGTGCTGTCGCGCGGCATGACGATCTACGGCCTGGTCCAATTCGCCTTGCTGTTGGGCATGGCGGTGCAGTTCCTCGATCTGGCCAAGCACCTGCCGGCGATCACGCTGGCGGGTTACGCGGTGTTCCTGGTGCTCAGCCTCACCGCGCTGGGGGCGCTCACCGAAGGGCGCCGCATCGGCGTTGGCCTGGAGCTCGCGCGGTTGTTGGCGACAGCGGCGGTTCCGCTGCTGACGGGAGGCTGGTTCGGCGTGGCGCATCTGGATGGCAGGATGGTGGCCGTGCTGGTCGCCGTTCCCGTGCTCAGCGCCCTCGTGCTCGCCCGGCTGGCCGTCTCGACGGCCGGCCGCGAAGATTCGGGAAAAGCCCTCCCCGGCTAGGGTGAATGGCAGTGCCCCGCAGTTGCAGCGTGGCAGGGGCGGGTGCATTCGCTATGATCGCGGCTCGTTTCCCGGGGATGAGCTGATGGGTTTCTTCGATAAGTTGTTGCGCCACAAGCCTGTGGAGGTGCTGCAGGCCGAGGCCGGCAAGCGTGGCGATTTCCGCCGCGTGCTGGGCCTGTGGCAGCTCACCGCCATCGGTATCGGCGGCATCATCGGCGTCGGCGTGTTCGTGCTGGCGGGCAAGCAGGCGGCGATCAACGCCGGTCCCGCCGTCGCCATCTCCTTCCTGATCGCGGGCATCGCCAGTGCGGCGGCGGCACTGTGCTACGCCGAGTTCGCCGGCATGATTCCCGTGACCGGCAGCGCCTACACCTACGGCTATGCCGTACTCGGTGAACTGGCCGCCTGGCTGATCGGCTGGGATCTGTTGCTCGAATACGCCTTGATCGTGGCGGTGGTGGCGATCGGCTGGTCGGGCTATGTGCAATCGGCACTCACCAGCATGGGCCTCCACATACCGGTCTGGGCGCAAGGCGCGATGGGCACGGGCGAAGGCCATGTGTTCAACGTGATCGCCGCGCTGGTGACGCTGGGCGTGTCGGCGCTGCTGATTTTCCGCACCGAGTGGGGCGCGCGCTTCAACACGCTGGTGGTGGCGATCAAGGTCGCCGCCGTGGCGCTGGTGATCGGCGTCGGCGCGTTCTACGTCAAGCCATCCAACTGGGTGCCTTTCATTCCCGAACACGTGATCGGCCCTGATGGCGTCGGCCACTTTGGCTTCCAGGGCGTCGCGGCGGCGGCGGCGGTCGTCTTCTTCGCGGTGTTCGGCTACGACACGTTGACCACGGCGGCCGAGGAATCGAAGAACCCCCAGCGCGATCTGCCGCGCGCGGTGCTGCTGTCGCTGGGCATTTCGATGGTGATGTACCTCGCCGTGTCGATGGTGCTGACCGGCATCGCCCACTATTCCACGCTCAATACCGATGCACCGGTGGCGGACGCCTTCAAGGGCCTGGGCCTGCATTGGGTGGCGCTCACCGTGTCGATATCGGCGGTGTTCGGCCTGATCAGCGTGCTGTTCGCCTTCATGCTGGGCGCCACGCGCATCTGGTACGCGCTGTCGCGTGACGGCTTGCTGCCGGGTTGGTTCGCCCACGTGCATCCGCGCTACGGCACGCCGCATCGTCCCACCGTGGTGCTCGGCGTGTTCACCGCGCTGGTAGCTGGCCTGCTGCCGATCGAAGAGGTGGCGAAGCTGGTGAATATCGGCGTGCTTTCCGCCTTCATCGTGATCTGCCTGTCGGTGATGATCCTGCGCAAGCGCAAGCCGGACCTGCACCGTTCCTTCCGCACGCCGCTGGTGCCCCTGGTGCCGCTGATCGGCATCGCGTTTTCCATCTGGCTGCTGGCAGAGCTTCCGCTGATCACTTGGAAGGTGTTCCTGATCTGGGTCAGCATTGGCCTAGTGGTCTACTTCACCTACGGCATGCACCACAGCAAGCTGGAGAAGCAGGCGTAAGGGCGGCGCTCCTAAGAAAAGGTCCTTCCGGATTTAGCGTGGGTAGAGATCGAACCTTCCGCAAAAGAAGTAAGCAGCCATCTTGAAGTGCTCAGGGTTTCGGTAGCCGCAGGCCCGGCGCTTGATGGCTACGAGCTTTCTGTTGATGTCCACGTCAACAGCATCGGTCCTGCGTAACGGCAGTAGGTCGCCTGTTGTCCAGGCGTCGCTTGAGCATGTGGGCGATCTGCCGCATGGATTCGAGGCGGTTACCTTTCCTTCGTCCCGCCTGTTCCGGCCCATTGAAAAGTCGGAAGAACCAAAAATGTAGGATTTGAACCCAACTCCATTTCAGGTATTTCCCGAAGGCCATAACCCATATTGATCTCTCCGACTCGCCCTGCGCAGCATCCAGACAGTCCTGATGTAACGACCTGAAGCCAGCCCGGCAGCGGGTCCATCACCGGGTAACTTGGATGAATCCGTCCGGGAGACAACATGCAGCGTCATTTCGCACGCAAAGGCGACAAGACCACGGCCGATGGCACCGTTCTGGAAGGAGAGGACAGTTTCATTCAGGAAGGATTGCCCGTCGCCTTCCATGGCGCTCAGGTGTACTGCCCTGCCTGCAACAGCACCGGTGTCATTCTCGCCATTCCTCCCCATCACCTGACGGACGATGGTGGCACTTATGTCATCGACTCATGCATCGGTGCGGAAGGGATCAACGTCTATTTGAGGACCGGTAGAACGCATACCGTTTTGAAGCATTTCTATGGCTACTTCAATTACGAAGTGGCTGGCAACTGCCTTGAATCCGCGCCATCACAGAAGTGACGGGCGCGCATGAAACAACGGATACAAGTCATGCGGATCGCTCTGCTATTCACCGTATCGATGGCTTTCGCACAACCCGCCATTTCGCATGGACAGAAAATCACAGGGATATACTCCAACATGTCGTACAACCGCGAGGGCGGCGACATTCTCGGCATGGAGGTATTCCTCGTTTACTCGCGAGACGGCTATCGGGTGGTGTATCAGGCGAGCGAGGGTGAGCCTTCCTCACCGATGGTGATTCCCGCGAAGGTCGAAGGGAACGCGATAAGCTTCTTAATTCCCTCCGGCACCGACCCTCGCGGCAATTTCATCGGAAAGATCGAGCCGACGGAGATGGTTGGCACGTTCTCCGGTAACGGACAAACGGTGCATCTACCGCGACGCGCGAGCTATTGGCAGTAAGAACACCAGAAACAAAAGGTAATTCCTAAGCAAACCGGGCTAGATCCTCTCAGAGTTGGTCCGGTTTGTTTAGGAATTACCCAAAAGAAAACGGCCGCTTACGCGGCCGTTTTCCGTTTCCACTTTTTGAAAAGCGACGCTTAGAAGCGCACTTCCACCGAAGCGGAGTAGGTCGCCACATTGGCGTTGGTCTGCGGCTGGTTGGAACCGCCACGGCCGTACTTGATGTGGTAGTTGTCGTAGTTGACGCCGAGGGCGACGTTCTTGGTGATGTCGTAGCCCACGCCGGCACCGGCGTACCAGCCGTTGTTCCAGCTGCGCTCGGAAGCGGTGGTGTCACCCACGGTCACGCCACCGGTGGTGCGCGAACGCAGGTAGCCGCCGTGACCGGTGACGAACCAGTTGTTGTAGAAGTTGTACTTGGCGTTCACGCCGATCTGCGCCACGCGCGGCTTGGCCGAGACGCTGGCGAAGTTGAAGTCGTTCTTGACCTTGCCGAGGTAGGCGTAGCCGATTTCGGCGCCCACGATGTTGTTCCAGCGCCAGCCGAAGCGCACGTTCTGGAACACGTCGGTCTTGTCGGACACGCCGCCGAGGCGGTAGTTGCTCTGGCCGAGGTTGCCGGCAACGAAGAAGTTGTCGAGCTGGTTGGTGTTTTCGTCAGCCTTGGCAGCAAAAGGCGCAATAGCAACGACGGCCAATGCGGCCGCAAGGAGGGTCTTATTCATGGAGTGCTCCATCTCTTTTTGTGATCCGCAGCGACAACAAGGGGGAATGTCGCCGGGGTCCGCGCGGGGATCGCGGTAAGAAAAGGATACGGGTTTTTAACGGTTGTAAAACCCTTGACATGTTTTGCGGAAAGTCGAGGTTCAGACACTTCCATGACCAATGGCAGGGGGTGCGACCTGTCAACGCCCACTAGCATCGGAGGTTCATGTTTCGTGCAGCTGACGTTTGCGCACGAATCGAAGTCCACAGGAGAACCACTTGAAAGTTTCACGCCTCGCTTCCGCCATGTTCGCCACGGCCCTCGGTCTTGGCAGCTTCGCGGCACTCGCCGACGTTCCTGCACCGCAGGACACTCCGTTCAACGGCACGCTGAAGATCAACGTCGACGCGACCGATATCGCGCACCGCGTGTTCCGCGTGCACGAGACGGTGCCGGCGCACGCGGGGCCGCTGACGCTGCTCTATCCGCAATGGCTGCCGGGCAACCATTCGCCGACGGGCTCGATCGACAAGCTCGCGGGCCTGGTGGTGAAGGCGAACGGCAAGGTGATTCCGTGGAAGCGCGATCCGCTCAACGTGTATGCCTTCCACGTCGAGGTGCCGCAGGGCGCGAGTGACGTCGAGGTGGAGTTCCAGTTCCTCTCCGCGCAGGACACCCGCCAGGGTCGCGTGGTGATGACGCCGGAAATGCTCAACCTGCAATGGAATTCGGTATCGGTGTATCCGGCGGGCTATTTCGCGCGCCAGGTCAAGGCGGAAACCAGCGTGACCTTCCCCGCGGGCTGGCAGTTCGGCAGCGCGCTGGAAGTGGCCTCGCGCAGCGGCGACACGGTGTCGTTCAAGCCGATCGATTACGAAAACCTGGTCGACTCGCCGATCTACGCGGGCAAGTACTTCAAGCGCGTGGACCTGGACCCGGGCGCGAAGACGCCGGTGTTTCTCAACATCGTGGCGGACGATCCGAAGTACCTGGAGATCAAGCCCGAGCAGCTGAAGGTGCACCAGAACCTGGTGCAGCAGATGTACAAGCTGTATGGCGCGCATCACTACGACCACTACGACTTCCTATTCTCGCTCAGCGACAAGATGTCGGGCAATGGCCTTGAGCACCATCGCTCCAGCGAGAACGGCGTAGGCACCGGTTATTTCACCGAGTGGGACAAGAGCGCGATCATGCGCGACCTGCTCTCGCACGAGTTCAACCACTCGTGGGACGGCAAGTACCGTCGCGGAGCGGATCTCTCCACGCCGAACTTCAACGTGCCCATGCAGGACAGCCTGCTGTGGGTCTACGAAGGCCAGACCCAGTTCTGGGGCTATGTGATGGCCGCGCGCTCAGGCCTGTGGAAGCAGGACCAGGCGCTGGACATGCTGGCCAACGTGGCCGCCACCTATGACCGCGGCCGTCCGGGCTTGCAGCAGTGGCGCAACATCCAGGACACCACCAACGATCCGATCATCGCGATGCGCCGCCCGCTGCCGTATCGCAACTACCAGATGAGCGAGGACTACTATTCCGGCGGCCAGATGATCTGGCTCGACGTGGACGGCAAGCTGCGTGACCTCACCAGCGACAAGCGCTCCATCGACGACTTCGCCAAGGCCTTCTTCGGCATGAAGAACGGCGAGTGGGACGTCAACACCTATACGTTCGAAGACGTGGTGAAGACGCTCAACGACATCGCACCCTACGACTGGGCCACCTACCTGCGCGAGCGCCTCGACGGCCACGGCCCGCTGATCGGCGGCTTCGAGGCGAACGGCTGGAAGCTGGTCTACACCGACAAGCCTTCCGACGTGGCCAAGGCCATCGAAACCCGCATGGGCGGCGCCAACCTGACGTACTCGCTGGGCGTGGCCATGGGCAAGGGCGGCGACATCACGGACGTGCTGTGGGATGGCCCCGCCTTCAAGGCGGGCCTGTCGCCGGGCATGAAGGTGATTGCCGTGAATGGCAAGGAATACTCCAGCGACGCCATGAAGGATGCCGTGACCGCGGCCGCGAAGGACAAGAACCAGCCGGTGGAACTGCTGGTGAAGAACTTCGACGAGTACAAGACGCTGCGCATCGACTACCACGATGGCCTGAAGTACCCGCACCTGGAGCGTATCGCGGGCAAGCCGGACCGTCTCGCCGAGTTGCTTAAGGCGCGTTGATCGGCACGACACCGTTCCGCTCCCCGCTCCCCTCAGGGGCGAGCGGGGATAGGGCAGGGGAGAGGGCAATCCAGCGCCAGGCCGGATTTTCCCCGCAGACCGCACCTCCTGGCCTCCCCAGGGCTGCATGGGCGCGGGGACGCAACTCCGCTATACTGCGCGCTCGCCGTGTACCGACCCCAGCGGTCCAGCCCACGTGCTCCGCTCATGCGCCCGTAGCTCAGCCGGATAGAGTAGTGGCTTCCGAAGCCATTGGTCGGGGGTTCGAATCCCTCCGGGCGCGCCATGTTTTGAACGAAACCCTTCCCGGTTGCCGGGGAGGGTTTTTGTTTGCGCGAACGGCAGGCTCTTTCTGCGTCACTTCCACGTGCTGGTGCCCCGGATGTCGCGCGTGGGTCTGCTTCATGCCATGCCGCTCACCCTTCAAGGGCAAAGCGTTGCGATCACTTGGCTGGCACGTCGTCTTGCATTGATCCGCGTTTGAACATACATTAGATAAATCGAATATATGAATATATAGGAGTAGCCATGCACCCCTGGTTGCTTTCCCTCGCAGGCGGTGTCCTGATCGGACTGGCCGCCGTAGGGCTGATGGCGACGCTGGGCCGCGTCGCCGGCATCAGTGGCATCGCCGGCAGCGTGTTGGTCGGCGTGCGCGACTGGCAATGGCGCGCCGCATTCATCCTGGGATTGATGGTCTCCCCCCTGTGTCTGTGGCTCGTGCGCGGCAACAGTGGCCTTGGCGTGCCGCAAGTAGCGTGGCCGTGGATGGCGCTTGCCGGTCTGCTGGTGGGTGTCGGTACAAGGCTGGGCAGCGGCTGTACGAGTGGGCACGGCGTATGCGGCATCGCGCGCCTGTCGCCGCGTTCCCTCGTCGCTACGGTTGTTTTCGTAGCACTGGGCATGGGCACGGTAGCCGTGATTCGCCACTGGATCGGAGGGCTGCCGACATGAAGTCGTTCATGGCCCTGCTCGCGGGCCTGCTGTTCGGCGTAGGACTGGGCATCGCCGGCATGACGCAGCCGGCCGTCGTGCTCGGTTTCCTTGATGTGGGCGGCGCGTGGGATCCGCGCCTGCTGTTTGTCATGGCTGGCGCCGTGTTGACCACGGCCATCGGCTATCGCCTGGTATGGCGTGCCCGCAAGCCACGCTACGAGACGTCATTCGATGTGCCATCTGTGCAACACATCGACGTGCGCTTGTTGCTCGGCGCGGCCCTGTTCGGCATCGGCTGGGGCCTGGCGGGTTACTGTCCTGGTCCGGCACTCGCCTCCCTGGCCAGTGGCATCGATTCGGTGTGGGTGCTGGTGGCTATGATGATGTTGGGTTGGTGGCTGGCATCGCGCTGGCCGATGCGTTCCAATCAGCATTCTTCGACGCGAGGCAGCCGCCGTGCAACGACCTGACGTAAAGGCCTTCTTCGACGAGGCGACCAACACCTTCAGCTACATCGCGTGGGACCCTTCCACGCGCAAGGCGGCCGTGATCGACAGCGTGCTCGACTACGACCCCGCTTCGGGGCGCACACGGCGCGACGCCGCGAATGCGCTGATCGACTTCGCAAAATCGCAAAGGCTGGAAGTGGAGTGGGTCATCGACACCCACGTGCACGCCGACCACCTCTCCGCTGCGCCGTACGTGCAGTCCGTACTTGGCGGCAAGCTCGCCATCGGCGAACACATCCGCGATGTGCAGCAGGCCTTCGGTAAGGTCTTCAATGCTGGCAGTGAATTTTCCCGCGACGGCAGCCAGTTCGATCACTTGTTCAAGGATGGCGAACGCTATCGCCTGGGCAGCATCGATGCCGTTGCGCTGCACACGCCGGGGCATACTCCGGCATGCATGACGCATGTCATCGGCGACGCGGCCTTCGTGGGTGACACCTTGTTCATGCCCGACTACGGCACGGCACGCTGCGATTTCCCGGGCGGCGATGCGCGCACCCTGTACCGCTCCATCCAGCGCATCTTCGCGCTTCCGGATGAAACTCGCGTGTTCCTCTGCCATGACTACAAGGCGCCGGGACGCGACCATTTCGTGCATGAAACCAGCGTGGGCGCCGAGCGACGCTCCAACATCCACGTGCACGAGGGCACCGTGGAGGACGACTTCGTGAGCATGCGCAATACGCGCGATGCGACGCTGGCCGTGCCGCGCCTGCTGCTGCCCTCCGTGCAGGTCAACATGCGTGGCGGGAAATTTCCGCCCGCGGAGGACAACGGCACGTGTTACCTCAAGATTCCGCTCGATGTGCTGTGATCGCCAGCCGTGCCGTGTGGGCGAAACGGAGCCGACGCCATGACTCGTAGCAGGACCGGCGGTGTAACGCGCCGGGCAAAGGCCATCAGCCCAGAGGCGATGCAGCGCCACGCCGACGAAGCCGTGAGCGTGCTCAAGGCGCTGGGTAGCAGTAATCGCCTGATGCTGGTATGCCAGCTGCTGGACGGTGAGCGCTCGGTGGGCGAGTTGGCGGAAGCCCTTGGGCTCGCGCAGAGTGTGGTCTCTCAGCACCTTTCGCTATTGCGCCGCGATGGACTGGTCATGGGGCGGCGCGAAGGACAATCGATCTACTACGCGATCAGCGACGATCGCGTGCATGCCCTCATGGCGCGACTGTTCGAGCTGTACTGCGCGGAAGCATGAGGCACCCATGGGCGCAGTGAACGCGCGCCCGCACCGGTGATGCGGACGCGCGGATGATCAGGCATCGATCAATGGTGACGTATCTCTTTCTCGAACGCCTTGACCTGCTTCATGGCCTCGTCGCGAGCCAAGCCATAGCGCTCCTGCAGTTTGCCTGACAGATACTCGGCGTTGCCCTCGGCGACTTTCAGGTCGTCATCGGTGAGTTTGCCCCAGTGCTCTTTGATCTGGCCGCTGAGCTGTTTCCAATGCCCCTGGATGGTGTCTTGATTCATGATTCATCCTCATTAGGTGTCGGATAAATGCAATGCGCATTGCAAGGGGCGATTCGAACAGCCTGTAAGTTAAGCGCACGCGCTTTGCGCGTTGTGGCTAGTTGGCTTGGTTCACGCGCGTATGTGCTTGACTGAGACGGCTTTCGCGCCACCTCGACATCGATGGTGCGTCGATGGTGTCTCGGCGCGGCGCGCGACGAAGGGGGTAGCGGCACGGCCGACTCGAAACGATGGTGTCTACTCGTGGTGACCGCGAGCCATATCGGCCCGTTCTTCAACTTCAAGGAGTATCGCGACTATGAGTTCCGTTCTGCACCGTGGTGTCAGCCGGACCGGCTGGCTGCTGGTGATCTACGGCATCATCTCGATCCTGTTCGGCATCAGCGCGATCCTGTGGCCCGGCAGCACGGCCATCGCGCTGGCCTGGACATTCGGCGTCATGGCGCTGGCCGAAGGAGTCATCAGCCTGTTCGCGCTGTTCAACCGCCACGTGGCGGTGTCACGTGGCTGGCTGGCACTCTACGCACTCACCTCGATCGTGTTTGGCCTGATGGCCATCTGGCATCCACTGGCGGTGGTCAATGTCCTGTTGCTCTTCCTGGCGGCGTGGCTGATCGTGGCCGGCGTATACCGCATCGTGTTCGCCCTCCGCGTACGCAAGGAAATCCAGGGCGAATGGATGATCGCACTCAGCGGTCTCCTGGCCATCGCGCTCGGCGTGTTGCTGGTGGCCTATCCGGTAGCTGGCCTGCTCACCGTGGCGATCTGGATAGGTGCCGCAGCGCTGGTCTACGGGGTGTTGCAGGTGGTCGCGGGTGTGCGCATGCATCGTTGGACGCGGCCGTTGTAGTCCACGGAAATACCTGGCCATAAAAAAAGGCGCCTCGTGAGGCGCCTTTTCTTTAGGAACGGTCGACGTGTTCGTTCAGCCGCGAACCTCGAAGCCCTCGGTGGCGACCTGCTTGCCATTGAGCGAGATGATCACCTTGTACTTGCCCTTGGGCCAGGCATTGGGATTCTGCACCTTGAAGGTGGTGATCGCCGGGCCATCGGTTGCGATGGATTCCGTCGTGCTGGTGAATGTTTCGTCCTTGCCGTCGACATAGCTCCACTTGGCGTTCAGCGTGGCGCTGTCGGTGGTGCCGATAGTGGCGACGCTGGCGTAGATGGCCTTGTCTTCCGGCGCGAACTGGCGTTGTTCCTTGCTGATCGCATGGGCCGCGTCAACTTGGCTGCCGATGGTGACGGCGGCCACCTTGATCTCTCCACCGTTGTTCACGCCGGCCGACTTGCCGGTGGTCTCCGCGGGCGCGGGGGCCGTGCTGGTCGGCGTCGGTGCGCTGCCGGCAGGAGCCGGCGTGCTTCTGGCCGGTGCGGGCGCGGGTGTGGCTGGTGCGCTGGAGGTGGGCGCTGTGGGTGTGGTGTTGGAAGCTTCCTCGTTCTTGCCGCACGCGCTCAGCACAAGCAGTCCGGCAAGGGTCGCGCAGCACAAAGCGGTTTTACGTGCCTGGATATTCATGACTGACCCCGTTGCTGGTGGCGGACTCACACCCGGCTGGCCCTGTCGCGGTGCCGGGCGCGTCATCTACAAGAGGCTAGTCCCGGCGATCTGAAGCTGCGATTACTGCGTACACGCCATCGACGCCTATTTCACGGCGCACATCACGTTACTGGCGTGCGCCGCGCGGATTTCCAGGGTGTTCGGTGCCGGTGCTGCGATACGGGTTGATGTCCAGTCCGCCGCGTCGCGTATAGCGCGCATAGACACTGAGACGTTCCGGTCGGCAGCGCTGCATCACGTCCACGAAAATACGTTCGACGCATTGCTCGTGGAATTCGTTGTGGTTGCGGAAAGAAACGAGGTAGCGCAGCAGGCCCGCCGGGTCGATGGGCGCGCCGCGGTAATGGATCTGCACGCTGCCCCAGTCCGGCTGGCCGGTGACAGGGCAGTTGGAGCGCAGCAGGTTGGACACCAGCGTCTGCTCGACCACGGTTTTCGCGCCGTCGGCCGCGAGATAGTCCGCGCGCGGCGGGCCGTAGTCGTCGATGGCGACCGGAAGGTCGTCGATCAACGTGCCTTCCAGATCGATGACCGCGTGTCCGCGCGCCTGTGCGTCGCTCAGCACGACATGGACCGGTGCGCCCGCAGCGGCCGACAGATCGCGCGTCAACGTGGCGATGAGACTGTCCCGGTCCGTCAGGCGTTCCTGCGAGAAGCCGTTGAGGTAGAGCTTGAACGACTTGGACTCGATGATGTTCGGGGACGTCGCCGGCACGCGGAACTCCGCCAGCGCCACGACCGGCTTGCCGCGTGTGTCCAGCCAGGACAGTTCATAGGCGTTCCAGAGGTCCTCGCCGTGGAACGGCAGCGGGGCGGCTACGCCGATCTCGTCGCGCTTGGCCTGGCGCGGAATGGGAAACAGCAGGGCGGGATCGTAGCGGTCGGCGTAGACGGTGGTCTTGCCGAGCGGGGAGTGTTCGGGAGTGCTCATGCGCCCATTGTACCGCCTCAACGGCGGGGCCCAGGCCCGGATCCGCACGAAGCTGCGGGGCCGCCCATGACCACTGGCCCGGTTCCCGCCGGAACCCGCTGCCTATAGTGTCCGATGAAGAACCTGGGGAACCCGAGAGGAAAACGCCTGATGAAGAAACTCGTCCTGGCCTGCGCGGTTGGCGCGGGCCTGTTTGCCGCTGGCGCCATGGGTGCGCCGGCCTTCGCCGACGGCACGGACGCCGCTTTCGATCCTCAGGCACTGTTCGCGCCGCTTTCGCTGCCCGATGCGCCCAACGCCTTCCGCGACGGCGCCGGCAAGCCCGGGCCGCAGTTCTGGCAGAACCGCGTGGACTATGCCATCCAGGCCACCATCGACCCTGCCACGCACGGATTGCGCGGCGACGAAACCATCACCTATACCAATCACAGCCCTGACGCGCTCGACGTGCTGTGGGTGCAGTTGGACCAGAACATCTATCGCCGCGACTCGCGTGCCTCGCTCGGCTCGCCGCGCCCGCGCAACGACTTCACCGACGGCTACCAGATCGACGCGGTGGAGGTGGATGGCAAGCCCGTGCACTTCCTTGTCGACGACACGCGCATGCGCGTGGACCTGGCGCAGGCGCTGGCCGGCAACGGCAAGCAGGCGAAGCTGCGCATCCGCTACCACTACACGGTGCCAGGCACCTGGGGTGGACGTACCGCCGTGACGCCGACCAAGAACGGCGACATCTACGAGATCGCTCAGTGGTTCCCGCGCATGGCCGTCTACGATGACCTGCGCGGATGGGACACCCAGCCCTACCTCGGCTCGGAGTTCTATCTCGAATACGGCGACATCGACTATGCCGTCACGGTGCCGTGGAACTACATCGTCGCCGGCTCCGGCGCGCTCACCAACGGCAGCGAAGTACTTACCGCCACGCAGCAGAAGCGCCTGGCGCAGGCTGCGCAGAGCGACGGCACGGTGATGATCCGTTCGCCGCAGGAAGTGAATGACGCCTCCTCGCATCCGAATCAGAGCGGCACGCAGACCTGGCGCTTCCACATGGAGCACACGCGTGACGTGGCCTTCGCCGCCTCGCCGGCCTTCGTGTGGGATGCCGCGCGCATCAACCTGCCGGAAGGCAAGCATGCGCTCGCCATGTCGGTGTATCCGGTGGAAGGCGTGGGCAAGGACAAGTGGGATCGGTCCACCGAATACGTGAAGGGCGCGATCGAGCACTTCTCGTCCAAGTGGTACGCGTATCCGTGGCCGGTGGCGATCAATCTCGGTGGCCATGGCGCCGGCATGGAATATCCCGGCATCGTGTTCGACGGCTACGACGACAAGGGCCCGATGCTGTTCTGGATCACCGCCCATGAACTGGGGCATGGCTGGTTCCCGATGATCGTGGGCTCCAACGAGCGTCGCAACGCGTTCATGGACGAAGGTTTCAACACCTTCATCGACGTGTATGCCTCCGATGCGTTCAACAAGGGCGAGTTCGCGCCCAAGCGCGACAGCGAATACGCGCCCAAGGGCGGCAACCCGGTGGACGAGATCCTCCCCGTACTGGCCGATCCGAATGCGCCCACACTGATGGCGCATGCCGACTCCGTTTCCGAGAAGTACCGCCACTCGGTGAGCTACTTCAAGGGCGCGCTCGGGCTGGTGCTGCTGCGTGAGCAGATCCTGGGGCCGGAGCGTTTCGATCCTGCGTTCCGCAAGTACATCGCCAGCTGGGCGTATCACCATCCCACGCCGTCGGACTTCTTTCGCTTCATGAGCAGTGAAGCCGGCGAGGATCTGTCGTGGTGGTGGCGTGGCTGGTATCTCAACAACTGGCAGCTCGACATGGGCGTGACCGGGGCGAGCTACGTGGACAACGACCCCGCCAAGGGCGTGACGGTGTCGCTGATCAGCAGGCAGAAGCTGGTGATGCCGGCGACGCTGCGCGTGGATTACGCCGATGGCAGCCACGAGGACGTGCGCGTGCCGGTGGAGGCGTGGCGTCAGAGCGCGACGCCGAAGCTGGCGCTGCATACGGGCAAGCGCATCAAGACGCTGACGCTGGATCCGGAGCACAGGTTGCCGGATGCGGATCGGGCGAATAACGTCTATTCGATGCCGTGATGGAGGCCGGGAGCCACACCTGCTCGTTATCCCAGCGAAGGCCGGGATCCAGTGTCTTTCCATGCGCCAAGGTCAAGGCGCTGGATTCCGGCCTGCGCCGGACTGACGTTGTAGGAAGGCAGTGGCGACAGGTGAGTCGCGTACTCGTGAAGAGAGATGAGCAACTGTGATGATCCACACCTCAAAGCGCCTGCTATCCGTGTCCTTGCTGTTCGCGCTATCGGGCGTATCCGTGACGCACGCGGCCGCCCATGACGAAGCCCGCTGGAAAACCGAGGCCGCCGCCGTCACCATCACCCGCGACGACTGGGGCATCGCTCACGTGCACGGCAAGACGGATGCCGATGCCGTGTTCGGCATGGCGTACACGCAAGCCGAGGACGACTTCAACCGTGTCGAGACCAACTACCTCAACTCGCTCGGTTGGCTGGCGAAGGCCGAGGGCGAGAAGGCGATCTGGTCCGACTTGCGCCAGCAGTTGTGGATCGATCCGGCGGAGCTCAAGCGCCTCTACGCCAAGAGTCCCTCGTGGTTGCGCGAGCTGATGGACGCCTGGGCGGATGGACTCAACTATTACCTCGCCACCCATCCGGACGTCCATCCGCGCGTCATCTCGCATTTCGAGCCGTGGATGGCGCTGAGCTTCAGCGAGGGCAGCATTGGCGGCGACATCGAGCGCGTGTCACTGAAGGATTTGCAGGCGTTCTATGGCAAGCCCACTGACACGGTGGCTTTCGCAGACACGCCGTCGAGCTGGGTGGAGCCCACCGGTTCCAACGGCATCGCCATCGCGCCGAAGATCACGGCGAACGGGCATGCATTGCTGCTGATCAATCCACATACCTCGTTCTTTTTCCGCTCCGAACTGCAAATGGCGAGTGATGCGGGCTTGAACGTGTACGGCGCGGTCACCTGGGGGCAGTTCTTCGTCTACCAGGGATTCAATCCACACATCGGTTTCATGCACACCTCGACCACCGCCGACGTGGTGGACGAGTTTGCCGAAAGCATCGTGCATGACGGTAGCAAGCTGGGTTATCGCTACGGCAAGGACGTTCGTACGGTCACTACGAAAACCATCACCATCGCCTATCGCAAGGCGGATGGTTCAACCGGCGAGCGCGCGTTCACCACCTACGCCACGCATCACGGCCCCATCGTGCGCGAGGAGGGCGGCAAGTGGATCGCCACCGCGCTGATGAACAAGCCGGTGGAGGCTCTGGAGCAGAGCTGGCTGCGCACCAAGGCGACCGACTTCAAGAGCTTCATGAAGATCGCGGAACTCAAGGCCAACTCGTCCAACAACACCATCTATGCGGATGACAAGGGCAACATCGCCTGCCTGCATCCGCAGTTCATCCCGAAACGCGACAACCGGTTCGACTATACGAAGCCAGTGGACGGCAGCGATCCCGCCGCCGACTGGCAAGGCCTGCTGCCGCTGGATGCCGCGCCGCATCTGCTCAATCCGGCCAACGGCTGGATCATGAATACCAATGACTGGCCGTACTCCGCGGCCGGTCCCGACAGTCCCAAGCGCGAGGACTATCCGCGCTACATGGACAGCGTGGGTGAGAACCCGCGCGGCATCCACGCCACCCTGTTGCTGAGCGATCAACGCGACTTCACGCTGTCGTCGCTGATTACCGCCGCCTTCGATTCGTACCTACCGGCCTTCGCACGGCAGATACCGATCCTGGTGAAAGACTACGACGCGCTGCCCGCGAACGATCCGCTGAAGAAGAAGCTGGTCGGGCCGATCGCGCTGCTGCGTCACTGGGACTATCGCTGGGGCATCGCCTCCATGCCCACTTCGTTGGCGGTGTTCTGGGGCGATACGCTGTGGGACAAGGTCGACAAGTCCGACGTGTCCGAGGGGCTTTCCGTCTACGACATCATGGCCGAGCGCGCGGGCCCGAAGGCGCGCCTGGAAGCCCTGGCGGAAGCGTCGGACCGGCTGGAGAAGGATTTCGGCAGTTGGGGCGTGCCGTGGGGCGAGGTGAATCGCTACCAGCGCATCAATGGCGACATCCAGCAACCGTTCGACGACGCCAAGCCAAGCATCCCGGTGCCGTTCACTTCGTCGCGCTGGGGCTCGCTGGCGTCGTTCGGCGCGCATCGCTGGCCGGGCACGCGGCGTTACTACGGCACCAGCGGCAACAGCTTCGTTGCAGCGGTGGAGTTCGGCGACAAGGTGCGCGCACGCGCGATCACGGCGGGCGGCGAAAGCGGTCATCCCGGTTCGCCGCACTTCAACGACGAAGCCGAGCGCTACACCACGGGCAACCTGCGTGCGGTGTACTTCTGGCCGGACGATCTGAAGGGCCACGTCGAGCGCACGTACCACCCGGGAACGTAACTTCGCGCGTACGCCAGGCTTGCTTGGCCGCTACTTGTGTGAGCTATCTCACATAAGTAGGGCGTCCGCGCGGCTCGGCAGGCAATTTTTTGCGGTTCCTTCACTCCTTCCATGGATCAATGGCCCTCGTCGCGAATTCATGCGACGTGGCCGCGCCAGGGGTGAGGATTCGCGCGACACACCATGAATGACAGGTTCCCCGGTTGGCCTTCAGGCCCGCCGGACGGATGAGTGCTCGCGTCTGTTTTGGTTTTCCAGCCTCGTCGACTCAGGTCGCTGCGTTCAGCGCGGCGCGGGCTGGTGCGTGTTCGCGGCGGGTCAGGGACGACTCCCGCGATCTTGGAGACATAACCGCCGAAGGCCCTGGGCAGCCCGATCTGCCACGGCCCGATCCCGACAGGAGTCATCGGATCACTTCGGCCCAACTTCATTGGTATGGGGAGCTCGAATGGAACGTCATACGTATAAGCGCATGCTGGCCGTTTCCCTGCTGCTGGTCTTGTCGGCCTCGGCATCCGCTGCGGAGTTCGGCACGTCGCCGCCGCCTTCCGCGAATTTCGACGTAAGCCCGCTGCAGACCGACCAGACCTATAGCGGTTTCATCATCACGTACAAGAACGGCAGCTCCGAGCGGAGCAACGCCGCGGTGGCCGTGCAGAACATCGGCGTGGCCGCATCGCGCGCCAAGCTGAGCGCCGGCACGGCGGCCTCGCCGCGCGCGCTCAATGTGCGCTATGCGCGCAAGCTCGCCACCGGCGCCGATCTGGTGCACACCGATCGCGCGCTGTCCTCCACCGAAGCGGCCACGCTGATCCAGCAGATCGCGGCCGATCCGTCGGTGGCCTACGTGGAACCCGAATACATGCTCAAGCGCGTGGACGATATCCGTCCCGCCGCCGCGGCGACGTTCACCGTTCCCAATGATTCGTACTACGGCGGCTACCAGTGGGATTACCTCACGCCCAGCGGCGCGAACTTCTTCGACAATTCGCTCAATGCGAACGTCGCCAACTGGGGCGCGGCGAACATCCAGCAGGCGTGGACGCTGGCTGACGGCACCGGCGTCACCATTGCCAGCCTGGATACCGGCGTGACCAATCATCCGGATCTGGATCTGTCGCTGGCCAATGCGGGTTACGACTTCATCAGCACCGCCTCGGTGTCGGGCCGCTCCACCAACGGGCGCGTGTCTGGCGGCTGGGATACCGGTGACTGGGTCACCGCCGGCCAGTGCGGCACCGGCCAGGCGGCGGAGAACAGCAGCTGGCACGGCACGCACGTGTTCGGCACCGCTGGCGGTGAAATCACCAACAACAGCGTCGGCATGGCCGGCACCGCGTACAACGCGCAGGTGCTGCCGGTGCGCGTGCTCGGCCATTGCGGCGGCTCCAACGCCGACATCGCCGATGCCATCACCTGGTCGTCGGGCGGCAGCGTGTCCGGCGTGCCCGCCAATGCCAATCCCGCCAAGGTGCTCAGCCTGAGCCTGGGCGGTTCGGGCACGTGCCCGGCCAGCAGCGTGCTGGGGCAGGCGATCACCGGCGCCATCGGTCGCGGCGCGACCGTGGTGGTGGCTGCTGGCAACAGCAATGCCAACGCGGCGAACTTCTCGCCGGCCAGTTGCTCCGGTGCGGTCGTGGTCGCGGCGACGGGTGTGACCAGCACGCGTGCCTACTACTCCAACTACGGCTCCATCGTCACCATCGCCGCGCCCGGCGGCGGCGTCTACAAGGGCGATGCCTCCACCGGCACGCAGACCACCACCGGCTTCATCTGGTCGACCATCAACGCCGGCACCACCACGCCGACCACGGCGACCTATGGCGGCATGGCGGGCACCTCGCAGGCCACGCCGCACGTGGCGGGCATCGTGGCGCTGATGCAGAGCTATCGCCTCTCGCTGGGCAAGGCCTTGCTCACGCCCGCGCAGGTGACGTCGCTGCTGAAGTCCTCCGCGACCACGCCGCACGTGAAGCCGAGCAGCAGCAAACTGATCGGCGCCGGCATCGTCAACGCCTATGCCGCCGTGCAGGCAGCGGGCAACCAGCCGTAACGTTCGAGGGGCCGGCGTACATGTGCCGGCCCCGTCTATCCGCACGCCCGGAATGCTTGAAGGCGTCGACGGGATGCCCCTAACATCTTCACCTGCCAGCGATATCCGCCACCGGCCTTGGGAGGGGCAGGCGGAGGTCGTCACATACGCTCGTGCAGGGAGGATTCAATGCTTAGCAGGGAACAGGCTGACATCATCGCGGACGCCGTGATGGCGAGTGGCAAGGAGCGGCAACGCGAGCGCGCGCAGCAGCGCGAGGTCGAACAGCGTCAGGAGCGAATCAGGAGGCGCTGGGCCATGGCGATACTGATGCTCATTCTGGTGGGCGCCGTCGTGGCGTACCTGATGGGTCAACGCGTTCCGTATGGCGTTTTCACGGGAGCCATCGTGGGACAGATTGCGGCGCTGTCACGCAACGCGTGGCGCGGCAGCCTCGACAAGCCTCATTGATGTTTCGAACGGCGTCACGCGCTGGCGCATAGGTCACCCGTCATGGGTGAAGCCTCGTCGCTCCCTGCGGTAAGGTGCCGTGGGGAGGAAATGACATGACCGTGGCGCGAAGCACGCGCAGTGTCTGGCTGTCCGCCCACTGCCTGTCGTCTTTGCCTGCGGAGTGAGTCCATGCGTCTGTTGCCCCTGTTCACCGCCATCGTCGTTGGTCTTGGCGCGACCGTTGTTGCCGTGGCGGACGATGCACCCGCACCCACGCGCGTGGCCGTGCGCGCCGCCCATCTGGTCGACACCAAGGCGGGTACTGTGCGCGACAACCCGCTGGTGATCATCGAAGGTGACCATATCACCGACGTGCGCTACGACGGGCAGGTGCCTGCGGGCGTCAACGTGATCGACCTGGGCAGCGCGACGCTGTTGCCCGGCCTGATCGATTGCCACGTGCACCTTACCGGCGATCCGAATGAAGTGAAGGGCGATTACTACGAGGCCGTGCTCAAGCGCAGCTCCATCGACTCGGCCATCCTTTCGCCCACGTACGCCAGGCACACGCTGGATGCGGGCTTCACCACCGTGCGCAACCTTGGCGCTGGCGACTACGTGGACGTCGCGCTGCGCGATGCAATCAATCGTGGCGATATTCCCGGTCCGCGCATGCTCGTCTCCGGTCCGCCGCTGGGCGCCACGGGCGGTCATGCCGATGGCACCACCGGCTTCTCGCCGTGGATCGAGTTTCATGACGTCGACGGCGTGGCCGATGGCATCGACGCCATCCGCCATCGTGTGCGCGAGAACGTCAAGCACGGCGCCGACGTCATCAAGTTCATGGCCAGCGCGGGCGTGCTGAGCGCGGAAACCTCGGTCGGCGCACCGCAGTATTCGCAGGAAGAGATGAACGCCGTCGTCGACGAGGCACATCGCTGGGGCAAGAAGGTGGCCGCGCACGCGCACGGCGCCGAGGCGATCAAGATGGCTATCCGCGCCGGTGTCGACTCGGTAGAGCACAGCAGCATGATCGACGACGAGGGCCTGAAACTCGCCAAACAGCACGGCACGTATCTGGACTTCGACGTCTACAACGACGACTACATCCTCAGCGAATATGCCAAGAAGGGGTTCCCGGCCAGCACCATCGACAAGGAAAAGCTGGTGGGTCGCCTGCAGCGCGAGAACTTCCAGCGCGCGGTGAAGGCCGGCGGGAAGATGGCCTTCGGCACCGACGCGGGCGTGTATCCGCACGGCTGGAACGGCAAGCAGTTCGCCGTGATGACCCAGTGGGGCATGACGCCGATGCAGGCCATCCAGGCCGCCACCGTGAATGCCGCCGACCTGCTCGGCATGACCGGCAAGGTCGGCCAGGTGGCACCGGGTTACTACGCTGACCTCGTTGCGGTGAATGGCGATCCGCTCAAGGATGTCTCGCAACTCGAGCACGTGGCCTTCGTGATGAAGGGCGGCGACGTCGACAGGAACGACATCAAGCGCTGATCATGCGCTGCTGCGGCCACGGCTTTCCGTGGCCGCAGCGCCCTCAGCGGCTCGCGAGCCGGGCCGCCGCAGCGATCAGCATGCCGCCCGAGATCCCCTCCACGCAGCGGCGGCGACGATCGCTCAACCCGCCCGCGCGCCCCGTGGTTGCCAATGCGATGCTGAGCAGGCTGTACACCAGCGCGCACAGCGCGATGAAGATGGCCGACAACAGCAGCGCCTGCAGCGCAACGGCATGCTCCGCATGCATGAACTGCGGCAGGATCGCGAAGTAGATCATCATGCCCTTGGGATTGAGCACGGCGGTGAGGAAGCCGCGTCGCCATGGCGACGCGCTGCGCGTCGTGGGCAGGTCGAGCTGTCCCGGTCGCATCGCCGAACGCAGCAAGCGGGCGGCGAGATACACCAGATAGGCCACGCCCACCCAGCGCAACGCGTTGAACAGCAGGGGTGACGCCGCGATCACCGCCGCCAGGCCCAGTGCCACCAGCAACGAGTGCGCCACGTAGCCGGCGCAGACACCCGCCGTCGCGCGCAGCCCTGCGTCGGCGTCGCCGCCGAGCGCCTGCGAAGCGATGAAGAGCATGTCCGGGCCCGGCACGCAGATCAGCGGGAGCACGGTGGCGGCGAACAGCAGCAACGTGTGGATATCCATGGCCAAAGGCTAAGCCAGGGAGCGCGGCATAAGGTGCCAAATATGGCGATTCTGGCGCGTTATTTGGCATATCATGCCAAGGCCTCCGCCAAGGGTGACATGTCATGCCAATCCGGCTGGACAAGACCGACAAGCGCATCCTGCACGCCCTGCAGGAGAACGCACGGCTACCCAATACCGACCTCGCCCGCGAAGTGGGCCTGTCGCCATCGCCCTGTCTGCGCCGGGTTAAGTTGCTCGAAGAAGCCGGCGTGATCGACCGCTACGTCGCCGTGCTTGACCCTGCCAAGGTGGGCGCCGGCCTCACCCTGTTCACCCGCGTGTGGCTCACCGCGCAGGACGCCGACACCATCGACCAATTCATCCGCGCCATGCTGCGCCTGCCGCAAGTGATGGAGTGCTACATCATGCTCGGCGATTGCGATGCGTTGCTGCGTGTGGCCGTGGCCGACCTGGATGACTACCGCCATTTCCAGTCCACGCACCTCACCCGCGCCAACGGCATCCAGAACGTCAAGACGGACATGCCCAGCCAGGTGGTCAAGCGCAGCTATGCGCTGCCGCTGTAACGCGGCCGTCTTCTCGGGGCGTGGATGATGTCCGCGCTAGGCTCGTTCTTCTGACTGATGTGCTTCGAGGTATGCCATGGATGCCCGCCCACCGCTTCCGCCATTCACCGCCGAAACGGCCGCACAGAAAGTGCGTCTCGCCGAGGACGGTTGGAACAGTCGCGATCCCGCCCGCGTGGCGCTGGCGTACTCGCCGGATACCTATTGGCGCAATCGCGCCGAGTTCATCCATGGTCGCGAGGAAGCGCAGGCCTTCCTTGCGCGCAAGTGGAATCGCGAGCTCGACTATCGCCTGATCAAGGAACTGTGGACCTTCGCGGGCAATCGCATCGCCGTGCGCTTCGCCTACGAGTGGCACGACGATTCCGGTCAGTGGTACCGCAGCTACGGCAACGAGAACTGGCAGTTCGACGAGCACGGCCTGATGACGCATCGCCACGCGTCGATCAACGACCTGCGCATCGCCGAATCGGAACGCAAATACCACTGGCCCTTGGGGCGCCGCCCGGACGATCATCCGGGGTTGAGCGAGCTGGGCTTCTGAGCGCAACCGTCATCACCCTGCGTCGAACACTGGAGCAAGGAGTCAACCCATGAGCAAGCACGAATCAGGCATCAACCTCGACGCCGAACCCAGTGGCACCGGCTGCGTCGAATGCCTGCGCAATGATGGATGGTGGTTCCACCTGCGCCGCTGCGCCGAATGCGGCCACATCGGCTGCTGCGACAGCTCGCCGAACCAGCACGCGACCAAGCACTTCCACGAAACCGGCCATCCCGTGGTGGCCAACTTCGAACCGGACGACCGCTGGTTCTTCGACTACCGCACCGGACAGGCCTACTACGGCCCGGACTTGCGTCCGCCGCTGTTCCATCCTCTGGACCAGCCCACGCCGGGGCCGAAAGGCAAGGTGCCGAAGAACTGGGAAGACCTGCTGAACTGATGCCTCAGCAGGATTCGCACACCGTCATTTCGTCATCGCTGCGATCCATCGCCACTGAAACGAACCACAGCAGCAAGCCACCCAACGCCAGCCCACTGCCCACCCAGCCGGGCGAGGTCCAGCCGTAGCCGTGCGCGATGGCGAGGCCGCCGAGGAAGGGGCCCAGCGCATTGGCGGCGTTGAAAGCGGAGTGGTTGAGCGAGGCGGCTAGGCCTTGCGCGTCGCCCGCTACATCCATCAGGCGCGTCTGCAGCACCGTGCCGAGCGCGCCGCCGATGCCGATCAGGAACACGGTGCCGCCGAGCGTCCACACGTTGCCGGCGGTGAACGGGAAGATGGCCAGCATCGCCATGCTCCACGTCAGCAGTGCGCCGGCGGTACGCATGAGCGCGCGATCGGCGAAGTGAGGCACGATCAGGTTGCCCAGCGTCATGCCCACGCCGAACACGCCCATCACCCACGGCACAGCCTCCAGTGACATATGCGTCACCCGGAGCAGGATGTCGGCGAGATAGGTGTAGACCGCGAACAGGCCACCGAAGCCGATGGCGCCAATACCCAGCGTCATCCACACCTGCGGACGCTTCAGCGCGCCGAGTTCGCGCAGCGGGCTCGCGTTGCGGTCGGCTGGCGTGTTGGGTGCGAACGCATATACCGCGCTCATCGTCGCCACGCCCAGCAGGGCCACCAGCGCGAAGCTCCAGCGCCAGCCCACGGCCTGTCCCAGCCAGCTCGCCAGCGGCACGCCGACGATGGTGGCGCAGGTCAGGCCCAGGAACATCTGTCCGACCGCGCGCGTGCGGCGGTTGGCGGGTACCAGCGAACTGGCCACCAGCGCGCCGACGCCGAAGTACGCGCCGTGCGGCAGGCCGCTCAGGAAGCGGAACACCAGCATCCAGTGATAGCTGGGCGAGAGCCCGGTGAGTCCGTTGAACACCGTGAACATCGCCATCAGCATCAGCAGCAAGGCACGACGGGGCAGGCGCGCGCCCAGTACGGTGATCACCGGTGCACCCACCACCACGCCCAGCGCGTACGCGCTGATCGCATGGCCGGCCGTAGGCGCGTCGATGCCCAGCCCCTGCGCGAACAGCGGCAGCATGCTCATCGTGGCGAACTCGGTCGTGCCGATGGCGAAGCCGCCCACGGCGAGGGCGAGGATGACCAGCCCCACGTGGGGAGCGCGAACGGGCGAGGTGCCCGGATCAAGAACGGGTGCGGAAGCGGACATGGGGGATGCTCGGGCCTTGGGGAGAGGCGCAGTGGTGCGGTGCAGCATCAGAAGCATAGCGCCTGGCGCCCGATGTGACCAGCCGCGAGTTCGTTCTCGCTCGGATCAGCGAATCGCCAGAACGGTGCAAGCCGCACGCCCCAGGGGCGGCGCACGCTGCACCGTCTGCGGAGATGCGTCGAACTCCGCGTTCCATCCACGACACACGGACCGACAGGTGGAGGCGATATGTTCAAGCATGCATGGAACGGCCTGGTGGTTGCGCTAGGGCTTTGTGCCGGCACCGCATTGGCGACCACCGGTACCGCAAACCTGTTGAACCGGCAGATGCAGCCCTGGCAACCGGCGCCACCGGCCGAACAGGTGCCGCTCTGGCCGGACGGCCTGAAGATCGCGCCACCTTCCATGCCGGGCGAAGAAGACGTCGGCACCAGCACGCAACCGCTCGCCGGTCTGCCGGTCACCGTGGTCGAGCACGTATCGCGCCCGACCATGACCATCTACCCCGCGCAGGGGAAGAACACCGGCGCGGCCGTGGTGGTGTTTCCCGGCGGTGGCTATCGCGTGCTCGCGATCGATCTGGAAGGCACCGAGATCTGCGACTGGCTCACCTCGCGTGGCATCACCTGCGTGCTGCTGAAATACCGCGTGCCTGGCTCCGGTCCGTACTACAACGAGGAATGCAATTGCGCCAAGCAACCCAGCGTGCCCATGGCCTTGCAGGATGCGCAGCGCACCCTCGCCCTGCTGCGCCAGCGCGCCGCGCGTCTGGGCGTCGATCCGCACAAGATCGGCGTGGTGGGTTTTTCCGCGGGTGGACGCATGGTGGCCGACGTCAGCAACCACGCCACCCTGAGCTACAAACCGGTAGATGAAGCGGACAGGCAGAGCGTCCGCCCGGACTTCGCCATGGCGCTGTATCCGGGGCATCTGTGGAGCGGCGGCGCCATCACGCTGAGGCCGGACATGAAGATCGACCCCCATGCTCCGCCGACGCTCATCATCCAGGCGGGGGATGATCCCGTCGACGATGTTCGCGAATCCGTGACCTATTACGTCGCGCTCCAGCAGGCAGGGGTCCCGGTGGAAATGCATCTATACGCCAAGGGCGGCCACGCGTTTGGTGTCAGGCGCACCGCGGAGCCGATCACCCACTGGCCTGCGTTGGCGGAAGCGTGGATGACACGCCTCGGCGTCCTCCCGCCGGAGTGACGGCAGAAGGACACGTGGGCCGCGTCACCAGACGAAAGGCAGGAACCGCTTCACCTTCAACGCGTAGTGCCGATAGTCAGGGAACGCGCTGATCAGCGCGCGTTCTTCCACGCGGATGCGATAGAGAAACCCGGGCAAGGTGAATATCGTCAACAGGATCATCGCGATCCCGTTACCCAGCGCGAGACCCAGTCCGACAAACCCCAGCCATCCGCCGAAGTAGCCGGGATGGCGCACAAAGCGATAAGGGCCCGCGATCACCAGTCGGTGATCGCTCTGCACCGCCACGTTGGCGGAAAAGAACTTCCGCAGCGTCCACATGCCGGCCCAGCGAATGCAAAAGCCGGTGAGCATCACGACGATGCCGACAATCTTCAGTGCCGGCGTGAATGCCAGGTTGCCCATGCCAAGAAAGTACAGTCCGATGGAAAGCCACGACAGGAGCATGTTGCTGCCGGCGAGCAAGGCCAGCGAGCGATCATCCACGTTCATGCCGCTTCGATCGCGAGCCTTGCGCAGTATCAGGGGTTCCGAAACGAACCAGAGGGCGAAGAGCACGATCGCAACGGTTTCGGTCTTCATGGCGTTCCCCGGTGGGTGGATCCAGCGACGTCCCATGTACTCGCATATCGGGTGGGTCAATACCCCAATTTCAGGGTGGGTATCCGCGGCCATCGCGCTGCAGGGGTCATTCATCAGAGGCTGATTTTGCCGCTGTTTACGCGGTGCGACGCAAGAAATGACGCGGCGAAGCCGGGTTGCTTTGTCACACGCCGGCAGTCGTCGCCAGTGCCCCAAAAGGCATACGCACTCCGCATCTTTGGCTGCTACGCTATATCAGCATTCAGCCGCAGACCATTGTGCAGCCGATCACAGGTAGAGGATCGCCTGCGGTAAGCGAAAGGTCTGCGTGACGGGATGAACCGAGTGCGTTGCCGCATGACGAAAGGATATCGGCATCGTCGGTCAGGGGGCGTCAGGGGTTTCATGGTGAGGTTCGAAGTCCGCGTGGCATGACTGCGCGGCTTGGTGCGTTCCATGGCAACACCGGATGCAGCGACATCAGGGGGAGATGTGCGGCTCGTTGCAACTCATGAGGCGCTGGCTGCGGACGCAGGCCAGCCGCTACACGACATGCCATGCGATCGACAGTCCGCGGCGCGCTTCGTTGCCGCGCCGTGCGTTGCTGCGCGGCCTCCGGCCTTGCATCGCGGTGCTGTGATGGCCACGCCGCGAGCCGATACCTCGATCATCCCTCGCGCTCCGCGCTTTTGTTCTGCGCTTTCCTCGGCGTCCTTTCGCCGCCATGCCTCTTCGCGTCTTCTGGCCGGTCGGCACCCGCCGCCCTTCTGTCGAGTCGCTTCGTCATCGGTGCGCCCTGTCTGCTTGCGCGGCGCTGGAGACTCTTTGCCATGAATATCGTCCGCAACCTCTTCAAGCGCCTGGCCGCACGCGATACGCGCGAGTCACCCACGGCCGCCACGCCGGCGCCGCTGCTGCGGGCGCTCGAGCCGCGCATCGTCTACGACGCCTCGGTGGCTGCGGTGGGTACGGCCCACCACCATGCCGACACCGCCTCTCATGGCAACGTCGCACGCCCCACGTTGGAGCGCGCCCATGAATTGCCTGCGGCCGTCGACAACGAAGGCAGCGGATCGCGCAACACCACATGGGCGCGGAACTTCGCGCAATCGAGCCGTGACGGCGGTGCGCAGGGCAGCCAGGTGGTCTTCATCGATCCCGCCGTCACCAACTACCAGGAGTTGATCTCCGGGTTGCCGACCGGCACGCGCTACGTCGTGCTGAGTCATGCGACCGATGGCCTTGCGCAGATCGCGCAATACCTGGAGCAGCATCCGGGCGTGGAGTCGATCCATCTGGTGTCGCATGGCGCCGATGGTGAGATACAGGTGGGTTCCACCTGGCTCAATGCCGGCGACCTGGCCAAGCACAGCGCCGAGCTGACGCAGATCGGCGCGGCGATGAAGCCCGGTGGCGACTTCCTGATCTACGGCTGCGATGTCGCCGAGAACGCGGACGGCAAGGCGCTCGTGCAGCAGATCGCGTCGATCTCTCATCTCAACGTGGCGGCATCGACCGACGCCACCGGCGCGGCGGCGCTTGGCGGCAACTGGACGCTCGAGTATCAGGCCGGCCATGTGCACACGCCGGTCATCTTCTCGGCAACCGCCGAGCAGCACTACGGCTATCTGCTGGCGCAAACCATCGAGACCTACACCAGTGCAGCCGCGACGAGCCTCCTCACCAGTGACGTAACGTCGTTCACCCTCGACGGCATTACTTATACGTACAACATCGCCAACAGCACAACAACGGCACCCGACTCCAATCTTCAGTCACTCGGCGATGAAAATGGATCGGACTATTCCCTGGAGGTCAATCAGGACGGTGTCATCGGCCTGGCGTCGGTAACGATCAGGATGGCCGATGGCAAGAACTTCAAGATGTCGAGTCTCGACGTTGACGCCAGCGCGGATACGAACCTCACCATCGAAGCGAACGGCAGCCCGGCGGGCGCCATCAACTACGTGTCAAACGGCCTCTACGTGACGCAGACGGTGGACCTGACCACCCATGCCGCGTTCAACAGCGTGTCGAGCATCACGATCTCCGGCCCGAACCTTCTCATCAATCTGGGGCATCTGGTCTACCAGGAGATCAACCCGCCGGTGGTGACCACCACGGGGGGCGCCACCACGTTCACCTCCGTCGACAGCCGCGCCGGCACGCGGGTGGCCGTCGATGCGGGCATCACCCTGTCCGACGTCGAAGCCACCACGATGGCCGGTGCGACGGTGGCTATCACGGGTAATCTTCACGCGGGCGAGGATGTGCTCGCGTTCACCAATACCAACAGCGTCACCTACGGAGCTATCTCGGGTTCGTACAGCGCTGGAACGTTGACGCTTTCGGGCGCCGGCACGACGGCGCAGTACCAGGCCGCGCTCGCCGCCGTGACCTACCTGGATACCTCCGCCACACCGAATACGACGGCGCGCACCATCACCTTCAGCGCCAATGACGGCCTGGCCGCGAGCAGCCTGGCAACCAAGACGGTGAACGTGGATTCGCCGCCCATCGTGAGCACCACCGGCGGTGTGACCACCGTCTTCAGCGGGGGGAGCGGAACGGCCATCGACAGCGGCATCACCGTGACCGACCCGAGCCAGGCCACGCAGGCGTCGGCTACGGTATCGATCGGCGCGGGCTTCCATAGCGGCGACGCGCTTGCCTTCACCAACACCAGCGCGTCGCAGTACGGCGACATTGCCGGGACGTACAACGCGGGGACAGGCGTGCTGACGCTGAGTTCCTCGAGCGCCACGGCTACCGATGCGCAATGGACGCATGCGCTGGAAGCGGTCACCTTTTCGAGTTCCAGCACGACCTATGGCAATCGCACCGTTTCGTTTGCGGTCAACGACGGGTCTGCCAACGGCGTTGCGGCCTCCAAGACGGTCGGCCTGCTGAACGGTGGCCCTGTATTGACTGTCGATGGGGGTTCGGCTGCCTTTGTGGCCGGCGATGACCAGGGGTCGACGCCGGTCGCCATCGATCCCGGCCTGACGGTGAGCGCCCCCCTCGCGCCCACGCTCTCGTCGGCGACGGTGGCCATCACGGGTGGCTTCCAGCACAGCGAGGACCGACTGCTGTTCTTCAATAGCGGCTCGTCGATGGGCAACATTGCCGGTTCGTACAATGCGATGACCGGCGTGTTGACGCTGACGTCCAGCGGATCGACAGCGACCATGGCGCAATGGCAGAGCGCCTTGGAGGCGGTGGTCTACACCGACATCGCGGCGACACCCAACAACGCCACGCGCACCATGAGCTTCTCGGCGACGGACAGCCTGGGCAACGCCAGCGCGACAGTGTCGCGCACGATGACAGTTACCGACACAGACCAGACGCCGATCCTGTCCGTGACGAGCGGAACGACGAACTATGTGGGGGCGTCGTCGGGCGTGATCATCGACGGTTCGGTCCTGGTGAACGACTATGACAACGCCACGCAGGCCTCGGGCACGGTCGCCATCACTAGTGGCTTCCACAGCGGCGACACGCTCAGCTTCACCAACGATGGTTCGATGGGCAATATTGCCGCTTCATACAACGCGGCGACGGGTGTGCTGACGTTGACCTCGGCGGGCGCGACGGCAAGCTTAAGCCAATGGTCCATGGCCTTGTCGGCGGTGACGTTCTCAAGCACCAGCACCACTTACGGCAACCGCACGATCTCCTTCGCGACCAGCGACGGTGCCAAGACCAGCATTCCCAAGACCGACACGATCACCATTACCGCGCCGCCGGTAATCACCACCGATGCGGGGTCGGCGTCGTTCGTGGCCGGCGACAATGTCGCGTCCGCGCCGGTGACGATCGACTCGGGTTTGACCGTCACCGACGGCAGCGCCACCACACTCGTCTCGGCCACGGTGGCGATCACGGGCAATTTCCACGCGGGCGAGGATATCCTGGCCTTCACCAATAACGGTGCGACGATGGGCAACATCGCCGCCTCGTACAACGCGGGCACGGGTGTGCTGACGCTGAGTTCGGCCGGCGCGACCGCGACGCTGGCCCAATGGCAGAGCGCGCTTGGGTCGGTGACCTATACCGATACCGCCGTCACGCCGAACAACGCGACGCGCACGATGAGCTTCACTGCAGTCGACAGCGGCGGCAATACAAGCGCAGCGGCCACGCGCACCGTCACGGTTGCCGATACCGACCAGACGCCCATCGTGACCTCGACGGGTGGCACCACGAGCTATGCAGGCGCATCGTCGCCCGTGACGATCGATGGCGGCATCACGGTGTCCGACCTCGACAACGCGACCCAGGCATCGGCGACCGTACAGATCAGCTCGGGCTTCCACGCCGGTGACATGCTGGGCTTCATCAACACGGGCAGCATCACCGGGTCCTACAACGCCGGCACCGGCGTGTTGACGTTGACGTCCAGCGGCGCCACGGCGACCAATGCCCAGTGGGCCAGTGTCCTGTCGTCGGTGACGTTCTCAAGCTCAAGCTCCACGTACGGCAACCGCACGATTCAGTTCTCGACAAACGACGGCGTGAAGAGCAGTGCGCCCGTGAGCGATACGGTCAATATCACCGCGCCGCCGACGATCACGACCGATGCCGGTTCGACCGCCTTCACGGCGGGTGACAACGTCACCTCGACGCCAGTTGCCATCGATGCGGGGCTCAGGGTGACCGATGGCAGCGCCACGACTCTGGCCTCCGCCACGGTCGCGATCACCGGCAACTTCCACAGCGGCGAGGACCTGCTGTCGTTCGTCAACACGAACTCCACCACGTTCGGCAATATTGCCGCCTCGTACAACGCGACGACCGGCGTGCTTACGCTGACTTCGTCGGGCGCCTCCGCCACGCTGGCGCAGTGGCAGAGCGCGCTGGAATCGGTGACGTATACGGACACCGCGATCACCCCCAACAACGCGACGCGCACCCTCAGCTTCTCGAGCGTGGACAGCGCGGCCAACGTGAGTAACACGGCCACGCGCACAGTGACGGTGGCCGACACGGACCAGACGCCGGTCGTGGCGACGACGGGTGGCATCACGAACTACGTGGGCGGGACCAGCGCGGTGATCATCGACGGTGGCATCTCGGTGACCGATCGTGACAATACGACGCAATCGTCGGGCATGGTGTCGATCATTGCGGGCTTTCACAGTGGCGATACGCTTTCGTTCTCGAACACAAGCTCCACGCAGTTCGGCAACATCCAGGGCTTCTACAACGCAGCGACGGGCGTGCTGACGCTGACCTCCTCGGGCGCCACGAGCAGCGACGCCCAGTGGGCCAACGCGTTCAAGGCCATAACGTTCTCCGCCGGATCGTCGGCAATGCCAGGCAACCGGACCATCGCATTCGTGGTCAATGACGGTGCGGAAAACAGCGCCGCGGCAACCGATACGGTGAGCGTGCTGGGCCCGCCGCAGATCACCACGGACGCGGGCTCGGCCTCATTCGTGGCGGGTGACAACGTCACCTCGACCCCGGTCGCCATCGATTCGGGGCTGACCGTGACCGATGGCGCCGCGTCGACGCTGGCGTCGGCCACGGTGGCGATCACCGGCAACTTCCATCCGGGCGAGGACGTACTGCGGTTCAGCAACAACGGCGTCACGATGGGCAACATCACCGCGTCGTACAACGCGGCTACCGGCGTGATGACGCTGACCTCGGCTGGCGCGACAGCCACGCTGGCGCAGTGGCAGGCGGCGTTGGATTCGGTGACCTACACGGATACCGCGATCACCCCCAACAACGCGACGCGCACCATCAGCTTCACGGCCGCAGACGGCGGCGGAGTGACGAGCAATACGGCCACGCGTACCGTAACCATCGCGGATACCGACCAGACGCCGGTCGTGACGACGACGGGTGGCACCATGAACTACGTGGGTGGGACCGGCGCGGCGATCATCGACGGTGGCATCTCGGTGACCGATCGTGACAATACGACGCAATCGTCGGCTACCGTGTCGATCACCACCGGCTTCCACAGCGGCGACACGCTCTCGTTCACCAACACGAGTTCTGCGCTGTTCGGGAATATCGTGGCCTCGTACAACTCGGGGACGGGTGTGCTGACGCTGGTTTCAGCGGGTGCCACGAGCAGCGATGCCCAGTGGACCAACGCACTCGATGCCGTGACGTTCTCCGCCGCTGCGTCGGCGACGCCAGGCAACCGGACGATGGCTTTCGTGGTCAACGACGGCATCAAGAACAGTGTTGCCGCAACCGATACGGTGAGCATCCTGGGTCCGCCGCAGATCACCACGGACGCGGGTTCTGCCTCGTTCGTGGCGGGCAACAATGTGGCCTCGACGCCGGTGGCCATCGATTCGGGATTGACCGTGACCGACGGCGCCGCATCGACGCTGGCGTCGGCCACGGTGATGATCACCGGTAACTTCCAGCCGGGCGAGGACGTACTGCGGTTCAGCAACAATGGCTCGACGATGGGCAATATCGGGGCCACGTACAACGCGGCGACCGGCGTGCTCACGCTGACCTCGGCGGGCGCCACTGCCACGCTGGCGCAATGGCAGAGCGCGCTGGAATCGGTCACCTATACGGATACCGCGATCACCCCCAACAACGCCACGCGCACCATCGGCTTCACGGCGGTGGATAGCGGAGGAAGCTACAGCAACACCGCCACGCGCTTGGTCACGGTGGCCGACGTCGACCAGACACCGATCGTCTCCACGACGGGTGGCACCACGAACTACGTGGGTGGCACCAGCGCGAGGGTCATCGATGGCGGCATCTCGGTGACCGATCTCGACAACATGACGCAAGCGTCGGGCACGGTGTCGATCACTGCCGGCTTCCAGATCAGCGACACGCTTTCGTTCACCAACACGAGTTCTATGGTGTTCGGCAACATCGTGGCCTCGTACAACTCGGGGACGGGCGTGCTGACGCTGACCTCCTCGGGCGCCACGAGCACCGACGCCCAGTGGGCGAACGCGTTCCGTGCCGTGACGTTCTCCGCGGCATCGTGGGCGATACCAGGCAACCGGACCATCGCTTTCGTGGTCAACGACGGCACGCAAAACAGCGTCGCGGCGACCGATACGGTGAGCGTGCTGGGTCCGCCGCAGATCACCACGGACCTCGGTTCAGCCGCGTTTGTGGCGGGCGACAACGTGGCCTCGACACCGGTCGCCATCGATGCGGGGCTGACCGTGACCGACGGCGCCGCATCGACGCTGGCGTCGGCCACGGTGGCCATCACCGGCAACTTCCACCCGGGTGAGGACGTACTGCTGTTCACCAACAACGGCGCGACGATGGGCAACATCGCGGCCTCGTACAGCGCGGGCACCGGCGTGCTGACGCTGACCTCGGCGGGCGCCAGCGCCACGCTGGCGCAGTGGCAGAGCGCGCTGGAATCGGTGACCTATACGGATACCGCGATCACGCCCAACCCCGTAACGCGCACCATCAGCTTCACGGCCACGGATGCCTTGGCGACGACCAGCAACATCGCCACGCGCACGGTCACGGTGGCCGACGTTGACCAGACGCCGATCGTCTCGACCACCGGTGGCACCACGAACTACGTGGGTGGCACCCGCGCGGGGATCATCGACGGCAACATCTCAGTGACCGATCTGGACAACACGACGCAAGCGTCGGGTACGGTATCGATTGCCACGGGCTTCCACAGCGGCGACACGCTCTCGTTTACCAACACGAGCTCCTCGCTGTTCGGCAACATCGTGGCCTCGTACAACGCAGGGACGGGTGTGCTGACGCTCACCTCCTCGGGTGCCACGAGCAGCGACGCCCAGTGGGCCAATGCATTGCGTGCCGTGACGTTCTCCGCCGCATCATCGGCAACACCGGGCAACCGGACCATCGCTTTCGTGGTCAACGACGGCATGAAGAGCAGTGCCGCGGCGACCGATACGGTAAGCGTGCTGGGCCCGCCGCAGGTCACTACGGACGCCGGTTCGTCGGCTTTCGTGGCGGGCGACAACGTTACCTCTACCCCGGTCCTTATCGATGCCGGGGTGGCGCTGATGGATGGCGCGAGCTCGACGTTCGCAGCGGCCACGGTGGGCATCACGGGCAACTTCCATCCGGGCGAGGACGTGCTGTCGTTCGTCAACAACGGCGCGACCATGGGCAACATCACCGCGTCGTACAACGCGAGCACGGGCGTGCTGACGCTGACCTCGGCCGGCGCGACGGCCACGTTGGCGCAGTGGCAATCGGCGCTGGAATCGGTGACCTATACGGACACCGCGATCACCCCCAATAACGCGACGCGCACCATCAGCTTCACGGCGGTGGATGGCGGGGGAAATATCAGCAACACCGCCACGCGCACGGTCACGGTGACCGACACCGACCAGACACCGATCGTGACCACAACCGGCGGCACGAACTATGTCGGCCATACCGCCCCGGTGACGATCGATCACGGCATCACGGTGAGCGACCGCGATAACACGACACTGCCATCGGCCACCATCTCGATCTCCGGTGGCTTCCAGAGTGGCGACATGCTGACGTTCGGCTCCGGCAGCACCGGGCCGTTCCTGGGCAACTACGTTCTGGCGACGGGCGTGATGACGGTGACCCCGACCAGTCCCGCAACGCTCGCGCAATGGCAGAGTCTGCTCGACAACCTGCAGTTCTCGAGCTCAAGCACGGTCTACGGACAGCGCACAATCTCGATCGTGGTCAGCGACGGCACCAAGACGAGCATCGTTGCGACCGATACGGTGAACGTCCTCGCCCCGCCGGTGATCAGGACGGACGCCGGGTCTGCCGCGTTCGTCGCGGGTGACAATACGGCGTCCACGCCCGTTGTCATCGACGGCGGGCTGGCCATCACCGATGGCGCGAGCGCCACGATGGCTTCGGGCACGGTCGCCATCACGGGGAACTTCCATGCCGGCGAAGACGTGCTGTCGTTCGTCAATGACGGCGCAACCATGGGCAACATCGCCGCGTCGTACAACGCCACGACCGGCGTGATGACGCTGACGTCGGCGGGTGGCACGGCGACCTTGGCACAGTGGCGGGCCGCGTTCGAGTCTGTGACCTACACGGACACCGCCATCACGCCCAACACCGCGACGCGCACGATCAGCTTCACGGCCGTGGATGGCGGCGGAAACGCGAGCAATACCGCCGCGCGCACGGTTACGGTGGCCGATACCGACCAGACGCCCATCGTGACCACGTCCGGCGGCCATGCCTCGTTCGTCGCCGGCGACAACACAGCCTCTACGCCGGTGACTATCGACCCGGGCATCTCCTTGTCCGATCGCGACAACACCACGCTGGCTTCGGCCACGGTAGCGATCAGCGGTAACTTCCGTGCTGGCCAGGACGTGCTGGCGTTCGCCAACGACGGCACCATGGGCAACATCACCGCCTCGTACGACGCAGCCACGGGCATCATGACGCTCACCTCCGCCGGCGGCATGGCGACGGTGGCGCAGTGGCAGGCGGCGCTGAAGTCGGTGACTTACACCGACACCGCGATCACGCCGGATACGGCGACGCGCACCATCAGCTTCAGCGTCAACGACGGCACCAAGACCAGCGTTGCCGGAACGCGCACGGTCACGGTAGCCGACACGGACCAAACCCCGGTCGTCACGACCACGAGTGGCGGCGCCGTGTTCGTGGCTGGCGACAACACGGCCTCGACGCCGGTGGCGATCGATGCGAGCATCGCCTTGTCCGATCGCGACAACACCACGCTCGCTTCGGCCGCGGTGGCGATCAGCGGTAATTTCCGCGCCGGCCAGGACGTGCTCGCCTTCGCCAACGATGGCGCGACGATGGGCAACATCACTGCCTCGTACAACGCGGCCACCGGTGTGCTCACGCTGAGCTCGGCCGGCGGCACCGCCACGCTGACGCAGTGGCAGGCGGCGCTGAAGTCGGTGACCTATACCGACACGGCGATTACGCCGGACACCGCCACGCGCACCATCAGCTTCAGCGTCAACGACGGCACCAAGACCAGTGCCGTGGCCACTCGCACGATGACGGTGGTGGATACCGACCAGACGCCGATCGTCACCACATCCGGCGGCAACGCGTCGTTCGTTGCCGCCGACAACACGACGTCGACGCCGGTAGCAGTGGACCCGGGCATCGCCTTGTCCGATCGCGACAACACCACGCTGGCCTCGGCCACGGTGGCGGTCACCGGCAACTTCCATGCGGGTGAAGACGTGCTCGCCTTCGCCAACGACGGCACCACGATGGGCAATATCAGCGCCTCGTACAACGCAGCCACGGGCGTGCTCACGCTGAGTTCGGCCGGTGGGGCGGCGACGCTGGCGCAATGGCAGGCGGCGCTGAAGTCGGTGACTTACACCGACACGGCGATCACGCCGGACACCGCCACACGCACCATCAGCTTCAGCGTCAACGACGGCATGAAGACCAGCACGGCGGCTTCGCGTGCGGTGTCGGTGGCCGATACCGACCAGACGCCCATCGTCACGACCTCTAGCGGCGCGGCAGTCTTCGGCGGACCCGGCGTGACCACGCCAGTGGCGATCGATCCGAACATTGCCGTCGCCGATCGCGACAACACGACCCTGGCGAGTGCCACGGTGTCCATCGTCGCGGGCTTCCACCCCGGTGAAGACGTACTCGCGTTCACCAACAACGGCACCACCATGGGCAATATCACCGGCGCCTACAACGCGGCCACCGGCGTGCTGACCCTGAGTTCGGCCGGTGGCACCGCCACGCTGGCGCAATGGCAGGCCGCACTGGCGTCGGTGTCGTATGCGGATACCAACGTGGCCAACGATGCCGGCAGCCGCACGATTGCCTTCGTGGTGAACGACGGTACGTTGAACAGCGTGGCCGTCACGCGCGCCATCACCGTCAATGCAGGTTTTGCGGGGCAGGTCGGCCAGTTCGGTGGTACATCGTCGACGTTCATCACGCCGGTGGAAACGCGGGCGGGTAGCGATATCGGCTCAGGCGAACCGGTGGTGCTCAACGCGCTGGCCGAGCCGACGCTGTTGAGCCTTTCTTCGCCGGTGCTGCGCACCGTCACCTTCACCGCGCCGGATGCGTCGCGCGGCCATATCTACGACGCCCAGGGCGGTACGCGCGTCGATTCGGGTATGCGGGCGTTGCCGGATGCCATCCCCGCACCGTTCAACATCCCGGTGACCATCGAGCATCGTGATGTCGCAGCCGGGGCGAAGTTCACGGTGGCGCTCGACTCCCTGGCCGGCGGAAACGAGCGCATCGTCTCGGTGACGCAGGCCAATGGACGTGCCTTGCCCGCTTGGCTGAGCTACGACGCCGCCACCGGTGCGTTGCGCGGCCACGCGCCGGCGCATGGTGCGAAGCCTTACGAGCTGCGCCTGATGGTCGGCATGGTCGATCAAGCCGGCCATCAGACCTACCGCGAAGTGGTGCTCGACTTCGGCAAGGGTGGCACGCACGCCGCGCTGCATCCGGTCACGCCATCGGCGCCGCAGGCCATGGCGAAGCCATCGTTGACCGAACAGTTCGCACGCGAGCGGCATGCCCTGCATGTCGCCGCCATGGCGCCCGCTCGTCCTTCGGCGCCGGCAAGGCATATCTGACCATGATCAAACAGGGGCTATCCAACGTGAATCCGGTTTCTTCCGCAACACCACACGGTGCCTGGCTTCGCCGCACTCCGCTGGTGCTCGCGCTGGCGGCGGTGACGCTGCTGTCGGGCTGCGCCATCCATCCCAAACCCTTCACCGATGCAGAACGACTGCAGATGGCGACGGACGGGCGCGCCGAACTGTTCGGCAAGCAAGAGGCGGTGAATGGTCCGATCACGCTGGAGGAAGCGCTCGCGCGCGCCATCAGCTACAACCTCGATCACCGCCAGAAGATGATGGAAGAGGCGCTGGCGCAGCGCCAGCTCGATCTTTCCAACTTCGACCTGCTGCCCAAGCTGACCGCCGCCGCCGGTTATACGACGCGCGACAACGAAATGGCCTCGCGCTCGGTGCTGCTGGATGATCCCAGCAAGACGGCGGTGCCGCCCTCGTATTCCACCGACAAGACGATGCGCACTGGCGACCTCGTCTTCTCGTGGAACGCGCTGGACTTCGGCGTGAGCTACTACGAAGCGAAGGAGCAGGCCGACCGCGTGCTGGTGCTGCAGCAGCGTCGCCGCAAGGTGGTGGAGCTGCTGATGCAGCAGGTGCGCGAAGCCTACTGGCAGGCCGCAGGCGCGCAGCGCATTCATGACCGCATCGGGCCGCTGCTCGATGCGGCGCAATCGGCGCTGGACGATTCCCGCCGCACCCAGCAGGCCGGCCTGGCCTCGCCGCTGGATACGCTCAATTACCAGCACGAACTGCTCGACATCATGCGCCAGCTCGAAGCCGTGCGGGCCCAGCTGGATGAAGCGAAGCCGCGCCTGGCCTCGCTGATGAACATGGAGCCCGGTCGCGACTTCACCCTGGCACCGCCGTCCGATTTCACCGAGCCGCATTTCGACATGCCGGTGGCGGAGATGGAAACCACCGCGCTGGAGCGTCGTCCCGAGCTGGTCGAAGCCGGCTACAACGAGCGGATCAGCGTGGACGAAACGCACAAGGCGATGGCGAAGCTGCTGCCCGGCGTGGAGCTGGACGTGGGCGCGCATTACGACAGCAACACGTTCCTCGCCTTCCAGGAATGGCGTGATGCCGGCCTGCGCGTCAGCTGGAACCTGCTGAACGTGCTCAACATCAAGCACATCCGCGGCGCCGCCGATGCACAGCGCGAGCTGGCACGCACGCAGCGCATGGCGCTGTCCATGGCCGTGCTCACGCAGGTGCACGTGGCACGCACCGAACTGGCCGCCAAGCGTCGCGAGTTCGAACTGCTGCAGCAGATGAACAGCGTGGATCAGCAGATCCTGGAACACACGCGCAACGCCGCCGCGGCGAACGCCGTGGGCAAGCTCAACGAAATCCGCGCCGCCACCGGCGCGATGATGACGGAGCTGCGCCAGTACCAAAGCTACGGCGAGCTGGAAAGCGCTTACGGCCAGATGCTGGTCACGCTTGGCCTGGATCCGGTGCCGGATACGGTGCAGTCGCATGATCTGGCCACGCTCGAGCAGGCGATCAGCGAAGAGCAGAAGCGCCGCGATGCGTTTGCCCAGGGGAGCGGAGCGAAGTCATGAAGTGGCGTGGTTTTCTCCTCGGCTGCATCGCCCTGGCGATGTGGCCCGCGCAGCCGGGCAGGGCAGCGGACCAGCCGCGCGCCGCGACGGACGACGGGCGTATTCGCATCCAGCTCGCGTCGCGCGACGAGGTGGAGCTGTCCAGCGAAATCGCCGGCAAGATCGCCACCCTGCCGTTCCGCGAGGGCGATGCGTTCCGCGCAGGGCAGACGCTCGCTTCGCTCGATTGCTCGCTCTACGCCGCGCAGTTGCGCAAGACGCAGGCCGAGTCGGACGCCGCGCAGCAATTGCTGCAGGTCGACACCAAGCTGGCGCAGCTCCATTCCGTGGGCGAGCTGGAAGTGACGCAGGCCAGCGGTAAGGCCAAGGCGGGCGCTGCGGAAGTGGCGTACATGCAAGCCACCGTGCGCAAGTGCACGATCAGCGCGCCGTTCTCCGGCCGCGTGGTCAAGCGTTCCGCTGCGCCCGATCAGTTCGTGGAAGCGGGCAAGCCCTTGCTCACCATCGTCGACACCGGTCACCTGGAGTTGAAGATGATCGCGCCCTCGAAGTGGCTGGCGTGGATGAAGCCGGGCTCGCCGCTGAGCGTGCACGTCGATGAAGTCGGCAAGACCTATGACGCGCGCATTGCGCGCATCGGCGCGCGTGTCGATCCGGTCACGCAGACCGTGAACGTCATCGCCGCCTTGTCCAGCGACGTGCCCGAGCTTTTGCCGGGCATGAGTGGCTGGGCCACGTTCGCCAAACCGTAACGGCAGGCCATGAGCGCAGAAGTCCATATCGATGCCCGCCGGCTCGCGCTGCTGTGGCAGCTCTCCGCGCGTGCCCGCCAGGCGGAAAGCAAGGCGGAACTCGGTTTCACCATCGTCAACGAAACGCAGGCGCTGGTGCCGTACCGGCAGGCCGCGCTGTGGCGTACCGAAGGCGTGCCGCAGGGTTCGATCACCGCGGTATCCGGCCTGCCGCAGTGCGACCCCGGCGCGCCCTACGTGCAGTGGCTCAACGCCGCGTGCCGTGCGCTGGCGCGCCCCAAGGCGTCGCCGGAGGGTGCGCGCGAATCCGCGCCCGAGGCGGTGGCCGCGCAACCGCATGCTTTCAGCGCCGCCGACCTGCCCGACGCCCTGGCGGCCGATTGGGCATCCTGGTGGCCGGCCAACGCCTTGTGGCTGCCGCTGATCGATACGCAGCGCAACGTGCAGGGCGCCATCGTGCTGGCGCGGGACGAACCCTTCGGCACGGTCGACATCGCTTTGCTGGTGGAGCTGTCGCAGGTCTGGTCACACGCATTTCATGCGTTCGAGCCGCGCGCGTCGTTGGCCTCGCGTTTGCTGACCCTGCTGCGGCAGGGAAAGTGGCGTCGACGCGCGTTGGTCACGCTGATGCTGCTTTGCCTCGCACCGGTGCCGCTGAGCGTGCTCGCGCCGGCCGAAGTGACCGCGAAAGACCCGTTCGTGGTGCGTTCGCCGCTGGATGGCGTCATCGAGCGGCTCGAGGTGCAGCCCAACCAGCCGGTGGCCGCGGGCGCGGCGCTGTTCTCGCTGGATGCCACCACGCTGGCTTCGCGCGACGCACTGGCGCGCAAGAACTATGACGCCGCGCAGGAAGAGTACCGGCAGACGGCGCAGCTCGCCGTCACCGACGACAAGGATCGTCTGGACATGGCGCTGAAGAAGGGCAAGCTCGATGCCAGTGCCGTGGAACTCGATTACGCCGCCGCACAGCTCGCGCGCCTGCGCGTCACCGCCGCACGCGCGGGCGTGGCCGTATTCTCCGACGCCAATGACTGGAACGGTCGCGCCGTGTCCGTGGGCGAGAAGGTGATGCTGCTCGCCGACCCGGCACATGTCGAACTCACCGCCTACCTGCCCGTGGCCGAGAACGTCGACGTGAAGAGCGGCGATGCGCTGACGCTCTATCCCAAGAGCTCGCCGCTGGTCAGCTACGCCGCGCGCATCGACACCATTGCTTACCGCGCGGAGCCCACGGTGGAAGGCATCGTCGCGTATCGCATCAAGGCGAGTTTCATCGACAAGGGCGCGACCCCCGTGCTTGGCACCATGGGCACCGCGCGCATCCACGGTCGCTGGGTGCCGCTGTCCTATTACCTGTTGCGCCGCCCGCTGGCTTCGGCGCGGCAGTGGCTGGGCTGGTAAGCGGGAAGTATCGATGTCGCACCTGCCTTCCCTGCGCGAGGAACTGAGCCTGACCCGTGGCGCCCCGGCGTCCGACGGCTCACCCACCTGGATGCTGCACGACCCGGCCGCCAATCGCTTCTACCAGCTCGGCTGGCCTGCCTTTGAAATGCTCTCGCGCTGGTCGCTGGGTGACGCGCAGGCGATCGTCGATGCGGTGAACCGCGAAACCACACTGACCGTCAGCCTGGACGACGTCGAGGCGCTCTATCGCCTGTTGCGCCAGTCCAACCTGTTCGTCTCGGCCAGTGCGGAAGAAACCGACCGCCTGCGTGCGGTCGCCAGCGCGGGCCGCATGACGCACGCCATGTGGCTGCTCAAGCATTACCTGATGATCCGCATTCCGCTGTGGAATCCGATGCCGTTCCTGCGTCGCGGTGCGCGCTACGTGGCATTCGTGTACCGGCCGGCGTTCTGGTGGGTGGTGTGCGTCTGCGCGGTGCTTGGCCTGGTGTTGGTCTCGCGTCGCTGGGATACGTTCGTGCACACCTTCCGCGCGTATGCGGACTGGCATGGCGTGCTCGCCATCGGCGTGACGCTGGCCTTCGCCAAGGTGTTGCATGAATTCGGGCACGCCTTCACTGCGTATCGCTACGGATGCCGTGTGCCCACCATGGGCATCGCGCTGCTGGTAATGGTGCCGATGCTCTACACCGACACCACCGACGCGTGGAAGGTGCCGTCGCGCAGGGCGCGCCTGTGCATCGGCGCGGCGGGCATGCTGGCCGAGCTGGCGCTGGCCGCGTTCGCCACGCTGGCGTGGAGCCTGTTGCCGGATGGCCCGCTCAGTGCGGCCGCCTTCCTGCTCGCGACCACCACGTGGATCAGCACGCTGACCATCAACGCCAGTCCGTTCATGCGGTTCGACGGTTACTTCCTGTTGTCCGACTGGCTGGGCATGCCGAACCTGCACGATCGCGCCTTCGCGTTCGGTCGCTGGTGGATGCGCGAATGGCTGTTCGGCTTCGGCGAGCCCCAGCCCGAGCCCTGCACGCCGGGGCGGCGACGCTTCCTGATCGCCTTCACCTATGTCACCTGGCTGTACCGGCTGGCGGTGTTCTTCTCGATCGCGCTGATCGTGTACCACGCCTTCTTCAAGGCATTGGGCCTGCTGCTGTTCGTGGTGGAGTTCGGCTGGTTCATCGTGCGTCCCGTCGCGGTTGAAGTGTCTGCGTGCTGGCGTCGTCGCCACCTGCTCGCGTGGCGGCGGCAGACGGTGCGCAGCGCGGTGCTCGCCACGCTGCTGTTCGCCTGGTTCGTGCTGCCGTGGCATGGCGGCATCCGCGCGCCGGCCGTGTTCGGACCGCTGCGCGCGCAAGGCCTCTACGCACCGGAGGCGGGTTATGTTTCCGATGGCGTGCCGTTGCCACACGATGGCGCGCACGTGCATGTGGGTGACGTGCTCGCCGTGCTGGTATCGCCCGACCTGGACTATCGCCTGAAGGCCGCGCGCGCCGAGGAAACCCAGTTGCGCTGGCAGGTCGAGCAGCAGTCTTTCGACCAGCAGTTACTGCAGGAAGGCGTGGCCTTGCGCAAACACTGGGAGGCGGCGAGAGAAACCGTGAACGGACTGGAGCGCCAGACCCAGCGGCTCACGCTGCGCGCCCCGTTCGACGGCACCGTGCAGTTGTTCGGTGAGGGGCTCGCCACCGGCACATGGTTGCCGCGCGGCGAACACCTGTTCGACCTGATCGGTCCCGATGGCGTCAAGGGCGAAGCCTATGTGGGTGAAGAGGACGTCGGTCGCGTCGCGGCAGGCGACGCGGCGCACTTCGTCACATCGATCGCCGAGGACGGCGCGCTGCGTTGCCAGGTGACGGCCGTCGACCGGGTCAATCTGGCCACGCTGGACGAGCCGGCCATGGCCAGTCTCTATGGCGGTCCAGTGCCGGCGGAGAAGCAACCGAACACGCATCAGATCGTGCCGCTCGCCGCGACCTATCGGGTGCGCATGGGGCATTGCCAGTCGCAGGTGTCGCTGCCGCGAGAGATCACCGGCACGGCAACGCTGGGCAACGCCCGGGAAAGTTACGCGTGGCGTGCGCTGATGGGATGGGTGGCGGTGGTGGAGCGCGAAGCGGGCAGTTGATCGATGGGGTCGTCGGCCACTCTCGGGGGCGAGGGTTGCATCCGGCACGCCGCTGTCATTTCATCGTCGGACAGGGAAGGCAGCCAGCCCGGCTGCCTGCGCGGAAAGGGAGACTCAGGCATGAACTGGAAACGCGGCATGACCCGGCTTTACATCGTGGCCTGGGCAGGCTGGATGGTCTTCATCCTGATGCGCAGCGCATCCATTTTCAGCTGGAGCCATGTGCTTCCAGCCCTCACCGCGATCTTCCTGGCAGGCGTGCTGGCGCCTGCGATCCTGCTCTGGGGTTTGCGCTGGACGATCGATGGCTTTCGTCCGACGGCCACGGGTTGACGCGCGACAGCCGCGCCATCGCGTTGGATCAACGGCGAACGGCTCTCACTTTTCCGCTGGTGCCACCGCCGCAGAAGAACGTGTCGCCGCCATTGGATTCCAGGCCCGATACGAACACATGCGGCGGCATGTCGAGTTTCTCGAGCACGTCGCCAGTGTCCGGGTCGATGTGCCGCAACTCGCTCTGGTCAGCTTCCCAGGTGGCGTGCCACAACTCTCCGTCCACCCAGCTCACGCCGGTGACGAAGCGGTTGGATTCGATGGTGCGAAGGATGTTGCCTGTTTCCGGATCCACCTGATGGATCTTCCGCTCGCGGTATTGCCCGACCCATAGCGTGCCCTCGGCCCAGGCGAGCCCGGAATCGCCGCCGTTGCCCGGCGCCGGGATGCTGGCAAGCACGCGCCCGGTCGCCGGATCGATCTTCTGGATGCGGCTCTCCGCAATCTGGAACAGGTGCTCGCCATCGAAGGCCGTCCCTGCATGGGCGGCCACCGGCAGCGTGCGCTGCAGCTTGCCGGTATCCGGATCGAGCGCATGCAGCGTGTCACCGGTGGCGAGCCAAACGTACTGGCCGTCATAGGTGACGCCATGCACCTGTTCGACACCCTTGAAGGGACCGTATTCGCGGACGACATGGGCGGCTGATCGTTTCATGCGCCCATCCTAGTCACCGGGCAGCGGGGAGGGGAGTAACAAAGCGGTCGTGAATCCCGGCAGCGGCGGCATCATCCAGCGGCGCGACCGGCCCTGGCCCAGCGCCTGCACCTTGCCGCTCGCCGCGAGCGCATCGAGCGCACGCTGCACGGTGCGCTGGCTGGCGCCCAGCGCCAGCGCCAGGCCGGAACTGGACCAGGACTCGCCATCGGCGAGCAGGGCGAGCACCGCGGTGTGTTTCTCCTCGGCCGGTTGCTCGAGCAACACGACTTCACGTGCGCGCAGCGGAGCCAGTGCAAAGCCGCGGGCCGTTGCCTGCACGTCCGCCAGACCCTTGAGCAGCGTCCTGAGCCGGCCGATCTCGACGCGCAGGCGTGCGCGATGCGTCTCGTCAGGATGCCGGGCGCGAAAGGCGCGGTTGATCAGTTCGTTCCGTGGCACGTCGCCCGGCCACGCGGCGCCCAACGCCGTGGCCAGCGCGAACAACACGGGACGCCGCGCAAGCGGGACCGAGACGGAGCCCATGCATACCGCGTGGCGGCAGGCATCGATGACCAACTTGCCGGATGCCAGCAACGTCTCGACTTCTTCCAGCACAAGCAGTTGTGGTGTGCCACGCATGACCCGCCGTGCTACCGGTGCCTGCAGCGCGAGGGAGATGTTCTCCACTTCGGCGATCAGCGCGGGAATCCCGGCGCGTCGCGCATCCTGTTCGGCCTGCGCCAGCGCTTCGCGCGCCGCGTGCGCCCGCAAGCGGCGCATTGCCACGCCGGCGACGGCCAGCGAATGAATGGCACGCAAGGCGGGCGGCAATGGCGCGGGGTCGATGGAAGCAAGCAAGCGCTCGGCTTCCTCGATGCGTCCGATCAGGAGCAGGCGTCGCACCGAAAGGTAGCGCGCATGTGCGGCGTTTACCTGGTCGCCGTGCGTGTGCAGTGTCGCTTGTGCCGCATCAAGCGCCTTGGTGGGCCACCGGAGATCGCGCGACACCAGTGCGATCTCCGCTTCGGCGACGACGCAACGTGCCCGCGCGATGGCTTCCCTTGGCCCGAAGGCACGCGCGGCTTTGCGCAGCAGCGTTTTGGCGCGGGTGAAATCACCGAGTTGGGCCATGGCAATGCCGCGCAGCGCGAGCGCAGGCGGGTCGTCGCGCAAGGCGACGCGATTGAGCGCGCCGAGCGGATCACCCGCGGCGAGCGCGCGTGCGGCTGCCGTAATCAGCGAATCCATGGGAATCCCGACACACTTGTCACTCCCTTCGCCCAGTCGACCGGTCGCAGTCTATCCCACGACCCACCCGTGCCACGCCGTTTCGATCACGGCCAGAGGCACCACTGACGGAAGGAGAAGCATCATGGCTGCACATCTGACAGGTACCCGCGAGACATGGCTGAAGGCACGCACCGCGCTGCTCGAGGCCGAGAAGGAACATACACGGCGCGGTGACGAACTGGCGCGCCAGCGGCAGGCACTGCCGTGGGTGCGTGTCGACAAGGCCTACGGGTTCGATACCCCGGACGGTCCAGCCTCGATGGAGGATCTGTTCCGGGGCCGCTCGCAACTGTTGGTCTACCACTTCATGTTCGGACCGGACTACAAGGCCGGATGCCCGTCCTGCTCGGCCGTAGCGGACGGTTTCAACGGCGTCGTCACGCATCTGGAAAACCACGACGTTGCGTTCTGGGCGGTGTCGCGCGCACCGCTGGAAAAGCTGCAGGCATACCGGCAGCGCATGGGCTGGACGTTCCCCTGGGCATCGTCCGCCGGCGGCGAATTCAACTTCGATTTCAACGTCGCCTTCACCGAAGAGCAGCAGCGCGCGGGCGACATCGAATACAACTACGCGCGCAACGGGCACGCAATGGACGCCAGTCCGGTGCCGGAGCCGGTGATCCGCTTCGCGGAGTCGTGCGGCACGGATGCGCCGACCTATGCGCGCGACCGGCCCGGTGTGAGTGCATTCGTGCGTGACGGTGGCGTGATCTATCACACCTACTCCACTTACGCGCGCGGCGTGGATGGCGTGTGGGGCATGTATCAGTGGTTGGATCGCGCGCCGCTGGGACGCAACGAGCAAGGTATCTGGTGGCGTCGCCATGACGAGTACGCCGGAAGCTGAGCAGCACAAGAGACGGGCCGGGCGCGAGGTGCATGCCATGTATCAGGAAACATCATCGGACCTGATCCCGGGTCGAGTCATGCCTAAAGCATTCGTTGTCGTGGTGACGGCGCTTCTCGTCGCCACCACGGCTGCGACCGTGGCGTGGTGTTCGTCCATGCCGGACATGGATGACATGCCGATGCCCGGTGGCTGGACCTTGTCGATGGCGTGGATGCCCATGCCGGGGCAGGACTGGTTGCTCACCGCTGCAACGTTCACCGGCATGTGGGCCGTGATGATGATCGCCATGATGCTGCCATCGCTGATTCCCACGTTGTGGCGCTATCGGCAACGCATCGAACAGACGGGCGGCGCGCACCCCGATGCGCGGACGGTGCTTGCGGGCCTGGGTTACTTCTTCGTCTGGACGGTGTTCGGCGCGGCCACCTTTCCCGTGGTGGCCGCGCTGGCGGCGATGGCCATGCGCGTGCAGTCCTTGGCGCGCATGGTGCCGCATGCCGTCGGCGCCATCGTGTTGCTGGCAGGCCTGCTGCAATTCAGCGCTTGGAAGGCGCGTAGCCTCGCGTGCTGTCGCGCGATGTCCCGGGTCGAACATGCCGTGCCTGGGAGCGCCCGTGCATCGTGGCGCGACGGGCTACGCCATGGCCTGCATTGTGTCTTGTGCTGCGCAGGACTGACGGTCGCGTGGCTTGCCGTCGGCGTCATGGATCTGCGCGCCATGGCCCTCGTGACGGCGGCGATCACCGCCGAACGCCTGGTGCCGGCACGCGTGCCGATGGCACAGGCCATCGGTGTCATCGCCGTGGCGTTCGGCCTGCTGCGGCTTGCCCGCGCTGCCGGGCTTGCCTGAAGCAACGCAAGCAAGCGTGTGGCGCTCACACCGTAGCTGCGTTGGTCGCGGCAGTTCCCTCGCACCCTGATTCCTGCTTTGATGGGACGATCGCGCGCGACGATGGCCGGCGCGTACGTTCCAACGCGGATGACAGGGATAGCTATGGCGTACGGAACCACGCTTGAGAGGGAGTACTCATGAAGAAGGTCTGGATTGCCTTGGGTCTGTCGTTCGCTACCGCCTGCGCTGCCAGCGACGCACCGCTGCTGCCGCAGCGCATCGATGTCGCCGCGCGGCAGTATGTCGAGGCAGGCGAGTATCCGGTGATCGTCATCGGCGTGGTCGATGGTGACCGCAGTGCCGTCTATGCGTACGGCAAGCTCGACGATGGACGCCAGCCCAATGGCGGTACGGCATTCGAGATCGGTTCGGTCACCAAAACGTTTACCGCGACGTTGCTCGCCCAGCAGGTAACGGAAGGGAAGCTGCGGCTGGACATGCCGGTTTCCTCGCTGCTGCCGGGCTTCACCATTCCCTCGCGCAACGGCAAGAACATCACGCTGGGCGATCTGGCCAGCCAGAATTCCGGGCTGCCGCGCCTGCCGGCTAACTTGGGGGACGTCGGCATCAAGGATCCCTATGCGGACTATGACGCCGACAAGCTCAAGGCCTTTCTCGCTTCGTACACGCTGAAGCGTGATCCCGGCAGCCGCTACGAGTACTCCAACCTCGGCGTCGGAATCCTGGGTTATGCGCTGGGCGTGCACGCGGGCACGGACTATCAGGCTTTGCTGCAAGGGCAGATCTTCGGGCCGCTAGGCATGGAGCACAGCAGCGCCGTGCAGGATGACACCGTCCGCGCCCGGCTTGCGAGGGCACACGGCGACAGAGGCCAGCCCGTTTCCAACTGGCATTTCAGGGTGCTGTCGGGCGCCGGCAGCATCGTCAGCACCGCCGACGACATGCTGCGCTACCTCAAGGCGAACATGGGTGTGACGAAGACGGCTCTCTACCCGGCCATGCAACTCGCGCAAACGCCCAGGGCCGATGGTCCGGGGCCCCACGGCAAACTGGGTCTGGTGTGGATGATCGATCACGTGGATGACGGCGATCTGGTCGAGCACAGCGGCATGACCGGCGGCTACGCGAGCTATGTCGGTTTCACCGCCGATCGCAAGCACGGTGTGGTGGTGCTTACCAACAAGAGTGCCACCGTCGACAACCTGGGACATGCCGTTCTGCTGCCCACCACACCGCTCGCACCCGTGCACAAGCAGGTGGCGATGTCGGAGCAACAACTGGACGAATACATCGGCGGCTATCAGGTGCGTCCGGATCTCGTTCTCACCCTGGCCCGCAAAGACGATCAACTGTTCGCGCAGGCCACGGGGCAGGGGCCCTTCCCGGTGTTCCCCAGCGCGAAGGACGAGTTCTTCGCCAACGTCGCCGCGATCAGCCTGAGCTTCAAGCGAGACGAGAAGGGCAAGGTCGACAGTCTGGTGCTGCATCAGAACGGGGACTTGGTAGCGCCGCGCGTCGGCAGCGTTGCAAAGGACGCCGCGGGCGCCGAGACCAAGGCGACCGACCTGGACGCTGGCACGCTTGCCGGTTATGTCGGCGACTACCAGTTTGCGCCGGGTGCGGTGATCGCGTTCACCATCAAGGACGGGCAGGCCTTCGTCCAGCTCACCGGGCAGCCGGCGCTTCCGATCTATGCGAGTGCCCGCGACAAGTTCTTTCTCCGCGTGGTGGACGCAAAGATCGATTTCGAGCGTGATGCGCAAGGCAAGGTGACGGCGCTGGTGCTTCATCAGTCCGGCATGAACCAGCGCGCGACACGTGTGGCGAAATGAGCGACAGCGACGGATCGACGATACGAGCAGCGCCTGCCCCTGCAAGGAGCAGGCATCATCGATGCACGGTTCAGCGCGTGGCGGTGGATAACGGCGCGGAACCCATCGTGTCCTCACGTGCCGCGACCGCATGGGATGCAGGCAAGGCTTGCGGCGCAAGCTGCGAGGGATAGTCGACGTCCCAGTCCGGGCGGCCGTTGATCTGGCCGCCCGAATCCACGCGTTGCCCAAGGGCGAGGGGCGGCGCCGGGTGTAGCGCCGTCACGTCGGCGGTTTTCGGCGGGGGTGTCGTGTCTTCCGCCTGGCCGTCGCTGGCGAAGGCGGCGATGCCGAACGCCACCATGGCGGCCAGCCGGGAACGCATGCGTTTCATGGCGAATTCCCCGGACCGTCAGCTCAGCGTGATGGCGACGTCGATGTTGCCGCGCGTCGCTTTGGAATAGGGGCAGGTCTGGTGGGCGGCATCGATCAGCCATTGGGCGGTGTCGCGGTCGACGCCAGGCAGGGATACCGTAAGGCGGGCCTGCAGGAAGAAGCCGTCCGGGCCTTGGCCCAGGTCGATTTCCGCGCTGACCGAGGTATCGGCGGGGAGCGTCAGCTTGCGCGAATGCGCGGCGTGGCGCATGGCACCGGTGAAGCAGGCCGACCAGCCGGCGCCGAAGAGCTGCTCCGGGTTCGTGCCGGGCAGATGGGAACCGGGGGTGGAAAGCTTGAGGTCGAGCTGGCCGTCGTCGCTGATCGAATGACCTTCGCGGCCGCCGGTGGTGGTGGTCTTGCCGGTGTAGAGAACGGCGGAAGTGGACATGATGGAATCTCCTGGGGTTGAGTTGGCGTGGCTGTCGATCAGCCGGTGTGGATAGGAGACGCCCGCCGCGTATCCACGATGTGTCGCCGTTCGTGCTGGATGGCATCGAAATGTGTAACGCCAGCGCGGAGATACAGTTGGATACATAGCGGGCCGCCCGAGGCGGTTGGCGGCCCTGGGTGGCTGATACAAAGCGATACAAAAAGCCGGGCGAGGGGACACGACCGGTACAAACGCGAGCGTTCCAATGGCTACATCGGCGGCATGCCTGCCGCTCCCGTGCCCTGGAGGACTCACCATGAAATTCCTGCGTCTCGCTGTTGCTGCCACGGCTTTCGGTGCAGCCCTTGGTGCGGCCTGGCCCGGCTCCTGGTTCGACGCCAGGGCCCAAACGCCCAGCGTCGACGCCACCGCTCCCGGGTTTGAAGGCGCGACCGGCTGGCTCAACTCGCCGCCGCTGACCATGCCGGCGCTGCGCGGCAAGGTGGTGCTGGTGGAGTTCTGGACGCGCGAATGCATCAACTGCCTGCACGTGCTGCCGCACACCAAGGCGCTGTACGACCGCTATGCGGGCGATGGGTTGGTGGTGGTCGGCGTCCACACGCCCGAGTACGACGAAGAGCGCGACCCGACCAGCCTGCGACAGGCGATCCGTACGCTGGATATCCGCTACCCGGTGGCGGTGGACAACGACAACCGGATCTGGAACGCCTTCGGTAATCGCTACTGGCCGGCTATCTACCTGATCGACCGCGATGGCCATGTGGTCTATCGCCATGTCGGTGAGGGAGACTACGATCGAACAGAAACAGAAGTCCGCCGCCTGCTCGGCAAGGCGTGACGCAGGCGTGCATGGCACGTCGAACCCTCGGAGAAAGCATGGAACACGTCGACCATATCCTCGTCGTGGATGACGACCACGGCATCCGCACGGGCATCGTGGACTACCTGCGCAAGAACGGCCTGCGCGCCACCGCCGCCGCCGACGGGCGCGAGATGTTCGCGCAACTCGACACGTCGGCGTTCGATCTCGTGGTGCTCGACATCATGATGCCGGGCGACGACGGGCTGGTGCTGTGCCGCACGCTGCGCGCCGGCAGGCACAAGCACGTGCCGGTGGTGCTGCTGACCGCGCGCGATGACGAGACGGACCGCATCATCGGCCTGGAAATGGGCGCGGACGACTACGTCACCAAGCCGTTCTCGCCGCGCGAGCTGCTGGCGCGCATCAAGGCGGTGATCCGCCGCACGCGCATGCTGCCGCCGAACCTGCGTGTGACCGAGAACAGCGACATCATCGCCTTCGGCCGCTGGCGGCTCGATACCACGGCGCGCCACCTGCTCGACGAGGAAGGTACCGCAGTGTCGCTGAGTGGCGCGGAATTTCGTCTGCTGCGCGTGTTCCTCGATCATCCGCAACGCGTGCTGTCGCGTGACCAATTGCTCAACCTCACGCAGGGCCGCGACGCGGAACTGTTCGACCGCTCCATCGACCTGATGGTGAGCCGCCTGCGCCAGCGCCTGCAGGACGATGCGCGCGAGCAGTCGTACATCAAGACGGTACGCAGCGAGGGTTATGTGTTCTCGATGCCGGTGATCCTCAACGGCGAGCAGCCATGAGTACGGCGGCACCAGTCACGGAACGCCGCTGGCTGCCGCGCAGCATGGCCTCGCGGCTGTACCTGATCATCTTCGCCGGGCTGATGCTGGCGCAGGGCCTTTCGTTCGGCCTGCTCTACATGGAGCGCACCCAGACCGCCACCGCGGTGATGTTCAACACGCTGGAGCACGACGTGGGCACGTCGGTCGCCGTGCTCGACCGCCTGCCTGCAACGGAACGGTCGCGCTGGCTCGGCCGGCTGGAGCGGGACAATTACTTCTACATCCTTGGCCTGGGCGAGCCGGGTGATCGCCTTATCACCCAGCGCTCGCGCGACGTGCTTGCGCTGATCGCCAAGGAGGTCGGCCCGGATTACCGCGTCTATGGCAACACCATCGCCCTGTCGCCGGAGCGTTACCAGGTGCACTTCACCCTGCACGACGGCACGCCGCTCACGCTGCAGATTACTCCGTACATGAAGCCGCTGGCGGCGTGGCTTCCCTTCGTGTTCACCGTGCAGGTCCTCCTTCTGCTGGTATGCACCTGGCTGGCGGTGCGGTTGGCAACCCGCCCGCTGACGACGCTGGCGGAAGCCGCGGACGCCATGACGCCCTCAGCCAATGGCCCACGCGTGCCGCAGGACGGACCCGCCGAAGTGGCGCGTGCGGCGAAAGCGTTCAACACCATGCAGGACCGCATCGCGAAGCACGTGAAAGAACGTCTGCATATCCTTGCCGCCATCTCGCACGACCTGCAGACGCCGATCACGCGCATGCGCCTGCGCGTGGAAGCGCTGGATGAATCGCCGGAACAACAACGCATCCTCGACGACCTGCAGGAACTGCAGCATCTCGTGAAGGAAGGCGTCGCTTACGCGCGCAGCGCGCATGGCGATGCGGAGACGCCAGTGAAGATGGACATGGGCGCCTTCCTGGAAAGCCTGGTGTTCGACTATCAGGATGTCGGCCAGCCCGTGACCATGGCGGCCAGCATCGCCGCCACCACCACCGTTCGCCCGCAGGCGCTGCGCCGCGTGCTGGTGAACCTGATCGACAACGCCATCAAGTACGGCGGTTCGGCCGAGGTGGAAGTGCAGCGCGCCGCATCGGGCGTCCTCCGCGTGACCGTGTCCGACCGCGGCCCGGGTATTCCCGAAGGCGAACTCGAACAGGTGCTGCAACCGTTCTACCGCCTGGAATCCTCGCGCAACCGCGACACCGGCGGCGCGGGGCTTGGGCTTGCCATCGGCGCACAACTCATCGCCTCCATTGGCGGCCACCTGACCCTGGCCAACCGCGAGGGTGGTGGGCTCCAGGCGATGATCACGCTGCCGTAGCGCGCCTCATGCGGGATGCGCACTGGCACAGGTCGAGGGCACTTGCGCGCCGCGTGGTGAGTTGCCCAGCCAGCGGGACAGGAACCCGGCAACGCGTTGCCGGTAGCCGAGCGTGTCGTAGTTGTACAGGTCCACGTGTTGCGCGCCACGGACGATCCAGAGTTCCTTGGGTGCAGATGCTGCCGCATACATCGCCATGGATTCGTCCAGGCGCGTATGCCGGTCCGCGCTGCCGACCACGAGAAGCTTGGGCACGTCGACGTGCCCGATGCGATCGATGGGGCGAAGCATGTCCTCGCGCACGCCGGTTCGCCACGCGAGCCACTGCAGCATCCATGGTGCGAGCCAGGTGGCGCCGCCGAGATGTATCCGGAGCCGGTCCTGCACGGCGCGGTCGATATCCGGATAGACCTGCTCAAGCACCATCGCATCAACCTTCAGGGGTGGCCTGGCGAGCAGGGCAGCGGCGCCTCCCATGGAGGTGCCGATCACGGCGATGCGTTCATCGGGTGAACGGGATCGAAGATAGGCGATCGCTGCCACGGCATCACCGGCTTCGTACGCACCGAAGGTGATCCAGCGACCGCTGCTTTCACCGGAGGCCTGGAAATCGATCAGCAACACGCCGTAACCAAGACCATGCAGCCACTGCGCACGGGGCAACATGGCCAGGCGATTGGCGCGAACGCCGTGGAGCAGTAGCACCGTTCCGTGACCGGAGCAGCCCGCGGCGTACCAGCCATGGAGGGTGGCGCCCGTGGTGCTGTGGAAGCTGACATCTTCTAATGAGAGGTCGCGCGGAGCTGGACCGATAGCTACGCGGCGCGGCCCGATCAGCTGCTCTTGGCCCAGCCAGGCCGCGCCCATCGCGAGGCAGAAGCTGGCGAGACCCACGGCGATGGCACGCGGGCCCGGCAGAACAACGCGCATGGTGAACTCCCGACTCGACGGCCCGCTGAAGAATCGTGAGCGTCGCGGTCAGTTGTGCCGGCAAGCGGCGTGAACGCGGGAGCGCTCGTTGCCGCTGCGGGCAAAGTCATGGCATGTGATGGCCTGCCTCAGGGACACAACAGCGGAATCGATACCCGCACGCGCAGGCCGCGGCCGAGTGGCGAGTCGAGCAGTTCGATGCTGGCCCGGTGCAGCGTGGCGGCGCGCGTGACGATGGAGAGACCCAGGCCGTAGCCCTCGCCGCGGCTGCCGGCTTCGCGATGGAAGCGGGCGAACACGGCGTGGCGACGTTCGACCGGAATGCCGGGGCCGTCGTCGATCACTTCCAGCATGGCTTCCTGCCGGCCTTGTGACACGGCAAGCTGGATACGCCCGCCAGCGGGTACGTAGCGCAGGGAGTTTTCCAGCAGGTTGCGCAGCAGTGCCACCAGCGCGGGCGCATAGCCCTGCACCAACACGCGCTCGTCGTGTTGCGCGAAGCCGAGCTCAACGCCGCGACGCCGGATGATGGGCGTGAGTTCCTTCACCACGCCGTCGGCCACGTCCATCAGGTCGACCGGTTCGAAGCGGGTGGAAGCGGCGCCGGCTTCGAGCTTGGCCAGCGTGAGCAGTTGTTCCACGCGACGGCTGAGCGTGGCGACGCTGTGGTGCGCGCCGGCCAGGCTGTCCTGGATCTCGTCAGGATCGACGGTTTCCATGGCGCTTTCCAGGTTGAGCAGGATCGACGCCAGCGGCGTGCGCAATTCGTGCGCCACGTCGGCGCTGAAACGGCGTTCGCGCTCCAGCGCATCTTCCTGCCGGGCCAGTTGTTCGTTGAGCGCGCCGAGCACCGGGCGCAGTTCACGCGGCGCATCGGGAAGCTCGATGCGCTCGCGGCTGCCGGGCTCGCGCGATGACAGCGCCGTGGTCAGGCTTGCCAGTGGACGCAGCCCGCGGCCCACGGCCCAGCCCACCAACAGCGCAAGCACCGGCAGGCCGAGCATGAACGGTACGCCGTGGTCGACCCATAGCGTATGTACGATGTTCTCGCGGCTGTCGTAGCGGTCGGCGGTGCGTATCACGTACTGGCTGTGTGGATCGACGTAGTTGAACACACGCCACACATGATGCTGCTTCTTCAGGTCGTGATACGCGGAGTGATCATCCGGCGTGGCCGGCAGCGTCATCAGGTTGACCGTGCCGAGCACCAGCTTGCCGTGCCGGTCGAACACCTGGAAGCCCACTTCCGATTCATGCGTGGCGACTTCGCCCTGCGCGGCCAGCACGCTCTTCTTCTGCACCGGCACGATGATGCCGTCGCTGTTGGCGAAGGTCTGCAGGCCGGACTGGCGAATGATGGCAGCGATGGTGTGCGCCGCTTCGGCGAGACGCGCATCCGACAACACGGCCATCTCGTCGCTGGTGCGGTAGAAGCTGTAGAAGGCGAGCGGCAGCAGGAACAGCAGCAACAACGCAATGATCATCCAGCGCAGGCGGCCGCGCAGGCTGGTGGGTTTCACCGAGCGTCTCGCGGAATCATGTAGCCAAACGCGCGCACGTTCTGGATGGTGTCGAAGCTGAGCTTGCGGCGCAGCGAGTGCACCAGCACGTCGATGGCGCCATCGGTCACCACTTTCTCGCCGCCGTACAGCGAGCTTTCCAGCGTGTCGCGGCGCACGACACGGCCGGCGCGTTCCATCAGTGCCTGAAGAAGCGACAGTTCGCGGCGTGTGACGTCCACCTTGTTGCCGTGGAAGGTGACTTCCAGCGTGCCCAGGTCCAGGCACAATGCGCCCGCCTCGATGCGATTGGCGGCCAGGCCCTGCATGCGGCGCGTCAGTGAGCGGATGCGCGCGCCCAGTTCGTCGAGATGGAACGGTTTGGTGAGGTAGTCGTCGGCGCCGGCGTCCAGGCCATGCACGCGCGCCTGCACCGCGTCTCGCGCGGTGAGGATGAGCACGGGCGTGCAGATGCCGCTGTCGCGTGCCTGGATGAGGATGTCGAGTCCGTCCTTGCCGGGCAGGCCGAGGTCCAGCAGCACCAGGTCCGCGGCGTTGGCCTGCATCGTCGCGATGGCTTCCGTGCCGTCGGTGAGCCAGGTGACTGTGTACGACAGCCGCTCCAGCGCGCGCTGGATGGCCGCGCCCAGCTCCAGATCGTCTTCCACCAGGATGATGTGCACCTTGCGCCTCTAGAGCCTGTTCAACATCTCTTGATAGCCCGCAGGCCTGCGTCATCGCTCGGTCGTGTATCGACATACACGACCTCGCTCTTCCATGTCCTGCGGGCAAACCGCTCCCGGCGCGGGCGATCAGAAGATGTTGAACAGGCTCATACGAGAACGGCAGGCCAGGGGATTCCCCGGTGCCTGCCGTTGATTGTCTTACTGTTTTGTTACCGTCCCGGGAAAAAAGAAGCCCATCCTTGGGCGTGCTCCATGCAGACTGAAGGGAGGGATCGGGGATCGGGCGATCCCCGGGGGCTTACGGCGTCTTCGGAGCCAAACCGGCGGCGCGCAATTCATCGCGAGCCGCCGCCAGATCGTGTTGCATGGCGGGCGAGGCGAGCATGTCGGTGGCCAGGGCCTGTCCGAACTCCCGTCCTGCATAGATGTCCTGTAGCGTGTGCACACCCTTCACCACGCGGCGCCAGCCGATGTCGCGGGCGTGCTGCATCAGTGCATCCGCGTCCTGCGGGAAAAGCTGGGCAAGCAGCACTGCGTCCACCGTGGCGCGGCTGGAATGGCCGCTGGGGTAGCCGTAGCTCTTCTTTGCGGCTTTTTCCGGGTTGTTGGCGCAGTCGGAGGCCGGCGGGCAGGGGCGCGGACGCTTCCAGTGGTTCTTGGAGAGATCCACTGCCTGCTTGGTCTCCTCCTCCGCTTCCTTGAACAGCGCGGCCACGTGCGGGAGCTTGTCCGCACGAAAGCCATCGCCGATCAGCGGGGCGAAGTCGAACGCGTTGAACTTCTCTTCCTGCTTGGCCTGCGCGAAATCCGTGGCGGAGCGGTCGGCGAAAGCGCGGTCGGTGGCCGCGTAATCGGCCTTGTCTTCCGCGCTGCCCGGCGCGCTCGGCGCGGGCAGGGCAGCCATGACGGCGCTGACCTGCGCGTCACTGAGGTAGGTGTTGGCGTGGCCGTCGCTGGCGGCGGCCAGCGACGGGGCGAGCAGGGACAGGGCGAGGAACAAAGGCTTGATCGTCACGTGCTTGCCTCGTCCGTCAGAGCGCCAGCGAAACCGAGGCGAACCAGCTACGGCCCGGCAGCACGTAGTACGAACCCACGTTGCCGCTCACCGAGTTGATCACCAGGTTGTGCGCATCGAACAGGTTGTCCACCTGCAGGCGCACCTTGTAGCTCTTGATGATCGAGCCGGAGAGGTTCTGGCCGTAGCCCACGCTCATCGCCGCCTGCCAGTAGCCGCCGGTGCCGATGGTGGACGTCACCGAGGAGGCGATGTCCGGATTGAAGCTGGAGTTGTACGCCTTCTGGCTGCCCGAGTACTTGTCGTACAGCGAGGCGAAGAAGCCGTCGTTCTCGTACATCACGCCCAGCGCCGCCGTGCGGTTGGGCACGTTGGGCATGTCGAGGCTGGAGCCCTTGAAATAGGCATCCTGCAGCGAGGCATTGGCGAACACGCTGGTGCCGCTGCCCACGTAGTAGGTAGCTTCGCCCTCGATGCCCTTCACGTACGCGCCCTTGGCGAGGTAATACACCGGGTCGGTGGTGCCGGGAACGTTGGTGGAGAACTGGTAGTTCTTGTAGTTGATGAAATACACGTCAGCATCGGCGTTGAAACGCTCGGTCTTGTAGACCGTGCCGAACTGGTAGTTCATCGTCTGCGTGGGGTGCGTGTTGTTCTCGGTCGGGTTCGGCACGTAGAACTGGTTGAGGTTCGGCGTGAGGAAGCCCTGCGCGGCCTGGGCGTAGATGCTCCAGTCCTGGTTGAACGCGTAATTGGCGGTGAGGTAGCCGAGCGTCTTGTCCCAGTTCTGGTTGTAGTAGAGCGGAACCTTGGTGCCCTGGTTGATCGGCGCTTCGATGTCGCGCGTCACATTGAAGTACTTCACGCCCGGGGTGATGCTCAGGCCATCGGCCGCATACCATTCGTACTCAGCGTAGAGCTGACCGGTGTGGAGCTGGTCCTTCATGATGTACTTGTACGGGCCGCTGTACACGCCCTTGCTGTTGAACGTACCGAAGGTGGACGCACCCGGCTTCACGTCGATGGCGCCGTCGCGGCCGTAGTCGACGGCGATGCTGCTGCGGTTGTTGTTGGTGTACTCGTACCAGCCACCGGTGCGGAACTGGCCATGGTCGTCGGCGTGCACCAGCTGCAGCACGTCGCCCCAGGCGCGGTAATTGTTGATCTTGATGTAGCCACCCATGCTGGTCTTGGAGACCTTGGTGCCCACGTACGGGCTTTCATGGCTGGTGTTGTCGTAGGCGTAGGTATAGACCTTGTTGTCCAGCGACCAGGTGTCCGACAGCAGGCTGTGCACGCCCAGGTATTCCAGGTCGGTCTGCTTGGTCTGGTAGTTGTAGCAGGCACAGTTGGTGCTGGTGGGGTCGCTGTTGAGGCCGAAGTTGCGGCCCAGCTGCTGGATCTGCTGCAGCGTCAGCGAGCTGAGGTTGGGGTTGTTGAAGCGGATGTAGTTGTAGTTGCTGAGGAAGGTCAGCTCGGTGCTCTCGCCGATCGGCTGCACATACTTGATGTAGCCGGTCTTGCGCGACATGTCGCCGTCAGTCTTGGCGGTGTCGGTGCTGATGTACTGCGCGCTGGCGATGAACTTGCCGCCGCCGAGGTCATCGAGCTTGCCGGAGTTCACTTCCAGGTGGGTGAGCGAGGTGCTGTAGCTGCCGAAGCTCTGCGTGGGGATGAACGAGAAGCTGTCGGTCGGGTCCTTCGAGCTCAGCGCCACGGTGCCGCCGAAGGTGGCTTCGCCGATGGTGCTGGCGTTGCCCGGGCCACGGTCGATCAGGACCTGGCCGAGCATCTTCGCCGGGAAGTAGCTGCTGGTGTGGTGGCTGAAATCGTTGGTGTCGCCGAACGGGATGCCGTCGTACGTCACGTTGTACTGGTTGTCGTTGAAGCCGCGCAGCGTCATCTGCTTGGACTCGCCCAGGCCCGGGCCGGCGGGGCTGACGTTGGTCACGCCCGGCGAGATCGCGGCGATGGTGGCGTAGTCGGCGGTGGGCGCGACGTGGTTGCTGATCCAGTCCAGGCCGATGATCGACTGCGGCTGGGTGATGGTGAGATCGGCCTGCGTCGGTGCCTGGGTGAGGGCGGACTGCACGGCCGTGCCGCGCACTTCGACTTCTTCCAGCTCCTTCGGCGCCTTCAGTGCGTTGGTGTTGGCCTTGGACGGCGATGCGTCGGCGGCGGTGCTGGCAGTGACGGCGTCCGTATCGGCGGCGTGCGCCGGCATGGCGAGCGTCAGGCTGGCCACCAGGGCCAGGGCGATCGCGCCGGAAAGAGGACGCAGGATGGGGTGCGACGCGAGGACGCGCCGGCTGGAGGCGATAGGCATGGCGGGCTTGGGCAGTGGCTGGATTCAGCGCACTAGCCTGGGTTCGCCATTTGACAGTTCTGTTTCAAGTCGGTGATGTGCACCGGTGGTTTGCTTAGCGCCGTCTTAGACCGGCCGCGGCTCCCTAAGAGAAGCCTAAGCCTACCAGTTGAACCGCATCCCGACGTTGCCATTGATCGCCTTGACGCCCTGGCTGAAGCCCTTGTCGTAGCCGACGGTGGCGTAGAGGGACGCACCCTCGCGCAACTGCGCATCGACGCCCGCGCCCAGTTCCCACCAGCTACCACCGAGGTCGGAGTGGAACGGCACGTTGCCGTTCTGCGAGGAGAAGGCCGTAACCGTGTCGCCCTTGAATTCATGCCAGAGGTTGGCGAAGAACCAGCCGGTCAGCACGTGCGCCTGCCCCCACGCCCAGGTGTGCGACGCGCGCCCGCCAAGGCGCCCGGCGAGCGAGTCGCCGTCGTGGAACTGCACGCGGGCAGCGGCATCGGACGCGTTGTCCAGATGCAATGTCTGATAGATCACCTGGCCTTGCGGCTCAAGCGACCAGCCGTTGGCGAAGCGGAATGGATAGCCGCCTTCGACCGATAGCGCCGCGCCGAAGCCATGGGTGGACAAGCTGTAGGGTTCGTTGGAGACGGCCTTGGCGTCGTACCAGGTGCCCTGCAGTACGCCATCGAGGTACATGCCGTTGGAAGCGAAGCGTGTCCAGTAGCCGCCGACTGAGTAGGAATCAAAACGATTGTTGCCGGCTGAGGTGTTGTCGTAGTTGCTGACGCCGCCATGGCCGTGGCCGACGGCCGCGAGCACGCCCGCGAAGTCGCGCGAGCCGCCGTCGTGTTCGGCGCGATACAGGTCCATGCCTGCCTGCACGGCGATCATGTTGTCGTCGAACGACGGTCCATCGCGATAGACGCCGCCGGTCTTCGCATCCCACTGGCCGTCCTGTCCCACCACGCGCGCCCACGCGCCGCTGGGTCCGGTCACGTCGCCGGTCGACCCGTGAAGCTGCTCCTCTTCGCCCACGCGATCGTGCAGCGTGCCGATGAGGGTCCTGCCGTAGTTGAGTGCCATGGAGGGCAGGGCGGCATAGAGCGAGACTTCACTGCGGTAGTACGGCACATAGGGCTCGAGCGCCGGCGGCGCCGGTTCACCCGGCGCGACGACGGGTGGCGGGGGCGGCACGCTTTCGGGAATTTGCGCGGGCGGAAGCGGCGGGTTCGGGTTCTCCGAGCGCAGGTACCACGAATCCGCGGATGTATTGTCGCGAGCGCCCCGGAACAGGGCGTACTGATAGGGGCCGGCCTCCAGCGAGGTGCCGAGCGCGAAGGCGCCGGGCGCCGTGGTCGCCGCCGCAGCGGCCGCGACGACCAGGATGCCGTTGCCGGTCGTTGCCGCGCCCAGTCCTCCCGCGTTGGCGATGTTGAGCATCGTGCGTCCGCTCGCGCTGCCACCGCTGATCACCAGCAGGTCCGAGTTCGAACCGTCGCCGCCAAGTACGGTGTTCATCGCGACGCGTGAACTGCCCTGGCCCGCAAGGCTATGGACGAACAGCGTGTTGCCCGTGCCGGCGCCAGCGAGCTGGATCAGGTTGCTGTTGGTCAGCGTGCCGCCGATGGCGAAGTCGCCCTTGCTGTGGCCCTGAAACAGCGGCAAGGCGTCGGCGACGGCGATCGTGCCGTTGTTGTCCACCGCACCGGCGGTGCTGCCGTAGCCACCGAAGGTCGCGCCACTGGCCACCGTTACCGTGCCACCGCCCGCCAGCGCGGCCGTGCTGATCGGCACATTGCCCACGATGAGCGTTCCCGCGTTGACTTGCGTCGTGCCGCTGTACGTATTCAGCGCGGTGAGCACGGTGGTGCCCGAACCGTTCTGTTGCACCGAACCGATCGGGTCGGGCGTGGTGTTTGTCCAGTCGCTGATGGTGCCGTTGAACGTCACGGTATCCGAGCGATTGAAGACCAGCGTTCCACCATCCTGCACGTCGCCTACGATGCTTCCCGATGTGCCGCCGCCGCCGAGTTGCAGCGTGCCGCCGGCGATGACCGTTCCGCCTGTGTAGGTGTTGGCGCCAGTGAGTATCGTCGTGCCGCTGCCCAGCTGCTTCACGCTGCCGTTGCCGGAAACGACGCCCGCAAAAGTGACGGTATCCGTGCGGTCGAAGATCAGCCGGCCGCTGTTGGCTACATCACCCACGATGCTACCGGTGGTGCCGCCGTTGCCCAGTTGCAGCATGCCGGCCTGGATCGTGGTGCCACCGGTATACGTGTTGTTGCCGGTGAGGAGGGTGGTGCCGGTGCCTTGCTGCGTGATGCTACCGGTGCCGGAGATCAGGCCGGGAAAGGTGACCGCATCGCTGCGATCGAACACCAGCGAGCCGTTATTGATCACGTTGCCGACGATGCTGCCGGTGGTGCCACCGCTGCCCAGTTGCAGCGTGCCCGCGCTGATCGTGGTGCCGCCGGTATAAGTGTTGTTGGCGGAGAAGAGAGTGGTGCCGGTACCTAGTTGCGTCACGCTACCCGTGCCGGAGATCAGGCCTGGAAACGTGACGACGTCGCTGCGATCGAAAGCCAGCGTGCCGTTGTCGGTCACATTGCCGATGATGCTTCCGCTCGTGCCACCGTTGCCAAGCTGGAGGCTACCCGCGTTGATTGTCGTGCCACCGGTATAGGTGTTGCTTCCGGTAAGGATTGTGGTTCCGGTGCCTAGCTGCGTGACACTGCCGCTACCCGAGATCACACCGCTGAAAGTACTCGCATCACTGCGATCGAACACCAGGGCGCCGTTGTTGGTCACGTCGCCGACGAGGCTGCCGGTCGTGCCGCCGTTGCCCAGTTGCAGGGTGCCCGCACTGATCGCCGTGCCGCCGGTGTAGATGTTGCTTCCGGTAAGGATCGTGGTGCCGGTGCCTAACTGCGTGACACTGCCGCTACCGGAGATCACGCCGCTGAAGGTACTCGCATCACTGCGGTCGAATACGAGCGAGGCATGGTTGGTCACGTCGCCGACGATGCTGCCGGTGGTGCCGCCGCTGCCCAGTTGCAGCGTGCCCGCGCTGATCGTGGTGCCACCGGTGTAGGTGTTGTTGCTCGTAAGGATGGTGGTGCCGGAGCCCTGCTGCGCGATGCTTCCCGTGCCGGAGATCATGCCGGGAAACGTGACGACGTCGCTGCGATCGAAAGCCAGCGTGCCGTTATCGGTCACGTCGCCGACGATACTTCCGCTGGTGCCGCCGTTGCCCAGTTGCAGTGTGCCCGCACTGATCGTAGTGCCGCCGCTGTAGGTGTTGTTGCTGGTCAGGACGGTGGTGCCGCTGCCAAGCTGGGTAACGTTGCCGCCACCTGAAATCACCCCGCTGAAGGTGCTCACGTCGCTGCGATCAAACAGCAGTGAGCCGTTGTTCGTCACGTTGCCGACGATGCTGCCGCTGGTCCCACCGTTACCGAGCTGCAAGGCGCCGCCACTGATGGTGGTACCGCCGGTATAGGTGTTGGTACCGGCCAGTGTCATGGTCCCGGCGCCGGTCTTGACCAGTCCGCCGCTGCCGCTGATCACGCCTGCAAACGTGGTGGAGGTGCCCAGTCCGCCGGTGGTCAAGGTTCCCGTGCCCAGCGTCACCGTGCCGGCGCCGGCGAGGCTGCCGATGGTCTGGCTGGCATTGCCCAGGTTCAACAGGGCGCCGCTGTTCACGGTGAATGCGCTGGCCGACGACAACACACCGGCGCCGCCCGCCTGCAGGGTGCCGCTGGCGACCGTGGTGGTTCCGCTGTAGGTGCCCGCACCCGACAGCACCAGCGTGCCGCTGCCCGCTTGCGTCACCGCGCCGCTGCCCTGGATGGGCGCGGCGATGCTCAGGTTGCTGCTAGTGGAGAAGACCAACGAGCCGTTGTCGGTGATCTGTCCGCCGATGGTCAGCGCCGGTCCGGTGAATGTCGCCGTCGTGCCTGCGTCCAGCGAGAGATTGGTCAGCGCATAACTGGTCCCGGAGAGGGTGACATTGGCGCTGTTGCGCAGGGCGACCAGCTGCCAGTTCGGAATGGCATTGGCGAAAGCGTTGGAGGCGAAGCCATCGAATACCAGGGTGTTGTTGCTGCCACCCGTACCGCCATCGATCGAACCGGTGGTGGTGGAGCCCGCTTCCAGCATCACCGTGTTGTTGGATTGCCCCGCACCGAACAGGATCGCACCACGGCTGCCGCTGAGCGTGCCCGCATTGATCACCGTGATGCCGTTGGCGCTGGGCCCGTTGCCGTAGAAGCCATAGGCATTGTCGCTGGTGACGCGCGCGCCGGCTTCGTTGATGAATGTGCCTGGGCCGGCCATTTCCACGCCGTTGCCGGCGATGGCTATGGTGGAGCCCGTCCCGATGGTGGCGTACGCGCCGTGGGCGGCCACGGTGCCGTAGTTGAGGATGGTGCTGGCCACGGCGCTGTCCGAGCGGATGCCGGCCGAGGAAGAACGCGGACTGGTTCCGGAGATCGAGCCGCTGGTGTCGATGGTGCCGCGGTTGATCAGTGTATTGCCCGCGGTTTTATTGGCCGTGCGCGCGAACATGCCCACGGAATTGCTGCCCGTGGTGCGAATGCTGCCATCGTTCTCCAGCGTGTTGCCGTAACCCACCGTTGTGCTGGAGGCATTGCCGGGATCACCGGCCCAGATGCCATAGGCATTGATGAAGGTCGTGCTGATGCTGCCCGAGTTCGTCACCGCGCTGTTGTTGTTGACCTGGATGGCCGCACCCGTCGTGGCTACGCCGGCGCCCGCCTGGATGATCACCTTCGCGCCGTTGGACGGGATGATCAACGTGCCCGCTCCACTGCTGATGGCGTTGATGCTGTTGGTGAAGGGGTTGGGCGCGTTTGTATTGCAGATCACCGTCACGCCATCGGACTGCAAGGCGCAGGTGGCGAGCGCGTTGTGCGAAAGCGCAGCGAGCAGGCAGGCGATCAGCAGCCTTGGGCGCAGGGAGGCATTTCGCCGCCCTGGCAGGGTGCCTGCGCAGAGAGACACCGGAAGTACCGGCGGATAATGCTTGTTTCCATTCATGTTCCGCCCCGACGTGTCGTCCGACGACGCCGCTGAGTAACACCGGTGCAGTGACCCGTTCGTGAAATGTCGCGGAGGTTGGCGTCATGCAAAGTGGTCGCTGAATGCGCGACTGGGCAGCAAGATCTTGCCGTTCTGCAGGGGTGCACCAGGGCGCAACGGCAACGCACGGTATGGCGCGCGCACCCGAGCGCTTCCAAAAAATGTAGAAGCGGCGTTACTTCACCGGCTCGGCCAGCGGCTTGCCTTTGTCGATGATCCACGTCGACAACGCCACGCCACCATCGCTGCCGGGTGCCGCGGCAAGACTGTGCACGGCGCCGCGCGGGTTGAAGAAATGGTCGCCGGCTTTCAGCACCTGGTCGGGCTTGCCGCGCGTCTTGAGCACCAGATTGCCCTTGAGCACATAGCCCGATTCATCACCGTCATGGATGTGCCAACCCACCACGCCACCGGCGGGAATGTCCGCCGTGCCCAGGATGATCACCGTGCCCGGCATGCCGCTTTGCTCGTGCTGGTCGAGCAGGGTTCGCTTCGGCTGCGGCGTGCTGGCCGCCGGTGCGTCCTGCGCATGGAGGCTGGCACCGAATCCCACGACGGCCAACAAGGCGGCGATCACGCGCAGACGGATCGACATGGCGGCACCCTCGATGCGAACGGAGCGGCGATGATGCGCGCGATAGCGTCATCGCCGCGCGAAGCCCTTTCGGGCGGCAGGTCGGCAGGCATGGCCTATCATGGTCGTCTTCGTTCGCTTACGGATTTCAGCATGCAAGACTCCACCACTCCGTTGCGTGTGGCGCTGGTCGGCTACGGCTTTGCCGGCAAGACCTTCCATGCGCCGTTGATCCGCCGTGTTTCCGGTCTGGAACTGGGTACGGTGGTGTCGCGCGATGCCGGCAAGGTCCACGCGGATCTTCCCGAGGTGGAGGTGGTTGCCGATGCGGCCGCTGCATTCGCTGATCCTCGGCTGGACCTGGTGGTGATCGCCTCGCCCAACGACACGCATGCGCCGTTGGCGCGCGCCGCGTTGGAGGCCGGCAAGCATGTGGTGGTCGACAAGCCCTTCGCGCTCGATCTTTCGCAGGCGCGCGAGCTGGCCGCTGTCGCGAAGCGCGAACAGCGCCTGTTGTCGGTGTTCCAGAACCGGCGTTGGGATACCGACTTCCTCGGCGTGCGGCAAGCGATGGAGGATGGCAGGCTGGGTGATGTCACGCACTTCGAATCGCACATCGACCGCTTCCGCCCGCAGGTGCGCGTGCGTTGGCGCGAACAGCCGGGTGCGGGCAGTGGCCTTTGGTACGACCTGGGACCTCACTTGGTGGACCAGGCGCTATGCCTGTTCGGCGTACCCGATCGCGTGTGGGCCAGCCTTGCCACGCAGCGCGAAGGTGGCGAGGTCACCGACTGGGCGCATGCCGTGCTCGAGTACGGCGAGCGACGGGTCATCCTGCATGCCGGCATGCTGGTTGCCGGCGGTAGTGCGCGCTTCACCGTGCACGGCACGAAGGGCAGCGCGGTGAAGCCGAAGATCGATCCGCAGGAGTCGCAATTGCTCGCCGGCCTGCGCCCGGGAGACGCCGGCTGGGGCGAAGATCCGGACGAACTGTTGCTGTACGACGGTAACGGTAACGTCGAGCGCATCGCGCCACCTCGTGGCGACCAGAGCCGTTACTACGCGGCCATTCGCGATGCGGTGCGAGGACAGGGCGCCAATCCGGTGACGCCGCAGCAGGCCATCGGCGTGATGGCGGTGATCGAGGCAGCAATAGCCTCGGCGTCCAGCGGGCGGGCCATTCCACTCGCGTTGGGTGAGGAGGAGCGCAACGCCTGGCCGAACGCCCTGCGCCACTGAGCACGGCAGGGATTTCGCACTGAAGAATGGACGTCCATTCCGTTAGTGCTTTCGCAATCGCTGGACAAAAAAAGGCCCCCTTTCGGGGGCCTTGTGGATCGGCTCTAGGGGGGCGACCGATCCGGGATGCCGCCGTCCGTGGGAACGTCGACATAGCTAGATTGCCTGATCCGTCACGATTCCGATGTAAGCGAAATCCTACTCAGCAAGTAAGGATGGAGAGCGTCGGTTGTCAGGCGACTTAAGGGATGTGAATTACTTGTTCACCATCTGCATCATCGGGCCCGCGTAACGCGCACCGATGGCGGCATCCGGCGGGAAGATTGCATCGATGGCCGTCCGTTCGTCCGACGTCAACGTGACGTCAATGGCGGCAAGGTTTTCGTCCAGTCGCGAACGCTTGCGCGTGCCCGGGATGGCGAACACATCCTTGCCCTGCGCCAGCACCCAGGCCAGCGCCAGTTGTGCCGGCGTGCAGCCCTTCTCGGCAGCGATGGCCTTCACCTTTTCCACCAGCTCCAGGTTGCGGAAGAAGTTGTCGCCCTGGAAACGCGGGCTGGAGCGGCGGTAGTCGTCGGCTTCGAAATCGTCCGGGCTGCGGAAGGCGCCGGTGAGAAAGCCGCGACCCAGCGGCGAGTAGGCCACGATGCTGGTGCCGGTCTTTGCGCAGGATTCGATCATGCCGTTCTCCTGCGGGTCGCGCGTCCACAACGAGAACTCCACCTGCAAGGCCGCGATGGGATGCACCTTGGCCGCGCGCTCCAGCGTGGCGCCGGAGGCTTCGGACAGGCCCAGGTAACGCACCTTGCCGGCCTTCACCAGCTCGGCCATCGCGCCCACGGTTTCCTCGATGGGCACGGAAGTGTCCACGCGGTGCTGATAGTAGAGGTCGATATGGTCGGTGCCGAGACGCTTGAGGCTGGCGTCCACCGACGCCTGGATGTATTCCGGACGGCCGTTCACGCCGCGCTTCGTCGGATCGTTCGGGTCGCGCACGATGCCGAACTTGGTGGCCACGAACGCCTGCTCGCGGCGGCCCTGGAGAGCCTTGCCCACCAGCACCTCGTTGGTATGCGGGCCGTACACGTCGGCGGTGTCGAGGAAATTGAAGCCACGCTCCAGCGCGTGGTGAATGGTGGCGATGGATTCGGCTTCGTCGCGGTCGCTGCCGTAGAAATCGCTCATGCCCATGCAGCCGAGGCCAAGGGCGGAGACGGAGGGACCATTCTTGCCGAGCTGTCGCATGTGCATGGGGCGTTCCTTGGATCAGGGTGGGGGGAAGCGGATGGCGCATTCTTGGACATGACGCCTTGGCGATAAATGCTCAATAATCGCCATGTCTGTTGTCGAAATAGCCAACAATCGGGGTTTCAACCCATGGATCGTCTGCAAGCCATGCGAGTGTTCACGCGCATCGTCGAGCTGGGCAGCTTCACCCGTGCCGCCGACGACCTGAGCCTGCCGCGCGCCACGCTCACCCACACCATCAAGCGGCTGGAGGAACGACTCGGCGCGCATCTGCTCCAGCGCACCACCCGCCGCGTGCGGCCCACCCGTGACGGCGAGGTTTATTACAACCATTGCGTACGCCTGCTCACGGATCTCGACGCGGTGGAGGCGGATTTCCGCGAGGCGGCGATGACGCCCAAGGGGCGGCTGCGCATCGACCTTGCCTCGTCGCTGGCGCGCCACGTGCTGATCCCGGCACTGCCAGACTTCCTCGAGCGCTATCCGCAGATCGAGCTGGATATCGGCACCAGTGACCGGTTCATCGACCTGGTGCAGGAAGGTGTCGATTGCGTGCTTCGCGCCGGCGACCTGCCGGACTCCACCATGGTCGGGCGGCGCGTAGCCAGCCTGTCGCAGGCCACGATGGCCAGCACCGCTTATGTGAAGCGCCATGGCCTGCCACAAACGCTGGCTGACCTGCAGGACGGCCACGTCGCGGTGAACTGGGCCTCGCCCACCACGCGGCGCACCACGCCGCTGGAGTTCATGGTGGGCAAACGCATGCGCGAGGTGAACCTGCCGGCGCCGATCACGGTGAGCGGCACGGAGGCCTATCTCGCCTGTTGCGAGGCGGGGCTGGGCATCGCGCAGTTTCCGCGCTACCGCGTGGAGCGCGAACTGAAGCGCGGCACGCTGGTGGAGATCCTGCCGGCGATGCCGCCACCGTCGTTCCCGATCAGCGTGCTGTATCAGTCGCAGCGACAGTTGCCGATGCGACTGCGCGTGTTCATCGACTGGATGGTCGAGGTGATGGGCGCATTGCGTTGAGTATCGCCGCGCATCCCCCTTCCCGCGGGCTGCTTGCCGCGGCGGTCCGGGGCCCTCAAGTTCGCGTAAGCATGGCCGATATCCATGCATACGCCGTCCAAAGAAGGGCGTGTTGCCTTGCCGGGGTGCCTAGCATCGCGGCGCTGTCGTACCCCGATGGGATCCGTTTTCGCATGACCGCACACAAGCCGCACGTGAAAGGGAATCGCGTGGATTGGAGCGACCCGCGCCTACAGGCGCTGTTGCGCCGTTCGGAAAGCTGGAAGCTCGATAACCGCGGCACCTACGCGCCCAAGGATGTGCAGATCCACCTCGGTTGGGGCGCCAATTCGGCGCGCCCGGCGATACTGGTGTGGGAGCGCGACCAGGTGATGATGCTGGAGACCCGCTTCCCCATTCCCCTGGGCGAACATGTTCGTGTGGACGAGCCCCAGGGCGAACGCTTGCGTACGGTATGGGGCATCGTGGTGGAAGGGCGCGAAGGCTTTCGCGCGGAAGACCGCGAGAACGGCGTTCACCTGCACTGGTTGCACCTGCGCTGAGATAGCGCCATCCCGCGCGCTCACTCCATGCGCGCGTAGCCCTTGCGCGGCGAGTTCGTACCCATGGTCCATGACGTCAGCGGCGCGCCGGCGGCCTGAAGCGCGGCGCGCTGTTCCGTGACGGGCAGGCGCAGCGCGATGTCTTCCCAATGCGCCAGTCGCTGGAACGCGGGCAACGCCTGCGTGCGTTCGACCAGCCGCGCCGTGCGCGGCCAGCGTGTGGCATCGATGGTGTAGCGCACGAACGACGCCGTGCGGAAATACGAAGCGATGCTGATGTCCGCAATGGAAAGCGCGCCGAATGCGAAGCCTTCCTCCGGCAGCTGACTTTCCAGGTAATCGATGGCGGCGGGAATCTCCACGGTGAGCGCGCGCTCCACCACGTCCTCGTTCGTTTCCTCATGGAAGACGCGGCGCAGGATGGCCTTCTGGTAGAACAGCTTCCACACCAGCACGCTGGCCAGGTGCGTATCGCAGTATTCCTCCAGCCAGCGGGCCTTCGCGCGTTGTGCGACGTCCGCCGGATACAGCGATGGTGTCGGGGCGCGGTCTTCCAAGTACTGGCAGATCACCGACGAATCGTTGAGCACCAGGTCGCCCTCGATCAGTATCGGAATGCGCCGTAGCGGACTCAGTTCGCTGAAGCGATCGTCGCCGACGAAGGGCGTGATCGGGTCGATATCGTACGTGAGGCCTTTGAGCTCCAGGCACGCCAGCACTTTGCGCACATAGGGCGAGATGTAGTTGCCGACGATGGAGAACTGGGGCGACATGACGGATACCTCGGGCCAGTGAATCGTCGCGGCGTACCCATGCACGCCGCGCGAAAGACAACCTTAGCCGATCACGGCGGGCAACGGCGGCACCGTGGCCGGCACGCCGTTGGAATCGAGCGCGACCATCACGAAGCGACCGGTGGTGCACACGCGACGGTCACCGGTCAGCGGGTCTTCGGCGGTGAGTTCCACTTCCACCGTCATCGAGCTGTGGCCCACGTGCACGATGCGCGCGACCAGCTCGGCGAGCTGGCCCTTGCGCACGGGCACGCGGAAATTCACCTCCTCCGAGCGTGCCGTGACTACGGTACGACGCGCATGGCGCGAGGCGACGATGAATGCAGCCTTGTCCATCCAGGCCAGCGCCTGGCCGCCGAACAGGGTGCCCAGGTGGTTGGTGTGGTCGGGAAACACCATCTCGAGCATGCGGGCTTCCGGCAGCGAGGTGGTCGGGGCGGTAACGGTTTGATTCATGGCATGCCTGGGGAGTGCGAGGGTAGGATGGTCGTGCGAGCACGGGACAAGGAGATCCACATGCGCTACTGGCTATTCATGGCAGCCGCTATTGTCACCGAAGTGATCGGTACATTGGCGATGAAATACGGCACGCACCACGGTTCGCAGGCGATAGGCCTCACCGTGATGTACGTGATGCTGGTGCTGTCGTATACGAGCCTGGCGCTGGCTGTAAAACGCATTCCGCTGGCGGTGGCTTATGGCGCATGGGAGAGCCTAGGGCTGGTGCTGATCACCGTGTGCAGCGCTTGGCTGTTCGCGGAGGCGCTCTCGCCGGTCAAGCTGGCGGCCATTGCCTTGATCATCGCGGGCATCGTGCTGCTGGAACGCGGTACCGACGAGGCACCGAAGGAGGCCGGCCATGCTTCCTGATTTCGAGCCGATCCACTTGTTGTATCTGGCCATTGCCATCGTGCTGGAGATCGCGGCGAACGTGTTGATGAAGCAGTCGCACGGGTTTGCGCACAAGCGGCCGGCGGTGGCGGCGATTGCGTGTGCGCTGGCGGCGTTCACGGCCTTGAGTTTCGCGATACGCGGGATACAGCTTTCGGTGGCTTATGGCATCTGGGGCGGGGTGGGTCTAGTGGCGACGACGGTGTTGGGAATGACGTTGTTCGGCGAGCGTCTGAGGCCGTCGGGATGGGTGGGGCTGGCGTTGATCATGGTGGGCGTGGGGTTGTTGAAGTTTGCGTAAGCGTGTCTCCGCGCTATGGCGATACGCCGCGAGGACCGCGCTCTGCTCCCTCCCCCCTTTGGGGAGAGGGGCCAACCTGGCCTCACCGTTCTTCCTTCTCGATCGCAAGAAGGCACCACACCGCCCCTGCGCAGTCTCGGCCGCCCATACCCATGGCAGCGGTGCCCTCACCTGTATGACACTAGGATCAAAGGTTCACCGCCGTCGCCATTTCCGCGGCGGCATATTGCAGTTGACTGGGGAGTAGGTATGGCTTTGAACACACGCAGCGCGCGCATGGCGGGCGCGATGGTGCTGGGCGCGCTTTCGATGGGCGTGGCGGCACAAGGGCGCACCTTGACCAACGACGACTACGCGCGGGCTGAGCGCTACGTGGGTTACAACGTGACGCCGCTGGTCGATCACGCCGTGCAGACGGTGACCTGGCTCGACGATACGCACTTCTGGTATCGCGATCACGATGCCGCGGGTGACCACTACGTGCGCTTCGATGCCAATACGGGCAAGGCCGCGCCGGCGTTTGATCAGGCGAAACTGGCTGCGGCGCTGGGCAAGGTGCTTGGCAAGCCGGTCAACGCCATGAAGCTCGGCATCACCAGCTTCCATACCGCACCGGATGGCCGCCTCGATATCGACATTCGCGACAAGCACTATCTGTGCGACACGAAAGGCAACGCCGGGTGCACGGCCGGCCGCGATGAAAGTGTCGATGGCGTGGGTCATGAACCCGTCGTGCTTTCGCCGGACAAGCGTACCGAAGCCTTCGTCCGCGACTGGAACCTGTGGCTGCGCGACGTTGCCACCGGCAAGGAAACCCAGCTCACCATCGACGGCGTGGAGAACTACGGCTACGCCACCGACAACGCGGGCTGGAAGCACACCAACAAGGCCATCCTGGTGTGGTCGCCCGATTCGAAGCGCATCGCCACCTTCCAGCAGGATCAGCGCAAGACCGGCGACATGGTGCTGGTGGGTACCAACGTTGGGCATCCGAAGGTGGAGAAGTGGAAGTATCCGCTGGTCGGGGACAAGGACGTGACGATGATCGAGCGTGTCATCGTCGATGTCGATGCGCACAAGGTGTTGCGCCTCAAGATGGATCCGGACCAGCACCGCTCCACCCTGTGCGACGACGTGAGCTGCGGTCGCGATGGCGGCTGGGATGATGTGCAATGGGCGCAGGATTCGAGCTCGCTGGCGTTCGTCTCCTCCTCGCGTGATCACAAGCAGGCCTGGTTCCGCGTGGCCGATATCCACACCGGCGACGTGCGCACGGTGTTCGACGAAAGCGTGCCCACCTACTACGAGAGCGGCAACGGCAAGGTCAATTGGCAGTATCTGCCGGCCAGCCATGAAGTGGTGTGGTTCAGCGAGCGCAACAACTGGGGCAATCTGTACCTGTACGACCTGGACAGCGGCAAGCTCAAGCACGCCATCACCACCGGCGAAAGCAATGTCACGGAGGTTCTGAAGGTCGACGCGACCGCACGCACGCTGTGGTTCCGTGGTGTGGGCCGCGAGAAGGGTGTGGACCCGTACTACCAGCAGTTCTACAAGGTGAGCCTTGACGGCGGCGCGCCAACGCTGCTCGCGCCGGAGCCAGCCGACCACACCATCAACCTGTCGCCGGATGGACGTCTGTTCGTCGATGCCTATTCCACGCCGACCACGCCGCCGATCACCGTGCTTCGCAGCGCGCAGGACGGCCACGTGGTGAACAGCATCGCCAAGGCCGACGTCTCACGCCTGCTCGCCACCGGCTGGAAGGCGCCCGAACCCTTCACCGTGAAGGGCCGCGATGGCAAGACCGACCTGTACGGCCTGATGTTCAAGCCAACGCATTTCGATCCGTCGAAGAAGTACCCGATCATCGACTACATCTATCCCGGTCCGCAGACCGGCTCGGTGGGATCGCGCAGTTTCAATCCCGCGCGTGTGGATCACCAGGCGCTGGCGGAACTGGGCTTCATCGTCGTCGCCATCGATGGCATGGGTACGCCCTGGCGTTCCAAGGCATTCCACGATGCCTACTTCGGCAACATCGGCGACAACACCCTTCCTGACCAGGTCATCGGACTGAAGGAACTGGGCAGGCGCTATCCGTGGATCGACATGGACCGCGTCGGCATGTGGGGCCATTCCGGTGGTGGCAACGCCACGGTGACGGCGATGTTCCGGTATGCCGACCTGTTCAAGGTAGGCATCGCGGAGAGCGGCAACCACGACAACCGCAACTACGAAGACGATTGGGCGGAGAAGTGGCAAGGACTGCTCGTGACCGGCAAGGACGGCAAGAGCAACTACGACGACCAAGCCAACCAGAACCACGCCGCTGGGCTGAAGGGCCATCTGTTGCTTGCGCATGGAACCATGGACGACAACGTGCCGCCGTACGAGACGTTGCTGGTGGTGGATGCGCTGATCAAGGCCAACAAGGATTTCGACTTGTTGCTGATACCCAATGCGCGGCATGGGTATGGGTCGGCCAGCAATTACATGATGCGCAAGCGGTGGGATTATTTTGTGCGAAATCTGGCGGGGGATGTGGCGCCGCGAGAGTTTGAGATGAAGCCGCCGAAAGATTGATCGGGTGGGGTGGCGATGGTTCGCTGGGGTTGTGGTGGCGTCGCTTTGTTTTGATTCCTCGCCTCCTTGGGGCGAGCAGGGAGTGGCCATGGATGGCTGCGGCTTCGAGGGGTGAGGAGAGGTTGGGGGGAGGGGGCATCCTTGCCTCACGACTTCAAAGGAACCGTCACCCCTGCGAAGGCAGGGGTCCAGTGACTTTGCTCTTGGCCTTTGGTTGATGTGATACGGCGACCTGGCTCGTTGCGACCCGAAGGTAGTCCCTGTGGGACGGCTGGCTTCCGCCCTCCTGCCGGAGGCCGGGTCACTTTTCTTTGCTTGCTCAAAGAAAAGTAACCACCGAGATGGTGGCAATGCCAAAAGAAAGAGCACCCCCGCTTGGCGCTGGCCGGTGAAGCCGGCCAGTTCGTGAGGGGGGCCGGGCTTTTCGACGGGGCTCCTGCCCCGGCGAAAAGGAATCGGCATCCTTGCCGATTCCCCCAGCGGGGCCTGATCGTCCACCCCTCACCGCCGCGCAAGGGGGCCCTGAAGTCAAAAGTCAAAGCGTCGAGCCGACGGCTCGTGCAGCTTTGCTGCACATCGCGCCGCGCTATGGCGCGGCATGCGTGAACACGCTGCCCCGTAGTTCCGAATTTCGCGGGATTTGCTTTAAGTCCTCTTGGCCACGACGCGTTGCGGTGTAGCCGCCGTGTGTAGGCGTTACGCCTGTCGCAATCCGGGCTCCGGAACAGTCAGGGCTTGTATCCCTCGCTATGCAGAGCACCTCTGCGCGATGGCGCGTTGCGGGGTAGCCGTACCGTGTGTCGAATGGATCGCCCGGTGCCGATGACCTCGAGCTCCAAGGCTCGTATTCAACACGGTGCTACCGGAGCTCCAAAGGCCATTTTCTTTGGGTTACTTTTCTTTTGGGCCAGCAAAAGAAAAGTGACTCGGCCTTCGGCAGAAGGTCGAAACGCCCGCCGCGTAGGCGCGCCCGATCGCGGTAACGCGCGAGACCGAAGGCCTAGAGCAAAGTCCTAGAGCAAAGTCCGAGAGCAAAGTCCGAGAGCAAAGTTCGAGAGCAAAGTTCGAGAGCAAAGTTCGAGAGCAAAGTCACTGGATTCCTGCCTCCGCAGGAATGACGGTGCTTATGAAGCGGTGAGGCGAGCCCTCACCCCTCACCCCAGCCCTCTCCCCAACCCTCTCCCCAACCCTCTCCCCAAAAGTGGAGAGGGCGGAAAGAGGCGCGTCCCGGTAGCGAGGCCAAGTCACCTTCACCGCGACCGAAGCAAGAACACCCGCCCAATTACTTGCCCTGCACACTACCCAAACTGACGAACGGCAACGCACTACTCCCCGTATACGTCGGCAAATGCCCATCCCACTTCTCGATAGCCGACATCTGCACAATGTTCGGATTCGACCGCAACGCCTCACCCTTCAACTCGATCGCCTTGGCCTCCGCCTCCGCAATCGTAATCTGCGCCTGGGCACGTCCCTGTGCTTCGGCTTCCACCTTTTCCGCTTCGGCCTTCGCCTGCGCTACTTCGTTCTGGCGCTGCTCGGCCATCTGCGTCGCCTGTATCTTGGCGTTGATTGACTGCACGACGTTCTCCGGCAGGCGCAGTTCGCCGATCCAGTAGATCTTCTCCACGTTGATACCGACGGCGGACACTTCGTCGCTCACGTCCTTCTGCACCGCTTCGATCAGGTCGGCCTTGCCCTTGCCATACACCGATTCGATGTCGAGGCTGGAGGCCTCCTTCACCAACGCATCGCGAATCATGTTGCGCAGGTAGACGTCGGTGATCTCGTCGATGCCCTTGCGGTACTTCTGGAAGATCAACGTCACCTTCGATGGGTCGATGTGGTACGTGATACCCACGTCCGCATTCACCGTCAGGCCTTGCGCGGTCTGGAAGCTGATCGACTCGTCGATGGGGCGGCCTTCGTTCACCGAGCGGGTGAAGGTGTAGGTCTGCGTGAAGGTGGGGAAGGTGTACATCTCATAACCCCAGCCCACCCAGTAGCGACCCGGCGGCAATTCCTGCAGCGAGCCCTTGTCGTCGCCGTACATCTGGAACTTCACGCCGACATTGCCTGCCGGAACCTTGGAGCAGGCGGCCAGCAGAAGGGCGGAGAGCGACAGCGACATCGTCAACATGCGTTTCATGGCGATCATTCCTTGTGAGTGAAACCGCGGCGCAGCAGCAACCCGCCCCACGCCAGCAGCAAGACCAGGAGCAGCAGCCCGACGACGACGGCAGCCGTATTGGCCGCAGAGATCAGCGCCGGTCCGATGACACCGACGTAAAGCACCAGGCAGAACACGTACGGCCATAGCCGTCGCGCCAGCCAGTCGACAAGCGTCTTCATGGTTTTCCCCGTGTGTGGTGATTCGTTCGGCAGATGCCGTATGGACGTCCATTCGCACCCGTCGCCACGACGCAAGGTCGTGTTGCGATTCCGGAGGCGAGGGAACGAAGGTGGTGGCTAACCCGTGGGCGGGAGCACTCGCCGGGCGAGGCGGGACAGGTCAGCGAAGCGTTGCGTCATGGCCTTCATATGAGCGCACTCCAGGCGCGCCGTTGGATGAGGACGGCGCGCACTCTACTCCGAATATTGTGCGATGCAACAAGTCAGTGCTGACGCAAATCCAGCCCGATCGGCCTATTGACTACACCTGTAGTCACGGCGTACGTTGACTACAGTTGTAGTCAAGAGGATTGGGGACATGGGCAAGCCAAGCATTGGCGACCAGGAGCTGGCGCTCCTGCAGTACATCGCCGACCACAACAACGCGTCGGTTGGCGAAGTCGCCGCCGGGTTCGGCGAGCCGCGTGGCCTCGCGCGCTCCACCGTGCTCACCATGATGGAACGGCTGCGCAGCAAGGCGTACCTCAAGCGCAAGCAGGTCGATGGCATGTATCGCTACAGCCCTGCCACCGGTCCGGGCGAAGTCATGCGCAGCGCCGTGGGCCAGTTTGTGGAGAAGACGCTCAGCGGTTCGGTATCGCCTTTCGTGGCGTGGATGTCCGAACGCAGCGACGTGAGCGACCACGAGCTCGCCGAACTCGAGGCGCTGGTGCAACAACTGCAATCGCGACGCAAGGAGAGCTGACATGATCGCCTTCGCTTCCATTGTTGAAGACGTGGTGGTGCGGCTCGCCTGGACCTCGCTGCAGGCTACCCTGTTGGTGGGTGCGGTGTGGCTGCTCAACCGCCAGCTTCCGCGGCTTTCCGCGGCGACGCGTTCGCTGCTGTGGTGGCTGCTCGGTGTGCAGCTACTGCTCGGCCTGCTGCTGCCCACGCCGGTGGCATTGCCGCTGTTGTCGCGTACACCTGTGGTGACGACCACGACCACCACGCGGACCGATGTCGACGGAAAGACGTCCGTTTTCATGGTGTCGACCACGGCACCAACCGAGCATCGCATCGCCAGCATGGGGCAGGGCGGTGAGCAGTCGGCGGATACGCTCGCCGTCGCTGCCGAACCCGCTGACGGCTCGACTCAGTCATCCTCGCTATTCACCTGGTCCCGCGTTCTGCCCACCGTTTTCGCGCTGTGGCTGGCCGGCGTGATCGTGCAACTCATCGTTACCCTTCGGCATTGGCGCGAAGCGCGTTCGGTAGTTCGGGCATCGCATCCGCTCGACGATTCGGCCTTGCAGGCGTTGTGCGGTGAGCAGGCTAATGCGATGGGCTTGCGTCGCTGTCCGTCGCTGCGCGTGTCCAACGCGATCCGCTCGCCCCAGGTCAGCGGCTTGTGGCGTCCGATCGTATTGCTGCCGGCGGCGCAAGGCCTGTCGCGGGAAGAGGTGGCGCTGGCACTGGCGCACGAACTCACCCACCTGCGCCGCGGCGACCTCTGGATGGGCTGGGTGCCGGCGATGGCGCAACGTCTGTTCTTCTTCCACCCTTTGGTGTCGTGGGCGATGCGCGAGTACGCGCTCAACCGCGAAGCCGCATGCGATGCGCAGGTGGTACATCAGCATGATGCCGCACCGCAGGACTATGGGCGCCTGTTGTTGCGCCTTGGCGTGGCGCATCCGTTGCACGCGGGCCTTGCGGGTGCATCGCCAACGTTCCACAACCTGAAAAGGCGCCTGACGATGCTGCAGCTGAGCGGGGAGGACACCACTTCGCGCCTTCGCAGTGGCTTGATCATCGCGCTGGTCGCAGCCATCGGCGTGCTGCCGTATCGCGTGACGGAAGCGAAGGTGGAGACTGCGCCGGCGCCGGCCGTATCGGCAGGCGTCGTTGCCGCGCCTTCTCCCATGCCAGTTCCGACACCGGCCACGCCGGTGACACCTGCAACGCCGCCAACACCTGCAACACCTGCGACACCGCCAACACCTGCAACGCCGCTAACACCCGCGACGCCTGTGATGCCGGCCAGCCATGTACTGCCGCCGCCACCGCCACCGCGCGAACCGAAGGCGCCACCACCGCCTCCGGCTCCCCCCGCGCCGCCGGTCGCAGCCACGGGCTTCGCCGCGCATCATGTGGATATCGATACACGCAGCGGGGCCGCTTACGGGTTTGCCGTGCTCGACCACGACTCGGTGATCGTCAACGGTAGCGACGTCGACTTGTCCACCGCCCGGCGAATGCAGGGCAACGGCATGCCGCTGGTGCTGTTCCGTCGCGGCGCCGACACCTACCTGATCCGCGACGAGGCGTATGTCGCGCGGGCCAAGGCAACCTTCGCGCCCGTGACCGAGCTTTCAAAAGCGCAGGGTCAGCTGAGTGGCAAGCTAGGCCGGATAGGTGGCGAAGAAGCCGGCATCGGCGCACGCATGGGCGCATTGGGCGAACGTTTGTCCCGTATCGCCCAGCGCGAGTCCGCGCTTGCCGTCCGCCTGGCGCAACGGCCGTCGGCCGACCAGGGCGATGGAGAGCGCGCCGGATTCGCCGCCGAACGTGCGGAGATCGAGCGTGAGCAAGCGGGACTGGAGCACGAGCATCTCGGCCTTGAACAGCAAGAGCAGGCGTTGAGCAAAGAGCAGCAGGCCTTGAGTGAGAAGCTCGAGCAGGCCTCCGCGAAAGCCAATGAGCGGATGAGCCTGCTGTTGAACGAGGCCCTTGCCAAGGGCGCGGCCAAGGCTATGGATAACCGCTAAGCAGGCCCGGTGGCGCGGACCGGCCGCGCCACCTCTACCGATTCCCCCTATCCAATGACCATCCGTCCCGGCTTGCGCCGGGGCGCCGGGCGCGGCTTGCCCGCGCATGCCCAGCACGACGCAGGAGAGGAGACGACATGATCCGCTACTACGCATCCACCGCCATCAGCAGCCTGCGTCGCAGCAAAGCGCTGGCCGTGCTGATGGTGCTGGTGATCGGGCTGGGTATCGGCGCGAGCATGACCATGATCACCCTGTTTCATGTGCTCTCGGGCGATCCCCTGCCGGGACGCAGCGGGCAGCTCTACGCGCCGGTGATCGACCCGCGTCCGTTGGCGCGCGATCGCAGTGAGCCGGGTGAGCCGGACGGCAACTTCACCTGGCCCGATGCGATGAATCTTTTGCGTGCGCATCGCGCCGACCATCAGGCCGTGATGGCGGGAGGCGCGGTGCCGATTCGTCCGCCCCAGGGGAGTGGACTGCCGTTCTACGAAACCGGCCATTACGTCACCGCCGATTTCTTCGCCATGTTCAAGGTGCCTTTTGCAGCAGGTGGTGGCTGGCGAAGTGGAGATGACGAAGCCCGCGCACGCGTCGTGGTGCTCAACAGCGACCTCAACCGCAAGTTGTTCGGCAACGCCTCCGGCGTCGGGCGCACCGTTCGTCTGAAGAACGCCGAGTTCCGCGTGATCGGCGTGATCGACCATTGGAATCCGCAGCCGCAGTTCTATGCGCAGATCAACGGTCGCGTGTACGGCAAGGCCGACCAGTTCTTCCTGCCGCTGCAAACCGCGCAAGACCTGGGGCTGGATTTCAACGGCCGCCTGTCCTGCTGGGACGGCGGTGGCGATGCACGCACCAGCGACCACTGCGTGTGGCTGCAATTCTGGGTGCAGCTGGATACGGCCGCCAAGGCAAGTGCGTATCGCGAGTTCCTCAGCAGCTACTGGCGCGACCAGCAAACGCACGGGCGCCTGCCCCGGCCGGCGAACGCACAGCTTTACGGCCTGATGGACTGGCTCGCGCGGCAGCACGCCATCCCCGACGACCTGCGCCTGCAGCTGTCCCTGTCGCTGGGTTTCCTCGCGGTGTGCATGCTCAACGTCGTGGGCCTGTTGCTGGCGACCTTTCTGCGTCGCGGCGGCGAGATCAGCGTACGTCGCGCCCTTGGCGCGCGTCGTTGGGACATCTTCCTGCAACTGGGGGTGGAGGCCTGCGTGATCGGCATGGCCGGCGGCCTGCTGGGCCTGGTCATCGCTTTCCTTGGTCTGTGGAGCGTACGCCAGCGTCCCGATGGTTACGCGCAGCTCGCGCAGATGGATACCCGCATGCTGTTGGGCACCTTCGCGCTGGCGCTGCTGGCCAGCGTCATCGCCGGTCTGCTGCCCGCGTGGCGCGCCTGCCGCATCCCACCCGCCCTGCAACTGAAGACGCAATGAGGCCCGCCATGCCGCACTCTCCCATGATCGCCAGCCTGCTGCGCCACAAACTCACCGCCGGCCTGCTGGTGATGCAGGTCGCGCTGACCTGCGCCATCGTGTGCAACGTCGCCGCCATCATTGGCCACCGCGTGTCGCAGATGCAGTTGCCCAGTGGTATCGCAGAGAACGAACTGGCGCTGATCGAGAGCATCAGCGTGGACGAATCCGCCAACCAGCTCGCCAAACACGACGCCGACCTGGCGGCGTTGCGCGCGATACCCGGCGTCACATCCGTCGCGGCGGTCGACTCCCTGCCGCTCAGTGGCAACAACTGGAGCAACGGCCTGTCGCTGGTGCCGAATGGCCCCCCGCTGACCGCAGCCACTGCTTTCAACGGGACGCAGGACGAGCTGCGCACGCTCGGCCTGCGCCTGGTGGCTGGCCGCGCCTTTCTGCCGGAGGAATACATCCCCCTCGACGCCGCGCATGATTGGGGTGGCCTCAACCACGTGCCGTCGACCATCATCACCCGTGCCCTGGCGGACAAGCTGTTCCCGGGACAGGAGCCGCTGGGCAAGGTGATCTATCCCGGCGACGGTCCCGTACGCATCGTGGGCGTGATGGAGCAGCTGTTGCGGCCGTCGTTGGACGAATCGGAAGGGAACAGCTACGCGACGCTGTTTCCCATGTTGCCGGACACCACCAACATCACCTACGTGATGCGCACTGCGCCGCCGGAGCGTGAGCGTGTACTCAAGGAGGCAACACGTGTGCTCACCGCGCTCGACGGCAATCGCGTGCTTCGCCGCGCGCAGAGTTTTACGCAGCTACGCAGCGACTATTTCCGGCGCGACCGCACCATGATCTCGCTGTTGCTGACGGCGGCGTTGGGTTTGCTGTTGGTAACGGCGGCGGGTATCGCGGGACTCGCCAGTTTCTGGGTGCAGCAGCGGAAGCGGTCGATCGGCATTCGTCGTGCGATAGGCGCGACGCGGAGGGACATCCTGCGGTACTTCCAGACGGAGAATTTCGTGATCGTGGGTGCAGGCGTGGTGCTTGGCGCGGTGCTCGCGTATGGGCTCAATGTGTTGCTGATGGAGCATTACGCGTTGCGGCGGTTGCCTTGGTTTTATGTGCCGGTTGGGGCGGGGGCGTTGTGGGTGTTGGGGCAGGTGGCGGTGTTGGGGCCGGCGTTGCGGGCGAGTCTGGTGCCGCCGGTGGTGGCGACGCGGGGGTGATTGGCTTTGGTTCTCTCTACTCGTTGGGGGTAAGCGGGGAGTAGCCATGGATGGCTGCGGTTTTGAGGAGCAAGGAGAAGGGTAGGGTAAGGAGTTGATGCTCACCTCACCGCTTCATAGGCACCGTCATTCCCGCGAAGGCAGGACAGGCGCGGAGCGCGTCCCACGGGAACTAGCTTTGTGTCGCAGAACGCCCGTAGGGGTGTGCCTCACCACCTCATAAGCACCGTCATCCCTGCGGAGGCAGGGATCCAGTGACTTTGCTCTTTGCCTTTGCTCCTGGCCGTCGGTCTCGCGCGTTACCGCGATCTGGCCGCCTACGCGGCGGGCGTTTCGACCTTCTGCCGAAGGCCGAGTCACTTTTCTTTTGCTGGCCCAAAAGAAAAGTAACCCAAAGAAAATGGCCTTTAGAGCTCCGGTAGCACCGTGTTGAATACAAGCCCTGGAGGCCTCGGTATTCGGCACTGGGCGATCCATTCGACACACGGTACGGCTACCCCGCAACGCGCCGAAGCGTAGAGGTGCTCTGCATAGCGTGGGATACAAGCACTGACTGTTCCGGAGCCCGGATTGCGACAGGCGTAGCGCCTACACACTGCGGCTACACCGCAACGCGCCGTGGCCAAGAGGGCTTAAAGCAAATCCCGCGAAATTCGAAACGGCGAGGCAGCGTGCTCACGCCATGCCGCGCCACAGCGCTGCGCAGCGCGATGTGCAGGTCCGCTGCACGAGCAATCGGCTCGACGCTTTGGCTTTTGCCTTTCGGGCCCCCTTACGCGGCGGTGAGGGGTGGACGATCAGGCCCGCAGGGGAATCGGCAAGGATGCCGATTCCTTTTCGCCGGGGCAGGAGCCCCGTCGAAAAGCCCGGCCGCCCCTCACGAACTGGCCGGCTTCATCGGCCAGCGCCAAGTGGGGGTGCCTTTTCTTTGGGCATTGCCACCATCTCGGTGGTTACTTTTCTTTGGGCAAGCAAAGAAAAGTGACCCGGCCTCCGGCAGGAGGTCGGAAGCCCGCGGCAGGCGAGCCAGGTCGCCGCCACGCAACAACCGAGCAAAAGCCAGAGTCACTGGACCCCTGCCTCCGCAGGGGTGACGGGTCCTTTTGAAGTGGCGAGGCTAGAGTGACTCCAACCTCTCATCACTCCTCAAAGCAGCAGCCCTCCACGGCTGCCCCTGCACGGCAAAGCGGCCGATGACTCGCCACGCAGCAGTCAGCCATCAACAACACAAACACCACAAACGCAAAGGCCAGCCCCACACAAGCAGGCTGGCCTCACCGCTACACCATGAAAACCTAAATCAGAACGACATGTCGAACGCGACTTCGCCCTGCACGCCGACCTGATACGCCGACACGCGACGCTCGAAGAAATTGGTCACTTCCTGCACGTCCTGCAGATCCATGAAGTCGAACGGGTTCTTCGCGCCATACTTCTTGGGCAAATCGAGCTGGGTCAGGCGCTGGTCAGCGCAGTACTCAAGGTACTGGCGCATATCCTTCACCGACAGGCCAGCCACGCCACCGGACAGCACGTCCTCGGCGAACTGTGTTTCGCAGGCAATGGCGTCTTCCAGCATTTCCTCGATCTGCGTGCGCATCTCGTCGTCGAACAGATCGGGTTCTTCCACGCGCACCGTGCGCACCACGTCGAAGGCGAATGCCATGTGGCAGCTCTCGTCGCGGAACACCCAGTTGGTGCCCGAGGCCAGGCCGTGCAGCAGGCCGCGCGAACGCAGGAAGTACACGTAGGCGAATGCGGCGAAGAAGAACAGGCCTTCGATGCATGCGGCGAAGCAGATCAGGTTCAGCAGGAACTGGCGACGCTGTTCGCGTGTTTCCAGCTTCTGGAGGTTCTGGATGGAGTCGATCCACTTGAAGCAGAACTCGCCCTTCTGGCGGATCGATGGGATGTTCTGGATCGCCGCGAAAGCCTTGTTGCGCTCGGCCGGATCAGGGATGTAGGTGTCGAGCAGCGTCAGGTAGAACTGCACGTGCAGCGCTTCTTCATAGAGCTGGCGCGACAGGTACATGCGCGCTTCGGGCGCGTTGATGTGCTGGTACAGGTTCAGCACCAGGTTGTTCGCCACGATGGTGTCGCCGGTGGCGAAGAACGCCACGAGGCGATGGATCAGGTGGCGGTCGGCCTCGCTCATCTTCGAGCGCAGGTCGGTGACGTCCAGCGAGAAATCCACTTCGTCCACCGTCCACGTGTTCTTGATCGCGTTGCGGTACATCTCGTAGAACTCGGGATAGCGCATCGGGCGCAGGGTGAGTTCGAAGCCGGGATCAAGGATGTGCTGGGTGGACATGGTGTTCCTCGTTTGTGTTGCGCCGGTTGCTCTGGCGCCTTTGTGCTTTTGCTCGTCATTCCCGCGAAGGCGGGAATCCAGTGACTTCCTTCATTCCACCGAAACGTGTCGGATAAAGGCGCTGGATCCCCGCCTTCGCGGGGATGACGGTCGTATTGGGTTGTTGATAGCGGCAAGCTCGGACTATTGAGAAACCGAGGAAGTCACATGCCTGAGCGCCAACCTTGCGTCTACATCCTGGCCAGTGATCGCAACGCCACCTTGTACACGGGCGTTACCTCTAATCTGTTGGCGCGCATCTGGCAGCATCGCAACGACATCGTGGAAGGATTCAGCCATCGCTATAAGGTCCACTGCCTGGTCTGGTACGAAATGCATGAATCCATGGCCTCAGCGATCCAGCGCGAGAAGGCGATCAAGGCGTGGAAGCGTGCCTGGAAGATTGAACTCATTGAAAAATCCAACCCCTATTGGCGCGACCTATACGCCGAGATCTGCTCTTGACCGTCATCCCAGCGAAAGCTGGGATCCAGTGCCTTCCCACCATAGCGAAAAGGCACTGGGTTCCAGCTCTTGCCCACTTTTGTGGGGTTCGCTGGAGCGAGGAACAAATTACTGACAAGCCTCGCAATACTCCGGATTCTCCAGCGAGCAGAACACCGCCGCCGTCGCCTGCTCCTGATCCGCCGCAGGCGCGACCGTCTTGGCCGCCGGTGCCGCCGAGACCGTGGTCTTGGCGATCTTGGTAGCCGGACGCGAACGCAGGTAGTACGTGGTCTTGATGCCGGACTTCCACGCGTACATGTACATGGAGCTGAGCTGGCCGATGTTCGGGTTTTCCATGAACAGATTCAGCGACTGGCTCTGGTCGATGTATGCACCGCGCGCAGCGCCCAGATCGATCAGCGCCTTCTGCGGCAGCTCCCACACCGTGCGGTAGATCGTGCGCAGGCGTTCCGGAATCGCGGAGATGCCCTGGATCGAACCTTCCGCCAGCTTGATCGCGTCGCGGATGTCGGCCGTCCACAGGCCCAGCGTCTTGAGCTCTTCCACCAGGTAGCGGTTCACCACCAGGAAGTCGCCCGACAGCGTCTCGCGCTTGAACAGGTTGCTCACCTGCGGCTCGATGCACTCGTAGCAACCGGCGATGGAGGCAATGGTCGCGGTCGGTGCAATGGCGATCAACAGCGAGTTGCGCAGGCCCTTGGCCTTGATCGACTCGCGCAGTGCGTCCCAGCGTGCCTGGTCGTTCGGCTTGGCGTTGGTCCAGTAGTCGAACTGCAGTTCGCCGTTGGCGGCGCGGCTTTCCGCGAAGCCCGGGTGGGCGCCGAACTCCATGGCCAGCTCGTTCGACTGCGACAGCGCGTTGTAATAGATCTCTTCGGCAATGCGCGTGGACAGCTCCAGCGCTTCGGCCGAATCGAACGGCAGGCGCAGCTTGAAGAACACGTCCTGCATGCCCATCACGCCCAGACCCACCGGGCGCCACTTGTTGTTGGCGACCTTGGCGGTGTCGATCGGGTAGAAGTTCAGATCGATCACTCGGTCCAGCTGGCGCACGGCCGTGCGTACGGTAGCGGCGAGCTTGTCGAAATCGAAGCGGCCGTCGACCACGTGGCGCGACAGGTTCACCGAACCCAGGTTGCACACCGCCGTCTCGTCGGCATTGGTGACTTCCAGGATTTCCGTGCACAGGTTCGACAGGTGGATGACGTTTTCCGCCTTCGCCGTCTGGTTGCTGGTGGCGTTGCTGCGGTCCTTGAAGGTCATCCAGCCATTGCCGGTCTGGGCCAGCGTGCGCAGCATGCGGGCGTACAGCTCGCGCGCCTTCACCTTCTTGGTGGCCAGGCCGGCGGCCTCGGCTTCGCGATAGGCCTTCTCGAACGTCTCGCCCCAGCTGTCGACGAAGTGCGGCACGATCTTGGGATCGAACAACGACCACTCGCCGTCGGTTTCCACGCGACGCATGAATTCGTCGGGGATCCAGTTGGCAAGGTTGAGGTTGTGCGTGCGGCGGGCGTCGTCACCGGTGTTGTCGCGCAGCTCGAGGAACTCCTCGATATCGCCGTGCCACGGCTCCAGGTACACGCAGGCCGCGCCCTTGCGCTTGCCGCCCTGGTTCACCGCGGCGACGGAGGCGTCCAGCGTCTTCAGCCACGGCACCAGGCCGTTGGAGTGGCCGTTGGTGCCCTTGATCAACGAGCCGCGCGAACGCACGCGCGAGTAGGCCAGGCCGATGCCGCCGGCGAACTTGCTGAGCTTGGCCACGTCGCCGTACTTCTCGTAGATCGACTCCAGCGAGTCGGCCGGCGAGTCGAGCAGGAAGCAGGAGCTGAGCTGCTCGTGCGCGGTGCCCGCGTTGAACAGCGTCGGCGAGCTGGCGATGTATTCCAGCGAGGAGAGCAGGCGATACAGTTCCAGCGTTTCGCCGATCTCGTTGCCGCCCAATGCGCAGGCGATGCGCATGAAGAAGTGCTGCGGCGTCTCGATCACCTTGCGCAGCTGCGGGTGGCGCAGCAGGTAGCGGTCGTACACCGTGCGCAGGCCGAAGTACTCGAAGCGGCGCGTGGCGAGCGGGTCGATGGCGTCGTTGAGCTTGCGCGCGTTGGTGCTGACGAAGTCGCGCAGGCGCTCGTTGAGGATGCCCAGTTCCGCGCCGCGCGCGATCGACTGCGAGAAGCTCTGGATTTCCTGGCCGCTCACTTCCTTGTCGACGAACGCGCCCAGCAGGCGCGCGGCGAGCTGGCCGTACTCGGGTTCTTCCGCGGTGAGCGCGGCGGCGGTGCGGATGGACAGCTGGTCCAGTTCCGCCGTGGTGGCGCCGTCATACAGGCCGCCGATGGTCTTGAGCGCCACGCGCATCGGGTCGACCGCGTGCAGGCCTTCCGCGCTGCGGGTCACGGCGCGGACGATCTTGTTCACGTCCACCACTTCCTGGCGACCGTTGCGCTTGGTCACGCGCATCTGGCCCGGGTTATGGGGCGGGGTCAGGGCGAACGGGGCGTCCGCGCGCGGCGTTTCGGCCACGGCGTCGGCGGCAGGGAAAACAGTGCTGTCGGCGCGCTCGTCGTTACGTTCGCGACCGGTGGTATCGATAGGTTCCATGGCGACTTCGCTCCAAGCTTGGTCATCAACCGCCTGCTCCCGCGCGCAGGGCTGAAAGAATGGGTGTGGTTTTCGCGGACAGTCGAGCAGCAGGGCAGACGCCCCGCGCATCGACGCACTTCCCCGCGGAAGCCGTCACCACGCACCGCGACGCGTTGGCCGCAGTTGTCGGCAGGTCTTCGGACTTGCGGACGTGGGTCTTTCGACCCGCCTACTCGCTCCCGCTTCCCAGCCGCTGAGGGCCAGTGCGTTGTTGGCTTTCGTTTCCGCTTACCGCTGCGGGGCAGTCCCGGATTTCCACCGGATTCCCGTTTTAAGCCATTCCGACATCAAGTCTGAGAGTGGCACCGACGGGGCACAACATATCGGGCCAGCCGGGGTGGGTCAACCCAATAGATTGTGGATTGGGCGTGGATAAGCCGGAAAAATCCAGGCGGGTGGCGGAGTTAGGAAACGCTAGGAAATTTTCGCGGAGGCGGCGGCCTTCCCGGCGTCCGGATGGACCCCGGCATCCACCTGCGGGAGGCTGCGTGCCGGCCCCGGCCCGCCGGTTGCGGAGCGTCCCGTTGCCGGGGCAAGCTCGCCCTCTGCTCACGCCACCCACCCGGGGCCCATGGGTCATCCGCTGCTGCTCGTCCAATTGCTGGTGATCATCGTGGCGTCGCGGGTGATCGCGGCCATCGCCCGCCGGTTCGGGCAGCCTGCCGTGGTAGGCGAAATGCTGGCCGGCCTGGCGCTGGGGCCCGTGGTGTTCGGTGCCATTGCCCCCCACTGGCAGCAGGCGTTGTTTCCCGCCGAGAGCCTGGGCCAGCTGCAGAGCCTGAGCACGCTTGGCCTGGTGCTTTTCATGGTGGTGGTGGGCGCGGAGTTGCGCGTGCCCGCCAGCGCACAAGGCGGACTGATGCGCCCGGCGGCCTGGATCGGCGGCCTCGCCGTGGTGTTGCCGGCGGCACTGGCCGTGGGCGTCGCGCCCCTGCTTTATGCCGACTACGCGCCGCCGGGCATCAGCCGGCTCGCCTTTACGCTGTTCTTCGCCACTGCCTGTGCCATTACCGCGTTGCCGGTGATGGCGCGCATCGTGAAAGAGCGCGGCATGACCGACAGCCTGCCGGGACGCCTCGGTATTGCGGCGGCCGCCGTGGCCGATGTGCTCGCGTGGATCATGCTCGCCTTCGTGGTGGCCCTGATCAGCGCGCACGGCGACTGGATGCCGTTCTGGCGCACCATGATCGGGCTGGTGCTGCTGCTGGCGCTGACGTGGTTCGTGCTGCGGCCGCTGTGCGCGGCGCTGTTGGCTCGCCACGCGCCGGACGGCAACGCCGGTGCCGCGGTGCTCGCTTTTCTACTCGCTGGCGCGTTTGGCTGCGCGGCCATCACCGAGTGGCTCCACCTGCATGCGGTGTTCGGTGCATTCCTGTTCGGCGCTTGCCTGCCGCGGGACGATCGCCTGCTGGAAAACCTTATCGAGCGCGTGGAGCACGTCACCGTAGCGGCCTTCCTGCCGGTGTTCTTCGTGCTGGCAGGCCTGAGCACCAGTTCGCAACTGCTCACCGGCGGCGCGGGCGTGGCCTTGCTGTTGGTGCTCGCGGTGTCGGTGCTTGGCAAATTGCTGGGCGGCACCGCCGGTGCACGCATCGCGGGTCAGAACTGGCGCGACAGTTTTGCCATCGGCTCGCTGATGAACGCGCGCGGCATGATGGAGCTCATCGTCATCAAGGTCGGCCTCGATGCCGGCGTCATCAACAGCGCGATGTTCACCCTGCTGCTGGTGATGGCCATCGTGACCACGATCATGACGACGCCAATGGTGATGGCGTTTCATGTTGCCGATGGTGTGGCTGGCAAGACACGCACAGGCCAGGCACGTTCGGAGTGAACATGTCCCGACGCGTTGTCCGCGTGCTAAGGCACATCTCCGCCTCTATAGCTAAACCTTACACGCCGTAAGGTCGAACGCCTGATCACGCCGCATGACCACCTCAAGTAACGTGGAGACGCTGCTCGCGGGCGTCTTCGGACGGGGTTGCGAGTGGTCACGGCAGCGATGCCGTGAGTCGCGGGCCGCCGGTGCATCAACACCGACGACCCGCTAACCATCACCAACTGCGATCGGAGTTGATCATGGCTATCAGCGATCATACGGCACGCGCGTGCCTGTTCGTTCCTTCAAGCGACGCCTCCCGCGCCTCGCCCGCCGCCGGGCCACCGGCATCCTGCCTCACGCCCCCATCGTTACGGCTTTCCACCTTGGATGACGTGGCGCTCGCGCTGTATGCGCTGGCGCAGCTCAGCCTGGAAGACGAGCGGTATCGCCACGCGGTTAGGCATCCTGATCGGCCGCCGCTGGTGCCGTTGCCGCCGCTTTTCCGGCAAGGCGTGACCGTGGCGATGCAGTGCCTGGAGCAGTACGCCCGGCAACTCGGCGACGAGCGAACGCGGAGCGCGTAAGCGCGTTCTGAGTGATCGTGCCCTGTGGCGTGCCGGTCTTCTTCTCGGCACGCCACACCCGGATGATCACGGACGCGATTTTCAGGCTCTTTCCTACACGGATCTTTTCATCGGGATCCGCCGGTTTCGTGCACCCGAAAGGAAGCACGCCCTATGAATCTCACCTCGATGGACTCGCAACTGCGGGTCGACGCTTCCGTGCGCGTGCGCTCTCCCGGCGTCGTACTACGCGATGACTACATGCGCCCCAACACGCTTGGCGCCGACGATCTTGCGCGGTGCACCGGCATCCCCGCATGGCATCTGCGTCGCATTCTGGCGGGTGCACCCCTCTATGCCGAAGAAGCCCATCGCCTGGCGACTGCGTTGCGCACCAGTCCGCTGTACTGGCTGGTGCTGCAAGCTTGCTACGACTTGGAACGGTTTCAACACAACGCTGCGCTTTGCGGCGCGCGCGTGCACTAAGCAAGGCGACTCGGCCCGCAACATGAGTACGCCGCAACACCACAGTCCCACTCACCGTCATTCCCGCGAAGGCGGGGATCCAGTGCCTTTGGGGCGCTGGAAGAAGCCGACAGTCACTGGATTCCCGCCTTCGCGGGAATGACGGTGAGGTGATCAGGTGGGTTCTCGGAGAACTTGAACGAGACCCGCTCAATTCCTCACCAGATACGCACGCGCTCTTTCGGATCGAGATACAGCTTGTCCCCCGGCTGCACGCCGAACGCCTGATACCACGCATCGATGTTGTGTACCGGCCCATTCACACGGAACGCGCGCGGCGGGTGCTGATCGCTGGTGACCTGGCGACTCAACAGCCGAAGGGCTGGTCATCCAGTAACACCACAGCCTCCCTCACCGTCATCCCCGCGAAGGCGGGGATCCAGTGCCTTTGGGGCGCTGGACGAAGCCGACAGTCACTGGATTCCCGCCTTCGCGGGAATGACGGTGAGGTGATCGGGTGGGTTCTCGGAGAACTTGAACGAGCCCCGCTCAATTCCTCACCAGATACGCACGCGCTCTTTCGGATCGAGATACAGCTTGTCCCCCGGCTGCACGCCGAACGCCTGATACCACGCATCGATGTTGTGTACCGGCCCATTGACGCGGAACGCGCGCGGCGAGTGCGGATCGCTCGTCACCTGGCGGCGGATGGCGTCGTCGGTGAGTTTGCCGCGCCACGCCTGCGCCCAGCCGAGGAAGACGCGTTGGTCACCGGTAAGACCGTCGATCACCGGCGCCGGCTTGCCGTGCAGCGAGGCATGGTAGGCGTCAAGCGCCAACGTGAGGCCGCCCAGGTCGGCGATGTTCTCACCCATGGTCAGATCGCCATTGATATGCACGCCCGGCAACGGCTGGAACGCGTCGTACTGTGCGCCGAGTTTCTTCGCGCGTTCCTCGAAGGCCTTCGCATCGGCCGGCGTCCACCAGTCGCGCAGTGCGCCGCTGGCGTCGATCTTGCGGCCCTCGTCGTCGAAGCCATGCGTGAGCTCGTGGCCGATCACGCCGCCGATGGCGCCGTAATTGATGGCTGGGTCGGCATTCGGATCGAAGATCGGCGGTTGCAGGATGGCTGCAGGGAACACGATGTCACGCAACGAGCCGTTGTACGCGTCGTTGGTCTGCGGCGTCATGCTCCAGTCGCTGCGATCCACCGGCTTGTCGAGGCGGTTCACGTAGAACGCCCAGTCGGCCTGCGCGGCGCGCAGCACGTTGCCGGCAAGGTCGTCGCTGTGGATGGTGACGTTCGCGTAGTCGCGCGGATGATCGGGATAGCCCACCTTGATGGTGTAGGTGTCGAGTTTCTTCAGCGCTTCCTTGCGTGTTTCCGGACCCATCCAGTCGAGCTTCTGGATGCGTACGCGATACGCAGCCTTCAGGTTGGCCACCAGCTCCTCGATCTTCACCTTGGACGAGGCGGGGAAATAGTTGTCGGTGTAGAGCTGGCCCACCGCCCAGCCGAGGTTGCCGAAGCAAGACAGGCGCTCGCCGACGCTGCAGTCGCCTCCGGACACCGCATGCACGCCACGCTTCCAGCGCACTTCCATCTGCTGCTGCCCGGCCAGCGTCTTGTCGTGCATCTCGAAGTAGGCCTGCTGGAACGGCTCGGAGAGGTAGTAGGCGGCGTTGTCCGCGACGCGCGCAGCCTGCCAGGCCTGGATGGTCGCGACAGGCGTCTTGGCGTACAGCGCGGCCAGTTTCGGGAACGCCGTTTTCTCCATCACCACCACGTGGGTAGCCTGACCGAGCTGGGCGGACGAAAGGAAGTCATTCCATGCGAAGCCGGGTGCGAGCTTCTTCAGCTCGTCCACGCTCATCGGGTTATACATGGCGACCGGGTCGCGCTGCTCGACCTTGCTGATGCTTGCCTGTGCCATGGCCGTCTCGAACGCCACCACGTCCTTCGCTGCCGACTCGGGTTGCGGCCAACCGATCAGCGTGAGCAGTTGCGTGACATAGGCCTGGTAGGCGGCCTTCTGCTTCGCGAATTCGGGCTTCAGGTAATAGTCGCGGTCGGGCATGCCCAGGCCGGCTTGTGACACGTAAACCGCGTAGTGCTTGATGTCCTTCAGGTCGACGTCGATGCTGATGTTGAACAGCGAGCCTTCGAAATCCGTATTGGTGCGCCCCATCAGTGCGGCCTGCCCATCGCGGGTGGCGGCTTGTTTCACGGCATCCAGTTGCGGGGCGATCGGTTTGGCACCCAGTGCATCGATGCGTGCCTGATCCATGAAGGACTGGTAGAACGCGCCGACCTTGCCTGCGATCGCCGTATCGCTGGCCTTGCCCTTGGCGGCGGCTTCCATCAGGTCGTGCAGCCGCTGCTCGGTCAGGTCCGTCATGGCGAGCCGCAGGCTAACGGCGGGCTTATCGGCAGGAATGGGCGTGTGATCCAGCCATGTGCCGTTGGCGTAGCGGAAGAAGTCGTTGCCGGGCTTCACCGAGGCATCGCCACCGGCCTGATCGAAGCCCCACGCACCGTATTGCGGCTTTCCTGTCGTGGGATCGGCTGCATGGGCCGCGCCGAAAATAAGCCCACACACGCACGCTGCCGTCAGAATCCTGCTGACCATACGATGCTCCCGCCCGAATGATGGTCCCCGGATACTGGCACGGCGGGGGCAGGGGACCAGTGCTGGAAGTTGTATCTCTCCTGACGCGAACGGCCCGGTCAGGCCGGGCCGTTCGCGGTTCATCACACCGGCGATCAGTTGGTGCGCTGCTTGTGGATGCGCTTGCTGTCGTGGTTCAGCGACTTGTTGAGGTTCTTCTGTTCCTGCTTGGTCAGGTGGCCGCCGTGCTCGGCTTCGTCGCGGCTCTCGCGGGCAGCGATGTTGGAATCCTGCTTCTCGTCACGCGCGGCCTGCTTGGCATTGAGCTGGCCGTCGGCGACGCCCTTCTGGATGCGGTCCTGCTGGTTTTCCAGGCGCTGGTTCACTTCGCTCACGCGGGGGTGACCCGGGATGTCCTGGGGATTGGCAGCCTGCGCCATGGCACCGGCGCTGGCGAGGGCGGCGACCATGCCGAAGGCGATCAGGCTGAAACGCGACGTCATAAAGTTCTTCATGGGCTTGGGTCCTCGTTGTTCCGATAGGTTTTGGACAGGTGTCACAACCCCTGGGCTGGCGCCCACTGCATGACGGTGTATGAGACCCCTGTAGGCCATCCTGTGATTGGATGGCTCATGGCGGAAAACGAAGGGACCTGACGGCGGTTGACGTGCGTGGCGCGTTTTACCGATTCCATTCAGCCGCAAGCGAGCTTGCTTAGGGCTGGCGTAAGTCTGCTGTTATGAATTTGAAAAATGCGCGCCCGCGCGGCGATGGTCGTGGCGATATCAGGCCGGCCCTTCGGTCAGCGTGCGCAGGTTGACCAGGCCATCTTCGAAGTCCTTGCCCACCATCTTGTCGAAGTTGAACACCAGGCCCATCAGCTTGCTCATGAAGTTGGCGTGGCCCTGCATGGCCCAGATGACGCGCGTGGCGTCGCCTTGCGGTTCCAGCACGAACTCGGCGGTGTTGCTCGCCTTGAACGGGGCGAAGAATTCCAGCTTGAGACTGACGCGCGACGACGGCACGGACGCGCTGATCTCCATGCGGCCGCTGCCGATGTTCTTGTTGCCGTTCCAGCCATAGGCCGCGCCCAGGCCGCTCGCGGGTCCCTCGTAGCTGCGCTGCATGGCGGGGTCCTTCTTCTCGTAGGGCGACCATGCCTGCCAGCGATGCAGATCGTTGATGAAGGGGAAGATGCGCTCCGGCGACGCCTTGATGGTGGCGGAGCGTTCGATGCGGAATTGATCCGGCCGGATGGCCGCCATGGCCAGCAGCAAGGCGATGGCGACCAGGATGACGATGAGTGCGATGAGCATGATGGTTCCCCCCGATGCGATGGTGTTGTCGTGGACGTCAGGCGTCGACCGGTTCGCGCGGAACCATGTGCATGTACGGCTGTGCCTCGCGCAGTACGCGCGCGAATGACGGGCGCTGCATCAGTCGAAGCAGGTAGGCCGCGGTGAGTGGGTGGTCGTCTTCCAGCGGTATGATGAAGTTGGCGTAGAACAGCGCGGGCGAGGCGGCGCAGTCGGCCATGCGGTAGTGGTTGCCGGCCGCCCACAGGCGCTTGCCGTCGTCGCGCTGGAATTCGTGCTCGATCAGGTCCAGCGCGGCGCGCAGCTTTTCGCGGGCTTGCGCAACGCCGAAATGATCGTGCTCACCCTTGGGGCGCAGGCGGTCGGTGATCACCTTCTGGGTGAGCTCCATGACGTACAGATCGAAGAAGCGGTCGCGGAAGCGCACTTCGCGGGCATCGTCCTCGTCGGCGGGAATCAGCGTCACCTTGCCCGGATAGTGGCGGGCGAGATACTCGATGATGATGCTGGATTCCGGCACCAGGCAGCCGCGTGCGTCATCATTGAGCACGGGAAATTTCCCGATGGGCCAGAGCGCGTAGAACGCGGCGCGTTGCGCATCGTCCGACAGGTCCACCCGATGCGCGTGGAAGGGCGTGTCGTTCTCGTACAGGGCGATCAGTGCCTTGTGGCAGTAAGCCGCCAGGGGATGCATGTAGAGCGTGAGTGACATGATGGTCTGCCGGTTCAGTGGGTGGGCTGGTTCAGCGCAACCTTGCTGGCGCTGCCGTCGTCGATCAGGGCTTCCACCTGGATGCGCAACACCACGTCCATGTTGAAGCCGTAGTCCTTGCCGGCCGTGATGCCGAACGCGTCACGCTTGAAGGTGGCGTACGCATCGGCGCCGCACAGTTCGCGTTTGTAGAGCGGATGCGGCACGCACTTGAAACTCTTGATGGTGAGTTCCAGCGGACGCGTCACGCCGTGCAGTGTCAGTGAGCCTTCCACCTTCGTCGGCGCACTGTTGGCAAAGCCGGCGAGCGTGCCGCGATAGATCGCCGTGGGGTATTTGGCGACGTCGAACAGCTCATTGCTGCGGGCTTTCTCGTTCAAGGCATCCAGGCCGAAATCCACGCTGGTGGCATCCACCGTGATGTCCACGCTGCCGGTGCCGGCGGCCTTGTCCAGGGTCACCTTGCCCGAGGTACGGTCGAACTTGCCACGCCAGGTGGACAGACCGCCGAAGTGGTCGGCTTCGAAGCTGGGATAGGTATGCGCCGGGTCGATGACATAAGTCGCCGGGCCGGCATGCCCTACCAAGGGGATGAGGGGGAGCAACAAGACGCTGGCAAGGGTGCAGATCGCGCGGCTGGACAGGGACATCGTCGACTCCTTGGGATGGGGGCAGGGCACCGCTTTCGGTGCGCTTATCCAGACGACGAACAAGACTGACCGATTTCGACACGGCTTTTCACGGCGTCCGCCGGGGCGGCTGCGCTACCCTGCGCGCACCCCCTGCCGGAGGCCAGTGACATGCGTGCGCCAACAGGTTCAGTTGTCGGGTTGTGTTCCGCGTCGGCCACCCTGTGTGCCATGGGAATGGCCTTCCTGGGCTACTGGGGCGTGCACGAGCCCGTGCCGTGGAAGGCGCTGGACGTGGCGGTGATCGTGCTGGCCTTCATTGGTTTTGGGGCGTTGGCTTCGGTGCCTTGGATTGTCACGACGCCGGTGGCGGAGGACAGCGCTGAGCGCGTGCAGCCGGCGCGGCGGGCCTTCGCGGTGGGTGTGGTGGCGATGTGGTTGGGGGCGGTGTTGGCGCTTATTGGGTAGCGCACTTTTGTTCTTGTGTTTGCTTGTTTGTCGTTGGGGAGGGCGTCATTCCCTCGATGGCAGGACAAGAGTGAAGCGCGCAGAACGCCTCAGTTTGTCCCTTGTCCGCCCTGGGGAGAGGGTTGGGTTGAGGGTTGGGGTAAGGGGTCAACCTAGCCTCGCCGCTCCATAAGCACCGTCATTCCTGCGAAGGCAGTACAAGCGCGAAGCGCGTCCCACGGGGACTAGCTTTGCGTCGCAGAACATCCGTTGGGGGTGTGCCTCACCACCTCATAAACACCGTCATCCCTGCGAAGGCAGGAGGCGCTCTTCAACAGCTGGATGGCTGGTCATCCAGCGACTTTGCTCGTGGCCTTTGCGCTGGGCCTTCGGTCTCGTGCGATTTCGCGACCTGGCCGCTTACGCAGCGGGCGTTTCGACCTTCTGCCGAAGGCCGAGTCACTTTTCTTTTGCTGGCCCACGCACGCGCAGGAGCGCGTGCGAACGGCGAAGCCGGCCCGAAGGGCGAAGGGCAGGATGCCCGGAGTCAAAGAAAAGTAACCCAAAGAAAATGGCCTTTAGAGCTCTCGTAGCACCGTGTTGGATACAAGCTTTGGCGGCCTCGGTATTCGGAACCGCACGATCCATTCGACACACGGTACGGCTACACCGCAACGCGCCGAAGCGCAGAGGTGCTCTGCATAACGTGGGATACAAGCGCTGACTGTTCCGGAGCCCTGATTGCGACAGGCGTAACGCCTACACACAGCGGCTACACCGCAACGCGCCGTCGCCAAGAGGACTTGGACTTAAAGCAAACCCCGCGAAATTCGGAACTACGGGGCAGCGTGTTCACGCATGCCGCGCCATAGCGCGGCGCGATGTGCAGCTTCGCTGCACGAGCCGTCGGCTCGACGCTTTGGCCTTTGACCTTCGGGCCCCCTTGCGCGGCGGTGAGGGGTGGACGAATAGGCCCCGCAGGGGGAATCGGCAGGGATGCCGATTCCTTTTCGCCGGGGCAGGAGCCCCGTCGAAAAGCCCGGCCGCCCCTCACGAACTGGCCGGCAGAGCCGGCCAGCGCCAAGTGGGGGTGCTCTTTCTTTTGGCATTGCCACCATCTCGGTGGTTACTTTTCTTTGAGCAAGCAAAGAAAAGTGACCCGGCCTCCGGCAGGAGGGCGGAAGCCCGCCGCAGGCGAGCCAGGTCGCCAGGTCGCCATATCGCTAAAGCCAAAAGCCAAAAGCCAAAAGCCAAAAGCCAAAAGCCAAAAGCCAAAAGCCAAAAGCCAAAAGCCAAAAGCCAAAAGCCAAAAGCCAAAAGCCAAAAGCCAAAAGCCAAAAGCCAAAAGCCAAAAGCCAAAAGCCAAAAGCCAAAAGCCAAAAGCCAAAAGCCAAAAGCCAAAAGCCAAAAGCCAAAGTCACTGGACCCCTGCCTTCGCAGGGGTGACGGCTAAAGAACGACGCGGTGAGGCTAGATTGTTCACCCCTCACCCCTCACCCCTCACCCCTCACCCCAACCCCTCCTCGCTCCTCAAGGCCGCAGCCATCCATGGCCGCTCCCCGCGCTCCCCGGAGGGGAGAGGGAGTAGGGGCCTCAGGCATCCCGCGCAACCAGCAAAATCGATGACCAGCGCATCGCCGCGGCGAAGCCATTCCAGCCACCCCCTGAACGCAACAACTTTCGTACCCAAAAATCTCTGTCACAGGGTTGACACTTGCGCACCGCAGCAAGACAATCCGCGAGCCACCGGGCGCAACGCGCTCTCAGTGGCCTCTGTCCTATCAACCCAAGGCATATGGACGTTTACCCTAGTCGCAACGTCGACATCCGCGAGCATCGGGTGCCGGCATTGCATAACAAGCTGATTTGCTGCGGCGACCGCCTGCGGTCGGCTGGCGCTTTCCTCGACTAGGGAAGACCGGCCCACCTCTAACGGCGCCAAAGCGCCGTTAACGAGGAGAAAGGGCCATGAAGCTCCTTCGCGATTTCTTCCGTCTGCGTGTCGCCCGTTCGGGCCGCCGCTCGGATTCCCGTTCCTGGACGATCACCGTGCCGGCCCCGTTGGGTCAGGTGCAGGATTCCCCGTCGTCCGAAGCCCACCGTCTTTCCGACGCTCCGCGCGGTCTTCAGATCGCCCGCCGGAAGGAACATGCCGCTCCGCAAGCACACCGTCATCTGCAGCTGGTATCCAGTCACTGATGAACGCTTCGTCGCATCAAGCGTTGCCTCGCAAGGGCTGGCCTCCGCCAGTCCCGTGGTGTCGATTGCGACGAAGTCCGTAGTGCGGGTCTTGGCGTCACGCGCGGGTTGAACCCCGCCAGCTCGCTGGTCCGACCTCAGATACACCGATTTCACGGAAGCGAGTCATGTTGAAGCACTCCACCCAGACCGTCACCGGCAAGACGGGCGGCGCGAGCGCCGCCGCACCGGTGCGCGCGGCTGTTGCGCAGGAAGCGTTCCGCCATAACGAGGCCTTGTACGCCGCTCTCGATACCAGCGCGGCGGGTCTCAACGAGGAGCAGATCTCCGAGCGCCTGGACCGCGATGGCCTCAACGAGGTCTCGCACGAGAAGCCGCCGCACTGGACGGTGCAGCTGCTCAAGGCGTTCAAGAACCCGTTCATCATCGTGCTGCTGGTGCTGGCCGTCGTGCAGTTGGTAACCGACGGCTCGGACCTCACCGGCCCGATCATCATCGCGGTGATGGTGGGCATCAGCGTGCTCCTGAGCTTCACTCAGGAATACCGTTCGTCGAAGGCCGCCGAGAAGCTCAAGGCGATGGTGCGCAACACCGCCACCGTCACGCGTCGCGCCTCGGACGGTCATAGCGAGCGCATCGAAGTGCCGGTGGGCGAGCTGGTGGCGGGCGATATCGTGCATCTGGCCGCCGGTGACATGGTGCCTGCGGACTTGCGTCTGGTGTCGGCGAAGGATCTGTTCATCAGCCAGGCCATCCTCACCGGTGAATCGCTGCCGGTCGAGAAGTCCGCGCCCATGCACCTGCACAGCGGCGATGAGCTGGAAGGCAGCTCGCACAGCGACAATCCGCTGGACCTGCCGACCGTCTGCTACATGGGCACCAACGTGGTGAGCGGCACGGCGACTGCCGTGGTGGTGGCCACCGGCGCGCGCACGTACCTGGGTTCGCTGGCGCGCACCATCGTCGGTCAGCGCGTGCAGACCAGCTTCGATCGCGGTGTGAACAGCGTCAGCTGGCTGCTGATCCGCTTCATGGCGGTGATGGTGCCGATCGTCTTCATCATCAACGGCCTGGACAAGCACGACTGGCTGCAGGCGTTCCTGTTCGCGCTGTCGGTGGCGGTGGGCCTGACGCCGGAGATGCTGCCGCTGATCGTCACGGCGAACCTCGCCAAGGGCGCGCTGGCGATGTCCAAGCGCAAGGTGGTGGTCAAGCGTCTCAACGCGATCCAGAACTTCGGCGCGATGGACGTGCTGTGCACCGACAAGACCGGCACGCTCACGCTGGACAAGATCGTGCTGGAGCGCCACCTCGACCTGTACGGCGAGGAGTCGGACGAGGCACTCGAATACGGTTACCTCAACAGCCGCTTCCAGACCGGCCTGAAGAACCTGATGGACAAGGCGGTGCTGACGCATCGTGACCTGGAAGAGGTCGCGCAGCACTACCGCATCGTTGATGAGATTCCGTTCGACTTCCAGCGCCGCCGCATGTCGGTCGTGCTGGGCAATGGCGACGGCAACGAGCTGCTGGTGTGCAAGGGCGCGGTCGAGGAAATGCTGTCGATCTGCTCGTCGGCCATGGCAGGCGATGAAGTCCTGCCGATGACGGACGAGATGCGTGCCGACATCAAGGCGATGACGCGCGGCCTCAACGAGGACGGCCTGCGTGTGCTCGTGGTCGCCATCAAGCGCCAGCCGCCCGCCGGTCGTGCCTATGGCGTGGCGGACGAAAGCAACCTGATTGCGGTTGGCTGCCTGGCCTTCCTCGATCCGCCGAAGGACAGCGCGGCCACCGCCATCGCAGCGCTGCACCACCACGGCGTGGAAGTGAAGGTGATCACCGGCGACAACGAGGCGGTGACCCGCAAGATCTGCCGCGAGGTGGGGCTGGACGTCGAGCACTCGGCGCAAGGCAAGCACATCGAGCCGCTGAACGACGACGAGCTGGACGTGTTGGTCAAGCGCACCACGGTGTTCGCCAAGATGTCGCCGCTGCAGAAGGCGCGCGTGGTGAAGTCGCTGCAGCGCCAGGGCCACACGGTGGGCTTCCTTGGCGATGGCATCAACGACGCGCCGGCGCTGCGCGAGGCCGACGTGGGCATCTCGGTGGATACCGCCACCGATATCGCCAAGGAGTCGGCGGACATCATCCTGCTCGAAAAGAACCTGATGGTGCTGGAAGAAGGTGTTATCGAAGGCCGCATCACCTTCGGCAACATCATCAAGTACATCAAGATGACCGCCAGCTCCAACTTCGGCAACATGTTCTCGGTGCTGATCGCCAGCGCGTTCCTGCCGTTCCTGCCGATGCTGCCGCTGCAGATCCTGGTGCTGAACCTGCTGTACGACATCTCGCAGCTGTCCATTCCGTTCGACCGCATGGACGACGAGTACCTGCGCAAGCCGCGCAAGTGGGACGCCAGCGACATCGGCCGTTTCATGGTGTGGATTGGTCCCGTCAGCTCGATCTTCGACATCACCACGTTCCTGCTGCTGTGGTACCTGTTCGGCGCGAACTCGCCGGAGCATCAGTCGTTCTTCCAGTCCGGCTGGTTCATCGAGAGCCTGCTGACGCAGACGCTGATCGTGCACATGATCCGCACGCGCAAGATTCCGTTCGTGCAGAGCATTGCCTCGGCCCCGGTGCTGGCCCTGACCACGGCCATCATCATCATCGGCATGCTGGTGCCGTACTCGGGCCTGGGCGAAAAGATCGGCATGATGCCGATGCCGGGCGTGTACTTCGGCTGGCTCGCCGCGACGGTGCTGACGTACTGCGTGCTGACCCAGTTGATGAAGCTGGTGTATATCCGGCGGTACGGCCGCTGGCTGTAAGGGGAGCTGCGGCGGCTACTTTGGGTACCGCTGTAGTCCACCTGCTCGTCATTCCGGCGCACCCCAAAAAGGGGGCAAGGGCCGGAATCCAGTAAAGGCAAGGCGCGGCTATCGCACCTGTCCCCATGTGAGGCATGGGCTTGCGTCGAAGACCGCATGCCCTGCTACTGGATTCCGGCCTGCGCCGGAATGACGGTACATAGGTGGCGCCTTATCAACCGGCAGTAGGCCACACCTGAATTCAGGGGCCGCCATCCTGGCGGCCCACCCTTCCAAAGACTCTCGCAAGGGAGTGCGTGGATGCTGCCTGCATCCCGTTTGTCAAAAAAGGAGGCCACGCCATGAAAGGCACCTTCGCTCTTCTCGATATTGCCGGCTACGTCGCCCTGCTGTTGTGGGGCACGCACATGGTCACCAGCGGCGTGCTGCGTGGCTACGGCAGCATGCTGCGCCGCTGGATGGGCCGCTATCTCGGCCATCGTCCCGCCGCGCTGGGTTTCGGCATCTGCGTCACGGCGCTGCTCCAGAGCAGCACGGCCACCGGCCTGATGGCGACTTCGTTCGCTGCCAGCGGTTTCCTTGGCCTCGCGCCGGGGCTGGCGGTGATGCTGGGCGCCAACGTGGGTACCACGCTGATCGTGCAGGTGATGTCCTTCGACATCTCCATCGTGGCGCCGGTGCTGATCCTGATCGGCTTCACTGTGCATCGCCGCACTGACGACGTGAGCTACGAAAACCTGGGCCGTGTTTCCATTGGCCTGGGCTTGATGCTGCTTGCCTTGCACCTGCTGGTGGGCGCGATGGCGCCGGTGGAAAACGCGGCGGTGCTGCATGCCATCCTGCAGAGTCTGGCCAGCGAGCCGGTGCTGGCGATGCTGGTGGCGGCGCTGTTGACCTGGGCCTGCCACTCCAGCGTGGCCGTGGTGTTGCTGATCGTGTCGCTGGCGACCGCAGGCGTGGTCGACGCGCCGGGTGCGCTCGCGCTGGTGCTGGGCGCCAACCTCGGCAGCACCATTCCCGCGTTGATGGAAGCGCATGCGCCGGTCGCGCGTCGCTTGCCGATGGGCAACCTGATGGTGCGCGCGTTCGGCTGCGTGGTGTGCCTGCCACTGCTGCCGTTGATCGCGCATTGGCTTGCGCCGCTCGGTGCGTCACCGGCGCGCATCGTGGTGAACTTCCACACCGCGTTCAACCTGGCGCTGGCGTTGATCTTCATCGTGCCGGTGGAAAGCCTGTCGCGCCTGCTGGTGCGCCTGCTGCCCGAGCCGCCCAAGCCCAATGACCCGGGTGTGCCGCAGTACCTGGATGAGGCCGCGCTGGATTCGGCCAACGTCGCGCTGGCGAATGCGGCGCGTGAATCCATGCGCATGGCCGACATGGTGGAGGGCATGCTCAAGGGCCTGGTTGAGGTGTTCGGCAAGGACGATCGCGCACGCGCCGCCGCCGTGAGCCGGATGGATCCCGCGCTCGACAAGCTGGGCATGGCCATCCGCGAATACCTGGCGGATCTGGGCGGCCAGCCGTTGAACGAGGAAGACGGCGAGCGCAGCCAGGAGATCCTCGCGTTCGTCATCAACATCGAGCACATCGGCGATATCACCGCGAACAACCTGATGGAGTTCGCAGCCAAGAAGGCGGCGAGCGGGCAGGACTTCTCCGCCGACGACATCCAGGACCTGGCCGAGATGCACACGCTGGTGATGGAGAGCCTGCGCCTGGGCCTCACCGTGTTCCTGCGCGGCGACCTGCGCGCGGCCCAGCAGCTGATCGCACGCAAGGAAGCCTTGTGGCGGCTGGAGAACGAGGCGTCCGAACGGCACATCAAGTCGCTGCGCGAGCGCCGCGACGGCGGCGGTGGCGGGGACGTCTATCTGCGCATCCTGCGCGACCTCAAGCGCATCCATTCCCATCTAGCGGCCCTGGCCTACCTGCCGCTGGAGCGCGCCGGCCTGCTGCAGGACCGCCTCGTGCGCGAGCATGCGACGACCTGACGTAAGCCTCCCCGGCTATCGTATTCAATCTGTAAAGGAGCAACGGCACATTGGACCCGGACCCATCGACTGACATCGCATTTTCTTGCTGACGACGCCGTCCTCGTTCCTGCGCGTGCTCCTTCCGGAGTAATTCCCGCGAGCGGTGGCCGGTGTCGGCGCACACCGCGAGCGGGTCATGCTTTCCAGTTCCAGGCGACCTGGAATGCACCCCTTCGCAAACACTGCTCCTTCGCCACCATGGCGGTGGAATGCAGCCGCATGCCGAATTTTTGCAGGGGATTTCCCATGTTTCACCGCCTGTCCCGAGTTTTCATTGCCCTGGCCATCAGCTCCTCGCTGGCCGCCTGTTCCCACCACGCCAGCGACCAGGCCGCCGCGCCGGCCTTCGTGGACGACCACGGCACACTTCGCGTCCCCGATGGATCGCCGTTGCGCAAAGAACTGGTCATCGCACCGGTTGAAGCGCGCGAGGCGCCGCACGCCATGCAGTTCCCCGCCACCGTCGAGGCAGACCCTGCGCATACGGCGAACGTCGTTGCGCCGCTGACCGGTCGCATCACGGAACTCAAGGTGGGCTTGGGCGACCATGTCGAGCGCAACCAGCTGCTGGCGGTGATCGACTCGGGCGACATGGCGCAGGCCCATGCCGATGTCGTGAAGGCCACGGACGCGCTGGCGCTGGCGAAGAAGACCCTTGATCGTGCGCATGGCGTGCAGCAGGCCGGCGGCAACGCCGTGAAGGACCTCGAGGCGGCGCAGAGTGCTTACAACCAGGCCCAGGCCGAGCTCGGCCGCGCGCAAACGCGTGAGCAATCCCTCAACACCGGTGGACAGGCGGGATCGGCACACGGCATCCGCATCACCTCGCCGGTGAGCGGCTACGTGACGACCCTTACGGGATCGCAGGGCACCTACGTCAACGACACCACCACACCGCTGATGACCATCGCCGATCTCCATTCGGTATGGATCACCGCCAACGTCCCGGAGGCCGAGGTCGGCCATATCGCCAAGGGCCAGGCGATGGACGCCGTGCTGTCGGCCTATCCGGACCAGGTGTTCCATGGCCAGGTGAGCTTTGTCAGCCAGGTGCTGCAGTCCGATACCCGCCGCGACATGGTGCGCGCGGTGTTCCCCAATGCGGACGGCCGCCTGAAGCCGAACATGTTCGCCAAGGCCAGCATCGCGGTGCCGCAGCCCGCGCAGGTGATCGTGCCGGAGTCAGCGCTGCTGATGAACAACGACAGCACCACGGTGTTCGTCGAGGTGTCGCCGTGGACGTTCCAGCGCCGCACGGTAGATCTGAGTTATGACGAAACGGCCGGTGCCCGCGTGTTGAAGGGCCTGAAGGCAGGCGATCGCGTGGTCGTGAAGGGCGGAGTTCTGCTCAATGATTAACGCGATCTTCCACTTCTGCTTCCAGAAGCGCGTGATGTTCCTCGTCGTTTCGGCGCTGGTGCTGTGCTTCGGCTATTACTCCTGGACGCAGCTCGCTATCGAGGCCTATCCGGAACTGAGCGACGTCACCGCGCAGGTGACCACGCAGGTGCCGGGCCTTGCCGCGGAGGAGATCGAGCAGCAGATCACCATTCCCTTGGAGCGTGGCCTTTCGGGCACCCCGGGCCTGGTGAGCATGCGTTCCAGCAGCACGTTCGGCCTGTCGCTGATCACGCTGGTGTTCAAGGATGGCGCGGAGGACTACTGGTCACGCCAGCGCGTGCAGGAGCGCATCAGCCAGGTGACCCTGCCGGCCGGCGTCACGCCAGGGTTGGATCCCGTCTCCGGTCCGGCGGGCGAGATCTATCGCTACACGCTTGAATCGACCAGCAAGAACCTGATGGAGCTGTCGGAGATCCAGCGTTGGCAGGTGGTGACCGCGCTGGAGCGCGTCCCCGGCGTCGCCAATGTGGATACCTTCGGCGGCTTCACCAAGGAGTTCCGGCTGGAACTCGATCCGAGCAAGCTGCTGAAGTACGGTGTCAGCGTCAGCCAGGTCAGCAGTGCGATCTCGGCCAACACGGCCAATGCCGGTGGCGGTCGCATCACGCGCGGCGAGCAGTCGTACATCGTGCGCGGCATCGGCATGGTGCACACGTTGAAGGACCTGGGCGACGTCGTGGTGACGCAGAGCAATGGCGTGCCCGTGCTGGTGCGTGATCTCGGCAAGCTGGAGTACGGCCACCAGGTGCGCGAGGGCATCCTCGGCAAGGACAACAACCCAGACACCATCGAGGGCATCGTCGACCTGCTGAAGTACGAGAACCCGTCGCGCGTGCTGGAAGGCATCCATGCCACGGTCGCTGAGCTGAACAAGCGGCTCGCCGGGCAAGACGTGCGCATCGTGCCTTACATCGACCGCGACGATCTGGTCGAAGCGACCAAGGAAAAGGTCTTCCACACCGTGATGGAAGGCGTGGGCCTGGTCTGTATCGTGCTGATCCTGTTCCTGGGCAGCCCGCGTTCGGCGATGGTGGCTGCGGTGGCGATTCCCATGTCGCTGGTCACCGTGTTCATCCTGATGCAGTTCACGCACATGCCGGCGAACCTGTTTTCGCTGGGCGCGATCGACTTCGGCGTGATCGTGGACGGCACCATCGTGGTGACGGAGGCGATCCTGCGTCGCCGCGAGGAGAAGCCCAACGCGATCCTTACCGAAGACGATGTGATGACGGTGACTAAGCACGTGGGCCGTTCGATCTTCTTCGCGACCTTGATCATCGTCACCGCGTACCTGCCGCTGTTTGCGTTCGAGCATGCCGAAGGCAAGCTGTTCCGTCCGATGGCATTCACCGTGGGCTACGCGCTGTTGGCGGCGCTGCTGTGCACGGTAACGTTGACACCCGGCCTGGCGTACATCGCGCTGCGCAAGCCGCGGAAGATTTTTCACAACAAGCCGCTGGAGCGCCTACAAGCGGCCTTTACTGCAACGCTGGGGCGCTTGCTCGGCAAGCTTCCCGTGGTCTACTCGGTGGCCGGCGTCGCCTTCCTTGGCGTGGTGGTGCTTGGAGCCAGCATCGGTCGGGAGTTCCTGCCCGAGTTGGATGAAGGTTCACTTTGGCTGCAGGTGCAGATGCCCACGGGCCTCTCCATGGACAAGGCCAGTGCGATGACGGGCGACCTGCGCCGCGCCGTGCGTGAATTCCCCGAGGTGTCCTACATCGTCACGCAGATGGGGCGCAACGACACGGGTACTGACCCGTGGACACCATCGCATGTCGAGGCCGGTGTGGGTCTGAAGCCATACGACTCCTGGCCGGACCATGAGAGCAAGGACGAGTTCCTGCGTCGCTTCAATGCGCGTATGCAGAAGATCCCCGGTATTTCGGTCGGCATCAGCCAGCCCATTGTCGACGGCGAGAACGACATGATCGGCGGCGCGCACAGCCCGCTGGTGCTGCGCATCTATGGTGATGACTTCAACGAACTGCGCCGCATCGGCGGCGAGATCGTCGATGTGTTGCGCGGTGTGCGTGGTACGGCAGAGGCTTCGATCTTCCAGGAGCCGCCGATCCCGCAGCTGGCGATCACGGCCGATCGTGACGCAGCGGCGCGCTACGGCATCAATGTCGGTGACATCAGCAACCTCATCCAGACCGGTATCGGCGGCGCGCCGATCACGCAGGTCTATGTGGCCGATCGCATCTACAACGTGACGGCGCGCGTTTCCAACGAGACGGCGAATAGCCTGGAAGCGGTCGGCCAGTTGCCGCTGACTTCCGCCGGTGGCGCGCAGGTGCCATTGAAGCAAGTGGCAGACATTCGCTACAAGACTGGCGAAAGTACCATCGCGCACGAACAGGGCAAGCGCCAGATCACCATCCGCATCGATAACCGCGACCGTGCGCTGTCGGAGTACCTGGCTGACGCGCAGCAGCAGATCGACGCCAAAGTGCATTTCGACAAGCAGAACTACCAGCTGCAGTGGGCGGGTACGTTCGAGAACCAGCAGCGCGCGCAGGCTCGCCTGGTGGTGGTGATGGGCCTGGTGATGGCCATCATGCTGGTGTTCCTGTTCATGGAGTTCGGCAAGTTGCACCAGGCGGTGATGGTGCTCGCCGTGGTGCCGCTGGCGACGGTGGGCGGACTGATCTCGCTGCACTTGCGCGGCGAGACGTTGAACATCGCCACGGCCGTGGGCTTCATCGCGTTGTTCGGCGTGGCGGTACAGAACGGCATCATCATGGTGGCCAACATCAACCGCGTGCGGAAGCAAGGTCATAACCTGCGCGATGCGGTGCTTGAAGGCGCGACCGAGCGCTTCCGCCCGGTGCTGATGACGGCGACCGTGGCCAGCGTGGGCATGTTGCCGGCCGCGCTCGCCACCGGCATCGGTACCGACGTGCAGCGCGGACTCGCCACGGTGGTCGTGGGCGGCTTGCCCATCGCCACGCTGCTTACGTTGTTCATCCTTCCGGGGTTCTATTTCGCCGTCGAACGATTCATCGAACGACGTCGTCGCCAGCACCGTCCGCATCCGTCGCGGGAGCTGTGATCATGACCAAGACCAAGCTGTTTCATCCGCTCCGCCCGGTGCTCGCCGTGAGTATCGCCCTCGCCCTTGCCGCGTGTGCGGTGGGTCCTGATTACAAACGGCCGCAGGCTCCCGAGGCCAAGGAGTACGCGCCCACGCCGATCGCCCGCGATACCGCGTCGGCGACCGGACAGGGTGGCGAATCGCAGCATCTACTGCAGTCCATGGATATTCCGGGACAGTGGTGGACCCTGTTCCATTCTGAGCCGCTCAATGCGCTGATCGACGACGCGCTCAAGCACAACGCGGACGCGGAAGCCGCGCACGCGGGCTTGAAGGCGGCCTGGGAGGCCGCGTACGCGCAGCGTGGCGTGTACTTCCCGCAGGCGACTGCCAGCGTGAATCCCACTCGTCAGGACATCGCCAAGGACCTGGCGAGCCCGGCGTCTTCGGGTGCCGATCTCTATAACCTGACTACCGCGCAGGTCAGTGTGTCGTACGTGCTCGACCTGTGGGGCGGCAATCGTCGCCAGGTGGAGTCACTGGTGGCGCAGGCGAACCAGCAGCGCTTCCAGCTGGAAGCCACCTATCTGACGATCACCAGCAATGTGGTGAACGCGGCGATCCAGGAAGCTTCGTTGCGCGCGCAGATCCAGACCACGCAGCAGATCATCGAGGCGCAGACGCGAATTCTCACCACGCTGCAGCGACAGCACGAGCTGGGCGATGCATCCGATGCGAGCGTGGCCGCCCAGGTCACGGCGCTGGAGCAGAGCAAGGCCACGCTGCCGTCGCTGGACAAGCAGCTGGCGCAGCAGCGCGATCTGCTCGCCATGCTGACGGGCCGCATGCCGGACGAGCGCATCGATGCTCAGTTCACGCTGGACAGCCTGCAGTTGCCCACCGATCTGCCGCTCAGCCTGCCGGCGCAGCTGGTGGAACAGCGGCCCGACGTGCGGATGTCCGAAGAGGCGCTGCATTCGGCCAGCGCGCAGGTGGGTGTTGCCATCGCCAACCGCCTGCCCAACGTGCAGATCAACGCTTCATTCGGGCGTGCGTCGGAAAAGGCCAGCCAGTTGTTCAGTGCGGGCAACGGCTTCTGGAACCTGGGGGCGTCGGTGTCGCAGCCACTGTTCGATGGCGGCACGCTCAAGCACAAGCAACGCGGCGCCGAAGCGCAGCTCCAGCAGGCCGCGGCACAGTACCGCGGCACGGTACTGCAGGCGGTGCAGAACGTGGCCGATACGCTGCACGCCATCGACGCGGATGCACAGGCGCTGGCGGCGAGCGAGCGCGCCGAGCGCGCGGCGGCTCATAGCCTGGATGTGGCGAAGCGCCAGCTTGCCCTGGGTGACCTCAGCGAAAGCGCGATGCTCAACAGCGAGCTGGCGTGGCAGCAGACGGCGCTGGCGTTGGTGCAGGCGAGGGCGGCGCGTTATGCCGACACCGTTGCACTGTTCCAAGCTTTGGGCGGTGGCTGGTGGCATCGCAACGATGCCGGCGACAAAGCTGTCGCGAAGCAAACGCCAGCGATGTAATGGATGTGACACGCGGCCTTTCTGTGGCCTTGGTCACTCTTCGCGGATTGCGCCGTCACACCTTTGTCAGTTTGCGACCCAAACAATAGTGGAGGGGAATCCTTCACTATTCGTGCGGGGATCATTCAATGGATCTGAAGTCAATGATGGCCGGCAGCTTGATCGCTGCCGGCATGTTCGTCGTGGGTTCCGCTTTCGCCGGCGCGCTGCCGGATCACGAAGAGTTCGAAATCGGGCTGCACGTGCCGTTCGCTGGCGCAGCGGCGCGCCCTATCGGTCTGCACTTCTCTTATCCCGGTGCAGCTGCCGGCACTCCGGTGGCATGGGAAGTGGAGTTGCTTGCGCCGAACGGTACATCGCTGCGGAGCTGGCAAGGGCAGAGTGTGATCAGTGCCAGTCGTGCGCAGGCGAAGATCAACTGGGATGGTCGTGACGGCGCTGGCCGAAACCTGGCGGCCGGTTATTACACGGTACGCCTGCAGGCGATCGCGCTCGACAACGACACCATTTCGCGCATCGGCACGGGCTTGGCTGCTCAAGCGCTGCCGCAAGCACGCGCTCACGCGCCTGCACTGATTGAAGAGCAGCGTTATGACGTGCAGGTAGGCGCGGTGGCCGCGCCGAAGATGCCGGCGTTCGCTCCGCTGAGTCGTCATGCCGGGAGTTCGCCGCGCCTCGACGTACAGGCGCAGTCGGTGAGTGTCGGTGGCAGCCTCCCCTATACGATCTACTACGGCAACCTGCATAGCCAGACCAACCACAGCGATGGCGGTGGCAACCTCTCCACCTGTGTGGGCGCACAGAATCCGCAGAGCGGTGCCTATGGTCCGAGCGATGCGTACCAGTATGCGTTGAACGACGGCCTGGACATCCTGATGACGTCCGAGCACAACCACATGTACGACGGCTCGACGGGAACCAATACCTCGGCCAACCCCGCCACCGCGCACAACCTGTATCAGTCGGGCCTGCAAGCGGCCACCACGTTCAACGGCGCTCACCCCAACTTTCTGGCGATCTATGGCCTGGAGTGGGGTGTGATCAGCGGTGGCGGCCATCTCAACATCTTCAACTCGCCCAGTCTGCTGGAGTGGGAGTACAACAGCGCCGGGCAGCTGATCGGTGACGTCTATACGGCCAAGAGCGACTACGGTTCGCTCTACACGTTGATGCACACGAACGGTTGGGTGGGGCAGTTCAATCATCCGGCCAGCAGCGGCCAGTTCAACGTCAGCGGCACGGACCTCGCCTATACCACCGACGGCGACGCGGTGATGGCGCTGGCCGAGGTGCTCAATAGTTCCGCCTTCTCCAGCAACACCACCGAGACGGAGTCCAGCCGAACCAGCTATGAAGCGGCTTACAACATCTTGCTGACACGCGGTTACCACGTCGCACCCAGTTCCGATCAGGACAACCATTGCGCCAACTGGGGTGCCAGCTACACCAACCGCACCGGCGTGCTGATTCCCAATGGCACGACGCTGAGCCTGGGCAGCTTCCTCGATGCGGTGCGCGCACGCCGCGTGTTCGCCACCGAGGATAAGACCGGCCAGATCGTGCTTACCGCCAACGGCAACCTGATGGGGCAGCGCTTCAGCAACAGCGGTTCGCTGGCACTGACGGTGAACTACGCCAGCACTTCGGGCCGCACGGCGCAACGCGTGCAGATCTTCGAAGGCGTGCCGGGCAGCAACGGCACGGTGACCACTACCGCAAGCGCCGCGACGGCCACCATTACCCCTGCCACGGGCGATCACTTCTACTACGCCAAGATCACGCAGGACGACGGCAAGCAGTTGTGGTCGGCACCGGTGTGGGTGACTCAGGGTGCTGCGACCGGTGGCCCCGACACCATCCCGCCCACAGTGAGCGCAACTGAGAGCGGTAGCTCCGGCACCATCACGCTTTCGGCCAATGCGACCGATAACGTGGGTGTGGCCAAGGTCGAGTTCTATATCGACAACAGCCTGGTCGGCACGGTGAGTGCGACGCCATACCAGCTCAGCGTGGACTCTTCTACGCTGGCTAACGGCACGCACAGTCTGGTCGCCAAGGCCTATGACGCTGCCAACAACGTCGGTGCCAGCAGCGCGGTCAGCTTCAGCATCAGCAATACCACGACGGGCGGCGGCACAGGCACGGGCACGGGTAGTGAGCTGGTGCAGAACAATAGCTTCGAGAACGGCACATCGCCGTGGACTCAGACCACCGGCGTGATCAACAGCGACACCACGGAGCCGGCCCATACCGGTAGCTGGAAGGCGTGGCTGGACGGCTATGGCACCACCCATACCGACTATGTGCGTCAGCAGATCACCATTCCGGCTGGATCGACCAAGGCCACGCTCGATTTCTTCATGCACATCGATACGGCCGAGACCACGACGACTACTGCCTACGACACGTTGAGCGTGCAGGTGATCGATCCCACCGGTAAGTACGTGACCCTGGCTACGTGGTCGAACCTCGACGCGTCCAGTGGCTATGTCGAACATACGGTCGATCTGTCGGCCTATGTCGGCCAGACCATCTGGATCAATTTCTACGGCAAGGAAAATGCCAGCAACCAGACCTCATTCGTGATCGACGACGTGAGCGTCAAGGCACAGTAAGGCACATCCGCGGGAGGCCCGTGCGGCCTCCCGCGTTATCAGCGCGATTGCGCCGACTCGCACGCCACGCGGCGCTTGTGCCGCCACCACAGCGCCAGCGCCACGATGAGCGCGCCGCCGCCGACCAGCCACAGGCCGTTCTGGCCGCGGTGAATCCACATGGCCAGCCACTCGCGGTTGTCCGCACCGAAGTAGCCCAGGTACACCCAGATCGGCACGCTGATGAGCGCGGCCAGTCCGTCCAGCAGGAAGAAGCGCAGGAACGACACGCGATGCGTCGATCCGGCGGTGATGAACACGGCGGTGCGCATGCCCGGCAGGAAGCGCGCGATGAACATCAGGCGATTGCCGTAGCGTTCGAACTTCTCCTGCACCTTGGCATAGCGCTCCGGCGTGAGCACGCGCGCCACGAAACGCAGTTTCAGGATGCGCGCGCCGAAGTGGTGGCCGAGCAGGAACATGCCCGAATCGCCGATAAGCACACCGGCCATGCCCACGCCGAACATGGTGTGCACGTTGGCGTAGCCCAGACCGGCGATGACGCCGCCAGCGACCAGCGTGATGTCTTCGGGCAAAGGCACGCCCGCGCCGCACAGCAACAACGCGAAGAACACCGCGAGGTAGCCGTTCTCGGCGAACACCGTGATCAGTCGTTCAAGCAGTTCCATCTACATCCGTGCCCTGTGGACTACCCAATGCCTCTCAAAGAGGGGTCGATGATCCCATACGGAGGCGCCTGTACGCTTGCGGCAGCGCAGGGTCGCCCGATGCTCCCACGTCCTGTGGGGCCGGGGTAAGGCGGCATCTTGCCGGGGTGCTGGTTAGAAGCCTGTTGTCGCCGGCCGATGCGGGCGGCTCAGGCGGAAGGCGGCGGGGTAACGCGCGCAGCGAGCAGTTCGCGCAGCTCGGCCTTCTCGGCGCTGTCCAGGGCGCCTTCGCGGCTCTTGGCGGTCAGCCAGTCGCGCCGCTGGATCACCGCCTGCTGTTCCATGCGTTTGAGCGCGTCGAAGAACTCCGCGCGCTGGGCCTCCGGTTCGCCCACCACCATGGCGGCCATCAGCTTCTGCAGGGCGGAATACTCGGCGCGCTCAGCGAAATACTCCACCAGCGAGGCCGAGTTGATACCGGGCCGCGAGCGCGCCAGATCGATCAATTCGGCCAGCAGTTCCACGCCGGGCTTGTCCAGGCGCAGGAAGCCGTAGGGGCGCTCCACCTCGTCCGCGGCGCCAGGCTGCGCCAGCAACAGGGCGATGGCGCTGCGTACCAGCGAGCGCTGGACGACGGTGGGGCGCTGAACGGATGTGCGTGGGGCCGGTGAGTTATCCAGCGTGGCGCGTGCGCCGGTGCGCTTTTCCAGTTCCTGCGCCATCAGGTCGCGGAAGGCGCCGTCGGGCAGGCGGGCGATGAGTGGGCGCGCACGCTCGGCGAGGCGTGCGCGGCCATCGAGGCTTCCGGTGTCCACGTCGTGCGCCAGCTCGCCGAAGAAGTATTCGGACAGTGGCGTGGCGGCCTTCAGGCGCTTCTCGAAGCCTTCCTTGCCTTCCTTGCGGATCAGCGTATCGGGATCTTCGCCATCGGGCAGGAACAGGAAATACGCCTGCCGTCCGTCGCGTAGGCGCGGCAGCGCGGATTCCAGCGCCTTCCATGCGGCGGCGCGGCCGGCACGGTCACCATCGAAGCAGAACACCACGTCGGGCGCGGCACGGAACAGCACTTCGGTGTGCTCGGGCGTGGTCGCCGTACCCAGCGTGGCCACTGCAATGGGCAGGCCGGCCTGGTGCATGGCGATGACGTCCATGTAGCCCTCGACCACCACGATGCGTTGCAGGCTCGGGTTGGCCTGTTTCACTTGCCACATGGCGAACAGCTCGCGCCCTTTGTGGAACAGCGGCGTTTCGGGCGAGTTGAGGTACTTGGGGCCTTGCTCCGACTGCAACACACGGCCGCCGAAGGCGATCACACGGCCACGCCGGTCGAGAATGGGGAACATCAGCCGTTCGCGGAAGCGGTCGTAACGGCTGCCGCGCTCGTTGCTGGCCACCATGCCCGCTTCATTGAGCAGCTTCATGCGGCGGTCGCTGCCGCCCAGCGCCTTGATCACGCCGTCGAAGCCGGCGGGCGCCCAGCCGATGCGGAAGCGCTGGATGGTCTGCGCATCCAGTCCGCGCTTCTTGCAATACGCTTGCGCGTCGGCGCTGCGCGGCAGTTCCTTCTCGTACCAGCTTGCTGCCGCGTCGAGCAACGCGTAGAGATCGGTCTTGTCCTCGCGCGGGCGATCGTCGCCACCTTCGCGGGGAACGGTCAGGCCGACCGATTGCGCGAGCTCTTCCACCGCATCGGGGAATTCCAGGCGCTCGTAATCCATCAGGAACTTCACGGCGCTGCCGTGCGCGCCACAGCCGAAGCAGTGGAAGAACTGCTTGGCGGGGCTCACATAGAACGAGGGCGAGCGTTCGTTGTGGAACGGACAACAGGCGGTCCACTCGCGGCCGGCCTTCTTCAGCGGCACGCGCCGCTCGATCACGTCGACGATGTCGACGCGGGCAAGCAGTTCGTCGATGAAGCTGTCAGGGATACGTCCGCGCATAAGATGTGTAGTTTATCGGTTGCGACCTCCCCCAGGGGCGTAGGTGGCCGGTATCCACCCCTATCCGGGCCGCCGACCCCCACTGCGTCCGCTATGGCGCTGCCTTATGCTGTCGACGGGGAGCCGTCACGGCTTGGGGGTGACATGGGGAACGTATTGGGGATGGCCCGTCCGGGCTTGCAGGTGCGGTTTCGCCCCGCCGCGCCGGAGGACGCCGAAGCGGCCGTGCCGCTGATCTACAGCTCCGGCCCGACCGCCTTCGATTACGTCTTCACCACCCGCGATGGTGGTGACGCCGAGGCGTTCCTGCGGCATGGCTTCGTGGACGGTGCCGGCGAATTTGGCTGGCGCAATCACTGGGTCGGCGTGGCCGACGGACGGGTCGTGGCGGTGGGCGCGGGTTTTGGCGCCGATACCAAATGGCCGTTCACCCTCGCGGCGGCTCGCCAGATCATCGGTCACTACGGCCTGCGCCGCGGGCTGGGCGTGATCGCGCGTGGGCTGCGAGTGGAGTCGGTGATACGTCCGCCGGATGGCGACATGCACTATCTCGCGCACCTGGCCGTGCTGCCCGAACTACGCGGACACGGCATTGGCCGCGCGCTGATCGATCAATTGATCGGCACGGCGCGCGACGCCGGACGCGGCCGCGTCACGCTGGATGTAGCCGCCAGCAATCCCAGGGCCGAGGCCCTTTACCGTCGTGCGGGGTTCAAGGTGGTTGGCGAGCGCAAATCGCGGCTCGCCAACGAGCGCGGTCGTGTTCCCGACCACCGACGCATGGAGCGCGTGCTCGACTGAGCCGGCTACGCCAGGTGGATCAGGCCGATCAGGGCCAACAGCGCGATCAGGAACAGGATGATGAAGACGGCGAACAGCAGCTTGGCGATCGCGCCGGTGACGCCGGACAGCGTGCCGAAGCCGAGCCAACCGGTCACGACGGAAACGATGGCAAGGATGATGGCCCACTTGAGCATGTGTCACTCCCTTCGGGAATCGGGTGCCGTCGGCAGGGCCGGGGCTATTTCGTTGTAGGCATGGCCATGTGAACGCCGTGCAGCGTGCTTGTTCAGGGTGGGCGAGGCCGTTCATGTGGCAGCATCGCTGTTAAGCCGCGGATACGACATGTGGCAGGGGTGTGGCCACGTCGAACTTGGTAGCGTTTTATGGGCGGCCTCGTGGGGGAGGCGAAGGGAGGAAGACCATGCGTTATGGAAAGACGATGCTGGGTGCGGCGTGCTTGTTGGCTTTCTCGTTGCACGCGCAGGAAACACCGCTTGAGCAGCACTATTCGCACGTGCAGGAGTTGAACAACGAATCGTGGACGCTGCTTTCGGCCGAACCCCGCGATCCACAGAAGCTCGCCAAGGCCGTAGAGTTGCTGAAGACCTCTTTGGCGGAATCGAGACAATTGCAGGCGGAGCTCGATGACGCGACATCGCTCGACGTATCGGCTCGGATGTGGGATGCGCAATTCCGTCTGGCCAAGATCTATGCGTTGCTCGGCCAACGACAAGAGGCGCTTGATGCGCTGGAAGCACTACTGAAGCTGCGCTGGGTCAGCGCGTCGCTCGCTGCGCAGATATCCGGCGAACATGCCTTCGACGGCCTGCATGACGAACCGCGTTATCAAGGCGTGCTGTCCGCTCTGAAACGCATGGATGAGCGCTGGAGCGCACCGGTCATCGCCACGCCATCGGGCGAAGTGGACGAGGCACATCGCATCGCCGGCCTGTCGCTGTTCTGGTCGGAGGCCCGCTACAACTTTGTGCACTTCGATCTGGTGCCCGGCCTGGACTGGAACCAGGCTTACCTGGATTTCCTGCCGAAGGTGATCGCGGCGAAGAACCTGCACGACTACTACGACGTGATGATGCGGTTTGCCCCGTTGTTGCACGACGGCCACACCAACATCGATCCGCCCGAAGCGATGTGGAACGAGTTCTACGCAAGGCCGCCGATCCGCACCGCGATGATCGACGGGCATGTGTTGATCACGACCGTGCGCAGCCCGAAGCTCGCTTCGCTGGTGCGCGTCGGTGACGAAATCGTGACCATCGACGGCCAGGACGTTCGCCCGTACGCACAGGAACACGTAGTGCCCTACGTCAGCAGCTCCACGCCGCAGGATGCGCTCGTGCGCGCCTACGACTATCAATTGCTGCAGGGCGATCACCGGCATCCGGTGACGTTGGGTCTCAAGAATGCGTCCGGTAGCGTTCGCTCGGTGCAGCTATCGCGGGAGAAGGACTCGACCGCCAAGCCTGCGCCCGCGTTCGAGTGGCGCATGCTGCCGGGTGGCGTGGCTTACTTTGCCGTCAATGAATTCGAGGACGAGGAGGGCGTGAAGGCCTTCGAGCGCGCTCTGCCGGAGATCCTCAAGGCCAAGGGGCTGATCCTCGACGTGCGGCGAAACGGCGGCGGTTCCGATGCCATGGCGGCACGGATCCTGAGCTACCTGACCGACCAGCCCATCCTGGGGAGTCGCAGCCGGAGCCCGGACTACGTGCCGCTGGACCGAGCGAGCGGTGGTTCTTACGTTGCCTGGAAGGAATGGAAGGCGCCGAGCTTCCGGATGGAGCGCGACCGGCACGTCAACGGCCCCGTTGTGCTGCTCGTCGGGCCGCGCACGTTTTCGGCGGCGGAAGACTTCGTGGTCGCTTTCGATGCGATGAAACGGGGCACGCTGATGGGCGAGACGACGGGTGGCAGCACGGGGCAGCCCCTCGAGCTAAGCCTGCCCGGTGGTGGCACGGCGCGCATCTGCGCCAAACACGACAGCTATCCGGACGGCCGCGAATTCGTCGGCAAGGGCATTCCGCCCCAGATCACCGTGGCCTCCACGGTCGAAGACATCCGGGCGGGTCGGGACCCCGTTATCCAGCGGGCCGTGGCGGTATTGACCGGCAAGCAGGCCCCGCCGGCAACGCCTGCGCCGTGGGGCGCAGGCGGGCAGGGTAGGTGATCAGCCCGCCAGGCGTGCCTTGATGCGGCCGGATACCACGCCCATGTCGGCGCGGCCGGCGGCCTTTTCCTTCACGGCGGCCACCACCTTGCCCATGTCGCGGGCGGAGCTGGCGCCGGTTTCGGCGATGGCGGCGGTGATCAGCGCGTCGATTTCGTCGTCGCTGAGCTTGGCCGGCAGGTAGGCCTCGATCACCTTCATTTCGGCCAGTTCCACGTCGGCCAGGTCCTGGCGGTTCGCGGCCTGGTACTGGCTGATGGAGTCCTTACGCTGCTTGACCATCTTTTCCAGCACGGACAGCGTCTGGACGTCGTCCAGCTCGATGCGCTCGTCCACTTCGCGCTGCTTGACCGCGGCCAGGATCAGTCGGATGACGCCCAGGCGGTCCTTCTCGCCGCCACGCATGGCGGTCTTCATGTCGTCGGTAAGCTGCTGTTTCAGGGTCATGGATTTAGAGCCTGTCTAAGGTCTCCACGTGCCCCGCGCCGGGAGCTGTTTGCACGCAGGACAAGGAAGAAGGATGGAGTGTACGTCCGTACACGACTGAGTGATGACGCCGGCCTGTAGGCAAACAGACCCGGCCCTCCGGGTTGATCTTGAGAGGCCGCCATGCGGCAGCGCGCGGCTTGGCCTGCCCGCCAGGCAGGCGCTGCGCCACGCACTCCCACCTGGCGGCCTCTCAAGGTCAACGCGGGGTACGGGGGGACCTTGGACAGGCTCTTTCCTTGGAAGCACACAAAGCCGGCGTTGCACTGGGCAACGCCGGCTAGTGTAGGTCTACTGACTTAGCGGCAGCGGATGGACGCGCCAGCTGCCAGGCTACCTGTCATGGCACCCGAAGGTGCCCGAACCGCAATCGTCCGCCAGGCGGACGACGGGATCAGTACAGGCGCGTACGACGCGAGGTGTCGCGCGAAAGGCGGCGCAGGTGACGCTTCACGGCGGCAGCGCGCTTGCGCTTACGCTCCTGGGTCGGCTTCTCATAGAACTCGCGCTTGCGGGTCTCGGCCAGGACGCCGGCCTTTTCGCAGGTGCGCTTGAAGCGACGGAGGGCAAGCTCGAACGGCTCGTTCTCGCGGACTTTTACGCTGGGCATGGAAACTCCAAGTGGTAGACTGGCCCGCCTGAACGAGCCGTTTGAATACGGTGAGCCGCGAAGTATAACGTGGAAACGACAGCAATTTCAAAGCCCCAATACAACCCGGTGGTGAACAAGCCGGTGTTGGGCATTGAGACCTCCTGCGACGAGACCGGCGTGGCCTTGCTGCGCTGGGAGCCCGACGCGCCTGGCACCGGGCTCCTTTCACACACTCTCTACAGCCAGATCAAGCTGCACGCCGAATACGGCGGGGTGGTGCCGGAGTTGGCCAGCCGCGATCACGTGCGCAAACTGCTGCCGCTGGTGCGCGAGGCGCTGGCCCAGGCAGGCCTGACCCCGGCCGACCTGGGCGGCGTGGCCTACACGGCCGGTCCCGGCCTGGTCGGCGCCCTGCTGGTGGGCGCTTCCGCCGCCCGGGCCATGGCCTGGGCGCTGGGCGTGCCGGCCATTGGCGTGCATCACATGGAAGGCCACCTGCTGGCCCCGCTGCTGGAGGAAAACCCGCCGGAGCCGCCCTTCGTGGCGCTGCTGGTGTCGGGCGGCCATTCCATGCTGGTCGAGGTGAAGGGCATCGGCCAGTACAAGATCCTGGGTGACACGCTGGACGATGCCGCCGGCGAGGCCTTCGACAAGACGGCCAAGCTGATGGGCCTGCCGTATCCGGGTGGTCCCGCGCTGGCGAAGCTGGCGGAGCAGGGGACTCCCGGGGCGTTCCGCTTCTCCCGACCCATGACCGATCGCCCCGGGCTGGATTTCAGCTTCTCGGGCCTCAAGACCCAGGTGCTGCTGGCCTGGCAGCAATCGGACCAGAGCGAACAGACGCGTGCTGACGTCGCTCGCGCGTTCGAGGAGGCCATTGTCGACACCATGATCATCAAGTGCCGTCGCGCGCTGCAGGCCAGCGGGGCGAAGCGGTTGGTGATCGCCGGCGGGGTGGGCGCCAACAAGCGCCTGCGTGCCGAGTTGGCGGCAGCGGGCGAGAAGGACGGCTTCAAGGCGTACTTCCCGCGCCTGGCGTTCTGTACGGACAACGGCGCGATGATCGCCCTGGCTGGCGCCATCCGCCTCGCGCATGGGCAGCATCAGGACGAATCCGTGCAGGTGTTCCCGCGCTGGGATCTGGAAACACTGCCGCCGGCGATGTGACGGCGAACGGCTTGCGGGAGCGCACCCAGTGCGCGCCTGCGGCGCATCGGCATCACTGCTCCGTTGGCTTGCCACGCACAGGGTGCGCTCCCACAGATGGCCCGGTAACCTATCCGCATGGATATCGTTTTCATCGAAGATCTGCGCATCGATGCCGTCATCGGCATCTACGACTGGGAGCGCCGCGTGCGCCAGACCTTGTCGTTCGACATCGAGATGGCGTTCGACAACACCCTTCCCGCTGCCAGCGACGACATTGCGCTCACGCTCAATTACAAGGACGTGTCCAAGCGCCTGATCGATTACGTGAGCGCGTCCAGCTTCGGCCTGGTGGAGACGCTGGCGGAGCGCTGCGCGGCGATCATCCGCGAGGAATTCGGCGTGTCCTGGGTGCGGCTCAAGCTGTCCAAGCCAGGCGCGGTGCGCGGCGCGAAGTCGGTGGGCGTGCGCATCGAGCGCGGCACCCGCCCGCAGTGACGCGTTGAATCGATGGCACGCGTCTACCTCAGCCTCGGCTCCAACGTCGAACCCGTCCGCTACCTCAACGCCGCTCTGGACGAATTGCGCGCGCGCTTTGGCGCACTTGCCGTTTCGCCGGCCTACCGCAGCAAGTCGGTGGGCTTTGACGGCGCGGATTTCGTGAATCTCGCGGTGGGGTTGGATACCGACCTGTCGCCCGAGGCACTCAACGAATGGCTGCACGCGCTGGAAGATCGCCACGGGCGCCGGCGCGACGTACCGCGTTATTCCGACCGCACGCTGGACGTGGACATCGTGCTGTACGACGACCTTGTACGGCAGGGCGAGGGGCATCTGGACATCCCGCGCAAGGAGCTGAAGCATGCCTTCGTGCTCAAGCCGATCGTGGACATTGCGCCGGCACTGGTTCATCCCGTGAGCGGGAAGACCATGCAGGCGCTGTGGGACGCCTTTCCCGCCGACAGCGAGCCGCTGGAGCTTCTGCCGCTCTGACGGCCCACGATCTGCTGCGGTGGCCGGCTATCCTCACCGTCATTCCCGCGAAAGCGGGAATCCAGCGTCTTTAAAAGGGCGCACAAGGGCACTGGATTCCCGCTTTCGCGGGAATGACGGTGAGGGGTGAGGAGATCGTCGGGCAAGCGAAGAGGCTCCCTGCACTGTTTTCCAGACGCGGCAGCTGCTAGAAATCGCAACCACCACAGGACAGGGAGGAAGGGGTATGGCAGGCCGTTTTGCACGTAGCTGGAACCTGATGAAGGCCAGCGCCGACGTATTGCGTTCGGACAAGTCGTTGTTGATGTTTCCGCTGGCATCCAGCATCTGCTGCCTGATCGTGGCGGCGAGTTTCCTGATTCCCATCATCGCCGCCCTGGTGGTGTCCGGCGACGTGGCGGAGCACAGCCGCCGCATGAGCGCGGGCGGTTATGTGCTGATGTTCCTGTTCTACCTTGCGCAGTACTTCGTGATCATCTTCTTCAACACCGCGCTCGCCGGTGCCGCGCTTGCCCGCCTGCGTGGCGAGGAAACCAGCTTCGGCGACGGCATGGCGATTGCCCGCTCGCGCATCGTGAGCATCTTCGGCTACGCACTGATCGCCGCCACCGTGGGCCTGGTATTGCGCGCGCTGCAGGAGCGCCTGGGACTGATCGGCCGTCTCGTGGTCGGCTTCCTGGGTCTGGCGTGGACCGTGGCGACCTTCCTCGTCGTGCCGGTGCTGGCCAGCCAGGACGTGGGTCCGACCGAGGCGATCTCGCGCAGCGTCGAACTGCTCAAGCGCACCTGGGGCGAGAACATCATCGGCAATGCCGGCATCGGCGTGGTGTTCGGTCTGCTGATGTTCGTCGCCATCGTCGTCTCGGCCCTGCTGGTCGGTGGCGCGTTCGCGACGCAGTCCATGGCGGCGATCATCGCTGCCATAGTCATCGTGGTGGTGGGGCTGACCATGCTAGGCCTGGTCCAGGCCTCGCTGCAGGGCATCTACGCCGCCGCGCTGTATCGCTATGCCGAAGACGGCGAAGTCGGTTACGGCTTCGACCAGGCCATGCTGGAACAGGCGTTCAAGCCGAAGAAGTAAGCGGCCACGTCATGACGTCATGCCATGTGGACGCGCATCGTCGCGGCCACATGCTTTTAGACGGACAGGGTTCGCCCGCCATCCACGCGGATGATCTGCCCTGTCACGAACGGCGCATCGCGCAATAGCCACAGCACGGCACCGGCGACGTCTTCCGGCGAGCCCGCGCGGCGCAGCGGCGTGCGGGCCAGCATGGCCTGCTGATCGTCGTAAGGCTTGCCGTCGCTCGGCCACATCACGGCGCCGGGCGCGACGCCGTTGACGCGCACGTCGGGGCCAAGGTCGAGCGCGAGCGAGCGCGTCATCGCCTCGAGCGCCGCTTTTGCCATGCAGTAGAGCGGATGGTTGGCCAGTGGGCGCTCCGCGTAGATGTCCACCATGTTGACGATGGCGCCGCGTGCTTCGCGCAAGGCAGGTGTGGCCGCCTGCGCGATAAAGAACGGCGCCTGCGCGTTGGAGGCGAACAACTCGTTCCATTGCGCAGGCGTCGCGGTGCCGACCGGCGTGGGATAGAACGCCGAGGCATTGTTGACCAGCGCATCGAGGCGGCCGAAGCGATTCACGATCTGCTGCACCATCACCGGCAATGCATCCAGATCGGCGAGTTCGGCCTGCACGGTAAAGGTGCTGCCGTTGCGCTGGCGTTCCAGCGACGCGGCGAGCAGTTCGGCTTCGGCGGCGGAATGGCGGTAATGCAGCGCAAGGTCGTAACCGGCGGCATGCAGCGTGCGCGCGATGACGGCGCCGACCCGCTTGCCGGCGCCGGTGATCAGGGCGACGGGGCGTTCGTGGCGTGGATCCATGCGTGGGCTCCTGCGTGGCGCAATCAGGCGGGGAGCTTGCCGTAAAGCGCGAGTGGCGTCATCCGGCAGGCGTCGTGGTTTCCGTACCGGACGATTCCGTAGGCGCCATATCCGTCGCGAACGGCGTGCTGAACATCGCGATGGCGGTGCGCGCCACCTGTCCGGTGTCGTAGTAGGCGTAGCCGCCCACGCCCATTGCGCCGACCACCGGCAGCCAGCGAGACACGCCGCTTCCCACGGCACGCTGCGTCACCTTGATGCCCACCGTCTTGGCGATGCGCTCGATCACGGAATAGGTGACGCGGCGGAACAGCAAGCGGTCGCCCACGCGCACCACCAGATCGCGGAAGGCCTGCGCTGCGGTGTGGCGGAACAGGCACCACAGCATCTGCTCTCGCCCCAGTTCCTGGTGCTGGCCGTAGGCCGCGGCGATGTCGCTGACCATCTGCGCCTGGATCTTCCAGATGGCGATGACCTCGGGCAGCACCGTCAGCCAGCCCAGCGGGCCGGGCGGCAGGGCCAGCGAACCGGCGGTGAGGGCCGCCCGCTGCTGGGCACGAATGGCGAGCCGGCGGGCCGCCTTCTCCGGTTCACGGGCGCCCGGCACGTTGCTGTCGGGAATCTGGCTGACGAAATCCAGGATGGCCTGGGTCACGCGGCTGTGATCGTTGATCACCGCCGGAAGCTGCGAGGGCGACTTGGACATGGAGAGGACTCATGGGGCGGCCGGGCCGCATGGCGCCCAGTCTAGGCCGCCCAGGTGAAATCCGGCTGACCCTAACCGGGGCGTGGGCCTGAACGGCCGGGGTCATGGGGGCAGGCATGACTTCTGGGGCAGGCGCGGGTCGGGTTAGAATGGCAATGTTATAACGTATCGAAAATAACAAGATCACCGCCCCCTTTTCCGGAAACCCGATGAAACGCACCCTGCTTGCCGCGAGTCTTGCCGTTGCCTTTGGCGTCGTCCCCGCCGCCTACGCCCAGACCAGCCCGACCCCGGATGCCAGCGCCGTCGCCGCTCCCAATACCTCCGACGGCAATGACGTCGGCGCCACCAGCGCGACCCGCAACCAGCCCGCGAAGGTGAAACAGCTTGGCGCCATCAGCGTGAGCGCGGCGCTGGACCAGTCGCGCAACTCGCTGTCGCCGGACACGGGCAGCAGCCAGTACGTGATCGACCAGAAGGCCATCCAGCAGCTGCCGCTGGGCGATTCCACGCCGCTCAACCAGGTGATCCTGCAGGCACCGGGCGTGGTGCAGGACTCCTACGGCGGCCTGCATGTGCGCGGCGACCACGCGAACCTCCAGTACCGCATCAACGGCGTGATCATTCCCGAATCCATTTCCGGCTTCGGACAGACACTGGACGCGCGCACCATCCAGAGCGTGAAGCTGCTCGACGGCGCGCTGCCCGCGCAGTACGGCCTGCGCACGGCTGCCGTGGTGGATATCGACACCAAGAGCGGCCATGACCTGGGCAACGGTGGCAGCGTCGGTATCACCGGCGGCTCGTTCGGCACCTTGAATCCGAACGCCTCGCTGTGGGGCAGCAACGATCGCTGGAGCTGGTTCGTCACCGCCAATTACATGGAGAACGATGTCGGTATCGAGAACCCGACCTCGAGCCGCAAGCCCATCCATGACCACACCAACCAGGTGAAGGGCTTTGGTGACATCTCTTACCTGATCGATGACAACACGCGCCTCAGCTTCATGTTCGGCGCGACCAACAACCGCTTCCAGATCCCCAATAACCCGGGCCAGACACCGCAGTTCGGCTACCTCGACATTACCAATTTCAACTCGGCTGATCTCAACGAACGCCAGCAGGAAAAGACGCGTTTCGGCGTGCTCTCGCTGCAGGGCAAGCTGGGCAAGACGGACTATCAGGTGTCGGTGGGCCAGCGCTACAGCAGCGTGGGCTTCGACCCCGACGATGTCGGCGACCTGATGTTCAACGGCGTCGCTTCCACCATCCGTCGCAATAACCGCGCCGATACGCTGCAGGCCGATTTCTCCACGCCGCTGGGCGACAGCCACACACTGCGCTACGGCCTCTACGGTGAATTCGAGCGCGGCAACATCAGCAACAACTCGCTGGTATTTCCGGCCAATCCGGACGGTACGCAGGCAAGCACCACCCCGATCAGCATCTACGACGCCACCCGCCTGCTGGCCCGCACGTACTCGGCCTACCTGCAGGACGAGTGGAGCATCGGCGACAAGTGGACGGTGAACTACGGCGTGCGCGGTGATCGCTACGAACTGTTCCGTACCGAAAGCCAGCTCAGTCCGCGACTGGGCGTGGTCTACCAGGCCACCGACAGCACCACCATCCACGCCGGCTACTCACGCTACTTCACGCCGCCGGCGACGGAAGTGATCGACGACAGCAACATTGCGCGCTTCGATGGCACCACCAACCAGCTGCCGAGCGGCGGCAACAACCTGCCGCTGTCGGAGCGATCGGACTACTACGACCTGGGTATCCAGCAGCAGTTCGGTTCCACCCTCACGCTGGGCCTGGATGCGTACTACCGCCAGGTGCGCCGCCTGCAGGATGAAGGCCAGTTCGGCGCTGCGCTGATCTATTCCAACTTCAACTACAACTACGGTCGCGTGCGTGGCGTGGAGTTCACCGCCAACTACGACAACGGCCCCGTCACGGCGTATTTCAACGCCGCGTTCAGCCGCGCGATGGGCAAGCAGGTGATGACCGGTCAGTACAACTTCAGTCCGGAAGAACTCGCCTACATCTACGACAACTGGATCCACCTGGATCACGATCAGAAGCTGGCATCGTCGGGCGGCATCACCTACTCGTTCTCCAAGACCACGCACGTGGGCGCCGACTACATCTTCGGCAGCGGCCTGCGCAAGGGCGCGCCGGGCGTCCCCAATGGTGCTTCGCTGCCGTACTACTTCCAGCTCAACCTCAACGTGGGCCACGACTTCACCTTCGGCAGCTTCGGCACGGTGAAGACACAGCTCGCGCTGATCAACGCGCTCGACCGTACTTATCAGTTGCGCGACGGCACCGGCGTGGGCGTGGGCGCGCCGCAGTTCGGTCCGCGCCGTGGCGTGTACCTGAGCCTGCAGAAGGACTTCAGTTTCTAAGTCAGCTGGGCCAATGACCCCGCCATAGCCTTCCTCCCCCTCACGAGGCTATGGCGGGGCATCGGTTAAACTCGCCGCGTTTCCCTGCTGGCAACGCACATGGCTTCCCGACTTCCCGATCCTGGCGCCGATGAACGCGCCCACTCCGACCGACTGCTGACCCGCCTGCGCGAGGAGATTGCCGCGCACGGGCCGATGCCGTTTTCGCAGTACATGGAGCGTTGCCTGTACGCGCCGGGCCTGGGTTACTACAGCGCGGGCAAGACCAAGTTCGGCGAGGCGGGTGATTTCGTCACCGCACCGGAGCTGGGCGACCTGTTCGCCCGCTGTGTGGCGAATGCCGCGTATCCTGTCATCCAGATGCTGGGCGACAACGCCGATTTCCTCGAACTGGGCGGCGGAAGCGGCGCATTCGCGGAAGCGGCGATCAAGGCGTTTGCGGCCCATGGCGCCATGCCGCGTCGCTATTTCATTCTTGAGCCGAGTGCTGATCTGCGCGAACGCCAACGCGAGCGACTCGAAGCAGCTCTGCCGCCGGAACTCTTCGCGCACGTGCTTTGGCTGGATCGCCCGCCCGAACAGGACTGGCAGGGCGTGCTGTTCGCCAATGAAGTGATCGATGCCTTGCCGACCACGCGGTTCGCCATGAAGGCGGGCGAGGTGTACGAGGAATACGTTGCACTGGACGGCGAAGGACGCCTGATGCGCGTGGATCGCCCCGCGGACGCCTTGGTGTCGGGCGCCGTGCGCCATGTCGAGCGCGATATCGAGACGGAATTCCCCGACGGTTATCGCTCGGAGGTCCTGCCGCAGTTGCCGTACTGGATCCAGGCGGTGGCGGGCTCGCTCACCGCCGGCGTGATGCTGTTCATCGACTACGGTTACGTGCGCCGCGAGTACTACCTGCCCGAGCGCAACGACGGCACGCTGCGCGCCTTCTATCGCCATCGCGCGCACAGCGATCCGCTCCACCTGCCGGGACTCAACGACCTTACCGCATCAGTGGACTTCACCGCGCTGGCCGAGGCAGGCAATAGCGCGGGTTTTGGCGTAGCTGGCTACATGCCGCAGGCGCAGTTCCTGATCGGCAGCGGTTTGCAGGACGTCTTCGGTGCTGCCTATGAATGTGCGACGGATGAATCCGTGCGCTATGGCCTCGCCCAACAGGTGAAGAAGCTCACGCTTCCCGACCAGATGGGCGAGCGCTTCCAGGTGATGTTGTTCGCGCGAGGCATGGACGTTCTGCCGTTGCCTGCCCAATTGCTGGAAGCAGATCAGGGCGATCGGCTCTGACGCCGGTCAGTCCTTGATCAGGCGGCACAGGGCGAGGCCTTTGGCCAGATCCTTGCCGCTGCGGCCGATTTCCATGTTCGAGTGAATGGGCGCGCAGTCTGCCGTGTGGTGATGGGGCAGCATGTCGCGTAGCAGGGTCAGTTCGTTGGCGTTGGCGGGATCATCCCTGCGTACCAGGTACATCGGTCCCTGGTGCTGCGCGAGGCGTTGCTGGGTGAGCGTCCACAGTCCATGGTCCTGCGAGGCGCGCGTGAACCACGTGAGGCCGACGAAGCGGATGCTTTCCGCGTGTGGAAATAGCGGGGCGAGATAGCCGTCCGGGCTCCCCGCCAGAACGACCAGGCTACCCGGTTCGACGGGGGCGATGTCCGCCTGCAAGACGCGGCTCGCGTACGCACCACGCCACCAGCTGGGATACGTTGAACCGCCGAGGGCGATCAGCAGTAATCCCGCAACGGCCATCGTCCGCCACCGCTGCGACGCGTCGTCGGATCGCGGGATCCACGTGTGAATGGCGCACAGCACCAGCAGGCCGGTCAGCGCCTCGAACGGAATGGCGTAACGAAGGATGGAGAACAACGCCATCCATAACAGGTAGCTGACGCCGGCGAAAATCGCGAGCATCCGGGTGGCGCTTCGTGCTTGAGCGGAGGGAGGCGCCCGAAACAGACGGGCGGCCACCAGCGCGGCGATCGACAGCATGGCGATCGCATAGCGCGGATCGGCAAAAGTGACTTCGGTGACGACGCCTTGCTGCTTGCGCAGCCAGTAGAACGGATAGAACAGCCATTGCCCGATGGTGCGCGGACGGAACTGGCCGTCCGTGCCGCCGGCAGCCACCGTCAGCGGCGAATGAAACACCTGATTGAACATCGGGAAGATGGGATTCCCGGTCGTTTCGTACAGATGCCAGCCCCAGATGCCATAGACCATCAGGAAAGCGACTGTCGCGCCGAAGGCGTATATCGCTGATGCTCGCCATGCCGACGGACGGGCGACGCCGAGTGCGATGAGCAGGCCGAGCGCCATCGCGGGTGGATACACCACGGCGGTGGGCTTGAGACCCGCCGCAACGCCGCAGCACAGTCCGGCCAGCCAGGCACGTCGTAGCGGGCGGGCCGGCGGAGGCGCGGAGAGCAGAGGCATCAAAAGGTAGAAGCCCAGCAGCAGGAGCACGGCGAGCTGGATTTCGTTGGTGGTGCTGCCGGCCTGCGACACGGCCATCGTGCCCGTTGCGCCCATCAGCGCGGCGAAGATATCGGCGGCACCGAAGCGACGCTGCTGCAATGAAGCCAGCGTGCGGGCAATGCAGATCACCAGGTAGACGAGCGCGCCGAGCCATAGGCCCTGCGTGGCCGCAAGTGTGCGTGGCCACGCGCTCAGCGGACCGGTGGCGAGCAGAAAATACGGCAGGTCAGGGAGCGGGCTGAAGTAGCTCTGCATGCCGGCCGGAGTGATATCCATGCCGTAACGGTCGTGCAGGAAGGCCCACGCGTTGTACAGATGGTAATTGCGCGTGTCCCAGAAAATGTCCGGACCCAGCGCCACGGAAAGCGCAGCGCCGAAGGCGAGGCAGAGTCCGATCACCCACCAACGATGGTGAGTGCGTGGCAGCGGCGCGTCCATGTCAGTCCTGTTCTCCCTCATTGCCTGGCGGCTGGTACGCCAGATAAGTCATGTGTCTGGCTTCCCGGCGGCCCAGTGTTACCGTATCCAGGAGGAGTCCGCAAACGAGGAAGATCGCGGCAAGCAGCATCAGCGCAGCACACAGAATGGCCGTGGGAAAGCGCGGTACCAGCCCCGTTTCCGCGTACGTCGCCATCAACGGAATCGCCAGAGCCAAGGACACCAGCGCGCTGGCGACGGCGCCCACAGAAAAGAACGCCAGCGGTTTGCCGTTCTTGGTGAGCTTGAGGATGGTCATCAGAATGCGCCAGCCATCGGCCCACGTGCTGAGTTTGCTTTCCGAGCCATCCATGCGTGCGACGTAGCGCGTCGGATGTTCCGCCACGGGCATGTGCTGCTCGAGCGCATGCACGGTAAGTTCGGTTTCCACCTCGAAGCCGGCAGCATGCGCCGGATACGACTTCACGAAGCGGCGCGAAAACACCCGGTAGCCCGACAACATGTCGGTGAATGTCCGGCCGAAGATGCGGCCGGTCAGTTCGGTCAGCAGCCAGTCGCCGAAGCGATGGCCGCGACGGTAGGCCTCCAGCTCGTCGCTTACACGCGAGCCCACGACCATGTCCAGCTGTTCGTCCATCAAGCGATCGATCATGGCCGGGGCGTCCGCGGCGTCATACGTCGCGTCGCCATCCACCAGCACATACGCGTCGGCTTCGACGTCAGCGAACATGCGGCGGACCACGTGTCCCTTTCCCTGCAGATCCTGCCGGCGCTCGATGGCGCCAGCAGCCCTGGCCGCTTCCACGGTGCCGTCGCTGGAGTTGTTGTCGTAAACGTAGACGCGGGCTTCAGGCAACGCCGCGGCGAAATCGCGAATCACCACCGGAATGGCGACGGCTTCGTTGTAACAGGGAATGAGGGCCGCGACGCGGAACGTCCGTGTGGGCTTCATGCGTGCCTGGGATCAAAGGAGCGGGGCGCCAGTTTCGCAGAAAACGGGCGCCCCTTGCCTGCGCTGTCTCAGTTCACCGGTTTGCCGTCGTCCGGGCGCTTCACCAGCTGGCCGTGTTTGAACAGATAGGCGGCGACCTGGTAGTAGGCCGTGGCGTCGTCCACCTGAGTCTGGTCGACCGGCGTGTTCGGCACCGCGTCGCCGGTGTTGAAGTCAGGCTTGACCTGCTCGAGCTTGCGCTGCGGCTCAAGCACGGTAAGCACATCGCCATGCAGGTAGCCGAGCTTTTCGTAGGTCGCCGGGAAGGCGCGTTCGCGGCCCGGCTCGAGCTGGAAGATATCGGCGCCGAAGAAGCGGCTGCGGTAGCTGAAGTTCAACAGGCCCATGATGGTCGGGATGATGTCGACCTGCGCCATCTGCCGCGTCACACGCTGCGGCGGGATGTTCTTCGGCGAATAGATCCACAGCGGGATGTGGTAGCGGTTGATCGGCACGCTGGTGCGGCCCGCGCTCGATGCGCAGTGGTCGGCGGTGATCACGAAGATCGTGTCGTCGAAGTACGACTTGCCCTGGGCACGCTTGAGGAAGTCGGCGATCGACCAGTCGGTGTACGCCACGGCGGCTTCGCGCGTGCCGTCCTTCTGCGTGACACGGTTGGCCGGCACGGTGAACGGACGGTGGTTCGAGGTGGTCATGATGTGCAGGAAGAACGGCTTGCCTTGCGCATGCGCTTCGTCCATCTGCTTGAGGGCGAGGGTGTAGAGATCCTCGTCCGCCACGCCCCACACGTTTTCGTGATGGATGGTCTCGCCCTTGGCGATATCGTTGCGGTCCACCGCGCGATAGCCGTTGTGCGAGAAGAAGTAGTTCATGTTGTCGAAGTAGCCGTAGCCACCGTAGACGAAGTCGGACTGGTAGCCGCGGTCATTGAAGACGTTCGCGGCGGAGAACAGGTTCTCGTTGTTGTGGGCCTTGACGATGGAATCGCCCGGCGTGGGCGGCACCGACAGCGATAGCGCCTCCAGGCCGCGCACCGTGCGGGTGCCGTTGGCGTAGAGGTGGTCGAAGAACAGGCTCTTGTCGATCAGCGCATCGAGGTTAGGCGTGATGTTGCGCTTGTCGCCGAACTCCTTGAGGAAGTCGGCCGAGAAGCTTTCCACGCTGATCAGCACTACGTTGAGGTGCTTCTCCGGACCGGCGTGGCGGATCTCGCGGGTCAGGTCCTGCGGATCGTCGCTGACATAGGTCGCTTCGGGGGTCTTCACCAGTTCGCGTACGCGCTTGAAGGCTTCGTCCTGCGGAAGGGTGCGATAGAAGCGCGAATAGTCGAGATGGCTGCTGCGGAAGGCAGCGAAGAACTCATACACGCCATTGCCCGACAGTTCGTTCACATAGGCGTTGTCGGTACGATCCTTGTAGGTGCCCTGGATGGCTATTGCCGTCACCACCGTGATCACCAGCCACGCCAGCGCCATCTTGCTGCGCTGGCGGAACGTGGTACCGCTGTCGCTTGCCGCCAGGCCCTTGCGGCTCAACCACACCACCACGAGCGTGGCGAGGGCCAGCAGGCTGATCCACGTACCGAGCGGATACGACTCGCGGATGTTGCCGATCACTTCGGTGGTGTAGACCAGATAGTCCACCGCGATGAAGTTGAAGCGCGTGCCGAATTCGCCCCAGAACACCAGCTCCGAGGCGGCCGTGAACAGCAGTCCAAACAGCAGCACCGCACCGCCGATATAGAGCAGCCATTGCCCCAAGCGCGACGTGTAGATGCGCCGCGGCACCAGCCACAGATACAGCACCAGCGGCCAGGCGAGGTAGACGAAGGCGATCAGGTCGTAGCTCAAGCCCACGCCGAAGGCATAAGCCCAGTACAGCGGGTTGTGCGGCACGCCGCTGCCGGCCATGAACAACAGCACGATGCGGGTGAGTACGCCGATCAGGACGTAGCAGATGGCCAGCCACCACAGCGGGCGGAGCCGCTGGCGCAGCGGCGAAGTCGATTGAAGTGCAGTCGGCACGATAACTCCGAAAAAGCGGGAAACAGAGGCCTGGCCGCCGTAGGGGCGGGCCGCGGTGATCCACGAAACCAGGCTGATGGCGCCAGACAGGCGGACAGCAAGCCTACTACGTTATGCCGCCAGGTCTTTCACGGACCTTGCGGAATCGTACTTTCAGACGGATGGCTGCCGCAGCGCAGCAATCGCCGCCGCGCGCGCCTTCGCCATAGCCTCGCCGATGGCCGGACCGGTCAGGCCGTCGGCGACGAAGGGCTCCGAGCGCACGGCCGCCGCCGCGCCACAGGCCCGTCGCAGGTAGTCGGCCTGCGGATAGTCATCGTTTTCGTGGCCAAGGCGTCCGCGCTTGTCGGCCTCGCAGGCGGCGAGGAATACCTCCAGCCGCTCGGGACGTCGCAGCGCGTCCAGCGAGGTGAGCATGCGCAGCACGGTCGACGGCTTCAGTTCGAATGCGCGATGCGCGTTGAGGTGTTCACGGCACACCTGCTCGGCGAGCGCGGCGTGCTCCGTGGGCACCTTCAGGCGCGTCACCAGGCGACGTAGCGGCGCGACGCCGGCATGTTCATGGCCCAGGTGGCGCGGCAGGACATCGGCGGGTGTCAGTGCCTTGCCCAGGTCGTGCGTGAGCGCACAGAAACCCACCACGTCGTTGCCTGGCGCGATGCGGGCCGCCATGTCGAGCACCATTTCCACGTGCACGCCGGTGTCGATTTCCGGATGGAACTCCGCCCGCTGCGGCACGCCGTACAAGGCATCCACTTCGGGAAACAGCACGGCCAGCGCGCCCGACTCGCGCAGCACGCGCAGGAAAGCGGACGGTCGGGCTTCGCCCAGCGCCTTTCGCGTTTCCTGCCACACGCGCTCGGGCACGAGGTGGTCCACCTCGCCGTCGCGCACCATCTGCTGCATCAGCGCCATGGTTTCCGGCGCCACGGTGAAACCCAGCGGCGCGAAGCGCGCTGCGAAACGCGCTACGCGCAGCAGGCGCACGGGATCTTCCGCGAAGGCGGGCGATACGTGGCGCAGCAGGCGCTGCTCCAGATCACGCGCGCCATGGAACGGATCGACGAGCTCGCCGTCCTCCGCTTCCGCCATGGCATTGATGGTGAGGTCGCGCCGGGCCAGGTCCTCTTCCAGCGTCACCGACGGATCGGCGTGGAAGGCGAAGCCGTGGTAACCGTGGCCGGTCTTGCGCTCCGTGCGCGCGAGGGCGTACTCCTCGCCGGTGCGCGGGTGCAGGAACACCGGGAAATCCTTGCCTACCGGACGAAAGCCTTGTTCCAGCATGTCGTCGGGACACGCGCCGACCACGACGTGGTCATGGTCGGTCACCGGTCGATCCAACAGTTTGTCGCGGACGGCGCCGCCGACGAGATAGATGCGCATGCGTGGATTCTGCCATGCGGGGCGCGATTTCCCCGCGCAGGGCTCAGCGCCCGCTGTGGCGCGCCAGCATCAGCCGCCGCTGGCGGGCAGGCTCCTTCAGCAACACCGGCAGCCACGGGGCCAACGGTTGCGGCGTGATGCCCAGGGCGGCATAGCCGTCCACCTTGCCGACCGAATCGGTACGCAGCGAGCGGTAGTTGTCCAGCGAAAACGGCTTGCCCGGCAGTAGTTGAGCCACCTGTGCCTGTAGCCGGCCCAGGCTGTCCGGCAACGGAATGATGGGCGTGCGTACGCCGATGGTGTCGCGGATCAGGCGCACGATCTCACCCAGCGTCAGCACGTCCGGGCCATACAGTTCGAAGCTGCGGTCCACGCCAAGTGCTTCATCGCCCACGCAGCGCGCCATCGCTTCGGCGACGTCGCCCGCCCATGTGGGCGCCATCCGCGAGGAAGCGCGGGCCAACGGTAGCGCCGGCATCTGGCGCAGCAGCGAGGCGAAACGATCGACCAGTCCGCCGCCTGCGCCGAACATCACGCTGGGCTGGTAGATGGTCCAGTCCAGCGACGAATGGCGGACCAGTGCCTCGGCCTCACCCTTGCTCTTGAGATACTGCGACAGTCCCTGGCCCGCCTTCAGTGCGCTCATGTGGTGCAGGCGGGACACGCCCGCCGCCTGGCAGGCGCCGAGCACACGCTGGGTCAGTTCCACGTGCGCGTGGTGGAAGGTCTGCTCACCGAAAGCGTTGAGGATGCCAACGAGGTTGATCACCGCGTCGGCGCCCTCGAACTGGCGGCGCAGTGCATTGGCGTCGTAGACGTCCACGCTGCGGATGCGTACGCCCGGCAGCACGCCCATGCTCCGGCGCCGCTCGCGATTGCGCGAGAGCAGCAGGATGCGATGGCCGTCCCTTGCCAGGCGTGGCAGCAGATGCGATCCGACGAAGCCGCTGCCGCCGAGCACCACCAGTTGTTTGGCTTTCAATGTCACTACGTGTCTCTCCTTCAACGCGTGCTGCTGGTCGAAGCCGGTGGTGGCAGGTTGCTCGCGGGCGTGGCCGAGCCTGCTTCCGCCGGGGTGGGCGTGGCGACCACCGGACAGGTCGCGCGTTTGCGCTCGCTGTGGTTGTCCGGCAGCGTGTAGGTCTGACCGATCGGCGTCAGGCGTTGCGACAGCGTCACGGCATTGCCGTGCTGGCGCCAGTCGTAGATCACGGCGAAAGACATCACGCGCGCCACGTACTCACGCGTCTCCTTGTACGGGATGGTGGCGATGAACAGATCCGGCGGCAGCGTGCCGCGCGCCTCCAGCCACTGGTCGACCTTGCCCGGACCTGCATTGTACGCCGCGCTGGCGAGCCACGGCGCGCCGTTGAAGCGGCCCGCCATCTGCGCGAGGTAACGGGTGCCCAGGATGATGTTGGTGACGGGGTTGAACAGCGAATCGCCGCCGACCCAGGTGATGCCGTTGCGCTTGGCCACCGACGCCGCCGTCGACGGCAGTAGTTGCATCAGGCCGCGTGCATCGGCGCCGGAGCGCGCATCGGGCATCCACGCGCTTTCCGCGCGGAGGATGGCGTAGGCCCACGAGGGATCGATACCTGCCTCTTCGGCCTGCGGCACCAGACCGTCCTGGCTGGCGAGCGGAAAGCGCTGCTCGTAATAGCGCAGCGCGTCGCCCGTGTTGAAGGTGAACACCGCGCGGTCGTACCAGCCACGACGATAGGCGAGGTCGACGGCCTGCTTCAGCGTTTCCTGGTCGGCGCCGTCGAGCGCTTGGGTCCATTCGCGCCGCGCCTGCTTGGGCAGCCCCACGGCGTAGAACTCGAACGCACGCACCACACCTTGATTGGCCAGCAGGGAGCGCTCGCGCTGCGGGCTGCCCTTCAGTTCGATCGGGCAGATGCCATAGGGCGCGTTGATGCGGTCCGCTGCGAGGAAACCGAAGAAGGTCGGCTCCTGCGCAAGGCTCGCAAGCACGGGCTGTGCTTCTGCCGACCGACCGGTTTCCGTCAGCGCGCGCGCGCGGAACCAGCGCCATTCACCGTCCTGCTGCTGGGTGGCGGGCATGGCATCGATGGCCGCGAGCGCGGCCTTCCAGTCTTGCAGGGCCAGTGCGGCGCGCACACGCCATTCGCGACTGGTATCGGTCTGCACCGATGCCGGCAACGCGATCAGACGTGAGATGGCGCTGGCGTCGTAGTCGGTGGCATGGAACAGCGCCAGTGCGTACATCACGCGGTTGCGCTGGTCCGGCGTGAAGGCGAAGCGGTCCTGCAACTTCTGCCACGCGATGTCCGCCGTGACGGACTGGCGGCGCGCCAGCCGTTCCAGCGCCAGCATCGCGGCCTGCCGGTTGCGCGGCGAGTCGGGCCACTGGTTCGCCGCCACGGTCGCGGCGCCCGGATCACTCAGGGCGGAGGCGATGCGTCGCGCAGATTCGGACTGATCGGCCGGTAGCCATGCAGCGAGGCTGTTGATGGTGCCGGGCTGCACGGCATCGGCGGCGCGATCGATGCGATCCCACAGGCGCTGCTCGGTGAGCAGGCCTTGGTCATGGGCGGCGCTCAGCACGGGATCGCAGGCACTCGGCAGCTTGGCCTTGGACCACAGCGAGGCGAGGTCGCGATCGAAGTTGAGCTGCGTGCCCTTGGTGAGCTGAGCCTGCAAGGCATTGCAGGTGAGAGCGTCGCCAAGGCCGGGCTGGTACATCGCCAGGAAGTTGTCCCAGTCCTGCCGCCGTGCCAGTTCGGTGAGGAAGTCACGACGCAGGTCGCTCGCCGGAATCAACGCCGGATAGCGCTTGAGGTAGTCCTCCACCTGCGGGCGCTGGATCTGCCGGATGTCGTGCGTGAGCGCAGCGGCTTCCAGATAGGGGTACAGCGGATAGTCCTGCAGTCCATTGGCTGCGGCCTTCCAGCCGTCCCCACCTTGCAGCGCGGCGGCATAGGCCTGCTTGAAGGCGGTACGTTGTGCTTCGGTGGGTTCGGCCGCCAGGGCCGTACCGGCCAGCCACAGGCTGGCGACCAGAATGAGCAAGCGTCGGGCGAAGTGCCGCGGTGCTGCGTGCTGGAACATGACTACTCCTTTGCCAAGACCGACGCAGTGACAGGTCGCGGTTCCGCCTGTGGGCGGCGCGCTGCGCGGGACAGGGCAGCATGGCCAACCCCCGCTGAGCGTGACGTGAAACCCAGTGTAGGCCGAATGCGCGCATGGTGAAGGCATGCCGCCTGTTAGAATCCGCATCTACCCACGAGCCGCCTTGTCCGGCGCATATCGCATATCAGGAAGTGCATGTCGCCCACGCCCTCGCCAGCCCCCCGTGTTGCACCGATTGCATGGCTGATCCTCGTTGTGGCCATGGTGGCGGGGGCACTCTGGTGGTGGCGCATCGGCCGACCGGTGCCGCTGCCTGACGCGCCGTCCGCGCGCATCGCCTGCGTGTCCTATGCGCCTTTCCGCAAACCCGGCGAAACGCCGCTCGATCCGCATGCCTTCGTCAGCCCCGAGCGCATCGACGCCGATCTTAAGGCGCTGTCCGAGCGCTTCGATTGCGTACGTACGTATTCGCAGGGATTCGGCCTGAACGCCGTGCCGCAGATCGCCCAGAAGTACGGCATGAAAGTGCTGATGGGTATCTGGCTGGGCCGCGACAAGCACCTCAACGACACCGAAGTGGCGATGGGCATCACCACGGCGAAGGCGCACCCGGAAGTGATCCGTGGCGTCATCGTCGGCAACGAGGTGCTGCTGCGCGGCGAGCTGTCGCCCGAGGCGCTCTCCGGTTACGTCGCGAAGGTGCGCGACGCGCTGAAGGATGACCATGTGCCGGTGACCTATGCCGACGTTTGGGAGTTCTGGCTGCGCTATCCGCAGATGGCGAACGTCGTCGACTACATCACCATCCACATCCTGCCGTACTGGGAAGACGAACCCGTGCCGCCGGAGGCAGCGATCCAGCACGTGGCGGACGTCTATGCGCGCATGAAGGCGCGCTTCTCGGGGCGCACGGTGATGATCGGCGAAACCGGCTGGCCCAGCGAAGGCCGTCCGCGTCGCGAGGCCAGCGCAAGCCTGGTCAACGAGGCCCGCTATCTGCGCGACTTCCTGCGCTACGCGAACAGCGTGGACATGCCCTACAACGTGATCGAAGCCTTCGACCAGCCGTGGAAGCGCGAGCAGGAAGGCACCGTCGGCGGTTACTGGGGCATCTTCGACGTAAACGCGCAGCCCAAGTTCGGCATGCAGGGGCCCGTGGCCGAAGAGCCGAACTGGATCGTCGGCTGGTACGCGGGCGCGGCGGGTGTCGTGCTGTTTCTGTTGGCCGGTTTCTGGCGTCGCGACCTGGGCAATCCGCGCAGCCGCATGGCATTGGCCCTGGCCGGCTTCGCCACGGCCGCCTCCATCGCATGGCAGGGGCGGCGCATGATGTTCGATTGCCGCAACCCTCTCGAGTGGGTATTCACCGGCCTGCTCTGCGCGGCGGCACTGCTCACCGCGATCTACCTCGCGCGCCGCGTCGCTGCGCGGCTGGCGGGCGCGGCCATCCATCTGCCGGATCGGCGCCTGCGTTTCCTGTGGATGTTCGGCCTTGCATTCTACGACCTGCTGCTGGTCTTCGACGGACGCTACCGTGATTTCCCGCTGGGCCTGTTCTGGCCGCCGGCGATGGGCTTCCTGATCGCGTCGCTGATGGAAACGCGCGGCAACTGCGTGGTGCCCATCGTGGAGGAACGCTTTATTGCCTGCGCCCTGCCGCTGCTGGCGGCCGTGGTGGTGGCACAGGAGATCGGGCTCAACCCATCGACGTGGTTATGGCTGGGCGTGAATCTGGCCACCGCCGGTGCGGTGATGATCGAGTGGCGTCGGGCGCTCCGACTGCAACCGCACCAGACGCAGGCAGCCCACCAGTAGCGCGAGTGCGCCGGGCGCGAAGCAGTACAGGATCACCGCCACCAATCCCGCCGCGGCAGAAAACCACGCGGCGAACGGCTTCTTCCAGAACAGCGCCGCGGCGGCGGCGACCAGTGCCACCCAGCCATAAATGCCCATCTGGTAACCGAACGTGCGGCCGAGGATGAAGCCCATCACCGCGACGTGCCGCACCGTGCACTCGAGCGATGCGCCCGTGTCGCAAAGGTTGGCCACGTCAGGCGATTCGACCAGGAAATAACGCAGCGCATAGGCGGCCACGCCAATGACGATCAGCGACAACCAGGGCAGGCTCAGGCGCAGGGTTTTCTTCATCGGATAATCCGGTGTGAGCGAGGGGCGATGTGGCCGGGCAGGCGGATTTCCGCTGCGATAGGCAAGTGGTCGGAGAACGCCTGCGGCAGCACCCACAGCTTGTCGAGCCGGATCTTCTCGGAAGTGAGGATGTGGTCCAGTGCGCGCTTGGGCTTCCAGCTCGGAAAGGTCGGTGTCGACTGGTCGGGTGGCACCAGGCTCGAGCGCGCGAACAGGTGCTTCATCTCCGTACTGCGGATCTCGGTGTTGAGATCGCCCATCAGCACGGCGTGCGGATACTCCTGCAGCACCTCGGCGATGAAGCCCAGCTGCTTGGCGCGGGCGGGCGCGCTGAGCGACAGGTGGGCGATCATCACGGCCAGCGCATCGGGGCCGTTGCCGAAGCGCGCCAGCAGTGCGCCGCGGCCCGGAATGCGGCTGGGTAGTGGGTAGTCCAGCACACTGGTGGGCTCGAGACGACTGATCAGACCGTTCGCGGAATGGGCGAGACGGGCCATCGGGCGATTGGGCTGGTGGCTCCAGAACGGCATGCCCGCCGCTTCGGCAAGGTAGCGCGTCTGGTTGAGAAAGCCCGATCGCAGGCTGCCGGCATCGGCTTCCTGAAGTCCGATCACGTCGAACTGGGGCAGTACCTCGGCGAGGCGGTCCAGGTTGTCCAGCTTGCTGCGGCCAGGCAGCACCGCGTTGATGCTGCGCGTGAGGTATTCGCTGTATCGCTGCACGCTGGCGCCAGCCAGGATGTTGCAGCTCAGCAGGCGCAGGCGGCGCTCGGCTTGATGGGGTTCGGCGCGATTCATCGAACGGAAAGGGTAGCTGCAAAAGGCGACAGCTGCCACCACGAAGCCTCCCCCTTGGTGAAATTACAGAGGGGTACCCCTTGACGAACCGCGCGACAGGTTTGAGCGAAAGCGATGGTCCGCTCCAAGTGCGAATCATCGGCGAAGGATGACAAAAACCTCAGACAAAAAAGCCGCGTCTGCCGACTTACGTCCCTTCATGCGAATGCTAGGCTGAAAAACTCTATCGGGATTGCGGTTAGCGGAGGAATGCCATTGGGTGAGCCGGCAACGATGTTGGAGCCGTTCACCCCGAGCGCCGGTCTATTGGCACGGTGGAGGGTGCTGAAACGCCTGCTTGCCGCAGGCAGGCCTGCGTTGATTACGTACGTCATCGCCATGCTCATCGCAGGCGTCGCTCCGGACAAGCATCGTTACCCCGAATGGTCGACGGCGGCCATGGCTGTAGCCATGGTGCTCATGACGTTGACCTACGTGTTCGGGCTGCGCGCACTGCGCGTGTGGCTGACGCGGGTCAATATGCGCAGCAGCTATGTATCGCTGTGGTGGTCCTACCTGGCCACCACGCTGCTATTCCAGCAACCGCTATGGCTGATCTGTATGAGATTCGGACTCATCGGCAGCAGCAACGCCCTGGATAACGCTTATTTCACGCTGGTGACCTTCCTCACCATCGGTTATGGCGATTTCGTCCCGCACAGCGGCGATGGTCGCATCTTTGCCATGGTGGTCGGCCTTCTGGGTGCGGCGCATAACATTTGCTTCGTTGCTTACTTGCTGAGTTTGAATCAGCCAAAGGCAGCGTGAGGCCAGAGCGGTTGCCAGACGGGCCGAGCGCGATCGGTTGGCGCGGTCTTGAATCCGTAGTTCCGCTGATTGTTCGCTAATCGTTTCAAAAGAAAACTCCGGGAACGGGCACGTGCGCGGATTGGCAAGGCACACGATCAACCCAAGGAACGAAAATCGAGTAGCACCTATGCATAGAGCCGTATCGAGTGCCCGTTTCGGGTGGAGGCCAGCGTCAGCGGCGCTGTCCGCATCTTTGTTGCCAGGTTGCGCGAGGGCGCCATCGCTGTCGGTGGTTGGAGCGTATTTCCCTGGATGGCTGTTCTGCATGGCAGGGGCGCTCATTCTGACGCTCATCGTGCGCGGGCTGCTGGCCCATGTGAAAGAAGAGCAGGCACTGGGGCCATCTGTGGTCGTGAACTCCCTGATGTACGTGATGTTCTCGCTGCTGCTCTGGTTGATTTTCTTCTAGCTTCAAATTCAGGAACGCGCTCATGGCAGGTATGCCGGACAAGATGAAGGACAGAAAGTGGCCGGCACTCATCCTCGGCCTTGTGACGTTGGTGCTGGGTCTCTATGTGTTCTGGCGTCTGGACACGGCGCCTCGCACCGACGACGCCTATGCGTCCGCCGATACGATCGAGGTGGCCCCCGAAGTTAGCGGTCGTATCGTCGAACTGGCCGTCAAGGACAACCAGTTCGTCAGGAAGGGCGATCTGCTCTTTCGCATCGATCCTCGTCCCTTTGAGGATGAACTGGCCAAAGCCAAGGCGTCGCTGGTTGCGTTGGACAGGCAGATCGAGCTGACCCAGCGTGCCGTGACGGCGCAGCAATACGGCGCAGATTCCGCACACGCTACCGTGGAGAGCGCGCGCGCTGCGGCAACGAAGGCGACGGAAACGTTACGGCGAACTGAGCCGCTGCTCGAACCCGGCTATGTATCGGCCGAGGATGTGGATCGTGCTCGAGCGACGCAGCGCGCGGCAGAGGCCGACCTGATAGCGGCTCGGCTGCAGGCGCAACAGGCCAGCGCCGCGGTGACCGGTGTCGACGCCTTGGTGGCGCAACGTGACGTCATCCGGGCGGAAATGGCTTTGGCGCAGCTCCATCTGGAGATGAGTACGGTGCACGCACCGTTCGATGGCCGGGTGGTATCGCTCAGCACTACCGTCGGTCAGTTCGCCTCGGCACTCAAGCCGGTGTTCACCCTCATTGATACGGAACATTGGTATGTGGTGGCCAACTTCCGTGAAACGGAACTGCGGGATATCCGCCCGGGGATACCGGCGACGCTGTATCTGATGGCGGATACCTCCAAGCGCTTCCATGGTGTCGTCGACTCCATCGGATACGGCGTGCTGCCAGACGACGGCGGACTGGTGGTCGGTGGGCTGCCGCGGGTGCAGCGATCGATCAACTGGGTGCGGGTCGCGCAGCGCTTCCCGGTCAAGATTCGAGTGGACCATCCCGATCCTGAACTATTTCGCGTGGGTGCTTCGGCCGTGGCCGTGCTGAGCCGTGAAGGCGGCCAAGGCAAGGCGCAGCCTGTACATGGACGGCCGTAATGGATGTCGGCAACTCGTCCCCTTATGGCGCAGAGGGGCTGTGGCGATTCTTTCGCTCGGAGCTGGCGGACTATCCCGGAAGAATGTCGTGGGCTTTACGGATACTTGTCACCAGTCTTGTCGTCGTGGTGCTGTCCATGACGTTCGAGGTGCCGGTCATCACTATTTCGGTAGCGGTGATTGTCTATTCGGGGCTTCAATCGAATGCGACGGTGACCCGGCTGATCTGCCTGGTTTTCCTCGTGGGGACGCTGCTGGAAGTCGGTACGCTCCTGCTGGTGCTGAAGTTCACGTACGACTATCCGCTGGCCCGCATCGTTGTATCCAGCCTCATCTTTCTCGTGTGCATGTATCTGGCGCGCGTGCACAAGGCGGGGATCTTCTTCTTTGCCATCGGCGCGGTGCTCATCTATGGGCAGACGACCATAGACACGCTCGATTTTCCCGAGCTGGCGTTGCGTTTCATGCTCTGGATGGTAGTGGTCTGCACCTATCCGGTGGCCGTGCTGTGGGTCATCAACCTGCACTTCTTTCCACTTGAAGAGCCCTTGTCTCAATTGCGTCGAGAGGTCCATCGGCAACTGTCGGAAGTATCCGCGTGCCTGGAACGCTTCGAGGTCCATGGGAATGCCAACCACGATCCTGTAGACGCACGCCATGAGGGCAGCGCTCCGGCATTACGGAAGCTTCATACGCTGTCCTGCCTGCAGGACAAGAGTTACCGCGCGGCCAAGTCGTATTGGCTGGCCTGCATCGACGCAATGTCATATCTGGATGCCGTGGCCCGCAACTTGTCCTCGGTGACACGCGAGATATCCAGCGAAGAGCGATCGCTGTTGCAAAAATTGCGCGAGCAAGTGAAGACGCTGGATGTCTCCTTCTCCCGGCTCGAACCGTACCGGTCGGATTGGAGCACGTCACCTGCGGAAGCTGGGATTGCCGAGCAGCTTGGATTGGGCGGTTTTTGTCGGAGCCTGCAAGCTTTGGCCAGTGCCGATCCTGCCCAGGTCCCAGCGGCAGATGACAAGAAAGGCCGGATGCTTGCAGCGGATGCGTTCACCAACCCGGCTTATATCCGCTTTGCCCTCAAAGTCTTGTTGGCGAGCATGATCTGCTATGTGTTCTATCACGCCGTGCAATGGGACGGGATACACACCAGCATGATCACTTGTGCGATCGTCGCCAACCCGAATATGGGCGCGACGTCGGAGAAGCTGATCCTGCGTTTCGGTGGCGCCATGCTGGGCGGCCTGCTCGCTTTCCTGTTTACCGTGTTCCTGTTGCCCCATGTGGACGGGATCGTGGGCCTCCTGCTGATGATTGCGCCGGTGTACTTCCTGGGTGCATGGATTGCAGTGGGATCGGCACGCACGGCGTACATTGGCGTCCAGATGGTGGCGACGTTCAGCCTTGCTTTCCTTGAACACTTTGGTCCATCCATTGATCTGGTGGAGGTCCGCGATCGCACGATCGGCATTCTGGTCGGGACTCTGGTGTCCGCTGTTGTGTACACCGTGATCTGGCCGGAGAGCGAGGCAGGCAGTCTGCGTGTAAAGCTGGCCGATCTTATGCGCGAACTCGGCCGGTTGATCGCGGCGCCGGTGCAGCGCAGCGATAAGGCGCAGCGGGACTACCTACAGCAACGCATGTCCTGTTGTATGGCGACGAGCGCATGCGAGGAGATACGCCGCCGGGTCTCGCTGGAGGGCAATCTGCGTGGCGGCGATCGGCAGATGCTGCTGGAACGCAGTGGCTTGGTGCTGCAGCAGAGTGTTCGCATCCTCAAGGATTGGGATGCCATGCGAGATAGCCTGCTTGTTGCGCAAGAACACCTCCAGCCCTGCGATGAACTCGATACATGGCGTCAGACGGTCGAAGCGCGGATGCAACGGTATGCCGACGCATGGTCGGCGTCGGGTGCCGCCGGCACATGGCCATCCCTTGACCTGACTGGGTGGGATAACGGTTCGCCATGCGTCGCGAAAGCGGCGACATTGGCGCAAGACATCGAAGGACTTCCGGGTTGGGACGCGTCCGGCGCGGTGCCTGCGACCACACCTGTCCAACAGGCATGAGTGTTATGGCATCTGAGAAAACAGCATTCGGACTCTCGTTTCTTTTCTGCCTCCTGGCTTGTGTGCCGGGTTGCGCGCTGATTCACAACGACACGCCATCACACGCGCAGATTGCCCCTGAGCAGATCAGGCTGGCCGACGACATCCATCTGGCGCGCGACGGCTGGCCCGATGCGCAATGGTGGACGCGCTACGGCGATCCACAACTCAATGCGCTTGTCGAACGCGCGCTGTCGGGCTCACCCAGCATCGCCATGGCAAAGGCGCGTGTTGCGCAGGCCAGGTCACAAACAGAGCTGCTCGACGCCGGATCCAATCTGCAGGTCACGGCTATGGGAGTGCTCAACCGCGAGAAGGCCTCGGCCAACGGCTTTCTCGGACCCTATGCGCTCAATATGCCGCTGCTGGGCATCACCGGGCCCTGGTATACGGAAGGGACCGTCGGTCTGTTCGGTGACCTGAAGATCGACATATGGGGGACGCATCGCTCGGCGGTAAAGAGTGCCATCGGCGCACAGAACGCCCGCCTGGCCGAAGTCGCCGAAGTGGAGCTGACTCTCTCCAGTGGCGTGGCGCAGCTCTACTACAGCATGCAGACCGGCTACCAGATGCTGGATCTGCTGCAGCAGGCAAAGTCTGTACTGGATTACGCCGTGCAGGCGCATCAGGGGAAGGCAGCGCAGGGGCTGGAAGCGCGGGTGCCATGGCACGGTGCGCGTGGTCAGTTGCTGGCTGTCGAACGCCAGATCGCCGCCACCCAGGGGCAGCTCAGGGAAACGCGCGAGGCCATCCGTGCGCTAGTCGGTGCAGGGCCCGACGACTTGCTGGAGCTCACACCCGCGCCGTTGCCAAATATCGGGGTCGGCGTGCCGGCCACACTGTCCTATGAGCTTTTGGCCCGGCGCCCCGATCTGCAAGCCATGCGTTGGTACGTGCAGGGGTCACTGGATCAGGTCGATGCGGCACGGGCTGCCTTCTATCCGAGTTTCGACATCAAGGCGTTCTATGCGCTGGATGCCATCCATCTGGACAGCCTGTTCAAGCGCTCCAGCCAGCAGATCAACCTGCTGCCGGGGTTGTACCTGCCCATCTTCGATGGCGGGCGCCTTAACGCCAACCTGCACAATGCGCGCTCGGCCAGCGACATGCTTATCGAGCAGTACAACCAATCAGTGCTGGACGCGGTGCGCGACGTGGCGGTGAGTGGCAGTCGCGTGCAGTCGCTGGAAGAGGAACGCAAGCTGCAAGTCGAAAAGGTCGAGGCGGCGCGCTTTGCACAGGCTTCTGCCGACGCCTTGCACCAGCGTGGTCTTGGCAGCCGACTCGCGGCGATGGAATCGCGACTGCCGGTCATTTCGGAGCAGACCGCCTTATTGCTTGTTGACGGACAGCGTCTCCATCAGGAGATCGCTCTCACCAAGGCACTCGGCGGTGGCTACCAACAGGAGTCGGCAAAGGTCTCTGCCGGCGGCGGGCGACAGGAAGCGTCGCGCTGAAGAGAGACGAGGCGCGCAGCCGATGGTCGCGCGTGCCATGAAAGCATGCTCCCGGTCGTACGGCGTGTAACGAACCGGGAGCGTGAAGCGGGCTTTCTTACTTGCCTGTGGCCAATTCGCGCTTGACCAGCCACTGGGTGACGGCCGACAGCTCGTCCAGCGTCGTCACGTTGGCGGTGCGGTATTTGCCGTTGACGATGATGGTCGGGGTGCCATCCACCTGCCAGGCCTGCACCAGCGCCATGTCCTTGCGGATCTGCTGGGTCACCTCATCGGAGGCGGCGATGCGCAGGAAGTCCTCGCGCTTCACGCCGTGCATGGCGTAGAAGTCGGCGAGTTCATCCAGCGTAGAGATCGGGTAGTGGTCTTCGAACTTGGCCTTGAACAGGGCCAGGTGCGTCTGGTCGACCACGCCCAGCTTCTGCGCGGCGTAGAACGCGCGGGCAAACGGCACCCACTGATCGTTGAACGCGGCAGGCAGCAGCCTGAACGTCACACCCGGCGGCAGCTGCTTGCGCATCTGTTCGGCGATGGGCGCGAAGTGCGCGCAGTGGATGCAGCCATACGAGAACACTTCGACCACTTCCACCTTGCCTTCGTTGCTGGCGCGGTGGGCTGGGGCCGGCAGTGTCACGTACTCGTTGCCGTTGGTGTAGGGCGCAGCGTCGTTGGATCCGGTGGCCGTGCACGCGCTGGCAAGCAGCAGGCCGAAGGCGAGGCTGAGCACGCGCAGGGAGGCAAAACGCTTGAACATGGGGCGGTACTCGTGAATGGCGGTCGAGTGAGTGTCGTCAGCGCGGCTTACTTGCCGGCCGCTTCCTTGGACACCAGCCACAGGGCGAGTTCAATGGCCTGGTCGTAACCGCCCGCCGAGCGGGCAGTGAAGCGGTACTTGCCATCGACCACGATGGTCGGCGTCTCTTCCACGCCGTAGGCCTTCATCAGGTCGTCCGCGCGCTTGACCTTGGTGTTGATGGCGAACGAGTTGGCGACGGCCACGAATTCCTTCGGATCGGCGCCGAACTTGGCGTAGACCTTGGCGGCGTCATCCAGGGTAGGCAGCGCGGAAGCCGGCTTGAGCGCGGACTCCGACTTCATGGCGCTCAGTTCCTTGGTGGTCCACACGGCGTCGTACATGGCGTCGTTGGCCTTGTCCGCCACGCCCAGCACCTGCGCAGCAAGGAACGCGCGCTGCAGCATCGGCCAGTTTTCCTGCGGCATGAACGAAGCCGGCAGGTACGCCACGGTGGCGTTGGCCGGCAGCTTCTTCACCAGCTCGTTCATGGTGGGGTGAAAGGCGTTGCAGGCCGGGCAGCCGTACGAGAACACCTCGACCACTTCGATCTTGTCGGTGTTGCTGACCTTTGCCTGCGCCGGCTCGATGCGGAAGTACTGCTTGCCTTCCACCCACTTGCCATCGTCCACGAAAGGCGTGGCCGGCGCGGCAGGCGCAGCCGGAGCCTGTGCCGTGGTGCTGGCGGGGGCCGGAGCGGCGGTGCTCGTGGTGGCCGGAGCAGCGGCGGTGGAAGCGGCCGGTGGCTGCGCGGCTGGCGCGGTGGCGGCAGGGGCCGGTTGCGGCGCCTGGCTGGCGTTGTCGTTGTTGTTGCTGCAGGCGGCAAGCGCGAGCAGGGCGATACACAGGAACGACAGACGCTTCAGCATGGTGATCCTCGATGCTTTCTTTTACTGGGCTTGGAGCAGACACGCCGACCAACGGCCGGCGCGTCTAAGGCGTTTACTTGGCGGCGGAAACGCCTGCGCCTTCGGCGGCGTGCAGGCCTTCGACATAGCTGGCGACGGCGGCGATGTCCTTCTCGTCCAGCTTTTTGGCAATGCCCGGCATGATCTGCGAGTGGGCATCTGCGCCCCAGACCGTGCCGTCATGCCAGGCCTTCAGCGTGGCCTCGATGTACTGGGCATGCTGACTGGTGAGCTGCGGGTACATCGCGCCCGGGTTGCCGCGGCCGTCGATGCTGTGGCACGCCATGCAGGCCGGCACACCCTTGCTGGTGTCGCCCTGGCGATAGAGCTGTTCGCCGCGCTCGACCAGTGCCTGGTCGGCTACGCCCGGCAGCGATGACTTGCTGGCGAAGTAGGCGCCGATGTCATGCATGTCCTGCTCGGACAGCGGCGTGGCCATGCCCATCATGATCGGGTTCTGGCGCTTGCCGGACTTGAAGTTGGTGAGCTGGCGGGCGATGTACGCCTCGCTCTGGCCGGCGAGCTTGGGGTACTGCGGATCGGTGGAGTTGCCATCCATGCCATGGCAGGCGCCGCAGGCGGCGGCCTTGCCCTGGCCGGCGGTGGCGTCGCCAGGCTTCACGGCGGCCGTGGCTTCGGCCGGTTTGGCCTCCGTTTCGGCAGGTGCGGTGGCAGCGGCGGCGGGCTTGGCAGCGGTGGCCGCCGGGGCGGGGGCCTTGGCTTCCTGGGCGAGGACCGCTCCGGAAGACAGTGCGAAGACGAGGACTACGGCATAACGAACGACAGCGGACCGGAAACCGGCAGGCCGAAAACTCATACACTTGTCTCCCGAAAAACTGCTGTGGCTGCACGGTGCGCGCTGGCCAGCACGTCCGCAACTGGCAGAAACTCCCGGATTATCTCTGCGCCACCTTAGCCGGTCAAACCATGCCCAATCCATTGCAAGGTGCCCAGTTCGTACTGGCCGCCCATCGAATTTCTCAGCTTCCGAGCGACCACGGCGCGGAAGTGGCGTTCGCCGGCCGCTCCAATGCCGGCAAGTCCAGTGCGCTCAATACCTTGACCGCGCATCGCGGCCTCGCGCGCACCTCCAAAACGCCCGGTCGAACCCAGCAGATGGTGGCCTTTTCGCTGCCTCCGCTGATCCAGGGAGAAGGCCAGCCGCCGTTGCAGGCGCGACTAATTGACCTACCCGGCTATGGCTATGCCAAGGTGCCTGAGGCATTGCGTGAGCACTGGAAGCTGGAGATCGACGCCTACCTGCACCAGCGCCGCAGTCTGCGCGGCGTGGTGCTGATCGCCGATATTCGCCATCCGCTCAAGGACTTCGACCGGATGATGCTGGAGTTTTGCTTCGCCACGCACCTGCCCTGCCACGTGCTGCTGACCAAGGCGGACAAATTGTCGCGGAACCAGGCGGCGCAGTCGCTGGCGGCGCTGCGCAAGGAGCTGGCGGCCAGCGGCACGCAGGCGACCGCGCAGGTGTTCTCCTCGCAGGCGCCGACCGGTGTGGAGGAGGCGCGGGACATGGTGATGACCCTGCTCAACACGCCGCGAGAGTAAGCGTCGCCGCGGAGGGGTTCCTGGAGTCCCGGGTAGCGCGGTCATCACGTCTTCGAACTCCTGGATGACCGGCTGCGAGCGGATCATCCAGGATCGATGCCCTTGCCCGGCGCTACGCCGATGCCAAAGGCATGCGGCGGGGTATCAGGGAATGAGCACGGCGCGGCCGACGATCTTGCCGGCCTTCAGTTGCGCATACACGTCTACTGCCTGATCGAGCGGGAACTCGGTGGTCTCTGCGCGAATGCGCCCGTCGCGTGCCAGCGCAATCACCTCCATCAGTTCGGCGCGTCCGCCCCAGTAGGGCGTGCAGAGCTCGCAGCCGTACGGGACGCTGCCCGCATGGAAGTCGTCATGGCCGCCGCCCAGGCCGACGATGGTCCAGCGACTATCGCGCCCGAGCACGCGCGCACCCAGGTCGTAGGTGGGTTGGATGCCGACACAATCGAGCACCAGCACGGCACCGCGCGGACCCACGATGTCGCGGATGGCGACGGTGGCCGCTTCGATGTCGCGCGTGTTCACCACGTGATCCGCGCCGCGTTGCCGGGCCTGGGCGAGCTTCGCGTCGTCGACATCGCCCGCGATGATTTGGGCACCGGAAAGCAGACGCAGCAGTTGCACCGCCATGTGGCCGAGTCCGCCAACGCCGAGCACCACCACGGTCGTGTCGCCGGTGAGTATGGGCAGGGCCCGCTTGATCGCGTGGTAAGGCGTGAGGGCGGCGTCACTGAGGGGCGCCGCGTGTCGCGGGTCGAGTGAACCCAGCGGTACCAGCAGGCGCGCGGCAGGCACCAGCATGTATTCCGCCATGCCGCCATCGAAGCCAAGGCCGCCACCAGCAGCACCGATGCTCTGGGCGTTCTCGCAGTAGTTCTCCATCGACAGTTGGCATGCGTGGCAGTGGCCGCACCCCCACGGGCCGTAGACCGCGACCGCGTCGCCCTCCTTGAAACCGGTGACGCCCTCGCCGAGTTCGGCCACCCAGCCGGCGTTCTCGTGACCGAGCGTGAAGGCGGTCTTGAAACCCAGATCCGCCTCCATCACGTGCAGGTCGGAGTGGCACACGCCGGCACCGCCAATCTTGATCAAGACCTGCCCCGGTCCAGGCGTGGGCCGGGGGACGTCCTCGATGGAAACCGGTTTGCCGAAACCGTTGAAACGTACTGCTTTCATGGGGATTCCTTGTGCAAGCGTGGTGCCACCATGGCACCGCGGCAGGTTATCCCCGGCAGAAAGGCGAGACTGGCCCGGCACCGGCCATGCGCGCGCCGCTTAGCGTCCCTTGATCGCACCCATGAAGATGGCGCAGAGCGCCTCCATGCCGACGCGATCCTCATCGTCGAAGCGGGCAACGGACGGGCTGTCCACGTCCCACACGCCAAACAGGCTGCCATCCGCGCGAATCAGCGGTACGACAATCTCGGACTGCGATGCGGCGTCGCAGGCAATGTGGCCGTCGAATGCATGGACATCACGTACCACCTGCGTCTGACGCGTCTGCGCGGCAGTGCCGCACACGCCGCGGCCGAGGGCGATGCGGATGCAGGCCGGCTTGCCCTGGAACGGGCCTACGACGAGCTCCGTGCCGTCGTAGAGATAGAACCCACACCAGTTGAGGTCGGGCAGGCTGTGGTAGATCAGCGCCGAGAAATTCGCTGCGTTGGCGATGATGTCCGGCTCACCTTCCATCAGGCCGCGGGCCTGCTGGCACAGGTCGTCGTAGTGTTCGCGCTTGCTGGCGTAAGCCTGCGTTTTCACTTCATGCATGGAGTGGGATCCTCTGACGTTGCCCGGCGGCGTCGGCGGGGATAGCCCGAAGGCGCGAGCGGGCGACCATAAAGGCCGTATTATGCGCCTGCGTGGCGCTGCCGGCACGGAAACGACGGAGCGCCGTCATCAGGGGAAGGCTCATGTCGACACTGTTCATTGCAGGCACCGACACCGGCGTGGGAAAGACCCACGCCACGTGCACCTTGCTGCATTGCCTGCGCGCGCGCGGCATCCACGCCTGCGGCATGAAGCCAGTGGCCAGCGGTTGCGTGGAGACGCCGGAAGGTTTGCGCAATGACGACGCGCTGGCCCTGCAGGCAGCGAGCGCCGCCCCCATGCCGTATGAGTGGATCAATCCCGTCGCCCTGCGTGAGCCGTTGTCGCCGCACTTGGCGGCGGCGCACGAAGGCGTGGAGATCCGGCTCGCGCCTCTCTATGAAGCGTTCGAGCGTCTGCGCGGCATGAACGACGCCGTGCTGGTCGAAGGCGTGGGTGGTTGGCTGGTGCCGTTGTCGCGCAGCCTGCTGGCGTCGGACATGGCGCGCCAATGGCAATTGCCGGTGGTGCTGGTGGTGGGCCTGCGCCTGGGTTGCATCAATCATGCACTGCTGTCGGCGCGCGCTATCGCCACCGACGGTTGCCGATTGGTGGGCTGGATCGGCAATCAGATTGATCCAGCCATGGAGGCGGTGGAGGAGAACATCGAAACCCTGCGCCATCACTTGCCGGCGCCCTGCTTGGGCATTCTTCCGTACGGCATGGCGCCGCACGAAGCCGCGGCGAAGCTCGATCTCACCCTGCTCTTGGAATGACATTCACGTCGCGCGTGATGGGATACGCGCGTGGACACGGCGGAGGGCACCCATGGCGATGCGCAGTCACTACTACCTTTCCATTGCCGATCTCGCGCATGCGCGCGGGCCGGTGGCGGTGTTGAGCTACGACGGCGCGGGTCCGAACGACCTGGCTGCCGCGGTGCAAAACGCCATGCGCACGACCGACCTGTTCGAGCGCTGGCGTGCCATGCAGGAAGAGCCCGATGACGTCGACCCGTCGCTGGGGCTGGTCGATCCGCAGGCCAGTGCGAGTGCGCGGGTCAGTGACCTGCGGACCGACATGGACCTGATCACCGATCTGCCAATGAGCATCGTACGGCACCGCCTCGACCTGTTGATCGGCCATAGCTGGCAACTGCGCGACATGCGCAAGGCCTGAGGCGCCGGCCCTTGCGGGGCCGCGCCTTGCGCGTAGCCCCGGGGCTCCATGCTGCAACTGCGCAATGGGCTTGCCGGTGGGTACTTGGTACTTCCAGCCCTTGGCACCCGAGCCGGGCTGTGGTTAGTCTCGGGATCCGTTTTAACGCTCCCATGGGGAATCCCGATGCTCCGACTCCGCACCCTCGTCATCGCCACATCCATCGCACTCGCCGCCTGCTCGCAGCAGTCGAACGAGCAGGCTCCGCAGCAGCCGGCGCCCGCCAGCACCGCGCCGGCCAAGGCATCCACCGCCGCTGCTGCGCCGGAAGTCAGCGCCGTCAATCCGTTCCTCCAGCCGAGCACGCTGCCGTTCCAGGCGCCGCCGTTCGACAAGATCAAGGACGGTGACTACCAGCCGGCGTTCGAGGAGGGCATGAAGCAGCACCTGGCGGAGATCCAGAAGATCGCCGACAACCCGGATGCGCCGACCTTCGAAAACACCTTCATCCCGATGGAGAAGTCCGGCCAGATGATGGCGCGCGTGATGCAGGCGTTCAACGCCGTGAGCAGCGCCAACACCGACGACACCCTGCAGAAGGTGCAGGAAGATGAGGCGCCCAAGCTCGCTGAGCACCAGGACGCCATCGTCATGAACGACAAGCTGTTCAAGCGCATCGAGACGGTCTACAACCAGCGCGATACGCTCAAGCTCGATCCGGAATCCAAGCGTCTGGTCGAGGTGACCTACAAGAACTTCGTGCGTGGCGGCGCCAAGCTGTCCGACGCCGACAAGGCGAAGCTCAAGGACCTCAACAAGGAAGAGTCCTCGCTGAGCACGCAGTTCACCAACAAGCTGCTCGCTGCCACCAAGGCCGGTGCCCTGGTGGTGGATGACAAGGCCAAGCTCGACGGCATGTCCGACGGCGACATCGCCGCGGCCGCCGAAGCCGCCAAGGCCCGCAAGCTCGATGGCAAGTGGGCGGTCACGCTGCAGAACACGACGCAGCAGCCGGCGCTGGAAAGCCTGAATGATCGTGCCACGCGCGAGCAGTTGTTCAAGAACTCGTGGGATCGCGCCGAGCACGGCGACGCCAACGACACGCGTGAGCTGATCTCCCGCATCGCGCAGATCCGCGCCGAGCAGGCCAAGCTGCTGGGTTATCCGAACTACGCCGCGTGGAAGCTGGAAGACCAGATGGCCAAGACGCCGGAAGCGGCGATCGGCTTCATGGACAAGCTGGCTCCTGCCGCCACCGCGCGCGCCGAGCGCGAGGCCAAGGACATTCAGGATGTGATCGACCAGCAGAAGGGCGGCTTCAAGGTCGAGGCATGGGACTGGGAGCATTACTCCGAGCAGGTCCGCAAGGCCAAGTACGATCTCGACGAATCGCAGGTCAAGCCGTACTTCGAGCTGGACAACGTGCTGCAGAACGGCGTGTTCTACGCTGCCAACCAGCTCTATGGCCTGACCTTCAAGGAGCGCAAGGACATCCCCACCTGGCAGCCTGACGTGCGTGTGTTCGAAGTGTTCGACAAGGACGGCAGCTCGCTGGCGCTGTTTTATTGCGACTACTTCAAGCGCGACAACAAGCAGGGCGGCGCGTGGATGAGCAACCTGGTCGACCAGTCCAAGCTCATGGGCACCAAGCCCGTGATCTTCAACGTCGCCAACTTCACCAAGCCTGCGCCGGGCCAGCCGGCCCTGCTGTCGTTCGACGACGTGATCACCATGTTCCACGAGTTCGGCCATGGCCTGCACGGCATCTTCGCCAACTCCCAGTACCCGAGCCTGTCGGGCACCGCGACGGCGCGCGACTTCGTGGAATTCCCGTCGCAGTTCAACGAGCACTGGGCAACCGACCCGAAGATCTTCGCCAACTACGCGAAGAACTATCAGACCGGCGAGCCGATGCCCGCGGAACTGGTCGCGAAGATCAAGAAGGCCAAGACCTTCAACAAGGGCTACGACATGACCGAGCTGGTCGGTGCCGCGCTGCTCGACATGAGCTGGCACAGCCTGTCGGCCGACGCGCCGAAGCAGGATCCGGACAAGTTCGAGATGGAGGCGCTCACCAAGGCCAAGATCAACCTGAGCTACGTGCCGCCGCGTTACCGTTCCAGCTACTTCCTGCACATCTGGGGCAATGGCTACGCCGCCGGCTACTACGCCTACCTGTGGACGGAAATGCTGGCCGATGACGCTTTCCAGGGCTTTGTCGACAAGGGCGGCATGACCCGTGCGAACGGCGATCGTTTCCGCGAAATGATCCTTTCCCAGGGCAATACGCAGGATCTCGGCACGCTCTACAAGAACTGGCGCGGCAAGGATCCGAGCATCGAGCCGATGCTGCTGAACCGTGGTCTGAAGGAAGCGCCGCAGAAGAAGTAATGCCCGCGGTGTGTTGATGAAGGAAAGGGCCGGTCATGCCGGCCCTTTTTTTTGCGAACGATGTAGAGGGGCGATGTCGTCAGGGGTGCGTCGACTTACTGCCCCAGATGCAGTTCCTTGTCGAAGGCATCGTTGACGTCGCAGTACTTGGCGTGTGCCGTGGTCGAGCGTTTCGCCCGGAAATAGAACTCCGGCCAGCCGGGCACGAAATCCTTGTTGTGCACCAGCTCGTAATAGTCGAAATGCACGGTGGCGGCGTCGGCGTAGCTCTCTCCGAAATCACGGTCAGCGACGATGAGCAGGGCAGGGCGGCCATCGCCGGCCGAGAGCAGGCGGAAGTCGTGCAGCACGCAGTCTGCTCCACCATGGATGGTCACGCCGTATTGCTCCTTCTCCTCTCCCTTCTGCTTCTCGAAGACAGGCAGGAGCGACCAGGCTTCCTTGCCGTTGTCGCCCTTGTCGCGCATGTAGAAGGTCGCAAGGGTGAAGCCGTGGGCATTGTAGTTTTCGCGCGAAGCAAGCACGACCGTGACATCGTGACCTTGCAGTCGCAGCTCGTTGGGGCCGTTGACGAGGTGGACGGCTTTGTAGCCGGCCAGCTCATCGGCGTGCGCGATCGGTAAGCCAACGCCCACCGCCATCCATAGGGCCATCTGGCCGAGCATGCTCCGGATGTTGCGCAGGGTCTTGACCTCACTCGCCGCAGCCAACGTCGGCCGCGCCCATGTGGTCGAAGCCGATCAGCGTGACGGCGGTTTCTCCCTGCGTAGGGAATTGCACATCGGTATCCATGATGTTCCCGGGCCACGCATGTGCCTTCTGCTCCGCGACGGTCAGTTGGCTGGCGGCGGCACGAGGCAGCTTGAACGCCTGACGAACCTGCGCCTCGCTCCACGTGCCCTTCAGCGTGATGCTGACGGCCTGCAGGTTGCCGTGCTCCCAGCTGAGCTCGACGTGAGTGGCAAGTGGATGCACGGCCGTGGCGAGGCCGTCGGGGAATGCAGGACCCTCGTAGTACGTATCCGGCGTCTTGCAAATGTCGCCACGGTTCCGGTAGCCCTTCAATGCGCAATTGAAGCGGGAGTCACGATGGCTGAGCGTCTTCTCCATGGTGCAGCCGAAATCCGCGGGGGACATGCGCGGCCACGAGAGGACGTCGATGCGTGGCGCCGCAAGCGCGGCACCACGGGCTGTCTGTGCAGCGCCCACAGGGGATGTGGCCAGCAGCAGGATGGCGATCCATGTCTTCACGATCTTCCCTGACACGTTGATTGAGGGCGCTATGGTAGGGAAGTTATGGGCACGGCGATATCAGCCGCCGGATTTGCCGTGAGTATCCAGCCATGGCGCGAGGGACACGAACCAGATGTTGTCACCGCCGTTGTCCCATGACTGCATGCGAGTCATGTCCTGTTGCGCTTGCTCCGGGGTGCGCGGGTAGTGCACCGGCAAGGACCGCGTGCTGCTGAAGTACAGCGTGCGGCGGTCAGGACCCAGATGTGATCCCCAGGGTCCTTTCACGTTGATGTCCTTGCCGAGGTCTACCGGCTTGCTCCAGCCATCACCGTCGCGGAAGGCAATGTAGAGGCGATCTGGATCATCCTTGCTGCCAAAGTTGGCATCGAACACGATGAAGGATTCATCCGGCGCAACGGCCGGATCGAGCTTGTGCGCCGATGCATCACCCACCGTCACCGGTATGGGAGGCAGGTAAGTGCCGTTGCGGTACTGCGAGCGGAACAGGCGGAAGTCGTCATCTTCGCCGGGGCGCTGGAAATACACGCTGCCATCCGCCGCCACGGCGGGTGCATAGGTGCGCGAACTGCTGTTCACCGCATCGGGCAGTCGTACGGGCTGGCCCCAGCCGTCGCCTTTGCGGTCGACGCGCCATAGGTGACCACCGGAACCGGGCCGCACCTTGCCGTTTGCCATCACGGCGTCGAGTGCCTTGCCGCCTTCGTGATCCGGACGGTTCGAAGAGAAGATCAGAAAAGAACCATCTGGCGCCATCGCGGGATCGTGATCTAGCCATTGACCCGAGAACGGGGCCACCGTTGGCGTGCTCCAGACACCGTTCATGCGATGCGACACCATGATGGCCGCGTTGGGCCAATTGATGCGATCGAAGAAGACGGTGTCGCCGTCGGGCATGAACGCCGCGGAGTCTTCGTTGGCGGGCCCCGAAATCACGCCCGGTGCGAAGACCTGTGGCGTGGCCGACGGATCGGCATCGGCCTGCGCCATTCCCGCAAGGCCGGTCGTGCAACAGGCCGCCCACAGCCAACGAGCTACATGCTTCATGCCAGCGATCCCTCTGTCAGGAATGGAACGAACTGCACGTGCACCTCAAGAGCGGCGCCATTCTTGCGTCCGGACCCCTTTGCAGGGACGTGCTTGAAGTCATGCGACTCAGGCGCTTTGCGGCAAGGTGTGCATAACGGCTTGCGCGCTTAAGTTTCGCGCAGGGTGGCGACGCTTCGTATCGAGCCGATGGGGCGTCGTGACGCGGCAGTCGCCCGGCGGTGCTGTCATCGCATGCACCGCGAATCGCGCAAGAGCGCAGGCGAGGCTAACGATCGGTCTGGCGAATTGCGTACGCCGAACGGGCGGTGCCATGGGCAACCGCTGCTTCGATCGTAAATCGTTGGCCTCCATCCACAATGGAGGTATGGACGCCGCGACAATCGCTTCCCCGTGAACCACCTACTGGCGATGATTCTGCTCCAAGCGGGGCGGTGTGAAGCGCTGAAAGGCGCAAGCTGGGTGAGGAAATTGGCAGGTGTCTGGGCGCGATGGGAATCAGTCGCCCTGACGGGGATCCCGAGTAGATACGAGTCGCAGGAAGGCCTCGTGCTGGTAGCGGCTCATGCGCAGTTTCTGACCGGTATCCATGGTGACGACATGGTGACCGTTGAACCATGGATGGATGGCTTGCACCTTCCGAGTGTTGATGATGGCAGAGCGATGGACCCGCGCGAAGTGACGCGGATCGAGCCGCTCGGCCAGCGAAGTCATCGTCTCGCGCATTTCATGCACGCGGTCGGCCAGGTGCAGAAGGACGGTATTTCCGCTGGCCTTGATCCAGACGATGTCATCGACGTTCACGAAGGCGATGTGCTCGCCGACGCGCACGGGGAGTCGCTGCAAATAACGGTCACGCAGGTTCAGCGCGTCGAGCGCTTGCATGATCTGCGAGAGCGAGGGGTCGCCCTGCATGCCTCGCGTGGCAACGCGTCGCTTCACGCGAAGCAGGGTTTCGCCGAATCGTTCTCGGCTGAAGGGTTTCACCAGGTAGTCCACGGCGTTCGCCTCGAAGGCACGCACGGCGTACTGCTCGTAGGCAGTGACGAAAACCGTCGCAGGCATATGGGCGGCGCCGATCGTCGCCACCACGTCCATGCCGGTAATGGCGGGCATCTGGACGTCCAGGAAGACCAGGTCGGGAGAGTGATGGCGTATGGCGCGTACGGCTGCCTCGCCATCGCCGCATTCGTCGAGCAGTTCGATCTCGGGATCGGCCTTCAGCAGGCGAATGATCGCGCGGCGTGCGATCGGTTCGTCGTCCACGACGAGGGCGGTGATCGTCATGCGGCGGCCACTTCGGGCGCGTCGTCCGGTTCCTCGATGTCCCGGAACGGGAGCTGCAGGCGGCACACCACGCCATGCGGCCAGATCATCTCCAGCCGGACCTGCGCGGCGTCGCCGTAGAGCTCGCGCAGGCGCAGCGCGGTGTTCGACAGTCCGATGCCGTGTCCTGTTGCGGGCGATGAGCCGGCTTCCAGCGTACTGTTGCGGTTGCGCACGTCGATACAGAGGCTGTTGCCCTCGCGGCGAGTCTCTATCTCGATACAGTCCTCGCCGACACGCTCGCCGATGCCGTGGCGGATGGCGTTCTCCACGATGGGCTGCAGGATCAGGCTGGGCACCGCGCAATGGAGCGTGTCAGGACTTACGTAGATCCGTGTGGTCAGGCGATCTTTGAAGCGCGTGCGCTGGATGCCAAGGTAGAGGTCAAGCAGCACGAGTTCGCGGTGCAGGCTGATCTCCTGGCCATCGTAGTCTTCGAGGAAGGCGCGCAACAGGTCGCTCAGGCGCAGCAGCATGTCCTCGGCCGACAGCGTGTCTTCGTGGAGCAGGGTGGCGATGGCGTGCAAGGTGTTGAACAGGAAGTGCGGCTGCAGTTGCGACTTGAGTGCCTGCAGGCGTGATTGCGCGAGCTCGGCGGCGAGGCGGTTTGCTTCGAGTTCGCGGCGGGATTTCTCGTCATGGAAGGCCATGGCCTGTTGGATCGCGAACAACGTCCAATAGGTGAGCAGCCCCCTGCCGAAGTGCTGGCCGAGGAAGTACCACAGTTGCTGGGCGAAATCGCTGGGTTCGAACGCAGTGGAAACGAAGGCGCCGATCACCAGGCTCAGCATGGTTACGCCCAGGCTCAACGGCAATTGCATGCCTAGCCCGCGCAGGCGCACGGGCGCGCGGATGGGATACCTTGCCGCGAGGCGAAACACCCATGGCGCCAACGCGGCCCAGGTGTACCACTGGATCATGGACCAGCGGATGTAATCCCACGGCGACCACACCTGCGCGCGATCCACGATGTCGTGAAGCATTCCCTGTGCGGCGAATACACCGACGACGGCCGTCCACAGGCCAAGGTAGTGGGCCAGACCGATGTCCGTGTTGCCGAGGCGCACTTTCATCGCAGTGGGTCCGGATGAGTCGTTGCGCCCATCTTAGGCGCCGGCTTTCATCGAGGAAAGCAAAGTGTTCGGTCACTACGATTGATCACCGTGCCACGACGATTCGTCACGGATGGCTTTCGCGGAGGGAGTATCGCGACGTCCGATGGGGCTGTCCGCGAGTGGTCTCGCGCCCGGAGAGCATCCATGCACGCCTGCCATATCTTCTCTCGCCTTTTCATCGTCACTGTGCTGGGCGCCGCGCTCGCCACCTTGAGTGCATGTGCGACTGCCGGGCCGCAGGGGCCAGCTTCGTCGCGTCATCTGCGTATCGTCAACGCTACTTTCGATGACATGACCGCCCTGGCCTTCGCGCCCAGCGGAAGCGCTGACTACCGCAGTGTTGCACTCGCCCAAGCGCTGGCGGGCGGTCCTTCGTCGATCACCGTGGATGTTCCTTCCGGAGGTTGCCGCCGCGATGTTCGCGTGACGTTCCGTGGTGATCGCACGTTGCTGTATCCCGATCTGGATGTCTGTCGCAACGATGGCCTACGGCTGGTGGTAGGGAGTGCGCGACTGGGTCGTACGATGATGGTGAGGGACGATCAGCAGTCGCCAGGCTCCCCCTGACAGACGTGTGCACCGCACCAACGAAAACCCCCGCGATGTCGCGGGGGCGTTGGTGCGGTACGGGTGGTTCAGTACGCGAACTCGCGGAACACCGGATCCACGCTGCCGTTCCACGGGCCGTGGAACAACTCGAGCTTGCGCTCGGCCGGCGTCTGGTTGGCTTCCACGATCTCGATCAGCGGTTCGAGGAAGATGCTTTCGTCGGCGCCGCTGTTGTTGAGGCGCGCCCGGCGCTTCAGGCCGTGGGTGGCGATCTTCAGCGTCTCCGCGGCCAGTTCGCGCACGCTGTGCGAGCGGAACGGAAGCTTCAACGCCTGGCGCGGCACGCCATCGCGCAGGGCCTGGCGTTCCTCGTGGGTGAAATCCTTCACCAGGTCCCACGCGGCGGTCAGTGCGTCGTCGTCGTAGAGCAAGCCTACCCACAGCGCGGGCAGGGCGCACAGGCGGTTCCACGGGCCACCGTCCGCGCCGCGCATCTCCAGGTACTGCTTCAGGCGCACTTCCGGGAAGGCGGTGGTGAGGTGGTCGGCCCAGTCCTTCATGGTGGCGCGCACGCCCGGGACGGCGGGCAGGTTGCCGGCCATGAAGCGCTTGAAGTCCTGCCCGGACAGGTCGATGTAGTGGCCATTCTGGTAGCTGAAGTACATCGGCACGTCGAGCATGTAGTCGACGTAGCGCTCGTAGCCGAAGCTGTCTTCGAACACGAAGTCGAGCATGCCGGTGCGGTCGGGATCGGTGTCTTCCCATACGTGCGAACGGTATGACTGGTAGCCGTTTGGACGTCCATCCGTGAACGGAGAATCGGCGAACAGGGCGGTGGCGATGGGTTGGAGCGCCAGACTGGTGCGGAACTTGCGCACCATGTCCGCCTCGCTGTCGAAGTCCAGGTTCACCTGCACGGTGCAGGTGCGGGTCATCATGTCCAGGCCGAGGTTGCCGACCTTGGGCATGTACTCGCGCATGATCTTGTAGCGGCCCTTGGGCATCCACGGCATTTCTTCGCGGCGCCACTTGGGCTGGAAGCCCATCCCCAGGAAGCCCATGCCGAGACCCTCGGCGATGGAACGCACCTCGGTCAGGTGCGTATTGACCTCGCGACAGGTCTCGTGGATGGATTCCAGCGGCGCGCCGGAAAGCTCCAGCTGGCCGGCCGGCTCCAGTGTGATGGAGGCCTTGTCGCGCGACAGGGCGACCGGGTTGTCGCCTTCGCGGGCGATGTCCCAGCCATAGCGGGAGGCCAGTGTCTCGAGCAGCACGCGGATGCCGCGGTCGCCCTCGAAGGTGGGCGGTCGCAGGGTATCGGTAAGGAACCCGAACTTCTCGTGTTCGGTGCCGATGCGCCAGGCATCGCGCGGCTTTTCCCCTGCGGCCAGGTAATCGACGAGCTGCTGGCGGCTGTCGATGGGGGTGCTCTTCACGGCACTGGGGATGGACACAGGGGAAACTCCTTGAAGGGGTGCCCTCACTCTTGGGGGCGACGCATCCTAATTCAAAGTGCCGATTATCCGAACTTTTGAAGTTAGAGTGCCCTGATTGAGGACTTAGGGGACGCCTAGGAGGTCGCCGGGAAGTCGATGCGCATCCGGACGCCACGCCCGGATGACCCGTCGAGGATACTCAACTGTGCGCCATGCACACGTGACACTTCGTCCACGATGGCCAGGCCCAGACCGCAGCCGTCCGCCCCGCTGCTGGTGCTCCGCACGCTGCGATAGAAGCGCTCGCGCACCTTGTCGCGTTCCTCCAGGGGAATGCCCAGGCCGCTGTCGTCCACTTCCAGGAAGGGGCGCTCGTTCTCGGTGCCGCAGCGAATGGTGATGTTGCCGCCGGGGGGCGTATGGCGGATCGCGTTGTCTATCAGGTTGTTGAGCACTTCGTGCAGCAGCCAGTACACACCGGTGACCTGCACCGGCTGGGCGTCTGCACCCAGGTCAATGCCGTGGGCAATGGCTCGGTCGAGCGAGCTGTCGATGACCTCGCCGATCAAATGAGGCAGGTCGATCGCCGTGAAATGGCTGGCGCGGTGCGCGGACGGTTCGGCGCGGGCCAGGGTGAGCAATTGGTTGGCCGTGTGGGCCAGCCGATCCACGCCACCCTGCAGCAGGTCGATGCGCTCCTGCAGCGGGGTGCCTTCCGTCTCCCGGGCCAGCACTTCCAACTGTGCCTTCAATCCGGTCAGCGGCGTGCGCAACTGGTGCGCGGCGTTGGCCAGGAAATGCTGCTGCGACAACACCGAATCGCGCACGCGACCCAGCAGCGCGTTCAGCGACTCGACCACCGGCAGCACTTCCGCCGGTACCTCATCGGTCGGCAACTGGTTGAGCGCCACGGCGGGGCGGCCGGCGATCTGCCGGCTCAGGCGTTGCAGCGGGCGCAGCGCGATGCGGATGCCGATCAGCGCAATGATCAGCACCGCGGCCATCTGCAGGGTGTCGTTGATGAGGAAGGCTACGTCCAGGCGATGCACCGCGCGGTCGCGGCGGGCGGGGGTCTCCGCCACCGTGACCACCAGCGGGTCACCGGTCTCGCTGGTGCGGTAGCTGGCTAGGCGGAACGGATGGTCGTGGAAGCTGACGTTGGTGTAGCTGAAACCGTCCGCCGACTGTTTGTCCGGCGCGACCGGCAGCTCCGGCGTACCGGCGATGGTGGTGCCGTCGGGCAGGCTCACCCGGTAGTAGAAGTGCTCGTCCGGCATGGCCCGCAACGGCGCGGGAGGACGGGCGGGCAGGGCGACGTCAAGCTGTCCGTCGCCACGCGGATGGATGCGGGCGACGATGGCGAGCGCCGAGCGCGACAGCGAATGGTCAAACGCGTTGTGGATGGGGCTGACGATGACGTGGTGATCCACCGCCACGCCGGCCACCAGCAGCAGCAACAGCGGCGCGAGCAGATAGCTCAGCAGCCGCTTGTGGACGCTGGTGGGACGTCTGCGCTCAGCCATCGCCGTCTACCGTTTCAGATGTCCACCGTTTTGGATCACGCGTCTTCGAGGCGATACCCCAGACCACGGATACCGCGCACCGTGGCGGAGCTGCCCAGCTTGCTGCGCAGTCGCGAGACATGCACTTCGATCGCGTTGCCGGAGATGTCTTCGCTCCAGCCGGTAATGGCCTGAGTCAGGCGCTCCTTGCTCACTACGCGGCCGCTGTGGTGCGCAAGGCACTCCAGGATCGACCACTCGCGGCGGGTCAGTTCGAGCACCTCGCCCTTTTCGTTGAGCGCGCGGCGACCGGCCAGGTCGATGCGCAGGCCGCCAATCACGATCTCGTTGGCGGCTGCGGCCGTGGCGCGGCGGATCAGGGCGCGGCAGCGCGCGGCCAGTTCCGGCAGGGCAAACGGCTTGACCAGATAGTCGTCGGCACCCAGATCCAGCGCGTTGATGCGGTCGTCCAGCCCGTCGCGGGCGGTGACGATCAGCAGCGGCAACGAGCTGCCGCTGCGGCGCAGACGCTTCACCAGCGACAGGCCGTCTTCGCCAGGCAGGCCCAGGTCGACGATGGCCAGGTCGTAGTGCGTGTCCGTCAGGCGCGGTGCGACAGACTCGGCGTCGCCGACGGCGTCGACCACATAACCAGAACCGATCAGGCCACGGGAAATGGCGTCCGATACCAGGGAATCATCTTCGACGAGCAGAATGCGCATAAGGCACGTCATGGAAAGGGTGTCGGCATGCTAACAGGCACGCCTTTCAGTTCCCCGTCGCCGGAATCATCTGATTGAATAGTTAGCGCAAACAAAAAGCGCCCGCCGGGGGCGGGCGCTTCGAAGGAGCCGGCCAGGGGCTGGCGGGCTCAGTAGCGTGGCACGGTCGGGTCGATCTCGCGCGCCCAGGCGTCCATGCCGCCCTCGACATTGAAGACCTTGGTGAAGCCGTGCGCGGCGAACCGCTCGGCCACGCCGCGGCTGGACACGCCGTGGTGGCAGATGAAGGCGATCGGCGCGTCCTTCGGCAGGGCGGCCAGGGCTTCGTAGCCTTCCTCTTCCAGGATGCGGGCCTGCGCCAGCGGGGCGGCGGCGGCGCGGCCATGGGCCGGACGCACGTCCACCAGGGTGAGGTCGCCAGCGGCCAGGCGTTCCTTGAGCTGCTGCACGGTCAGCGAGCCGATCTCCTGCGCGCCCGGGAACTTCAGGCTCAGGCCTTCGCCCTGCACGGTGGACACCCAGTCGATCACGATGCCCTTGGCGCGTGCGGCGCTGCCCGGGTCGAAGTGGACTTCAATGCCGTTGGAGGTCACCACGATGTCGTGGTCGCTGCCCGGGGCGAGCTGAAAGCCAGCGCTGTGGTCCGGGCCGATCTCCAGGTGCAGGGCCAGGCCCTGGGCGTTCGCGGTGCCCTGGCGGATGGCCTCGGCGGCCTTGTCGGTGATGGTGATCTCAGGCGGCGTGCGATCCGGTGCCGCCGCGCCGAACAACTGGTGCAGCTCGCCCGAGGCGTACATCTGGCGAATGATGTCGGCGCCGCCGACCAGTTCGCCGCCCACGTACAGCTGCGGAATCGTCGGCCAGTCGCCGTAGGCCTTGATGCCCTCGCGGATTTCCGGGTCTTCCAGCACGTTGACCGTGTGGTACTCCGGCAGCAACTCATTGAGCGTGTTGGTAGCCGCCGCCGAGAAGCCGCACATCGGCTGTTGGCGGGTGCCCTTCATGAACAGCACCACGCGGTGGTTCTGCAGCAGGGATTCGATACGTTCGCGGGTGGCGCTGTCGAGGGACATGGGGCAGGAGACTCCGGCAAAGAGGGCATATTGTAACCCTCTGCATATGCCGGCGGTTTGAAGGGATGCAAGGGGTTGCGTGGGGCTGCCGCGCATCCCAAAAGCCCCGTCATTCCCGCCTTCGCGGGAATGACGGGGTGAAAACCGGGGCGGGCGGGGAGAGCCTCAAGCCGCCGGCCGCAGCTCCGTCAGGTCCAGCTTGGCGCGGGTCAGCGGCGCCAGCGCCAGCGCGGAGGCGGGCGAAGGCAGTACCAGCTCGCGGCTGGCCCGGCCCAACGGGGCGTACTGCTCGCTCCAGTGGATCAGTTCCATCGCGCCGGTGTGGTCTTCCACCAGTACCGTGCAGTGCTCCACCCAGTCGCCGTCGTTGAGGTACAGCACGCCATCCATCTCGCGCACGTGGCCGAAATGGATGTGACCACAGATATGGCCGTCGAACCCGCGCTCGCGGGCGTCGCTCGCGACGCGTTCCTCATAGGCGCGGATATAGGCCAGCGCCTTGCCGATATGCGACTTCACGATGATGGACAACGGCAGGTAAGGCAGCTCCAGGCGGCGGCGCATCGCGTGGACCCGGCGGTTGGTCCAGCAGATGAAGCGATGCATCACTTCCCCCAGGTGCACCATCCATGTGCGCCCGATGTGCTCCGGATCGAATTCGTCGCCGTGGCTGACGCGGTAGCGGCGGCCGTCGGCGCCTTCGTGCACCGCGTCCAGCGCGATCTTTACGCCGCCAAAACTCTGCCCCGCCAGGCCGCGCACCGGCGCGTCGTGGTTGCCGGGGATGTAGATGACCTCGACGCCGCGACGCGCGAGATCCAGTACTTCCGCGATGACCGCGCCGTGATCGGCATGCCACCACGTACGGCGCGCCAGCGCCTCCATGTCGATGATGTCGCCGACCAAGTACAGCTTTTCGCAGCGCAGTTTGCGCAGGAAGTCGAGCAGGTAGCTGGCCTTGCAGTCAGGCGTGCCCAAGTGCACGTCGGAGATGAAGGCGCTGCGGCAGTGAAAGGTCGCCATGGCAGTCTCTCCCGGTGGTTACCGGGATGCCAGAATGCCGAGGCTAAGTCACCGTGCGATGGCGAAAAGGTTGCAGAGTGGTTTCCGCACCGACCCCACGCCATGGATCTCCTGAGTGGCGGTCAGCCCCCCAGCATCGCCAGCGCGGTGGGTACGGCCGCTTCCGTCCACAGCGCATACTGCGCGGCGGACGGATGCAGGCCATCGTCAGCCAGCAACGCAGGATGCTGGCGCGAGATACCCGTGATATCCACGAAGTGCCCGCCGCTGTGCTCCGTTTCTTCGCTGGCGATGGCGTTATAGACGTCCAGTTCGCCAGCGATGCGCAGCACGTCGCGGCCGCTGCCATGGGCGAACGGGGTGACGCCCCAGTCGGGAATCGACAGCACCAGCACGCGCTCCGGGCGTCCGCCAGCCAGCGTGATGGCGCGGTCGAGCATGTGGCGAAACTCGTCGCGATAGTCGTCCGCACTGCGTCCGCGGTACTGGTTGTTCACGCCGATCAACAGGCTGACCAGGTCGTACGGCGGCGCGAACGTGGTGGCGTCCATCGCGGCGGACAATTCGTCCGTAGTCCAGCCGGTGGTGGCGATGATGGTCGGGTCATCCAGCGCCACGCCTTCGCGGCGCAGGCGTACGGCCAACTGCACGGGCCAGCGGCCCGCCTCGGGCACGCCTTCGCCGATGGAGTAGGAGTCGCCCAGCGCGAGGTAACTCAGTGGAGTCCGTTCCATGTCAGAGGCTCTCTCAGGCAACCGCCACGGTTCGCGGCTTCTGCGCCTTGGCCATGCCGGCCAGCACGCGCTCGATGCGCTCGAACACTTCGCGCAACTGTTCCGGCTGGGGCAACAGCGTCAGGCGCAGGTGGCGGCTGTGCGGCACGTTGAAGCTGCTGCCGGGCACGACCAGTACCGATTCCTCTTCCAGCAGGCGCAGGGCAAAGGCGTTGTCGTCGAAATCCGGCAGGCGATCGGCGCGGACGCGCGGGAAGGCATACAGCGCACCGGCCGGCGACACCAGGTCCAGAAACTGGCTGGCGGCGACGCCTTCCAGCACGGCGCGACGCGCCTCGTGCAGGCGGCCACCGGGAGCGGTGAGCGTGTTGATGGTCGGCGCGCTTTCCAGTGCGGGGCGCACGGCCCATTGGGCGGTCACGTTGGCGCACAGGCGCAGCGCGGCCAGCAGTTGCAGGGCGTCGCGGTAGTCGGCGGTGCGCGACGGATCGCCCGACAGGCTCATCCAGCCCACGCGGTAACCGCAGGCGCGATGCACCTTGCTCAGGCCGCCGAAGCTGACGCAGGGTACGTCGCCGGCCACGGCGGCCAGCGGGTGGAAGGTGGTGCCGTCGTACAGGATCTCGTCATAGATCTCGTCGCTGAGCAGCAGCAGGCGGTGGCGCGCGGCGATGTCGACGATGCGCGCCAGCAGCTCGCGCGGGTACACCGCGCCGGTCGGGTTGTTCGGGTTGATCAGCACGATGGCGCGGGTGCGCGGCGTGACCAGGGCCTCGATTTCCTCGGGGTCGGGCAGGTGGCCGTTCTCCGCCAGGCAACGGTAATAGCGCGGTTTGCCGTCGTTGAGGATGGTGGCGGCGCTCCACAGCGGATAGTCCGGACTGGGCAGCAGCACCTCGTCGCCCGGCTGGAGCAGGGCGCGCAGGCTCAGGTCGATCAGTTCACTGACGCCGTTGCCGACGAAGATGCGCTCCACCTCCACGCCATGCGCGCCGCGATGGCGCTGCTGGGCGGCAATGGCCTCACGGGCTTCTTCCAGGCCCTGCTCGTGGCCATAGGCCTCGCTGTCGTGGAGATGACGGGCGATGGCCTCGCGCAGATGAGCCGGCGTTTCGAAGCCGTAGCGGCCGGGATTGCCGATGTTGAGCTTGATGATCGGCAGGCCGGCGGCCTCCAGCTCACGGGATCGCCGGGTGAGAGCGCCACGGATTTCGTAGCGCACGTCCGCCAGGTGCGCACTGGGTTTGATCGAGGCCAACGCGAGCTTCCTTCGTCTTGATGTTGTTGCGGCGCAAGAATTTCGCCGTCAACCCGATCCTAGCAGCGTCCCGGCGGGGGTGGGAGTTGAAAAACTCCGTGAATCGGGCTTTTTCGGGGCAATGCATCCCAAGGCATAATGCCTCCCCATGACGGATGCCCAGATCATCGAGCGACTGCGCCGCATCGGCTGGCGTGGCGACACCCTGCCCGCCGACGGCCGGCAACTGGCCCGCGTGGTGGCACAGCACCGCGCCGGCTACGAATTGCACGACGGCGAACACCTGTTCGGCGCCCAGCCTGCAGGCCATTTCCTCAAGCGCAGCCTGGATCCGGCCGAACGGCCCGCGGTGGGCGACTTCGTGGAAATCGAGACCGGCAAGCCGCCGCACATCGTCAAGGTGCAGCCGCGCCGCACGGTGCTGTCGCGGGCCGCCGCCGGCGAGCGCTACGAACGGCAGATCATCGCCACCAATATCGACTACGTGCTGGTGCTCACGGGCCTGGACGGCGACTTCAACCCCGCCCGCATCGAGCGCTACCTGTCGCTCACCGAGGGTTCGGGCGCCCAGCCGGTGGTGCTGCTGAGCAAGCTCGATACCCGCGCAGACGCCGCTGAGCTGCTGGCTGCGCTGCGTGCGCGATTGCCGCAGGACACCCCCATCCACGCCATCAACGGCAAGGATCCGGCCAGCGTCGACGTGCTGCTGCCTTACCTGCAGCCGGGTGACAGTGCGGTGCTGGTGGGCTCGTCCGGCGCCGGCAAATCCACACTCACCAATACGTTGCTGGGCACCGAGCGGATGGCGACCAGCGCCGTCCGCGGCCACGACAGTCGTGGCCGCCATACCACCACCTACCGGGCGCTGCTGCAGTTGCCCAGCGGCGGCTGCCTGATCGACACCCCCGGCATGCGCGAACTCAAGCTGACGGGCGAGGAGAACCTCGACCTGTTCGCCGACATCGACGCACTGGCCGAGCAATGCCGTTTCGCCGATTGCGGCCACGGCAGCGAGCCGGGTTGCGCGGTGCAGGCCGCGCTGGACAGCGGCGACCTTTCCGCCGAGCGCTGGCGCAACTACCTGAAACTGCGGGATGAACGCGAAGAGCAGGCGACCACGCTGGAGGCCAAGCTGCGCCGCCAGCGTGGTGGACGGCCGGCGGCGAAGCCGCATGGCAATCGCCACTCGCGTGATCGGGAATAGTTGAACGCTGTGGTGTTGCTGCCTTCTGGCCGGAAGGCACTAGTATCGGGACATGGTGGTTTGGGGAGCGGGCATGCAGCGGCTGTCGTCGCGTTGGACGTTTTTCTACAAGCGGATCTTTCCGCTGTTCTGGTTCGGCATGATCGCCATGACTCTGATCGCGATGTGGGGTGTCCACGGTCGTGCGAACCAGTCGTTCGACGTGTGGATGTCGTTCCTTCCTCCCGTGCTCATGGTGGTCATTGGCTTTGCGATCTTCAAAGCCCTCATCTTTGATCTGGTCGACGAGGCATGGCTGGTTGGCGACCATCTTCTGGTCAAGAACCGCGGTGAGCAGGTGAGCGTTGCGCTCGACAACGTCATGAACGTAAGTTCCACCACGATGACCAATCCACCGCGTATTTCGCTGACCTTGCGCGTCGAATCTTCACGTCTTGGCAAAACGGTTAGCTTCGTGCCTGCAAGACGCCAAAGCCTGTTTGCGATGTTCAAGCCCAATCCCATCGCCACTTTGCTGATCGAGCGCGTTGATGCGGCTCGCCGGAGACCGGCATGAGCATCGACGCCACTCGCTTCAGCCCCGAACTGCAGCGCTACGCCGATCTGGACAAACGCCTGCTGGCGGCGGTCAAAGGCATCCGCATCCTGCCCACCGTGGCGTGGCCGGCCTCGCTGGAAGACCGCATGATCGCGGCTTATGCGAAAGGCCAGTACACGCTGCCGGAAGTGAACTATCACGTGCCCGACCTGTCCGCCGAGCGCGCCGAGCTGGCCGCCATCGAGCGGGAGGCCGGCTACGACGACCCGCTGGGCGAGTACCTGTGCCGCACGGCGGAGTCGTGGCGCATCGCCGCCGAAATGCTTGAGGCCGTGGGCACGGACCAGGTCACCGCACCCTCCATCGTGTTGTACGGCCGCCCGGGCGACAAGATTCCCGGCAGCGACCGCAGCAACCTCGACGCGGCGCGTTACTTCGTGGAACTGTCCGACGAGCTGGGCTCGGACCTGATCGCCGATGACGTCAACGTGGCGATTTCCGCCGATGAGCTGCGCGCGGACCTGAGCAAGACGCTGGACGAATTCTTCGGCGAGCCGATGATCTCCGTAGAGGTGGACCCGGAACTCACCGCCAAGGCGGCGGCCGGCGCCACGCGCATCCGCCTGCGTGGCGGCACACGCTTTACCGATTACGACCGCCACCAATTGCTGGCGCACGAAGCACTGGTCCATTCGCTGACCGCACTCAATGGACGTGCGCAGCCGCTGCTGGCCTCGTTCGCGCGTACCTCGCCCCGCGTCACCGCCACCCAGGAAGGGCTGGCCGTGTTCGCCGAACTGATGTCCGGCGCCATCGACATTGCGCGGCTCAAGCGCATCAGCCTGCGCATCCTGGCGATCGACATGGCGCTGAGCGGCGCGGACTTCGTCGAGGTCTACAAATTCTTCAGCGACTGCGGGCAGAGCCCGGCGGACAGTTTCCATTCGGCGCAGCGTGTGTTTCGCGGCGTGCCGCTCACCGGCGGCGCGGCATTCGCCAAGGACAATGTCTACCTGTCCGGCCTGCTTACCGTGCATACGTTCTTCCGCTGGGCGCTCAAGCAGCGGCGCATGGACATGTTGCGGAATCTTTTCGCCGGCAAGCTCGCGCTGCACGATGTCATCAGCCTGCAACCGTATTTCGAGTCCGGCGTCATCGCCGCGCCGCGCTGGCTGCCGCCGTGGATGCAGCATGCTCACGGGCTGGCGGGCAAGCTTGCCTTTTCGTTGTTCGTCAATCGCATACACATGGGCAAGGTGCAGGCGGAGACGTTGTCGCTGAGCCTGTAATTCCCATCGGCGGGAGCGCACCCGGTGCGTGACGACGGCATGCCGATGACTGCGGCATGGCAGTCGCGCACAGCGTGGGCTCCCACCGTGTCGTCGTGATTGCATACCAGTTGTGTGAACCACCGCGTCACCATGCTGCGCCGCACGGTCGGGAGAGGGGTGTCACCGGTGATACCATTGCCTGATACCGCTGTCGCGGCCCCGATTCCCCATCACATTCGATCCCTATCCCATGGCCCTTCCCGAAGAACTGCGCCTCGCCGCTCTCGAGTACCACCGCCTTCCGCGCCCCGGCAAGATCAAGGTCGCCGCGACCAAGCCCATGGTCACGCAGCGCGACCTGGCGCTGGCGTACTCCCCGGGCGTGGCCTACGCCTGCGAGGCCATCGTCGAAGACCCGAACGCCGCCAGTGAAATGACGGCGCGCGGCAACCTGGTTGCCGTGATCACCAACGGCACCGCCGTGCTCGGCCTGGGCGACATCGGCCCGCTCGCCGGCAAGCCGGTGATGGAAGGCAAGGGCGTGCTGTTCCAGAAGTTCGCCGGCATCGACGTGTTCGACATCGAGATCAACGAGCGCGACCCGGACAAGCTGGTCGACATCATCGCCTCGCTCGAGCCCACCTTCGGCGGCATCAATCTCGAAGACATCAAGGCGCCGGAATGCTTCATCGTCGAGCGCAAGCTGCGCGAGCGCATGAAGATCCCCGTGTTCCATGACGACCAGCACGGCACCGCGATCATCGTGGGCGCGGCCATCGTCAACGCGCTCGAAGTGGTCGGCAAGAAGATCGAGAACGTCAAGCTCGCCACCACCGGCGTGGGCGCCGCGGGCATCGCGTGCCTGGACATGCTGGTCGCGCTGGGCCTGAAGCCCGAGAACATCCTCGCGTTCGATCGCGAAGGTGTGCTGTACAACGGCCGTGACCATATGGATCCGGACAAGCGCCGCTACGCCCGTGATACCGACAAGCGCACGCTGGCCGAGATCGTCGCAGGCGCGGACGTATTCCTGGGCCTGTCCGCTGGCGGCATCCTCAAGCCGGAAATGGTCGCCACCATGGCCGACAAGCCGGTCATCCTGGCACTGGCCAACCCCAATCCCGAAATTTCGCCGGAAGACGCCAAGAAGGTGCGCCCGGACTGCATCATCGCCACGGGCCGCTCGGACTATCCGAACCAGGTCAACAACGCGCTGTGCTTCCCGTACATCTTCCGCGGTGCGCTCGACGTGGGCGCCACGGTCATCAACGAGTCGATGAAGACCGCCTGCGTGCGCGCCATCGCCGAGCTGGCCCGCATGGAAGCCGGCGACCTCGCCAGTGCCTACGGTGGTGACATCCCGACCTTTGGTCCGGACTACCTCATTCCGCGTCCGTTCGATCCGCGGCTGCTGGTGATGCTGGCGCCCGCCGTCGCGCAGGCCGCGATGGATTCGGGCGTTGCCACGCGTCCCATCGTGGACATGGAGGCGTACAAGGAAAAGCTCGGCCAGTTCATCTACCGCACCGGTCTGCTGATGAAGCCGGTGTACGAGCGCGCGCGCGCCGACCGCAAGCGCGTGGTCTACGCCGAAGGCGAGGAAGAGACCGTGCTGCGCGCCGTGCAGACGGTGATCGACGAGCGTCTGGCGTTCCCGATCCTGATCGGCCGTCCCAGCGTGATCGACACCCGCATTCAGCGCCTGGGTTTGCGCATGCGCGAAGGCGTCGATTATGAGATCACCAACATCGATGACGATCCGCGCTTCAACGAGTACTGGCAGCAGTACCACGCGCTGACCGAGCGCCGCGGTGTGTCGCCGGCAGCGGCGAAGAACCTGATGCGTTCGCGCCCCACGCTGATTGCCTCGCTGATGGTCGAGCGCGGCGAAGCCGATGCGATGATCTGCGGCCTGGTGGGTCGCTTCCACAAGAAGCTGGGCTATATGCGCAGCGTATTTGGCCTTGACCCGGGCGTATCGTGCACGTCGGCCATGACGGGCGTGATCAACGACCAGGGTGCGTGGTTCTTCCTCGATACACACGTGCAGTGCGACCCGACCGCCGAGCAGATCGCCGAGGCGACGCTGCAGGCGAGCTACCGCCTGAAGCTGTTCGGCATCGAGCCGAAGATCGCGTTGTTGTCGCACTCCAACTACGGCAGCCACGACAACCCGAGCGCGGCCAAGATGCGCAAGGTGCGCGAGATCCTCCTGCAGCGTGGTCCCAAGCTCGACATGGATGGCGAGATGCAAGCGGACACCGCATGGGATGAGGCGCTGCGCTTGCGCATGTTCCCCAACACCACGTTGACGGGCCGCGCCAACCTGTTTGTGATGCCGAACCTGGATGCGGCCAATATCACGTACAACATCGTGCGCGTGATGACGGATGGCGTGGCCATCGGGCCGATCCTGATGGGTATCAACAAGCCCGCACATATCCTGACGCCGGCGTCGACGCCGCGTCGCGTGGTGAACATGACGGCCATTGCGGCGGTGGATGCGCAGATTCGCCAGGCGCAGAGTGATCGGCGGAGTTGAGGGTTGGTTGGATGTTTTGCGAGAACGGGACCTTGATGGTCCCGTTTTTGTTTTTGGTGGTTTGTCGGGTTTTGGGTGGGTGTGCGAAAGGTTGATTGCGGGGCGCTTCCGTGGGGGCGTGAAGGCCCAACCTCGCCTCACCACTCATGCTCGTCATTCCTGCGAAGGCAGGAATCCAGTGACTTTGCTCTTGGCCTCCGGTCTCGCGCGTTACCGCGATCGGGCCGCTTACGCAGCGGGCGTTTCGACCTTCTGCCGAAGGCCGAGTCACTTTTCTTTTGCTGGTCCACGCACGCGCAGGAGCGCGTGCGAACGGCGAAGCCGGCCCGAAGGGCGTAGGGCAGGATGCCCGGAGTCAAAGAAAAGTAACCCAAAGAAAATGGCCTTTAGAGCTCCGGTAGCACCGTGTGGAATACGAGCCTTGGCGGCCTCGGTATTCGGCATCGGGCGATCCATCCGACCTGCGGTACGGCTACACCGCAACGCGCCATCGCGCAGAGGTGCTCTGCATAGCGTGGAATACAAGCGCTGAAGCGTGAGGAAGCCGGGTTGCGTGGTCACCTTCGCCTCTACACAGCGGGTACGCCAAAGCGCTTCGCAACGCGTCGTGGCCAAGAGGACTTAAAGCCAACCCCGCGAAATTCGAGGCAACGAGGCAGCGCGCCCTTCACTCCATGCCGCGCCACAGCGCGGCGCGATGTGCAGCAAAGCTGCACGAGCCGTGCGCTTTGGCTCTTCATCTTCGGGCCCCCTTGCGCGGCGGTGAGGGGTGGACGATCAGGCCCGCAGGGGAATCGGCAAGGATGCCGATTCCTTTTCGCCGGGGCAGGAGCCCCGTCGAAAAGCCCGGCCGCCCCTCACGAACTGGCCGGCTTCACCGGCCAGCGCCAAGCGGGGGTGCCCTTCTCTTTGGCATTGCCACCATCTCGGTGGTTACTTTCTCTTGGGCAAGCAAGAGAAAGTAACCCGGCCTCCGGCAGGAGGTCGGAAGCCCGCCGTCCCACAGGGACTACCTTCGGGTCGCAACGAGCCAGGTCGCGGTATCGCTACAACCAAAAGCCAAGAGCCAAAGTCACTGGACCCCTGCCTTCGCAGGGGTGACGGCTAAAGAATGAGGCGGTGAGGCCAGGTTGCCCCCTGGCCCCAACCCCTCCTCGTTCCTCAAAGCCGCAGCCATCCATGGCCGCTCCCCGCGTGCCCGGCAGAGGCGCGGAGGCACGACCCTCGAGACAACCCAATCAAGCAAAACAACCAAGTCCGCCATGCCACTTCCGACATTAAATAAAGAGGGAACAGGCAACCGAGCACCCCGACCAAAGTCGAATCCCGCCCCACTGTTTCCCCATCAATACCTTCCACGCCCATTCGCCCCCGTATTGTCTCGATCCAATTGGCGAAAAACCCCGCCGGAGCTACACTCGGAGGGTTTCCCGCCTCTCACCCGGAGGCGATCCACCCATAGCCGCGCCATGCCCCCGGCGCCGCGGAGAGAAGCTCCCCATGGATCAGCTCGACGACATCCTTCATCAAGACCTCGACCCGACCGAAACCCAGGAATGGGTCGAATCGCTCAATGCCGTCATCAACCACGATGGCACCGAGCGCGCGCATTACCTCTTGGAGAAGATGGTCGATTCGACGCGCCGGGCCGGCGGCTACCTGCCGTTCAACCCGACCACCGAATACGTCAACACCATTTCGCCGGGTAACGAAGCCAAGATGCCGGGCGACGCGGCGATGGAATGGCGCATCCGCACGCTGATCCGCTGGAACGCGATGGCGATGGTCGTGCGCGCCAACCGCAAGCCGGGCGAACTGGGCGGCCATATCGCGTCCTTTGCCTCGTCGGCCACGCTGTACGACGTGGGCTTCAACCATTTCTGGCGCGCACCGAGCGCCGATCATCCGGGCGACCTGGTGTTCCATCAGGGCCACTCCAGCCCGGGCGTCTATGCGCGCTCCTTCCTGGAAGGCCGCATCTCCGAGGAGCAGCTCGACCTGTTCCGCATGGAAGTGGCCGGCCATGGCCGTGGCCTCTCCTCGTACCCGCATCCGTGGCTGATGCCGGATTACTGGCAGGTGCCGACGGTGTCGATGGGTCTGGGTCCGATCCAGGCCATCTACCAGGCGCAGTTCTGGAAGTATCTGGAACATCGCGGCTTGATGCCCAAGACCGACCGCAAGATCTGGTGCTTCATGGGCGACGGCGAAACCGACGAGCCCGAGTCGCTCGGCGCCATCTCGCTGGCCGGCCGCGAAGGCCTGGACAACCTGGTGTTCGTGATCAACGCCAACCTGCAGCGCCTTGACGGTCCGGTGCGCGGCAACGGCAAGATCATCCAGGAACTGGAAGGCGTGTTCCGTGGCGCCGGCTGGAATGCCATCAAGGTCGTCTGGGGCAGCTACTGGGATCCGCTCCTCGCCCGCGACACCAAGGGCGTGCTGCGCAAGCTGATGATGGAAACCGTCGACGGCGAGTACCAGGCGTGCAAGGCCTTCGGTGGCGCGTACACGCGCGAGCACTTCTTCAACAAGTACCCCGAAACCCGCGAGATGGTCGCCAACCTGTCGGACGACGACATCTGGCGCCTCAACCGTGGCGGTCATGATCCGCACAAGGTGTACGCGGCCTACAACCAGGCCGTGAACACCAAGGGCATGCCCACGGTGATCCTGGCCAAGACGGTCAAGGGCTACGGCATGGGTGCGGCCGGCGAGTCGCAGAACCCGACGCACCAGCAGAAGAAGTTGGACGCTGACGCCGTGCGCCACTTCCGCGACCGCTTCAACATTCCGGTGACGGACGACAAGCTGGCCGATGTGCCGTACTACCACCCGGGCAAGAATTCGCCGGAAGTGGAATACATGCTGGAGCGTCGCCGCGCGCTGGGCGGCTTCCTGCCGCAGCGTCGTCGCCACGCCGACGCCAAGCTCAAGACGCCGGAACTGCCGGCGTTCGAGCAGATCACCAAGGGCACGGGCGAGCGCGAAATCTCCACCACCATGGCGTTGGTGCGCGGCATGAACCTGCTGCTGCGCGACAAGCAGATCGGCGAGCGCATCGTGCCCATCGTGGCCGACGAAGCACGCACGTTCGGCATGGAGGGCATGTTCCGCCAGATCGGCATCTACGCGCCGTTCGGTCAGAAGTACCGTCCGCAGGACGCCGACCAGCTGCTGTATTACCGCGAAGACCAGAAGGGTCAGGTGCTGCAGGAAGGCATCTCCGAGGCCGGCGGTATGGCTGCCTGGATGGCCGCGGCCACCAGCTACAGCATCAGCAACCAGGCGATGCTGCCGTTCTTCATCTACTACTCGATGTTCGGCTTCCAGCGCATCGGCGACCTGGCCTGGGCGGCGGGCGACATGCGCGCGCGCGGCTTCCTCGTCGGCGGTACCGCCGGTCGCACCACGCTCAACGGCGAAGGCCTGCAGCACGAAGACGGCCACTCGCACCTGATGGCCGGCGCCATCCCGAACGTGAAGTCGTATGACCCGACCTTCTCGTACGAGATCGCGGTGATCCTGCAGGACGGCACCCGTCGCATGGTGCAGGAGCAGGAAGACGTCTACTACTACATCACCGTGATGAACGAGAACTACAGCCACCCCGACCTGCCGCAGGGCGTCGAGGAAGGCATCATCAAGGGTATGTACCTGTTCAAGGATGCCGGCAAGCCGAAGAAGGGCGAGCCGCGCGTGCAGCTGATGGGTTCGGGCACGATCCTGCGCGAAGTCATCGCCGCCGCCGAGCTGCTGGAGAAGGACTTTGGCGTCACCGCCGACATCTGGTCCTGCCCGAGCTTCGTCGAGCTGCGTCGTGACGGTTTCGACGCCGAGCGTTGGAACCGCCTGCATCCGGAAGCCGAACAGCGCGTGCCGTACGTGACGGGCCTGCTGCAGGGCCGTCAGGGTCCGGCTGTGGCCGCCACCGACTACGTGCGCGAATACGCCGACCAGATCCGCGCCTTCATGCCGGACGGCATGCGCTTCACCGTGCTGGGCACCGATGGCTTCGGTCGCTCGGACACGCGCGAGCACCTGCGTGGATTCTTCGAAGTCGATCGTTACTGGATCGCCCAGGCCGCCCTCGCCGCGCTGGCGAAGGAAGGCAAGGTCAATCCGAAGGACGTGGCACGCGCCATCAAGACCTACAAGCTGGATCCGGACAAGCCGAATCCCGAAACGGTCTGAGGCGAAAGCCCGAGCTGTTGAAGAAAGATGAGAACGCCGCGGTTATCCGCGGCGTTTTTCATTTCCGGAAGCGCAAACAGCCATCCAAAAAAAACCCGCCTTGCGGCGGGTCTGTGCTGTCGGAAAGCAGAAATCAGTCGTCGTCGCGGCTGCGGAAAAGATGCCGCAGCAGGAAGAACGCCCCCACGGTGCCGGCCACGATGGCCGTCGTCGCCACCGGATGCCGCGTGACATGACGGCGCAGGCGCCGGTATTGGTAGTTCGCCTCGTCGGCGAAATCCTCGGCGGCGTGGCCGATGCGGCGCGCATACGTGGTGCGGCTGCGACCGAAGCGGCGACCGGCATCGCGACCGCGTTCCATCAGTTCGTCCGCGCGGCTGGCGGCTTCGCCAGCGTAGTAGCGCACGCGGTCACGGACGCCGTTGACGGAATTTTCGAGGTCAGGGTGGCGGCTCATGGCGTCCTCCTTGCAGTATGGGTACTCACGTTGCCAGCGGCGGTGTGAGCGGTGCGTAAATGATGAGGCGTCCTGTTCAGCCCCGATGTCGGTATCGGCTGAAAGCACCGTGGCTGTCTGCAGCGAGTGCGTGGGCAATGGCATGCCGTACGGGTGGCAAGGCCTGGCTGGCTCGCAGCAACGCCGAACGGGCACGGCGCGCGATGGGGCGGTCGTCGGTGTACATGGTGACGATCGCCATGGTGGCGGCATACAGCGGCCAGGTGGCGTGGCGATGCATCCGTTGATATCGGCGCAGCATCTGCGCGCAAGCTATGTCACCACCATCAGCCGCCGCCTGTTTGATCAACGAGGCGAGGGTATCGACGCTACGCAAGCCGAGATTGAAGCCGTGCGCGGTTACCGGGTGCATGCCCACGGCGGCATCGCCGACCAGCGCGAAGCCTGGTGCGATGAAGCGGCGTGCGTACACGCCGACGAGTGGATACGTATGTCGTGTCGATACCAGCCGCATGTCACCGAAGTAGCCGTTGAAGCGACGGCGCATGTCGGCGCCGAAGGCCGCCTCGTCCATGGCCATCAGCCGTTGCATGTCCTGAGGCTTCAACGTCACCACGATGGAGGCTTCCCCGTGGCGCAGTGGAAGCGCTGCCAGGGTCTGCGCGTGGCCGAACCACTCCAGCGCTTCGTCGGCATGCGGGTTCTCCAACGCCATGCGACAGACCAGCATGGTCTTGCCGAAGTCATGCATGTCGGCGGCGATGCCCGCCTCACGCCGCACGCGCGAGAACCGGCTGTCGGCTCCCACCACCAATCGCGCGATCACCTCGCTGCCGTTAGACAGGCGTAGCCGGGACGACGCGTCATCCAGGGTGATGCCTTCCACCGATGTGCCGCAGGCCAGCGTCACGCGAGGCTCGTGCTCGATGCTGGCGAACGCGGCGCGGCGAATGCGATCGTTGGGAACGAGAAATCCCAGTTCCGTTTCGTGCATGTTCCGCGGCGCGACATGCAGGCCACGCGTCACCGATCCGTTGAGCACGCGCGCGCTGCGAAGCGGGGCGACGTCGACAGGACCGAGCCGTTGCCAGATACCCAGGTCGCGAAGGATGCGCACGGATCGAGGCGTCAGTGCGATCTCGCGGCCGTCGAACGGTGGCTCGCGCAAGACATCCTGCGGTTGCTGTTCGATCAGCAGGATGCTCAGGCCAGAGTCGGCTAGCGCCCGGGCAAGGCACAAGCCGGCGGGGCCGGCGCCGACGATCGCGATATCTACATTCATGGCATGGCACGCATGAGAAGTTGCCTCATGCTATCGGGCACCAGCTCGCCTCCATTGATGCGGATCAAGGCGACGGAGCGTCGCAGCCATACGCGCCTGCGGCAAGCGGACGCGGAGACTAGAGCGTTTCGGTGCCTGCGGGTTCGGGCGTGGGCTCAGTGCGCAGACTCTGCCGATGCCGTAGGCCGGGAAACATCACCATCCACAGCCCCACCACCACCAGCGTGCCAATGCCGCCGATCAAGGTGGCATTGATCGCGCCGACCCAGGCAGCGAGCAGGCCCGATTCGAATTCGCCCAGTTGGTTGGACGTGTTGATGAAGATGGCGTTTACCGCGCTGACGCGGCCGCGCATGTCGTCAGGCGTATCGAGTTGCACCAGGGCGCCACGGATCACCATGCTCACCATGTCGAAGGCGCCCAGCGCGAACAGCGCGACGAGCGACAGCCACAACACCTTGGACACGGCGAACACCAGGGTCGCCACGCCGAAGCCGGCGACCGACGCAAACATGATCGGCCCCACGCGACGTTCCATGGAATGGCGTGCCAGCCACAGCGACATCAGCAACGCGCCCACCGCTGGCGCGGCGCGCAGCAGGCCAAGACCCCACGGGCCGGTGTGCAGGATATCTCGGGCGAAGATCGGCAACAGGGCGGTGGCGCCACCTAGCAGCACGGCGAAAAGATCCAGCGAGATCACGCCGAGCACATCGGAACGATGGCGGATGAAATGTACGCCGGCGAACAATGTTTTCAACGTGGCCGGCTCGCGTTTCGGCTGGGCCTGCTCGTAGCGCAGATGCGCCATCAGCACCACAGCGATGAGATAGAGCACTGCGCACACCGAATAGACCGTGCCGGGGCCCGCCACATAAAGCAGACCACCGACGGCGGGGCCCATGATCATTGCCGCCTGTCCCGCCGATGCGCTTGCCGCCATGGCGCGCGGCAGGATCACCGATGGCACCAGCGCCGGTAGCATCGATTGCAGGGCGGGAAATTCGAACGCCTTGGCGACGCCGATGACGAACACCAGCGCGAGGATCATCGTCTCGTGTGCCAGATGCATCAGGCTGATGACGGCCAGGGCGACGATCGCCAGCATGTCCACGATCTGGCCCAGCATCACGATGCGTCGGCGTTCGAACTGATCGGCCACGTGTCCCGCAGGCAGGGCAAGCATCACCGACGGGAAGAACTGCACCAGTCCGATCAGGCCCAGGTCCAGCGCGCGACCGGTGATGGCATAGATCTGCCAGCCCACGGCGACCGACAACATCTGGAAACCGAAGCCCGAGCAGATGCGCGCGAACCAGAATTGCACGAAGGCAGGATGCGAGCGCAGCGATTCCGCAGAAGCTTGCGCGGGGGAGGGCGACATGGGGGATCCTTGCGGGGGCCCGGCCATTATCAGTGGCTGACGGCCCGTGGCAAAGCGCCGGACCTTGGTGTCCATGCGCTCAAGCGTGGACGAGCTGCATATGGAGCAGCTCGATTCCACGATGGGCAGCGGGACCCCGGATCCCGCCGCCCATCGTCGCTACGCTCCTTGTGCCTGACCCACCAGTGCAGCTTCGGGTCGCGCCGCGCGCGGCCTGGCATCCAGCCCGAACAGCGGACGCAGCCAGCGCGTGCGGCGAATCACGTACTCATGCAGCACCGCGCAGCCACCCACCGTGCCCAGCAGTGTAAGCGTCGGTTCCAGCACTGGGCCCAGCTTGAGCGGGATCAGCCAGTACGCGACGGCGAGCAACACGCTCTGGTGCAGGATGTACCAGGGGAACACGGCTTCCCGCGCATACGGCAACCAGCGGAACGGTCGGTTGAGGTACTGGTGTCCCCAGCCCAGCACCGCGGCGATGGCGTTCCACATATAGAAGAAGCGCAGGGCGCGCTCGCACAGGTGAAACGCGGCGTGCACGGAGGCGGGCCAGTTGCTCATGCCGAACAGATCACCCAGGCGATCGAGGACCACAAAGGTGGCGAAGCAGAACAGCGCCATGCCCAGCGAACGGTGGCGCAACCGCGCCAGCTCCTGCCACAGCCCCGGATGCGTGCCGATGGCATAACCGTAGAGGAACATCGTGGCGTAGCCGGCATGGGCATACCAGTCGCCGAACAGCGCGTGGTTCTGCGGGAAGCGTGCCGCCAGCGCAAGGTTGTATGCAATCAGCGGAAGGGCGGGCAACACCAGCAGCGGCCAACCGCGCAGACGATGGACGGCCGCGATGGCGCGTTGTCCCCACGGTGACTCCAACGCGGGCAGCAGTGCGATCAGCAGCAGCGTGTAGATCCACACATATGGCAGGTACCACAGGTGGTTCCAGGTGACGCCGAACTGCCAGCCGTCGAAGGCCCCCGCCGGCCATGGGCCGCCCGTGTAGTAACGCAACAGGAAGTGGCCGAAGCCCGGTTGCACTAACCCATCCGCCACGCCCTGCACATAGGGCTGGATGGGAATGACCACCGCCATGCCGAACAGCAGCGGCAACATCAAGCGCACCGTGCGCTTCCAGGCCAAGGCCGGCAGAGTGAGCCGCCCCCGCAGGAAGTGGACTGCCATGCCGGAAATCAGGAACAGCAGGTCCATGCGCCAGAAGCTGGAGGCGATCATGGGGTAGGCCAGCCAGTCGCCGATATAGCTGCTCTTGAGATGGAATTTCCAGTCGGCGGCTGGACCCACGTAGAGCATGCCCAGGTGGTAGAGGATCAGCAGGCCGAAGGCCAGCACGCGCAGGGCATCGATATCGTGGCGGCGGTTCATGAACGGAACTCCGTGGGAAAGTGCTGCGCATGCTCCGCTCCCCCAAGCGCTGGGTCGCCCGCTAAGTGATTGATTGACTGGAAACAGGGGCGAGTGGCGGGCAGGGAGGGACGAAAAGGGTGGGTTCGGTCGCCGCTGCACGTAGAATCCGCGCATGACGACCAAGCCGGCCTTCGACTTCGCCCGTTTCCAACGCTGGCGCCGACCTTTCGAGATCGGCTTCTGGGTCGTCATGATGACGGTCAATACCGTGTTCAACGGCGTGGTCGCGTGGTTCGACGACAGCTATCGCACCCACCGTGCCGAAGGCATCGAGCCGTGGATATGGGAGGCCAGCAGCAGCCTGGTCATCCTGGCGCTGGTGCCCTTCGTGGTGATGGCCAGTCGCCGCTGGACGCTGCGCTTCGACAACTGGCGGCAGAATCTGAAGATCCACCTGGCGCTCAGCGTGCTGTTCTGCCTGGTGCATGTCGGCCTGATGATCGTCCTGCGCATCATCGCGTACTGGGTGATCAAGGGCTGGCGCTACCACTTCGGCAACGACTGGCTGCGGGAGCTGGGTTACGAGTACCTGAAGGACATCCGCACCTACTTCCTGTTCCTGGCCATCATCGGCGCCTACCGCCTGCTGATCCTGCGCCTGCAGGGCGAGGCCAGTCTGTTGGCCGAGCCGGACGAAGGTCCGCCGGTGGAGCCGGTCGACCGTCCGGAGCGCTTTCTGGTGCGCAAGCTCGGCAAGGAGTTCCTGGTTGCCGCACGCGAGATCGAATGGCTGCAAGCCTCCGGCAATTACGTGAACCTGCGCGTGCGTGGCCGCGACTACCCGCTGCGCGCCACCATGGCCGGCATCGAGGAGCGGCTCGATCCCGCGCGCTTCGTGCGGGTGCATCGCAGCTATCTGGTCAACCTCGACTACCTTGTCGAGATCGAACCGCTGGACACCGGCGACGCCCGCCTGACCACGCGGGATGGCGCCACATTACCGTGCAGCCGACGTTTCCGAGCCCAGTTGCGCGAACGCTTCGGCGATGCGCCCATCGGTGCCTGAAGCCAATCGCCATATGGACATCGCCGAGGTTGCGCCGCGCCTCGGCCTCGTTCCAATCTAGACGCCTTCTTTTCACAGGACCTGTCCATGAACCCGCGCCTTTGCCTTGCCGCCACCACCCTCGGCACCTTGCTCGCACTGGCGGGCTGCTCCCAGTCCAGCGACCAGGCGCAGGCGCCGCAGCAAGCCCAGGCTCCTGCGGACGATTCGGCGGACAAGCTCAACACCTATCAGCAGCTCCTGCGCATCGGCAACGACGAGATGGCGGTGACCATGGGCAAGGAAATCCTGAGCCGATACCCCAACAGCGCGGCCGCCAAGGAAGTCCAGGAAACGCTGCCGGCCATCGAGAAGCGCTACACCGAGAACAGCGAAAAGAACCGTCTGGCCGGCCTGTGGCTGTATCAGGTGTCACCGATGGCGGGCGGCACGCAGTCGACCGCCACCATTTACACCAGTCAGCCTGGGGGCGAGGACCGTGTACGGCTGGTGCTGCGCCGCCATACCGAGTGGGGCCAGAGCGCTTTCCTGTTCAACGGCGGCCCGCATGGTTTCGTATGCAAGGGCGTCTGCTCCATCAAGGCCACCTTCGACGGCAAGCCCGGCACCATCAGTGCCTTCGCGCCGACGACCGGCGAGCCCGCCTTGCTGTTCAAGGACGACAAGGGTTTTGTCGCTCAGTTGGAGAAGGCCAAGAAGATCACCATGGACGTGACGCTGCAGGATGGTGAGAAAAAGGTAACGCTGGTGTTCGAAACCGGCGGTTTCGATCCGTCCAAATGGCAACCGGTGAGCAAGTCGCCCGCCAAGAAGAAATAACGTCCACGCGCAGTCAATTCATGCGTTTGTACAAGCAGCACTCAAGGAGATGAAGATCATGGCCGTCAAATCCGTTCTTGCCGCTGTCGCGATGGTTGCCGCCCTCAGTGGTTGCGCTCGCGTCGGCAAGGATTACACCACGCGCATGGAAGAGCGCCAGCAGGCTTATGCTGCCGCCGCCGGAACGCCGGTCAACAGCTTCCACTATTTCAGCCTATGGTCGTGGGAGCCGCTCAGTGATCGGCAATTGGCCGTCTATACACGCGCGAATGAGGCCTGGTTGATCGATCTCGACGGTCGCTGCAGCAACCTGGAATTCACCAACCATATCGGACTGACCTCGAGCGTCAGCGAGGTGTCGGTGAAGTTCGATCGGGTGCTTACGGGACCGCGGGATGCGCCTTGCTTCATCAAGCAGATTCGACCGGTGGATCTGAAGAAGCTCAACTCGCCGCAGGAGGGTAAGCCGCGGGAGGTTGAGGAGGCGCCGAGGCCGGCGAAGTAAGGGGTTTTATGTGTTGCGGCGGATGGGCATGCCGCGCTTTTGTTCGTTCTCCCTTGTGGGGTACGCGGGGAGTGGCCATGGATGGCTGTGGTTTGAGGAGTGAGGGGGCAATCCAGCCTCACCTCTTCATCAGAGCCGTCATCCCTGCGAAGGCAGGGATCCAGTGACTTTGGCTTTCGTTTGATTGTCGCGATACGGCGACCTGGCTCGCCTGCGGCGGGCTTCCGCCCTCCTGCCGGAGGCCGGGTCACTTTTCTTTGCTTGCTCAAAGAAAAGTAACCACCGAGATGGTGGCAATGCCCAAAGAAAGGGCCCCCCGGATGAGGCGCCTTCCGGGCCTTTGGCCCTCCAGGTGCGCGTGCGGGTTGCGGGGTTTGTCGACAGGGCATCCTGCCCTGACGCCAAACTGGCTCGCATCCATGCGAGCCACCCTGCGGGCTATTCCTCCACCCGCCCGCCGCCTCCTACGGGGACCCGGCAGATCAAAAGCGGGCAAGCTGACGGCTCGTGCAGCTGCGCTGCACATCGCGCCGCGCTGTGGCGCGGCATGCGTGAACACGCCGCCTCGTCGTTCCGAATTTCGTGGGGTTCGCTTTAAGTCCTCTTGGCGACGGCGCGTTGCGGTGTAGCCGCCGTGTGTAAGCGTTACGCCTGTCGCAATCCGGGCTTCCGAACCTTCAGCGCTTGTATCCCACGCGATGCAGAGCACCTCTGCGCGATGGCGCGTTGCGGTGTAGCCGTACCGTGTGTCGGATGGATCGCCCGGTGCCGAATACCTCGAGCCCCAAGGCTCGTATTCAACACGGTGCTACGAGAGCTCTAAAGGCCATTTTCTTTGGGTTACTTTTCTTTGACTCCGGGCATCCTGCCCTGCGCCCTTCGGGCCGGCTTCGCCGTTCGCACGCGCTCCTGCGCGTGCGTGGGCCAGCAAAAGAAAAGTGACTCGAGCGTCGGCAGACGATCGAAACGCCCGCTGCGTAAGCGGCCCGATCGCGGTATCACAGCAACCGAAGGGCGAGAACAAAGTCACTGGACCCCTGCCTTCGCAGGGGTGACGGCTAAAGAGCGATGCGGTGAGGCGAGGCTGTCCCCTCACGCAGCGTGACGGCTAAAGAGCGATGCGGTGAGGTCGGCCTCTCACCACCATGAAGGTGGCAATGCCCCAATCCCCTCTTCGCCCCCCCCAAAGTCGCAGCCCTCCATGACGGCTCTCCATGTATCCCAAGCGGAGAAGAAACAAATCTGCGCCGCCGAACGCCGCGATCAGTTGAGAAACAACCGCTCCGCCAACTTCGCCAACGGCTTCTCCATCGCGTTCTGCAACCGCGGCGGTAACTCCAGCGGTTTCAGCAACATTTTCACCGTCATCTCCGCCGGAATATTCCGCCGCAACAAATCCTGCGCCCGCCCCGTGATGCGCTTGAACTCCGCCTGGTTGTCCTTCAGATGCGGATAGCACTGGTTGAACACATGCCGCAGCGCGATGTCGCTGTCCTCGCTGCGGATCTCGTTCACGCGGCGAAGGATGGCGCGGAACACTTTGTACCGGCTGAAGCCTTCGCGCTCCCGGTACAGGCGGAAGTGCTGGTAGAAATTCTTGTAGTGACGGACTTCGTCGCTCTTGATGTGGCCGGTGAGCCGCTTCAGCACCGGCTCGTCGGTGATGTCATTGAGTGCGCGGTAGAGGCTGGCGGTGCCGGTTTCCACCACGCAACGCGCCGCCAGTTCCAGTCCACGGCTGGATTCCAGCTGCTCGGCGGTGCACACGGCGCCGTACTCGGCCCAGAAGTCGGCGAACCCCTTGTCCCAGTCGAACTCCGGCCATACGGTCTTCACGTAGGTGGCGAGGGCGCGGCCGTGCTGCAGCTCCTCGTGTTCCCAATGTTGGCTGAGCCATGTCTGGAGGGCTTCGTCGCCAGCAAAATGGTCGACCAGATTATGCGTGTACAGATCCGAGCCGCTCTCGACGAACGATGCACTGCACAGCAGGAAGAAAAGGTCCTCGTTCTGACGGACGCGCTGGATCTCGATCTGACTGAAATCCAGACTTTCCACAGTCCAGGGCAACGATTGGGTGTAGCTCACGCGGGCATTCCTGTGCGGGGCCAAGGGGCGGGTTCTAGGCGGGGTGCCGCTCCAGCCCTGGCATGACGGTCGTGTGACAGCATACTTGGAGACGGCCAAAGGGGATTAACGAGCGCCCACCCAGGACGCCCGGCAGGGGCCGCGCGGTCGGATCAACGAACCACGGTCACCGGTACATGGGCGCGCTGCAGGACCTCGCCGGATACCGAGCCGAGCAGCCAGCGCGCCAGGGCGCCGCGTTCGGTGTGCCCGATGACGATGTGGTCCACGTTGTGGCGGCCCACCTGTTCCAGCAGCACATCGCCGGGGGTACCGCGCACGACTTCCGCGTCGATCAGCGCGGCGGAGCCCGGCACCAGTTGCTTCACTTCGTCGAGCAGGTGGGAGCAACGCGACCCGCCTTGGTCGGTCATCATCAGAGCGCAGGTATCGGCGCTGCCTTCGGTCACCTGCAAGACCGACACCACGCGCACGCGCCCACCTGTGGCCAGCGCCAGTTCCACGGCAAAGCGAACCGCCCGTTGCGACGTGGCGGAACCGTCATAACCGACCAGCGAATACTTGGGCATGCACTGTCTCTCGGCACGGGCGGGCGGAAGCATCGGAGGTGACGCGTCCGGTCTGGCGCTTTCGCTCGCCGGGTTTTCAGATGGTGATGGCAGCGTAATCCTCGCCGGTCGCGTATGCCATGGTGCGCGAGTTGTTTCGTTGCGCGAATGGATCTTGCGTATCGGTTCATGCATGAAAAGGGCGGCGCAGGCGCTCGCAACCTCCGATGCAGTCTCGTCTTTTTAAGTCTGGCGACAGTGTCTGGCCCTGGGGGCGTCAAGGCCTCATCCCGCCGCTTCCACGTGGCGTTCACAAGAACTGCCGACGATGGACGTCGCACGCATCTGCGAACGTTCAGTCTTGTTGGAGCGAGAATGGCAGGTGTCGTCCCGAAGTTCAGACTCACGACAAGGAGACTGCGATGATCAAGCGTACGTTCGGTATGGCGGCTCTGGTGCTGGCTTGTGCAGGTGCCATGACGGCGTTGCCCTCGACCCCGGCCAGGGCGGCCGAGGCGGAAGTGAAATGCGACCTGTCCTTCAGCCTTTCGGGCTGGTCGATCATCTACAAGCATGCGTCCGGCAGCGGCACGGTGGTGTGCAACAACGGCCAGAAGGCCCGCGTGAAGATCACAGTGAACGGCGGCGGCCTCACCGCCGGCAAGTACCGCATTGATAACGGCAAGGGCGATATCACCCATGTGCGTAGCATCAACGATGTGTTCGGCGACTACGCGCAGGCCGGTGCCGAAGCCGGCGTGATCAAGAGTGGCGAGGCGCAGGTGCTGAGCAAGGGCACCACGTCCCTGGCGCTGCATGGGAGCGGCGAAGGCGTGAACCTCGGTGTTTCGGTGGGCGCTTTCTCGATCACCAAGGAGTAAGCCTGTCCTTGCTGCAGTACACAAAGGGCGCCGCGTGGCGCCCTTTGTTTGGGTGCGCGTACACTCTCTGGGTTATCCGGCCGGAGTGTGGTCATGCGTCGCCTGTCGTTCCTGTTGTTGTTGAGTCTGCTGGCCGCGTGGCTGGCGCCCGCCTGGGCGGACGAAGCCGCCCCCGCCATGCCGAAGGCAGGCCAGGTGGCTCCCGATTTCCGCCTGCAGGACCAGAACGGCAAGTGGCACACGCCGGCTGATCACCAGGGTCACTGGGTGGTGCTGTACTTCTATCCGAAGGACTTCACCCCGGGCTGCACCACCGAGGTCTGTGCCTTCCGCGATGACGTGGCCAAGCTGCGCCAGCAAGGCGCCGATGTGCTGGGCGTGAGCCTGGACGACGTGAAATCGCATGCCGAGTTCGCCGCCAAGTACCACGTGCCGTTCCCGCTGCTCTCCGATGCCGACAGCAAGACCGCCCAGGCCTACGGTGTGCTCGCGTCCAAGCTGGGCTTCAAGTACGCGCGCCGCACCACGTTCCTGATCGACCCGCAGGGCAGGATCGCCAAGGTCTACCCGGACGTGGACCCCGAGAAGAACTCGGCGCAGGTGCTGTCCGACCTGGCCACGCTAAAGGTGGCTTCCTGATGCCGCTCACCCTGCGCAGTGAAACCGCCCGGCATAACGGCTTTGCCTTCTGGCGCATCATCGTGTGGCTGATCCTGCTGCTGGCCGCTTATGGCTGCCTGCAGTACATGACCCACGCAGGCCAATTGTGGCGAGCCCTGCAGCCGTTGCCTGCGTCCGATACGGGGGATATCGCGCAACTGCAGAAGATGCTGGCGTGGGACGTGTTGTATTTCCTGGCGGCGTTCGCGCTGGTGGTGATCTGCGCGGGCGTCATTCTCCGACAGGCCTGGGCGCGCTCCGCCCTGCAGGTGGCCTGCGTGCTGCTGGCGGTGGGCTGGGGGCTGGTCGGCGGCGTGATGTTGTTTTCGCAATGGCACCAGTTCAGCCAGGGCGTGGCGATGACCAATGCGCAGTCGTCGCTGGATACGGCGGCCCAACTGGCGCTCGTGCACATGCATCGCAGCTTCCTCATCGCCATGGCGATCAAGATCATCGGCGCTCCGGTGTTGCTGTGGCTGGCCTGGCGCCTGGGGCATCCGAAGGTGCGCGGCCAGTTCCGCACCTTGCGCCGCGCACGTTGATTCAGGTCCGGTTGCCGCGGCGCAGGTTATCGCTGCGGCACTGTCCGTTCCGGTTTCCGCCATGCGCCTGCGCCACCTTCCCGTTCTCCTGACGTTTTCGATCGCCAGCATGGCGCTGCATGCGCAGGATCTGGCCACCACCTGCCACGCCACCAGCAGTTATGACCTCACGGTGGCGCCCGATCATCTTCAGTTCGATCGTCCGCAACCGCTGCCCCGGGTGGTGGTCTTGCATGACGGCAGCCTCCGCACCGATGGCTCCGCCGTGTCGTTGCGGCCCGACGACGAGGACCGGCTGGCCCTGTTCGAGCGCGAGTTGCGGGCCCTCATGCCGCGCGTGAAGGCGGTGGCTGCCAATGGCGTGGACATGCTGGCCGCGGCGATGCACGACGAGGGCGCGCGCCTATCGCTGGACGCCTCCACGCGGGCAGAACTCGATCGCCGCGTGGCGACGCGCGCCGCAGAACTCAAGCAGCGCCTCGCTGCCAGCAACAGCACGCACGACTGGCAAGGCAACCTGGCCGACCAATACGCCAACCAGCTTGCATCGGACCTGATGCCGCTGCTGGCCAACGATCTGGGCCAGCAGGCGATGAACGCCGCCATGACCGGCGACCTGCAGGCGGCTGCCAACCTGCGCGATACGGCGGCGGACCTCACCACTCAGCTGCGGCCCCGGCTGGAGCAGCGGATGCAGGCGCTTTCGCCACAGATCCAGGCACTTTGCCCGTCCGTTCAGCGTCTGGCGGAGTTGCAGCAGGGCATCCGCGGGGCCGGCGGACAACCGCTGAATCTGCTTGAAGTCGGGCAGTGAAACCGGGGCTGAGCATGAGTCTCGTCTTCGCCCGGGATTAACCTTCTGCTAAGTGGCGAAGGACGAGGATGTGCCCCGCAACCGCATCAGTCAGCTCAGCAGGAGGCGACTTCGTGTCGCGCGTACCACGTTACAACGCCCTCATCCGACGGGGCATCGATGATCGGGATCTGTACCGCCGGGCTCTGGCCCAGGTTCGTGAGCCCGGCCTGCAGGTGCTGCTGGCCGAAAATCTCCAGACGCTGGACCACCTGATCGGCGACCTGCAGGCGCAGGTTTGCGCCACGGGCCGTACGCCGGCCCGCCATGGCACGCTCGCCGGAGCCATCCGCAGTGGGTTGGCGGAAATGGTCACCGGCATGGCCGCCAATCGGGACTCGGCGTGGGTGCAGTACCTGGCCCGCCACGAATGTGCGCTCCTGAATGTCTTCGAGCAGCAACTGGCGCAAGCGCCAGCGGACTCAGCGCGTGTGCTGAGAGTCCAGTTGTCGCGCCTGCATGGCATCCACAAGGATATGCACTGTCTGGCCGGTACCACCCACGGTTGACCGGCAGCCCACCGACAAGGAATGCGTGTGCCGGCGACTCCCGCGGACGTGCTGGATTTCTGGTTCGACAGCGCCACCGAAGCGCTCTGGTTCGAGCGGAGCGATGCATTCGATGCAACCGTTCGCGAACGCTTCGGCGACACGCTGGAAGCGGCGCTGCGCGGCGACATCGATCATTGGGCGCAATCCCCCGAGGGCTGGCTGGCCTTGTTGATCGTGCGCGACCAGTTCAGCCGCAACCTTTATCGCCACGACGCCCGTGCCTGGGCCGGTGACGCCGGTACACAGGCGATCGCGTTGCAGGGCATCGCGCGCGGCGATGACCGGCGGTTGTCGCCGCTGCAGCGCGTCTTTGCCTATATGCCGCTCGAACATGCGGAAAGCACGGACCTGCAGAAGCACTGCCTGCGTCTGTTCGAGGAACTGGTGACCAGCCAGCCACCCGCCTCCCGCGCCCGTTTCGAGAACTACCTTGATTACGCGCGCCGTCACCACGATGTGATTCATCGGTTCGGCCGATTTCCCCACCGCAATGCCGTCCTCGGCCGTACCGATACCCCTGCGGAGCAGGCTTATCTGGCGACCCCCGGCTCGGGTTTCTGAATTTCTTTCTGAGCGTCACCGACGACACGGAGTTCATCATGCGCCGCTATCTACTCATCGCCTTGCTGCTGTTAAGTGCTTCCGCCTACGCAAGCAACACCTACCGGGTGGGCAGCGAGGTTCTAACCGTCGGCGACAGCGCCGTGCGCGCCATGCAGTTGATGGGCAAGCCCGATTTCAAGGAACCCGTGCAGAGCGATTTTGGCGGTTACCAGGGCGAGCGCTGGCAGTACGCGCGCGACGATGGGCGCATCGTCATCATCACCATCATCAACGGCAAGGTCGCGGAAATCGCCGACCGATCGCGCTGAGCGACTTCGCCAGCGAATGACGCCAGCACACGGATGCGGCCGACACGTGCAAGCGGCGTCGGACGCATCCGCTTTCCCACACCGCCCCGATAAGGTGACCTTTCCGCGCATGACGCGCATGGAGAGGGGAGAGCTGATGCGTCGATATCTTGGCTTGGCCGGCCTGCTGCTCGCGTGTGCAGCGCATGCCGGGGGCGGAACCTTGCGCGTGGGCAGCCAGGTGCTGGTCGTGGGCGACAGCGCCACGCGGGTGCTCGAGCTGCTTGGCAAGCCGGCTCACCGCTCGCATGCCAAGGCGAGCAAGGCGTCGTCGAGTGGCAACCCCGGTCGCAAGAAGGGCGGCAAAGCCTCCTCGTCCGGCGGTGAGCAGTGGCAGTACCGGCAGGGCCAGCGTCTGGTCACCATCACCGTGGCCGATGGCAAGGTCACCGCCATCCGCGACGACGGCCGCTGAGCAGGATGGCGGCCCGCGTGCCGCCCGTGCGATAAGGAGCGCGATTTCAGGGAGATCGCGCCATGTCCGAAGTGCCCCCCGCGGCAGAGAACCCGTCACCCAGTCTGCTGCGGCTGCGTCAGCCCGGCACGCACGGCAAGGTCACCAACGTCGAGTTGTTCTTTGACCTTGTCTTCGTCTACGCCGTGACGCAGTTGTCCCACACCTTGCTGCATGACCTGACGGCCATGGGTGCGGTGCGTGTGTTGTTGCTGTTTCTGGCCGTGTGGTGGGTGTGGATCTTCACCGGCTGGATCACCAACTGGCTCGATCCCGAACGGTTGGCCGTCCGCCTGCTGGTGCTGACGCTGATGTTCGCGGGCCTGCTGTTGTCGACGGCGCTGCCGGAAGCGTTCGATGGGCGCGGCAGGGTGTTTGCCACGGCTTATGTAGCCATGCAGGTGGGGCGCTCCCTGTTCATGGTCTGGGCGTTGCGCCATGCGAGCCAGGCGGCGCGGTTCAACTTCTACCGCATCACGACGTGGTTGGTGATCTCCGGCGTGCTGTGGGCCATGGGTGCGATGGCGTCCGGTGATAGTCGCCTGGCCTGGTGGGCCGTGGCGTTGGGCATCGAATACCTCGGGCCGGCGGCGTTCTTCTATGTGCCGGGCCTCGGGCAGTCGTCCACCCGCGAGTGGGATGTCGAGGGCGGCCACATGGCGGAGCGATGCAGCCTGTTCGTCATCATCGCGCTGGGCGAATCGGTGGTGGACATGGGCAGCACGTTCGCGGACAGCGCGCGCACGATCGATCTCTGGTTCACTTTCGTCACGGCCTTCATCGGCTGTGTGGCGATGTGGTGGATCTATTTCGACATGGGTGTGGAGCGCGGCAGCCGTTCGATCCGCCATTCGGCCGACCCAGGCCGCACCGCGCGCATCGCGTATACCTATCTGCACCTGCTGATCGTCGCTGGCATCATCGTGAGTGCGGTGGGCGACGAGCTGAGCCTGACCCATCCGCATGCGCAGGCGGAGCCGGCCCAGATCGCCGTGTTGCTGGGTGCGCCGGCGCTTTATCTGCTGGGCAATGCGCTGTTCAAGAAAACGGTCAACCAGACCAACCTGCCGCTTTCTCACCTGGTCGGCATTGGCCTGCTGGTCATCCTGCTGTGGCCGGCGCATGGCATGACCGTGCTGTCGCTTTCGCTGGCGACCACGGTGGTGCTGGTGGTGGTCGCCGTGTGGGAGAGTTGTTCGTTGCGCGACCTTCGGCGCGAGTTCTACCGCGACGCAGGGGAGTAATCATCGCGCTCCCGCGGTTACACGTCATGAGGCGTCTGGACGCCGTGCAGTTCGGCGAGCAGTTGCTGCGCGCTCCAGGCGCGCCGTGATTGTTCGGCCTCGTGGATCAGCGCGACGAGTCGCGCATTGACCGGTGCGGCCACGTGATGTCGCGCGGCGATCCGCACGACTTCGCCGTTGATCGCATCCACCTCGGTCGGACGGCCGCGCTCCAGGTCTTCCCACATGGACGAGCGCGCCACCGGATCGATCGCCAGCAGGCGCGAAGCGAGGCGGCGGAACCAGGCGTCCGGCATGTCCAGCACGCGCGGCAGCCACTGCGGTCGCAGGGGCGTGAGCTTGGCGGGATGGGTGCCTGCCGCGTCGAACACCGCGAGCGCCTCGCGCTGGGCCAGCGCGAGGCAGCGGCGCCAATCGCGTTGTGAAAGTTCTTCCTTCAGCGGCACGTTCGACAGTGCATTGACTGCGTTGTTGAGGTTGAGCAGCAATTTGGCGGCCAGTACCGAAGGCATGTCGGCGCGTGGCATCAACGGCAGGCCGGAGGCCTGGAACACCGGCAGGAAGGCGGCGAGCGCCTCGTGCGCCTCCACCATCAGTTCGCCGCCGGAGCCCTGGTGAAAATCGCCGGGAATGCGTTGGAGCACATTGAACGGCACCATGCCGGCCAGCACCGGATGCCCCGGCAGCGCCTCGCGAAGGATGGCTGCGTTATGCAGGCCATTCTGGAAACTCACCACGGGGACTCCCGGTGCGACGACCTCCGCCAATTCCCGGGCCACGGTTTCCGTTGCCGCGGATTTCACCGTCACCAGCACCAGATGCGCCTTGGCCGCGGCGAACGGATCGACCTGCAGTTCCACGTCACGCGTGGCGACGTGCTCGTGGCCGCCGCGCAAATCGCTCCAGTCCAGGCCACCATGAATGCGCCACGCGTCGATGACGCGACGGCGCCCGATGCAGGTGATGCGCGCATGCTCATGCAGCCGCGCCGCCAGATAACCGCCGACACTGCCCGCGCCATAAATGGCGATGCGGGGCAGGGCGTGCATGCTCATGCGATGGCCTTGGCCGCAGCGCGACCGGCGATGCGGCCAGAGAACAGGCAACCGCCGAGGAAGCTGCCTTCCAGTGCGCGATACCCGTGCAGGCCGCCGCCGCCGAATCCAGCCGCTTCGCCCACGGCATACAGGCCGGGCAGCGGCTGGCAGTCGTGACCGAGCACGCGCGCGTCGAGATCGGTTTCCAGTCCGCCGAGCGTCTTGCGCGTGAGGATATTCAGGCGCACGGCAATCAGCGGGCCATTCGCCGGATCGAGCAGGCGATGCGGTTTCGCCACACGCACCAGCTTGTCGCCGCGATACCGCCGCGCGTTGTGGATGGCCATCACCTGGCTGTCTTTCGCGAAGGGATTGTCGAACTGACGGTCGCGCGCTTCGATCTCGCGGCGGATATGCGTGACGTCGAGCAGCGTGTTGTTCGCCAGCGCATTCATGCCGGCGACCAGTTCTTCCAGCGTGTCGCGCACGATGAAATCCCGGCCATGCTGCTTGAACGCTTCCACCGGCGCGGGCGCCCCCTTGCCGATGGCGCGCTTGGCGACTTGTCGCCAGCTCTTGCCGGTGAGGTCGGGATTCTGTTCCGAGCCGGACAGCGCGAATTCCCGGCGGATGATCTGCTGGTCGAGGATGAACCAGCTGTAGTCATGGCCGGTGCGACGCAGGTGTTCCAGCGTACCCAGCGTGTCGAAGCCCGGCCACAGCGGCCCGGGCAAGCGGTTGCCGGCGGCATCGAACCAGAACGATGACGGGCCGGGAAGAATGCGGATCGCATGCTTCGGCCAGATCGGATTCCAGTTCTCGATGCCTTCCACGTAATGCCACATGCGGTCGCGGTTGATCAGTCGCGCGCCAGCGCTTTCGCTGATGCCGAGCATGCGGCCGTCCACGTGCGCGGGGACGCCGCACAGCATGTGTGCGGGCGGCGGTCCCAGGCGTTCGGGCCAATTCTGGCGCACCAGCGCGTGATTGCCACCGATGCCGCCGGAGGCGACGATCACCGCTTGCGCGCGTTGTTCGAAACCATGCAGCACGTCGCGCGAGCTGGGTTTGCCGCGCTCCATGCCATCGGCCGTGAGCACGTTGCCGCGTACGCCCGTGACGGCGCCACCTTCCACGATCAGTTCGTCCACGCGATGACGGAAGCCGAACGTCAGCAGGCCTTTCGCTTGCGCCGCGCGCGCACGGCGCACGAAGGGTTCGATGACGCCGGGGCCCGTGCCCCAGGTCACATGGAAGCGCGGTACCGAATTGCCATGGCCAATGGAACCGTGGCCGCCGCGTTCGGCCCAGCCCACTACCGGAAACCAGCGCATGCCCATGGCATGCAGCCACGCGCGTTTCTCGCCAGCGGCGAAATCCACGTAAGCCTCGGCCCAGCGGCGCGGCCAATGATCCTCGGCGCGATCGAACGCTGCCGTACCCATCCAGTCGGCCAGCGCCAGCGCATGCGAGTCGCGCACACCCATGCGCCGTTGTTCCGGCGAGTCGACGAAAAACAGTCCTCCAAACGACCAGAACGCCTGTCCCCCCAGGCTTTGTTCCGGTTCCTGGTCCAACACCAGCACACGCTTGCCCGCATCGGCCAGTTCCGTGGCGGCCACCAGCCCCGCGAGGCCGGCTCCCACCACGACCACATCGCACCCGTCCCGCATTCCCCGCCTCCCCGTGGCGACTTGCGTTCCCGAACGCCGAACTTAGCGTGCCCGGAAAGGCATTCCTAGGCGCGCTGCGTCATAGGTCGGAAGTCGCCCCATGACCGACGACACGGCATGACGAGAGGCCCATGTCCACCGTTCATGCTGTGCTGCATCGTGACATTCGATGACGCGCGGCTACCGCGCGGAACGCAGCACACGGAGGGATGCGGCATGCGTACCACCCCGAAGGCTTGTGCGCGCCAGGTCGCTCGACAAGAGTCTGGACAGCGAGATGAACAAGCAGCCGGAAGCGCTCGGCCGCCGCGCCGACGCCCTGTGTCCGAGACTGGGCTCGCTCGATGCCTTGCAATGCCAGTTCCAGTTTCGCCTGTAGGACGGTTCACGCCTGCCATTGCTTGCTCATGACAAGGACAACAAGAAGCTGATCACAGCCACGGACAGTGTGCGCGCCGACCGAGGCGACTCCGCCCACTGATCCACAGTCGGGGCTCCCCAGCACGACTTTGGACCATGCCGGCCCACCCGGCATGGTCTCTTTTGCATGCGCGCGGACAACAGAACCTTGATTGACGGGCTGCTAGGCTCGCGAGGTTTGTCATTCGAAGGATCCACGTTCCATGCACGAACTTCTCGCCCGCCTGCCGCTTTCCGAGCGCTCCATCACCATGCTCATCAATCTCAGCCTGGCGTTGCTGATGCTGCTGGTTGGCCTATGGCTGGCGGCGCGCGTGGCCAACATCGGGCGGCGCGCTATGCAGCGCGCCAACCTGGACCCGACGCTCACCGGCTTCCTGCGCAACCTGATCTACGGCGTGCTGGTCGCGGTGCTGATCGTGATGACATTGCAGCAGGCCGGCGTGCCGTCGGCGCCGCTGGTGGCTGCGCTGGGTGCCGGCGGCCTCGCCATTGGCCTTGCCTTGCAGGGCTCGCTCAGCAACCTGGCCTGGGGCGTGTTGCTGATTCTGTTCCGGCCGTTGCGCGTGGGTGACTACATCCGCGCGGGCGGCGTCGAGGGCACGGTGGAAGGCGTCAGCTTGATGTACACGATGCTGGTGATGCCGGACAACCGCGAGGCCATCGTGCCGAATGCCAAGATCGGCTCCGATGCCATCATCAATTTCAATCGCCGTGGCACGCGTCGTTTCGAGCTGAAAGTGGGCATTGGCTACAAAGACGACATGGGCAAAGCGATGGAGCTGATCCGTCAGTTGTTCACTGCCGACCCGCGCATCCTGGCCGATCCCGAGCCGGGCGTATGGCTGGACAGCCTGGGCGACGGTGCCGTGGTGCTGGTGATGCGCGCCCATACGCGCAGCGCGGATTCCTGGGCAACGCAGACTGATTTCCTGCGCGCGGTGAAGGAGCGGTTCGATGCCGCGGGCATCAGCATGGCGGTCCCGCAGCGCGAGGTGACCGTGGTCCGTGGGGCATTGCCGGAGCAGACCACCTGACCAAGTGGAATGCATCGGGAAGGCCCGATGGGCCGCTGTTTTTGATGTTTCGGCGAGCGAGTGTCTGAAACCCCCGACAAAAGTCGTGCATACGTATGCGAATGGTGCCTTCAACCGATCCAAAACCGTCCGGAAGCGGGTCTCGTTCGCTATGATTAAAGCCTTACGCGGCCGTCATCCCCGCCGGCTCGCCATCGCCATCCGTAGGAGAAACCATGGCCGACCTTAAAGAAGCACGCGTTCCCGATATCGGCAGCGAGAACGTGCCGGTGATCGAAGTGCTGGTGAAACCCGGCGACAAGGTGGCCAAGGAGCAGGGCCTGGTCACGCTGGAATCGGACAAGGCGACCATGGAAGTGCCGGCCCCGTTTGCGGGCACGGTGAAGGAAATCAAGCTGAAGGTGGGTGACGAGGTGTCCGAAGGCACGCTCATCGCCATCATCGAGGCTGACGGCGAGGCCGCCGCGCCTGCTCCCAAGCAGGCTGCCGCGCCGGCCAAGGTCGACGCGCCCGCCAAGGCCGCTCCGGCACCGGCTCCGGCCGCTGCTCCGGCCGCCGCGCCTGCCGCAGGCGGCGGTGGCGTGCAGGAAGTGAAGGTGCCCGACATCGGCAGCACCGACGTGCCAGTCATCGAGATCCTGGTGAAGGTGGGCGACACCATCGCCAAGGACCAGGGCCTGATCACGCTGGAATCGGACAAGGCCACGATGGAAGTGCCCGCGCCATTCGCGGGCGTGGTGAAGGAAATCAAGGTCAAGCTCGGTGACGAGCTGTCCGAAGGCAGCGTGATTGCGCTGGTCGAAGCCGCCGGTGGCGCGTCTGCCGCTGCACCGGCGCCCGCGCCGGCCGCCGCCAAAGTGGAAATGCCCAAGGTTGAAGAGAAGCCGGAACCGATGGGGGGCCGCGTCGTGCTGCCGGGCAACGCACCCGAAGGCGACGTCGCACCCACCGCGCGTCCGCCGTTCGATTCCAACATCGTCATGCCGGGCGATGCCCCGTACGCCAGCCCGGCCATCCGTGCGTTCGCGCGCGAACTGGGCGTGGACATCCGCCAGGTGAAGGGTTCAGGCCGTGGTGGTCGCATCCAGCGCGAAGACGTCACCGGTTATGTGAAGCACGCGCTCGCCTCCGGCGCTCGCCCGGTCGGTGCGCCGGTCGCCGCTGGCGGTGGCCTCAACCTGCTGCCGTGGCCGAAGGTCGACTTCAGCAAGTTCGGCGAGATCGAAGAGAAGCCGCTGTCGCGCATCCAGAAGATCTCGGGTGCGAACCTCGCGCGCAACTGGGCGATGATTCCGCACGTCACCCAGCACGAAGACGCCGACATCACCGAGCTGGAAGCCTTCCGCAAGAAGCTCGGCGAAGAGAACAAGGATCTGAAGGTCACCCCGCTGGTGTTCCAGATCAAGGCCGTCGTCGCGGCGCTGAAGAAGTTCCCGCAGTTCAACGCCTCGCTGGATGTCTCCGGCGAGAAGCTGATCCTCAAGAAGTACTTCCACATCGGTATCGCGGTGGACACGCCCGATGGCCTGGTGGTGCCGGTGATCCGCGACTGCGACAAGAAGGGCCTGCTGGACCTGGCCATTGAACTCGGCGAGATCTCCAAGAAGGCACGCGACAAGAAGCTCGGCCCCAACGAAATGTCGGGCGGCTGCTTCTCCATCTCCTCGCTCGGCGGCATTGGCGGCACGGCGTTCACGCCGATCGTCAACGCGCCGGAAGTGGCCATCCTCGGCGTGTCCAAGGCGGCCATGAAGCCGGTGTGGAACGGCAAGGAATTCGCGCCGCGTCTGGTGCTGCCGTTGTCGCTCAGCTACGACCATCGCGTGATCGACGGCGCGCTCGCCGCACGCTTCGCTTCCTACCTGGCACAGCAGCTGGGCGACATCCGCCGTCTGCTCCTGTAATTGCTCCCTCTCCCCTCCGGGGAGAGGGCTGGGGTGAGGGGTGGCTCTAGCGTCGCCCCCATGCGTAGCGAAAAAAGAACAAAGGATTCCCCATGGCAAGCACCATCGAAATCAAAGTCCCCGACATCGGCGGTCACGACAACGTGCCGGTGATCGAGGTGCTGGTGAAGGTCGGCGACACGGTCGCCAAGGAACAGAGCCTGATCACGCTGGAATCGGACAAGGCCACGATGGAAATCCCATCGAGCGCCGCCGGCGTGATCAAGGAACTGAAGGTCAAGGTGGGCGACGAAGTGTCCGAAGGCGCGCTGATCGCCGTGCTGGAGGCCGCTGATGGCGCCGCTGCTTCTACTCCCTCTCCCCAGCGGGGTGAGGGCCGGGGTGAGGGGGCAGTCTCGCCTCAGTCTGCAAGTAGCAACGCTCCGGCGAGCACCCACCCCTCACCCCAACCCTCTCCCCAGGGGGGAGAGGGAGTCAAGGCGCCGAAAGCCGCGGGTGCCTCGGGTCGTACGCCCGACATCGAATGCAAGCTGGTCGTGCTCGGCTCCGGCCCCGGCGGCTATACCGCTGCGTTCCGCGCGGCCGACCTCGACGTCGACACCGTGCTGGTCGAGCGCTATGCCACCCTGGGTGGCGTTTGCCTCAACGTGGGCTGCATCCCGTCCAAGGCGCTGCTTCACGCAGCCGCTGTGATCGACGAGGCCGAGGCGATGGCCGCGCACGGCGTCAGCTTCGGTGCGCCGAAGATCGACATCGACAAGCTGCGCGACTTCAAGACCAAGGTGGTCGGCAAGCTCACCGGTGGCCTGTCCGGCATGGCCAAGCAGCGCAAGGTGCGCACCGTGCAGGGCGTGGGTACCTTCATTTCGCCGAACGAAATGGAAGTCCAGACGGCCGAAGGCACCAAGCTGATCCGCTTCGAGAATGCCATCATCGCCGCGGGCTCGCAGTCGGTGAAGCTGCCGGCGTTCCCGTGGGATGACGAGCGCATCATGGACTCCACCGGTGCGCTTGAGCTGAAGGAAGTGCCGAAGAAGCTGCTCGTCGTCGGCGGCGGCATCATCGGCCTGGAAATGGCCACCGTGTACTCCTCGCTCGGCAGCGAAGTGACCGTGGTCGAGTTCATGGACCAGATCATCCCCGGCGCCGATGCCGACCTGATCAAGCCGCTGGCGCAGCGCCTGGCCAAGAAGCTCAAGGGCGTGCACCTCAAGACCAAGGTGGTGGATGCCAAGGCGACCAAGAAGGGCATCGAGGTCAGCTACGAAGGCGAGAGCATCCCCGAGACCACGCTGTTCGACCGCGTGCTGGTCGCCGTGGGCCGTTCGCCCAACGGCAACAAGATCGGCGCAGACAAGGCCGGCGTGGCGGTGACCGAGCGTGGCTTCATCAACGTCGATACGCAGATGCGTACCAACGTGAAGCACATCCACGCCATCGGCGACCTGGTGGGCCAGCCGATGCTGGCGCACAAGGCCACGCATGAGGCACGTGTTGCCGCTGAAGTCGTTGCCGGCATGAAGAGCTATTTCGACGCCCGCGTGATTCCGTCCGTGGCCTTCACCGATCCGGAAGTGGCATGGGTGGGCGTCACCGAGCGCGAGGCGAAGGAAAAGGGCCTCAAGGTCGGCGTAGGCAAGTTCCCGTGGGCGGCCAGTGGTCGTGCCATCGGCATCGACCGCACCGAAGGCTTCACCAAGCTGATCTTCGACGAGGAAACCCATCGCATTGTTGGTGGCGCCATCGTCGGTCCGCACGCGGGCGATCTGATCAGCGAGCTTTGCCTGGCGATCGAGATGGGCGCGGAAGCGGCCGACATCGGCCTCACCATCCATCCGCATCCCACGCTGGGTGAGTCGGTGGGCATGGCGGCTGAAGTCTACGAAGGCACCATCACCGATCTGTACATGCCAAAGAAGAAAAAGTAAGCCGGCATCGTGAATGCAAAGAAAAGCCCGGGGATTCCCGGGCTTTTTTTGTACGTCAGAAACTACGTGCGATCAGTTCGATTCGGTGAACTGGATGGACGGCGTGGAACCACCAGCGGTAGAGCAGCTGCCCAGGTTGAGGTTGTTGCTTTCGCCCGTGCTGCCGGAGTTGGCGACGCACGACGGGGCCGTGGTGGAGCCGTTCGTCACCGCGAGCTTCACGGTGATGGACGAGCCGCTGTTGAACTGCGCTTCCGAGCCGCCGGCGTTGCCGACCACGTTGAATTCGCCGACCTTCCACACCTTGGCCAGATACAGCACGCTGTCCTTACCGCTGGAGCTGTAGGCCGTGGTGCCATGGGTGAACACTACCGTGTCATTGCCACCGGAGGTCACGGTGCCAGTGAGCTTCACGTTGCCGAGCTGCGTGGCCGGCACGTCCGGCGCGGTGGTGGCGGCGCTGTTCCGGTAGCAGTCACCGGCGCCGTCGCTGCCGAAGCCGCTCGGACAGCTCGTGCCGCCGTAGTTGATCAGCCAGTACTGCATGAACACGGCGGCTGAGCCCTGCACTTCGTAGTCGGGTGCATAGACGAACTGCTGCCACACCGTGCAACCCGAGTGGCCCCTGCAAGCGGTGGTGGTGTCGTCGAAGCTGGAGTTGATCTGCAGCGAGTATTCGTTCGGGCCAAGGATGCCGCCGCCGCCGTACGCGGCGACGCCCACGCCGGTCTCCGACGTCACGCCCGTCACCGACGGGAAGCTACCCACGGCCTTGGTGATCAGGCTTGCGCTCTGCAGCGTGTAGTCGTTGCCATTGCCGGCGGTTTCCGCAGCGCCGCCGAACAGGCGGAAGCGCGGGGTCGGGGCAACGCGCGGCGCAAGCTCATGACAGGCGGTCTGATGCCAGATCACGCTCGGATAGGCGGCCTGGAAGCAGCCTTCCGATGGCGTGGCGATATGCGCCATGGCGTCGCGCCAACTGGCGCGGGCCTGCTCTTCCATCGGGCTGACGTATTCCGGCGACGCTTGCATGGAAGCGCCCGCCGAGGGTGCGGCGTAAACAGCAGGAAGGAAAGCGGCGCCGATCAGGCCCGCGAGCAGCGCAATCTTGGTATTTGCACGCATTGAGTATCTCCCTAGTACGCAAAGTAGCTATTGGTTTTCGACCGTGGACGATTCCGTCGGCCGATGACAGGCAACAACTTACCTACACGCCAGCAACCTGGAGGCTGCAGCGAATCACTTGCGACTTGATTGATCCTTCTGGATAGAAGGCGACGCGATGGTTCCCCAGTCACGAGTGCTCGGGGAAACAGGGTGGCCCCTGAGCACTCCGAGGCGTTTGGTAACCCATGCGTCACGCACTTGCAAATCGAAAAATAGTGCGTCGTTCGATGTAAGGAACACGACAGAAAGCCTTGCATCGATCAAGGTGCTGCGAGGCGTTGAGAACAAAGCAAATCTTGTCTCGATGCTTGCGAGCATGCGTGTAGTCATTCACAAGAGCTGGCGCAAAAAAGCACGAGCGTGAAAATTGCTTTCACGACGGCCTACTGCAAGGCTTGTCCATAGTTGTCGTGGATATGCAAAAAGCGCCTAAAACAAGCCATTTTTACGATCGATCAAATGTCTGTGATGTGCTTTGCATTTCGTGCAGAACGAAATGCAAAGTTGTGATCGCTTCGTGAACTCTTTCGTTGCGGCACTGGACAACTGCAAGACAGCGCGCGCATCACGCAAATCTTGGCGCGTGATGACGCGTGCATGCCTCGCAAGGAGGAGATGTCACGGCAGGGCCTGTGCGCGAGGCGTGGATGGTGTCGCTGCGGCGCCGCGGTTCTATGTCCCTGGCAGGATCATTGACCTTCGGGAGCCAGCGCGGCCTTGATCGGCACCGCCGAGTCCTTCAGGTAATTAATGGTTCCCCTCGTGCTGACGATCATCTGCTGCGACACGCTGAGGAATTCCATCGGATCGACATCCTTGCCCAGCCGGATGCGTGTCTGCAGGTCGATCATGCGCGGTGCGTTGAGCGCCACGGTGGCGTTGTGCGTGGTCCAGTTGGCGGCTTCGCGCAAGGCGGCATAGGCGATGGCGTAGCGGTGCAGGCGGTCCGCGTCGATCCATGTGGCCGACTGGTTCGCGACCGCCACATCCCACGCCTGGCTGTTGAAGGCCGGCCAGTTGATGGCGAGCGCAAAACCCTTGCTCTGCTCGCGAATGTGTTGGTTGATCTCCACCTCCGACAGGCCTTTGCGCACGTCGTCGCTGACGGCCGCGTCGAGGGCGATCAGAGGTTCGAGCTTCTTCTCGTCCATGTCGATGGCGGCTTGGATATCGCGCAGCGTACCGCTCAGTTCCGCGTCGATCTGTGCGCTGGCGTATTCCGCGGCGTGCCGATGGTGCGCGTGCTCGATCCACTGCTCCAGGCCCAACGCCGTCAGGATACTGAGAACGATCATCAGGTAGTGCTGCAGGAACTCGCGCAGCGAATGCATTTTTACCTTGGGGACTTCGAAATGCATGGGTGGTGGATCCATGACGGTCAGGGGAAGGCGGTCATCGTGAAGCGAGCGCGTCCGGGGTCATTCGTCATAGCCCAGGCGGGCCATGATGGGACGGAGTATCGGTAACACGGGGTCGAACTTGTCGCGGTAAGCATGCCACCGGTTGACTGCTTTCCGGTGGATGCCTTCGGTGACTTGCGCATAGCTGGGTGTGCTGATGTAGCCCTTGGCGCGCGCATGCTCGGCGAAGCGTGCCATGGGCGCCGTATCGTCCACCTCGAGGAAGTGGCCAAGACGTGCGACATGTTCATCGAAACGGCTGACCACCGATTCGTAGCGCCATTCCAGTACACGTGGAGCAAATACTTCGACCTGTCGGTACCAATGCTCGAATGCCTGCACATAGCCTTCCGCCAGCCGTTGCAGCGATGAGCAGAGCACCATGAAGGGCGGTGAGCGGAAAGGCAGCATGTAGCAGCTGAGCAGCACATCGCAGGGATGACGCAGGCACATGATGATGCGGGCTTCCGGAAATAGCCGCGCAATCATAGGCAGGCACAGCATGTTGAGCGGGTTCTTGTCGACCAGCCGGTGCTGGCCGAGATCCGGAACGACGTTGTGTGCCATGTCCCTGTAGATCGCGCGCAACTGGCTGGCCTCGCCCTGGGTCATCGCCGCCAGGTCGACGGGGTACGACTGGCCAGCGGCCTGCATGCGTCCTATCAATTCGTAGACGAAGCCGCGCTCGTCCATGGCGCGAAAATCCGGGTGCGCGTCGAGCATTTGCTCGAGCAGTGTCGTGCCCGAACGGGGAAAGCCAACCACGAAGACAGGGCTCTGCCGACTGGAAGGCGCGGCCAAGGGCTTCCAGCGGTCATGCTCAAGATGACTGACGCCATGCGCGGTCATGGCCAACGGGCGGCTGCCTTCGACGACAAGGTCGGGAGCCAGCTCGCTGGCGATGTTCCATTGAATGGCGTGGGCTTGTCCCGCGACTCGCCAGGCCTCCTGGTGCATGCCCTGCTTGTCCCTCGCACCCGCGAGTCCGAAGGCGGCCGTCGCATTCGAATCGGATGATTGATTCAGGGCGAGCAGATGCTCATACAGATCAGCAGCCAGCTCGGGATGCCCCTGCCGCAAGGCGATGGCGGCGCGCGCCTGCCACAGCGCAGCGATGAGTGCCGGTGCGTGATCCTCCGGTGACTCCATCACCTTGCCGGGTATGTGGTCCAGTTCTGTCTGGGCAAGTTCGATCTGGTTGCTGCGTTCGTGCATGGCGGCGCGCAGTGCTGCGATACGCCATGCCATCCGCTCCGCCTCGGGCTCCGTAGGCATGATGGCCTGCGACAGAACCCGAAATGCCTTCGGCTGATCTCCCTGCGCCGACAGCATGGTTGCCAGCAATATGGCCTGTTCGGCCATTTGCGGAGGCCACTCCACGCTGCGGGTAAGCATGGCCTCTTCACCCTGATTGTCACCGCACCGATGGCAGGCGTACGCCGCCTGCACTCGCGCATCGATGAAATCCGGTACGAGCTGTACGGCGTCAAGCAGGGCTTGGCGTGCCTCCAGCCAACGTTGTTGCTGGGCATACAGCAGCCCCAGGTTGTAGTGGACCTGGGCTTCCTGTGGCGCGAGCGCGCGTGCTTGCAGCAGGGCATGCTCAGCGCTTTGCAGGTCACCCAACTGGCGCGCTACGACGGAAAGGTTGTTCCAGTACTCAGGCACACGCGGGCTGCGGCGTACCAGTCGCTGGAAGGTGAGCAGCGCGTCGGGAAGATGCAGGCTGGCCTGCTGGGCGGCGCCCAACAGCAGAAGGGCCGTTTCGTCGCTGTCGTCCACGTGCCGCAACGGCTCACCGAGGGATAGCACGCTGGCCATGTCTCCACGGTTGTAGGCGGCGAGCATGCGCGCGGTGAGTTCCGCGGTGGATGGCGAGTGGTGCGTCATCCCCAGATCGTAACAGCGGGATGGCCGCGACGGATGCGTCGCGGCCATCCTGCCGGTGGAGCCGGTCAGATCAGAACTTGACCGTCGCGCGGGCCCAGTAATAGCGGCCCATCACGTCGTACGTGGAGGTATCGACGTTGTAGTTCGAACCGTTTTCGTAGCTCAGCGGCGGAATCTTGTTGCTGAGGTTGTCGATGCCCACGTCGAAGCGGGTGTGGATTTTCGCCCACTCGTAGCCAGCCTGGATGGAGTGGTACAGCACGGACGCCATCGGTGCGCTGGCGCCGGTATCCAGGTTGGCATTGAGGTTGGTCACGCGGTGGATGTAGCGCGACTGCCACTGGGCACTCCACGGACCCATCGCCCAGTTGAGCGTGAGCGTGCCGCGCCAGCGGGCGATGTTGCCGAACTGCAGGCCGTACGTACCGGCGTAGTTGACCGACTGCGCACCCGGCTGGCCCGGGCTGGCATCGATCTTGTACGTCGCGACGTAGCTGGTGTTGAGGCCGGCCTTGAAGTTGCCCGGGTCCACGCTGCCGATGTCGAAGTGCGGGATGGCGTAGTTCAGCGTGAAGTCGACGCCGCTCGTGCTCAGGTTGCCCAGGTTCACCACGGGCGTATTGATGTAGTTGACCGCACCGGCAAGCTTGTTGGTCTGGTCATAGCGGTTGATGTACGAGCAGTACGGGCTGTTGTTGTTGGCGAAGCAGGCGTTCACCACCGTCTGTGCCTGGATCGGCGTCAGCGTGTCGCTGAGGTAGATGTGCCAGAAGTCGACGGTGCTCGACACGCCGGGCAGCCAGCTCGGCGAGTAGACCAGGCCAAGGTCGATGGACTTGCCCTGTTCCGGCTTCAGCTTGGAGCCTACGCCAGCGGCGCCGGAGTAGTAGCCGGTGACCTGGCCCAGCGGGTTGCCGCCCCAGCCCACCGGAACGTTCTGGCAGGCCGCGGAGTGCGCTGCGAGCTGTGCCGCGGTGAGGTTGACGCAGGGGTCGGTCAGGTTGGGGCCGGCGACCGTCCGTCCGTCGTACAGCTCGTCCATGTTGGGCGCGCGGAACACCTGCGAGATCGTGCCGCGCATCAGCAGGTCGGCGATGGGGCGGTACTCGATCGCGAGCTTGCCGTTGGTGGTGCCGCCCGACGAATCGTAGTCGGAGTAGCGCACGCCCAGGTCGACGTTCAGCGAGTAGGCAAAGGGCTGTTCGGTAAGCAGCGGGATCAGCGTTTCGGCGTACAGCTCCTTCACCGTATCGCTGCCGCCACCGGGTGAACCGCAGGCCTCGGAGAGCACGACGCAGGTATTGGTCACCGGATCCAGGATCGCATCGGCGGTGACGTTGTAGTTCATCGACGTCTTGCGATACAGCGTGCCCACCGAAAGCTGCATGGTGCCCGCCGGCAGATCCCACAGTTCACCCGACGCGTTGGCCTGCGCCTGCTTCATGGTGTTGGTCATCGTGTAGACCGGCGCGTCGACACCCTTCTTCAGCAGGGCCGTGACGGCGGGGTCCGCCTGGTTGAAGATGTTGGCGCCGGCATCGATGGCTGCCTGGAAGGCCGGCACGTTCACTTCGTTGTAGTTCGTCTGCTCGCGGCGCGAGTGGCCGTAGTCGACGCTTGCGTCCCAGATCCAGCTGCTCTGGCCGAAATTGCCGCGCAGGCCAGCGTTGATCTGCTCGTTGTTGGTGGTGAAGGTATGCAGGCGCGTGCCCAGGCCGGTCAGGCGGGTGCTGAATGCGTAACCGCTGTTGGGATCGCCGTTGAGGGTGCCATTGCTGAAGGTGACGCCGAACGGGTTGTTCGGGTTGCTGGACAGCACGTTCCAGCCATCGCTCACCGCCGTCGGCGCTGGAGCATCCTGGCCGGCCGAGTTGGTGTGGTTGTAGAACGCATCGGCAAAGAACGTGACGTAGTCATTGAACTTGTAGTTGCCGCTGACGAACAGGTTGGTGCGTTCCTGCTTGGTCTGGATGTAGTTGTAGGCGTTGTAGTTGTACGTATCGTTGGCGTTGCTGAAACAACGATAGTCGTTGAGGCTGCTGCCGTTGCCGCTGGCCAGGGTGACATAGGTGAGGTCAGTACCGGGGCGGGCTGCGCATCCCGGCGACTGGCTCACCGGCACCAGCAGGCGACCGGTCGGGATGGTGTGCGAGCCCGACACCTGCGGGCCACCGTTGTACAGATAGAGCTGGTGCGCCGAGAAATCGCGACGCGGCGCGAGTACCGGGCTGTACTTGTTGTAGTCGACGCCGGCGAAGATGTTGCCGTCCTCGCCGCTCGCACCGATGGTGAACTGCGCTCCGTGGCGCTGACCGTCGCCGTGGTCGGAGATGCCGTCGTTGACGCTTACCTCCGCGCCCTTGTAGTCCTTGCGCATGATGATGTTGACCACGCCGCCGATGGCGTCGGAGCCGTACACGGTCGAGGCACCCTCGGCCAGCACGTCCACGCGCTCGATCATGTTCTGCGGGATCATGTTGAGATCGGCGTTGGCCAGGCGCTGACCATTCACCAGTACCAGCGTGCGGTTGACGCCCAGACCGCGCAACGAGACGCGAGCCGCGCCGTCGCCGCCTTCCAGCGTGGGGCTCGCGCCGCCGCCGCCGTTGCTGTTGTTCTGCGTGTTGGTGGCGTTACCCGCGATGCTGGGCAACTGCTGCAGCACGTTGCCGAGGGTGGGGCTGCCGTTGTTGGTGATGGCGCTGCGGTCGAGCGTGACGACCGGGCTGGCCGTTTCGGCATCGACGCGGCGAATCAGCGAGCCGGTGACGGAAACGGCAGTAAGTGTTTTTGCAGTGGATTGCTTGGGTTGCTCAGTGCTGCTCTGGCTCTGGCCTTGCGTGTTCGATGCGTCCTTGTTCGTTGTTGCGTCCTGCGCCTGAGCCATGGCGGCCGTTGAAGCGATACCGACGGAAAGCGCCAGACGTACCGCTATCGACAGACGATTGTAATTGGACTGCATGGATGTCTCCCCGAATTTTTAGGCAAAAGAGTCCCCGCTATAGGCGCCTGGACGTCTATAGGTGTTGCACCGCTTGTTGGGTTCCCCGTGGTTCACTCTTTCAGGAAATCGGGATCGAGACAAGGCCTCTTTAACAATTCGTCGCGTAGCCGAACGCTTTCACATGTTGTTTCAGTTGAAACCAAATCAGTCGAAGAGATCGCTCTGTGCCGCAAAGCTGTCTGCTTCAACGAAACCGGCCAGTCCCACGCCCACCAGGCGATAGCGCGCGGCGGCCGGGCGCTCGACGCGATCGCGCAGCGCGCAGGCGATATCGGCAACTTCTTGCGCCGACCCGGGGCGGGATGACGGCGTGAAACTCCGCGTCAGCGTATGGAAGTCCGAGGTCTTGAGCTTGAGCACCACGGTGCGTGCGACGCGGGCATGGGGTGCGGCAGCCTCCCGTTGATGGGCGGCCCAGGTCTTCTCCGCGAGTCGCCGGATGTGCGGCTCGATCTCGTCCAGCGTGAGGTCGCTTTCAAAGGTGTCTTCGGCCGACACCTGCAAGGTCGGGCGGTCCGGTTGCACCGCATGTTCGTCGATGCCGAGCGACAACTCGTGCAATCGCCGTCCCCAGCGGCCGAAGCGTTGCTCCAGCTCCAGCGCGCCCATCGTTCTTAGGTCATTCACCGTGACAATGCCCAGTTCGGTCAGCTTCGCTTCCATGACCTTGCCGACGCCAGGCAGGCGCCCCACCGGCAGCGGCGCGAGAAAGGCTTCGACCTGATGAGGTCGCACCACGAACAGGCCATCGGGCTTGCGCCAGTCGGAGGCGATCTTGGCGAGGAACTTGTTGGGCGCTACGCCGGCCGAGGCGGTCAGTTGCGTTTCTTCGCGGATGGCCGCGCGAATGGCTTCCGCCGTCGCCGTCGCTGATGGCAGTCCCGTAAAGGTCGTGGTGACGTCGAGGTAGGCCTCGTCCAGCGACAGCGGTTCGATCAGATCGGTATGGCGGGCGAAGATCTCGCGAACGTGTCGCGACACCGCCTTATAGCGGGTGAAGTCAGGCGGCACGAAGATCGCCTGCGGGCATAGGCGCTCCGCGCGCACCGCTGGCATCGCCGAGCGCACACCGAACTTGCGTGCCTCATAGCTCGCCGCGCACACCACCGAGCGCGCGCCACGCCAGGCCACCACCACGGGCTTGCCGCGCAACGAGGGATCGTCGCGCTGCTCCACCGACGCGTAGAACGCGTCCATGTCGACGTGGATGATCTTGCGGGGCGGAGGCGGCACAACGGAACGCGGGGACAGAGGGAGGCACAGTCAAGCACGAAACGCCCTCGTTGGCGCGTGGCGTTGCGTCATCGCGGTGAAGTGGCTCGTCGCGTGCCCGGTGCGCGATACGCCTTGGGTTATTGCCAGGGCGTATGCAGGCTTTCGTCCACGCGCCGCTCTTCCAGTTCGACGAAGCCGTTGAGGTCGAACGTATCCAGGCGGAAACGCTGCGCCGCCGTGAAGAACGCCATCAGCGACAGGATGCGTTGCGGATTGCGGGCCCATGGTGGCACGTAGACGGCGCGTGCAATCAGGCCTTCCTGCAGATAGGGGCTGAGCGTGATGACATCGGCGGTGGTGACCCGGCCCGCGAACAATAGGGGCAGCATCTCGACGTGACCGGCCTGCAGCACCTTGCGGATGAAGACGTAGATTCCCATCACGCCTTCGAGATAGGCACCGTCCTTGGTGAAGCAGATGCGGCCGTGCGGGTCGCCGCCGCGGAAAATGCGTGCGGCGCTCTGGTAGCTTTCGACCGGGCTTTGCCCGGCATCGAGGAAGCCGCGGAACACTTCGATGAAGTCCGCGCCGTCCAGGGCCTGCTTCAGCGCGACAACGCGCAGTGCGATGCGGCGCAGGCGGTTCAGGTCGATCGCGCCGGTGATGATTTCCGAGAAGGTCGCCAGCCCTTCCTGCGTGCGCGTCGTGCGCGGCGCGCCGAGTCCGAACGATTTGAAGTACGGCTGGTGCTTGCCGTTGAGCAACGTGGCGGTATGTACGAAAGCTTCGTGCTCGGTGAGTTGCTCAAGGTCCAGCGTGGAGAACAGTGCGGTGGAGCGCAGGTTGATGCTCTTGCTGCCTGCCGTGGCCTTGGATGGCAGATCCGGGTCCAGCACCACCTCGACCTTGTCCTTGTCGAAGAACGGGCCAAGCCGTTCACGCAGGCGCCGGGCGAACTCTTCGGCGGGAATATCCGCGGGCACATGGGGAATGCCTTCGCGACTGATCAGGTCGTCGCTGATGTTCAGCAGATCCCTGGCGGCATCGACGGCGTTGGCGGTCTGGCCGGGATAGACGATGTCCGGGCGTCCATACAGTGCCGTCGAGCAGCGCGTGAAGGTTTCCGTGCCTGCGCCCATCAGCATCTGTGCGGCGGTGAGATAGCTCCAGGCCGTCTTGAACAACCAGTTGCCGATGGGATGCCCGCGATCCAGCTTCGCCATGATCGCCCTCAGTGCATCCATCTCGCCGCTGAGGTCGGGATGGCGAACGGGCGGCTGGGGCATCTGCGGATTGCCCTTTTCCCAGGAGGCCATGAAGGCCGCCTCCATGGTCGATGGCCAGTCGATGGCCTTGAGCACGCGGATCTTCTTGCCCACGGCGACCAGTGCGCCGTCGGCTTCGAGCAGGGGGCCTAGGGTCTTGTCATCCTGGGGGCGAACGACGCTTGCGGCGGTGCTCATGGTGCCTCCGGGCAATGCTTCATCAGGAAGGTGGGCCGGATCGCTGCGGCGACCGAGGTCCGGACTATGGCTCTGCCGGGGAAGGGCCGATAGCGAAAAACTACTGATTGCCCAGGGGAAGTTGTGGCATTCCCGGTGGTGCGCCGGCGGCGCCGAGCCTCGCTCGGGTGCGGTTATCGGCAGCATGGCCTTCGCCAGTCGTAGAACCGGGCGCAGTCCGCTATCGTCCGTCCTTCGACCCTTTCGCGAAGGATGCCGTGCCGCCCCATGACCGCTGAGACTTCTTCCGCGTATCTACGCCGCCTGGGTACCTGGGATGCAGCGGCCATCGTGATTGGTGGCGTGATCGGCGCCGGCATTTTCCGCAGCGCTTCCACCGTGGCCGAGCGCACGTCGTCCGGCGCGCAGTTGCTTACGCTCTGGGCGATCGGCGGCTTGCTCACGTTGGCCGGTGTGCTCTGTTATGCGGAATTGGGCGCCCGCCGGCCGCAGGCAGGTGGTGTCTATATCTATCTGCGCGAGGCCTATGGGCAACTGCCGGCGTTTCTGTTCGGCTGGACGATGGCGCTGATCAACTATCCCGGCAGCGTGGCGGCGGTAGCGACCACCTTCGCCGACTACTTCTGCGCGGCCATCGGCCTGGCGCCGCAGATGTGGGTAAAGCCGGTGGCTGCCGGCGCCATCGCTTTCATCGTGGGCGTCAACTTCTTCGGCATTCGTGCCGGCTCGCGCATGCTCAACGTATTCACCGTGCTCAAGCTTTCGGCCATCGCGCTGGTCGTCGGCGTGGGCGTCGTGCTGGCGCATGGGCAGTTCGGCAATGTGCTGGCCACCGACACCACGCATGTCGTGCCGTCCAGCGCCATCCTCGGCGCACTGCTGCCGGTGCTGTTCACCTATGGCGGCTTCCACTACCTCAACGACCTTGCCGGCGAAGTACGCGACCCGCAGCGAACGCTACCGCGCGCGCTCGGCCTGGGCCTGGGCGGCGTGGTGATCTGCTACGTGCTGGTCAACTTCGCATACCTCGCAGGACTCGGCCATGCCGGCCTCGCGGCGAGCCAGGCCCCGGCGGCGGACCTCATGCGCCGGCTGTTCGGCGAGAGTGGCGCCACCGTCATCGCCGTTGGCATTGCTTGCTCCACCTTCGGCTACTGCAGCATCGCGATTGCCGGCGGTGCGCGCGTACTGCAGACCATGGGCGCGGACGGCATGCTGTTCAACGCCGTGGGGCGCATCCATCAGCGTTCGCATGCGCCATGCGTGGCGCTGGCGGTGCTGGGTGGCTGGGCCATCGTGCTGGTGGTCTCCGGCAGCTTCGGTCAACTGGTGGATTACACGACCGTGGGCGAGTGGCTGTCCCACGCCTTCGGCATCGCTACGCTGTTCTGGTATCGCAAGCGTTTTCGCGACGAGCCGTCGCCGTACCGCGTGCCGTTGTATCCGGTATTGCCGCTACTGTTCGTCTGCACGGTGCTCGGCGTGATCATCGTCACCTCCATCCATTCGCCCGGCGATGCCGGCATGAGCCTGGCGCTGATCGCGGTGGGCGTGCCGGTGTACTACGCATGGCGCGCGTGGCAGCGGAGAGCAGCATGAAATTGCGTTTATGCGCTGCGCTGATCCAGCAAGGCAGCCTTCAGACGGCGCAGGCATACTGCCGCCATTTCCTCGCGCTGAGCCACGGATGAATCGGATCGCTCCCCTTGCCATCGCCTGCCTGCTGACCCTCGCGGGTTGCCACAAGGCGAGCGACACCGACCGGGCCGATCTGAGCCACGCGGCGGCGGCCACGCCTGTGCCCGCGCCAGCTTCCAGCGCCCAGGCCGCACCGTCGCCGAAGACGCCCCAGACCACGCTGGATCACGTCACGCTCGACGGCAAGCCCGTCACCGTCGACGGCATGTCCTTGCAGCGCTATGTGTTCCAGCCGTCGCCGCAGCCCCAGGTCACGGTGATGCTGGACAAGGGCGATTGGTCGAAGGAAGGCTCGCTGCGCGTAGACATGCAGAACGCGATGCCGTGGGCGGTGACCTTGACCGTCGACATCGACGGAGCGAAAGAGGGCGAGCACCTGCATGCCTCGGTCGGCATTCCGGCCGGCCCGCCGCAGACGCTGGTGATCCCGTTGCACGCCACTTCGCCGCGCGCGATGGGCATGCAGGCCGGTCCCCCGATGCCGTATGTATCGGGTGGCAAGCGCCTGTTCGTGGCGACGACGGTGGAAGGCTCGCTCGACCTTGCCCACGTGAAGGCGGTGCGCCTGGGTATGCCCGCGCCCACCGCGGCGCAGACCCTGCTGTTCGGCAAGCTGGATACCTCGCGCGGCGATCATGATCTGCGCGATGCCTACACCGGCATCGTCGATGCCTGGGGCCAGTACACGCGCGGCCAGTGGCCGGGCAAGGTCGATTCGGACGAGTCCCTGCGCGGCCTGCCGCGCCTCAAGGCGAAGCCGGGCGCAACGGCACCGGCCACGGCGGCAACTCACAACAAGGGCTTCGACCGTTACGGCGGCCGCACCGATCAACCTGCGTTCAAGGCGACCGGGTGGTTCCGCACGGAGCAGCGCAACGGCCGCTGGCAATTCGTGACGCCGGAAGGGCACGCGTTCTTCTCGCTGGGCGTCAACGTCGTCGACGATGACGGCGGACGCACGTACATCGACGGTCGCGAATTCATGTTCAAGGATCTGCCGCGCGACAGCGGACGCTGGACGCCGTTCTATGGCACCACCGGCAAGGCGACCGGCGAGCAGAAGGCATCGGATGGCATTGCCTATCACCGCGGCAAATGGTTCGACTATTACTCGGCCAACCTGTTCCTGGCCGACGGCCGCCATTGGCGACAGGCGTGGCGCAGCCGCACCATCGAGCGCCTCGATCGCTGGGGCTTCAACACGCTGGGCAACTGGAGCGATGACGCGCTGACCCAGATGCACCGCATGGCCTATACGCGTTCGGTGAACATTGCCGGCACCTTCGGCAATGTCTCCAGCGGCTACGACTACTGGGGCCGCATGCCCGATCCGTTCGATCCGCGCTTTGCGCAGGCGGCTGACGTGGCCGCGGCGCAGGCAGCGAAGGAAGTGCGCGACGATCCGTGGATGCTCGGCTATTTCGCCGACAACGAACTGGCCTGGGCAGGGCAGGGGCCGCAGGGGCGCTGGGGACTGGCACAGGGCACGTTGCGCGGCGAAGCGCGCAGTCCGGCCAAGCAGGCGTTCATCACGGCGCTGAAGAAGAAATACGCAACACCGGCGAAGCTCGCCGCGGCCTGGGGCATAGCGCTGGATTCATGGGATGCGTTGAACGCGACCAACTTCGCGGCGCCGAATCCGGACGACGCCCATCCGGCCATCGCCGATGACTACAGCGCGTGGCTGCGCAGCTATGCGGACCAGTACTTCCGCACGGTCGCGCAGGCCATCCACAAACACGACCCGCATCACCTGTTCCTCGGCGGCCGCTTTGCCGTGCACACGCCGGAAGCAGTGGCCTCATGCGCTCAGTTCTGCGACGTGGTGAGCTTCAACGGCTATGCCGACGTGCCGGAGCACGCGTTCGACGCGGCGGCGTTCGCCAAGCTCGACAAGCCGGCGTTGATCTCGGAGTTCCACTTCGGCTCCGACGATCGCGGCCCGTTCGGCAAGGGCGTGGTGCCGACGTGGAACGAACAGCAGCGTGGCGAGGCCTATGCGCACTACGTGGCTGACGCCGTAGCCAATCCCGTCATCGTCGGCGTGCACTGGTTCCAGTATGTGGACCAGCCGGTCACCGGTCGCCTGATCGATGGCGAGAACGCACATATCGGCCTGGTGGCCATCACCGACCGGCCGTTCACGCACTTCATCGATGCCGTGCGAGAGGCGAATCGCAAGACCGGATATTGAGAGCTGAGGAGTGAGTGCAGAGAAGTGAATAGTGAGAGAAAAGCTTTCTGCCCTCTCTCGTTTCTCACTTCTCTGCACTCACTCCTCGTCTCAACCCGCCAGGCTGGTCGCCGCGCCGAATGCCAGCGCCATCACCACCGCTACCGCCATGCACGCGCTGGCAGGGCGGATGCGGTGCGCGTCCACGCGTGGGATAAGCCGCCACAGCACGAACACGCCGATCAGCATGTCCACCACGAGGGCGCTGCGCAGCAGCGGTGAGCCCAATAGCGGTGCAAACGGCGGCTTGGTGTGGCCCTCGTGCATGGCGACGCCGACGAGCAACAACAGGCCGATGAGGTTCCACACCAGGCAGGCCAGATAGGTGCGGTTGAACACCACCGGGCAGCGCTCGGCCCAGCGCAGCACCGACCAGGCGATGATCGCGAAGAACAGCGCGCCGATGCTGCTGTAGAGCACCCACCAGAGCAGGGTGCTGACGAGGGTGAGCAGGGTGGTCATGCAGCTTTCCTGTGTTCGTTCGTCATTCCGGCGCAGGCCGGAATGACGGGTAGGCGAGGGTGTCAGATCCCTACGCGTCGCAGCAGCTTGTCCATCAGCCATGCCGGCCCCACCAGCAGGTAGGCCAGGTCGGTAAGAAAGCTCGGGCGCCGTCCTTCGATGGCATGCCCGATGAACTGCCCCACCCAGGCCACCACGAACACGCCGATGCCCGTGAGCAGCAGCGTGTGTGGACCCAGCGCGCGATAGGCGAACTCGGTGAGCAGGCACAGCAGCAGCAGCGCGATGAACAACGCGGCGGCGATACGGTGCGACTGCTTCCAGTACCACGCAAACGCCAGCACCAGCGCGCACACCGCCCAGAAGCCGGGGCGGCCGATCATCGGCGGCACCGGGATGGTCCACATCATGGCGATGGCGCACCACACGATCAGCGGCACGCAGATCCAGTGCAGCAGGCGATTGGTGGGGTTCTGGTGGTCGTTGCTGTAACTGTCGAGCCAGCGTTGCATGCGTGCCTCAGTCGACGGTGATGTTGGCCAGGCGCTGCAGGGCTTCGGCGTACTTGGCGGCGGTGGCCGCGATCACGTCGGCGGGCACGTTCGGACCCGGTGCTTTCTTGTTCCAGTCCAGCGTTTCCAGGTAGTCGCGCACGAACTGCTTGTCGTAGCTCGGCGGGCTGATGCCGACCTGGTAGGAGTCCGCCGGCCAGAAGCGCGAGGAGTCCGGCGTGAGCATCTCGTCCATCACATAGAGCTTGCCGTCCTCGTCGGTGCCGAATTCGAACTTGGTGTCGGCGATGATGATGCCGCGCTCGGCCGCATAGGCCGCCGCCCACTTGTAGATGGTCAAGGTGGCCTCGCGCACCTGCTCGGCGAGTTCGGGGCCGACGGCGGCCACCACGGCGTCGAAGCTCACGTTCTCGTCGTGATCGCCGACGGCGGCCTTGGTCGACGGCGTGAAGATGGGCTCCGGCAACTGCTGCGCCTGCTTGAGGCCGGCCTGCAGCTTGATGCCGCACAGCGAGCCGGTGGCCTGGTAGTCCTTCCAGCCCGAACCGATGATGTAGCCGCGCGCGATGGCTTCCACCGGCACCGGCTTCAGGCGGCGCGTCACCACCGCGCGCTTCTCGTACAGCTTCAGGTCGGTACCGGCGGGCAGCACATCGGCCAGCGGCACGTCGAGCAGGTGGTTGGGGACCAGGTGCGCGGTCTTGGCGAACCAGAAGTTGGAGATCTGGGTGAGCATCTCGCCCTTGCCCGGGATCGGGTCGGGCAGCACCACGTCGAACGCCGACAGGCGGTCGCTGGCGACGATCAACAACCGATTTTCCGGAAGCGCATAGACGTCGCGCACCTTGCCGCGGTGGATCAGGTCCAGGCCCGGGAGGTTCGATTGCAGCAGGGTGGTGGGCACGGTCTTTCGCTCCTGGAAGGCCGACCTGGCTCTCCAGGACGGGAAAACGGGGGAGACGGCCCGGAACGGGCCGGTGATCAAGCGGGCAATTGTAGCGGGTGCGGCCGCCGCGCGAGCCGCATCCACGGCATGGCGACCCCGGCGGGCCTTGCGGTGGCTGCTAGAATCGGCGCTTTTTGAGCCCGGGTCTTTGTCATGGTCCTGCCGCCCCGCCGTACTGCATCGCTTGCCCGCTGCCTGGCCATCGCCGTGCTGGCGTGGGGGCTGCTTGCGCCAGCGCACGCGGCAGCGCCCGCCAAGCCCGTGCGGCTGGGCCTGTGCGCGGCCTGCCATGGTGAAACCGGCATGGCACAGGTTCCGGGCGTGCCCAATCTGGCCGGGCAGGAACTGGATTACTTGCGCGACGCGCTCAAGCAGTACCGCGACGGTCGCCGCAACGTGCCGCAGATGCGCGCGGCCATCGGCCCCATGAGCGATGCCGACCTCGATGAACTGGCGCGCTGGTTCAGCGCGCAAACGCCGTCCCACCAAGGCAACCCATGAATTTCACCTGGACCATCTGGCTCGCCCTTTTTGGACTGATCTTCGGCCACGGGCTGCCCGGGGCCGTGGTGGGCGGCATCACCGGCTTCATCATCGACAGCCTGCGCCAAGGGCAGCGCCGCCGCGCGACGCCTGAGCAAGGTGGCTACATCAGCCCGCTGTTCGCGCTGCTGGGTGCGGTGGCGAAATCGGACGGTCGTGTATCCGAAGCCGAGATCGCCGTGGCCGAGCGCCTCATGCAGCGCATGGGCCTGGAGCACGAGCAGCGCAAGCAGGCCATCACGGCCTTCAACGCGGGCAAGCAGCCGGAATTCAATGTCACACCGGCCATCGACGAGTTGCGCCGCTGGGTCGGCCTGCGCCGCGACCACGCCTTCCCTGTGCTGGACGTAGTGATCGAAACGGTGCTCGCCGAAGGCAACCCACCGCCGGAGAAGATGGCCATCCTGCGCCAGCTCGCCTTCGCCCTGCGCGTCAGCGACATGGAGCTGATGGCGCTGATGGCCATGAAGGGCTACGCCTGGAACGCCACGGGCGGCGGCTCGCGTGGCTACGGTTCGCGCGGCAACGGCAATGGCGGTTATGTCCCGCCCCAGCGCAACACGCAGGGGCCGGATCCGTACACCGTGCTCGGCATCGCCCGCGACGTGGACGACCGCGCAGTGAAGCGCGCCTATCGCAAGCTGATTTCCGAACACCATCCCGATCGTCTTGGTGATCTGCCCGAAGCCATGCGCAAGCAGGCCGAGGCCCGCGCCAGTGAGATCAACGCCGCCTACGAACGCATCAAGGCCGAACGCGGCTTCAAGTAAACCCGGCGTCCACGTGTGGAAGCGCACCCTGTGCGCGACTGCCGCCGCCTCGTCACCCCGGGTCGCGCACTCGATACGCTCCTACAGGAATCGCAAGCATGAGCAAGCAGAGCAACGTCATCGCACCGTCCATTCTCTCCGCCGACTTCGCCCGCCTGGGCGAGGACACCGCCAAGGCGTTGGCCGCCGGCGCGGACTGGGTGCATTTCGACGTGATGGACAACCACTACGTGCCCAACCTCACCATGGGCCCGATGGTGCTCAAGGCGCTGCGCGACTACGGCATCACCGCACCGATCGACGTGCACCTGATGGTCAAGCCGGTGGATCGCATCGTGCCGGACTTCGCCAAGGCTGGCGCCACGGTGATCAGCTTCCACCCGGAAGCGAGCGAGCACGTGGACCGCACCATCGGCCTCATCAAGGACTCCGGCTGCCAGGCGGGCCTGGTGTTCAACCCCGCCACGCCGCTCTCCTGGCTCGACTATGTGATGGACAAGCTCGACCTGATCCTGCTGATGTCCGTGAACCCGGGCTTCGGCGGGCAGAAGTTCATCCCTTCGGCGCTGGACAAGCTGCGTGAAGTGCGTCGACGCATCGACGAAAGCGGTCGTCCGATCCGCCTGGAGATCGACGGCGGCGTGACGGCGGCCAACATCGGCGAGATCTCGGCGGCGGGCGCGGACACCTTCGTGGCCGGCTCGGCCATCTTCAATGCGCCGGACTACAAGGCCGTGATCGAGGCCATGCACAAGGAACTGGCCGCCGTGCGCGGCTGAGCGTCACCGACCAAACGACTGCGCCGCCCGCACCGGGTGGCAGCCACTCGATAGGTTTTGTGAGCGGCTCTAGGCGGGGGCCGAATAAGAAAATCCCGGCGCATCTGCGCCGGGATAAGTTTCGTCGGAACGACGTGTGAGGAGACCACACGACGGCCGGTGATCCACGGCAAGAACCATCGACCGTCGAAACCTCAGACCGTAAATTTACGGTTTGGTTCCCGTCCTTGCGTCGTCACCTTGCGATCGCGCTTTGTTAACGCGCAAAAAAATCCCCGCCTGCCGGCGGGGAAGGAACGTGCCTGAGGATGGGAACGGCAGATTTATGCGGGTAGCCGGTAGCGGGCGGTTTCATCCGCCCCGGCGGCCGGCGCACGTCCCTGCGCACCAGCCGCTTCCAAGGCTTCCACGGTAGACGGGAGGACCGAGGCGTTCAGGTCGGTCTCGACATTCATGAACGCCCCTCAGTGCAGGCTCATCACCAGCCCCAGCAGCAGGCCGCCGAGGGCCAGCACCACGCGCAGGGGCTCGAAGCCACGCAGTTCGGCGTTGGGATCGACAGGGGGCTGACCGGTGGGACGCATGACAAGGCTCCTCGAAAGACGAGCCCATTGGGCGGCCGGCAAGGGTATGGACCGGGCCCCGAATGTGGCAAAACGCGGGCAAGATCGGCCCGTCCCCGGGCAGGCGCACCTTTCTGCGAACCACGTCCACCCGCCTGTGGCGGCACGCCGGCCCAACATGGCGAAATGCGGGCAGCGCGTGTTCATGTCTTGCGCGGCTCGGCCATAGGCTTCACGCTGCGCGCCGACCCTACCTTGGAGCGAACCATGGGCCGCAGCATCGCCATCGTCGAAGACGAGCCGTTGATCCGTGCGAACTACGTCGAAGCACTGACCCGCTTCGGCTACGAAACGCGTGGCTATGGCTCGCGGCAGGAAGCCTCCAGCGCATTCGCCATGCGCCTGCCCGAACTGGTCATCATCGATATCGGCCTGGGCGACGAGCCCGAGGGCGGCTTCGATCTGTGCCGCGAACTGCGCGCCAAGTCGGCCACGTTGCCGATCATCTTCCTCACCGCGCGCGACTCGGACTTCGACGTGATCTCCGGCCTGCGCCTGGGTGCGGATGACTATCTCAGCAAGGACACCAGCCTGCACCAGCTGGCGGCGCGCATCGCCGCACTGTTCCGCCGCATCGAGTCGTTGAAGGTGCCGGCCAGCAGCGAGACGGTGATCGAGCACGGTCCGCTCAAGCTCGAGTCCGAGCGCATGCGCATCACCTGGAACAACGAAGAGATCCCGCTCACCGTCACCGAGTTCTGGATGGTGCACACACTGGTGCGCTTCCCGGGTCACGTGAAGAACCGCGACCAGCTCATGCGCGAAGCGGAACTGGTGGTGGACGACGCCACCATCACCTCGCACATCAAGCGCATCCGCAAGAAGTTCATCGCCGTGGCGTCGGAGTTCGACGCCATCGAGACGGTGCATGGCGTGGGCTATCGATGGAAGCCTTGATGAAGCGTTGGTGTTGGGGTTTGTTGCTGTTGCTGGTGATGTCGGTCGCGCAGGCGGCCACCGGGGACAAAACGGCTGCGGTGTCGGGCGCGGCGGATCACGATATCCCCGCCTGGACCCTTCGCACAGACGTGCCCGATGGCTGGACGCAGGATTGCTGCATGTACGCCAAGGCCATCGGCGTGAACCTGGTGCTCTACAAGGGTGAGTGGACGGGCGAGCCTGATCGCGTGATGGTGCTCAACGTTTGGCCGTCCAAACTGTCTTCGCTCGAAGCAGAGATGCAGGAGGATCGCCATCACTACCTGGATCGCGATCCATCCGGCAAGGCCAGCGTCTTCGCGGTGGACAACAAGTCCATGACCTGCCGTGGCGTGCTGTACGAAGGCACGGACCACAAGGACGATGTCGTCGTGTTTTGCGATCCCGGGCTCATCACCGGTATCCGCCTGAGCTGGTCCATGGCGTTGGCGCATGACGACGCGCAAAAGCGGGACCTGCTCGCGTTGTTTCGCCAAGTGGCCGAACAATCCCTGTACCTGAAGCAGCCGGCTGCGAAGACGGGAGCCGCCAAGACGCAGCATTGAACCGCGTTTTCGGTATCGTCGCCCCATGACCCTTCGCCGCAAACTTCTGCTCGTCGCCCTCTGCACGCTGGCCTTGCCCGTGGCCGGCTGGCTGTACGTGCGTCAGATGGAAACCCTGCTGCGTGAGGGGCAGGCGCAGGCGCTCACCGCATCGGCGCGCGCCATGGCGCGCAGCCTGGTGGTTACCGATGCGCCGCTGCCGCCCGCCGGGCCCGTGTGGTACGTGCAGGATGCCGCCAATCCCATCACCATCGATGGCTATGGCGACGACTGGGCTCCCCTCACGCCGTGGAGCCAGGCGCTGGACAAGCGCGGCAAGCTGCTGCTCGCCGCGGATGCGGACTGGCTCTATCTGTATGCGGACGTGCGCGGCGCGCAACGCACGCGCGCGGACGCTGACGATCCAGACGCGTTGCGCGCCGACCATCTTGTGCTCAGCCTGGGCAACGGTGATCAGGCGCGGCGTTTCCTGATCGCCAGCGCCGCGCCGGGTCTGGTCACCGCACGTCCGCTCGATCCGCCGGTGGATGGATTGCCTACGCGCCTCACCGCGCAGTGGCAGGAAGACGGCAGCGGCTATCGCGTGGAGTTGCGTGTGCCGCGACATGGCCTGGATGCGCTCGGACTGGCGGTGTTCGACCCCTCGACGGGCGGCGATCCGCAAGCGGTGGCGAGTCGTCCGCTGGTGACCTATTCCAGGGGACTGTCGAAGGAGCTGAGCTTGCTGGCGCTGGACGGCGTGCAGGCGCGCGTACTCGCGCCGCAGGGTTGGTTGCTGGCGCAGACGGGGCGCCTGGCGACGCCTGCTTCCGCCCCGGGTGACCAGCCGGGCTGGTTCGCGTCGCTGGTTTACCGCTCGCTGCTCGCCAACCAGGTCGATGACGCGGAGTTGTGGACGCAGGACGTCCCGCGTCTGGACGTCGCCGAAGTACGCGAAGCGAGCGAAGGCAAGCCGGCCACGCTGTGGCGGCAGGGCGAGGCGCGCGGCAGCGTGGTGCTGGCTGCGGCGGTGCCCATCGAGCGCGACGGCAAAGTGCTTGGCGTACTGTTGCTGGAGCAGGCCAGTCGCGCGGTGCCCCTGCTGGCCAATCGCGCGTTGCTGGGCTTGCTGCTGACGAGTTTTGGCGTACTGCTGGTGGCCGGCGCCATTCTGCTGACCTTCGCCACCCGCCTCAGTATCCGTCTGGGTCGTCTGCGTGATGCAGCCGAGCGCGCGCAATTGAACGATGGACGTCTGGATGGCCCATTTCCGATGACGTCCTCCGACGACGAGATCGGCGACCTTGCACGCAGTTTCGAGCGATTGTTCGAGGTGGTGGGCGGTTACACGGATTACCTGCGCACGTTGGCGTCCAAGCTGTCCCATGAATTGAATACGCCGCTCGCCATCGTGAAGTCCTCGCTCGACAACCTGGAGCACGCCTTGCAGGCGGAGCGGCCGATCCCGCCCGACGCGCAACCCTATCTGCTGCGTGCGCGCGATGGCGTGGCGCGGTTGGGCATGCTGGTGCGGGCGATGAGCGAAGCCAGTCGCATGGAGCGCGCCATCGCCGCCGCCGAGCCTGAAGACGTGGATCTGGTCGAAGTGGTGCGCGGTTGCAGCGACGCCTATCGCCCACTGGCCGGCACGCGGCGCATGGAGGCCGTGCTGCCTGCCGAGCCGCTGAGCATGCACTGCGCGCCCGAGCTCATTGCGCAAGCGCTGGACAAGCTGTTCGACAACGCGCTGTCGTTCACTCCTGACGGCGGCTGGCTGCGCCTCACGCTGCGCGCCACCGCCAGCGGCGCCGAGATCGAGCTGGCGAACCAAGGGCCGCCGTTGCCGGCGGCGATGCAGGGACGCCTGTTCGATTCGCTGGTCAGCCTACGCGACAAGGCCACGCCCGGCGATGCGCCGCATCTGGGCCTGGGCCTGTACGTGGTGCGCCTCGTCGCGGAGCGCCATGGCGGCGTGGCGATAGCGCGCAATCTGGACGATGGCGAAGGCGTGGCCTTCACCCTGCAGCTTCACGGCATGCCGCGGCAGAGGCTTTAGAGCGAGAAGTGAGTGGAGAGGAGTGAGAAGTGAGAGAAAGCGCGCACACCCAGCTCTTCTCTCACTTCTCACTCCTCACTCCTGCTATTTGGTTTCCCCTAGCGTCCAGCCACCGCCGCCAGGCATCACCGCGAATTGCCGCACCGTAGTCGCTGCGCAGCTGGTGGGTTTGTCCGTGCACTGGGCCATCGTGACGCGCAGGTGCTGGTCATCCACCAGGTCGAAATCGGCGAGCTTCGTGCTGGCCATGCTGGCCGCCTTGTCGAGCACGGTGCCGATGAACACGCCATCGCGGAACACGTAGAGCTGAAGAGCGCTGGGCTGGCACTGTTCGTCGACCGAGACGGCGGCTTCGGCCACGTAGGTGTCGCCCTTGCGTTGCGCACGGCCAGTGAGCAGGCGTTCGCCGGTGAGCAGGAAGCGGTCCTCGTCGTTCTTCGGCGTGGCGGTGCGGGCAGCGCATGGCGCGGTGGCGCCCGTGCCTTCCTGCGCCAGCGGCTTCAGGGGGCGTGGCACATAAGTCAGCGCCACGGGCTGGGCGGTGGGCCGGTGCACCCACAGCGCCAGCGCGGTGACGCTGAGCGCCACCGCGGCCACCGCGATGGCACGTCCGCGCAGCGTGGGGCGCGGATACAGATAGGCCAGCGCGCACAGCGCCACCAGCAAGGCGAAGGGCGAGAGCGGATGCCAGAGCAGCGCCAGCATGGCGAACAGCACGGCGAACGCGGCTGCCGTGGAGAAGGGCTTCTTCACCGGCTTGGTCACCGGTGCGACAGGCAAGGGCGGCGGGAGGGCGGGTGCCGCGGACGTCGTATCCGCTGCCGGTGATGCCAGCCCTGCGTCGACGGCCTCATGCACGGGAGTCGTGGTTTCCTCGGGCAGCGGTGGCGGCTGCGGACCGCTTGGTGCCGGCTCCCAGGCAAACCAGGTCTGGCCGCCGTCATGGCACCAGCGGTCGCCTGGCTCAGCGTAGCGGCCCAGTGCCTCCTCCGGCAGCGGCCCGCGCACCTGCTGGTCGCGGCGCAGCCAGACCAGGGGGCCGCTGTCCGGCCACACGTCCGCCTCGGCGCCCATCTCGCGCAGTTGCGCGGCCTGCGCTTCGGCTGTTTCGGCATCGAGGCCGCGGCGAATGATCAGCGGCGTCCGCGCGAACACTCGCTCGCGGAAACCGGCTCCCTCCATGCCGAACGCCGCGGCCATGCGTGCATGCACGTCCGCCGGGTCCTGCCCGTGAAGCAGGCGGCCGGAAAGTACCAGGCAACGGTGGTCCATACCCATCGATTCCCCCTGCAGGTGCCGTCATGTGCACCGATGCCGCAAGGGTAGGCGTGCTGCGATGAGGGGACAAGCCGGGCAGTTTCCTAGCTTCGGCAGGCCATGGGCTTCGGTTCGCGTGGCACAAGCCCCTACAATGGCCGTTCAAGCTTGGCCATCCGGATCCCCCACGTGATTTCCCGAGACGATTTCGACGCGCTGGCAGCGCAGGGTCATACCCGCATCCCGCTGGTGCGCGAGGTATTTTCCGACCTCGACACGCCGCTGTCGGTGTACCTGAAACTGGCCGACGGCCCGTATACCTTCCTGTTCGAATCGGTCGAGGGCGGCGCCACCTGGGGACGCTACTCGATCATCGGCCTGCCGGCGAAACGTGTGTATCGCCTACGCGGCCACGAACTGGAAGTGGAGGATGCCGGTGAAGTCACCGAGCGCCGCCACGTCGCCGATCCGCTGGCCGAGGTCGAGACGCTGCGCAAGCAGTACCACGTGCCGCGCCTGCCGCAGCTGCCTGCCTTCAGCGGCGGCCTGGTGGGTTACTTCGGCTTCGAGACCATCGGCTACATCGAGCCGCGCCTGGCGAAGTGGGATCGCCCTGACGAGTTGGGCACGCCCGACGTATTGCTGATGCTGGCCGAGGAAGTCGCTGTGTTCGACAACCTCAAGGGCCGCCTGTACCTGATCGTGCACGCCGACCCTTCGCAGCCGCACGCCTATGCCGAGGCGCAGCGTCGTCTCGACGCACTGGTCTACCGCCTGCGCCAGAGCGGCGTGTCGTATCCGCAGCTCAGCCAGAGCACCGCGCTCGACGAAAGCGACTTCAAGTCGTCCTTCACCAAGGAGGAATTCGAGGCGATGGTCGAGCGCGCGAAGGAATACATCCGCGCGGGCGACATCTTCCAGGTGGTGCCCTCGCAGCGCCTGAGCGTGGGCTTCAATGCGCGCCCGGTGGACGTGTACCGCGCGCTGCGCGCGCTGAACCCGTCGCCGTACATGTACTTCGTCGATCTGGGCAACACGCAGATCGTCGGTTCCTCGCCGGAGATCCTGGCGCGCCTGAAGGACGGCAAGGTCGTGGTGCGTCCGCTGGCCGGTACGCGCAAGCGCGGCGCCACCGAGGAAGAAGACCAGGCGCTGGAAGCCGAACTGCTCGCCGACCCCAAGGAGCGCGCCGAGCACGTGATGCTGATCGACCTGGGCCGCAACGACATCGGCCGCATCAGCGAGACGGGCAGCGTGGAAGTGAGCGAGTCGTTCGTGGTCGAGCGCTATTCGCACGTCATGCACATCGTGTCGCAGGTGCAGGGCGCGGTGCGCCCGGATGTTGGCTACATGGATGTGCTCAAGGCCACCTTCCCGGCAGGCACGCTCAGTGGCGCGCCCAAGATCCGCGCGTTGGAGATCATCCAGGAGCTGGAGCCGTACAAGCGCAACATCTATGCCGGTGCGATCGGCTGGATCGGCTGGTGGGGCGATGCGGATACGGCCATCGCCATCCGTACTGCGGTGATCCAGGATGGCCGCCTGCACGTGCAGGCTGGCGCGGGCATCGTGTACGACTCCGACCCGGCGTCGGAGTGGGAAGAAACCATGAACAAGGGCCGCGCGCTGTTCCGCGCCGTGGCCCAGGCAGCCAAGGGGCTCTGAGCATGAGCGGCAGGCGGCGTAGTGCGACATGGACCTGCGCCCTCGGCCTGGGCGGAACGCTGTTGTTCGCGCCACTGCATGCGCGCGAACCCGGGGCGCCACCGGGCTGGCACGACGACGCCACCTCGCGGCTGGAGGCGCTTGCACTGCTGCAATCGCTCAACGCCGAACTGCTCAGCCATCCCAGCGCCACGCTGACGCTGGAGCGCTGGTGCGACACGCATCACCTGGCGTCCGAAGCGAAGATCGTCGCCGAGCGCGTGAAGGGCGAGGACAAGCCGTTGCCCCCCGAGGCGCGCGACCAGCTGCAGATTGGACCCGACGAACCGGTGCGCTATCGCCGCGTGCAGTTGGCCTGCGGTACGCACGTGTTGTCCGAAGCGGACAACTGGTACGTGCCGTCGCGCCTCACCGCCGAGATGAATCATCAGTTGGACACCACCGACATGCCGTTCGGCAAGGTGGTGCAGGCACTGCATTTTCGTCGCCAGACTCTGTCGGCCGAGCTGTTGTGGTCACCGCTGCCGCAGGGCTGGGAGAACGCCGCAACGCTGCCCATGTCCGGTCAGGGGGCGTTGGCGATGCCGCACCACCTCCTGCAGCATCGCGCGGTGCTGTTCGACCAGTCCAACCGCCCCTTCAGCCTGGTGGTGGAGAGCTACACCTCGCAGGTGCTTGGCTTCGATCCGCCTGGGTAAGTTGGCATAGGCCATCCGGACATCGGCCATAAGTTAGATATTCCAGCCCTCGTTTTTCACCCTCGTCTTCGATAAAAATGCGCAGTCGCAGTCATGAGGGGCTGGCTGCGCCTGCATCGACCGTTGATCGACGGCGCGTTCGCGCAAGGCGGACACGATGCGCACCACGCCACCTCTTCATATCTCGTGCTACGGGCATCCATGGGGGGATGTCTGGTGAACGTGCGGGAAAAAGGGGTGTCCTGATCCGTTTGCCAAGGACGACACCTGTTCTGTTGGGCCACGACTTCGCGTCGTGCCGTCTTAGGCAGGACGCCCATCGTGATGTTGCGATGCGGAGTCGTGACCCAACAGAACAGGCTCTTCGGATGAGGTGCCCGCCTTGGCCCATCGATCAGGGCATCCCCGCCAGGGGGATCACATGAAGCTTGCATGGAAGAAAGGCGTCGTCATCGCTTGCGCGTTGAGCGTATCGGGCTGCGCGTCGATCGTTGGCGGTCGCTACCAGCAGATACAGGTCGAAACGCGCGCCGCCGACCAGAGCATCCGCGCCGACTGCACGCTTAGCAATGGCGAGAGCCAGGTTCGGGTAACCACGCCGGGCACGGCGACGGTGCATCGCTCATCCCATGATCTCAGCGTGACCTGCCAGAAGGACGGCAGGCAGATCGGGCAGCAGTCGTACGACGCGACCATCCGCGGCATGGTGTGGGGCAACATCATTTTCGGCGGGCTGATCGGCATCGTCGTCGACTTCTCCGACGGCGCGTCGCACCACTATCCGAACAAGGTCAGCGTGATGGTGCCCTCGTCGTACGCCACTGCCGCCACCTCTACCGGTGGCGACGTCGCATCGGCGGGCACCTACGTGGCTCCTTCGTCGCCGGTGGCCGATGGTCTGGCCAGCCTCGACAACCGCGTGAGCAAGTCGATGTTCAACGCCGCGCAGAACGTGGCGGCCGCCCACCAGTGCGATCGCGCCATCCATGTGGTGATGGTCGACGGGCAGCGGGCCATGTTCCGCTCGCAATGCGCCGCCGCCGGCGACGTGCAGATCGAATGCGCCGGTGATGCCTGCGTGGTGATGCAACCGTCTGGTGTCGCGAGCAACTGACGGACGGCTCCCGCGCCTAGCGCACAATGAGGCGGCCGGACAGCAGTCCGGCCGCCTCATTGCTTTCAGAAAACTCCCATATTTCCGCCAGGCAGTGAGAAATACCTTGTAGGAACCTCGGATTACGCCTGTGGGAAAAACGCACGGGCCGGAGTTCTCACATGGTTATCCACGCTGTCGAATACATCGTCGTGCGCCAGCACGGGAGTGGTTGGGCCGTGCTGCGCGAGGGCGCACCCATCGGTCGCCGCCGCGCATTGGTCGATGCACTGGAGTTCGCCACGCAACTGGCCGAATGCGAAGCTGCGCAGGGCAAGCGCACCGCGCGCGTGATCATGGACAAGCGTGACGTGGCCGACCTGCCTGGATGCCCCCAGTGGCGCGCCGCGGCGTGAGTCAGGGCTGCAGGAATCGCTCGCCGATCGCCAATGCCGTCTGATAGGGCTCCGGATCATTGCGGTTGCTGAGCAGGATCACCGTCTGGTGCTGCCTGGGCCAGCGGATGATCACATTGCGGAACCCCATGCTTTCGCCCGAGTGCCAGCGCACATCGCCGTGGATGCGCCAGCCGAAGCCGTAGGCGTCGACGTCCGTCTCGTCGCTCACCTTGTTCTGCGGGCTGAAGGCGAGCTTGCGCGATGTGTCCGACAGCAGCCGATGGTCGTACAGCGCGGCGTCCCACTTCGCCATGTCATCGATGGAGGAATAGATGCCGCCGTCGCCGCGCGTGGCGCTGGTCGGACTCTGGTCGGTCTGGATCCAGCGGCCATTTTCCTCGCTGTAGCCATACGCCCGGTGCGTGACTTCCGGGCCTCCGCGGACATAGAGCAAGGTATGGGTCATGCCCAGCGGCTGGAAGATGTTCTTCGCCAGGAAATCGGGCAGCGACTGCTTCGAGGCGCGTTCGACGATCAGGCCCAGCAGCACGTAGCCGCCATTGCTGTAGCGATACGAAGTGCCTGGTGGAAAATAGCTGCGTGGTTCCGCGGCCAGCATGCGCAGTACATCCGCATCGCTGATCTGCGTGGTTTGCTTGGCGGGCATCAGGTCTTCGTAGTCGATCAGGCCGCCGCCATGGCTCAGTAGCTGGCGGATGGTGATCTGCTCATGCTCGACCGGCAGTTCCGGCAGCCAGTGGCGCACATGATCATCCAGGCTGAGCTTGCCGTGCTCGGCGAGCAGCAGGATGGCGGCTGCGGTGAACTGTTTGCTGACCGACGCAAGCCGATAATTTGTTTCCGGCGTGGCCGCCTCATGGGTTTCGAGGTTGGCGAAACCATAGCCGCGCTTCACTACCGCCTTGCCATCCTTGATCACCAACAGCGAGGCACCGGGAACGTCGCCCTGGTAGCGGGCCATCATGGCATCCGCGTCGGTGATGGCATCGCTCGCATGCGCCAGGCCCGTCATCAGGGAAAGCGTGGCGAACAACGGTGTGAGCTTGCGCATCGGGCTGGCCTCGTGGTCCGGAGGATGGCGTTACCGCACGGGTACGTCGTAAAGGGTGCCGGGCGTCGGCTCCGGGGTGAGTGTGTAGTGCCACCACTCCATGGCGTAGTTGCGGAAGCCCTCGCTTTCCATGGCGCGCTTGAGCACTTCGCGGTTGGCGTGTTGCGCCGCCGTCGCCTGAGGCGAGTCGGTGTTGGCAAGCGTGCCGAAGTAGTCGAAGTCCGTGCCCATGTCGAGCGGTGTGCAATGCGTATCGGTGGCATCGCATTGCATCAGCGTCAGATCCACGGTTGCACCACGGCTATGCCCAGACACTGGCGCGATGTAGTCGCCCAGCAGCTTGCTCTTGTCCAACGTCGGGTAGTGCGCGGTCTTGGTGCGCTGATCCGCGAGGTCGCCGGCCCAGCGGACGAAGTGCTTCACCGCGCGCGCCGGGCGGTAGCAATCGAACAGCTCGAGGCGCTGATGTTGGGCACGGAGATCGTGCTCCACGCGAGCCAGCGCTTCGGCGGCGGGTCTGAGCAGCAGGCACTTGGGTGTGAGGTAGCCATCCACGGGCGTGCCGACAAAGTTGTCGCTGCCGGCGTATTTGATGTCCTCGGCGATATCCGGCGCCAGTTGGCGTATGTCGACCAGCCCGGCCTGTGCCGCCGTTGTGGCGGGCGACAAGGTTGGTGCGTCGTCAGCATGCGCGATGGTCGCGAGCGCGATCAGTGCATATGCCCATGCCAGGCAAAGGCGCTCAGTCATGGGCGCGATCCGCTCAGCCCGCATGGCCTGCGACGGCGTTCTTCGTCACGTCGCCCCATACGCGCAGCAGATTGCCACCCCAGATCTTGGCGATGTCCGCGTCGTTGAAGCCGGCGCGGCGCAAGGCGGCGGTGACATTGCGCGTCTGCGTGGCATCGTTCCAGTCGGCGAGGCCGCCACCGCCGTCGAAATCCGAGGCGATGCCGACATGGTCGATGCCGGCTACGTCGACCATATGCTTGATGTGGGCCACGTAGTCATCCACCGAGGGCGGAGGAAGCGCCGCATCGATGCGTTTCATGCCGTCGACGTAGGCGGGCAGGTACTCGAGTTTCTCGCTGTCGAAATGCTTGTCGCCGGCCTGCTTCGCCACCTGCGCCTGCAGCGCCTTGATGGCGAGCTCACGCGCCGGGTCGAGCCGGATGAACTCCTCCACCGCCACGGCCTGGATCACGCCGCCCTTGGCGGCGATGGCACGCAGCAGTTCGTCGGACAGGTTGCGCGGATGGCGGTCGAGCGCGCGCGATGACGAATGCGACGCGATCACCGGCGACGTGGACAGGGCAAGCACCTCGCGCACGCAGGCATCGGAGGAATGTGAAACGTCCACCATGATGCCGAGCTGGTTGGCGCGCTTCACCACGCTGCGACCGAAATCGGTGATGCCGTACTCCGGCAGTGGTGTGTCGCCGAGATCCGCCTCCGGCGTGGAGCTGCTGCACAGGTCGTTGTTGCCCATGTGCGCCAGGCCGACATAGCGCGCGCCACGCTGGTAGGCCGCATCCAGGTTCTTGATGTCATGACCGAGCGAATAACCGTTCTCGACGCCGATCATCGCCGAGAGCCGGCCGGCCCGCTTGTTGGCGCGCACCTGATCGGGCGTGGTGGCGAGGCGGATCTGGTCAGGATAGGTTTTCACCATCAGGTCGATGTCGTCGTACTTCTGCTTAGCCTGTGCCACGGCGTGCGCCCAACCTGCTGGCGTGAGCGGCCCCTGGTCCACGTAGACGATGAAGAACACGGCATCGAGGCCGCCACGACGCATCTTGTCCAGGTCCACCTGCAAGGGCGTGGTCTTGCCGACGTCGAAGCGCGGCTCGTGCATGTAGGCGAAGGGAATATCCACATGCGTATCGAGCGTGATGGGCGGATCCTGCGGCACCGCGGCGGAGGCGCTGCCAAACGCGAATGCAAGTGCGATGCTGCCGGCCAACAAGCCCAAGGTCTTCATGCGGTCTCCCAATGTCGGGCCGGCTGCTCGCCGGCAACCATGTCTTCGAAGTGCTGTCGCTGTCGCACCACCGCGTAGCGCCCGGCGTCCACCATGACTTCGGCGGCGAGCGGGCGCGAGTTGTAGGTCGATGCCATGGAGGCGCCGTAGGCGCCAGCGGTGCGTATCATCAGCAAGTCGCCGGGAGCACAGACGGGCAGGGTGCGTTCCCTGGCAAACGTATCGCCGGTCTCGCATACCGGGCCCACGATGTCGTACGCGGTCATCGAGTGTGCATCCCCGTCCAGCGGCGTGATGTCGTGCCAGGCATCGTACAGGCTCGGGCGCGCCAGGTCGTTCATGGCCGCATCCAGCACGAGGAAATGGCGTTCAACGCCTTGCTTGATCCGGATGACACGAGTCAGCAACACGCCCGCTTCGCCGACCAGATAGCGCCCGGGTTCGAACAACAGGCGGCCTTCAAAGCCAGCCAATGCTTCGCGTACCGTGGTGATGTAGTCCGCCGCATCGATGGGATGGTCATGGCCTTCCCGGTAGCACACGCCCAGCCCGCCACCCACATCGATGCTGGCGATCTCATGTCCCTGTGCTGCGAGCTCGCGCCAGAACGCGGCCACGCGTGCCAGTGCCTGGCGGAAGGGCGCGAGGTGGAGGATCTGCGAGCCGATATGCACGTGCAGGCCGTCCAGTTGCACATGGCTCAGTTTGTGTTTCTCCGCAAACCAACGGCGCGCCTCGTCGACGCTCACGCCGAACTTGTTCTCTGCCCTGCCGGTGGAGATCTTCGCGTGCGTGAGCGCATCCACGTCGGGATTGATGCGCACGGCGGCGCGGGCGGTCGTGCCACGTGTCTTCGCGAGTCGTTGCAAGGTGAGCAGTTCGTCATGCGATTCCACGTTGAAACGCAGGATGCCGGCGCCCAGCGCCTCGGCGATCTCCAGCTCACTTTTTCCCACACCGGAAAACACGATGCGTTCGGGTGGGATGCCGGCATGCAGTGCGCGCCACAACTCGCCGGCGGAGACAATGTCGGCGCCCACGCCCTGTTCGTTCATGAAGGACAGCACACCGCGATTCGGATTGGCTTTCACGGCGAAGCAGATCAGCGAGTTCGTGCCGCGCAGCGCCGCCTGCAGCGAGTGGATGCGTTCGCGGATGGCGCTGGCCGAATAGACGTACAGCGGTGTGCCCAGCCGGCTGGCCAGCGCCTCAAGGTCCACGCCGTCGAGCAGGGTATGCGGTGATGCCGTGACTTGGTTCATGCGCTTGCCTGTCTGAAGAACGGCAGGCTTGACGGCGTGCAAGGCTTGGCACGTCCAAAAGTACGACTGCCCATGGCCTGTCCTCCCCGATTCCTGCCGTCGTTGGTGTCAATCTGCCTACCCGCCGTTGTGCACGGGCCGGGGCAGGAGCTGCCAGGTGAAGTCGTAGTCCCACTGGTCGAAGTACAGGTTGCCGCCGCGCCATTCCAGTTCGCCGCGCTGCGAATCCACGGTTTCGGAGCGGAAGAACTGCTTGGGCGGCGCGAAGGGCTGGCTGAAGTCGCTGTTGAAGGCGACGCGGTAGGCGTCGAGTCCGCCGAGATAGAACCAACGCAGCGCAGGGTCGTCACCCTTGGCCGGGTGTAACTGGCCGAAGGTCACATCCATCGGCACCCAGCCGTAGGGCGCGAGGTAGAGCTGGCCCCAGTCGTGGATGTTGTTATACGTGCCATCCGAGAAGATCCAGCCCGATTGCCAGCGGGTAGGAATGCCATTGAGGCGCAACAGAGTGATCAGCAGCATGGTCTGCTCGCCGCAATCGCCGTGACCGGCATGCAGCGTGTAATCGCTGAGATTGCTGATGGTCGAATACTCACGCGCCCCCGCCCACGGAATCTGGTCGACTGCGGCGAACAGCTTCTGCGCGATGCGGTAAGGGTTGGTTTCGTTGCCCACGACCTTGCGCGAGAAGGCGCGCATATCGTCGGTGAACACGATGTGCGGCGCTCGCTCAGCCACGTAAGGCGCGAGCTCCGGTGTGATTTTCGTCGCCGCGACCCTGGAAGCATCGATATCGTGGTATTGCGCGTAGATGGTCAGCTCGTAAGTGACGGCGAACGTGGTGGGCTTGCCCGCTTCTGCTTTCCTTTCCAGATAGGCGGTGCGCTGCAGGGTGCTTGCCGGCGCGACCTGCGCACCCGTGGGCAGGCTGTCGACGAGCTGCACGCTTTCCTGCTGGCCTGGCAGTTCGCGGGGGAAGGGCAGCCACGCGCGGATGGTCTCGCCGGCAGGCACGGCATCGGCGTTGACGGTAACCGTCTCGGTGACGCGCACATGGTTCGGCATGACGCTGCTGCGATGCGTGGCAAGCGCTTCGCGTCGCGCCGCGCGATGGTGGTCGTCGATCGACTGCAGTGGACTATCGCTGGATGGCGTCGGCTTCGCGCGCCGTGCTGCGGCTTCCTCGCTGAGCATGAACAGGTTGTTCGGCGCTCGTTTGAAATAGAGCGTGCGGCCGTCGATCACCTGATGTTCGATCAGGCCCTGTTGGTCCCAGCGGGCGAACTCCGCGTCGGCAAGGTCGGGAATCTGCTTGCGCACGCGCGCCTTGGCGGCATCGGCGTCCAGGGTGAAGTCGAGCAGGATGCGCCGCATGCGCTCACGCTGGAACAGCAACGCCTCGCGCGTCTCCGGAGTAAGGCCCGGTTGCGCGAGCGCCTTGCTGATATCGGCGTCCGCAGCCTTGAAGTGTCCCGCGTCGATCAGCGCGATGGTTTGCTGCACCGGTGACTCGGTGGCGGCTGCCGCCATGCTCGCCAGCGGCACGCAGGAAAGCGCCAGCGCGATCGGTAGGGCACATAGGCGTCGTTGAGGTAAGACGGGTTGAAAGCTGCGCACCTGCCACTTCCCCGCGAGAACAAGGCGACGTCGTTGTGTAGCACGCTTGCAATCGACGGTCAATAATTTATGCTTCGACTGTGAGTTGCTTGAATTAGATATTCCAAAACTTGCGGAAGGTATTCCTAAAACGAATGCCTCGGGGAGCAGAGGGGACGCATGATCCACACGGCCTGGCCTTATCTCGCTGTCATGTTGCTCGCAGCGGGCATGTTTCCCGCCCTTGAGCGGCGCTTCCAATGGCGGTTCTTCGAAGTGCTGCCGCCCATCGTGTTGACCTACCTGTTGGTGACCGGCCTGGCGGTCACCGGGCTATGGCAGGTCAACGACGAGATCCGTGGCACCCAGACCATGCTGATCGAGCATCTCGTGCCGGCCCTGTTGTTCCTGTTGATGATCAACTGCGATCTGCGGGCCATCTACCGATTGGGGCCGCGCGTCCTCGCCGTGTTCTTCGTGACGATGGTCTGCCTGTTCATTGCGTTCGTAGGCACCTTCCTGGTGTTCCGTCACTGGCTGCCCGGCAACGCCTGGCAACCGTTGGCCGCGCTGTCCGGAAGCTGGATCGGCGGCACGGCGAACATGGTGGCAGTGAAACAGGCCATCGGCATGCCGGATCGCCTGCTGGCGTTCTCCCTGCTCACCGATGCGCTGTGCTACTCGATGTGGGTGGTCGTGCTGTTCGGGCTGGGGCGCGTCGCCACGCAGTTCAATCGCTGGACGCGCGCCCGATCGAGCGCGGACATGGTGGTGGAGGAAACCCGCAGCCACGGCCCCACCACGCCGGACAACGTGCTTTTGTGGCTGGGCATGGCCTTGATGGCTGCCGCGTTCTCGTCCTGGCTCGGCGATCGCCTGCCGACCTCGGACATGGTGTCGAACGCTACCTGGACCATCATGCTCGCCACCGCGTTTGGCCTTGTCGCCGCGCACACGCCGCTGGCGCGCTTCGCCGGTGCCAACACCATTTCCAGCGCCATGCTGATCAGCGTGGTGGCGATCCTCGCTTCGCAGAGCAACTTCGACGGCATTGCCTCGGCGCCGCTCTACATCATCTGCGGCATCTTCATCATCGCCATCCATGCCGCGCTGCTGGCGGCGGCGGCGCGCGTGTTCCACTTTGACCTGTACCTATGCGGCATCTCCTCGCTCGCCTGCATCGGCGGCGTGGCCGCCACGCCGATCCTGGCGGCGAGCTATTCGCGCTCGTTGGTGCCGGTGGGCATTCTGCTCGCGTTGCTCGGCTATATCCTGGGCACCGGGTTCGGTTTGCTGGTGGCGCAGGTCATGTCGTCACTGGCCATTGCAGCATAGGAAGCATCATGCGATTCGTGCCTCGCCTGTCGTTCTGCCTGATGGCCGCCCTGGCGGCGGCGCCGGTCCTGGCGGACAAGGGGCCTGACCTTGTCCCCGTGCCGCCGTCCGGCGTTATCGGCATCACCAACAACGCGATGCTGGGACCGGATTTCTGGATCAAGCAATCGACGCAACCCGATCGCGTGTTACTCGACGCGGTCGATATCGGCAGCCGGAATGCGAACCTGTTCAAGGTCGACGCATCCATGCACGACCTGCGTGCACTGCCAGCACAGCTCGATCGGGCCACCGTCACCGGCTGGATCAAGGACCTCTCGCAGTATCCAACCCGCAAGTTGTACGACGCCAACGGGCAGCCCGTGCCGCAGGGGATGCGCGAACAGTTGGCCGACGCACTGGCGCTCGATGCCGTGCCTGAAAGACAGCCAAGCCGTTACGGCATGATCGTGCGGCGCGCCGCCTTGCGTACCTTCCCGACTGATACGCGTGTGTTCACCTCCACCGACGACACCGATATCGACCGCTTCCAGGAAACCGCGGAGTTCCCTGGCACGCCGGTGCTCATTGCCAGCACGAGTCGCGATGGTCGCTGGCTGTTCGTGGTGAGTCCGCGCTATGCCGCGTGGACGCATCGCGACAACGTGGCCGAGGGTTCAACCAGCGACGTACTGGCGTATGCCGGTCGTACGCCGCATCGCGTGGTCACCGGCGGCACGGTGCGTACCGTGTTCACTCCCGAACAGCCGGCGGTTTCACAGTTGCAGTTGGACATGGGCATCGCCGTGCCGGTGCTGTCCGATCATCCGGCCGATCAGCCAGTGAATGGACAGTCGCCGTATGCATCGCACGCGGTGGAACTGCCGATCCGGCAGGCGGATGGCAAGCTCGCGTTCTCGCCCGCATTGATCCCGCGCGTGGAGGACACGCAGGACGGCTATCTGCCGCTCACCGAGGCCAACATCATCCGCCAGGCGTTCAAGTTCCTCGGTGAACGCTACGGCTGGGGTCACGATTACGACGGTCGTGATTGCAGCGGTTTCGTGTCCGACGTCTATCGCAGCATGGGCGTGGAGATGCCGCGCAACACCAGCAAGCAGGCGATCAGCCCCGGCTTCACCCACCAGGTCTTTGGCGACAAGGACAGCCACGACGCCCGCCTCAAAGCCGCCATGGCGCTCAACGTGGGCGACCTCGTCTACATCCCCGGCCACGTGATGATGGTGATCGGCAAGCTCGACGGCGAGCCGTACGTCATTCATGACACCAGCGGCATTTCCTACCGCGACGGCAAGGGTGGCATGCGCCACGTCAAGCTCAACGAAGTGTCGGTGACGCCGCTGTTGCCGTTGATGTACGACGACAAGCATACCTACGTCGACCGCATGACCAGCATCGTGCACGTGCGCCCGTGAACGCCTGCCCATCGAGGACAGTTTTCCAATCATGAAGATCACCGACATCCAGTTCGGCATGCTGCGGGTGCCGCTGAAGACGCCGTTCAAGACGGCGCTTCGCACGGTCAATCAGGTTGAAGACATCGTGGTGATGGTGCACACCGACACGGGTCATGTAGGTCATGGCGAGGCGCCCGCGACGGCCGTCATCACGGGCGATACGCACGGATCGATCATCGATGCGATCCGTCATTACATTGCGCCGCGACTGATCGGCGAGGACATCGCCGACCTCAACCGCATCACGCAGCTCATCCAGACCGCGATGGAGAAGAACACCAGCGCGAAGGCGGCGGTGGAGATCGCCGTGTACGACCTGTGGGGCCAGCTCTACAACGCACCGCTCTACAAGCTGCTGGGCGGTGGCGATCCGAAGATCACCACCGACATCACCATCAGCGTCGACTACATCGACAAGATGGTGGCGGACTCCGTCAGCGCCGTGGAGCGCGGATTCGAGTCGCTGAAGATCAAGGTGGGCAAAGACATCGGCGTGGACGTCGAGCGCATCAAGGCCATTTATGCGGCGGTGGAGAACCGCGCCTTGCTGCGCCTGGATGCCAATCAGGGCTGGACGGCGAAGCAGGCGGTGTACGCCCTGCGGACGCTGGAAGACGCCGGCGTGAGGCTGGAGCTGGTCGAGCAACCGGTGAAGGCGCGTGATCTCGAAGGCATGCGCTACGTCACCGAACGGGTGCACACACCCATCATGGCCGACGAAAGCGTATTCGGGCCGATGGAAGTGATCGAGCTGATCCGCATGCGCGCCGCGGACATCATCAATATCAAGCTGATGAAGACGGGCGGCATTTCCAACGCCATCCGCATCGCCGATATCGCCAGCATGTACGGTGTGGAATGCATGATCGGCTGCATGCTGGAATCGAGCATCAGCGTCGCGGCGGCTGTCCACGTGGCGGTGGCTAAGTCGGCGGTGATCACCAAGGTGGACCTGGACGGTCCGTCGCTATGCCAGTACAACCCGGTCGATGGCGGCGTGGTTTTCAACGAGTCGGAGATCTCGGTCACCGATGCCCCTGGCTTGGGCATCCGGGAGATCCGCGGGCTCGAGAGGTTGGAACGCTGACATGTCGCCGCTGGTGAAAATCCGCGCCGAACGCGACCAGATGTCCGCGGTCGAGCGGCGCATTGCCGATTTCATCCTGGATAACGCGCAGTTGCTGCGTGACTACTCCTCGCAGCAGCTCGCCGACGCCTTGGGCATCAGTCAGTCCAGCGTGGTGAAGTTCACCCAGAAGCTGGGTTTCAAGGGGTATCCGGATCTCAAGTACTCGGTGGGCGAGGCCATTGCCCGCGCCGACAATGGCGACGCCGCACACGTTGCGACGCAGGCCCAGGACGCACTCGATGATTCGCACGCGGCGAGTCTGTGGCGGTGCAAGTCCGAGGCGGAGGAGGAAACCCGGCTCATCAATCCGGCCGAGACCTTGCAGGCCGTGGCGGAGGCCATTGCCAGCGCCGGAGCGAACGGCAAGGTCTTCATGATCGGGCTGGGCGACGACGACATCTACGCGCGCAGTTTCTCACTGCGGCTCTCGTTGCTTGGCATCCCCACCGTGCACAACGCTGATCCAGCGCGTATGGCCGCCAGTGTGTCTGCCGCTGGCGCGGGCGATGTGCTGCTGGTGTTCTCCGAGCATGGTCATCACCCGGCGCTATGCAAGGTCGCCCGGTTCTTCAAGGATCGTCGTGGTCACCTGATCACGGTCACGCGGCATACCGCCAACCCGCTGCGTGCGCTGGCGGACGTGACCTTGCTGGTTTCCGCGCACGACGATCGGCCCTATATCCGCCCGATGCTTTACCAGTCCGCCTTGCAGCATCTGCTCGATGGCGTGTTCGTGCAATTGTGCGAAGGCGATGAGCAGCGTCACGTCCAGTTGCTCGCCAATCTCGAACGCGTCCAGCAGATGCTGGAATCCTAGCCCTTTCCCACACGGCATCGTATGACTACATCATTCCGTCGTTTCATGATCCGTCGTTTCGTTGCCATGGCATTGGCCACCGCTGCTGTCGTGCCTGCGTTTGCCGCCACCGAGACAGGCGGCTGGCAGTCCACGCAGCAGATGGTGCTGGTGATCACGCCCGACTGGAATAGCGACCACGGTGTGCTGCGCGCTTTCGAGCGCTCGGGCGATGGCTGGAAACCCGTAGTGGAGGCGCAGGATGTCACCGTGGGGCGATCGGGTTCGGCGTGGGGCCTGGGCCTGAACGAGCCGCAAGCAACGGGACCACAGAAACGCGAGGGCGACGGCCGTGCCGCGGCGGGTGTCTATCGGGTTGGTGCGGTGTTCGGCTATGCGGCCAGCGCCGATACGCGTATGCCCTATGAGGCCATGACGGACACCGACTGGTGCGTCGACGTGGATGGTTCGCCTTACTACAACCAGATTGTCGACGCGAAGAAGGTCGGCGAAAAAGCGGTGGCCGGGGCGAGCGAGCCGATGCGGCGCGACCTGCATATGGATGGTGATCAACGCTACAAGATCGGTTTCGTGATCGAGCACAACGCCAAGGGCAAGCCAGGCGGCGGGAGCTGCATCTTCGCCCACCTGTGGGCGTCGCCGACCGATGCCACAGCCGGTTGCACGGCGATGTCTGAGCCGGTGATGCGCCGCTTGCTGGCATGGCTGAAGCCGGAAGACCAGCCGGTGTTCGTCTTGCTTCCGCAAAGCGAATACGCACGCTTGCGCGCGTCATGGCATTTGCCCTCGCTGGGCAGGCAGCCATGAGTCCCACTGCGCGGGTGCTCGTGGGCCTCGTGCTTGGCGCAGCGGGCGGCCTGCTTTTGGCCGGAGGGTCTCCCACGGCAGCCGTGCAGGTGGCCGACGTCGTGCAACCGTTCGGACGGCTGTGGCTCAACGCCTTGCAGATGACGGTGGTACCGCTGGTGTTTGCGCTGGTAGTGGTGGGCGTGAACACCGCCAGTGACGCAGCGGCATCCGGGCGCATCGCGCGTCGCGCGATCATCGCCTTCATCCTGATCCTGACCAGCGGCGCGCTTTTTGCGGCGGCCGTCGCGCCACGCCTGTTCGCGCTGTTTCCCCATCAGCCCGCATTGACGGCCGCGCTGGAAAGCGCCGTGGCCACGCATGCTGCGCCAGCCGCAGGAGGCGTGGGCTGGGCCGAGTGGTTCAACGGCATCGTGCCCTCCAACGTCATCAACGCAGCAGCGCAAAGCGCGATGCTTCCGCTGGTGGTGTTCGCGCTGTTCTTCGGCTTCGGCCTGACACGTATTGATGCGGAACGGCGCGCGCAGGTGGTGTCGTTCTTCCGGGCCATCGCTGACACGATGATCGTGATCGTGCGCTGGGTGCTGTGGGCGGCGCCGTTGGGCGTGTTCGCCCTCATCCTGGCCGTGTGCGCAAGAGCGGGCCTGCACATGCTGGGTGCGCTGGGCATCTACGTACTGGTCGAGTGCGTGCTGTATCTCTCGGTGACCGCGTTGATGCTGCCAGTGGCGGTGATATGGGGTGGCGAAACGTTGCGCCGCTTTCTGCCTGCGTTGGTGCCGGCGCAGATTGTCGCGACGAGCACGCAGTCGTCGCTGGCGTCGTTGCCGGCCATGCTGGAAAGCGCTGAACATCGGCTTGGTTATCCACCGCAGGTGAACGCCCTGGTGCTACCGATGGCGGTGAGCCTGTTCCGGCTTACCAGTCCCGTGCAGTACGTGGTGTCGGCCTGTTTCATCGCGTGGGCCTATGGCATCCACGTGGGTGCCGCGCCGTTGTTTGCGGCGGCCCTGCTGGCCGTGGTGATCAGCCTGGGCTCGGTGGGTTTGCCAGGCGCGGTGAGCTTCATGGCGACCAATCTCCCGGTGGCGCAGGCCATGGGCGTTCCGGTGGGGCCGCTGGGCCTGATGTTGGCCGTCGATGCCTTGCCCGATGCACTCGCCACGCTGGGCAACGTCACCGCCGATCTCACCGCCACCAGTGTCGTGGCCCATCAATCCTCCCGGGAAAGCGATACCGCATGAGCAAACTGCATGACGCCGATGTCATCGTGATCGGAGCCGGCATGGCCGGTGCTTCGGTGGCCTACTTCCTGGCTCCGCACGTGCGGGTCCTTGTGCTGGAGCGCGAAGAACATGCGGGTGTGCATTCCACTGGCCGTTCCGCGGCGCTCTTCTCCGAGACCTATGGTTCGCCGCAGGTGCGCGCGTTGACGCGAGCCGCGCGCCATTTCTTCGATCATCCTCCGCAAGGATTTGTCGGCCATCCCGTTCTCTCGCCCCGGGGCTCGCTCAGTATCGGCACGGAGGCGCAGATCGACACGGTCCATGCGCTGCATGCCGAGATGGCGTCGCGAACGAAGGGGCTGCGGGTGGTCGATGCAGCCTGGTTGCAGCAGACCGTGCCGGTCCTGCGGCCGGAGGCGGCGAAGATCGGCTTGTACGAACCCGGTGCCGCCGATATCGACGTGAACGAACTGCACCAGGGTTTCCTTCGCGGAATGCGCGCGATGGGTGGTCAGTTGCGCCTGAACGTCGATATTCGGTCGATCGATCGCGGGGCGGGGCAGTGGCTCATCGATGCGGGTGACGATCACTTCCGTGCGCCTCTGCTGGTCAACGCGGCCGGCGCGTGGGTGGATCAAGTCGCCGAGCTGGCCGGCGTCGCGCCCATCGGCATCCAGCCGAAGCGGCGATCTGCTTTCCTGTTCGAACCGCCAGCGAACGTGGACACGGCGCGTTGGCCATTCGTCACGGATGTCGGGGAAAGTTTCTACTTCAAGCCGGATGCTGGCCTGCTGCTCGGTTGTCCCGCGAATGCAGACCCGGTGTCGCCGCATGACGTACAGCCTGAAGAACTCGACATCGCCATCGGTATCCATCGCATCGAAGAGGCGACCACGATGACGATACGCCGTCCCACGCGCACGTGGGCAGGGCTGCGCTCGTTCGTGGCGGACGGCGACCTGGTCGGCGGGTTCGCGCCAGGGGCGAAGGATTTCTTCTGGGTGGCGGCGCAAGGGGGCTACGGCATCCAGACCTCGGCGGCGATGGGCGAAGCGTGTGCGAATCTCGTGCTCGGCCGTGCGCTGCCCGACCATTTGCAGGATGCGGGCGTGACAGCTGCGATGCTTGATTCATCCCGTTTGGGGCGTTGATTTTCGTCCTGTGTTGCTGCACCCGAGTCGTTGTTACCCAGCCTGAAAAGCACGGACAGTTGCGACATGCATTCCGTGGCCTTCTTGGGCAAACTCGCTCGCCAAGGCTGCCTTGGTCGAGGGCAAAGGATCACTTGGGCGGCAGCGTCTCCGTCCTGCCGGGGATGTAGAGGTGCTGGAAAACGGCGGCCTCATACTCCTTTCCCATGCGGCGGGATCGCTCGAACAGCGTGGTGAGCAGCGGCCGCAGGACCAATGGACGCAGTTCGCGCGACTCCAGCTTCAAGCCGTAATCGAGTACGCCACGCAGGTAAGACCGCTCGTCATCGGTGAGCGTGAGGATGTGACTGGCGATCTGCCCGCCTACCAGGGCGAACTCCAGTTGTATGGGCACGTTTCCTTCCCAGGTGTGCCGTGCCTGCCGACGAATCCGCCTTATCGCTGGCAGCAGCGCCAGCGCATCGAGAAACTTGTGGGGTGGCACCATGCGTTCATGATCCGTGCTTCGCGATTTGCGTCGGCTTCGATCATGGATACGCCGGGGATGGCACCGGCAGCGGGCATGGACGTTCGGCAGCGTCCGGTATTACCACTGGCTGGGCCGGAGGGAATCAGAATGATCCCGCACGAAAGAAGGGCCTGGGACGCTTGCAAATCAGGTCAGCGCGTATTTGGCGTCACCAAAACGAGGGACGACGACTCGCTTGGGCATCGCTGTAGGTCTGTGCCTACCTGCACAAGGCTCCCAGGACAACTGCAAGCGCGAACCTTCGAGGCGTAATCTCGAAAGCCTTTCTGCGCGCGTATTCGTGAAGCATCGTTGGGGCCGATGCATGAGCGATGGTCAGTTGATGTGGAGCGAGGGTGCTCTCCGTAACGTTGTGGTGCGATGTGAAACACAAAGAGAAGCGTAGTACACCAAATGTGTTTGGGGATCGGGGGAAATGTAAGGATTATCCAACTCGTATTGAAGGCGAGGGGATGGATGCGAGTGACGTGATCCGTCGGATGCGCCAGGTCCTTGCCGTCAAGAGCGACAGCGCGCTCGCTGCGGCGCTTGCTCTCGCGTCGAGTGCGCCCAGCAACTGGCGCCAGAGGAACCGCCCGCCGCTCGGCGCCTGCGTGTCCATGGCCCGGACGCAAGGCGTGTCCCTGGACTGGCTCGTACTCGGTATTGGGGAGATGCGGGGAGGCAAGGTCGGACGGATCCGTGACGCATCCGATACGACGTATCGGGTCTCCTCGGATGCGGCCAGGCGGATCGCCCGATTTCTGGCCGCGTGGGACGCCGCCAGGACACCCGAGGAAATGATCTGGCTGGAGCAACACCTGCGGCGCACGGTGCCCGAGTACGACCAGTGGTTCGACGGGCTCACCGAGGAGGAGCCCTGAGTCCGGTCCGATGCGGGCCGGGCGCAAAGAGGTTCCGCTTTCGGGCCGCAGCTGCGATTGCCGTTAAAACAGGGCGTGCCAAGGGCGTTCTGCCCGTTTCCCGGCGCACTGGACGGGAAAGTTGCTGCCGTTACCTTTTCTGAGGATGGCTAGGGGTTGTCCGGATGTCTGAACGCCATGCTGCGCTGCGGCGACGGTGGCCGCTACAATCAGGGGAGTCCGGCTTCGACCGGCAGCCATCCTTCCCCGGCACGAGATTCGCAGGTTACGCCGCTTATGCTCCTGATGATCGACAACTACGACAGCTTCACCTTCAACCTCGTGCAGTACCTGGGCGAGTTGGGACAGGCGGTGAAAGTGGTGCGCAACGATGCGCTCGACGTGACCGGTATTCGGGCGCTGAAACCTTCGCACATCATGATTTCCCCAGGGCCGGGGACGCCGGACGATGCCGGCGTGTCGCTGGATGTGCTGAGCGAGCTGGCCGGGGAGATCCCGGTGTTCGGCGTGTGCCTGGGCCATCAGGCCATTGGGCAGGCGTTCGGCGGCAAGGTGATTCGCGCCAAGCAGATCATGCATGGCAAGACCTCGCCGGTGCGCCACCGCGGGCAGGGCGTGTTCGCCGGCCTGCCGGATCCGTTCGAAGCCACCCGTTACCACTCGCTGGTGGTCGAGCAGTCTTCGTTGCCCGATTGCCTGGAAGTCACCGCCTGGACGGAAAACCCGGACGGCAGCATCGACGAGATCATGGGCCTGCGCCACAAGACGCTGAACGTTGAAGGCGTGCAGTTCCATCCCGAATCAATCCTCACGCAATACGGCCACGACCTGCTGCGCAACTTCCTGGGTCTGCCGTTGAAGCTCGCTGCATGAACAGCGCAGGGAGCGTAGGGCGTCGCGTCACCATCACGCCGCAGGAGGCGCTTCAGCGCACCATCGAGCACCGCGAGATCTTCCACGATGAAATGATCGAGCTGATGCGGCAGATCATGCGTGGCGAGGTGAGCCCGCTGATGACCGCGGCGATCATCACCGGCTTGCGCGTGAAGAAGGAAACCGTGGGCGAGATCACCGGCGCGGCACGCGTGATGCGCGAACTGTCCGCCAAAGTGGAGCTGCCGCCGCACGAGCATTTCGTCGATATCGTGGGTACCGGCGGCGATGGCGCGTCGAGCTTCAATATCTCCACGGCATCCATGTTCGTGGCTGCCGCGGCCGGCGCGCGCATCGCCAAGCATGGTGGTCGCAGCGTGTCGTCCAAGTCGGGCAGCGCGGATGTGCTGGAAGCGCTCGGCGCGGTCATCGACTTGCCGCCCGCACAGGTGGCGCAGTGCATGGAGGAGGTTGGCATCGGCTTCATGTTCGCGCCCAACCACCATCCCGCCATGAAGGTGGTGGCGCCGGTGCGCAAAGAGATGGGCGTGCGCACGCTGTTCAACATCCTCGGGCCGCTGACCAATCCGGCGAGTGCCCAGAATATTTTGATGGGCGTGTTCCATCCGGATCTGGTCGGTATCCAGGTGCGCGTACTCCAGCAGCTGGGCGCGAAGCATGCGCTGGTGGTGTGGGGGCGCGACGGCATGGACGAGATCTCGCTGGGCGCAGCCACACTGGTGGGCGAGCTGCGCGACGGCGAGGTACGCGAATACGAGGTGGAGCCCGAAGATTTCGGTCTCGCCATGGCCTCCAGCCGCAACCTGCGCGTGGAAAACGCCGATGAGTCGCGCGCCATGCTGCTGGAAGCGTTGGAAGGACGCCGCGGCGTGCCCCACGACATCGTGTGCCTCAATGCCGGCGCGGCGCTGTACGCAGCCAACGTGGTCGATTCCATCGGCGCCGGCATCGAGCTGGCACGCGCCACCATTGCCAGCGGCGCCGCACGTGCAAAAATGGACGCCTTCGTGGCCACCACGCGGCGACTCGCCGGTGTGGCCTGACGCTCACATCGTCTTCATCCCCAGTCCCCGCAAGCTCTGCTCATGACCGACATCCTGCAACGCATCCTCACCCGCAAGACCGAAGAAGTCGCCGAGCGCAGCGCCAGGCTGCCGTTGGCGGAGCTCTCCGCGCGCGTGGCGGACCTGCCGGAAACCCGCGGCTTTGCCGCGGCCATCGAAGCCAAGATCGAAGCCGGTCTGCCGGCGGTGATCGCCGAAGTGAAGCGCGCCAGCCCGAGCAAGGGCGTGATCCGCCCGGACTTCGACCCGGCCGCCATCGCGCGAAGCTATGAAAAGGGCGGAGCGGCTTGTCTTTCGGTGCTCACCGACAAGGACTTCTTCCACGGCTGCGAAGACTTCCTTCAGCAGGCGCGCGATGCGTGCTCGTTGCCGGTGCTGCGCAAGGACTTCGTGATCGACCCGTATCAGGTGTACGAAGCCCGCGCGATCGGCGCTGACTGCATCCTGCTGATCGTGGCCGCCCTGGGCGACGCCGCGTTGCTGGAGCTGTCGCTGCTGGCCGCCGAGCTCGACCTCGACGTGCTGTGCGAAGTCCACGATGCGGAGGAGCTGGAACGCGCGTTGGCGTTGCCCGTGCCGCTGATCGGCGTGAACAACCGCAACCTGCGCACGTTCCATACCTCGCTGGACACCTCCCTGGAGCTGCAGCAGCTGATGGAATACGACCGCATCCTGGTCAGCGAATCGGGCATCCACACGCCCGCGGACGTGGCCACCCTGCAGGATGCCGGTATCAATGCCTTCCTGGTCGGCGAGGCGTTCATGCGCGCCGACGATCCGGGCGCGGAATTGAAGCGCCTGTTCGCCACGACGTGAAAAGACACCAGAAGTACTGACGCATGACCACAGGGGAAACCAGTCTGGAGCCGGCAGCGGCGGAAGCGGCCGTGGCCGCGCCGCGTACGGTGCTGTTCGATTTCGATGGCGTGCTGATCCACGGCGACGCCTTTTATCTGTTCATGCGCGACCGCTATCGCCGATCGTGGTTGCGCAAGTTGGGCGCGCTGTGCGCCTTGCCGTGGATGCTCCTGGTCGCGCCGTTTTCGCGGAAGCTGGCGGAGCGGGCCTTGGTGCACGTGGGTCTGATGGGCCTCAACGAACGACGCTACCGTGCCGTGGCCGAAGCCTTCGGCACCAGCCTCGTCCGCCGTCCCAAGCAGTTCTGCCGCGACGGCCTGAGCGCCTTGCGCCGGCATCAGGCAGCGGGCGACCGGGTGATCGTGGTGACCGGCTGCGAGCACGTGCTGGTCAGCCATATCCTGGCCCAATTGGGCCTGGGCGAGATCGACGTACTGGCCTCGCAACTGCGACCGGGGCCGCTGGGCATGCGTGTGAAGCACCACAACGTGGGGCGTCGCAAACCCGCACGGCTGGCAGCTTTCGGGGTTGGCGAGTGGCATGTGGCCTATAGCGACTCGCTGGCCGATGCCCCCATGCTCAAGCCTGCAGCCGAGGCTGTGCTGGTCAATGGCACGCCCAAGCTCTGCAAGAAGCTGGAAAAGGCGCTGGGGCGCACCATCACCCGCGTCGACTGGTTCTAACCGGCTTTTTCCCCGCGTGAGTGCACCCTGTGCGCAATCACGGGGCGGAGGGGTATTCGTCTTTGTGGGGCGGTGGCGCGAAGGAATGACGCGCCGCCGGGTTTCGGGCTTGTCCCGCCCCAGGGATCGAATTACGTTAGTGCTTACATAATTGGTTCGAGGGTAGTCGGATGTACCTCCCTTCGCTCGCTCAGCTGGCGCTCGGCAGTCGGCTCAAATCGCTCAGCGACCATTTCTATGCGGCGGTCGACGAGGTCTATCGCACGTGTGGTGCGGGGGTCGAATCACGCTGGTTCCCGGTGTTGCGCTTTCTGTGGGAGAACGGTGACACCACGGTCAGCGACGTGGCGCAGGCCATCGGCCAGACGCATTCGGCCGTCAGCCAGTTGGCCGACAAGCTGGTCGACGCCGGCCTGGTTTGCCGCAACAAAGACATCCAGGATGGGCGCCGCAGCCTGTTGGCGTTGACCGACAAAGGGCGAGCCAACTTGTCCGCGCTGGGGCCGATCTGGGTCGCGGTGCGCCGGGGCATCGTGAAGTCCCTGGGTGAAGAGGATCTGGCGACCCTGCTCAGCGCCCTTGCGGCGACCGAGGTCGCCCTGCAGGAGCGGCCCGTGGTGGATGCGATGCTCGCGGAGCATGCCGCGCTGACCGCGGCCACCCTGGAGGTCGTGCCGTACGAGCCGGCGCTGAAGGACCATTTCTACCGGCTCAACGCACAGTGGCTGGAGCGTCACTTCTGCATCGAGGATATCGACCGGCAGATGCTGGGCGACCCGGAGCGCTATGTGATTGCGCCCGGCGGCGCCATCTTCTTTGCCCGCCTGGATGGGGAGATCATCGGTACCTGTGCTCTGCTGCACGAAGCGCCGGGCGTCTATGAGCTCTCGAAGATGGGCGTGGACGAAACCTTCCGCGGCATGGGGGCCGGGCGCAGTCTGCTGGCCGCCGCCATCGAAGCGTTCCACCGCCGTGGCGGCAAGGAGCTGTTTCTGGAATCCAACAGCCGCCTGAAAACAGCCCTGCGCATGTACGAGCAGGCGGGTTTCGTGCTGCAGCCGGCGGTCAGGTCGGGGTCGCATTACGAGCGGGCGGATGTGTACATGGTGTACCAGCCGAAAAACCAGCGTAGCGCCGGGGCCTGATGGCCCTTCGGTCATAAAAAACCCGGCCGAGGCCGGGTTTTTCGTTTCCTGATGGCGGCAGGCTCAGCGCGTGCCGCGTACCACGATGGTCTTGCCGGCCACGTCGATCATGCGCTGCTCTTCGAGCTGCTTGAGCACGCGACCGACCATTTCGCGCGAGCAGCCCACGATGCGGCTCACTTCCTGGCGGGAAATGCGGATCTGGGTGCCGTCCGGGTGGGTCATCGCATCCGGTTCCTGGCACAGGTCCAGCAGGGTCTTGGAGATGCGGTTGGTGACGTCCATGAAGGCCATCCGGCTGACCTGGCGCGAGGTACGCAACAGGCGATGGGTCAGCTGGGAGCCGATGGCGAACAGGATCTTGGGACATTCCTCGCGCAGCGGGCCCTCCATCAGCTGGAATAGGCGTTCGTAGCTGATTTCGGCCATCTCGCACGCGGTTCGGGTGCGCACCATGGATTCACGCTGTGCCTGCTCCACGAACAGGCCCATTTCGCCGATGAACTGGCCACGGCTCAGGTAGGCCAGGATCAGCTCCCGGCCCTGCTCATCCTCTGTGCATACGGCCAGCGAGCCGTCCACGATGTAATAAAGCGTATTGGCGGGATCGCCCGGTCGGATGATCGCCGTCTTGCCCGGGTAGCGCCGGCGGTGGCAAAGCGCCAGAAAGCGCTCCATCGAGGCCGGGTCCGGTGCGAAGTTGGCTGGCGCCTGGGAACGTTCAAAAGCTTGTTGTAGCTGATATTTGAGTTGCGCCACGTTAGATCCCATAGATTCAAACGGGGTCCGCAAGCGTCCCCCGACAGTCCAATCCATTCCCCCCTCCGGGCATTATGGCAAACTAGCCTGACCTGCCGAAGGTTCAGTTTTCCTTTTTTTTGCCGCATACTTCACGGTCTTTCGGACGCGATCCCTTTGTCGCGGTCCGGTCACAAGGGTCGTGGAAGCTTCGTGCTTTCACGTTCAATTATCTAGCGGGGACCCTTGTAGCTAACCCGCCCTCTGCTAATGGCCCCTTCCCGGCCTGGAGAGTCGCTGTGGTGAAACCGCTTCCGCGCCTGCGTCTGCAGGGCTTCAACAATTTGACCAAGGCACTGAGCTTCAACATCTACGACATCTGCTATGCGGTGTCCGAAGAGCAGCGCCAGCGCTACATCGAGTACATCGATGAGCAGTACGACGCCGATCGCCTGACCCAGATCCTGACGGATGTGGCCGAAATCATCGGCGCCAACATCCTGAACATTGCACGCCAGGACTACGATCCGCAAGGCGCCTCTGTCACGATCCTCATCTCCGAGGAGCCCGTGGTGGAAAAGTTGGGCCGCGACACGATCTCCGACGCGGTGGTGGCGCACCTGGACAAGAGCCACATCACCGTCCACACCTACCCGGAAACGCATCCGCACAACGGCATCGCGACCTTCCGCGCGGATATCGACGTGGCCACCTGCGGCGTCATCTCGCCGCTGAAGGCCCTGAACTACCTGATCGACAGCTTCGAGTCGGACATCGTCATCGCCGACTACCGCGTGCGCGGCTTCACGCGCGACGTGAAGGGCAAGAAGCACTTCATCGACCACAAGATCAACTCGGTGCAGGACTATCTGGCCAAGCACATTCGCCAGAAGTACGAGATGTTCGACGTGAACGTGTATCAGGAGAACATGTTCCACACGAAGATGCACATCAAGGACTTCGACCTTGATACCTACCTCTTCGAGGCTCATGCCGACGACCTCTCGTTCAAGGAGCGCCAGCGCATCGAGTCGCTGCTGCGCCGCGAAATCGAAGAGCTCTTCCACGGCCGCAACCTGATGTAACGAAAAACCCGCCGAAAGGCGGGTTTTTTTCTTTCCTCCTCTCCCTCTCCCACGTCTGTGCGCAAGGCTGGGGTCGTGGAGCCGCGAGTTCGTACTAGCGATGGCGCGTGTATCCCTCACCGTCATTCCCGCTTTCGCGGGAATGACGGTGAGGTGCAAATAGAGGAGAGGGCACTGGGGGCGATTCGAACCCTTAGACCCGATAAGCCACAGCCTTCATCACCATCGACGTCAAATGCATCGCGCCAGGGATGGGAAACGGCAAATCAATGCCCCCGCGCTCACGCGCGTTATGTGCATGACGAATCTCATCCGCCTGCATTTGCGTCAGCACGGCGCGGGAGCGCTCGTCCTGCGGCGGCAGCCGGTCGAGGTGCTCTTCCAGGTGGGCCTCCACCTGGCGCTCGGTTTCCACCACGAAACCCAGGCTCACCGGGTCGCCCGCCAGCGCGGCGATGGCGCCAATGGCGTAGCTGCCGGCATACCACAAGGGGTTGAGCAGGCTGGGGCGGCTGTCCAGCTCCTTCAGGCGTTCGGCGCACCAGGCTAGGTGGTCCGTTTCTTCGGCGGCGGCATGCTGGAGGTGGGCACGGATCTCCTCGTTGCGCGCCAGCGCGGCTTGCCCGTCGTAAAGCGCCTGCGCGCAGACTTCGCCCGTATGGTTGATGCGCATGAGGCCGGCAGCATGCCGGCGCTCCGCGTCGTCCATGTCGGCTTCGTCGAACGTATCCGCTGGCGAGGGACGGGCCGCCTCGGGTGCGCCAGACATGGTCTCGAGCGCACGTTCAATGCCGGCCAGCAGGCGGTCCAGCGGGGAAAGTGTGCGTGCGTTCATGCGGCGGTCTCCAGTTGCTGCGCCAGCAGCGTAAGCGGATGCATGTGCGGCCAGCGGCGGCCGTCTCCATCCATGCCGGCGGCGAGATGCAGTCGGCATCCGATATTGGACGACAACAACTGCTGCGGCGCCAAGGTGGCGATCTGTCCCAGTACGCCGTCGCGCAACCGCGCCGCGCGCTCCGGGAATTCCAGCATATGTGTGCCCGCGGCTCCGCAGCAGTGCGGTGGTCGGGGTACGACGGCCAATTCAAGCGAAGGCACTTTGCCGAGCAAGGCCTGCAACGCCGATTCGCTACGTGCGACGTTGAGCTGGGTGCAGGGGAGGTGCAAGGCGACGCGACGCTCCAGCGGACGAAAGGCGAGGCGATCCCTGCGTTCGGCAAGCAAGGTGGCCGGATCGACTACGGTGGCGTCGGGCAGGGCGCGGCGCAGCGTGCCAAGGCAGCCTGGCGTGACGGTAACGAGCTGCGTCGCACCTGACTGTCGCCAGCTCTCGCGCACACGCGCTGCCAGGCGATCGGCCGTATCCATATCACCGCCGTGCAGATCCATCGCGCCGCAGCAGAAGGCGGGAAGGCGCGCCACCCGATAGCCGGCTGCCTGCAGAAGGAGAATGGCGGCTCGCTCCGCAGCTTCGTCCTCGACGCTGGCCACGCAGCCGGGGAAGAGCGCGACAGTCGTCTGTTCGGTGTCTTCGGTTGCGATGCGCGCAAGGGGTAAGTCGCCGTCGGTACCCGACCACGCTTGCAAGGCGGCGCGCCATGAGGAATTCATCGGCAGGCGATCGGCAAGGCGTCGCTTCCAGCGTTCAAGGCCAGTGGCTCCCCCCAGCCTGGCAGCAAGGCGCAGCAGCGTGGGCTGCTTGAGCATCGCCAGCAAGGCGCGAGGGCGTTCCGGCGCGGGGCCGATCAAGGCACGCGTCTCCACCAGCAGTTCGTCGTATTTGACGTTGGCCGGGCACACGCGCTGACAGTTGAGGCAGCCCAGGCAATGATCCAGGTGGATCCGCAGGGCGGCGGTGGGTTCCGCGTCCCCTCGCGCCAACGCGGCAGCGATCGCTATACGGCCGCGCGGGGACTCCGCCTCGTTGCCGTCCAGCCCGTAGGTGGGACAGGTAGGCAGGCATAAGCCGCACTGCACGCACTGGTCGGCGAGGGAGGCGATCTTCTGTTTTCGAGCAAGGGGGGGCTTTTCAAGCGCCATAGTGATCATGCTATCATTGCCAGCTCGCATCCCACCGGTCGGTGGGCTTGCGCGATTGATGAAAACTCCGTTATCATCTCGCGCCTTTGTTCCACCGATTATGTGTACCGCCCATGTGGCGGCAGCCCAGGTATTCTGAAATGAAAACGTTCAGCGCCAAGCCGGAAAGCGTCAAGCGCGATTGGTTCGTGATCGACGCCACGGATAAGACGCTCGGTCGTCTGTCGACCGAGATCGCCCGCCGTCTGCGCGGCAAGCACAAGCCGGAATTCACCCCGCACGTCGACACCGGCGATTACATCGTCGTGGTCAACGCCGAGAAGGTGGCCGTCACTGGTGCCAAGCTGGACGACAAGATGTACCACCGCTTCACCGGCTACGTCGGCAACCTGAAGACCACGAGTCTCAAGGATCTGCTGGCCACGCATCCGGAGCGCGTCATCGAAATCGCCGTCAAGGGCATGCTGCCGAAGAACCCGCTGGGCCGTGCGATGTACCGCAAGCTCAAGGTGTACGGCGGTGCCGAGCACCCGCATACCGCACAGCAGCCGCAGGCGCTGGAAATCTAAGGAACCATCATGGCTATCCAGCAGAACTACGGCACCGGCCGCCGCAAGACCTCCGCTGCTCGCGTGTTCCTGCGCAAGGGCACCGGCGCGATCACCGTCAACGGCAAGACCCTCGACCAGTTCTTCGGTCGTGAGACGTCGCGCATGATCGTTCGTCAGCCGCTTGAGCTGATCGAAGCGACCGATAAGTTCGACGTGAACGTCACCGTCGCTGGCGGCGGCATCACCGGCCAGGCCGGTGCGATCCGTCTCGGCATCGCTCGCGCCCTGATCGAGTACGACGAAAGCCTGAAGTCCCAGCTGCGCAAGGCTGGCTTTGTGACCCGCGACGCCCGCGAAGTCGAGCGTAAGAAGGTCGGTCTCCACAAGGCTCGTCGCGCCACCCAGTTCTCGAAGCGCTAATCGCGCTTCGACTGACCGGTGCATCAAGTCAGAGCGCACCGCTCAGCAGGGTTTTGGGAGATCGTCTAACGGTAGGACAACGGACTCTGACTCCGTTTATCTAGGTTCGAATCCTAGTCTCCCAGCCAACTGAGACGCTAAAAACGCGTCACTAAACCCCTGATTATTCAGGGGTTTTTTTATGGGCGACTTTCTAGTATTTCAGCCAATATTTGCATGTTGCCCTTATTGGGCTACGGGATGGATACGTCGTATTGGGCCTCGACACGACGGTCTGGCTCCCCACCTTGGTGGCATCTCCACGCCTCTGCGCAGCATCGCGCCCTCGCTCTAAACTGACCGCCTGGAAACCAGGGGGCAGCATGGCAGTGAGCAATAGCCGCAAGGAGCGGCGATCTTATTACTCGGCCCGCACGGGCAAGGTCTCGACAGGGGGTGGTATCGACCTTGGCGCCCTGCGGCGCGCCTTTCGCCCGGTCTTCGATAAGCTGGAAGAGCAGGGTTTCTTCCTTGTGGCCTTTGGCGAACGGTTGGGGTCTGGTTGGCGGCCTGGCACGCTGGGGGACGTCCGACTGCACATCCTCCGGCGCCTGCATAAAGAGGATTTGTGGCCGGTGCAGGATCATTTGCACCGATATAAAGAAGATGACCTCTTCGACATAATCGAGCTGATGTTCGATCACGTTTCCAAGCCCCTGAAAAAGACACAGGCAACCATTCTGGGCAACGGTCCGAGGTTTCACGCCTTTGATCGAAAAGTGGGTTGCCGCGAGTTCCGGGCCGTCGTGAACGATCTTCTCGCGGACTATAAGCAGGGTTATGAGCTAACCAGCCGCGGCGAAATCAGGGCCATGCCAGCTCCGGGGATGGAGCTGCTGATGGCAGAGAAGATGCGCCACCCAGATTCAGACAATGTGGTTGTGCGGGTGGAGACGGCCAAGCAGAAGTTTCTGCGACGTGGGGGCACGGTCGAAGATCATCGGGATGCGGTGAGGGATCTAGCCGCGGTCCTTGAATATCTCCGTCCTACGGCCAAGAAAGTTCTGAACACCAAGGATGAAGCGGATATTTTTCGGATCGCCAATGAGTTTGGAATCCGTCACCACAATCAGCAGCAGAAAACCAACTACGACGAGGAGATTTGGTTGAGCTGGATGTTCTATCACTTTCTCTCAACGATCCATGCCTGCGTCCGGCTTATTCAGAAGTCGAGCTCAACCCCCTAGCAGTTGAGCAAGGGATCCATAGATGTCGAAGTTCAGGGACACCCTATAGATGGACACCGCGCGGTTGCGCCGATTGGTCGGCGGGGAAATTTACAGCCTTGGTCTGATGCGCACTCACAGCGACATCCCCGGTCTGTGCGAAGCCTTGGGCATTCCAACGCCAGAGGAAGGCACCAAGAAAGACCGGATGGCCCGCTGTGTGGACGCATTGGATGAGGCGGCCCTCCCTGACATCGCCAAGCGGTTGCTTTCCGACTTTCCGCTCCGTGCAGAGCTTCGGAACCAGTTGGAGGACCTACTGTGGAGCGGCCACGGCTTCCCTCCCATTTTGAAGCGTGTGCGCCGCGAAGTGGCCCTAGCGCTCTCCCCCGACGATCTCTATTTGAACGGCTCCCACTTCGACGCTTTGTTGGAGCGATTGTGGGTGGTGGAAGAGGACCCCTTCGATGCGCTGGCGTTTCTCGCCGCCGGCACGCGCCCCAAAAGTCTGAAAGCCCAGATTGAAAAGCACGTCCACCAGAACCCAGGCGATTGGACGACGGATCAGTTCTTCGAAGTCTTGGGTGTTTACGAGGCGTCTGACCGACGATTTGCGTTGTTCCTGGAAGGATTGGCTTCATCGAATGTCCGCCCGGATGAAGCAGAGCAGCGGCGATTTGTGGCCATCGTCAACGAGCCGTTGAAGGGTGCAGGCGTCGAACTCCATGAGACCGGGAATGAAGATGGCTACCCGAAGTTCGAGGTCGTTCCGATCCATGCAGGGCGGCGCGCTCGTCCTAAAAACCTGATCTTTGCCTCTTCCAACAAGCCCGATCTGCGGTTTCGGGATGCCATCGATAACGATGTAGAAATCGTGTCGAACGCAGCGGACGTGCTCATTTACGACCGCCCCATCGGCAAAGACGGTCTGACCTGGGCAGACCTTCAAGCGTGGTGGTCTGAGCGGGAGAAGGTTACTGACGCCAACCAAGCCAAGAAGGATCTCTACCAGCGACTCAAACGTGCGCTTCCCTCAAACTCTCCTCCTCAGTTGGCGGTGTTTGACGGCTTCTATCAGGGGTATGGCAGAGCCGTTCCAATCTTGCCGGCCTTGCTCCCAGAGGTATGGTTGCACTGGGATCCTCAAACGGTCAGTGAGAGAGGCAAGGATGCGCTGCTCCGATTTCGGATGGACTTTCTTCTGCTCCTTCCTCACGGTGTCCGCGTCATCGTTGAAGTGGATGGCAAACATCACTATGCCAAGGCCAACGGCTCCGCCGACCCGGAGCGGTATGCACAGATGATGCGGGCCGATCGAGAGATGCGGCTGACGGGGTATGACCTCTACCGCTTCGGTGCCAGTGAACTGCTCTCACCTTCTGCCAAGGGGTATGTCAAAGAGTTCTTTGATGCGCTATTCAAGCGTCATGGCGTGTCGGTCAATCCGTAAGCACTGGACAAGTTATCCAGGGGGAGGGTGATATGCCCAAGTCTTTGCCGCGTTCCTTCTCAGACGAGTTCCTGCGAAGCAATGGGATCTTCAATCTCGATCCGGAAATGCTGCTCCAGCCCGCAGAAGCAGCGGTGTTGTTGGGCACCACCACCATGTCATTGGAGCGCGCCCGGAAAGCCGGCGATCCGCCGCCGTTTCGGCAGGCCAAGCCACGAGCTGCCGTGCGTTATGTGTTGAGTGATGTGCTGGCTGCTCGAAAGCTGCATCGTCACACCAGCATTGCAGCCGTGGCGAAGGCTCATGACGACGGTCTGACTCACCATCTGACATTCAATCATTTCCTCGGCGTAGGTTCCGCCGAGGATGTGTGGCCCTTTATGTCGACCGGCCTTGTTGGCCGCCCCGTGGACTTCTTCTTTGCTCTCACGCTGCCAATCGCTGAACGTAAGGATGTCCGCTGGCTAACCTTGGCAAACTATCTGGAAGCTCTACGCTTGGCGGTGAATGCTGAGCCCTATGCTGAGCTCAGTCATGAGCGGCAAAGCGCGACAAGCGCTTATGCGGCTGGTTTGCCCTCCAAGGAACGGTTGAGGTCATGAAGCACGAAGTGGCCTAAGTCTTTCGGAAGAGCAATGTCCTTCGAGCGCTGGGCTTCGACGTTCAAGTAGCGCTTCTCTCTATTCGATTTTCAGCTCATTTAGTGGGTCATGATTTATGCCAGCTATCGACATTGTTCCCATGGCATTGCACAGGTTCAACGCGTTGGCCGCTCATACGCGTAGCCCCGCCATGGCATACATTGTCGAGGAACTGACTTGGTTCTCTGATCGGGACGAGCGTCTGCTCGGGGTGATCACGCTTGATCGAGCTGATCAGGATTTTGCAGCAGTGATCCTTGGGCGCGATGAAGGGCGCCGCTTTCGTTGCATCGACTTTAAGGTCTCGTTTCCGACGTTCGATGAAGCCAAGGCTTGGGCCAAGAACACCATTCGTTGGCATTTGAGGGAAGATGCCAAGGAGTTTCCACAGGGTGAACCCGTCAAGGGGGTTGATCTATTCACTCCGGTGGTTCCCCTGCAAAAGCAGCATCCGGACTTTGTAAAGCTGGCATCAGATATCACCTTCCTTCCCGCAAGATCGCTCATCAATGAGATTGCTCCACATTTCATCGATGTCGACGGCAACTTCGTCGAGCAGTTTCAGACCACTGGTTTTGACGCGAGGCTGTGGGAGCTCTATATCTTCTCGTATCTCAACGAAGAGCAATTGTTTCTCGATCGCACCCATGATTGGCCGGACTTCTTGGTCAAGAAATATGGCGAGAGCGTGGCGATCGAGGCGACCATTGTTGGTCGGCATGCGGACAATCCGCCGCGCTTCATTAAGCCGCCGATTTCTGCGCTGAGCGATGAAGAGGTCCAGCGTCGCCGTGAAGGCGAGATGCCCATTCGTTTCGGGAGTCCGCTCTATTCCAAGTTGCGAAAACGCTACTGGGACCTCCCGCACATGGCCGGGATTCCTCTGGTGTTGGCGATTGCCGATTTTCATGATGATCGCTCAATGCAGTGGAGCTCGCCTGCGCTCATCGAATACCTCTACGGGGTCAAGCATGGCCATCACTATGACGCGGATGGGAGGCTGATCGTTGAGCCGGCAAAGATCGAAACCCATCGTTTTGGGGACAAGGTCATTCCCTCTGGCTTCTTCTTTCAGCAAGACAGCGAGAACATTGCGGCGGTGATGTTTTCTGCCACCGGAACCATATCCAAGTTCAACCGCCTTGGTCGCCAGGCAGGATTTACACCTCCAGGTGTCATCATGATCAGGAGAGGCGTCTGTCACGACCACGACCCGAACGCGAGCTTGCCGAAGCAGTTCTCATATCGGGTTACGGAGGCGTCGAATGAAACATGGGCTGAGGGGGTATCGATGTTTCACAACCCGAACGCCAAATATCCTGCCCCAGAACACCTCTTTCCATCCATTGCGCACTACCGGTTCGTGGATGGGCGTCTCATGGGCACGATGCCCGATTTCCATCCGTATGCATCCTTGACCCTAAACATCAAAATCAAGGACAAGTGAGCGTCGGGGTTGGCATCTCACACGATGAGATCTCCGTCATTAAACTGGTGCCAGCCTCCTTATACAGACTTCGCATGGATTACCGATCATTTGAAGGTTTCGAAGATCCCACTGCGCATAACTTGCGGGTGTTGGAACATCGGTCGCAACAGGTGCCCTATGGTGGTGCCGAAGACATGCAGCAGATGCTCATGCACGTCATTGGCACTCATGGGCTGTTGCCGAAGCCCTTGCGCACATTGATCCCCATCAGCCGCTGCTACACCGGCGATACCCATTACCGTATGTCGCAAGAACGCCGGCAGCAGCTGTGGCGAGACATCAACGACGACCTACGCAAAGGTTTGGATCGGGTGATGGCTGAGCACGCGCGCCTAGTGGCAAATCCATCAGAGTTGGATGATCGGCCCGAAACGCAGGGCGAGCGGGTCCTTGATCTGTGCGAAAAATTGAGATTTTCTGGGTGGGACGTCGAGCTTGCCCAACAGCTGCAAAGGGTGGGGGCAGGAAGCGAGGTGGCCGGCCACGCCAAACAACTTGAAGCACTATTCCGTCGGAGGAACTTTCCTGACGTCGATGCCCATGAGCGCGAAATCAGTGATTTGATTGCGCGCATCAAAATGATCGCTCAGCGGCTGCATCACCGGCGCGGCCTTGCCTAAGGCGCCGCTGAATCATCAACTGAGTGACGCCGAAGGATGTCGCTGCGCGACCATGTTTAGACGATGATTATCCACCACTACACCAAAGCCAAAACGCTGCCTTTAATCCTGAAAAACCGAACGATCCGGTTCAGTCGTGCTGATGAGCTCGATGACGATGATGAGGTCCCTTATCGTGCCGCTCGGCTGGACCCGCGACATTACTTCGTTAGCTCCTGGGCAAGTGACACGAAGGGACAAGCGGGCTTATGGCACAGGTATGCCGATCTGGATCGCGGCGTGAGGTTGTCGCTTCGCGCCGTTCCTTTCGACTGGACCCGGCTCAACGTCGAAATGGTTCGCATGGTGCCCGATCCCCTTGGTGGGTCCGAGCCAAAGCACTGTGGTTTCGTCGTCGATGGCCTGGATGTTCCGATCGACGAAGCGGCTGTTTTCGGAAACGGCTACGTTGTCCACCCGATGTCGTGCGACCTTCGGAACACGTTTGGTGGACCGGTGCACTATGTTGATGATCCCGTCGGTGTGGCCGCCAAGATGGTCACGCAGCGTGGCGATGCGCTGAAAATCCACGGCGATGGCACGGGTGTGGCGCGCGTCAAAGGCAGGGACTGGGAGGATCAGCATGAATACCGCTTTGTGCTCTCAGCGGTTTGTGGACCCAAGCTCGACTATGCATCAGACCCGGTGCGTTATCGGGAAGCGTTCTTGGACATGATGGAGGCCAGGGCGAAAACAAACTACCTCGACTTTTACTCTGAGGTGAGGCACATCGATGTTCGGCTTGGCGCACAGAGCCTAGTCGGCATGACGGTTACGCTGGGTCCTGCCATGTCTTCCGCGGATCGCGCGATGGTCAGGGAAGCGGTCCGAGAGCTTGCTCCGTCAGCCACCGTGGTCGAAAGCACCCTTAAGGTCCGCCGCAGATTGTGACGACGAGCACTATGGGTGCTCACCAATAGCTCTCATCAAACAGAGCAGAGGGCTTAAAGCCTGAGGGACCTTTGATTGGAGTCGATGGGCACTCTTCAGCACCATCGTTGCCAAAAATAGAGCCGCCCTTAGGCGGCTCTTTGTTGATCACGAGGGGCCAGTCATCAAGGCATGGCCCCTTGTGATCCGGGGGCGCTGGGTGGGGTCAACACAATCTTGTTCTGGCCATCCGTCAAAATGATCTTATCGATCGTGACATCCACGTCATACATTGTGTGACCACGCTGCCACGTTGACGCGCGCGGATGCTTGGGTTCGCTGACCGTGAAAAACACGTAGCCGTTGTCCGCCATTTGCTGCCAACGGGAGCCCAACGACGGGTCCGCGTTGAAGAGCAACGCAAACTGATTTCCGATGTAGCCTGGACGCCAGCCTGGTTGGAGCCAGTTCGGACCACCCAGACGGAAATCAACATCATTGGGCGAGGCAATGATCGGAAGTCCTCCACCCAGGATGACCACGCCTTTGCCAAGTGGAAGCGTTTGCCCTGCAGGATCCACACGCGTGTCCACTCGGATGGATCCGCGGATGTAGAATCTCCGTGTGTTTGAAATCGTGATCATCCGTTGCTGCAAAGTTGCCATCGTGGCACTGGGGTCATTCGTTTGTTCGAGCGACAGGCAGCGCTGAGCATCTTGTGGCAAGAGCTCGGATCTGTGGAGCAGGGCATAGCCCACAAACTCTCGATCACAGACTTGCCGGCCCCCCACGGTATTGCCGAAAGGGTCCAGCGCCGCCGAGCCGAAACGCAGGTGCGTGTAGCCATCCATGGTGTCGGGCGCATACGCCGGGTAAGCCCATTGGTTATTGCCTTGGCTCTTGGCGTGTAGGCCATCCGACCCGGCATTGGCCGTTGTGCTGGTCGTGGTGCCGTGGGTCAGTTGGTTGGCGACAGCTTGTCCCGTGTTGCTCAGCAGGCGTGACATGAAAGATTGTTGGGCAAGCGCGGCGCCAGGCAGCAACACCCCAAGCACCAAGGGGAGGAGGGCAGGGCGGATCATTGTGCACCCCCGGCCTTTTGCTCGAAGAGCACCTGGTCGCTGGCATCGAGCACCTGGACCTTTGTGATCGCCGCCTGCACCGTGGGTGTGCCGCTGTCATCGGTGCCTTGGGCGAAGGCATAGATCTTCAACCGCAGCCCATGGCCCTTGTCCACGAGGGCCTCCATGGTCCGCGCCGTGGTGTCATCGGTGACGTGCAACGCGCGGAAGTCCGCGCCGTTGCTCACCGTGATCTGCCCATACGGTTGATGGTCTTCGTAGAACTGGGTGGAGCCGCCGAACTGGAACAGCCCCGTCTCAACGGGGAAGGCGTGCGCATTGAAGTCGAAGTGCCGGATCTGCGGATAGTCGGTGATCCAGGTGATGTAGCGATGATCCTTGGCCTCGGCGATCGCCGCCTCGAACTTTGGCTGCATTCCTTGAAGGATGTCGTGCTTCTTGAAGGAGTCCCGTGCATCCCGGTAGTCGCTGGACGTTGCCCCCGCCATGAGGTCGAGCTTCGGCTTGGCGGATAGGGCGCTGTTCAAGGCCAGCACCTGCACCGCGCTTTCAATCTGCACGTAGGCCTGGTCGGGGGTGCTCTCGTCCGGCTTGGGCGCAGAGGCCGGCGGGTTGGCCATGGGAGCACGGGCTTCGACGGGGACTTTTTCCGCCCCCGGGTTGGAATGGGAGCAAGCCCCCAACAAGAACGCGGCTCCGATGGCCGCAAGGGTGGGTGCGTTTCGCATGTTGAACCCCTGAGCGCGCTGCTCCGTTTCTGACCCCGCTGGCAGCGCACAGCGGGGTGGCCGAAACCGTGGCCTGGGGCGAAGTTTTGAGGATCGATCCTGAACTGAACCGAAAAACGGTTCAACTGAGGCGTTGTTGGGTATCGGATGGACCGAAAAATAACCTGCAAATCACGCAGATGATCTACGGATGGCCTACCCTCAGTGAGGGTCGTGAACCGAAAAATAGGTCATGAACCCCGCCCGCTACGGTAGGGGCATGGCAACGCGGACCCTGAAAACGAAGAGCGTGGACCGTGGCGAATACGCCGTGGCCTGGGCGTTGCTCAAATCCGCGCGTCTGGCCGCAAAGCTCTCGCAACGTGACTTGGCCGCCAAGCTTGGCCGGACGCAAACCTTCGTGGCGGATGTTGAGTTGGGGCGTCGAAGGGCCGACATCCTTCAACTCTATGAGTGGACGCATGCCTGCGGCATCACGTTGGCCGCTTACGCGCATCAGGTCGAGGCCACCCTGGACTCCTTGCCCAAGCATCTGCCCAGCGCCGTTCGGACTCCGAAACCGCGAGTCTCCAAGAAGTAGGCACTCTCTCGGGAAGTGGCTTGGTGTCCTCTCACCTGGTGACGGCGAGAGAGACCTGAGATTTTGTCGAGGCTGCGATGATTGCGGTGGGAGAACAACACGCCCCGTCGATTGTCTTTAACGGGGCTTCCCGAATATGGCGCTAATGCAGGAGCGCGGCGACTACAGCTCCTTGGCGTGGCAATTCACGAAGCTCACGGGATCGACTCCAGGTCGAAGATGAGATGAACTCTATCGTTATGCGATGGATTGAGCGCAGCATGCATCTGCTTGTTGTCAAACCACCATAACTCGCCTTCGCGCATCAGCACTTCTTCGTCTCCACACACCATCTTGCTCCCATCGGAGCTACTCAAGATCAGATGGTAACGGTCACGCGCGAGATAGTATTCGCCGCCGTCGACATGAGGGTAGACCTGACCCTTCGGCTTTAACTTGGCGAATAGCATTCGCGCAACGCGCTTTCCCTCTCGTTTTGCAAATGCATCCGCCCATGCCACAGTTGCTGGGTAGTTTCGAGCCAACGAAGTGGCGCGGCTCTCATGAACATCCTCAAGAGGTCTGTTTTCCTGCCTTTCACGATCAGCAGACCTTAGAAAAATGCTTTCCGTTTCCCGTTGAACGGCTACCTGGTCCTGTCTGGTTGTGCTGGCCAACCAAAGCTCGGGGCGGTCTTCCAGCTCCGCGCGAATCCCGCGGACATCGATGTCCTGCATCACCATCTCGAAGTTCTGATGCCGACTCTCCTGGCGCGCCAGAATGGGTGGTTTGGACTCAATAGAATCGGTTGAAGCCGTCTTCTCAACGGAGATTCTTTCCGGCGACGTTTCAGTGGTGTTTGTGCTCAGGCGCTCGAAAGCGTAGAGATGATTCATATAGGTGGAGACGTATAGGCGGCGTCCGTCCTCAGAGTGAGCGACGGCGTTCGTCACGGCGTCGGGCAGCTGAAGGCGACCCACGATTTCCAGGGAGTCTTTATCGACTTCAACGACCTGTCCGCCGTTCGTTGCCACAACCACTCTGCCATTGATCAGTCTGGGCGATGCGTAGACACGAGCATGGAGGTAAATTCGTTTGATGAGTTCCATGCGATCGATGTCGATGACATATAGATAGCGATCGCCGGAGCCACAAAAGAGTTTGTTATCTACAAACAATGGAGTTGTGTAGCAGATCTCCCCGGTTTGCCATTCGCCTAGCTTCTTCCCTGTGGCGACGTCCAGCACATAAATGGACTTATCAAACGAGGCAAATGCAGTCAGTCGGCGGGTTTCGTCCACGGCCGGCGCATACTTGACAGATCGGCGTGTCGGGAAGCGCCAGACTACTGCGCCGGTTTTGGCATCCAGGGCAAGCGTTTCATGATCGGCGCTTCCCCAGATGACCAGGTCACCCCCTTTCCAGTATCCGGGGGAGCCATGCTGAAGCTTTCCGACCTGATGCTCCCATCGCTTGTGCCCTGTATCCAAATCGTAGGCGCCCAGGCTACCTTGTGCCCAAGGTCTTACATATTCGACGCCGATGCACAGGAGATTGTGTTCGGGGATGATCAGTGGGGATGCGCCCACCCATTCTCCATCCGAATGGCACCAAACCTCCTGGCCGGTGTCAGCGTTTAGGCAGTAGATGGATCCGTTGTAAGCCCCAAAATAGATTCTTCCGTCATGGTAGGCGGGGCAGGACCAAATGCCCTTCTTGGAGTTCTCAGTGCCGGTTGCGTGATAATCCCAGATGGTGCCACCTGAGTCGGTGGAAAACGCCTGCATTCGGCCACAGTCGCTTCCCCGATAGATGCGATTTCCGACAAGCAGGGGAGCGGATTTTGGCACCACATGAAAAGCGAACCCTCCTGGGGTGACCGTCCGCCAAAGCTCTCGATACCCTTGCGTCAGTGGCGGTGGGGTGTGTTCGATTTCGAGGTCGAAGTCTTCGAGGGTGAAGAGTGTGTCGACCGAAATGTCGTGCTGCTGGCGCCACTGCATGCCGGCCCGGGATCGGAAATCAATGACAACGAACATTTCGTGCAGATCAAAACCAGCCGAAGAGATGATTGAACGAGCCTTCTCCGCACTGGTGCCGGAGTTCAGCGAGTCATCAACCAGCATGACGGGCAGGTTCATGACCTCCCCCTCGATGGACCGGCCGAGTCCCGTGGTCTTTCGATCTTTTCGCACGATGAAGCCATTGACGGGGCCACGTTCCTTCGGGGCCGTCAACATAAGTGCCGTCAAGAGCGGGATAGCGGCCGTCTCCAGGCCTGCGAGCTGGAAGGGCGGATGAGTCGCGTTCCTGCGCCAAAACTCTTGCGCGATGGCCATCAAGGCATCCGGATCCATGAACACCCGCCGGAGATCGAAGAGCCATGCATACGATCCTCCCCGCTTGGTGATAAGCGGCGTGTCGGACGCCTTGGTGTGCAGACCAAGCCGTTGAATGGTGTCCTTAATGGCTTCAAGGTTCATCGACCAATCCCTTGTCATGTCGTAGATTCAGCCGCCTGCTGCCGTGCGGCCGGGTGTAGAGGTAGAGAGGGTGCTGCGAGGCAGCCCAAAGGGCTCAGACGGAGCCCGTGGTGTCAGGGAGGTGGCGGGGAAGCGAGGCGATTCAGAAATGCGCCGACGTCGGGACCCCAAATGGCCGAGCCACCCTTGCCAAAGAAGAGATGATGCCCATCGTCCCCAAAGCTGTCCTTCATGATGAAGTCCGCTTTTCCACCGGATTCGACAAAGGCATCATGCATTTGCTTCGCTAGAACAGGGTCAAAGTAACTGTCGTTCGAAGCGAAGATCCAGAGCGTTGGTATGGACGAGGACTTTCCAAATCGCCCAGCGGCTTCAACCAAGCGCTCTGGATGGCAGTTTTGGTTAGGCCCGCCATGAAAGTGGCCGCCCCGGCCACCTGCCATGTCGATGACCGCGCTCACGCGTGAGCCTGGCAGGCTGCCGTAGGCAAGTGTTCCCCAGCCCCCCGCCGATTGACCAACAAGGACGACACCGTTGGGCGCGATATGAGGCAACGACGTCAGATAATCGACCATGACGCCAATTTGCCGTGCGGTCTCTATGCCCAGGCTGTAATAGTCCACGTCATCGCAGCGATCGTAGCCTTCGGCCCACGGCCCGCCGGTTTCGCCGTAGCCCAATCGCTCAAGCAGCGCGACTGCATACCCGCGCGAAAGGAACCATTGGGCTGCCTCGCTCTCGCAGCCCGCTAAGCGCATGGTCTTTCGCTCAGCCGGCGACGGCGGCGAGCCGTGGTTGATGATCACCAGGTGCGCTTGAGCGACTCCCGATGGCATGCACAGATGCCCCTTCATCGCCCAAACCTCGGCGTGATCATCCGCAATCGGAATGCGAAGCTCAGATCGCTCATACGGATGAATGGGTTGTCCTCCCGCATGGATCGCACTGGTGATCCCAAGAAGGGGAAGACAAGCCAAGAGCCCAAGGCATTTGCGCTGCATTCTCACGAGATCACCATTACTTAGGTAGGCGCCGCAGATGGAAGGAAAGGGTCATGCACAAGGTTGGGCAATCGCGGCTTGGTGCCCGAGAGGCGCGCGAGATGGACCCGTCGAAGAGCACGAGACGACCGGGGCGTGGGCGAATCGAAACACACTCCCTCGACGCGTCATAAAAGACTGTCTCTCCCGCCCAGGCATCGTTCCATTCGCTGTTCAAATAGATGAGGGCGACTTTCTCCTGGTCGGACGGCTTCGCGTATCGGTGCGTGACGCCTTCCAGTCCGTATGTATGGCCGCTTGCATAAACTCGGGTGAGTCCGTGATCTGGGGCGACATCTTCTTTGATGGACATCCAAACGTCATGGATGGCCTCCATTCCTGGTGTTGCGTGTAGGACGTCATCGTGAAAGACGCGATCTCTGCCGCTCTTGGTGCCACAGAAGTGCATGTGCCAGGACGGATGCATATCTCCCTGCAATCCAGGATAGACGCCATACGTCCATTTCGTGTTGTCAGGCAGCCTTGGTGAGAGCTGATTTGTGTCAACAAAATCGTTGATGATTTTGATGGACGCTACATCCGAATTACCCATGCCTTCCTCCATGAAAAACGTCTGGTGTCATGATCATTGCTTGAGATCAGGGGTGCTGACTTTTGTCCGTGACCAACACAGGCGATTTGTCGTCGCCCCAGCAATTCTTCTGGGGAGATGGGTCGGGAAGTCGCTCAAGCTGAGCTTTGTTGTAAGGGCCGACGGACAAGCGGTAGGGCACTGCGTGCCAATTGTCCGTTGCAGAAGGATCCACCTTGCCCGTATCCACCGCCTTCGACGCTTCGCATGCATACAGCGTGAGGCTGCCAGCTGTTCCTGATCCCTGAAGCGCGCCCGCAGGGTTCTTGGTATCCGCATCGGAGAGACGCCACCACCGCCGCGGATCGGCAACCCACAACGCGAACTTGGAGTTGTCTTCCATCTCCCAGCGAGTGGAGATCAGCAGCCCGAATCGGGGGCAGGTCTTCCCATCGAGGCCGACCTGGCCTCCTTGATCGCAACCGCCTTCCCCATACTTTGTTGCGTAGCGCCAGATCTTGATATCGACACCCGATTGAAGATGGGACTCTGCAACCAAGTCCAACGTGTTGATGGTCTTGGGAAGCTCCTTGATGCCTCCCTCCGTGGCATGAAGTTGGGCCGCGGCTTGAAGCTGGGGGGCTGCCTTCGTTTCACTAGCATGAGTGGTTGCGCAGAGCGTCGATCCAATCAGCAGGCCCCCAGCGATGTTCAATGCAACACGCGATGTCATATCAACCTCCTTTCATTTGGCCGAATCGTTAACTGTAGGTCAGGGGTCAGGGGTGATCTAAGGGCCAACCTAGCCACGTCAATGAAGAGCTTGACAGAGCAGGTTGGCCCTGGTTCTTCACATGGACTTACTTGAACACGGATATGTGAACGTGACTGGTGTCACCTGGAATGCTTGCGGAAGGCACCCAGTTTCCGCCTGGTGCGGATCGGACAAAGTTGCCGGCGGGGCCTTCGACATAGCGAACGTTGGGGTCTGCCATGGCCGCGTTCTCTAATGCCTGTGCATCCGACAGGCCGGCGCCGGACGTGCCGACGTGGGTTCCGTTGATGACATTGATGTCAACAGCGTCGCCGTCACCATGGTCCGTTCCCGTATGGGCACCGTTGGTCGTTGCCGAGATGTCGATGCTTTGAACGGAGCCGTCTGCGTTAAGCGCCGAGTCGAGTGCATTCGCCATGTTCTGCGTGACGGGCTGATTGCTGCTCACGCCGTTCGACGTCGCTTGATACGTGATGGTTACCGTTCGGCCATCGGTGGTTGTGTGGCTGGTGCCGATGCTGGTGTTGATGGCCTGGTCCGAGCCATCGCCACCGTAGTAGCCGCCGTCCCCACCATCCCCATCACCATCGCCGCTTGCGCCACCTTCGCCTGCACCCCCCTCGCCACCTTCGCCGCCCTCACCACCCTCACCGCCTTCGCCACCTTCACCACCACCGCCTTCAGCTTCGGATCCATCTCCGATGATCTCCATCATCGAAGCCTTCCCGGCAGCACCAACATGGGTGGCTGGATGAAGCGCATGATGAACATGTTGCGCCCGTGCCTTGCTGGTGTGGTGGGCCTTGCCATGGTGGACGGACACCGTGACAGGGTGTGCTCCAATCGACCGGCGGGTTCCCCCCGCCACCATTTCGATCTCAACCAGATCTAGAGCTCGCATCAATGTTTCTCCATTTGATCTGCGTGAATTTCAGCCGTTCACGCTTCGGCCACCAACGGCGACGCATGCATACCGCTGCGCCGCCGCGCAGTTCCGTTGCTCACTTCGATGATGCTGCCCGCGCAGGCAATCGTCTCGGCCCGATGGGCAATCATGATTCTTGTTACGGGAAGATCCTTTAGGACTTCATTGATCGAACGCTCTGTTTCAACATCCAGGTGACTGGTGGCCTCGTCCATGACCAGTATCTTTGGGTTTCTGTATAAGGCGCGCGCAAGGAGGAGGCGCTGTTGTTGACCGCCCGACAGCGATGACCCCATGTCACCAACAAGGCTTCGATAGCCCATGGGCATGCGAACGATGTCATGGTGAAGGTTGGCCAACCTGGCGACGTGCTCCACTCGGTCGGCGGTAATCGATGGGTCGAAAAGCGATATGTTTTCAGCGATCGTTCCTGCGAAAAGGCGGTCGTCCTGCATGACACTCGATGCCATGGAGCGAAAGGCCTTCTTTCCCAAATGATGGAGATCGATACCGCCCACTTCGATGGTGCCTTGTTGCGGATCGAGCAGGCCCAGCAATAACCTAGCTATCGTGCTCTTGCCGCACCCCGAAGCCCCAACGATAGCGACGGACTCTCCCGCCTTGATCGTGAAGGAGCAGTCCCGAATCACCCATGGATCGGCCTCACCGTATCGAAAGCTCACATTGCGAAAGGCGATGCTCGGTGCTGGTTCGGGGCCGATGTAGATGGACTCGGTGTGCTTCTCAGGTTGTGTGAGAACGATGTCAGCCAGGCGCTCGGCCTGGAGTTTGAGCATTCGGAGCTCAATACCGTAGTCCACGAGGTTGGTCGATCGGGCAGTGAACTGCTCGGCATAGGAAGAGAATGCCATGAGCATGCCAACGGTGAACTTCCCATCGAGAACGAGATACGCGCCGACGCAAAGCACGGCTATCCGTTGGGCTCCTGCCGAGAGCGCGTTGAGGGCACCGAAAAGCAAGTCGAGACGCTGCACAGCGATGGACGTGTTGATCGAATCGACCGTGGTGTTGAGATATCTGGAGGTTTGCATCGCCCCAAGGTTGAAGAGGCGGATGGTTTGCACACCACGAATGGATTCAAGAAAACTGCTCCGCTGCTTGGCGGCAACGACGATCTGGCTGAGATTGGCTTCACGATAGATTTTGAAGTAGAGCAGGCGAAGCAGTGCGTAGACGACCACTGCGCCCAAGGTGATGGACATCATGGTGGGGTTGTATACAAAGAGCATGATCAGCGTAACGGCTGCCATCAAGCCATCGAGGACCACTTCCACGAAGCGTGTGGTCAACGTCTGTTGGATGCTCTCGATGGCACCAAAGCGAGACACAACGTCGCCCAAGTGCCTTGCTAGAAAGAATGACTGGGGCAGACGCATCAGATGTTGGAAGACGTTCCCAGTCCACGCGAGATTGAAATGGGAGCTCAGCCAGGTGACCGTCCATCCCCGCAAGGAAGAAATGAGCACTTGAAGAAAGAGAAGGCCAGAAAAGCTGACGGCGAGAATGACAAGCAAGTTGTGGTCGCCGTCGGCGAGAACCTGGTCGACGACAAACTGGGTGAGCAAAGGGGTGACCAGGGCGAATAGTTCAAGGACGAGCGCCAACCCGAATAGGGTAAGGAGCCCGGCTCCAAGGCCCTGGATCGAGCCGGCCAGTTGCCGAAGCGCGACGGGTGGATCCGCGCTTCGGCGTTGGAAGGTTGGCCCCCGCGTAAACTCGATCGCTACCCCAGTGAAATGTTCCGAGAGTGACGCGATGGGAACGGTGCGCACACCGACCGCGGGATCATGAATGACCACGGCTCGCTTGCTGACAGACTTGAGGACCACAAAGTGGTCCATGTCCCAATGAAGAATGCACGGGGTCTTGAGCTTGGCCAGCTCATGCAGGTCAAGACGGAGCGCTCGGGCTTGCAGACCGAGTTCCTCGCCGATATCAATCAACTGCCTTGCGCTGCTCCCTTTGAGCGATTGAGGAAACTGCAAGCGAAGCGCAGGCAGGCCGGAGTGGTTGCCGTGATAGGCAGCGATCATGGCCAAGCAGGCCAAGCCGCATTCGCCAGCTTCGGCCTGAAGCGTCAAAGGCAGCTGCTTTTCTCGGCGGAATCGCAGCCTTTGCCCCAGGCTTTCGGGTGCGCTGGGATCGAATGAGGATGCGGAGGCATCCTGGCGCGCATCCATTACTTGGCCTCCAATTGACGCTTTGCCGCGAGCAGCGGCTCAAAAACCCACTCGATGATCCGTCGCCGATCCAGAAGCAGATCACCGTCCACCGCCATGCCTGGCCTGAGGTGTTCGGAATGGCCATAGGCCATTACGCTTTGGCTCGGGAGGTCCACCAACACGCGATAAAGTGGTTCAGTGGTCTGGGTCTGTCCGCCAAGCAAAGCGTTAACTTCACTTGGAGACAGCGCGCTGCCCGAGACTTTTCTCACCAGGCCATGCTGAAGGCCAAACTTTTGATAGGGGTATGCCTGATAGTGAAGGACCACCTGGGCGCCTTCATGGATGAATCCAATGGCCCTGCTCGGAACCAGCAGCTGCGCTTGCAATGTTGCGTCCGCTGGTTCGACCGAAATGACGGTTTGGGACGCATTGACCAGCTGACCTTTGCGAACCAGGAGCGAAGAAACCAGGCCATCACGCGGCGCTCGGATCACGCTTGCTCGTCCCGCCTCATTTTGAGCGAGCGTTTGCGCGACTTGTTCGGCTTGTCGTTTGAGGTCACCGACTTTGACGGATGTGTTCGATGGCAGTTGGTCGAGTTGGTCTCGAAGCGCCACCAACTGTTGCTCAATGCCGTCGCGCTGTTGAAGAAGCGATTGATACTGGCCTTGTGCGGAGAGGAGAGAAGACTTCTGTTGCTGAACTTCAATGAGAGCGACGTAGCCCCGGCCGAGTAGAGGCGTCATCTTGTCCAGGATTTCTTGCTGAAAATCGATCTGCTTTTGCTCGATGGAGAGTTGGTGATCAAGTTTTTCCAGTTGATCCCCAAGTTTGACCAGTTGGCGCTTCAGATCGTCAGCCTGTTGGCCCGCCACCTTCTGTGTGTCGGATATGTCGCTGAGCAGTTGTGATTGCTAGAGTTGCAGAAGCCTGCTCACGCCGCTCTCTGTGCTGCCCAACGACTCGCTCACATGCTCGCTGGACACGACAAGAAGCGGCTGATCGGCGTTGACGCGGTCGCCCTCATTCACGAGAAGGCGGCTCACGATGCCAGTGGCGGTGGACGACAGCTCAACGAGTCCGGCTTGGGGGACCAGAATGCCGCTGACATGCTCCCGTCGGGTGTAGCTCCCCAGACCCAACCACAGGGCAATCCCCAGCCCCGTCAGCACGGCGGCGGCGGCCCACAAGCGAAACGGCAGCGGCATCGCCAAGCGAACGGTGCCGAGCCAATGGGTGGCCGAGTGCTCGGCAACTTCAGGGCGAAACAACTGACTCACTTAAACCCATCCTTGGGACTAAAAAGGAGACTCTCTACAAACCGCATCCATTGACCATGTGGTCAGGGTATTGCCGTTGGAGCTCAAAGGAGCCTCGCGCAACTGAAGGGCAACGGGTCAGATCCGCTATTGCGATTGTCAGGAGCGGACGAGTCGCAGAAGAACTTTCTGGATCCGAGCTGTTGTTATTCGCTAGGCGAGTTGGCCAACTGATCTACATCGTGACGCGAAAACCGGTGAAAGATCAACGCGCATGAATCTGCGATGGGGCGCAAGTTGTAGCGTTTGAAGCGATTGGCGCGCGTTCGTTTCTCCGTTCGATCTTCAATCAAAGAATGAACCTCTTTGGTCTGTGGCGCTCCCAAGGTGTTTCACCTACAAATGGATTGCGCGGCTTTGTGAAGTTGATGTGCATGAGCGACCGACAAGACACAAGCGGAAGATGGCATGTGGCGAGCATCTGCTCTTCGTCATAGGCGATTCGGCCAGCGTCTTGGCGGGATCTTCAAGCGTCATAAGTGCAGAAGAGGGAGTCACCAGCCAAGTCGGCAGTGGAGTGCATGTCGATGAACATGCGCCTGCCACCGCAGATCTTGACGGCCTCCATCAATACCGGCACCAGACCGTCGAGCATGTCGAAGGTGAAATTAGGTTCGTATCGTTGCCACAGCAGGCGAAGCTCCTGACGCAAGACCGACCAGCACACATTCAACGGGCTGCGTCGTGCCGACGGGCAGAGATCCTCGATGCTCACCGCCGCACCGAGTCCATCGAGATGCCCCATCAAATAGGCGGCACTCAGGAGGGGCTCCCGCGCGGCAGCTACCGCTTGCACAAATGTCTTGATAGCTGATGTGGCTCGCCAGTCCTTGCGAGTGTAGAGCCGCAATGTCGGCAGGTCCGCTGTTTTACAACGAAGGCACCCGGCAAAGTTACTGGCGACCGCCACCGGATCGCCAAAGCGGGCGCTCAGTCTGCATGCCGCGTATTCGTCCCAGAGGTTCAGGGTCAAGAACCGCAGCACTTCATAGCGCCAGTCGGGATCTCTTGTTGGGAAAACATGGGCCGAAGAGGGTTGGGTTTGCCAGTGGTTGAGCGCCACGTGCGCCAGCTCATGGGTGGCGATGTTGGAGGCAACTCCTTCTGTTTGCGGTTTGTCGACCAGATCAGCCAAGTAGGTGGCATCTAAGAAGACCAGGCTGACATAACGATCATCGCGCATTGCGCCGACCACGCAGCCTGCCGAGCCAACGTGGCTGTCCTGACTTCGAGACCGATGGAAAGCCGCGGATCTTTTTAGCGATGCGCCGTGCTCATGGAGCATGGCATTAAGATCGAAACCTACCGTGATGCGGTGCAGCTTGCGGAGGTTGAGGCTCGGCTGTCGCTCGATCACGATGGCCTTGATTGCCTCCAAGAGTTGCCGGTTCCATGCTTTGCCGCGACCAATGCCGTGAAAAAACAGCGCTTGTCGCAATCGCATGGAAGTCCCTCCTCATTCCAGTCGGTTGTTCCGACAACTCGCGCTCATTCACTGGCCGGTGTCGTCTCTGCGTCGGGTGATTTCAGTATGGGCGTGGCATGAGCACTGTGACCTTGATGAGGTCGGTTCGCGCTATTGCGCGACGTGGAGGGGCTGCAAGGATCGCTTTTCGAGCCCTTGGTGCCGCGTGCTCCCTTATCGCCGGTTGTTTTCAGGCAATTGGGGGTGGTCGCGTTTCGATCGGATATCTCCGCTGCTGAGCTACTTGGCGCTGGATTTGCAGCCAAAGATGCGCCGATCGGAGTGAGGAAGTGAACAACACCTATGCTCGCGCCGATGATCAAGGCCGCCAACACAGTCGCCGTGCCCAAATACAGATTGCGGCGGGACCGGGAATCGTTGAACTGGGTCTCTGCGATCTTGGTCAACTGAGGGCTGACCCCTTGCAGTTGCGTCAAGAGGCCATCCCGTTCTGCTTTCATCTGGGTGATCGTTCGCTGGCTGTGTGCGAGGTCGGTCTCGGTCTTTTCGAGCCTTTCTTGGCTCTCTTTCACGCTCGACATGTCTGCGGCCAACTTCTTCCGCGTGTTCACTATCCTGGAAATCTGGTGGGACACGTCGCTGGGAGTCGCAAAGCATTGGTCGGCGTGCTTATCCAGCAGGACAACATCGTCAGAGTGACCAATGGCGACATAAAAAGGCAGTCCGCATTCAATAAGGGCTTTGGCCACGATCGGTGAACTACCAATCGTGCTCAGTTCTTCGCCGCCACCGCGAGCAAGCACAATGGCGGCAACGCCCTTCTGGGCCAAGGCGCCGATGGCCTCGGCGAACTCAGCCTCATCCGTGAAGCTGGGGTAGCTGCGTATGCATTGCCGGATCGCCGGTAGGCCTGACGAACTGCAAATGTCGCCCCAGGCTGTATCTGTCGCCAGAAACCCCAGTTTCGTCACAGGGTGTTCTGCTAAGAACTGCATAAGCGGCATGGGAGGTTGGATGCGGTCGGGCAGGGTTGGTTGGGTCGGTCTATCCTTGGGCAACCAACTTCCATCCAGCTCCCCGCGGATTTCTAGTGCAGACTTTCCGTTGAGATGAAGCGCGCCCTTGATGACTACGCGCTCACCCTCTGTTGGAAAAGGTTTGCTGTCGATACGGAACGACAGGGTCTGTCCGTCGAGTTCAAGTTGGCCGTAGCATCGCCGTTGGATGCCGTCCTTCGGCCATGGCCGCGCCACCTTGACCAAGCCACGCACGCGCAGCAACGTAGGTCCTTGGATATGGACCAGCTCTTTCAGGAATGCGGGCGTAAGGGTATCCGTTTCGGCCTTGATGGCCTGCACTACGTCGTCCATGGGTCTTCTCGGGTTGAGCACCGTAAGGGTGTCGGCCGGGATCGAGGAAACTTGACGGTGGGTGCCTAACTGAGGCTGCTGGAAGCCGGGCGGCGGCTTATTCCATGCGGGATGGGTCTTGGCGCCATGGGCCCCAGGCAAGCTTAGGGCGCAGGGATCATTTGCCACGCTCCAGGCTGGTTGGTCGGGGGCTGGCGACGGTGTTGGGCGCGATGATTCTTGGAGGTCTTGGCCGCACGGGCGATGTTTTCGGCCAGTCTTGCTGGCTAAGATGGATCGGGCGGACGTCGCGGTGTGACATGGCTGCCCCCGAGATTGCCTACACATAAATCAACGAGGCACTTATGAAAGAAGAGCTGGATATTCTTCCGATCATTTCCAAAGATCGCATCGACGTGGGAAGCGATCAGAGGAATCTGTTTTGCCCGGTCTGTCTTTGCATCAACACACATGTCAAACCGCCTTATATGTTGATGAGCTCTGAGTGGCATGGCAATGGAGAGCTTGCAGTGACACCCTTGTGGAGCGAATGTGGTTCCGAGTGGGAGGTGTGTATTGGCTTCCACAAAGGCGATGCTCCCATCTTCGTTCGAGTGACGAAGTCATGCAGGAGTTCTGCGGCCTGATCGGCTGACAGTCGATACGGTCATAAGCATGATCACGGCCACCTAGTCCTGGGAACTATTGTTGATGGATCGCCCGAGCCACTTCTTACAAGTCGAGTTGTCCGAAGATAAGCAGGAGGTGACCGTCAATGGCTGTCCTGATGCACTGCGCATGCTCGCTAATGAGTTACACAAGCTCGCCGCGGAGGTGGAGGCGAGGGGCACGCTTCAAACTCAAAACTATTTCAGCCCGGACTGGGGTGGTCTTGACCTTGAAACGAGGCGGGTCCATCCAGATCATGCATCCGCTAGGTCATTCAGTTTGCGGGCTTGGCCAAGTGCCGCTTTTGCTCAGCAGTTTTTGCACGAGGACACCCAGCGGGATGGGCCGACCAACGGATGCTGAGTGGCGCTTTTCACTTCATCCTGCCGAATGGTCCTCATGTCCGCAGCAACGACGACTCGGAGTAGTGTCTGACGCTATTGGGAGACCTTGATCAACTTTCGTCCCAAGCTCGGCCATACCTTTGTCTCGTCGTGGGCCAAACTTTGTCCCAAATCCACCGGACTAAGCACCTGAGTAATTTTGTGGTTTTGGGACACCAGTTCGGTTGGTCCGGGACAAACTACGGGTCCGCTTAGAAGACGCGATCGTCTGACGCAGCAGCTGTGCACCGTCATCTGACTTAGGCCGGAGACGTCGTTTGGGGTGCGATCGAATACTCCGGCGCCTCCGGATATCTTGGAACAGCTCAGGGAGTTTGCCACGAAGGTTTTTTACCCTCCTGACTGTCGAAAATGCGACGCGCCTTGCGGAAGTCCCCGACGTTCTCGACCACCCAGGTTGGGGCTAGGCCAAACGATGGGTGGTGCCATCGCTGCAAGCGCCATCATTGCGATTCGCACGATAAAAAGAGGCGGCAACACATCGTTGCCGCCAAAGCGTCACTTGCGAACAGGGAGCCTCAGGGGGTTATGCAGCTTGGTTTTGCAGTCGGCGCGGTTCGAAGGCGGCTTGGTCAGTGCCGCCAATCGGGATGGTTCGCGGCTTCAATGCCTCGGGTAGCACCCGTTTGAGATCAATGGTCAGCAGGCCGTCACGCAGATCGGCACCCGCGACCTGCATGTGCTCTGCGAGTTCGAACCGACGATGAAACGGACGATTGGCGATTCCTCGATAAAGGATCTCGCCGACGTGATCCGTTTTGCGCTCTCCGCTGACGGTCAGCAGATTGCTCTGGATCTCGATTTGGAGGTCGTCTTGCGTGAAGCCCGCCACCGCCATGGTGATGCGGTAATGCTCTTCGTTGACCTTGACGGAGTCGAAGGGCGGCCAGTTGTCGGGCTGAGGGGTGCGGGCAGCGGTTTCGAGAAGATCAAACACCCGGTCGAAACCGATGCTGGAGCGGTGAAGCGGGGAGAAATCAAGCACAGTGCGCATTGCCATATCCTCTTGAAGCAACATGGAAGTGAGGACTGCATCCGCGCCGCCGGGCGCGGTGTCCGCCGACCCCGTGGCGATCGGCGGAGCAAAAAGATAGTCGCCTGACCGGCGTTGGCAAGAGGGTTTTTGGAAGGTCGTTTAGCTTGTGTTTCACCTTGGGTCTGTCCGCAGACGTGACCTCTTGCGTGGCCCACAGATCTTGAAAAAACGGCGGAGCACTACCACTCGCGGCCCTGGTCAATCTCGTTGCCTTCTGCCATGGCGACCTGTGAAAAGTGCGTTTATTTCAAGCCTGATCGGATCAATCCTGAGGCCGGCCTTGGCCTGTGCGGCGCCCCCGCGGCACATGGTGGGTTCTACCCGGCCGAGAGACACCGATGTCGAGACTGGACCCCATTGGTCAAACCGGAACGCGATCCTCAAAGCACCCGTCGTTCGCAGGAGAGCGCATGAGGGCTTCGTGGTGAGGATCGGCCGGTCAAGCGCCAGCGGGAGGCGCTCGGATCGTCCTGCATGACAACGAGGTTCTCGGGGACCGGTGAGTGCCCGCCGAAGGAGGAATCAGCGCTGCTCTGGTCGGTCCCCCGGTTCGCACGGTCGAGGTCTCGGTTTTGCGGCCGGCGTTCGCGTCGCGCGATGGCATCCCTCGGATCGAGGTGGCCGCTTTCGGTGCCGCGCGTCCAACTCGATCACTTTGGCTTTGTGAAAGATGCACTCAAAGATCGCATTGGCGACCTCAGCGTCGTTGAAGGCCGCGTCCCAGTCTTCCACGGGCCGATGAGAGGTCACGAGAGTGGACAGGCCCCGGCGAGCCCGGGCGTCCAGCACGTCTTTCAGCACCCGTGCCGCGCCCTCGGGGATATAGCTGTCCGCGAACCCATCGAGCACCAACAACTTGCCCGTGCGGTAGGGGCTGATCAGCTGCCGGACCTTCGGCTGTTCGATGTCCCACTGTTCCAGCGGCAAGCGATGGAGGTCCAGCCAGTTCACGCGCGGGGTGTGGCGAACGATTTCGCGTGCCAGGGCACCCGCCAAGAAGGTTTTGCCCGAGTGCTCCGGACCACACACCACAAGGTTGTGCCCACCCTCCAACCAGCTCCCCGCGCATAGGTTCGCCAGCTGAGCGGCGCTGACGCCGCGGCCCACGTCCACGTTTTCCTTGCACACGGACAGGGGCAAGCGCGCGCGAGTCAGCAAGCGTCGAATCCGTCCTTGTTCCGTGCTCTGTTCCAGCACCGCACAGAACTCATGGACAAACTGGTCATGGGTCTTATCCAGGTTGCCTGGATCTTGGCGCCACTGCTCATACCAGGGTGCCATTTGCGGCAGGTTGATCCGGCGCAGTCGTTTGACGGTGGGGTGTTCCATGGAGGGGAGGAGGAAGATGCGGCCGGCGTGCTCCATGCACCGGCCGGCCGCAGGGGAAGGCTGAGCGTGTTACGGCGCCTCGCTCAGAAGTCGGGTGATGTCGGTTGCTGTGAAGGTGCGTGCGACCAGGGCTGATCGACAGGCGTCCTGCACACGCGACGCGCCGTGCTTGCGCACCAGATCCTGCAATCGCTGACACTTGTTCATGGCGATGTAGGGCTGCCATTTGCCATAGTGGTGCTCGAAGAAGGCCAGAATGGCGTCCCCGTGCTCCTTGGCCCAGGCCATCAGTCCGTCGGGGTTGCGCCGGGACTCGGCCACGTGTGCGGGTGGTCGATGTTCGTCCAGGATCGTCGCACCGCCGATCTTTGTGCTGATGGTGTGCCGCGCGACGATCGTGCGCTCGTGCAGGATTTCAATGCGATCGTTGGTCAGTCGTGCGCACAGCATCTTTCCGATCAACGGATAGGGCACTGAATAGAAATGGCCGCGGATGGGCACGCAGTAGCTGGGTGACACTGGCGGGAGCTCGACGTATTCGATGAACGCATAGCGTTGGCCGGGCAGGGCGCGCAAGCTCGCCTTCTCTTCTGACTCGAACCGATCCCGCCGGCTGCGTTTGTAGTGCTGCATGACCTCATTGTTGAGGGCGTCGACCTCAATGGCGATGGCGGCGTTGAGCTCGTCCAGCGAATGAAAGGTCCGATCGCCCAGGTTCGCCAGGATGTAGCGCTGGGCGTAGCCCACGGCGTTCTCCACCGATCCCTTGTCGCGTGGCTTGCGCACACGGGCCGGAAGCAAAGCCAGATCATAGGATCGGAGGAAGTCACCAAAGAGTTCTTGGGCTTCGCCCTCCTGTCCTGGCCGACGCGGCTTCGCCATGAGGCTGGTCGCGTTGTCGCAGCGCACCGCAAATGGAAGGCCGCCGAAATACTCAAACATGGCCACGTGCGCGGCGATCCAGTCGGCACCGGTTTGCCTGGATGTGCAGAAGGCGAACGTATAGGCTGTCGATGGCAGAACACCCACGAACAACGAGGTGGGAATCACCTGACTGGTGGCTTGATCCACGTAAGGGTGACTGTCGCCGGAGTAGTCCACTTCGACCACGTGCCCAGGGAGATGCGCTTTGCGCATCACGGCGTCCGGGTCTTTTGCAAAATGGGCGTTGAAGCAAACGGTGAAATGCGAATAGCTCATCGCCGTTTCGGGGGCTGTCTTTCGATACTGCCGCCAGATCCAAAACTTGCTGTTCGGCTTGGGCTTGCGGTTGACCTCTTGATGCACCCAGCTCCAGTCGGGCTGTCGGGTGCGCTTGGGCGCGTTCGCGGTCTTCTTGAGAAGCGTGTTGAGTTCGTGGTCGGTGAGAGGTTCCAGATCGGCCCATGTAAGCTCCTTCTGATGAAGAAGTTTTCGATATCGGTCGATGGTGGACTTACCCATCTGGACCGTCTCCATCTGGGCAATGTCTCGATCCGTGAAGTGTGTTTGAGTGATCAGGTGCAGCGCGGCACGAAGAGCGCCATGGGGTTTTCCCTTTCGCTTCTTAGTCATGGGGACTTCCTTGTCGTGGGGGCCAGCGTCCTGCCGGCGGTTGGAGGGTTCGGTGATGCAATGGCGGATGGGGCAGCCTGCGTCCGTGCGACAGGCAGCAGGTTGGCGTAGCGGAGATAGAGTGCGGAGAAGCGCTTATAGGACAGGGCGTCGCTCGGGCTGAGCGCTCGATACTCCTCCCACAGGCGCAGGATCGTTGCGCGCCGATGTTGCTTCTGCGCATGGATAGACGCCCAATCCGGATGCCGCCAGCCATTCTCTGTATGGGAAGGTTTGTTGAGCAGGCGCGTCCACGCGACATCGCTCAGGTGCGCGACGTCCGACCACATCAGGTGTTTTTCGTTGGCCACACGACGAAGCCTGCGCACGGTGGCCTTGGCCACATCGGCCATTCCTGCGACTTCGCCATCACTGTATGGCGTGATGCGCCCAGACTGCGGTTCGTCCAGGATGAGTTTCAGCGCGTGATGGCGTCGGTGGGTGTAAGGGGGCTTCCAGACGTTCATGTCTACTCCATGGAGGTGCGCGCCGGCGCGTCCTGCGCGGGCGTTGGCGGTCTATGCAAGGGGATGGTCCGTGCACGCGGTGGCGCACGAAGCGAGGGCTCCTGAATCACGCGGCCGGGCGGGCAGGGCGTGTGCGCCTAGAAGAGGCGCGCACTGCCCATGCCGGCTCCCCAGAAAGGGGAGGCCGGGCTTGACAGGTTGGGGGACCCGAGTCATAACAAGCCAGCCGGGGTTGAAGACTGGCGTTTTCGAAAGGCCGTGAGTTCCTAGCTCACGGCCTTTCTATTTATGCCTCGGGCAAAACAGACGAGTGCTTCATGGCGGTCTCCTGTGGGGATGATGGAAAGAGCGCGTGCTCTCGGTCTGGTTGAGATCACGGCGCGCACCCCCATCACAGGTAGCAAAATATTTGGTGCCGTCAAGGCTCCATTTGCCGTATCGCAGCAACATGTCGATCACCCTTTTTTTAAGGGTTGGCAGTGATCTTGGAATCGGGTCAACACGGGCAATTCTTGGTGCGAAACATTCCCGCTTTCGCCGGCATTCTTGGCGGCGCTCACAGAAATACAGCCCCTCAACTGAGGCTTGTCAGGTGACCGGATATGGACATGTGCATTGACGCATCACACTGGCCGGCGCGCGGATCGTTGAGCGTTCCTTGAACGGTGCCCGGGGCGCGACTTGACAGGTTCATGCATCCAGCTAGTTTGAGGCGCCCAACCCGGTGCCGAGCCGTGTCACATCAAACCACTAAGTCAAGAGACGCCGCGAGCTCGGAGTCGGATGGCATCGATGATCAGGAGCGCCAAGTTTGGATGGCTGCTTATCTAAGGGCACTGAAATCTGTTCCACCGTCCAAGGCGGAAGCTTTTGCCGAGGATGCGGTGCAGCGCTACGCAAACCGCTGGGGTCCCACGGCTGCGTTACGTGTTCCTGCGACATTGCGCGGCTACCTCATGGTTCGCCCCGAACACGAAGGTCTTGTGGAAATTTAACTATTCTTGTTCCGCCTATGTCGGACAACGTGCGTTGAAGGCTCCCTAGACGGGGTATCCGCAACAAGGTTGACGCGCGTTGACTTGGATGGCGGCAAATTGAGTGGTTCAGTAGGGGTGGGCGAGAACAGCGATCGCAGCTGCGTTGTATGAGTCAGCACCCTCATAAAGCTCCCGTCGCTGGACAGAACGATGGCGTGGATCTCTTCGCCCTCTTCATCTCCCTCATCGCCCTCATCGCCCTCGTTGTCACAGAGGAAGTTGATGTAGCGCTGAAAGTCGTTAAGTTCGAGGCCGATCGGTTGGGCCCAATACGCGATGCGTTCTTCCCCCTCTTTGACAGTGGCCAGCACGAAACCTCCGCCGCTTTGAATGAGATCGAACGGCATGTTCTTTTGAGTATTGAAGACATGCGTTCCCGATTTCTTTCCCAAAGTGAAGTCACACGGAGGAGTTCGCATTGTGTAGGAAGCGGTTGGGCCATGTGCGCGACGAAACTGCACTGCCGCGTCAATATAGGGTTGAAACCTTATGTTGCCGAACCGAAGAGTGCTTACCTGATTATGAGCCCACCATACAAGGTGGTGGCATTGCAGTGAGGCTCTGAGATGCTGTGATCTTAAATCGGTGCTTCTAATGTCAGCGACGTCATTAGACCAAGCGTGGAGTTCAGCCCTCAGCTTTCGATAGGGCTTTTTGGGTTTGTATCGCCCCTTCTTGACCCACTCATCCTTGATTTCGTTGGTCGTTGACTTAACTTCAAAGAGAAAAAAGCGGGCATCAGTCTGGTAGAGGATGTCCGCCGTCAGTTGCTCTGCTTGACCGTCTAGCTTCACAAATGAATCAGGAAAGGCATCACGTGGCATTTGAGGCTTAGGTTTCATTTGCGCTGCTCTTAGCCACTGTGCATCCCTCAATGCAATGACCAAGGTGTCTTCCCATAGACGAGCCATGTGTTCCCCTTCCTACCGTTGATGGTCTGAGAGTTGATTTGCGCAGACTTCACCGTGTAGCTGCCGTGAAAAGGTGTCAGATCGTTGGATGAAGACACGAGGTATGGTCGTTATCGTGGGCAGGCCCAGCCGACCACGACACCCAGCATTGCCGAGTGTATGTCGAATCGAACGGTAAAGCTCCTGCGTGAAATATTTTGCTGTGTCAGGACGGCTGGGCTGGAGGTGCACCAAAGATCATGCGCTTGATCTGTGAGCCCATGTCGGAGCGGAGTTTGGGCGGCTCTTTGAGGCGCTCTACGTTGGTGACGTTCCCATTCCAATACAATCCGAACAATTGCTGCTCGAATTCAAACAGAAAGCCCACCATTTTGGAGAGCGGCTCCGTATGGAGCGCTTCTTTGAGATATCCCCAGATATCATCTTCATCAAATTCGCGGTGTGCCGCCCACTTGTTGCGGACGACCATAAGCTGATTTTCATAGTGTTCTCTATGTTCTTTCAGTGCGTCAGCAATCTCGCGCGCCAGTGTAGGAGCTGGCACGTTGCCGGGAATGATTGGATACTTACTAATCTTTTCGCGTTGCTCCGGGGTCGCCAGGCTTAGTTTGCGTTGCGTCAGCGCCGCTGATGAAAAGAGCTCTTCTCGATGCTGACCGATTCCACGCATGATGTGATTGATTGAGTTGGCGCTACCATTCTCGAAAACCCTGGTCAGGGTAAGAATCAAACTTGTCTCAGTTGCCTCCAATGTGGTCGACCAGAAATTGGAAGTGCCTTGCGCTTGAATTGCGTGAAGTGCTTCAGGATCAGGAAAAATCTCGTCACGAAATGTAAGGATCACGCCAGCGCAATGGACCGCATGGATGACCTCCGAGCGAAAATTCTCCAGCTGCTTTTCAAACTCGACTTCGAATTCGGACGGCATAAGTATTGATCTCCCTGATTTGTTAAAATGTGGCTAGAGCAAATATGCATTTACGAAAGCGCCAATCCGGATGGATGGCTTGAAGAGCCCCCACAAGTTTGAGAGGTGTTTGGAGATTGCGTGTGGATCGTCGCCTCTACGCTGGATCGCTGATGGCTCGCCCGACCTAACCTTTTGGATGGTTCGGAATCAAGCACTGGGTGTTAGGCGGACTCGCTTCTGACCCTCGCTTCCCCAGTTCTGGGAGCGCGCCTATCATGTCGTGGCGGTGGGTTGGGTCAATGGTCCGCGCCATCGAGCGTAATCCAAACCTTTGTCCGTCACTCTCAGTAGATCATTCTCTCGCGTCACCAGAAGGTGGGCTTCGAGGGCTTGCAGCACGGCCACTCGTTCGTCCATGGCAACATGTTGTCCAGCAAGTTCCGCGTCGAATGACGCCAAAGAGGTTTGCTGTCCCCTGGCCTGTTGGTCAAGGAGCCAATCCAACATCCACTGGGTGCGGTAGACCAAGAACATGTTGAGGAACTTGTATTCCCAGAAAAGGGAGCGTTGACGCAGTTGGACCAGTTCACTCGCGGCGGGTGCCACAGTTTGTCCTGACACCGGTTCGGCTTGTTGGGTGGTCTCAGTGCTCTGTGGCTCAGGAGAGGGCAAGTTGATCAGCTGGTTCGGCTGTTCTGAAGGGAGGTTTTGACCGCGGCCCGGTTGCCGCTTCTCCACAGTTTCGATCAAGGCCTCAATCTCGCGGTGCATGTCGTCCCGAGATTTTTTTAAGCCGTCAGCGAACCTTTTTTGGTCCAGTTCCAAATCAATCTCCCGACGTGCCTTTCCGGAAAAGGTGGCTAGCAGATCCGGAATGGGGGCAGTCTGCTCGTGCCAGTGGGCAACCAGCTTTTTATACGCGTCTGGGTCCGATGCCAGTTCGATCCGTTTACTCATCAAGCGCACCATGGCAACACCCATGGCCGTCATTGCGGCGCGGGCCGCTGTCAAGGTTTCATCGTCTGCCACGGCTGTCAGTTTGGCGATCGCCCCATTGGCTTCGGTCAATCGCTTTGTCCACTGATCCACACGGGCTGTCGGCTCCGTCAGTTCGGCCAGTGACACGTAGATCTGTTGGATCAAAGGAGCGACTTCTAGCAGCACGTCTTTCTTGGCATCTTTTGCCCGTTTGTCCCTGTCATTGGATTTCGCTTGCCGGCCGGTTCGCCAGAAAATGAAAAGCGCTACGGCCTGGGTGGCAATGACAGTGCCGATCGAAATGAGTGCCGTGTAATCGTGAGCTGGTGATGGCGCGGTGACAAAGGTAATCAGCGGGGAATAAGCCATGATGGTTGCCTTCTCGCCGGCTCAGCACTGGGTAGTGAGGTGGATTGTCGATCCTATGGTTCAGGCGTGCATCTGCCCATTCGGAATAGCTCCCTCAAATGTGCCTATGGCATGCGCCGCCCGCACCCAGGCATTTTGTTCAATAAGGTCGCTGATCACCCTCGGCCCGCCACGGGCGGCCGGCACCCAGAAGATCACGGGCGACGTGCTCACTTGGGCCGATGTGATACATAGCTGAGCCTCTTGCTCGTAGAGCAGGCTCATATAGATAGCTACCGGTGCATCCATGGGGCGTGCCCATCCAATGAGGGCGCCTCCATTGGTTTGCATGAAATGGCAGGCAAAGCGAGGCTGACGCCACCGCAGACCCAGCACATCTGCGCGGGTGGCGGCTCGACGATCAGAAGCCAATACCGGGTGGTTTCGGCTTTCCTGCGCCAGCTGCTCGCGCATGGCCCGAAGGTGTGGAGGCAACTCGCGTCGCCACAACAAGAGGTCTCTTCCAGCCTTGGCGCGTTTGCATCCCCGGCAACAAAGCACGACAGCGTCGGCGTGGTTCGGCCCACCGATGGTCAGCGGAATCACATGGTCGAGACAACACGCTGGCCCAGCAGCCAGCGGGCGATCGCAATACGCGCACTGCCGCCCGAACTTCCGATAGGTCCGCTCGCGCCACCATGCGGGCATGCGCAAACGGTGATGGACGGTCTGCAAGATAAGAGCTCCAAGAGCATCGATCACGTGCTGTGGGGGCGGGGTGGCCTGAGGGGCCTGATGCATCAGACCCAATGACGCCGCACAGGCTGCATTCGCGTCGTCACTCAGGATGCAGGACTCCTTCGATGGCTCGCCGGCACCATGGCGCTCCGCCATCGCCGTCATGAAGGCCGCCCAATGCTCGGCTCGTCGTTGTCTCAAAAGTTTCGGCATCGTCCCGATGCTCCCTCGGCGCCGCCCGGCGTTTGCCGTGCTTGCGGGACATCCAAGCAGAAGACCGCGTTCGCGCAAGAGCAAAGGCGAGCGTTCGCTCTGGACCCAGGTGATCTTGAAGCATGGCCTTCTGGCTTCGCATGAGAGGCTCAAAAGTCCGGATACACGTCACGCACCGTGAGGTGTCTGACAGCACGCAAGGCGACGCCCAACAAGCGGCAATCTCATGCGGCAGAAGCGTCAGACACACTTGTCCGACGGCGAAACAACGCATGGCTTCGATGCGCTTGATGGCTCGATGAAAGCGATGTCGGACATTAGGAGGTTCATCACGTTTCTCGCCCTTCTGTCCGCAGACGAGTCCTGCTTTGTTGTTGGCATGACTCGACGCACCTACCGACTTCCCTTCGCCATTGATCAAGCGCTCGAACGCCATGCCAAGGCGCAGGGCGTGTCCGCGTCCGTGGTCGTCCGGGACGCGCTGTCTGCTTATCTCTTGATGGAAGGAGCAGCTCAGCGCGCCTCCTTCGATATCGAGGGTTTGAGGCAGAGACAGCAGGCTTGCCTGACGTTGTTGGAACGGATGTGGGAGCAGATGCGGGATGGGCGGAAGGACGTTGCCCATCCCAACCGGGATCGTGTGCAAGCACGGTTCGCCAATCTCATGGAGGAGACTCATGGAAGAAGAAACGATCAATCGGATTGAAACGACCGCCCGGTCCTTTGCGATGGTGGTGGTGACCCTGGTTGGACTCCAAGCCCTCTTCGGCGCCATGGAAACGCAGTGGGGCACCCTGGCCACTTTTGTGTCCATGTGCGGCCTTTCGATCGCATGGCAGTCCAGTTTGCTTCGGTCCGTGCTGCACAACCGGCCGAAGCTGTTTGTGGTGGTGCTTTCCCTCAGCGCAGCGGCGATGACGCTCTCCGTCATGGCCTGTCTCCCTGGGGGCCGCGCATGAATGGTTCCATCGTGGATGTCTTTGGTCTGCCCACGGGCCCCATCACACCATCGCAAAGTCTTCGCCGTTGGGATCATGGTTTGCTGGCCGGTGCAGTGGGTTGGGCAGTGGGTGCGGGCGCGGTGGCATGGGCGTTGTGGCGTCCATTGCCGGGGTTGGCGGAAGTGCCCGACGGTGGTTTCTTCGCCCAGTTCATGGCCTATCCCCAGCTGCTGGTCAACACGCTGACGCTGGGGCACGTGTTCCGGCATGCGTGGTTCGACAATCCAGCAGCGGGGCAGGTCAGCGAGGCGGCCCTGCATCTTCGCCTGTTGCCCGCCTGGGTGTCAGGGGCTTTGTGTGCCACGTGGGCTGGGGTGCGTGGATTGGTCCCGCACCCCATGACTCGTCATGTCTCGGGTCCCCGCTTCCTTCAAGGAAAGGATGCGGAGCGCGAAGCGGTCCGGTTCGCCGGCGTGCAACGGGGTAGCAAGGACCGACCGGGCTTCATGCGCCTTCATCCCTCGCTGGACCTGCCCAAGCGTGTGTGGACTCGCCATGTGTTCATCGCGGGCGGGGTGGGCTCGGGCAAGACTCAACTGATCTACCCCATCGTCCGTCAGATCGTTCGCAAGAGGCGAAAGCTGTTCTTGCTCGATGTAAAAGGGGACTACACCAGCGCTCTTCGCAAGGCCCTCATCCTCAGTCCGTGGGATGCACGATCCGCTTACTGGGACATCGCCCGTGATGTCCGAACGAGCGCTCAGGCCGCAACGTTCGCCTCCTCGATGATCCCCTCGGAGCAAGGAGCGAACTCGTTCTTTGCCACCGCCGCTGAGCTGATCCTGACCGGCTGTGTGCGGGCCTTGCAGCGCAAAGCGGGCATTCGATGGGGGTGGGAGGACCTCGACTTTCTGCTCACCTTGTCCGTGGCGGAACTGGCTCCGTTGCTCGCTGAGAACTACGCGAAGGCGTATCCCGTTGTCGCTGGCGGTGAAGTGACCGCCACCAACGTGCTGGCGACCTTGGCGGCCTTTACGCGGACCATCAGCCAACTTGCCGAAGCGTTTGGCCAAGGGAAGGAACCCGATGGCACACCGCGCCGGCGTCTCTCCTTGGTCGAGTGGGCACGCGACGATTACCAGGGACGTCCCACCATCATCGCGCAGGCGGGCCCCGACCCAAGCCTGACGCAGCGCTACCTCGCCGCCGCGCTCAACATTCTGGTGCCCGAGATCATCAGTGGGGCGATGCCGGACGATGTCACGGAGGAGGGGCGATCCATCTTCTTCGTGCTCGACGAGCTCGCGGCCATCGGCAAGATCAACTTGGGGCCGTTGGTCGATAAGGGGCGCAGTAAAGGGGTGTCGGTCCTCGTTGGGGTGCAGGACCTGGCGCAGCTGGCGGCCATCTACGGCGAGCACTTCGCCACCGCGTTGCCGGGCATGTTGGGCACCCATCTCATTTGCCAGACCCAGCTGGGACCGACCCGGGATCGGCTGGCCAAGATGCTCGGTGAGCGTCGGGTCGCGTTGAGCAGCATTCAGCCAGGAGAACAGGGTGTGACGGTGCGAGAGGAGATGCAGCCACTGATTCAGGCCACGGAGCTCACCTCCTTGCTCGGGCATCACACGACGACACGCCATCCCCATGGCTTCGGTATTCGGGCCTTGGCCGTCATGGGGCAGGACCTGCTGTTGCTCGACTGGCCGGGTCGCCCCGTGCCGCGCCGACGACGGCCCTTCGTTCCGGCGGCCTGGACGCTGCCAACATCAGGCACCCCACAGGCGGCCCGTCAGAACTTCACGTTCGACGCGTCAAAAGAAGAAAGTGAAAGTCGCGGTGGCCCTCAATTGGGCCCGCTGAAGCCCGCGGCACTGGTGGCCGACGTGGCCCATCAGGTGCGGGTCGACCTTTCGGCTGGGGTGGGGGTGATCGCATGATGCGCCCGACTCGGATTGATGCGCGCGGCCGAAATCGAGCCGGAGTGGCCGTGCTCGACTACTTGAAAGAGACGGAGTTCGTCCTGCGCTCCTCCGCGGTCGACTACTACGCCGCCGACGCTGCCGAAGAGTCGACGGTCTTGGACACGGCGCGGCAGACGTCGCGCTGGCTTGGGACCGGAGCTTCCATGCTTCATCTGTCCGGGCCAGTGTCGAGCGAGGCGATGGATGCGTTGGCCCACGGCTTTGATCCAGCGACGGGGGATGCGTTGTCCCAGACAGCGGGCCGAACCGCCCGCTGGGTGCCCAGGCTCGACGCAACTGGCGCTCCCGTGCTCGACAAGCGGGGGCGGCCACGGGGCAGTTGGCGGGGTGGTCATCGGGTCGGAATCGATTGCTGTTTCAGCATCGCCCCGAAATCGGTGTCGCTGGCTTTCGCCGCGGCCGATGATCAAGAGCGATTGGCCATCCTGGCGGGCATGCGTGACGCCGTAGCGCAAGCTTTCGCTGTCATGGAGCAAACCGTGGAAGCGGGGCGCGGCCACGGCGGTGCAAACAAGATTGGGGTGAGCGGCTTGGTGGCGTCTGCTTTTACTCACTTTTCCAGCCGCGAGTTGGAGCCGCAGCTGCACGAGCATGTGCTCGTGTATGCCTGCGCCAACGGCGCGGATGGCAAGTGGGGCGGGTTCGAGCCACTCTCATTTTTCGAACACCAAGCCATGTATGGCGCATTGGCCAGGGCGGCCTTTGCCAAGAATCTGGCCGCACTTGGCTATGGCATCGTGAAGCACACGGAGCTGGATGACTTCGGGCAGCCCACCGGAGAAACCAGCTTCGAACTGGCGGGTGTGAGCGAGGCCACGTGTGAGTTGTTCTCGACCCGGCGCAAACAGATCCTGGCGCATGTTGCAAAACATGGCTCGACCAAACAGCAGGCGGCATTGGCCACCCGCAAGCAAAAGGAAGAACCCGCATTCGAGGTAGTGGACGCGCTGTGGCAGCAGGCGCTGGCGCGTGCCCGCGAAGCCGACCCCAGCATGTTCCTCAGTGCTGCGGCGCTCAAAGGCCTGGCCAGCGATCTATCCGTGCCCTCCGATCAAGCAGTCCTGTCTCGGTTGCAAGCCAAGGACGCCGTGTGGACGCGCCAGCAGCTCATCGCGCAACTGGCGCGGGAGCATGTCGGCCAGAAAGATGTGGCCGACATCCTGAAAGAGGCCGACGCCTTCTTGGAGCGGATGGCGCCGCATCTGGTGCGGATCAATCCGGAGCGACCACAAGCCAGCCACCACAGCGGGCAGCGTTCAGGGCGCAAGTTCGAAGAACATCGGTATTGCGCCAAGTCGTGGTTCGACGGCGTGGAGCGTGAAATGGTGAGCAGCGCTCAGAACCGCGCGCATGAGCCGATCCTCGCCGTATCGGCTGCCACATTGGCTCAAGCCATCAAGGACTTCGAAGCCGAGCGGGGCTTCGCGTTGAGTGAAGAACAGCGCCGTGCAGCCCAGCATGTTGTCGGAGCAGCTGGCGTGGTTCTTCTGACCGGACGGGCCGGCACAGGCAAGACCACCGTCGCCGATGTCTACACGCGTGCGTTTCGAGCCGAGGGGCGGGAGGTCATTGGCGTGGCGCTGAGCTGGAACGCCGCGATCAAACTGGGCGAGGAAACTGGTTTGGATCGCGTGTATTCAACGGCAAAACTGCTCTCGGACCTCGACCAGGGCAAGCTGACGTTGACCGACCGCCATGTCGTGGTGCTGGACGAAGCGGGAATGGCGAACAGCACGACGGTGGCCCGGCTTCAAGCACATATTGATCGCGTCGGGGCCAAGTTTGTGTTGCAAGGGGACAGTCACCAACTGGCCCCGGTTTCAGCCGGCCAGCCTTTTCGCTTGCTGCGGAATGCATTGGGCGATGTCGAGCTCACCGAGATACGGCGTCAGCGGCAGGCCAAGGATGTGGCGACGGCAGAACTCTTCTATCGACACGCGGATCGCGGCCGACTCCAAACGACGCGAGAGGAACAGGCCGCGCTCGGCGACGACATTTTGTCCGCGTGGGGAGCGCATGGACAGATCGAGCGAACCGACACACGCGAAGAAGCCATCCAGCTATTGGTGGACGATTACGTGGCCTCGCCGCTGGGTCATTGCGACAAGGTAATCATGGCGGGGACTCATGCGGACACCACGGCCCTCAACAAGATCGTGCGTCAGCGGCTGATCGAGGAAGGAGAGGTCGGGGCCGGGGATCGGGTCGTGACTTTGAAGCAGGGGCGGCGACGTGTGGAACGCGCGCTGGCGGTTGGTGATCGCCTGCGGTTTGGCAAACTCGATGAAGACCTGGGTGTGATGAACGGGACCATCGGAACCGTGGAGGGTCTTCGGATGACCGCGAAGGGTTCGGCTGTGCTCCGTCTTCGGCTGGACGACTCGGGGCGGACGGTCAAACTCGACACGGCGACCTATGGGGATCTGGACTATGCCTACGCCCGCACGGTGGATCGAGCCCAGGGTGCCACGGTTGCCCAGGCCTACTTTCTGGCTTCAGCGGAGCGCATTGATGTCCACTTGGGGCTGGTGGCGGCCACTCGGCACCGAGACACCTTTAAGGTCTATGCGACGGAGGCAGATCTTGACGTGATTCAAGAGCGCATCGGTGCGGAACGATTGCGGGTGAACGCCCTGGAAGAGGCGCAGCGCGTTCTGTCACGACCAGCCGCCGTAGTCGTGACGCCATAATCCATCCCAGGCATCCCTTGTTAAGGCCGATGCCAATGCTGGCTGCGACGGTTCTCAGTTCATGAGACCTATCAGACACATGCTGATAATCCTGCCAAGGAGAGCCCATGAAGACCGACCTGACATCCGATAGTAGTTTCGCGCAGTGGCGCCTGAGGCAACCTTGGCCCGCCAATGGGGACGAACAGCAGGCGCTTAAAAAGAATGCGCTGGAACAACTATTGGTCAGCTTTCGTCGAGGCGAAATCATCAGCTTGGACGGGGTGGAGTCGGCCACCGCCAGGGCGATTTACGAGATCCACGGGCAGCGTCCGTTCGAAATGAATAGCCACTGGATCCTGTCTGCACAGGACTGGATCTGTCCTTGTTGTGGGCGAAGCAAGGTGGCGATCAGTCGGTTGGGTGGCAAGGGGCAGATCCTGGGCAAGCTCACGATCCACCATGACCACATGGGGGACGCGATCGAGGAGGAGTTCTGCCGTGTGTTTGTTGCCAAGGGAACCGAAAACCCGCAAGTTGAGGGGAAGCGTCTGGTGGGGCGCATCGGTAAAGCCTTCGCAGCACATGAAGAAGTGCTGATCTGCGAGGACTGCAACAATGCCGATGCGAGAGCGAGCAGGGATCTTGGGTTGCCCAAACACTTCTCTTTTTCGGTGGGAAAGATCAGGCGCTTCATTCTGCCGGTTCCTCATGCACCGCATCGCATTGATATCGAGGCTGCCCAAAGAGCGTGGGAGGAAGCGAAGCCAGCCTACGATTTACGAATGCGCTTGATTGGGGAGGTTGCTGTCGCAGCGGCGACGAATACCCATTGGTATGAGCCACACCAACGACAGGCGATTCCTATTCCGGTCTATGGATATGCAAATGCCATGCTTGGATTTGCAAATATCACGGATTGGCTCAATTTGGAGGACCTGGAAAAGGCACTCGGTCCCAAGGAGAAGATCCATCAGCCAAACCGTGCGCGTTGGCGCACGGAGTCAGCCAAGCCAGGAAGACCTTTGCCAGGCAACTATCTGGCATTGCTTCGTTCGGCTCCCTACATGGCCGAGTGGTGGGATGCATTACCAGAGGATTGGTGTTGTCCCGTTTGCGATCGAAGTAAATATGAGCAGCTCTATCTTGGTGACAAAGGGGAGATTCAGTTCCGCACGCCAGGCGCTTCCAATGCTCCGCGTTGGCGGCGACAGCGGATCTGCAATCATTGTCACTCCGTGGTCATGAGCCTCAAAGAGGAAATCACCCAGCGGATGGGCGCCAGGCCAGACGACAGTTTTGGACACTTCTCGCCCGACGAATTGAAGGGGATCATTCGGGCTCGCCCTCATTCATCGCACCTGATCAAACCCAAGGAAGCGGCGGCGCTGGTGGATCTGGCGGTAGAGCGCTTGGCCGAGAGCGGCCAGATGGGCTGGGATAGGGGTCGACAACCCATTAGTTGACGAACGTAAAAATTTGCACGAATATCGTTCCAGGTTGACGAATCTCAGGATGTGCACATATGACGTTGCCGCTTCCGTGGACCTTGCACCCCGAATTGGGCCAGGGCCAGCTTCAAACCGTGGCCGATTGGCTCCTCGAAGAATTTTTCAGCGTCTTGGATGACCTGAGGCGGTCGACTGATTCCAGTTACGGCAGGGGCTGCACCGCGTTTGATCGACAAAAGAATCGAATTTGCCAGGAACACCGTGGCGGTGAGCATCTGTGGCTTGGGATGATCAACCCCAACAACGACTTGGTTTTCAGCATCAATGGGATCCCTTGCCGTTTCAGTAATGATGACCCCAATAACCCCAAGAAGCAGGCGGTGATTGGGGTTAATCAGTATCAACTGAGTTTTCAGGAGTTTCGCCAACCGGAGGAAGCAAGCCGGTTTTGCTTTGTTGTTGATCGCGGGTTGAGTGGGGCGGATGAACCACGTGTAGCCTTTTTGGGATTTGATTCCGCGGGCGGCCCCGTGTGCGAATGGATTTCCGACACCCCTCGCGTGCTTTACGCCGAAAGCGTCCAGCAGGCTCCGGAGATCACCATCAACAAAGCCACCGTGCGGCCGAAGCTGCCCGAAACCGATGTCGCGCGGCCGGAGGCCGCCAACGACGACAGCAGTGCATCACCTGACACAGAAGCAACATGAACGAGTTCAATGGCGCGAAGCTGCGCTTGATTCGCCAGTTTCACAATCTTTCGCTGGCGGATCTGGGGCTGTCGGCCAATATTTCTAAGCAGTTCCTCAGCCGGCTTGAAAATGGCGGAGAGGGGATTTCTACTCCGTTGGCGGATGATCTGGCAGAACGCTTGGGCGTGCTGCCAGAGTTCTTTTTTATGCCTGGCGGGTCGCCCATCTCTGAGGAGCAATGCCATTTTCGTAGCAATCTCACGACCAAGGTAACGCTTCGCCAGAATGCGCGCGCGCGCGGTGAAATTCTGAACCAGGTCGTAGGGGTGCTCGACCAGCACTTGCAGTTGCCCACCTATGGCATTGAGGGGGCTGAGCCAGACAGCGCGGAGGCTATCGAAGTCGCGGCCACGCGTTTCAGAGATACCTTTGGTTTGGGGCGTGGACCGCTGAGCAGCATGACTCGTGTTGCCGAGAACGCCGGAGCCATCGTGATCAACGTGGACGGCTTGGCTCCGGATATTGATGCGATCTCATTTGCGACGGCCCGTCCCTTGATTGCCCTCAATACGAACAATCGTTCGGGCTGTCGTCAACGTTTCGGCGTGGCTCATGAGCTCGGCCACCTCGCATTACATACGGGCGTGCTGACCGGTGATCGGCTGACGGAGAGCCAAGCCAACCGTTTCGCCAGTGCTCTGCTGCTTCCTCGCACGACGTTTGCCTCTGAATGCCGGATGGCCATTCGTGGGACGCGACTGAATTGGCAGGGACTGTCTGAGCTCAAATTGCGTTGGAAGGTTTCTAAGGCAGCGCTGATTTTCCGTGGTCGTCAACTGGGAATCCTGTCAGAAGACCAAGCTCGTTCCGGATATATTGGTTTGAAACGCCATGGTGAGGCGATCCAGGAGAAGGAGGACGCCATGGTGCCGTCTGAGCAACCTGACCTGCTTAATGACAGCCTAGAAGTGCTCAATCATGAGTTGGGGATTCCGCTTGCTGCCATCGCGCGCGAGCTACGAGTGACAACACGCCTGCTTTCAGACTTGTTGCAACGGGGGCGGATCAGCATGGAGGCCAATAATATTGTGTCTCTGGACCAGTTGCGGCGGAAATCAGTGTAGCCTCACCCCTTGGTTGATGTGCTCTGGCCCCTTGCTTCAATCGGGTCACTATGAGCGTTGAGGCAGATGGCAAATGGTTTGATGTTACGTGCGCCATCAAGCCTCGCAGATGGAGCTCACCTTACATTTACGCGAGCACAGTTGAGCACGCTAGGAATACGGGGCCGACAGGCGGCGACTAAGGGACTAAACGATTCAGCGCATGGATATTTTGAGAGCTGCCCTGGCACCGGAAGTCGCGGATATCTTGTTTCTGCCTCCCTCCCCCGGAGAGGCGGTTATTTCCCAGGTTGTTCAAGTTTCAGACACCCTGGACCTCATCAGCATCACGTTTGACTACGAATTAAGCTTCGTGATCGCTTTTGCTACCGTGATTGATCAGGCCAACGGAGATGACGACTTTCTTCGGCAAATGGCTGAGGCATGGACAGTCTTTTGCGCGAATGAGCAGGTTGTCCCGGATGCCAGAATCGTCAAGTTCTTTCGAAGAGATGCAGATTCGGACGACATGTTCGATCCGGCCAAATACCCGCTACCCCGTCCGTTCACAATCTGGCAGCTGCAAGATGCCTTGACATTGGCTCTTGTTTCATATACGCAAGAGAGGCCGGGCGTTCAGCAATTTTTCTTCTTTCCTCAGTCGGAAGCGTTAGACTGTTGGTATGGTCGCCTATCCAGGAAATTTTGCAGTCCGATGGGTGCGTTAAATTCAGGAATCGTCTTTCGGCAGATTGCTCGCCCAGAGAAGGACACAGGAGGGTTTTATGGCTACGAACGTGCATAAAAAACCATCAAAAAAGCTGCGTCCACAAGTGGTCGAGTTGCAGAAGGCCAGCATGAAGAAGATGGTTCAAGTGATAGCTCAGGCCAAGCAAAATGGTGTCACTCCAAAAGCTTTAGGTCGGATTCACTATGTGAAATTGGGTTGAGTCAGGCCATTTTACAAATCAATCTCGCTGAAAACCCCGCCAACTTGGCGGGGTTTTCTTTTGGAGAGTCGGACAGTTCGGACGAATAGAGGCGAACGTCTTTCTGTAGACCCTTGGGGATGAGCTGCCACTTTGCATGGTTGGATCAACCACACGGTCACTCAATGGCCGGTGTCTGGGAAAGTAGGTAGTGGTTCTAGGCCAGCATCTCGCAACATCTTGTGAGCGGTTTCGACGGCCCACCGTTGTTGTGGGGTCAACTCGCTTAGGGGGCCCATAGGTGCGGGACCGTGCAGCGGGGGCAGGCCTCCCAGCTTCCGGATCCGGTCTTCATGCTGTTCATAGCGGGGACGCAGCAGCCTCACTTTGTTTTGGACGTAGTCCCGAGTCTGGGCATAGTCGCCATGCGCCGCATGGTTCAGGGCTGCCGCCGCGGTCTGCATCACCACGACATCCAGCGCCAGATCGGTGGCCACCGTGCGGCGCAGGTCGTGGGGAGTCAGTCGTTTTCCGGTTTCGGTCGCCAGCGACGCGAGCACGCTGGTCAGGCTCTTAATATATGTAGGTCGCTGGACCCACTCGGCGATCGGTCGGCCTGCCTCGACGGCCTCCTTTTCAGCCCGGACCTGAGCGCGTGACCGGCGCCGGCTGGCGAAAACCCAATCGTCGGTAGCCACAGGCAGGTCCCGGGCCTCGTTCTTTGCTTTGCGGTCGGCCAGGATCTGGGCTGCCCAAGTGGTTAGGGGCAGGATCTGCGCCTGCTTGGTCTTGGTGTGTTCCCGGCGAAAAGTGATCTGCTGTTCGTCCAGGTCCACATCGGCCCACCGCAGTCGCTGCGTTTCCAGGCGCCGACCACCCCATAAAAGAATGAGGGTCAGCAGATCCGCCGAGCAGGCAACGGTCGGGTTTTCGTCCTCGCGCAACTTCATCAGGTGGGAGACCCACACTTGGCCCTCGGCGCGGTCGGTGCGCAGGTGACCCGTGCGTTTGGGCATTTCCGGGATCAGGGCCTTGTTGCGCGTGCGCCAGGAGGCAAAGGGATTGGCGCCCGCCCGATCATCGAGGGCGGCGACGTGAGTCCAGGCGGCCCGGGCATACCCATACATCTTTAAAGCGACCGAGGCACTGACGGTAGGAAGGGGAAACCAAGTCGGAGAAGGGGCTGTTGGCATCAGCTGGCCGTTGGCATCCACCTGGGGCGGCAGGGCTGCCGTCATCAGGGGGCGGAGGCTTTCATCGACGGCCCGAACAGTCATGTGGTCGTAGGGTGTGGCAAACAGGGGCGACTTCGACAGATAGCGTTGGATCAGTTTGCGGTCCGTGTTGGTCCGCTCGCTGACCTGGCCCTCGGTTTCCGCAGCCCACTCAGCCCAGACCACTGCAAAAGTCCGGTGACGGGCTTTCTTGGCGGCCATGGCGGCCTGGGCGTTCTGGCGGATCTGTTCGGCCGGGTCGTTGCCCAGCACTTTCATTTCTACCAACCATTTTTGGGCCAGCTCGCGGGCCTTGGTCAGGGTGACCTGCGGGTAGTGACCGATGGTGAGCTTCTGGGGACGGCCATCGCCTTTGCGGATGCGGGCCACGGCCACGAACGAGGTGAAGCGGGGGCCTTTGCGCACCCAGAGCCCCACCACCTTTGAATCGCAAACGGTCACCCGCTCGCCACCGGGGCCGACTTTAAGAGACCGAAGCAGTTGGTCAGTGAGCAGTGCGGTCCGGCTGGCCATGAGCGTCCCTGTCTCTCCGGTGGATGGAAGGCACTCTACGCTTCTGGGCTACGGATTGGTTACGTGTTGTGGCGATTCGTTGCCGGCCGTTGAGACTCGATAGGGGTCTTCAAATGGCATCAGGCAGCCATTTCTGGGTGGCGCGTATCGGGAATCGGGATCGGGTGGAGAGGGCTATCGATGCCTCTGACTCCGTTTATCTAGGTTCGAATCCTAGTCTCCCAGCCAAAAAACAAAAGGCCCGCCTTATGGCGGGCCTTTTGTTTTTTTGATTGGGAGGGTCGGGAGACGGACCTCGTTCGACAAATTTGCCTGGAGCAAATTTGGACAGCGCAACGCGCTGGCCCCGTAGCGCGCAGCGCGGAGGGGTGAGCCCCATGGAAGGGGCGAACAATCCTAGTCCTCCACGTTTCGGAAACTCGCCTTATGGCGGGCTATTTCTTTTCCGGATTGGGACCGCTTGAAAAACTCACCATGAGCGAATTCAAAGGGCACACTCACCCACAACCCTCACCGCACCACCAACATCGGCACCTGCCCACTCACCGCATGCCTTTGATTGGCACTCGTCATAACCAGGATGATCAGCGGATCGTCGAAACTCACTTCGATGCCGCCGATCGTCTTGAAGGCAGGTAGCGGACGCATGGTGGTCTTGCCGGAGGCGTCGATGCGATAGAGGCCGTCCGCGCCGGCAGCCCATAGCGATCCGCCGCTGGCAACGAGGCCAAAGAAAGGTACGGTCTCTTTCGAGGGGGTGTTCCTGAAGAATGCCGCGCCGAAGGAACCGACATAGGGTTTGGCGTAGAGCTCGCGGATATCGGTGCCGCACACCTGGACGATCCGGCCATGCGCGATCATATGGATGAGCCCGACGGCGACAGCCAGGCACCGTGGATTCCAGGGTTCGGCGGCGATGCCGTTGACTGGATCGCATCCAGCATTGAGTGGACCGCTGCAGATATCGGCACCCTTGCGTTCGATGGGTGTGACGTCGCCTGTGAGTCGATCGATGCGCTGCAGGCCGCCACCCCATTCGCCGCCATTGATGGCGACGTAGAGTGCACTTTCGTCGTCATACGTCGTGCTGACGATGCCGGGAGGCAGCGTCCCATGGAGGTCCACGCTACGCGTCCGGCCGTGGTCGGCCATCTCGATCAATCGCGTGCGCGTAAGCAGGGTGGTCGTCCCGCTGTCTGCACATCTCATGGCGATAAGGTGATCATCGCGATGCGGCACGTCGCCGCTCGTCGTCCATGTTCCATCGGGGCTGCGCGTTCGAAGGGTCCATGCCGCTGCTGCTTCACCGGTGACAACTTGCGGCTGCCCGTGGGATACGCACAAGTCGAGCGCCGGTTCGGGAAGATGCTGAATGACGCGCTCGTTTCCAGAGGGTTCGATGGAGGACAGTTCGCCCGCATCGGAAAGGAGCCAGAGTCGGTCGTCTGCAAAAACCGCACGAATCAACGAAGATTCCTGGCCTGCGCGGACGGGTTCCACCGCGCTCGCGCTGCTGGGCTGAAGCAGGGACAGCAGCAGGCCGACGGTGAGAAGCACGGTGACTCTGGATAACACAGACCATCGGGCAAAGCGTGCCTGTTCCATATCGCCTCCTTGTCCTGCGTCGAGCATAAGCGAGGCCAGGGCGATTTGCGCCGTGCGTGTACTGAAAGCAAGAACGCCGCCCTCGAGGGCGGCGTTCCTGTGTGCTCAGGGTAATGGCGCCGGAAAGGCGATCACATCACCCGATCACCCACCAGCACCACATCCGCCGGACGGCGCGCAAACAGGCCCACGGTAACGATGCCGGGGAGCTGATTGAGGTCCTTTTCCAGCGCCACTGGGTCGGTGATCTGCCAGCCGTGCACATCGATCACCCAGTTGCCGTTGTCGGTCACCACGCCGTCGCGCCACACCGGGTTGCCGCCGCGCTTGACGATCTCGCGACCGATCAGGCTGCGCGCCATCGGAATCACTTCGATGGGCAGCGGGAACTTGCCCAGCAGTGGCACCTGCTTGCCCGAGTCGATGATGCAGACGAACTTGTCGCTCGCTTCGGCGATGATCTTCTCGCGCGTGAGTGCGGCGCCGCCGCCCTTGATGAGGCGCTTGTGCGGATCGCATTCATCGGCGCCGTCGACGTAGAGCGTGAGGCGACCGGTAGCGTTGAGATCAAGCACGGGAATGCCCGCGCGCTTGAGGTGCGCGGTGGACTGTTCGGAGCTCGACACGGCACCCTGGATGCGATCCTTCAGGTCGGCGAGTGCGTCGATGAAGAAGGCGACGGTGGAGCCGGTGCCGACGCCGACGATGGCGCCGTCCTCGACGTAGCGGATGGCGGCTTCACCAGCCTGGCGTTTTTCGTTGGCGCTCATGGATGTTGTTCCAATAAGGGATGAAAGCGTTATTCCATCGCCAGGATGTAGCGCCATTCCTCGGCACCCACCGGCATGACGGAGAGTCGGTTGCCCTTGCGCACCAGCGCCATGTCGGCGAGCGCGGTTTCGGCCTGCAGTTCCTTGAGCGTGATGGTGCGCTTGAGCTTCTTCACGAACTTCACGTCGACCAGCATCCAGCGCGGATTGTCGCGCGAGCTGGCAGCATCGAAGTACTTGCTCTTGGGATCGAACTGGCTGGGGTCGGGGTAGGCGTCGGTGGCGACTTCGGCGACGCCGACAATGCCGGGCTCGTCGCAGTTGGAGTGGTAGAAGAAAACCTTGTCGCCTACGCGCATGCCGTCGCGCATGAAGTTGCGCGCCTGGTAGTTGCGTACGCCGTCCCAGGCTTCCTGGCCTTTCTTCTTCAGGTCGTCGATGGAGAAGGCGTCCGGCTCGGACTTCATCAGCCAGTGCTGCGTATTTTTGCTCATGCGTGGGCTTCTCCGTCCTCGCCGTTGGCGTGGCAGTCGATCAGTTCCTGATCGGTGGCGATGAAATCGAGCGGTACATCCCAAGGCTGGTCGCCGATCTCGGGCAATTCCTGGAACGCATAGGCGATGCCAACCAGCAGCGGCTCAGTGGGGCGTACCTGCTCGTTGAGGAAGGCGAACGCGCGGTCATAGTAGCCGCCGCCCGTGCCCAGCCGGTTGCCGCGCCGGTCGAAGCCAGTGACTGGCACCAGAACAAGGTCGATCTGGAAGGGCTCCAGCAACTCGCGGGGCTCGCTGGGTTCCGGAATGCCGTAGCGGTTAGGTTGTACGTCCTCGCCCGACTGCCAGGGCGCGAAGCGCAGCTGATGCTTCGGGCCGATCACCGGCAGCAAGAACTGCTGGCCGCGGGTGGCCAGCGGCGGAATGACCAGGTTCAGCGGCAGCTCGCCGTCGCAGGCCCAGTAGCCGGCCACGCGGGCGTCGGTGAGGTACTCGGGGAGCTGCTCCAGGCTGCGGCGCAGGCCCTGTGCGGCGGCAATGCGCTGGGCCGGGGTCAGGGCGCGGCGCTGGTCGGCCAGTTGCCGGCGTAAATCGCGCCGCTGGGCGTTGACGTCCACGTTCGCGTCTCCTGCTTGTGCGAGCGGCCCTTGGACTTGCGGCGCCCGTAGGCGCCGCAAGTGGGGAATAGGTGGCGTTAACCGCGATGCCGCTGCCCACCAAACGACCTTGATCCACGATGGATCAGGTGGGAGGGCGACATGGTCTCAAGGCTTTCCGCACGCGGCGGACATGCACAACAACCGATGAAAAGCCGACCCGGGGCCGTATTTAGGAACAAGGCAAATGTAAGAGTGTGCTGGCGCACACCGCAGATAACGCCGTGGACTATTTTATGTGGGCGTCCAGTGCCGCTTCAAGCTTGCGTCGCAATGCGGCGATACCGTCAGTCACGCTCTGATCAGAGCCGGTGTGCTGCTTGCGCAGGGCAAGGAACTCGTGCGTCACGCTGATGGCGGCCAGCACGGCCAGGCGGTCGAAGCCCGGCGCCTTCGCGTTGGCACGCAATTCGCGCATCTTGCGGTCGAGGAAGGCAGCCGACTCCAGCAGGCCGTCGCGCTCTTCCGGTGCGCAGGCGATCAGGAACTCGCGATCCACCAGCCGCAGGGCGACCGCGACCGGTTCGTTGGCGGTAGTACCCACAGTGCTCTCAGCCATTGTTCTCGAGCGCCTTCAGTCGCTGGATCATTGCTTCGACGCGGCTGCGCGCCTGTTCGTTACGTGCCATGAGCCCGGCCCGTTCGCTCGCCAATTGTTCCTGGCTGTGGCGCAGGCTGCGGTTTTCCTCGGTGAGACGGCGCACGGCATCAAGCAACCGGTCGACCTGGTCGCCGAGGGCTGCAAGCTCTTGCTTGACGGGGTCTGGCTTGAGGGAATCGGGCGCGCTCATAGGCCAGAACTATAACAGGAGGCCTGCCGAAAACAGCACGCTGGTCAACGTTCCGGGAACCGGTGCATTAAACTGGTCCACTGACCTGAAAGGAGCCCCTTCATGACCGCCAATGAGCTGATCGGCTACGACGAATTGGACGCCGCTGCCGCCCGCCTGCAACTGGCGGAAGACGCCAGCGGCCTGCACGGCTCGCTGTGCGGCTTCCTGGCTGGTGGCGGACGCATGGGCAAGCAGTCGCTGGTGGAGGCGCTGCATATGGACGCCGAGGCGGCTACCCCGTCCGCCAGCGACCAGGCGCTGCTGGAGCGCCTGGTGAAGCAGACCGAAACCGAGCTGGCCGACCCTGAACTGGGCTTCGAGCCGTTGATGCCCGCCGATGATCGTCCGCTCACCGAGCGTGCGGATGCCCTGGTCGACTGGTGCCGTGGTTTCCTCGGAGGCTTCGGCCTAGGCGGCGCTGAAACGCATGCCAAGCTGTCGGACGAGGCGCAGGAGATCCTCAAGGATCTCGGCACCATCGCCGCGTCGTCCTTCGAATTCGGCGACGAGGCCGAAGACGAGGACTCGCTGATCGAAGTCCACGAGTTCGTGCGCATGGGCGCGATGCTGTTGTTCGCCGAGTGCGCGAATCGCCACGGTCCCAGCAACGACACCGTGCATTGAACATTTCGGCCGAGGAGTACACCCGGCGCCGACGCCAGTTGATGCGCATGGCCGGCGAGGATGCGGTGTTGCTGGTGGCCGCCGCGCCCGAGCGCGTGCGCAATGCAGACGCCAACTGGCCGTACCGGCAGGACTCGGACCTGCACTATCTCTCGGGGTTTCCCGAGCCGGACGCCGTGCTGGCCCTGATGCCCGGTCGCAAGCATGGCGAAGCCGTGTTGTTCTGCCGAGAACGCGACGAAGAGCACGAGCGCTGGCACGGCGAATCCATCGGTACCGACCGTGCCGTGAGCGAGCACGGCATGGACGATGCCTTTCCCATCGATGACATCGACGACATCCTGCCCGGCATGATCGAGGGCAGGGCCCGCGTCTATTGTCACTTCGGTCGCGAGCCAGAATTCGATGCCCGCCTGCTGGGCTGGATGCGCCGCCTGCGCCAGTTGCGCGGTGGCGGCGTGGTGCCGAAGGAATTCGTGGCGTTGGGCCATCTGTTGCATGATCTGCGCCTGTACAAGTCGCGTGGCGAGCTGAAGTTGATGCGCGCCTCCGCGTCGATCGCCGCCGAGGCGCATCGCGCCGCGATGCAGGCGGCCAACGCCGGTCGCCACGAGTACGAAGTCGAAGCCGAAGTGCTACGCGTGATGCGCAGCCGCGGCGCTGTTCCGGCGTTTCCGCCCATCGTGGCGAGCGGCGCCCATGCCTGCGTGATGCACTACACGGCCAATCGCGCGGTGCTGCGCGACGGTGACCTGTTGCTGGTGGATGCGGGCGCGGAAGTGGATTGCTACGCGTCCGACATCACGCGCACGTTTCCGGTGAGCGGACGCTACACCCGCGAGCAGCGTGCGTTGTACGAAGTGGTGCTGGCCGCGCAGTTGGCGGCCATCGACGAAGTGTTGCCGGGACGTGCGTTCAATGCGGCGCACGAAGCCGCCGTGCGCGTGATCGCCGAAGGTCTGTGCGCGCTGGGGCTGATCAAGGGTTCTGCCGACGACGCCATTGCCGAGGGCAGCTACAAGCGGTTCTTTCCGGCCAAGACCGGCCACTGGCTTGGCCTGGACGTGCATGACGTGGGGGATTACCGCGTGGATGGTGAGCCACGCGTGCTGGAGCCGGGCATGGTGGTGACGGTGGAGCCCGGCATCTACGTGCCACCGGGCGACTTCACGGTCGCAGAGCGCTGGCGCGGCATCGGTATCCGCATCGAGGACGACGTGGCAGTGACTAAGGATGGCAGTGACGTGCTGACCGACGGCGTGCCCAAGGACGCTGACGAGATCGAGGCCCTGCTGGCCTCGCGCTAAAGATCCCGCTGTTTTCTGTGGGAGCGCACCCGGTACGCTCCCCCAGGCGTTTCTGTCACTTGCCCGGCGGACGCGGATCCTTGCGCGCATGCGCTTCATCCGTCGCATGCACCTCGTACCACATCGCGTTGAGGATGCCGAAGGCCGTGGCGAGGCCCAGGCCGAGAATCCACGAGAAATACCACATGGCGTTGTCCTCCTCTCAGTAGCCGTGGCCGGACTGGCGCACGTGGTCCAGCGTGACGCGGCCGCGCATAACGCGGTACACCCAGCTGGTGTAGATGATGATGAGCGGCATGAAGATTACCGTCATGGCGAGCATCAGCCCCAGCGTGCCCTTGCTCGAAGAGGCATCCCATACCGTCAGGCTGGAACGCGGGTCGAGGCGCGAAGGCAGCAGGAAGGGGAACAGCGCGAAACCAGCGGAAAGAATGGTTCCTGCCACCATCAGGCTGCTGCTGATGAAGCAAGCCAGGCCCTTCTTCGCCACGGTGAGTTGCACGCCGATCGCGCCCGCGAAGGCAAGCACCGGCGCCAGCCAGAAGGATGGATGCTCCATGTAGCTGGCGAACCAGCTGCTGCCGTGTGCCACCTGCTTGTAGAGCGGGTTGGATACGCCATCCGTCACCACCGGCCCCACGATGGCGTAACCGGCCACGCCATAGGCCAGCCAGATGCCGGCGGCAACGTAGAGCACCACGTAGGCCAGCGTGCCCCAGCGCGCCACGCGCACCGCGCGGTCCGCGACGATGTGATCCGCCTTGTAGGCCGCCCAGCAGGCGCCATGCGCCAGCAGCATGGACAGCGATACCAGCCCGGCCATCAGCGCAAAGGGGTGCAGCAGCTCGAAGAAGCTGCCATGCCAGCTCATGCGCAGGTCATCGTCGAACTGGAATGGCGCACCAAGGAACAGGTTGCCGAAGGCCACGCCGGAGATCAGCATCACCACGATGCCCGAACAGGTGAGCACCCAATCCCACAGCGTGCGCCAACGCGCATCGGGAACCTTGCCGCGGAAGTTGAAGCCCACCGGGCGCAGGATCAGCGCGACCAGTACCAGGAAGATCGCCAGATACATGCCGGAGAATGACACCGCGTAGAGCTGCGGCCATGCCGCAAACGCCGCGCCGCCGCCAAGCACGAACCACACCTGGTTGCCTTCCCAGGTCGGCTCGATGGTTTCCAGCATCACCAGCCGTTCGTCCTCGGTCTTGCCCAGCACGCGCAGCAGCGCCGCAATGCCGAAGTCGAAGCCGTCCATGATGGCAAAGCCGATCAGCAGCACGCCGAGCAGGGCCCACCAGATCACGCGTAGTGTTTCGTAGTCGAACATGGCGTTCTCCTCAGGCGTGGGTCGGTGCGGTGGTGGCTGCTTGCGCAGGATGAGTGGACGGCCACAACCCCAGGCCATCCGGCCCCTTCCTGGCGTACTTCACCATCAGCACTGCGTCGATGATGGCCAGCGCGCTGTAGAACAGCACGAAGCCGCCCAGGGAGGTCAACACCTGTCCCTCGGTGACGCTGGACACGCCCAGCGCCGTCGGCAGGATGCCCTCGATGGCCCAGGGCTGGCGGCCATACTCCGCGACGATCCAACCCAGTTCCGCGGCAAGCCAGGGGAGCGGCAGGCTCCATAGCGCAAGCTTGAGCAGCCAGCGGCGCTTGTCGAGCTGTCGCTTGCTTGCCTGCCAGAACACCACACCGAACAGCGCGATGAAATAGAAGCCGCAGGCGACCATCAGGCGGAACGACCAGAACAGCACGGGTACGTTGGGAATGGTGCTGTCGGCCGCCTTCTGGATATCCGCGGGTGTGGCCTTGCGTGGATCATCCATGAAGCGCTTGAGCAGCAGCGCGTAACCCATGTCCTTATCGTGCGTAGCAAGGATCGTCTTGGCCTGCGCATTGTTCCTGTCCTCGCGCAGCACGAGCATGGCGTCGTAGGCGAGGATGCCGTTGTTGATGCGCCCCTTGGTGTCTTCCACCAGGTTCGCGATACCCGGAATCGGCTTGTCGATGGAGCGCGTGCCGATCAATCCCATGACCCACGGAATGCGCAGCGCGTAGTGCGTCGTGTGGTTTTCCACATCCGGTATGCCGAACAGGGTGAACGAGGCGGGCGCAGGCTCCGTTTCCCACATGGCCTCGATGGCGGCCATCTTCATCTTCTGGTTCTCGGACACGGCATAGCCCGATTCGTCACCCAGCACCACTACCGAGAGGGCCGCGGCCAGGCCAAAGCTCGCCGCCACCGTCATCGAGCGCTTGGCAAAATCGGTGTTGCGTCCTTTGAGCAGATACCAGGCGCTGATGGAGAGCACGAACATCGAGCCCACCACATAGCCAGCGCTTACGGTGTGCACGAACTTGGCCTGAGCCACGGGGTTGAACATCACCTCGGTAAAGGACGTCACTTCCATGCGCATCGTCTGCGCGTTGAAAGCCGAGCCCACCGGATTCTGCATCCAGCCGTTGGCGATCAGGATCCACAGCGCGGAGAGGTTGGTGCCCAGCGCGAGGAACCACGTCGTAAGCAGGTGCGAGACGCGTGACATGCGGTTCCAGCCCATGAAGAACAGGCCGACCAGGGTCGCTTCGAGGAAAAACGCCATCAGGCCTTCGATAGCCAGCGGTGTACCGAACACATCGCCCACGTAATGAGCGTAGTAGGCCCAGTTCATGCCGAACTGGAACTCCATGGTGACGCCAGTGGCGACGCCCATGGCGAAGTTGATGCCGAACAGCACGCCCCAGAACTGCACCATGCGCTTCCAGACTTCGCGTCCGGTCATCACATAGACGCTCTCCATGATGGCGAGGATCCACACGATGCCCAGCGTGAGCGGTACGAACAGGAAGTGATACAGCGCAGTCAGCGCGAACTGCAGGCGAGAGAGCGTGACGACATCGGAGTCGATGATCATGGGCTGCCTGCTTGCGTTGAGGAAGACGAGGATGCCGGGGCGAGCAGATGCTCGATCGCGGCAGGACGAGTATCGGGTCGCGCGTAGTGGGCCGCGACGATCCACCAGATCAGCGAAAGGGCGGCGATCTTGGCAAGCACGAGCAGGATCAGCTCGCGTCCGAGTCGCCGCAACGGAGGTCTCGGTGGATCAGTGGGAGCCGGGCTTGGGAAGGCCGGCTCGATCGACGGCTTGGACATGCATCAGGCCCCTGGAAGTACCTTGGGCGAGCATACGGAAGCGATGTGAAGCTGTCGTGCGGGACGATGACGCAGCGGTGGATGGCCGCGTGGGTTCAAATGCCGCAACAGCACGGCGGCAATTTCGTGTAGGTGTTTCTACCTATGGCACCGGCCGACACGATCGGCCGGTGTCTTGACGCAACGCGATCGTCGCGGCTGCGGATCAACCCATCAGCGAAAACGCGTCACGCGTGAGGTTCTCCGGTGCGCCGTCGGTGCACACCACGTCGTCCTCGATGCGGATGCCACCGTACGGCCGGAAGCGCTCCACGCGGGCCCAATCGATATCGGTAGCCACCGACTTGGCGCGCAGTTCGTCCAGCAGCATGTCGATGAAGTACAGGCCCGGCTCAATCGTCACCACCATGCCCGGTTCGAGCACGCGCGTCATGCGCAGGTAGGGATGACCCTGCGGGCGCGCGATGGTGCCGCCCGTTTCGGACGCCTGGAAGCCGGCCACGTCGTGTACCTGCAGGCCGATGGGATGGCCCAGGCCGTGCGGGAAGAAGGCAGACGTGACGCCGGTTGCCACCGCGCTCTCCGCACTCATGCGGATGATGCCGTGCTCGCGCAGTACATCGGCCAGTACGTGATGCGCATGAATATGCAGCTCCGGGTAGCTCTGGCCGGCGCGTACCTTGCCCACGAAACCGCGTTGGGCTGCGTCGACGCTGTCGATCAGCGCCTGGAATTCGGCATGATCTTTCGCGGCGTAGGTTCGCGTGATGTCGCTGGCATAACCGGCCGCGCTGGCGCCTGCGTCGATCAGGAACGAGCGGCTTTCCGCGGGTGCTTTGCGATCGAAATGCGTGTAGTGCAGCACCGCCCCATGTTCGTTGAGGGCCACGATGCTGGCGTAGGGCAGTTCGGCATCGATCTGGCGTGCGGCGGCGAGGTACGCCATGTGGATGCCGAACTCGCTTTCGCCGGCGTGGAAAGCCTGCTTCGCGGCATGGTGCGCACGCGTGCCGATGCGGCTCGCCTCGCGCATCAGTTCCAATTCGTACGGCGTCTTGTACGAGCGATGCCAGTGCAGATAGTCGAGGACGGCCTGCGGGTTGTTCGCTTCGGCGCCGGGCACGGTCGGGCATTCGGGGCCCAGGATGGCGCGGCGCGTGTTGGCGCCGGGAAGCAAAGCCACCGCATCGGTCGCTTCGCGCACGATTTCAATATCGAAATGCTCCACCCAGTAACCGGTTGGCGCGGCTGGCACCACATGCCAGTAATCCTTTGGCTGCAGGTAGATCAGCCTGGGCTTCTGGCCGGGCGTATAGACGATCCAGCTCCCTGGTGTGTCGGTCAGCGGCAGCCAGTGGCGGAAATGCGGGTTGGCGACGAAGGGATAGTCCTGGTCGTCTAGGAATTTGCGCAGCGGCGTGCCCGCGGCGATCACCAGGTGATCGAAGCCGCCCAGAGCAAGCGCCTTGTCGGCGCGTTCGCGCAGGGTGGCGAGGTGCTGGGGATAGAGCGGGGCGAGACGATCGTGCATGGCGACTCCGGGGTGGTTCGGCCGGCTTGGGGGCCGGGTGGGCGGGGGAATATGCATGATCGCGCGGCGGGAGGTGTATCGCCAGTTTTGGTGGGATGTACGGTTTGGGCTTGCGCCATTGTGGGGGTGTGGGGAGAGGGTTGGGCATTGCCACCTTCATGGTGGTGAGGGGGCAACCTAGCCTCACCGCTTCATAAGCACCGTCATCCCCGCGAAGGCAGGACAAGCGCGAAGCGCGTCCCACGGGGACTAGCTCTGTGTCGCACAACGCCCGCAGGGCGGCCTTGGCAATCTCGCCTCGTGGTTTCATCCATGCCGTCATCCCTGCGAAGGCAGGAGGCGCTTTTCAACAGCCGAATGGCTGGTCATCCAGTGACTTTGCTCTCGGACTTTGCTCTCCGCCTTTGCTCTCCGCCTTCGGTCTCGTGCGCTTCCGCGACCGGGCCGCTTACGCAGCGGGCGTTTCGACCTTCTGCCGAAGGCCGAGTCACTTTTCTTTTGCTGGCCCAAAAGAAAAGTAACCCAAAGAAAATGGCCTTTAGAGCTCTCGTAGCACCGTGTTGGATACAAGCTTTGGCGGCCTCGGTATTCGGAACCGCACGATCCATTCGACACGCGGTACGGCTACCCCGCAACGCGCCGAAGCGCAGAGGTGCTCTGCATCGCGTGGGATACAAGCACTGACTGTTCCGGAGCCCGGATTGCGACAGGCGTAACGCCTACATACTGCGGCTACACCGCAACGCGTCGTGGTCGAGAGGACTTAAAGCGAACCCCGCGAAAAGCGAACCCCGCGAAGTTCGGAGTGGCGAGGCAGCATGTTCACGTCATGCCGCGCCACAGCGCTACGCGGCGCGATGTGCAGCTCCGCTGCACGAGTCGTCGGCTCGCCGCTTTGGCTTTTGCCCTTCGGGCCCCCTTGCGCGGCGGTGAGGGGTGGACGATCAGGCCCGCAGGGGAATCGGCAAGGATGCCGATTCCTTTTCGCCGGGGCAGGAGCCCCGTCGAAAAGCCCGGCCGCCCCTCACGGACTGGCCGGCTTCACCGGCCAGCGCCAAGCGGGGGTGCCCTTCTCTTTGGCATTGCCACCATCTCGGTGGTTACTTTCTCTTGGGCAAGCAAGAGAAAGTGACCCGGCCTCCGGCAGGAGGGCGGAAGCCCGCCGTCCCACAGGGACTACCTTCGGGTCGCAACGAGCCAGGTCGCCGTAGCGCTAAAACCAAAAGCCAAGAGCCAAAGTCACTGGACCCCTGCCTCCGCAGGGGTGACGGTTCTTTTGTAGTAACGAGGCAAGAATGGCCCCTCACCACCATGAAGGTGGCAATGCCCCAACCCTCTCCCCAAAGCCGCATCCCTGAAGCGGAGCGGGAGCAGAAGCGATCAATGGCGGAAGTGACGAATCCCCGTGAACACCATCGCCATCCCGTGCTCATCCGCGGCAGCGATCACTTCGGCATCGCGCATCGAGCCACCCGGCTGGATCACCGCGCTGATGCCAGCGGCGGCAGCCGCATCGATACCATCGCGGAACGGGAAGAACGCATCGGATGCCATCACCGAGCCACGCACCTCCAGCTTCTCGTCAGCCGCCTTGATGCCAGCGATCTTTGCGCTGTACACACGGCTCATCTGGCCCGCGCCAACGCCAATGGTCTGGCGATTCTTCGCGTAAACGATGGCGTTGCTCTTCACGTACTTGGCCACCTTCCACGCGAAGATCAGGTCGTCGATCTCGGCCGGTGTCGGTGCGCGCTTGGTGACGATCTTCAGGTCTTCGGCCTTGACCATGGCACGGTCGGCCGTCTGGATCAGTAGGCCCGAGCCGACGCGGCGGGAGTCATTGCCCGGATGCGCCTTGGCCAGGTCGCCATCGGCCGGCGGCGGGATTTCCAGCACGCGCACGTTGGTCTTCTTGACGAAGACCTTGAGCGCGTCGTCTTCATAGCCGGGGGCCAGCACGACTTCGACGAACTGGCGATCGACGATGGCTTTCGCGGTGGCCGCGTCGACGACGCGGTTGAAGGCGATGATGCCGCCGAACGCCGAGGTGGGGTCGGTCTGGTAGGCGAGGTCGTAGGCGCGGCCGATGCCGTCCAGGCTCACTGCCACGCCGCAGGGGTTGGCGTGCTTCACGATCACGCAGGCCGGCTTGGTAAAACTACGTACGCATTCCCATGCGGCGTCAGAGTCGGCAATGTTGTTGAACGACAGTTCCTTGCCCTGCAGTTGGCGGAAGGTCGCCAGCGTGCCCGGCGCCGGATACAGGTCGCGGTAGAACGCGGCCTGCTGGTGCGGGTTCTCGCCGTAGCGCAGGTCCATCATCTTCACGAAGCGGCCGTTGGCTTGGGCCGGGAATGGCTCATGGCCCGCAATGGCGTCGAAGTCGTCGTTGAGCTTCAGGGCAGACAGGTAGTCGCTGATCGCGCCGTCGTAATTGGACACGCGGTTGAACGCGGCGACGGCAAGCTTGAAGCGCGTGGCGCGGGCGAGGCCGCCGTGGGCTTCGATCTCGGCCAGCGCTTCGTCGTACTGGTCGGGCGAGGTGAGCACGCCAACATCGTTCCAGTTCTTGGCGGCCGAACGCAGCATCGCCGGACCACCGATGTCGATGTTCTCGATGGCGTCTTCCAGCGTGCAGTCGGCGCGGGCGACGGTCTGCTCGAACGGGTAGAGGTTGAGCACCAGCAGATCGATCGGCGCGATGTCGAGTTCGGCCATCACGGTGTCGTCCGTGCCGCGACGGCCAAGCAGGCCACCGTGCACTTTGGGATGCAGCGTCTTGACGCGACCGTCCATGATTTCGGGGAAGCTGGTGAGTTCGCTCACGTCCTTCACCGGAATGCCCGCCTCGCGCAGCGCCTTGGCGCTGCCGCCGGTGGAGAGCAGTTCCACGCCGGCCTTGTGCAGGCGCTGGCCCAGCGCAATCAGTCCGGTCTTGTCCGACACGCTGAGCAGCGCGCGGCGAATGGGGGTTACGGCAGAGGCGGGCATGGCGGCTTCCAAGGCGGGGAAGCCGAGCATTATAGCCGTCTGGAGGGGGTGCCGTCCGGATGCGGGCGTGGCGGCGCTTGGACGGCTAAATGCGAGGAATGGCGCACCGGCTCATGCGGTGCGCGAGTGCGGGATGTTGTTACAGCAGGCCGTGGGCGGCGAGCTTCTTGCGCAGCGTGGCGCGATTGATGCCGAGCACCGCAGCAGCACGGCTCTGGTTGCCGTCATGCCATGCAAGGACTTCGCGCAGGAGAGGGCCTTCGACTTCGCGAATGACAAGCGCGTGCAAACCTTCGTCGCATTCCGTGTCGCCGATGTCAGCGAGATAGCGGCGCACGGTACGGCTGACGCATTCGCTCAAGGCGCTCTGCGACGACGTCTCTTTGGGAGACTCGTTGGCAGGCAGTCTTACGGCGTTCACGGGCATCTCCCCTCACGTTCTGACACAGCGGCTACTTAGGCTGCTGCAATGTTTATGGCAATACCGCGGGCGGCGGCTCGCATGGAACGCCGGGTGCAGCAGTAAGACGAAGGGGGGAGTGTACCCTCGCGGGCCAAGAATTTTAAGTACCTGGTCTGTACCGAGCACACGGATTCGCGCTTGCAAAATGTCCTATGGACATTCACTTGCGCGGATGGCATGACCTGTGCCTATGGCGTTTCCGCGGCGGTGATGCACGAAACCGTCCATCCTTCCATCCACCAAATGGATGGCTATTCGAAGGCGAACTCGAATGCGACGGCCTTGCCGCCCGGATCCTCAACTTCCAGCATCAGGGCTGCGCTGCCGCCGGGCGGGATGCCCTTCTGCAAGATGGCGGCATCACCAAGGTATTCGCTGGGGCGCAGCCGGCGCATGGCGAGCTTGTTGCCGTTGGCGTCGGACAGCGTGATCGACACCACCGGATAGGGCTGCGCGAACGGCGCGTCGTTGCGCAGGTTCGCGGTGATCAGCAGCGCGCCAGGCACCGAAGGGTGCGACTGCACGTCGCGCGCCACCATGCTCAGGCGCGAGATGTCCTGGACCAGCGGGAGCTGGCAGCCCAGGGTGACGCAAGCCTGGCGGAACAACGGGCCGAAGGTGTCGTCACTGATCAGCGCATCGCGCTTGGCCCAGGCGAGTTGGGCCCCGAGGGCAAGCAGCAGGAGGGTGCAGGCGGTGATCCACGGCCAGCGCTGCTTTTTTTCCTTCTGCTGTTCGCGCGCAAAACGCGGCGCTATCACCAGATCGGCAAACTCATCCAGCGCGTCGCGCGGTGCGGGTGCGGCAACAGGTGCTTCGGCGACGGGCGGAGGTTCAGCAGGCGGCCGATAGACGGCAAGATCCAGTCGCGGCGGCTGGCTACCCTTTTCCCACGCGCGTAGTTGCTGAAAAGGCTCGGGCGGCAGCTGGTCGCTGAGATTGGACAGCGCATCGAATGTGGAGTCGCAATGCCCGCACGCCACGATGCCGCACGCTCGTGCGATCGTTTCCGCATTCAGCGAGAACACGGTGAGGCATTCGGGGCACTGGGCGTACATGAGGACCGTGGTGATCAGGTTCCGGGAAGCCTAGTGCACCGGGCGCGACAAATCACCCGCGCGCACGCGCCAACGTGAACGGGCGCTCAGCGGCGTCGTCGACCGCTGATGCGTACCCAGTCTTCCTGCGTGTCCACGCGCAGCTCGTCGAACCATTCGGCGTAGCGAGCCAGCAGCTCTTCTTCCTGGCCCTGCAGGATGCCGGAGATGGCGAACGGTGCGCCGGGTTTTGCGGCGGCGGCGAAGGTGGGGGCGAGTTCGCCCAGCGGACCAGCGAGGATGTTGGCGACGAACACGTCGGCAGGCTCCGCGACGTGATCTTCAGGCAGGTACACGGCAAGACGATCGGCGACTTCGTTGCGTTCGGCGTTGTCCGCCGAAGCGGTGAGCGCCTGCGGGTCGTTGTCCACACCCACCGCATTGGCCGCGCCGAGCTTGAGCGCGGCAATAGCGAGGATGCCCGAGCCGCAGCCGAAATCGACCACGGTCTTGCCCTTCAGGTCCAGGCTGTCCAGCCACTGCAGGCATAGCGAGGTGGTCGGGTGCGTGCCGCTGCCGAAGGCGAGGCCGGGATCGAGCCGGACGACCACGATGTCCTCCTCGGCCGGTGGCTCGATATTCCACGGATAGATCCACAGCCGCTTGCCGAAAGGCATGGGCTTGAACTGGTCCATCCAGGCGCGCTCCCAGTCCTCGTCCGCTACATCGCGGAACTGGAGCTGGTCGGGCTCAAGCCAAGGCAGCAGGTCGCCCAGCGCCTCGCTCAGGCCTCGGCGATCCGTGTCTTCCTCGAACAGCGCGTTGAGCGTGATGGTCGGCCACAGTGGCAGCTCGCCCACGCCGGGTTCGAAGATGGCTTGCTCGTCCGGCGTTTCCGCGTCGGCATCCTGCAGCGTCACGGAGAGTGCGCCCAGATCGTCCAGTGCCTCCTCGACGCGGGGCTGCTGTTCGGCACGGATGGTGAGGGAGAGTTCGAGCCAGGGCATGGGGCGTTCCTGAGGTATAGGGGCACATTGTCGCCGATGTGGCGCGGGGTTGGGGCGAACCGGCTCTTGGGTCTTTGATCGTCATTCCCGCGAAGGCGGGAATCCACGCCTTTGTGCTCTTTCGCCACACTGAAAAGCAAAGGCACTGGATTCCCGCCTTCGCGGGAATGACGGTGTTGTTTGAGGTGGTCGGGTACAGCCTGAAAGGCTTACAACGCTTCCGGCGCCACACCCATGAAACTGTCGTGCTTGCGGTAGTAATCCAGCGCGCGGGCCAGATCATCCAGCGTGGACGAGGCATGGTGCCGGCGATGCACGAACAGCACCTCGGCGAAATCCGCCGCTTCCAGGAAATGGCGCAGGTGGTGTTGTGCGGCGAACGGCGGCAACGCTTCGCCGTGATCGGCGATCAGCGCATCGTCCTCGTCGGCGACGTGGGAGAGATAGAGCCGGCAGGAGGGCTCGGTGACGTGGCCGCGGATATAGACCCAGGCGTAGCGGTCCCAGCCGTCGCCTTCGTCGAACGCCTCGGTGATGGCGTCGATGGCTTCGCGGAGAGTAAGTAGTTCGGACATCTTCAAAGACAGGCCGGCGAGTCGCGTGGGCGACTCGCCGGCAAACCATCAGCCGCCGTGCGCGGCCTTTTCCTTCTGTTCGGCCATGCGCTTTTCCAGGTAGTGGATGTTCTGTCCACCGTGCTGGAAGCCGACGTCGGCCATGATGCGCTGCTGCAGCGGGATATTGCACTTCACGCCTTCGATCACCGTCTCGGCCAGCGCCAGGCGCATGCGCGCGATGGCGGTTTCGCGATCCGGGCCGTGCACGATCAGCTTGCCGATCATCGAGTCGTAGTTCGGCGGAATGCGGTAGCCGTCGTACAAGTGAGTGTCCACACGCACGCCCGGACCACCCGGTGCTTCAAAGCGTTTCACCGTGCCCGGCGAGGGCAGGAAGCTGTCCGGATCTTCCGCGTTGATGCGGCACTCGATCGCGTGCCCATGGATCTGGATGTCTTCCTGGCGAATCGAGAGCTTTTCGCCACCGGCGATCAGCAACTGCTCGCGCACCAGGTCGATGCCGGTGATCAGCTCCGTCACCGGATGCTCCACCTGGATACGGGTGTTCATCTCGATGAAGTAGAAGCGGCCGTCCTCGTAGAGGAACTCGAACGTGCCAGCCCCGCGGTAACCGATGCGCAGGCAGGCTTCCACGCACACCTTGCCGATCTGCTCGCGCAGTTCCGGCGTGATGCCCGGTGCGGGCGCCTCTTCCACCACCTTCTGATGGCGGCGCTGCATGGAGCAGTCGCGCTCGCCCAGGTGGATGGCGTGGCCCTGGCCGTCGGCGAGCACCTGGATTTCCACGTGGCGCGGATTCTCCAGGAACTTCTCCATGTACACCTGATCGTTGCCGAAAGCGGCCTTCGCTTCCTGCTTGGTCATGGTGATGGCGTTGCCCAGGTGCGCTTCGGTGCGAACCACGCGCATGCCGCGACCACCACCGCCACCGGCGGCCTTGATGATCACCGGGTAGCCGATGTCGCGCGCGATGCGCATGTTCTCTTCGACGTTGTCGCCGAGCGGGCCGCCCGAGCCGGGCACGCACGGCACGCCGGCAGCCTTCATGGCGCGGATGGCTTCCACCTTGTCACCCATCAGGCGGATCACGTCCGCCGTGGGGCCGATGAAGATGAAGCCCGACTGTTCCACCTGTTCGGCGAAGTCGGCGCGCTCGGAGAGGAAGCCGTAACCCGGGTGGATGGCCTGGGCGTCGGTGATCTCTGCCGCGGCAATGATGCGCGGGATATTGAGGTAGCTGTCGACCGACGGCGCGGGGCCGATGCAGATCGACTCGTCGGCCAGGCCGACGTGTTTGAGGTTGCGGTCGGCGGTGGAGTGCACCGCTACGGTTTTGATGCCAAGGCTGTGGCAGGCGCGCAGCACACGCAGCGCGATCTCACCACGGTTGGCAATGACGACTTTTTCGAGCATGGGCATAGAGGGTGGCCCGGCTTAGCCGATCACGAACATGGGCTGGTCGAATTCCACCGGCTGGCCGTTCTCGAGCAGGATGGCCTTCACAGTGCCGGCCACGTCGGCCTCGATCTGGTTGAACATCTTCATCGCTTCGATGATGCCCAGCGTCTCGCCGGCCTTGACCTGCTGGCCGACCTTCACGAAGGCCGCGGCGCCCGGGCTGGCGGAGGCGTAGAAGGTGCCGACCATGGGCGCCTTGACCACGTGGCCTGCGGGCAGGCCTGCATCGGCCGGGGCGGCTTCAGCGGCGGGGGCCGCGACTGGCGCGGCGGCCGGGGCCGCCTGCATGGCGACCGGGGCGGGAGCGACGGTCACCGTGCCCTTGGGTACGCGCGACAGGCGAACCACTTCTTCGCCTTCCTTGATCTCAAGTTCCGCGAGGTTGGATTCCTCGAGCAGGTCGATGAGCTTCTTGATCTTGCGCAGGTCCATGTTTCAAACCTTTTCGTTGGAGCCGCCGTGGCGGCCGGATATGGAAAGTGGGGGCTCAGGGGCCGTGATTCACGAGGAGGAGGCGGCAGCGCGGTCCAGCCGGCGCACGGCGGCATCCAGTGCCAGCCGGTAGCTGTCCGCGCCGAAGCCGCAGATCACGCCCACGGCGATGTCCGAGAGATACGAATGCCGACGGAACGCCTCACGGGCGTGCACATTCGACAGATGCAATTCGATGAACGGGATCGCCACTCCCGCCAGCGCGTCGCGCAAGGCGATGCTGGTATGGGTGAAGGCGCCCGGATTGATCAGGATGATGGCCGTGCCATCCAGGCGTGCCTGGTGGATGCGGTCGATCAGCGTGTGCTCGGCATTCGACTGGAGCGTCTCCAGGCTATGTCCGGCGGCCTGGGCGCGCTGCACCAGCAGCGTGTCGATATCGGCCAGCGAGTCGCGCCCATAGACGTCCGGCTCACGGGTGCCCAGCAAATTGAGATTGGGTCCGTGCAGGACCAGGATCTTTGCCACGCCGATATCCAAGGATTGCACCGGCGGGGCCGATGTCCGGCGCGGAGTGTGCGCGTCCCGGCCAATGTTGTCCAGTTCGGCGCAGTTCGGCGATGTTTGAAGGAGAAGTTAAGGTTAAACCATCCGGCGACGTATGGCGCCGGAAACCGCGTCAGGGCGCGGCTGGCGTGGCCCAGGCCTTCAGGTCGTCGGCGTCCAGCATGCCGCGCCGGCTGAATAGAACGCGGCCATTTTCGTCCAGAAGCACGCTGTATGGCAGTACTTCGCCGACGTTACCTAGTCGAAGCGAGGTGCTGGGACTATCCAGGCTGCCCAGCAGGATGGGGTAGTTGACTGGATGGGTGGCGAGGAAGGCGCGCACCTGTGCCGGATCGTCCATGGCGACGCCGACGATGATCGGTCCCTTTTTGTCGGCGCGTTCGCCGACGTTCGCCTGCGCCTGTACCAGTGCAGGCATCTCCTTCAGGCACGGCCCGCACCAGCTTGCCCAGAAGTTGAGCAGGACACGCCGGCCGCGATAGTCGAAGAGGTGGTGCTGCGTGCCATCCAGTGCTGCCAGCGCGAGATCGGGGACCATGTCGCCCTTTTCAGCGACGTGCACGCCCGCGGGTGCGCGGGCGTGCTGGCTGGCGTGTTGCAACCAGCCGCCCACGGCGGCCACCACGATGGCCGCGCCGAGGATGAGCCCGTTGCTGCGACTCATCATGGATTCGTGGCGACCGGGTTGCCAGCGGCCTTGGTCAGCGCGTCTTCCACCAACGAGGAGGTGAGCACGGTCGGCAGCTTGCGGCCCTCGCTGCCATCCTTGGGGAACACCACGTAGAGCGGCACGCCCGGCGAGTGGTACTGCTGCAGGAAGGCTGAGATGGTCGGGTTCACGTCAGTCCAGTCCCCCTTCATATAGACCGCGCCGGTCTTCTTCAGGAGCTCGCGGAACGCGTCGGTGTCGAGCACGGCGTGCTCATTGGCCTTGCAGGTCACGCACCAGTCCGCCGTCATGTCCACGAATACCGGCGTGCCGGCCTTGCGCAGTTCGGCGAGCTTTTCGGGCGAATAGGCGACCACGCCCTCCGTTGCCACCACGGCCTGGGTCGGCGCCTGCACCTTCGACAGGTAAAAGAGCGGAACCACGGTGAGCGCAGCCAGCAGCACCACGAACACGCGGCTCACCGCACCACGCGTGCGGCTGCGCTCGAACCACCACAGCGTGGCCGACAGCAGCACCGCCGTCACCAGCACCAGGCCCACGGCGTCCGCGCCCCGCTGGTGCGCCAGCACCCACACCAGCCACACGGCGGTGAGGTACATCGGGAAGGCCAGCACCTGCTTCAGCGTTTCCATCCAGGCGCCGGGACGCGGCAGCCTGCGCGCCAGCGCCGGCACGAACCCGACTGCAAGGAACGGCAGCGACAAGCCGATGCCCAGCATCAGGAACACCAGCAGCGCATTGATCATCGGCGCGGCGAAGGCGTAGGCCAGCGCGCTGCCCATGAAGGGGGCAGTGCAGGGGCTGGCCACCGCCACGGCGAGCACGCCGGTGAAGAAGTCGCCGGCATGGCCGGACCGCGAAGCCAGCGACGAACCGACGTTGCCCAGCGAGGTGCCGAACTGCACCACGCCCGACATCGACAGGCCCACGGCGAACATCACGCAGGCCAGCACACCCACCACCACCGGCTGCTGGAGCTGCGCGCCCCAGCCCAGTGCGTGGCCGGCCGAGCGGAGCGCCACGATGGCGATGCCGATCAGCGCGAAGCTGCTCAGTACGCCGGCCGTGTAGTAAAGCGCGTGCGAGCGGGCCTTGGCGGGGCTTTCACCGCTTTCCAGCATGCCGACCGCCTTGATCGACAGCACCGGCAGCACGCAGGGCATCAGGTTCAGCACCAGACCGCCGCAGAGCGCGAGCAGCAGCGCCGCGAGCAGGCTGACTTCCAGCGGGCCCTGGGCGAGATTGGCCGGCGGCATTTCCGGCGCGGGCTCGGCGGCGTTGCCGCTGGTCGGAGCCGCGCCACTCAGGTCGATGGCCAGCGCGCGCGTCATCAGCGGATAGCAGATGCCACCGTCCTGGCAGCCTTGGAAGCTGGCTTCGAGGTTCACCGTGCTGCGGCCGGCCGTATCGCCCTGGATGGTGACCGGTACCTCGACCTGATCGAAGAACACCGTGGTCTTGCCGAAGTGTGCGTCCTCGTGTTCCACGCCGGCCGGCCACTCGGGCTTGGCCAGCGCAAGCCCATTGGCATCTTTCAGCGTCAGCGCGGTCTGGTCGCGATAGAGGTAATAGCCCCTGGGCATGGTCCAGCGCAGCAGCAGGTGCTGGCGGTCCTTGGCGAGCGCTTCCAGATGGAACGCCTGTTCGGCCGGCAGGGTGGCGCCATCGTTGCCTCCGCGGGTCGAGCCAAGCTTGCCCAGCGCCGCGCCGAGGTTGCCGGCACCGGCCGCCGGGGCCGCACCCGCGGGCACCGGCAGGGTGAGCTGTTCGGTATGCGGCGGATAGCAGATCTTCGGGGTGACTTCGTGACAACCCTGGTATTGCACGCTGAGCTTCAGCTCCGTCGTGCCGGCTGCGACCGTGTAGGGCACGGTGGCATCGACGCCGTGGTGATAGGTCTCCACGTCGCCGAGGTATTCGTCGTGGTGCTTCTCGCCGTCGGGGAGCTGTGCTTCGCCCAGCGTCACGCCATCGGCAGCCTTGAACTTCATGCGGCCGCGATAGAGGTAATAGTCGGGCGCGATGGTCCAGTGCAGCTTCACCACGCCAGGCGTGGAAGCGTCTGCGGTGAGCTTGTAGGCCTCGGTGACCGGCAGCAGGCCGTCGAGATCGTCTTGTGCCATCGCGGGCGCAACGGCCACCAGCAGGCAGAGCAGGGCAAGGAAACGGGCGGCCAGGCGGCCGGGATGGATCAGGCGCATTGCGGCTCCAGGATGGAGAGACCCGCGCCGTGGCACGGGTGAACCGGGATTATGGCGCAGCCTGACGATTCAGGCTGGCCGGGGAGAGACCAGCAAGATTCAGACGCGTTCCGACACTACTTCGTTCAAGGCGCTTTCGCGGTTACGCGGGCGCACCAGGCCGGTGGTCAGCGCCACGCCCAGCAGGATCACCACGCAGCCGCCCGCCATCGCCAGCGTCACCGGCTCGTGCAGGAACAGCAGGCCCCACACCACGCCGAACACCGGGATAAGGAACATCACCACCATGCTGCGCGATGCGCCGACGCGGGCCATCAATCCATAGAACAGCACATAGGCGAGCGAGGTGCAGACGGCCGCCAGGCCCAACACCGCCAGCCAGGACATCCAGCCCGGCGTATGGGCAGGCCACGTCCAGAGCGTGAACGGCAGCAGCAGTAGCGCCGCGGCCAGTTGGCTGCCGGTGGCGACGCTGAGCGGCGTGACGCCGCTGCGCAGGCGGCGATGGCTGTACTGCGCGCCGAAGGTGTAGCAGACATTGGCGCCCAGGCAGGCGGCCATCGCCCAGCCCGTCGCATGCGCACCGCCGTTGAAGCCCACGGTACCCAGGACCAGCCACACCACGCCGGTGAAACCGATCAACAGACCACTGGCCTGCGTGGCGCTCAGCTTCTCGCCCAGCAGCATCCAGCCCGACAGTGCCACCAGCAACGGCGCGATGGCGTCGGAAATGGCGGAGACACCGGCCGGCAGGCTCTTCGCCGCGTAGGAGAACAGCACGAACGGCAGCGCCGAATTGGCGATGCCGACAATGGCGATATCGCGCCAGTGCGTGCGCATCTCCACCAGCCGCGTGCGCGTCAGCAGCGGAATCGAGCAGATCGCCGCGCCAATGGCGCGCATGCCGGCCAACGCCATGCCGCCGAACTCGTCGGCGCCCATGCGCATGAACAGGAACGACGCGCCCCAGATGGCTCCCAGCAACAGCAAGGCGACGATGTCGGAGGTTTTCATGGTGGTTTCGCTTTTTGGCTCGTCATCCCTGCGAAGGCAGGGATCCAGTGACTTTTCGAGGTGCCCGCAGGGTGTAAAGAGCAACGGCACTGGATTCCTGCCTTCGCAGGAATGACGATGGTGAAAGGTGGCTATCTATATGGAAGCCTAGCCGCCCATAGTGTCAGAACCTGTCAGCAGGCTTCAGGCCTCAGGCTTTCGGCGTCGCGCCCTGCCCAAACAGCACGCGGCGTTCTTCTTCCGTCAGCGCCTGCTTCGGCTGGTAGGCGTTCTCCACACCCTCGTAGGTGCGCAGCGTGGCCGGACGCTGGGACATGGCGATGAACCAGCGCTCCAGGTTCGGGAAATCCGCCAGGTTCTGGCCGTGCGCTTCGTGCGGCACGATCCACGGATAGCAGGCGATGTCGGCAAGGGAGAATTCGCCCGCGATGAACTCGCGTCCGGCCAGCCGGCGATCCAGCACGCCGTACAGACGCGCCACCTCGCGGGTGTAGCGATCGATGGCGTAGGGCACCTTCTCTGGCGCGTACACATTGAAATGCCCGATCTGGCCAGCCATGGGGCCCAGTCCGGAGACCTGCCAGAACAGCCACTCCAGCACTTCCACGCGGCCGGCCGGGTCCTTGGGAATGAGCCGGCCGATCTTCTCGGCCAGATACAGCATGATCGCGCCCGATTCGAACACCGCCAGCGGCGCGCCGCCGCCGGCCGGCGCATGGTCGACGATGGCGGGAATCTTGTTGTTCGGCGAAATGGCCAGGAATTCCGGCTTGAACTGCTCGCCCTTGCTCAGGCTCACCGGCGTGATGACGTAGGGCACGCCAGCCTCTTCGAGAAACAGCTTGAGTTTCAGGCCGTTGGGCGTGGCGGCGAAATACAGCTCGATCATGGCGGGGCTCCCTTGAAGTGATGGGGTCAGTGTCGGGGTTTCACTGGTCTTGAAAAAGATCCAGATCACAGGAATTCTTTAGGACCAGTCAACCCGCCCGGATGCCGGCATGGACCAACCCCTGGCCTTTCCACTGGATATTCCCGTGCGCGGCCGGCTTCAGGCGCTGCATGGGCAACTGCGGGCGGCGATTCTGGACGGGCGACTGCGCACCGGCCAGACCTTGCCGTCGACCCGTGCGCTGTCCACCTCGCTGGGCGTGTCGCGCAACACCGTCGTGGCGGCGTATGACCTGTTGCTCAGCGAAGGCTATGTGGTCTCGCGGCAGGGCGCGGGTTATGTGGTGGCGCATACCGGCCCCACGGAGGCCAGCGCTTCCCGGCCGGGCGCCGGGGAAGAAAAGCGCCTGCAGGCGCGCTGGCGCGATGCGACCGTACCTGCGCCCATGAACGCCCTGCCGCCTTCGCGCTACGACCTGCGCGCGGGGCTGCCCGACGTCTCGCGTTTCCCGTTCGAAGCGTGGCGCAAGCTGTCCGCGCGTGCCTTGCGTGGGCTCACGCGGGCCATGTCGGCGTATGACGCCGTCGAAGGACGCGAGGCCTTGCGCGAAGCCATTGCGGGGCATGTGTCGTTCACGCGCGCGGTGATCTGCAGCGCGGCCGACATCATGGTGACCGGAGGCGCGCAGCAGGCTTTCGATCTGCTGGCGCGCATCCTGGTGACGCCCGGACGCACGGTGGTGGCGGTGGAGGATCCCGGCTATCCGCCGTTGCGCGCAACCTTCGAGGCCGCTGGCGCCAGCGTGGCGCCGGTGCCGATCGACGACGAAGGGCTGATTGTCGAGCAGATTCCACCCAACGCCCGCGTCATCTATGTCACGCCGTCGCACCAGTTTCCTTCTGGCATGGCGATGTCGCCTGCGCGCCGTGCCGCCTTGCTCGACTTCGCGCGGCGACAGGGCGCGGTGATCATCGAGGACGACTACGACGGCGAGTTCCGTTACGGCGGGCGTCCGCTCGATGCGCTGCAGACGCTGGATCGCGACGGCTCGGTGTTCTACGTCGGCACGTTTTCCAAGAGTCTGTTTCCCACCCTGCGCCTGGGCTACGTGGTGGCGCCCGCATGGGCGATGGCGGCGCTGGGCGGTTTGCGGCAGCTCGTGGACCGGCACAGCGATCTGCTGGCGCAAGACACGCTGGCGTTGTTCATCGCGGAAGGCCATCTCGCGCGGCACGTGCGCAAGATGCGGCGTATCTATGCGGAGCGACGTGATGCCTTGCTCGGTGGCTTGTCGCGGCATGCGGGTGACGCCTTGCGGCCGCTGGCCTCGGACGCCGGACTGCACATTGCCGCGGAACTGCGGTGGCCGGTATCCGCGCGCCAGTTGGTGAAGGACGCGGCCGTGAAGGACATCCGCATCGAGGCGCTGGGCGACTACGCCGTGGGCGAGCACAAGCCCAACGGCCTCGTGTTCGGCCTGGGCGGCGTGCCCGCCACGCGCATGGACGAAGTGGCGCGGCAGCTCGCACAGCTGCTCGAGGCGTACCGCCCACGCTGACGCTGGTTCCCTCGTTTCCGCACGAACTGGATCTGTCCGACCGCGACGGCGCGGAGGAGCATGCGAGGCCTCCCACTCAAGGAAGTCCATCCGTGCGTTACCTCCTCCTGCTTTGCCTGCTGTTGTCCTGCGCGCTGGCGCAGGCATCCGAGTCTGGCCAGTCGCGCGCCGAATCGGCGGGTCGCAGCCTGGTCGGCCAACCCGCGCCGCGCATGGTGCTCAAGACCATCGATGGCAAGACCATCGACCTGGGCGCGCTGTACGGCAAGAAAGCCGTCTACCTGAAGTTCTGGGCCACCTGGTGCGTGCCGTGTCGCCAGCAGATGCCGCACTTCGAGCACGCCTTTGAAGAGGCAGGCCCTGACATGGTCGTCATCGGCATCGACGTGGGCTTCGACGACAGCGTCGAAGAAGTGCGCAAGGTGCAGAAGGAACTGGGGCTCGACATGGCGCTCGTGTTCGACGATGGCTCGCTCGGCGAAGCCTTCCATTTGCGCGTGACCCCGCAGCACGTGGTGATCGGTCGCGACGGCCGCATCCTCTACGTGGGCCACGAGGCGAACGACAAGCTGGATGCCGCGCTCGCGCAGGCCCGCAGCAGCTCACCGGCCCAGGTTGCCGCTGCCGCGGCGGTGCCCAAGGATGAGCCGCACTACGACGTCGGCGATCGCGTGCCCACGTTCGACGTGCATACGCTGGACGGCAAGTCGCTACCCGCCTTCGGCACCGCGTCGGGGCAGCCGACCGTGCTGCTGTTCCTCTCGCCGTGGTGCGAGTCGTACCTCGCCAAGAGCCGCCCCGCCATGGCGCAAAGCTGCCGCACCGCCCGCGAACGTGCCGACGTGCTGGCCCGCGACAACCACGCGCGTTGGCTGGGTATCGCCTCGGGCCTGTGGGCCAGCCGCGACGAACTGGCGGATTACCAGCGCGAGCACCATGTCGCCATGCCGCTGGCGCTGGACGACTCGGGCGCCTTGTTCCGCCGCTTTCGCGTGATGCATGTACCCACGGTGATCGTGCTGGATGCGCAGGGCAAGGTGCTGCGTCGTAGTGAGGATGTCGATGCCGCGCTGCCGTCGCCGCAGCCCGTTGCCTCGGTGCGCTGATCATGCGCGCCGTCTGCAGAATCATCGGGATGTTGGCACTCGCCGTAGCGGCCCCGGTCATGGCCACGCAGGACGAGTCCTTGCTCACGGCCGCGCTGACGCGCGCGCCCGGGCAGTCGCTGGAGGCCTTGCGCGTGACCTATGCGCCGGGCGAATCCTCGAAGCCGCATTCGCATGATCGCGATGCCTACGTGTATGTGCTGCAAGGCCGTGTACGCAGTCAGGTGGAAGGCCAGCCGTTGCGGGTCTATGCGCCGGGCGAAAGCTGGTTCGAGCCGGCGGGTGCGCATCATCTGGTCAGCGGGAATGCGAGTGATAGCGTGCCGGCCACGTTCCTGGTGGTGTTCGTGGGCGCGCCGCGGAGCTAGTGCTTGCCGCCAGATTCAGCGCGGTTTCGTCATCACCACCTCACCCTCACATCATCCCCTCCTCACCGTCATTCCCCCTCACCGTCATTCCCGCGAAAGCGGGGATCCAGTGCCTTTGATTGCCGCCGCAGGGCTGAAAGACGCTGGATGACCAGCCCTTCGGCTGTTGAAAAACGCCTCCCGCTTTCGCGGGGATGACGGTGAGGGAATAGTGTCGCCTACTGCGTCGTCAAACGAACTAGCGTCTGCTCAAACGGAGTTCGTGAGCAAGCGCTCAACCCGTGCGATAACGCTCCAGCGCATCACCCAGCTTCTCCCTGAGCGGGTGGAGGTAAGCCGCGTACTTCGTCCACTGATCCATGCCATCGCGGAAAATCGGACGACGCACCTGTTCCGAGCTTGCGGTACGTACGCTGCGCTCGGTCTTGTGGAACTCCAGGCACGATGCTTCGAACGGTAGGCTGCAGAAATCGAGGATGCGCCGCACGTTGCCTTCCAGGTCGTCCACCACATCCTCGTGATGCACGCGCAGCACACGACCGGGCAGCACAGCGTCCCAGTGTTCCATCAGCTCCAGATACGTGCGGTAGTACCGCGCGATGTCTTCCATGCTGTAGGTGAACTCCTGGCCGCTCGCAAACAGCTGCTTGAGGTTGCTGAAGCAGCAGGCCATGGGTTCGCGCCGTGCATCGATGATCGTCGCGTTGGGGAACATCAGGTGGATCAGGCCCAGGTGCCGGAAGTTGTTCGGCATCTTGTCGATGAAGCGGGGCGCGTTGCCGCGGTAGGAGCGCGTATCGCGCAGGTACTTCTCGCCCAGCCGGCGGAAATCCTCCGGCGACATGTCGGTGAGCACGCCGGGATAGCGCGGGTCGTCCAGGTCCGGCTCGCGCCCTTGCAGGTCGAGCACGATGCGCGGGATGTCCGCGAGCTCCTGCGTGCCGTCCACCTGCGAATGCGAGGCGAGGATCTGTTCCAGCAGCGTGGAGCCGGCGCGCGGCAAACCGACAATGAAGATCGGGTCGGCGCTCGGGTCGCCCGCGCCCGCACGGCTGGCGAAGAACGCGGGCGTGCACGTTTCGATCTGCCGGCGCGTATTGGTTTCGATGATCTCGGGACGGTAGCGGCTTTCCTCGCGCTTGAGGGCATTGCCGCGCTCGTAGCGTCGCCATGATGCGTCGTGCTCGCCGCGATCCTCGTACGCCTTGCCGAGCGCAAAACACAGGTGATAGCGATCCAGCGCTGGCGTTTCCGGCTGGGCCTCGGCGGCCGACATACGCTCGATCTCTTCATCGGTAAAGCGATACGTCTTGAGATTCGCCAGGCTCCAGTACGCATCGCCGAAGCCGGGGCGCGCGGTGATGGCAGCGTGGTAGGCATCGATGGCTTCGCTACGCTGGCCTTGCGTCTTCAGGGCGTGCGCGAGGGACAGGTGCAGGTCCGCTGCGCCTGGCACATCGCGCAGCAGGGCGCGGTACAGACCAATGGCGCGCTCGTGCTCGCCAAGGCCGACGCGGGCGCTGGCATGTAGCGCACGGTAGTCGAGGTGTTGCGGGTCCATCGCCAGCAGGGTTTCCATTTCCTCGCAGGCGCGCTGATACAAGTGTCGTTCGAACAGGACCTTTGCGTAATCGAATCGTGCGGCATGGTAGTCCGGCGCGATGGCGAGGACGGCCGCGAGCAGCGTATCGGCATCGTCCAACACGTCGCGCGTCATGGCGATGCGCGCCAGTACGCGCATGCCCTCGACATCATTGCCCACACGTTGCAGATAGGGACGGATGATGTGTTCGGCCTGGGTGACCTCGCCATCCGAAAAAAGACTGGTCGCCTGCACCACTTCGGGTGCCAGGCGCTTGAGCGTAGCGACATGCGAGGCGGCCATGGCCGCATTCGCCGATTCGCCGGTCATGCGGTAAAGCCCTTCCAGCAGGTTCCAGCTCGAAGGCAGCGCGGGGTTGATGTTCACCGCGCGCAGCAATGCGTCGATTGCCTGTGGGGCATCGCGGCGGACAACGTGGCAATGGCCACGCTCCTCATGCAGGCGGCTGAAGGCCGGGTGCCAGCGTTCGAGCTCGGTCAGCGTCCTCAGGGCATCGTCCACCTTGCCCAGGTGGCGCTGGCTTCGTGCGACGGCATGGAGCAGGTCGCGATTTTCCGGCAGGTCGGCCAGCAATGACTGAGCGAGCGCCAGGGCCTGCGCATGATCCCCCGCGCCTTGCAGCTGGCGTATATCGCGGACTTGCTGTTCAACGGGCATGGGAGGCGATTCGGCGACGGCTGCGTTCATGCGTGATCTGTGGGTGGAAGAGGGGCGGCACTGGCCCACCCCATGCTCGTTCCGGTTTGCGACGGCGAGATGTCAGAGCCCTACCGTCATCCCCGCGAAAGCGGGGATCCAGCGACTTTCGGCCTTACTGTGACATTCAAAGGCACTGGATCCCCGCTTTCGCGGGGATGACGGTGAGGAATGACTGTCCCTCTATTGGGGCATCAAGCCCATATCAGAACTTGAAGCCGAACTTCACCCCGATCACGCGCGGGCGCAGCGGCACTTCCGACTTGATGAACTGCGCCGACGAGGTGAACACGCTGGCGTGGCTGTTGCTCAGGTTGCTGCCGTACAGGGAGAGATCCCAGGCGTCCTTCGCGATGCCCACGGAGGCGTCGTAGGTGGTGTAACCCTCCTGCAGATAACGCAGGTCCACGGTGTTCGGGTACTGCACGCCTTCGCCGCTGGGGTAGGTAGCCGGCTGGTTGTACATGGAGCCCGTATGGCTGGCGCCGACCATGGCGAACGCCTTGTAGTCACCGGTGAGGGTCCAGTCATAGCGGGCGCGCAGGTTGAACTGCGAGCGCGGCGAGAACGCCGGCACGCTGCCGGCTGCGCCGAACGGATTCTCGAACGGCTGCAGGCCCTGGCCGGCGATGATCACCTGGGTGATGCACGCGCCGTACGACGGAGTGTTCGGGATGTTGCCGACCAGGCAGGGCGAGTTCATCTGCTTGGACTTGTTGAACGAGCCCGAGCCCATCAGCGTCAGCCCATCGGTGATGCGGCCTTCGAACTGCAGCTCGATGCCGTCCACCTTGTAGTTCGGGCCGTTGACGCCGAAGGTGGTGTTGCCGAGCACCTGCGGGTTGAAGAACTGCATCTGCACGTTGTCCCACTTCATGTGGTACAGCGAGCCGTTGAGCAGCAGGCGGTCATCGAAGAACGTGGTCTTGAAACCGATTTCGTTGTTGGTGAGGGAGTCCGGCGCGTAACTGAGCGGCTTGCGGTACTGCGGGCCGTCCGGTCCCTTCGCCACGTTCTTGGTGGTGCGGTTGAACGCGCCCGGGCGGAAGCCTTGCGAGAAGGTGTAATAGACCATCGCATCCGGCGTGATGTGCCAGACCAGGTTCGCGCGGCTCTTGAAGCCGTGGTACGCGGCGTCGAGGTGTTCCGCGGTCATGCTGGTGGCGTCGCCGCCCACGCACTGGCCGTTGGGCACGTTCACGCAGTTGGTGCCGGTGGAGTACTGCGAACCGCGCTGGTACTCGGAGTAGTGGTAGTAGCGCGTGCCTGCTGTCGCGGTAAGCACCTCGGGGATGATGTCGTAGGACACCGAGCCGAATGCCGCTACCTGGCGGTAACCGCGCTGCTCGTCTTCACCGAAGGCCGTGACGTCGCTGCGCACGTTGGGATCCATCTTCGCCGTGCCGGGATACGGCGCCACGTTGGCCACGCACGGTGCACCGCCCGCGAGCGCCGAGGCGAGGTTGGGCGGCGTGCACGAGGGGATGGTCTTGTAGTTGAAGTTCATGTCGTCGAGGATCTGGAAATCCTCGTAGAACACGCCGCCGATGGCTCGCAGGCGGTTTTCTTCCGGCGTGCTGAAGCGCAGCTCGTGGCTCAGGTGCGTGCTCTTGACCTGGTCGTTCCAGTAGCCGATGGGTGAGTAGCAGGTCGGCGTGGTGCCGGCGCCCAGGCCCGTGCCACCGCTGCAGTTGTAGTACCAGCCGCCGGCACTGCGCGAGTAGTTGGTGTAGTCCTGCTGTTCGCTGATGTGGCGATTGGTGTAGCCGCCGGTGTAGACCAGCGACACGTCGCCGATCTTGCCGTTCACCGTCCACGCGGTGTTGGTGTTGCGGTCCTTGTCCCAGGCCGGCGCGAACGCGGTGATCTGCAAGGGCTTCAGCGCCTGGCCATCCGAGCTGACGGGGTAGGTCGACGACTGGCCCTGTGCGTCCATTTCCTGGTAGCTCTGGGCGATCAGCACGTTCCAGTCGTCGTTGATCTTGTAGAGCGCGGAGAGGCGCGCGCCCTGGTAGTCGACCGGGTTCCAGTCCTTCTGCGCCACGGCGTTGTTGTTGGCGACCGGGCTGCCGGGCACCGAGCAGTAGCCGGTGCTGGTCGGCAGGCCGTTCGGGCACAGGCCGCCGGTCGGCTTGATGTTGGCGTAGAAGTTGCCCTGGTCGTTGTTGTTGCGGGTGAACGTGCCTGGCACGTTGTCGATGTAGCCGCCGCGATGGTCGTTGTAGATCACGCCGCGCACGGCGAACGTGCCCGGGATGATCGGCAGGTTGAGCACCGCGTTGGCCGAATTGTTCGGACGGCCGCCACTGGTGATGCCGGTGCTCGCCTCGACGTTGCCGCCGACCTTGTCCAGGTTCGGCTTGTTGGTGATGTAGCGCACGGCGCCTGCTTCGGCGCCACCACCGAACAGCGTGCCCTGCGGGCCTTCGAGCACTTCCACGCGCTCCATGTCCACCATGTAGACATCGAGGTTGCGGGCGGGGAACTGCATCGACTGGTCGTCGAGGTAGACGGCGACGTTCGGGAACGGGGCAATCGACGCGCTCGACTGGTTGCCGAGGAAGCCGGTGCTCAGGCCGCGCATGTAGATGTTGCCCTGGCCGGGACCGTTCTCGGCGAACGTCACGTTCGGCAGGTACTTGATGATGTCGTCGAAGGTGTCGACGTGAAGCTGTTTCAGCATGGTGCCGCTGAAGGCCTGCATGGTGATCGGCACGTCCTGCATGGCTTCATTGGCATGCTGGGCCGTGACGGTGATCGAGCCGAGCGTGGACACCGATGCATCCGCCGCCGGCGCCGCAGGCGGTGCTGCCGGCGGGGCGACATCGTCGGCATAGGACACGCGTGCGACCGCAAGCGCGGCAAGCACCGCGCAAGTGATTGGATTGATCTTCAAGATTCTCTCCCCGAAAGGTGTTATGGCCGAACGGTGTCGGCAGGCCTATTGCTGAGCTGGCGTCAGGCTAGGGAGGGCGGGTGAAATGCGAATGACTCGGACTAGGCAACTTTTGCGTGTTGTCTATGCCTTTGCTAAGGCGTTGGAACTTGCGTTGTGCCGTTGCCTGCATGGCGCCGAGCTGCGTTTCTCCCGTGCGCCTGCTTCCCCTCACCGTCATTCCGGCGAAAGCCGGAATCCAGTGCCTTGGCTTTTTCTACCGCCCCAAAGTCACTGGATGACCAGCCCTTCGGCTGTTGAAAAGCGCCTCCGGCTTTCGCCGGAATGACGGTGAGGGGGCTGGATGTTCAGGACGACCTTGAGCGGCTTCTCAAAGCCGCTGCACACCCGCGACCCACGCCGAACGCACCACAGGCTGCGAACGATGCATGCGCACGCGCAGCAGGTCAGCGCGCAGGCCGCTGTCGAGGCGGCCGCGATCGTCGAAACCGAGCACGGCGGCCGGCGTGGCGGTGACCGTGGCCATCGCTTCGGGCAAGGGCCATGCCGCCTGCTGGTGCAGGATGAAGGCGCCCTGCAGAAGACTGGTCGGCATGTAGTCGGAAGAAAGAATATCCAGGCAACCGGCGCGCGCCAGCAGGATCGCCGCGACATTGCCCGCATGGGAACCGCCGCGTACCAGGTTGCTGGCACCGGCGACGATGTGCAGTCCCCGCTCGCGGGCCGCGTGAGCGGCGGCCAGCGTAGTGGGAAACTCGCAGATGCGCGCGCCAACGGCGACGGCCTCGTCCACGTGGGCAACATCGGTGTCGTCGTGGCTGGCGACCAACAGGCTATGGCGATGCGCGAGCTGCATGACGCCTGCCAGCTGCACCTCGCGAAGCAGGCCTTGCTGCGCGCGACGCTCCTCCAGCACCGCGGTGAACTCTTCGTCGCTCCAGGTGATGCCGCTGCGGCTGTAGTACGTGCGGTACTGGCGCACGTCATGGTATTGGCGCTGGCCGGGCGTGTGATCCATCACTGATAGCAGGCGCAGGTCCTTGCGGGTCATCAGCGGCTCGACCCGATCGAGCAGTCCCGGCCAACTCAGTTCGCAACGCAGGTGCAGGTAGTGTTCGCTGCGCAGCAGCTTGTGCTCGCGTGCTTCGTCCAGCGCGGCAAGGGCATTGCGCAGCGTGTCGAGGCGACCGCCGTCCTCTTCCAGGTCACCCAGCGCTAGCGCTTCCAGCACGGTGGTGATGCCGGCGGCGAGCAACTGGGCATCGTGCGCAAGCATGGCGGGCAGGGCGGGCCATGCGGCGCCGGCGCGCGGAAGCAGGTGTTTTTCCAGATTGTCGGTATGCAGCTCGATCAGGCCGGGGAGTAGGAAGTCGCCTTCGAAATCGATGGCGCCGCCCGGCTTTTCATCGCCGGTCCAGAGGCGCGTGATGCGATCACCCTGTACTTCGATGCCGCCCATGACCACCTGGTCGGGCAGCACCAGCATGGCTCCCGCAATGCACCATGAATCGCCTTGCGTCGATGTCATCCCTGCGAAAACTGGCCTGCCCATACTCATTGCCCGATCAAACCACCGCCTGCCAGTCTGGGCCAGGAACATGCAGGAATGATGGCAAAGCCCTTCCAGCCACCGGATCGATCGTGCGACGTGCCGGTATGGCGACAGATCGAACAACAGGTGTTGCAGCAGATTCGCAGCGGCCAGTTGCGCGGCGGCGCGAAACTGCCGTCGGCATTGGAACTGGCACGTCAGCTCCGCGTAAATCGGCACACCGTGCGCCGCGCATTGGATGCGCTGGAAGAGCGCGGCGCGATCCACGCCGATCCGGGTCGCGGTTTGCGCGTGCGTGAAGAGTGCTACGACTACGCCATCGGCCGTCGCACCAGTTTTAGCCGCAACATGAACAGCCTCAACGTCACGTCGGGCAACAAGGTGTTGGGCACGGCGCTGGTGGCGCCGCCGCAGCGCGTGGCCGAGTCGCTGGCGCTGGCGCGCGGCGAGCGGGCATGGTGGATCGAGTCGTCCGCGTTTGCCGAAGGGCGCGTGCTCGATCACAGCCAGGCATGGTTTTCCGCCGCGCGTTTTCCGCGGCTGGGTGAGGTGTTCCAGCGCACCGGCTCGGTGAGCCGCACGCTGGCGGAGTTCGGCGTTGCCGATTATTTCCGCAGCTACACCCGCGTGACGGCGCGCCTGGCAGGCACCGCCACGGCGCGCGTGCTGGACCAGTCGCCGGACCTGCCCGTGCTGGAAGTCGAATCGCTCAACGTGGATGGACAGAATCAGCCCGTGCAATACGGGCTGACCTGTTTCGCGGCGGAACGCGTGCAGTTGGTGCTTTCGACCGCGGAGCGTTGATGGGTAGAGCCTAGGGCGTTCAGGTGCTGACACGTCCTCCCAGCCGTCATCCCAGCCTTCGCTGGGATGACGGCGAGGCAATGACGGGCCGAACCGAGAATTCTAGAAGGCTCAGTGCGCGGTGGCGACCATCGGCGCCACCGTCTCGGGCTGCAACTTGCCGCTCACCACTTCCTCGGCCAGACCAAACGACAGCGTCATGCCCAGCCCGCCGCCGCCGATGCCGTTGACGATGGTCACGCCCGGTTCCGCCTCGATCACCAGCTCGCTGCGCTTGCCGTCGGTGAGCTTGGCGTAGATGCCGTGCCAGCTCTGCTTGACGTGCCAGCTTGGCAGGTCGAGCACGGTGCGCAGGTAGTCGGCGATCTTGCGGTTGATCGCGCTTTCATCGAACGGCTCGTGCGTGTGACCGTATTCGTGCGAGTCGCCGACGGTGATCTCGCCGAGTCCGTTCTGCGCCGCCATCACGTGGATGCCGAGCGCGATCAGGTCGGCGTACTGCTCGGACAGGCGTTCGCGCATGCGCCCGATGCTGGGTGTGGCGTGGAAGCCGCTGTAATGGGCCATGGTCAGGCCGCCGCACACCACCGGACCCAGCCGGAACGGTGTGGGTTGTGCTTCCAGCCGCAGCATCTGCAGCTTGCACTTGGTGATGGCCAGGCGCTCGAACAGTTCCGGATACAGCGTTTCGAAATCGGTGCCGCCCGCGATGTAGATGAGGTCGGCGCCATAACGTCGGCGGCCGCTCCATACCCACGGGTGTTCGACGCGGGTGATCGCCTGGCGCCAATGGAATTCCACGCCGTAGCGTTCCGTCAGCCACGCGGGCAGGTTGCGGATCGCTTCGCGCGGATCCACCACTTGTTCGTCCGTGCTCAGCAACGCGCCGCGCAAACCGTTGGATACCACGCCCGGCGCATGCGCACGCACTTGCGTGGGGTCGAGCGTGCGGCACGGGCGGATGCCCTCGTTCATCGCCGCGTATTCATTCATCACCGCCCATTCGTCGTCGTGATACGCGGCGATGAGGCTGCCGCTGGGCGCCGACCACGTGCCGGTGGCGTCGCAGAACTCGCGCCAGATCTCACGCGAGCGCAGTGCGCGCGCATACAGCGGGCCGTTGGGCACGCCGATGGGCCAGATGGTGCCGAAGTTGCGTACCGAGGCGCCCACGGCGCGCTCGTGGCGGTCAAACACGGTGACCTTGTAACCGGCCTCGGCCAGGGCGCGGGCCATGGCCAGCCCGACGATGCCTGCACCGACGACGATCGCGGTGCGTGTTTGCGACTTGCTCATAAACGGCTGCTTTCCATCTTCAGGGGTGACAAGGGGGAGGAGGTCGTCGTGAGGCCGTTCTGGCGGCCATGCCACCAGAACCAGCGCGCGGACAGCGCGACAAGCACGAGGCCGAGCAGGCTGCTGGTCAGCACGGCGCGTTCGAAGAATTGCGTCCAGTTGAGCTGCAGGGCGAGGAACTGCCTGACCAGCAGCACCGCCACGCTACCCAGGTAGCCCGAGGCGTCGGCCAGGTACATCACGAAAGACACCGTGCCGGCGACGCGGAAGGTCGCCATCAGGCGTTCGAAGAACATGCCGTTAAGCGGTATGTAGCCCAGGTAGAGCCCGAAGCCGACCAGGGTCATCCACGTCAGCGGTGGCAGTTCGTGGTGCGCGAACAGCAGGGTGCTCAGTCCGGCGCAGCACAGGCCTGCGGCGATCAGCACATGGTTGAGCATGAAGGCGCGCATGTTGTCGCGCACCAGCGACAGCGACGCGGTGAGCATGAGCACGCCGACGCCGATGGGTGTGTCCACTTCGCCGAACACCAGGGCGCTGCGGCCAAAGCCGAGATCGCGGAAGATCTCCGTGTCGAAGTTCTCGCGGAAGTCGCGCAGCACGGTCAGCAGCACGTACAACGGCACGATCAGCAGCAGGCCGGGCAGGAAGCGGCGCAGGAACTGCCGGCGCGCCTCGCGATCCATGCGGCCACGCGGCGCGCGGGCGGCGATGTCCTCGGCCGTGGGTGGCGGCAGGCGTTCAAGCGTACGCAGCGACAGCAGCAGCGGCGGCACGAACACCAGGCCAGTGAGAAACGGCATCCAATGCTCGCTGACACCAGCCAGCAGCATGGCCTTGCCGACGCCTTTGACCACGCCCGACGCGAAGATGAAGCTGGAAGCCAGGATGGCGCCCATCAACTCGGTGGCCTGCCGGCCTTCGATGTAGCCGAACACCAGTCCCCACACCATGCCCAGCGGCAGGCCGTTGAGGAACAGGAAGACGATGCCGGGCAGCGGCGGCGCCAATGCAAAGCCCAGCAGGGCGAGCCACGACAGGCCGATCAGCACGAGGATGGCTTTGCCACGATTCGCCGGATGCAACTCCGGCACCAGCCGGATCGCCCAGAGCTTGCTTATCGCGTAACCCATCACCTGGGCGATCACCAGCCAGATCTTGTAATCGACGCCCAGCCAGCTCATGGCGTCGTAGCTGGCCGCGCTGAACGGTTTGCGGAAGGCGTACATGCACGAGTACACGCAGAACGCGGCCAGTCCGGCGACCAACGGCAACATGCGGTGAGATCCGCGGGGCGACGGTTTAGGCGCGGCGTTGGAGGAGTGCATGGCGGTCGTCATGCCACGTGGGACTGGCTGACGCGGCCGAGCAGGGCCGACAGCTCATGCAGGCTGTCCAGCACGGCATCGGGGCGGTGCGCGAGCAGTTCGTCGCGCGTGTACGCACCGGTGGCGACGGCCACCACCAGGCCGCAGGCGGCGGCGCGGCCCTCGCGAATATCCACTTCGGTATCGCCGACCTTGAATACACGAGCGGCATCGGCGACACCGCATTCGGCCATCAGCGCGCGAATCATGTCGGGCGCGGGACGTCCCTGGGCAACACGGTCGGCGGACGTCGCCGCGTCGATCAGGCCTCGCTGGCGCCAGCCGAAGCGTTCGATCAGGCACTCGGCGATGTCCTGCGAGAAGGCCGTGTTGAGCGCCACCTTGATGCCGTGCTGGTGCAGCCAGTCGAACGTCTCTTCGGCACCGCTCATCGGGCGCACCGCCTCGTTGGTGCGGTAGCAATCGAGCATGCGCCGGACGAAGTCGTCGTGGACGCGCGACACCTGCGCGTCGTCCACCGGGAGGTCGTGCGCGGCGAGCAGGCTGCGGATGGCGGCGGGCTTGGTGTAGCCCATCACGGCGCGCAACTCGGGCACGGCGGCGTCGCAGCCGACCTCGGCCAGCGCCTCGCGCAGCGCCTGCACGACCAGGTCCGGGTCGTGGACCGTGGTGCCTGCCATATCGAAAACAGCCAGTTCGTACGTCATATCGCCTCCCGTGATGGGGAGGCATGCTGACGAACGGCGATGGCGCGCCCGTGACGCGGGCACCGACAGTCGGGGCGGACTGTCTAGTCAATCGCGGGGGGGAAAGTAGTGCGCGTTTGGAGTGTTGCCGACAGCGCCAGTCCGCGGCCGCCGCCCGGTCTCGGCATCTCCTCACCGTCATCCCCGCGAAAGCGGGGATCCAGTGCCTTTCAACCTCGCGGTGAAGCCAAAAGTCGCTGGATCCCCGCTTTCGCGGGGATGACGGTGAGGGACGAATGTCCGTATCTAGAGATGTGGCGTTGAGGTCAGGCGCAGAGCGTGAGCAGGCGCCTGAACCAGCTCAGCCCGGATCACGCACCCAGTCCAGGTAAGGACGATGTCCCTCGGTCACCGGCACGGCGATCAGCTCGGGCAACTCATAGGGATGCAGGGCGACCAGCCGTTCCTGATGTGGCGTTGAGGTCAGGCGCAGAGCGTGAGCAGGCGCCTGAACCAGCTCAGCCCGGATCACGCACCCAGTCCAGGTAAGGACGATGTCCCTCGGTCACCGGCACGGCGATCAGCTCGGGCAACTCATAGGGATGCAGGGCGACCAGCCGTTCCTTCAGCGCCGGGAAGCGCGCGGCCGTGGTCTTGATGAGCAGCAGCTCCTCGGCGTCGGTGACCACCTCGCCTTTCCAGCGATAGGTGGAGGCGACGGCCGGAATGCGGTTCACGCAGGCGGCCAGGTGTTCGCCCACCAGGGCTTCGGCCAGCTTCTGCGCGCTGGCGACATCGGGACAGGTGCAATAACAAAGCAGGACGGTATCGGACATCACGACCTCGAGGACATCAGCCCGTAGTTGGCGAATTTCGCGAGCACGTCGGCCACTTCCTGGTCCGTCAGCAGCACCGGCGTACCCACTTGCAGGGCCAGCGCATATTGGCGGGCGAGGTTCTCCACTTCCACCGCGCGCCACATGGCCTGGGTGAGGGTGCTGCCCAGCGCGATCATGCCGTGGTTGGCCATCAGGCAGGCCTGCCGGCCCTCCAGCGCGGCGATCACCGCATCGGACAGGGCCTGGGTGCCGTAGGTGTGGTAGCCCGCACAGCGGATGGAATCCCCGCCACCCACCGCGATCATGTAGTGGGCCGGTGGAATGTCCTTGCGGCACATCGCCAGCGCCGTGGCATAGGGCGGGTGTACGTGGACCACGGCCCCGGCGTCGGGGCGGGCGAGGTAGATGTCCCGGTGGAAGCGCCACTCGCTGGAGGGCCGCTGGGTGGCGGGCCAGTGCCCGTCCCGGTCGACGAAAACGATGCCTTCGGGCGTGATGTCCTCGTAGGGCATGCCGCTGGGCGTGATCAGGAAACCCTCGCCACAGCGGGCACTTAGGTTGCCCGAGGTGCCCTGGCTGAGGCCGGAGGCGGCCAACCGGGCCCCTTGGTTCACGAGCTCCTGGCGCAGCGTCAGTTCATCGCTCACGGGCGGGTAGCCTGATGGGAACAGGCCGGCATGGTCGTCCGTCCCACCGGCCCTGTCGATAGAAAAAGCCGCCTGAATCCACACGCGGCGACTTGAAAGGCTCGCGCGGCTCCCCCATTGGAAGTGTCAGCCACCGGACCGGCACCTCTTGCGGGGGGCTTTTGCGTCGCTATTATTGGCACTCACCTACCGGGAGTGCTAACAGCGCCAGCACAGGCGCCGCTCCGGGGTCCCAAATCCTGTTCAACCATCCAACCGAAGCTGGAGCCCACCCATGAGCAAACTGCGTCCGCTGCACGATCGCGTCATCGTCAAGCGCCTCGAAGAAGAGCGCGTCTCCGCTGGCGGCATCGTTATCCCCGACAGCGCCACCGAAAAGCCGACCCGCGGCAAGGTCATCGCTGCCGGCACCGGCCGCATCCTGGAAGACGGCAAGGTCCGCCCGATGTCCGTGAAGGAAGGCGACACCGTGCTGTTCGGCAAGTACGCCGGCCAGGAAATCAAGATCGACGGCGAAGAGCTGGTCTTCCTGAAGGAAGACGACATCGTTGCGGTGATCGAAGGCTAAGCGCCTCTCCCGCACCTCTTCCCATACCAACGACACAAAATTTAAGGAATTACAGAAATGGCAGCTAAAGAAGTCCGCTTCGGCGAAGACGTCCGCGCGCGCATGCTCAAGGGTGTGAACACCCTGGCCAACGCCGTGAAGGTCACCCTGGGTCCGAAGGGCCGCAACGTCGTGATCGAGAAGAGCTTCGGTGCTCCGACCGTGACCAAGGACGGCGTCTCCGTCGCCAAGGAAATCGAACTGGCCGACAAGTACGAGAACATCGGCGCGCAGATCGTCAAGGAAGCCGCTTCCAAGACCTCCGATGTGGCCGGCGACGGCACCACCACCGCCACCGTGCTGGCCCAGGCGTTCATCCAGGAAGGCCTCAAGGCCGTTGCCGCCGGCATGAACCCGATGGACCTCAAGCGCGGTATCGACCAGGCCGTGGTCGCCGCCGTGGCCGAGCTGAAGAAGCTCTCCAACCCGACCGCTGACGACAAGGCCATTGCCCAGGTCGGCACCATCTCCGCCAACTCCGACTCCGCCATCGGCGAAATCATCGCCACCGCGATGAAGAAGGTCGGCAAGGAAGGCGTGATCACGGTCGAGGAAGGCTCGGGTCTCGAGAACGAACTCGACGTCGTCGAAGGCATGCAGTTCGATCGCGGCTACCTGTCGCCGTACTTCATCAACAACCAGCAGTCGCAGCAGGTTGAACTGGACGACCCGTTCATCCTGATCCACGACAAGAAGATCTCCAACGTGCGCGAGCTGCTGCCGGTCCTCGAGGCCGTCGCCAAGGCTGGCAAGCCGCTGCTGATCGTCGCCGAGGAAGTGGAAGGCGAAGCGCTGGCCACCCTCGTGGTCAACACCATCCGCGGCATCGTCAAGGTCGCCGCCGTGAAGGCCCCGGGCTTCGGTGACCGTCGCAAGGCCATCCTGGAAGACATCGCCATCCTGACCAACGGCGTGGTGATCTCCGAGGAAGTGGGTCTGGCCCTCGACAAGGCCACCATCACGGATCTCGGCCGCGCCAAGCGCGTGGTGATCACCAAGGAAAACACCACCATCATCGACGGCGCCGGCGAAGCCGAGCGCATCCAGTCGCGCATCGGCCAGATCAAGGCGCAGATCGAAGAGACCTCTTCGGACTACGACCGCGAGAAGCTGCAGGAGCGCGTGGCGAAGCTGGCTGGCGGCGTGGCCGTCATCAAGGTCGGCGCTGCTACCGAAGTCGAGATGAAGGAAAAGAAGGCCCGCGTCGAAGACGCCCTGCACGCCACGCGCGCTGCCGTGGAAGAAGGCGTGGTGCCGGGCGGCGGCGTCGCCCTGATCCGTTCGCTCAAGGCCATCGAAAGCCTCAAGGGTGCCAACGCTGACCAGGACCTGGGCATCGCCATCACCCGTCGCGCCCTGGAAGCGCCGCTGCGCGCCATCGTCGCCAACGCCGGTGACGAGCCGTCGGTCGTGCTGAACGCCGTGAAGGAAGGCAAGGGCAACTTCGGCTACAACGCTGCCACCGGCGAGTTCGGCGACATGATTGCCTTCGGCATCCTGGACCCGACCAAGGTGACCCGTTCGGCCCTCCAGTTCGCCGCCTCGGTGGCCGGCTCGATCATCACGACCGAAGCGGCCGTGACCGAAGTGCCGAAGAAGGACGAAGGCCATTCGCACGGTGCGCCGGGCGGCATGGGCGGCATGGGTGGCATGGACTTCTAAGTCCACGCCTTCCAGGCATCGCAAGACAGGAAACCCCGCCTCGGCGGGGTTTTCTTTTTTTGCAGTCGGCGCGTCATGACCAACAGCCGTTGTCCATGGTGGGCGTCGCGCCTAAGGTGCGCATTCGTGGCGAATGCCTGGGATGGACGGTGCATGCGTGCAGACAGGGGAATGGGGCCTTTGGATGGGGCGTCGACGAGAACCGTCGGCCTGTTTGTCTATGACGACATGCAAGCGCTGGATCTGGCCGGCCCGCTGGACGTGTTCGGTGCGGCCAATGGACTGACGAAGGGCATGGCGCCCTATGCATTCCGCATCATCGGGTTGACCCGTGACGCTGTGCGTGCGGAGAACGCCCTCGTGCTATTGCCTGATTGCACGCTGGACGATGCGCCGCCACTGGATACCTTGCTGATTCCCGGTGGTGCAGGTAGCCGCGCGGTTGATGCCGACCCGCGTTTGCAGGCATGGTTGCGCGAGCGCGCCCCAGGTACGCGCCGCGTGGTGTCGGTATGCACGGGGCTCTACATTCTCGCCGCGTCGGGCTTGTTGAGCGGCAGGCGGGTTACCACACACTGGCACTTTGCCGACGATGTCGCACGTCGCTATCCCGACCTTCAGCTCCTGCCCGACCAGTTGTTTCTGCGCGACGGCCGATACGCCACGTCCGGTGGACTGACGGCCGGGATGGATCTCGCGCTCGCATTGGTCGAGGAAGATCTGGGTGCCGCCACTGCGCTGGCTGTGGCGCAATTCCTGGTGATGTACGTGAAGCGTCCCGGCAATCAGGCCCAGTTCTCCGCACCCTTGGCTGCGCAGTCGCAGGGCAGCGGCCGTATGACGGCGCTGGTGGACTGGTTGGTGGCGCATCTGGATCGAGAACTCACCATCGAGCACATGGCAGAGCAAGTAGCGATGAGCGCGCGGAATTTCCGTCGCGTGTTCGCGCAGACGTTCGACACCACGCCGGCACGCTTCGTAGAACGCCTGCGTCTGGAACAGGCTTGCCTGCGGCTCACTGAGAGCACCGCGTCGGTCGATCGCATTGCTGCCGGCCTAGGCTTTGGCAGCGCGGATGCGTTTCGCCGCGCCTTCCGCGCACGCTATGGCGCGACGCCCAAGGAGTATCGCGAACGCTTTGCCGGCTGAGCCTGGCCGGATTCGTCGGGGATGTGGCCGCCGGGAGGCGCGCATCCTCACGACACTGCGGATTTCCACGAAGGGATTTCCGCGATGAAAGGACTGCTGTTTTCCACCGCGCTGCTGCTCTCGGGGGCTGCCATGGCAGCCGATGCGCCGGCGCAGCCCGAATTGCGCGACGGCATGATCAAGGTGGCGTTTGCCATCAGCGAGCACGTCAACGTGATGGATATCGCCGGTCCGTGGGAGGTGTTCCAGGACACCTCGCTGAAGAACGCGCAGGGCAAGGACGTCTCGCCGTATGCGCTATTCACCGTTTCAGCCGATACGGCGCCGCTGAAAAGCGCGGGCGCCAACCGTCCGGGCCTCACCATCACGCCGGATTACGATTTCGCGCACGCACCATTGCCGGACGTGGTGGTGGTGCCTGCTCAGCATGGCAGCCCGGAACTGCAGGCCTGGCTCGCCCAGCTGCATGCGAAGCACGTCACCGTGGTGTCGGTGTGTACGGGTGCTTTCGAAGTGGCGAAGGCCGGGTTGCTGGATGGCAAGTCCGCCACCACGCACCACTGGTACTTTGGCAACTTCGAGCGCGACTTTCCGTCCGTCAAACTGGAGAAGGGCGTGCGCTATGTGCAGGCCGATCCCCTGACCTTCACGGCCGGCGGACTCAATTCCGGCATCGACCTTGCCCTGCATTTGGTGGCTGATCGCTTTGGCGCGCCCGTGGCTGAGCAGACCGCCAACTTCATGGAATATCTCGGCACTGGCTGGAAGACCAATCAAGGCATCGCCGCGCTTGACCTGCCAGTCGAGCGCCATGACTGGCACGGTCAGCTCGGTCAGGGCGCCATGGCGGTGATCCTGCATGAGGTGACTTACGGCGCGAGCCCGGCCTTCACGCTGGATATCCCTGCGCTGAAGGTGTCGTTGGCGCCGATCCGGATCAGCCAGAAGGGCAGTCAGGTCAGCATGTCGGTGGACATCGGCGGCCGTCCCGCCTCCTTTATCGGACAGGTCGCCGACAACGGGCAGAGCCTGAGCGGTACGTTCAGCCAGGACGGTCGTGCCCAGCCGCTCACGCTCCATCGTTCCGCCAATGGCAAGGGCGGCTAAAACAACGTTCTAGCGCTTGTCGGGGTGTGTCGTGCTGCCCCGGGGGCTGGCGCGGACGGACGCGTTCGAAAATTTCCCAGCCCGCCATTTCCGTTTTGCGCGGCTCGCACGTCTTAAGTCTTGTCACAGTCATCAGCGGGTTGGCGAGCCTTGAACGAACGGAATCTTCAGCCAGGGGAGGAACCCCTGGACGCCGATCTGGTATTCGCTGCTAGCGGCTGTGCCTACGCGGCACAACGCTCCCTGGAGCGCGAATTGCAATGGGCAGGGGCGTCCGATCCGCTGATGACTGGACCCAGGGAGCTACCGGCCAAGGATGGCCAACCCGGCCTGGGCTTGTGGTGGCATTCGCTGCGTGGACGTCACGACTGGGACGGACACGCGGGGCAGCGCGCCCTGATGGCGGCCAAGTACGTGGTGCGCGCGCTTGGCATGCCTCTGCGCCATTCCGAGTATCTGGCGTTCCTTGAGTCGCATCCCTTACTGCGTGCCTGTGTGGCCTGCGATCCGCGCTTGCAGGAGCGTCATCAGCATCGTTTCCTGAACCGCCAATGGCATCGAGAGGACCGCCTGCAGGCGCTGCTGGTGCATTACCGGTTGTTGCTCGAGCGCTGGTCGGCCGATCTGTTCGAATCGGTGTATGTGCAGGGTCGAGCGACGCTCGGCAGCCTGGCACTCAAGGACGGCAGTGAGGCCCGGCTGCACTTGCGACCTCCTGCGCACATGGCCTGCGAGGGCGAGCTGACCCTCGAACTTACCGACGCGCAGGACAACACGCTCTATCGCCTGGTGATGACGCTCATCGACGATGACACACTGGCCATCGGCTGCATCCAGGGCCCGGCGGGCGTCCACGGGCGCGAAGCGGTGCGCGAACTGACCCGCAATATGCACGGCATGCGCCCCAAGCAGCTCATGCTGGTGCTGGCTTATGCTTTTGCCGGCCAGTGCGGCCTGCGGCGTATCCTGGCCGTGGGGAACGCTGCGCATCCGCTGCAAGGGCGCTCGCGTCTGTATTCCGATTACGATGCTTACTGGCTGGAGCAGGGCGGCGTTGCCATTGAAGATGGCTGGTTCCTGTTGCCGGCCGTCCTGCATCACCGCACGGAAGCGGAAATCGAAAGCAAGCGCCGCGCCTTGTTCAGGCGTCGCGCGGAACTGCGCTGGGAAGCGGTGAAATTGTTGAACGATGCGTTGCGCCCCGTGGCATGGTGGCGCGACTCGATGGAAGCGTCGGCCGCGATGGATGCCCTGCCGCCGTTTCCCGATATGACCAGGGCCGCTTAGTGGACAGATCAAGCACCGCGCCCGACCATCCGGGCGTGAACCTCGACCCGGCGTTCGCCTTGCGCATCGCCGATCTTTTTCGTGACCACAATCGTGCGTTGGTGGCGTTCCTGCAGTGCCGCCTGCATTCCTTGTCGGACGCTCAGGAAGTGGCGCAGGAAGCTTACGTGCGCCTGGTGACGATGGACCGGCCGGAGCAGGTGGACTCGCTGCGCGCCTACCTGTTCCGCGTCGCCTCGAACCTGGCGGTGGACCGCCTGCGCGCGCGACAAGTGCGCACGGAGCATCCGCTGGACGCGCCGGACGAGGATCTGCACCTTGCGCCCATTCCCGAACGCCACGTGCATGCGACCGGGCAATTGCAGGAGCTTTACAAGGCGTTGCGCGAACTGCCGGCGAAAACCGCCCGCGCCTTCGTCATGCACGCCATCGACGGCAGCGAGATCAGCGTTATCGCGCGGGCCATGAAAATCAGCGAGCGCATGGTGCGCTATCACGTCGCCCATGCCCTGGCGCATTGCCGGGCGCGGGTGGACGAACCGGAGATGCCATGATGGCCAACACCGAAAAGCAACAAAATTTGCGCATCGCCGCCGACTGGTGGATGCGATTGCGCGACCCCGCTGCCACGGAACGGACGACCGAGCAGTGGTTGGCGTGGACCGACGAAGACCCCGCCCATCTCATCGCGTTCGAGCGCGTGACCGAACTCGCCGTACGCCTGCAGGCGCTGGGTGAGGTGTCGCGCGAAAAACTGTTGGCAGAGTTCGCCGTGCCGCAGGCGCAGTCGCGCCGCTGGTGGGTGCCTGCCGCGGCGGCCGCAGCCGTGATGCTCTCGGTCGGGGGATACGTTGGCTGGCATGCCATGGCCGGCGCTCCCACACAGCAAACCTATGCCAGCGCCATCGCAGCGCAGCGCAGCGTGACACTGGAAGACGGAACGCACGTGACGCTCGGTGGCGCCACGCGCCTGACCGCGCGCTTCGGCCACGGTCGGCGCGAAGTGGATCTCGTCGAGGGCGAGGCCTATTTCGAGGTGGTGCATGACTCGGCACGTCCGTTCACGGTGCACGCCGGTGACGTCACCATCCAGGACATCGGCACGGCCTTCAACGTCCGTCGCACCGGCAACTACGTCACCGTCGCCATGGCCGAAGGCCGTGTACGTGTGGCCGATGCCGCAGGCGGTTCGCATAACAGCCTCGAAGCCGTGGCCGGCCAGTCGGTGACCTACGACCCGGCGCGCCTGGCGATGAATGTCACCGCCAGCGACCCGGCCAACGCGGCTGCATGGCGCAACGCCCGGCTGGAGTTCGACAACGAGCCGCTGTCGGTAGTCGTGGCCAACATCAATCGCTATCGCGCGCAGCCGCTGCAGATCGCCGATGGCGGTCTGAGTTCGCTCACCTTCACGGGCACCGTCAAGGCCGATGCCATCGACGACTGGCTCCACGCGCTGCCGCAGGTGTTGCCGCTTCAGGTCGGAGAGGTGAACGGACAGACCGTGCTGTCGGATGCCCGTCGGAAGCCCGTGCAGCGCTGACTGACGGGCGGCGACCTGACAGCCCGTCGACAGAAAGCATTCATGCGGCAACGTTAGTGCCACAACGGCCGCGACGCATGTCACACTCGTGACTTTCGCTTGCTGAGAAGCGGGGGCTATGAGGAAAGGTGCGGCGCTGCGGCTGGTGGGCAGCCTGTGGATGTCGGTGTGCCTGGCCGTGCCGGGCTACTGCGTCGCAGGCGCGCGCGCTGCGCAGGACCCTCCGCAGCAGGGCGCGCGCATCGACTTCGCCATTCCCTCGCAGCCACTCGCCACGGCGTTGATCGCTTTCGGCAAACAGGCCAACGTGCAGGTGCTGACGGCGGGCTGCACCATCGCGCGTTTCCGTTCGGCCGGGGCCAGCGGCAACCTTGGCGTAGAAGCCGCGCTTGCGAAGTTGCTGGAAGGCACCGGGTTGGTCTACGCGTTCACCGACAAGGACACCGTCGTGGTGACCATGCCGGAAAAGCGGGACAGGAAGGGCGCGGTGACGAGCCTGCAGCAGGAGGCCAAGGAGCTGACCCCGGTCGAAGCCAATGCGCTGATCGGGCGGGACATGGGCTTCAAGGCGTCGCTCACCAGCGTCGGCTCGCGCAACGACGCCGACCTGATCGACGTGCCGCAGTCTGTCAGCGTGGTCACCCGCGAATTGATGGACTCGCAACAGGCGCTCACGGTCGAAGACGCGGTGCGCAATGTGGCCGGCGTGTCCTATGTCGAAGGCTCCGACGGACTGCCACTGTTCCAGATCCGTGGTTTCTATACCGGCAACGGCCTGATCGACGGGATGCCCAACAGCAACGCAGGCTCCGGCGACTTCCCTCCGTTGATCGGCCTGGAGCGTGTTGAGGTGATCAAGGGACCGCAGTCCATTCTCGGCGACTCCAACGGCAACAGCTTCGGCGGCATCCTCAACGTCACCACCAAGCAGCCGCAGAGCCAGCCGCTGCGCGAACTGAGTTACATGGTGGACGAGTGGGGCCAGGTGCAGGCAGGCCTGGATCTGGCCGGCCCACTGGGACATGGATCGGGGCTGGCCTACCGCCTGGTGATGTCGGGCGACTACGCCGACCGCTCGCCACAGGGTTACCACAACCGCCGCAGCGGTTACCTGGCGCCGTCGATTGGCTGGACAACGCCGACCACGCAATTGGTGGTAGGCGTGCAGCGCATCCTCAACCGCCTGCCGATGGCCGACCACGCCGTCGTGCTCGGCGATACGGTATCCAGCGCCACCCCGTTCGGACTGCTGACCGGCAACGCGTACGACTACGCCAACTACCAGACCACCCGCCTGTATTACCTGCTCGACCAGCAGTTGGGCCATGCCTGGACCTGGCGCAGCCGCGGGCAATACGTCCACCAGCAGAACGACTCCCAAAGCTGGACGCTGTACAACCCCACGCCTTCCGGCGACGTATCGCCCTTCGCCGAGGCCTATCGGTACAGCGACGCGTACTACTCGATACAGAACGATTTCATCCGCGTGTTCGGCACCGGCCCGGTGACGCACACGGTCACACTCGGCATGGACTACTCGCGTTCGCGCGTGGGACACACCGACGACCTTCAGCACGACTACGGCAGCGTCTACAACCTCTTCAGCGATCCGGCGTTGCCGCGGGTGTCTGCCGTCGTGCAGCCACAGGACAACGTACCGCTGGCGGGTACGCCCTGGTCGGTGGACAACGGCCTGTTCCTGCAGGACCAGCTTGCGCTGGGCGAGCGCTGGGACATGCTGCTGGCATTGCGGCGCTCCGCCTATGAAGTGCAGACCACGGACGCGCAGGGCAACCCGTGGACGCCACGGCGCACCAAATGGGTGCCGAATGCCGGCATCGTCTACAAGCCCACGCCGGACATCGCCGTCTATGGCGCCACCAGCAACGGCTTCCAGCCGCTCTCCTACCTGGGCGAAAACGGTCGGCCACTGGTGCCTGCGTTGTCACGCCAGCTCGAGGTGGGCGCCAAGTTCAACCTGTTGCACGAGCAAGCGTGGCTGACGGTGTCGCTGTATCGCATCATGCTCGACCATAGTTACGTCTTCCTCGAGCAATGGCCCAACTTCGCTACCTTCGGGCCGGGACAGACCAATCGCGGGCTGGAGATCGAGCTCGCCGGGCGCGTGGCTCCGGGCCTCGACATCACCGGCAGCTACACCAATGCGCAGATCACCAACCACGATGGCACCGCACCGTCGGGCGCGCCGCGTCAGCGCGTGAATCTGTGGGCCAGCTACTGGTTCCAGGGCGGTGCGCTGAAGGGCTGGGGCATCGCTGGTGGCGTGCAGGCGCGCAGCCGCTCGCTGGGGCAGAGCATCGACTTCTCCACCTACTACCCCTCGCCGGGGCAGGCGGAGTTCGACGCCAACGTGTCCTATCGCACCGATCGCTGGCGGATGTCGCTGGGCGTGAAGAACCTCTTTGCGCGCACGCTCTACGCCGCCGACTTCAACGAGACGTTCCTGCCGTTGCGCACGCGGCGCAGCGTGGTCCTTTCGGGCACCTATGACTTCTGATTTCCGCACGTAAAAAGCCCCGGGAGTTGCCTCCCGGGGCCCAGGTTCACGTGACGCGAAACGATTTACTGCTTGGGCGTGGCCGGAGCACCAGCGTCCGTCTTGGCGGCGCCTTCCGTCTTGGTGGCGTCCGAAGCCGCAGCCTTCGCCTTGTGATGGGCGGCGTGCTTGGCCTTGTGGGCGGTTTCGCTGGTCTTGGTCGCGGCTGCGTCGGTGGTCGACTTGGCCGTATCAGTGGCGGACTTGGCCGTTTCCGTCGCGGACTTCGCCGTGTCCTTCACCGTGGTGGCCGCGGTGGTCGCGCTTGCTTCGGTCTTCGCGGCCGGAGCGGTGTCCTGCGCAAACGCCGGGACGGTCAGAACAGAAGCGGCGGTGACGAAGAGAGCGGCAAGCATGGTCTTACGCATGAGGTGAACCTCCAATGTGGGGATGCCAGCGGAGACGTTGCTCCGTGGCTGGGATCCAAGCTAGACGCGGATCGCTCTACCGAACCTGAACGAAACCGGCTCCCTTTAGCGAGCAGACAGATCGATGAATCCTGGTTATGAAGCGCGCGGGAAAACGCTTTCAACCCGCTTGAAAAACCCGGGAAACGGCCGCCGTGCTCATTTCGTTTGGACGTCCATTTGTGGCCGCCCGTTAGGAAGCCGTTATTGGTGGGCGCCGGAGGACTCGGTCGGGTCCGCGGGGAACACGGGAACGTCTTCCGTCACGCCCGCCGTCTGTATCGCAGCCTTGGGCAACAAGGCATCGAGCTTGCCCTTCATGCGGAGCAGGGCGACGTTGGCCATGTCGTCGTCTTCCCGCTGTTCGGAGTGATCTTCGGCTTCCGCCGGCGCGCCGGGGGCGCGGGTGAGGGAAGCCAGTTGCGGGGCGATCACCTGGGTCAGCGCGAAGTACGCGTCGTCATGCACGCCGGCCTGTTCCAGCAAACGTCCGGGCAGCATCCACGAGGCCAACGATTCACGGCGGGCCGTCATGGGTGCGCGCGGATCGACCAACAGCCAGGTGCCGGCCTGGCTGAGCATGTCCTTGCCGTCGACGAAGCCAGTGGTGCGATAGACGTCCGTCAGCGCCGGCAAGTGATCACCGTAGAACAGCAGCAGGGTGGGGCGCTCGCGATGCGAGAGCAGCTCGGCCAGGCGGCCCAGCTCCTGATCGGCATGGCGCATGTGGTAGAGGTAGTTCTGCAATTCCAGCTTGTCCTTGCCGACGACCCCTTCCGGAACGGGAATGGCATCCCGCTCGGCTTCCTGGGCCGGCGGCACGTCGTAAGGGCCGTGCGCCTCGATGCTGATCGCGAACAGGAACTGCGGCGGACCGGCGTTCTTCAGTTGGGCCATGATTTCGTCGGTCATCGCGCTATCGGCCATGTACTGGCCGTCCATCGCCGCGTTCGCCGGGAACGACGAGCGCGAGACGAAGCGGTCGAAGCCGATCGCGCGGAACGCGGTGTTTCGGTTCCAGAAGCCCGGATCATTGCCGTGCAGCGCGATGGTTTCGTACCCATGCGAACGCAGCACGCGCACCATGCTGGGCACCACCTTGTGATTCATTTGAAGGTACGGGAACTGCAGATCGTCGAAGTAGCGCAGCGACAGTCCGGTGAGCACTTCGAACTCGGTACGGATGGTGCCGCCGCCGTAGGTGGGAACATGCAACGGGCCGCTTTCGCCCTGCGCGGCCAGCCGGTGCAGGTTCGGCGTGAGGTCGGCCTGTTCGTAGCCCTTGATGATCGAAGGATCGAAGAACGACTCGCTCTGCACCACCACAATGTCGGGCTCTTCGGCCGCGCGATGTGCCGGCGCCTGCAACCGTTCACGCAATGCCGTGTCCGAACGATCGATCAGTTGCCGGGCGGCCGCGGTATCCGGCGTCTTGCGTGCGTGCCCCTGGTGCAGATGGAACATCATCAGCGAACTGACCAGGCCCGAGTGCTCGGCGGTGGCCGAGGCGGACCAGGGCTCCAGCCACAGATGGTGGCCGCCGTAGATCTTCATCCAGCCCGGCATGCCGGCGAACAGCGTGCCGATCAGTGCCAGCAGCGTCAGGCCCGAGACGAGACGCTTGCCTCGCGTGCGCCGCGCGAACATGGGCGGCTCGATGCGCCACGCGATCACGATGATGGCGATGGCGCCGGCCAGCGCCAGGTACGGCCACGGACTGGCAGGCAGATAGCTGCCCAGCAGCTTCATTCCGCCACGCCGCAACTGGCCCAGCATGCGGAAATCCGCTGGCATCAGCGGCGTATTGAGATTGCTGACCTTCAGCGCATTGACCGCGTACACCAGCGTCTGCAGCAGGAAGGCGAGCCCGAAGGACAGGAACGGCCGTCGGCTGAGCACCAGCAGCAGCGACGCGAGCAGCAAGCCGGGCAGGGCATTGGCGATCAGGTAGATCGGCTGGCTCAGCGCCTGGGCAGGGCTTACGCCGACACCGCCGTCGACCACCCCGGTCAACAGCGTGAAGACGACCCCCAGCGCAAGGATCAACGCCAGGCGGACGGACATGGGGCGCGCAGGCGGCGCGGGTGGAGTCGCTGGCATGGTCATGGCACCCTGCGGGATGGCTGTCATGGCTCGGACACGGGACTGTAATGACCCGGATCTGAACCATTTGTTGGCCGCTGCGCTGTCACGCGGCGGAATGCTGTCTCCTGGCAACGCGTCATGGCGCGCCGCCGTGCACGATGCCCCGGGGCAGGAGCCGCCCGCGGTCATGTGGCGGTCATATGACGAGGCAGGGATAAACGGATGTGCAGGCGCAGCAATGCGCACGACACTGCGGCAGAATGGTCGGATGACGGTTATCAACAAGCCCACGGAATCACCGGCGCTGCGTGCGCTGATCGACGATCGCTACCGCGAGCTCATCGCGCGCTGCCGGCAGATGGGCGTGCCCTTGCACGATGATGCCGGCGTGGCCGAACGCATCCGGCGCACCTTGCTTGCCAGCGACTTCGCCTTCGATACCTGGTTTCGGCAGCCGCAATTGCTGGCGCCGCAAGGCCTGGAGCGCTTGCGCTCGGGCGGCGATGCCAGCGCGCGCGCGGATGCGCTGAAACTGTCGAAGGACGAAGCGGAGTGCATGACGCAGTTGCGCCGCTTCCGCCATGCCGAGGCGTTGCGGCTCGTGTTCCGCGACGTGAACGGCCTCGATGAGCTGCCCGAAACCCTGTCGGCCACCAGCGTGCTCTACGAAGTGCTGCTGGAAGCGTCGCTGCGCTGGTCCGAAGAAGCGCTGGCCGCCCGCTACGGCCACAGTCGCGGCCACGAGGGCGAGTTGCAGCGCATGGTGGTGGTCGGTTTCGGCAAGCTCGGCGGCAGCGAACTCAATTTCTCTTCCGACATCGACCTCGTGCTCGCTTATCCGCACGGCGGGCAAAGCGACGGTGCCCGTTCGCTCGACAACAGCGAATACTTCGTGCGCCTTACCCGGCAACTGGTGCGCTTGCTCAACGAGCCCACTGTGGATGGCATCTGCGCGCGCGTGGATCTGCGCCTGCGTCCCTTTGGCAACGCGGGTCGCCTGGCGCTGCCGTTCTCCGCGATGGAGCAGTACTACCAGAGCGAGGGGCGCGACTGGGAACGCTACGCCTGGATCAAGGCGCGCGCGGTGGCTGGCGATCGCAACGGGGGGAAGCAATTGCAGGACTTGTTGCGTCCGTTCGTCTACCGCAAGTACCTCGATTACACCGCGTTTGCGGGCCTGCGCGAGATGAAGGCGCTGATCGACGCCGAAGTGGCGCGCAAGGACCTGGCCGACAATCTCAAGCTCGGGCCCGGCGGCATCCGCGAAATCGAATTCATCGTGCAGCTCACGCAGCTGATCCGTGGCGGCCGCGAGCCCAGCCTGCGCGTGCGCGGCCTGCTGCCCGCGCTCACCGCCTGCGAGGCGCGCGGGCACATCAGCGCGGCGCGTGCGCGCGAGTTGCGCGAAGCCTATGTGTTCCTGCGTCGCGTCGAGAACCGCGTGCAGATGTTGCGTGACGCGCAGACGCACGATATTCCGGAGGACCCGCTCAATCGCGAGCGCATTGCGCTGGGCCTTGGCCACGCCTCGTGGGAAGAGCTGGACGAACAGTTGGCGCAGCACCGCGCACGGGTCAGCGAGGAGTTCGCTGAAGTGCTGATGCCGCAGGGTGGGCGCACAGCGGCGGCGCCCATGGCGGATGTCGCGCTGTGGCAGCGCGCGTGTACCGAGACGCTGGACGCCGGCGTGATGGAATCATCCGGGTTCACCCCGGGCGCGGACGTCGCCGAGGTGCTGGTGAAGCTTTCGCAGGCCGCTTCGGTGCGCGCGATGTCGCAGCGTTCGCGTGAGCAGCTCGACCGACTGATGCCGCAGCTGCTGTCCGTGGCCCGCCAGAGCAAGGCGCCAGTGCCATGTCTGTTGCGCCTGTGCCGGCTGGTGCAGGCCGTGGCGCGGCGATCTTCCTATCTGGCACTGCTGGAAGAACAGCCAGCGGCGCGCCTGCGTCTGGCGAAACTGTTCGCCGAGAACGCATTTCTCGCCGAGCGCGTGATCGCCCAGCCCTTGTTGCTTGACGATGTGCTCGATCCGCGCATCGACCAATTACCGCTCAAGCGCGCGGACATCAGCGCCGAAATCACACGCGTGCTGGCGACGCTGGACGAGCGCGAGGCGGAGGCGGAGCTGGAACGCCTCAATGAATTCAAGGCCAGCGTGGCCTTCCGCCTTGGCCTCGCCTTCAGTGATGGACGCGCCGATGCCGTGGCGACTGCACGTCGCCTTGCCGTGCTGGCCGAATCGATCGTGCTGGCGGTCACCGCGCTGTCCGAACGCGAGCTGATGGCACAGCACGGACGGCTGCCCGGCGTGGGTACAGGCTTTGCGGTGCTCGGCTACGGCAGCCTGGGGGGCGAGGAGCTGGGCTTTGCGTCCGATCTGGATCTGGTGTTCGTGTATGACGGCAAGCGTGCCCACGCGATGAGCGATGGTGCGCGACCGCTCGAAGGTTCGCGTTGGTACCAGCGCCTCGCGCAGCGCGTGATGAACTGGCTGACGGTGCTCACGCGTGGCGGCCGCCTGTACGAGGTGGATACGCGCCTGCGTCCGGACGGCTCGAAGGGTTTGCTGGTGAGTAGCCTCGATGCATTCGAGGCCTATCAGAAGAGCCGCGCGTGGACCTGGGAGCACCAGGCCTTGCTGCGCGCGCGACCCATTGCAGGCGATGCGGCGCTCCATGCGGATTTGGCGGTGGTGCGCCGCGACGTGCTCGCGGTACCGCGCGAGCGCGCGCCGGTGTTGCACGAAGTGAGCAGCATGCGCCAGCGCTGGCGGGCCGAGCGCGATCGCTCGGACGCGCAATGGTTCGACCTCAAGCAGGGCCATGGCGGCCTCTTGGACATCGAGTTCGCACTGCAGGGGCTGGTGCTGGCCCACGCGTCGGAACGCCCGGCGTTGCTCAACATCACGGCGAATGCGGGCCTGATCGAAGCCTGCCGCAATGCCGGCCTGCTCGACGGTCGGCAAGCCGGCGTGTTTGCCGAAGCGCATGCGGAGCTGTTGCATCGCGCGCTTGCCTGCACGCTCGACCTGCGCTCGCGCATAGCGCCACGCGACGATGAACTGGAGCGGCTCAGCGGCAACGTGCAGGAAGTGACGGCGGAACTGGGCTTCCTGTTCTGAGTCGGCTCAGCGCGTTTCGTTCTGCCGCAGCGCGATGAGGTCGCGCAGGGTAGCGGCGATGGCGGCGGTGACGCGCAACGGCGGAACCGGCGGCGTGTCCTTTGCATCCAGTGAATGCAGCAAGCCGACGTCACGCAGCGACTTGTGGAAGCGTTCCAGTTTGTCGGGCAAGGTTCCCAGCACGAAGGTGTGCACCGGACAGCCCACCGCACAGGCCTCGGACAGCATGTTGACCGAGTCGGGCGTGACCACCAGGCGATCCGCCCAACCCAGCACGCCGGGATAAGGGTTGCTGCCGTCGTCGTGTCCGGCCCACACCAGTCCGGGCACGTCGCCCAGGCCTTGCCGCACGCGTTCCACCAGTTCGGGCGGCGTCCGCCGCGAAGCCATGACGAGCAGGCTGCCGCCCTCCTGGCGCCGGCGCATATGCAGACCATGGACCAGTTGATCGATGTAGCTCTCGTTGAAGGTCACGCCCTTGCGCGGCCCGCCCAGCAGGACGCCGACACGTGGGCGGGGTAGGGATTCGAAGGCGGGATCGGCGTCGCGGCCATCCTGCAACCATGCCTCGTCCACCGGGTTGAGCGAACCCAGCGGACGGATGACGTTGCGTCCGGCCAACTGGTCGTGCTGTGGCGCGATCACGGTGTCCCAGTGCTCGGGATTCACGCGCGGATCGAGGATCTGCACGGTGTAGCACGCGCCGCGGCTCAGCGAGCGCAGCACCCGGGTATAGAGCGCGGCGGAACGTCCGCAGCCGATGGCGACGGTGGGCCATGGCGGGGCGAACTGCTCGCGCTGGGTGGCGTCCAGCGCCAGCCGCGCACCCAAGGTCAGGCGCGGGGCGAACCAGGACCAGGGCGCATGCGGTTCGAGCTGCAGGTGGCGGATGGGCAGGCCCAGCATCTCGGCCAGGGCCAAGGCCTGACGCTGGTTGCCGGCGGCACCATCGGTAATGACCCAGCAATCGCCGTAGGGCTTCACCATACGGCTACCTGTCGCATTGTTTCCCTGGACGGCACAGTTCGTTTCATTCGCCTGGGTCCTGTTTGCATGCGACCGCGCTTACACTGCACGCCATCGCGCCGGTAACGGCGTCCCATGAGCAAAGGATACCCATGAGCGAGAAGCTTTCCGAGGCCGCCTTCGATCAGCTGTTCCGTACGGCCCGTACGTACAACGCTTTTCTGCCCAAGGAGGTGACCGACGCGCAGCTCCACCAGATCTACGAGCTCGCCAAGTTCGGTCCGACCAGCGCCAACTCCTCGCCCATGCGCGTGGTGTTCGTGAAGTCGAAGGAAGCAAAGGAGAAGCTCGCGCCGTTCCTGTCCGAAGGCAATCGCGCCAAGACCCTGGCTGCGCCGGTCACGGCCATCGTGGCCGCCGACCAGGCCTTCTACGAGAAGCTGCCGCAGCTTTTCCCGCACGCGGATGCGCGCAGTTGGTTCGTTGGCAACCAGCCGCTGATCGACACTACCGCCTTCCGCAACAGCTCGCTGCAGGGCGCCTACCTGATGATGGCGGCGCGCGCCGTGGGCCTGGATTGCGGTCCGATGTCCGGCTTCGACAATGCCGGTGTGGACGGCGCCTTCTTCGCCGGCACCACCGTGAAGTCCAATTTCCTGGTCAACCTCGGCTATGGCGACGCCAGCCGCGACCTGTTCCCGCGCAGCCCGCGCCTCTCGTTCGACGAAGCTTGCCGGATCGCCTGACGCCCTCACCGTCTGCGCCCCGTCATTCCCCTACTCAATGGAGATTCAACCCATGCGTGCACTTCGTTACCTCGTTCTCGCCGGCCTCGTCAGCGCCGCCGTGTCTGTCCAGGCCGCTCCGGTGACCTACAAGATGGACCCGACTCACACGATGGTCCTGTTCAGCTGGAACCACTTCGGCTATTCCAACCCGACCGCCAACATCGGCATCGGCGACGGCACCATCGTGTTCGACGACAAGGACCCGGCCAAGTCGTCGGTCGACGTGACCCTGCCGCTGGCCGATCTGGACACGCATGTGTCCAAGCTCGACGAGCACATGAAGAAGGCCGACTTCCTCGACGCCGACAAGTACCCGACCATGACCTTCAAGAGCACCAAGGTGCAGGCCGAGGGCGGCAACAAGTACAAGGTCACGGGTGACCTGACCGTGCACGGCGTGACCAAGCCGGTGACGCTGGACGCCACGCTCAACAAGAGCGGCGAGCATCCGATGATGAAGGTGCAGACGGTGGGCTTCGACGCCACCGCCACCCTGAAGCGTTCCGACTTCGGCGTCGGCGCCTACGTGCCGAACATCAGCGACGAGATCAAGGTGCACATCACCACCGAAGCCTCGGTGCCGAAGGCCGACACCGCCGCCACCAAGTAAGTCCCGCAGTCGGGGACGAAGAGCCCGCGCTTCGGCGCGGGTTTTTTTTGCGTGTTCGTCTTCGTGCTTACGCGCTTCCCTGGGCATTCTGGATTCCCCTCACTGTCATTCATGCCTCACCGTCATCCCTGCCTTCGCAGGGATGACGGTGAGGGAAACTCAGGGCTGTGAGGGGAGTCCAGAACGTGCAAGCCCGAAGACAAAAGCCACCCTGACATCAGTGATCGCTCATGCCTTCGTCCTTGAGTGATGCGAGCTTGTCCAGATCGAGGGCGTTCACCGCCTGTTTGAGCTCGTCGATATCTTCAGCATTGCCGCTCGCCTTGACGGTGAAGCGGTGGGCGACGACGACGCTGAATTCGCCGCTCTTGGTGTGCGTGTCCCACGACTCCTGTACCAGCCGGTCGTGATCGGTGTAGGTCTTCTGGTAGCCGTGGTCAGTCTGTTGCTCCGTGGTCGGCGTCATGGCACTGGCCATGGCCATCATGCCGCGCATATTGCCGGTGTCGGCGACTTCCATCTGCAGGGTGCGGATTCGTCCATCGCTATAGGTCGCGTTGGCGGTGGAGATCTGCATGCCCAAGGCGCCTGAGCGCTCGGCATGGAAGTCGCTGCGCTTCATGCCTTCCAGTTCGTCCGGCAGGAAGCCGCGCAGCGTTTCCGGCGACAGCGACACGGTCACCGTCTTGCCGTCGCCGCTGATCAGCTTGCCCATCGCGGTCTGTTGCGCCGCGACGTCGCCGGTCTTCTGGGCGTTTTCCAGATCCTTCGCCGCACGCGATGTGCCGGTGCTCAGGGCGGCCAGTTTGCCGAGTGCGCTGTCCGGATCGACGGTCACCGTCGTGCCGTTGCCATCGGTGACGTGCATGCCGGTCATGGACGTATGCGTGAGCGCGGCGGTGCCGATGATGCCGCCCACCACCATGCCCACGATCCAGCTCAGCACGATGGCGATGATCACCGCGACGGCGGTATAGCCGCCCGCCTTGTCCGCTGGGCAGCGCATGGTGTGCGGCAGGCCGAGATAGAGCAGATAGATGCCGTAGATGGCGCCTGCGATGGCGACCAGCCAGCCGATCCATGGAACGATCACGGCGATGCCGGCGACCCAGCCCGCCGTCCACGCATAAGCGACGGTCTTCAGCGCCTGCACCGGGTTCTTGGTGCCTCCGAAACTGGATGCCAGTGCGTCGATGATGAGCGCCATGACATAAGCCAGCACCAGCGTCAGTACGTACTGCACGATCATGCCCAGCACACCCATGCCGATGGGCGTGTGCAGGTGCATGCCGAAACCGCCATAACCGATCAGGCTGCCTTTGATGAACTGGGCGATGACCGGAAGCGCGGCGACGATGCAGATGTAGTGGCGGAAGAGGCCGCCGACGGTGGCCGGCTCCGTGGCGATGACCGGCCATTCGGTCTGCGGCGAGCTGAGGATGGCTTTGATGCGGGTGAAGATCTTTCCGAAGTCCATGACAGTCCCTGCATGAGGATGGGCATGCGTCCACCATCCATCGCCATGCGTGGATCGCGGATGCTTGGATTCCCCCCAGTCCTGGCCTTGCAGCGGCATTCTCGGTCGCCGGGGAAGTCCCCGACATTGGTCGCTCGCACTATGCCCTATGTCGGTCGGTGGTCTCCCAGGCGTACGCCTCCGGCGGGCGCCAGGCGGCTGCGGCCTGCTAACATGGGCGGTCTGGTGTCCTGATGGAGTTTGACCCCATGTCGCGTTCCCCTGCGGCTGCCCCGTTGATCCCGGCGAATGCCGAAAATCGTTACGAAGTGACGCGCTCGGACCTTCCGCTGTCCTGCCCGATGCCCGGCATGACGCTGTGGAACTCCCATCCGAAGGTCTATTTGCCGATCGTCGAGGACGGTGGGGAATCCACATGTCCTTATTGCGGCGCGCATTACGTGCTCCGTGACTGATTCAAACGAAAACCGTTACAACTGAAACGATACGCGTTGCCGGTTTCGGCACGATTGCTGCTTGCCTCTAGGAATGAAGGCACCTTTCGAACAAATCATGTCAGCAATCGCCACGCCAGCGAGGTCACTGACCGTCGTTCAGCTGATCCCCGCCCTGCAATCGGGCGGGGCGGAACGGTCTGCGCTGGAGATTGCTCGTGCTTTGGTCCAGGCGGGCCATCAGTCCATCATCATTTCAGCCGGTGGACGCATGGTGTCCCAGCTGGAAGCCGAAGGTAGCCGTCACATCACCCTGGACATCGGCCGCAAGTCGTTGTCCACCCTCATGAAGGTGGGCCAGCTGCGGAAGCTGCTGCGCGAGCTCAAGCCCGACATCGTCCACGCCCGTTCGCGCCTGCCGGCGTGGCTGGGCTGGTGGGCCATCAAGGGCATGAAGCCGGCGCCCCATTTCGTGACCACCGTGCATGGGCTGAACTCGCCTGGTCGGTACAGCGCCATCCTGCTGCGTGGCGAGCGGGTCATCGCGGTCTCGCAGACCTTGCGCGATTTCATGCTCAGCCACTACTCGTGGCTGGAGCCGGGCCGCGTGCGGGTGATTCCGCGCGGCATCGACCCGGATGCGTTTCCGTATGGCCATCGTCCGGACGACAACTGGCGCAAGGGCTTCTTCGCCGAATTCCCCGCGCTGTCCGGCGCCCCCTTGCTGACCCTGCCGGGTCGCGGCACGCGCCTGAAGGGGCATCACGACGCCATCGAGCTGGTGGCCGAGCTGAAGCGCCGTGGCATCGACGTGCGCCTGCTGTTGCTGGGCGTGATCGAGCCGGGTCGCGAAGCCTATGTCGACGAGTTGCGCAACCTTGTCCGCGCCCGCGGGCTGGAAGGCCAGGTGGTGATGACGCCGCCACGTGGCGACGTGCGCGACATCTACGCTATTTCCTCGCTGGTGCTGCAGCTGTCGAACAAGCCGGAGTCCTTCGGGCGCACGGTGATCGAAGCATTGTCGCTGTGCCGTCCGGTGCTGGGCTATGCGCACGGTGGCGTGGGCGAATTGCTGGCCGAGCTATACCCCGCCGGCCGCGTGCCGCCGGCAGACCGCGAGCGGCTGGTCGAGCGTGCCGCCGAACTGCTGCGCGTGGCGCCACCCATCCCGATGTTGCAGAGCTATCGCCTGACCGACATGCAGCAGGCCACCCTGGCTCTCTACGACGAGCTCACTGCGGCCTGATGCGACGCCCTGGCCAGGGCGCTCGCCTACAATGCGCGTATCACCCCTGCTGATCGACGCATGAGTCCTATCGCTGCATCCCTCAAGGCCGCCCTGCGTTCCCCCTTGTTGCCGTTCTGGCTGGTGATCGCGCTGCTCCCGTTCGGGCGCAGCTCCGAACTGGGCACCTTCCTCTGCCTGATCGGTGCGGTGTTGTTGTTCGCACGCCACCCGGGCGCCTTGCGTGAGCACGAGGGCGCCAGGCTGCTCCTGTGGCTGCTCGGCGGCTACGTCGGCGCGGCGTTGATTTCCGCGGTGGATTCGCTGGCGCCCGGCAAGAGCTGGAGTACGGTCGCCTCGCTGTTGCGCTACGCGCCGCTGGGCCTTTATGCCTGTTTCGCCATCCGTCGCCAGGACCGTCTGGACGCGCTCTACCGGGCGGTGGCTTGGGTGCTCGCGTTCTGGTCGCTGGACGCCTGGATACAGATCCTGACCGGCTGGAGCCTTGGCGGCCACGCGGAACCCGAACGCATCTCGGGCATCTTCGGTGCCGGTAACCTCAAGCTGGGGCCCAGCCTTTCGGTGCTTTCGCCGTTCGCGCTGTGGGCAGCCCAGCGCCGCTGGGGAATCCGGGGCGTGTTGGCGGCCTTCGTATTTCTGCTGGGACCCGTGCTGATGTCGGGCTCGCGTGCTTCCTGGCTGTGCTATGCGCTGGTGGGGCTGGGCTTTGCCTGGCATATCGCGCGGTCGCCGGGACGCTTCGTGGCAGTGGCCGGCGCCTTGGTCGTGGCTTTGCTGCTCGCTGGCGGCGTGGCGTGGAAGACTTCCGACCGGTTCCAGATGCGCATGGACCGCACGCTGCAGGCGCTGGGAGGCTCGGGGCAATCGCTGGATGCGGCCATGAGCGGACGGCTGGATATCTGGCGCACCAGCGTGGCGATGTTCGAGGCACATCCGGTCAACGGTGTCGGCGTGCGCGCGTATCGCTATGCCTACCCGCACTATGCGCCACCGAATGATCACTTCGTGGTGTCACTCGAAGCCTGTGGACCGGGCGAGGGTGCGTGCCATGCGCACCAGTGGGTGCTGGAGGTACTTACCGAAACCGGCACGCTGGGCATGCTGTGCTGGCTGGCGGCCATGGGCTTTGCGCTCATGACGTGGCGCCGCGCGGAAAGCGCCGCTCGCGAGAGAGCGTTCCCGGTCACGCTGGCGCTGGGAGTGATGCTGTTTCCGCTCAATACCCACCTGGCCTTCTATTCGGCCTGGTGGGGTTTGTTGTTCGCGTGGTTGCTGGGTCTCTGGTGCGCGGCGCTTTACGTGGTTCCTTCGCCGCAGGGGGACGCTGCATGACGCGCGAACCGCTGTCGGTAGTAGTCATTACGTACAACAACGCCGATACGCTCGATGCTTGCCTCAGTCGTGTGGACTGGGCCGAGGAGATCGTCGTGCTCGACTCGGGTTCCACGGACGACACCGTCGCCATCGCAAAGCGTCATGGGGCGCGCGTGGCAACGCATCCGTTCGACGATTACGGGCCGCAGAAACAACGTGCCTACGCGATGGCGAGCCACGATTGGATCCTCAACCTCGATGCGGACGAAATCCTCTCGCCGGGCACGCGCCAGGAAATCGAGCGTGCGCTGACGCAGCCGCGTTACGCCGGCTACCGCTTGCCCCGGCGCGAGCGCATGTTCTGGACCGTGCAGCATCGCTGGAGCTGGCGCAACGGCCATCTGCGCCTGTTCGATCGGCGACGTGGCGGCATGAATGACGTGGACGTCCATGCGGCCGTCGAGGTGCGGGGGCGGGTAAAGACGCTCTGGCGCGCCGACTTCGTCAACGATGGCGATGGCGACATCGCGACCCGCGTGGAAAAGATCAACCGCTATACCACCGGCATGGTGGCCTACAAGCTGCGCAAGCAACAGCGTTTCACCGGCTTGCGCATGGTGTTCTATCCGCCGGTGTTCTTTCTGCGCCAATACGTCGGCAAACGCTATTTTCTCAACGGCTGGGCGGGCTTCATCGCAAGCGTCACCGGGGCGTTCTATGCGTTCCTGAAATACGCGAAGTTGCACGAGGCGCGTGAGCGCCAGCGTCGGGTGTCGGCGGAGCGAACGCCGCCGCGAACGCCGCCGCCATGACGTAGCGTGATTCAGTGCGCGTTTAGATCGCCGTGGCGTGATACGCAAACTCTTGCCTGGCCGAAATTACTTTCATCAAGACCTGTCTACGTGGTGAAGCCATTGCGCCGTGAAGCGGCGGTCAATTTCATTTTTGGACGAATGAAATTGCGCGGGCAGGGTCATGGTCCCGATGTTGTGGATACAACGGGGAAGTACGCCGCAACGCGATGATTTTCATCGCAACGATGAAGCGTTCACGGGAAATCGCCCATTCGGGCAATCGATTTCGTCGCGATGCTGCCATCGCGTTCTACACTCCCGACGCTTATGTGGGGTGTCACTGCGGACAGGCATCGGTAGCCGCCGTTCGCATCGCTTGGGGTGGTTTTGTTTTCTGCAACGAAAGCGCGTCGCTGCCAAAGCGACGCGGCGGGCGTGTTTGTCTCTTGCACGGCGCGAATCGGAAAGGAGGTCATGCGGCAGACAGTGGGGATGTTAGCCAAATCGGGGGGGAGCTTGCTTGTTCTCAATGGATCACATTCGGGAGACATTGCATGAAACACGAGCACCTGAATCTGCTGGCGGCCATGAGCCTGGCCCTGGCGGGCACGCCGGTCGCCGCATGGGCGCAAACCGGCGCAGCGCAGAGCGTAGCCCTGGCGGGCGTCAACACGGCTGAAGCGCCCAGAGTGACGCAGACAGTCGATAGCCGCGTGACATCGACCCTGCCACAAAGCCATCTGGCCATCGTCGATAAGTCCACCGCCACCAAGGCTGTGGATGACGCCACGCCGATGAATCACATGAACCTCATCCTGCAGCGCAGTGCGAAGCGGCAGACCGCTCTCGAGGGATTGATCGCCGCTCAGCATGACCCGTCATCGTCGAAGTTCCGCCAATGGGTGACGCCTGAGCAGTTCGGCGAGACTTTCGGTGTCGCCGACGCGGACATCGCAGCGGTCAGCGCATGGCTGAAGTCGCAGGGCTTCACCGTCAACGGCGTCTACGCGAACAGAATGCAGATCGACTTCAGCGGCAACGCGGGGCAGGTCAAGCGTGCGTTCCACACGCAGATGAACCACTACACCATCAACACCGCCTCGCACATCGCCAATGCCGGCGACATCAGCATTCCGAAGGCGTTGCAGAGTGTGGTGACGGGCGTGGCTGGCCTCAACGACGTTCATCCGCAGGCGCAGCACACCAAGCCCACCTATGGGCAGTTCAATGCCAAAACGCAGCACTTCGACGTCCAGCAACCCAAGGTGGCGGCGATGGGCGTGACGCCGCAAGCGGTGAACTTCACCAACGGTGAGCGTGGCCTGGTGCCCTACGACATGGCGAAGATGTATGGCACCGACAAGCTCTATGCGAACGGCCTGACCGGTACGGGCATCACCATCGCGCTGGTCGAGGACAATTCGATGGTGCCTGGTGACTGGAGCAACTTTGTGGGTCAGTTTGGACTGACCAGCTACGGCGGTACGTTCAAGCAGTTCCAGCCGCAGGCGACCGGCTTCACCAACTGCATCGACCCGACCATTGCCTTTCCGGGTGAGGATGATTTCGAGGCCTTGCTTGATGCCGAGTGGTCCACGGCCATGGCACCTGGTGCGAATATCTGGCTTGCCAGTTGCGGTGACTCCAATTCCACCAACTTCTTTGGTGGCGTATTCACCGCCGCAACCAATCTCATCAACGGGGCGAGCCGCCCGAACATCATCAGCGCGAGCTACGGCTACGGCGAAGGCTTCACGGATGCCGCTAGCAAGACTGCGATCGACCTGATGTGGGCACAGGCCGATGCGGAAGGCATATCGGTGTTCGTTTCCAGTGGTGACTCGGGCTCCAATCCCAGCTTCAACGGCTTCATCATCAATGGCGTCGGCGTCGATGCGAATGCCTTCGGCACGTCGCCGAACGACACCGTGGTCGGTGGCACCGACACGGCCGACATTCTCGACGGCACCACCAAGAAGTACTTCAGTTCGACCTTCAACGCGGTCTACGGCTCGGCGCTGTCGTATGTGCCGGAGATTCCGTGGAACCAGTCGTGTGGCAATGAAGTAGCGGCGAAGTCGCTGGGTTATGCGACGTCGCTGGCGTTCTGCAAGGCGTACCTGAGTTTCGACCCGAACGGTTACTACCTCACGTCGGAAGCGGGCAGTGGTGGCCCGTCCTCGGTGGACGCCAAGCCAGCGTGGCAGCGGCTGGTTCACAACGCGGCGAAGGATCAGTCGCGTGACGTGCCGGACGTGGCCTTGTTCGGCGGCTCGTACGGTGGCTCGACCTGGGTGATCGTGTGCTCGTATTACTATCCCTGCACACCGGGCTTCACGGGTCCCACAGCGCTGATCGGTGGCACGTCGCTGTCCTCGCCGATGTTCGCCGGCATCCAGGCGCTGATTGACCAGGGCCTGGCGGCGAAGGGCCTATCGCCGAACCAGGGCAATGCCGCGCCGACGCTGTATGTGCTCGCAGCGAATGAATATGGCGGCCCGAAAGGCAACCCGCCGGCTTCGCTGGCTGCCTGCAATGCGGACAATGGCGCGAAAGGCACGGGCAAGTGCGTGTTCCACAACGTCACGCGTGGCAGCATCGCCACGCAATGCGTGCAGCAACTGCCCAACGTGGTCACGCCGGATTGCTACTACTACGGTGCATTGCCGAACTCGTACCTGGGCCCGATCCAGACGGGCCTGACTTCGACCAATGCGAGCAAGTACAACGCGACCACGGAAGCCTTTGCGGCACGTCCGGGCTGGAGTTTCGCCTCCGGTCTTGGCTCGGTGGACGCCAATAACCTGCTGACGGCCTGGAAGGCCTTCGTCAACGTGCAGTAACGACGACGGCGGCATCCCCGGCGCGCGACGCCGGGGATGCACTTGAAGGCGTCAGGCGGCGTGGGACAAAGGCAGGGGCTGCTCGCGCAGCGACGCCAACAGGCGTGCGCAGGCTTCGCGGCGGAGCATTTCGCGGCGACGGAAGGCGGAGCGATGCTTGCTTTCCACCAGTGATTCGTCGCGCTCCGGCTCCATCGTCGGCAGGGCGAAGAAACCGTCGGCTTGCAGAACACCCTGGCACTCTTCCCAGAAGCTGTCGTAGTCGGCCTTGATCTTGTCGGCCTCGCCAGCGAACGGGTGGGTGAGGTTGCTGACGCCACGGATCCGCGTGGCGCCCGTGAACGAGCCGAAGGCCAGCAGCAACGAGAACAGCAAGTTTTTCGGGCGCAGGCCATAGCACTGCTTGGTGAGTTCACGCACCGCTTCGCGCCCCAGTTCGGCGGCCGCGCCCTGCAGGCAGCCGATGAGCAGGGCCTTGCCGTCATCGGCGATGCTGAAGATGGCCGATGAGAGCATCTGGCCTTGTGAATTGGCCAGGCACAGCGCCAGTTCGCCCTCGCGGCTGCGGCCCGTCGGTCGGCGCAGTTCCAGCAGCAGTTCGCTGCCGTCCTTCAGCGTGAGCGTGCCCAGCGTATGGCGGCCATGCAGATAGACGGCATCGATGACGGCCGGCGACAAACTGCGGAAGGCGAACCGATAGTGCTGGCTGATGACGGCCATACGCTCGGCGCGGCCCATGCGGCGATTGATGTAGTGGTGATGCCAGCGCTCGTGCAGACGCGGGTCGTGCACGAGGATCGAGGTCAGCCGCGGCGAGCCGTACAGTTCGGCCAGCCACGCGGACTGGCGCCGCGCCATGCGGACGCTTCGAGCGATGTACTTCAGGCCGGCGGCGAGGCGCTTCGGGGGCGAGCCACGCCAATCGCGGCGTTGGCGCAGCGAGCGCAGAAACAGCCGAAAGGTCATGAGGGCGGATCGTGGGGAAAATACTGACCAGTTTTACTCGGACAGACTGTCATCAATCTGTCGTCGCACGTCTGCTGCCGGCGTAGGGGTTTTCAGTAAACCGAAGGGCTGCCTTCGGGGCGAGTCTTGAAGCGCTTGTGGACCCACAGGTATTGCTCGGGCGCCGCACGCACCATGTCTTCGATACAGGCGTTGACGCGCGCGGTGTCGTCCAGTGTGTCCTTGCTCGGGAAGGCCTCCAGTGGCTTGCCCAGCGTCAGTGCATAGCCGCCATTGCCCGGCAATCGGCGATGGTGGAAGGGGATCACCAGCGCGCCGGAAAGGCGGGCAAGGTGGTGCGTGGCGGTGATCGTGGCCGCCGGTATGCCGAAGAACGGCACGAACACGCTGTCCTTGCTGCGCATGTCCTGATCGGGTGCGTACCAGAGCGTGCCGCCGTTGCGCAGATGCTTCACGGTGCCACGGATGTCGTCCTTCTCGAACATCGCCTCGGCATAGCCCAGGCGCGAACGCAGCACGACCCATTCGAACACCGCCGAATCCATCCGGCGATACATGCCGGAGATACGAATGCGCTGCGAGACCAGTCGCGCGCATAGCTCCAGGTGCGAGAAATGCCCACCCACGAGCAGCACGCCTTTGCCCTGCGCGCGTGCCGCTTCGAGGTGTTCGAGGCCCTCGATGGTCACCGGCACGTTAGCGATGGCGCGCTCGCTGCCCATCCAGCCCAGCGCGAACTCCGCCATCATCAGGCCGATGTCGCGCAGGTGGGCATCGACCAGCCGGGCCTGTTCGTCCTTCGACAACTCGGGGAAGCACAGGGCGATGTTCACCTCGGCGATGTGGCGGCGCGGCGAGGGCACGCGCTGCACGAGCCAGCCCAGTCCACGGCCCAGTCCCATGAGCCACCCGCGCGGCAACCGGGCCATGAGCCAGATCACGCCCGCCCCCAGCCACGCGGGCCAGTGCGTCGGAGTGAGCAGGGAGCGGGTAAACGTGGGGCGGGGCATGCCGGGCATCGCACGCATTGTAGGGAACGCGGCATGGCGAGGCGAGCCGTCGAGCGGCGCACAGCGGTGCCGGCCGGTTGGCCGGGCGCAAGCCGATATACTGGCGCACCGCATCCATTGGGCTTGCCGTTGCGTTATCTCTACACACTTGCCATGTATCTGGTCACGCCGCTGATCGTGTTGCGGCTGTTGGCGCGTGGCGTGCGCTACGGGGATTACCACAAGCGCTGGCGGGAACGCTTCGGCTTTTTCGACGCCCCGGGTTTTACCGGCAGCCTGTGGGTGCATGCGGTGTCGGTGGGCGAGGTCAACGCGGCCGAACCGTTGATCAAGGCCCTGCAGGCTGATTACCCGAACGCGCCGTTGGTGGTCACCACGGTCACCCCGACTGGCTCCGAGCGCGTCCGCCAGCTGTTCGGCAACAGCGTGTTCCATGTCTACCTGCCGTATGACCTGCCGTTCGCGGTGTCGCGTTTCCTCAAGCGCGTGCGGCCACGGCTGGCCATCATCGTCGAAACGGAGATCTGGCCGAACCTGTATTTCGCCTGCCGGAATCGCAACATTCCGCTGATGATCGTCAACGCGCGGCTTTCCGAGCGCTCGTTGCGTGGCTACAAGCCGATGGGTGGCGTGGTGGCGCAGGCGCTGACCTGCGTGCACCAGATTGCGGCGCAGTCGCACACGGATGCGGCGCGCTACCGTTCGCTGGGCGCCGACCCCGACAAGATCGTGGTGACCGGCAACCTCAAGTTCGACATGCCCGTGCCCTACGACGCCGAGCGCAAGGGCGACGAATTGCGGCAGCAGTGGGGTCGCCTGCGCCCGGTATGGATCGCGGGCAGCACGCATGAAGGCGAAGAACTGCCCGTGCTCGAAGCCCACCTGGAAGTGCTCACGCGTTGGCCCGACGCCTTGCTGTTGATCGCTCCACGCCATCCCGAGCGCTTCAAGCTGGTCGAGAACTCGGCGCGCAGCCTGGGCTTCATGGTGGGCACGCGTAGCGCCGATCGCGTGCCGTCGGCGGCGCACCAAGTCTTCGTGATCGACGCCATGGGCGAGCTGATGCCGTTCTATGCCGCATCGGATCTCGCTTTCGTCGGTGGCAGCCTGGTGCCGATCGGTGGGCACAACGTGCTGGAGCCGGCTGCGCTTTCAACCCCCGTGCTGGTGGGGCCGCATACTTTCAATTTCGAAGAGATCACGCTGACGCTCATTCGCGAGGGCGGTGCATCGCGCGTGAACGCCCCGGAGAACCTTGGCGCGGCCGTGCTTCAGCTTCTGCGCGACCCACCCCGGCGGGAACGCATGGGCGAGGCGGCCCGCATCGTGTTCGACAGCGAGCGTGGCGCAGTCAAGCGCGTCATGGGCATGGTCGACCAACTGCTGCAGGAATAGACGTCCAGGCGCCGGATACGACAAGGCCGGGGCAAGCCCGGCCTTGTTCGTTTGCAGCGACCGTCAACGCCTGCTTACTGCAGCATCGTGTTGACCAGCTCCATGTCCTTGACGTCGATGGAACCGGCCGACTGCTTGAGCTCGAGCTGGTCCAGCACAAGCTGATGGCGCGATTGCGAGTAGCTGCTCTCGGCCTGGGTCAGCGTCTGAATGGCGTTGAGCACATTCAGCATGGTCTGCGTGCCGACGTCAAAACCGGCGCGCGTGGCTTCCAGCGCCTTCTGGCCCGACTCCACCGAAGCCTTGTTGGCTTCTACCTGGCTGATGCCGGCAAGCACCGAACGATAGAAGTTCAGCGTGTTGCGGACCACCTGGCGACGGGTGGATTCGAGCGAATCCTGCGCTTCGTCACGCTGGTAGATCGATTGGCGGACGCGGGACTGGGTGGCGCCGCCGGAGAAGATCGGAATGTTCACGGAGAGACCGACCGTGGTGCCGTACTGGCCGTTGCCGCGGAGGCCGGCGGCGCTGGCCTGCTCGTACCAGCTAGTGCTCTTGCCGCGTTCCACCGTCGCGTTGAGCGTCGGCAGGTGGCCGGCGCGCGCCGCGTCGATGTCGTGTTCGGCGGCCTGCACCGCGTACTGGTTGGACTGCACCGTGGGGTTCGACTGCAGAGCGGCCTGCACCCATGCGTTCGGATCGGCCGGTGTCGGCGGCGTCAGCGGAAGGTCTTCGCGCAGCTTCTTCAGATCAGTGACCGGCTTGCCGGTGATCTGCGTCAGCGCTTCCTTGGCGTCGTTGAGCGTGTTCTGCGCAGCGATCGTCTGGGCCTTGGCCAGCTCGTAGTACGACTTGGCCTGGTACACGTCGGTCACGGCGGACAGGCCGACCTTGAAGCGCTGGTCAGCCTGGTCATAGGCCTCTTTGTAGGCGTCTTCGTTGGCCTTGGCGAACACCAGCGCATCCTGGCTGGTCAGCACGCCGAAGTAGGCCGTGGTGACGCGCACGTACAGGGCCTGCAGGGAGGCTTCGTACGCGGAGTCCTGCGAATGGGCGGTCGACTTGGCGGCCGACAGGTTGGCCCACTGGCTCAGGTCGATGACCGACTGGTTCAGCGTGGCCGACACCTGGCGAGTACGGGAGTGGCCCGAATTGGAAAGGAGGCTGCTGCTCGCCGAGCCATTCGACTGCTGCGTGAGTCCGTAGCTGCCGTTGAGCTGCGGCAGCATCAACGCACGCGCCTGAGTCACGCCCTCACCGACGGCCAGGCGGGTAGCTTCCGCCTGCGACAGCACCGGATCGTTGGCGCGGGCTTCTCGGTATGCATCCAGCAAGTCCTCGCTGTGGCCGGCCAGCGGGAGCGCCGACAGGGCCAGGGCGAGGGTCAGAAGCTTCAAGCGCATGGGTTGCCTCATGTATGGGGAAATGGGTCAGAAAACGAAGCGGCGCGGCGGCTCTGCGTGCTTCAGGTACGGCAGGTCGGTTTCAAACAGCGACTCTTCGCGATAGCGGCCGTTGCCTTCGTGGGTCAGCAACAACACGTGCTGGACCGGTGATTCACCGCGCACCACCAGCATGCGGCCACCCGGCTTCAGCCAGCCCATGAAGCGCTGCGGAATCTGGTACACCGCACCGGTGACGACCAGGGCATCGAACAGGGCGTTCGGCTGCCATGCATCGACCGCTTCGCCGACTTCCAGCTTCACATTGGCGATGCCCGCGTTGCCGAGGCGCTGACCGGCGGCGGTGACGAAATCGGCATGGACGTCCACGCTGGTGACGTGACCTGCGAGCTTGGCCATGCAGGCGGTGAGGAAACCCGAACCCGTGCCGATTTCCAGCACCTGGTCATTCGGCGTGAGTTCCAGCGCCTGCAGCACGCGGCCCTCGACCACCGGCTTCATCATCACCTCGCCGTGTCCCAGCGGCAGGCACAGGTCGGCGAAGGCCAGCTTGCGATGCTCCGGGGCAACGAAATCCTCGCGGCGCACGCTACCCAGCACATCCAACACGCGGGCATCCAGCACCTCCCAGGGGCGCACCTGGTTTTCCACCATGTTGACTCGCGCCTGTTCGAAGTTCATCGCCATGTTGCTACGTCCTAATTCGGATCGGAAAAAAGGCTAAAAATCATAAGCGCTTAGCCATCTTCCGACAATGTGCAAAGCCTGCGACCTTGGCCATACGGCACTAAGTGCCGGAAGTCATCGCGCTCGGTTGACGGAAGTCATGCGTGGCGCGGTGTCCGCGGACACTTCCGTTGCGAGACAAGGGTCAGGCACTGCGCCTATGGTTCCCCTTGCTTGCGACAACCGTCTGACCAGGCAGACGCTTGAAGGCATCTTGCATGGCGTGGTGCAAGGAGGCGTCAAGGCGCCGGATGCGGGCTTCCGGCGAGGCGAGGCCCCGGCTCTGCGCCGCCACCTCCAGCCAGGCCAGCCAGCGGGCGATCCGGCCACGTTCGGTCGGGTCCAGTGCCGACACGGCCGATCGCGCCGCGAAGGCCGCCTGACGCAGGCCAACGTGTCCGCGCTCGAGCCAGAAGGCGAGCGCGCGCTGGGCGAGGCGGTAAGCTGGGCTGAGTGAAAGTTCGGCGACAGTGGTGGACATAGGGGAAGCCGTGTATCTTGGCCGTGGAAAATAACTAAACCGCCGCGTATACTAAACGGGCGTTATCCATTTGTGAAGCCATTTTTGAAGGTGTAGCCATGAGCACGATCCCGCAAACCAAACCTCAGGGGCCCGGCCGTCCCAAGGACATGGAAAAGCGCGCGGCGATCCTAGAGGCCGCCAAGGGCCTGTTCATCCGCAACGCTTTCGCCGGCACCAGCATGGATGCGGTCGCGGCGGAGGCGGGCGTGTCCAAGCTCACCGTCTACAGCCATTTCGGCGACAAGGACAACCTGTTCCGCGAGGTCATCCGCGCGCGCATCCAGGACCTGATCCCCGAGGACACCTACCACTACGAGGCCGCCGAGGACATCCGGGTCACGCTGGAGCGCATTGCCCTCCACCATGTACGCCTCGACTGCGACGTACAGAACGTGGGCACCTTCCGCGCCATCCTCAGCGACTGCCGCCAGGGCAACCCGCGCTACGGCAAGCTGTTGTGGGAAGAGGGTCCAGATCGCACCCAGGGCCTCATGAAACGCTTGCTGCAACAGGCGGTTGACGATCGCAAGCTGGACATTGCCAACGTCACCCGCGCCGCGGGCCAGTTCATCTCCCTGATCAAGGGCGAAATGCTCATGCGCCGCATGTTCGGCTGTGAGGAGTGCGCCCAGTCCTACGCCGCCGAGCTGGAACAGACCGCACGGGACGGCGTGGACATGTTCCTGCGGGCCTATCTGCCCCGCTGAAAGCTCCCCTCCGGGGCTCCGGAGGGCCGTCGCACTCGCGACCGACCCCGCTTCGTGCTCAAATAGGCCCCTTGAAGCGGGGGTGCCGGCAACAGCCGGCTGAGAGAGTCCCTTCGAACCTGATGCGGCTAGTACCGCTGTAGGGAGCTTCGCCGCACGGAGTCGAACCCGTGCGTCCGGCGCCGTCGCTTCTGTTGCTCGTCTGCGAATCCTTTCGCAACGCCCCCGCGCCTCATGGCGGGGACTCCCAACAAAAGCCAGTCCCTTCGGGGACATCGCTTCAAGCCGACGGACCCTAGCCGATGAATGCCCTGCCCAATGACCTTGCGCGCGCCGCGCAGGAACTCTCCGAAGCCGTGACGCGCCCGATCCCGGGCTCGCGCAAGATCTACGTGCAGGGCAGTCGCCCCGACCTGAAGGTGCCGCTGCGCGAAATCTGCCAGGCGCAGACGCCGACCCTGTTCGGTGGCGAAGAGAACCCGCCGATCACCGTCTATGACACCTCGGGCCCGTACACCGACCCCGACTACAAGGTGGACCTGGTCACCGGCCTGCCTGCCCTGCGCGCCGCCTGGATCGCCGAGCGCGGCGATACCGAGCAGCTCGACGGCCTGAGCTCCGCTTTCGGCCGCCAGCGCGCCACCGACCCGAAGCTGGACGCCTTCCGCTTCACCGCCACGCGCGCACCGCATCGCGCCAAGGCGGGCGCCAACGTCACGCAGATGCACTACGCGCGCCAGGGCATCATCACGCCGGAGATGGAATACATCGCCATCCGCGAGAACCAGCGCATCGAAGCGCTGCGTGAGAGTGCACTGCGCAACCAGCATCCGGGCGAGTCGTTCGGCGCCGCGCTGCCGAAGCTGATCACGCCGGAATTCGTGCGTGACGAAGTGGCCCGCGGTCGCGCCATCATCCCGGCCAACATCAACCATCCGGAAGCGGAGCCGATGATCATCGGCCGCAACTTCCTCACCAAGATCAACGCGAACATCGGCAACTCGGCCGTGTCCTCCGGCATTGCCGAGGAAGTGGAAAAGCTGGTGTGGTCGATCCGCTGGGGCGGCGACACGGTGATGGACCTGTCCACCGGCAAGCACATCCACGAAACGCGTGAGTGGATCATCCGCAACTCGCCGGTGCCGATCGGCACGGTGCCGATCTACCAGGCGCTGGAAAAGGTCGGCGGCGTGGCCGAAGACCTCACCTGGGAGATCTTCCGCGACACCCTGATCGAGCAGGCTGAGCAAGGCGTCGACTACTCCACCATCCACGCCGGCGTGCTGCTGCGTTTCGTGCCGCTGACCGCCAAGCGCGTGACGGGCATCGTGTCGCGCGGTGGCTCGATCATGGCGAAGTGGTGCCTGGCGCACCACAAGGAAAACTTCCTCTACACGCACTTCGAAGACATCTGCGAGATCATGAAGGCGTATGACGTGTCCTTCAGCCTCGGCGACGGTCTGCGCCCGGGTTGCATCGCGGACGCGAATGACGCCGCACAGTTCGGCGAGCTGGACACGCTGGGCGAGCTCACGCAGATCGCGTGGAAGCACGACGTGCAGGTGATGATCGAAGGCCCCGGCCACGTGCCCATGCAGCTCATCAAGGAGAACATGGAGCGCCAGCTGGAGAAGTGCCACGAGGCGCCGTTCTACACGTTGGGGCCACTGACCACCGACATCGCGCCGGGCTACGACCACATCACCAGCGCCATCGGCGCGGCGATGATCGGCTGGTTCGGCACCGCCATGCTCTGCTACGTGACGCCGAAGGAGCACCTGGGCCTGCCGAACAAGCAGGATGTGCGCGACGGCATCATCGCGTACAAGATCGCCGCGCATGCGGCGGATCTGGCCAAGGGCCATCCGGGCGCTCAGGTGCGTGACAACGCGCTGTCGAAGGCACGCTTCGAATTCCGCTGGGAAGACCAGTTCAACCTCGGTCTCGATCCGGAAAAGGCGAAGGAATTCCACGACGAAACCATGCCGAAGGACGCGCACAAGAGCGCGCACTTCTGCTCCATGTGCGGTCCGAAGTTCTGCTCGATGAAGATCACGCAGGACGTGCGCGACTACGCCGCCGAGCATGGCACCGGTGAAGAAATCGCGCTGGAAGAGGGTATGGCGGAGAAGGCAGCCGAGTTCCGCCAGCAAGGCTCCGAGGTCTATCACAAGGCCTGATGTTCGATGTTGTTCCGGCGGCAGAAGTCGCCGGAACAACGTCAGCTTGGCCCTTACGGCTTGTTCCGGTTACGCAGCCCATGACGATCGCCGCGAAACATTTTGCGGCCGTTGGATGGGGTCGCCGGGAGGGTGACCTGCCGGTCCCGGTCAGCCAAAAGAGCATCACACGCGTTGGAGGAGGCACATCGCCACCAGGAGACGCGTCATGCCGGCACCGGACAACGCCCGCCAGGGACATGTGGTCCTTAGGGTCGTGCTCATCACCCTCGCGTTGGGCGTGCTGCTCGCCAGCGCCATGATGTGGTGGTGGGTGCGCGAGACCGATGACGGTGGCCTCGCGACAGGCCAGGCGACGACGTCGGCCGGGATGGAAGCCTCAAGCGGCTGACGCAGGCATAAAAAAACGCGCCGCCCGGAGGCGGCGCGTTTCGAGATAGAGCGATCAGGCCTTCTGGTCGACCTTGTAGCGCTCGATGCCGCTGAGGATCTCAGCCTTGGCTTCGTCGGCGCCCACCCAGCCTTCCACCTTCACCCACTTGCCCTTCTCCAGATCCTTGTAGTGCTCGAAGAAGTGGCCAATGCGCTCCAGCCAGTGGCCGGACACGGACTTGATGTCCTTGATGTGCGCGTAGCCAGCGAAGATCTTCTCGACCGGCACCACCACCAGCTTCTCGTCGGCGCCGGCTTCGTCCGTCATCTTCAGCATGCCGACCGGATGGCAGCGGATCACCGAACCCGGCACCAGCGGCAGCGGCAGGATCACCAGCGCGTCGAGCGGATCGCCGTCGCCGCCCAGCGTGCCCGGCACGTAGCCGTAGTTGCACGGGTAGCGCATCGGCGTGGACAGGATGCGGTCGACGAAGATCGCGCCGCTTTCCTTCTCCACCTCGTACTTGACGGGCTCGGCATCCTTGGGGATTTCGATGATGACGTTGATTTCGTCCGGCACTTTGCGGCCGGCGGGTACGAGATGCAGACCCATGAGCGTGTCCTTGAGCGTAGTCAGTGCAAAGACCCGAAAGGATACGGCAAAAGGTGGTGCATCGCAGCAGCCAGGCGGGCTGGCGGCCGGTGGCAGTTCAGCGCAGGACAGGGCGGGGCAGGACGCTCAGGCCTGATACGGGCGTTCGCGTAACCATTTGGTCGCAATCCATTTTTCGCCCTTGATGACGGGCAGGCCCGCGTGCAGTGAGGCCTCGTCGCCGGTGTCGTAGGCGAAATAGACGGCTGCACCGCGCATGGCCGTCACTGTCAGGCCGATGCGGGGAAAGGCTGTGCCGCCGCCTTCCTCCGGTGTGTTGAGGTACATCACCACGCTGGCGATGCGCTGGCCGCCGCGCGCGGTGACCGCCGAGAAACCGGGCTGGTCCGGGTTGAACCAGTCGAAATGCGGCTCGTATTCCTGGCCTGGCTGGTAATGCAGGATCTGCAGGCCCTCACCGTGGCTGACCGGAATGGCCAGCAGATCCGCGATGCGTTGCTCGATCCGCTGCACCAGTGGCGTCTCGCCAATGCCGAAAAACATGCCCTGGCTGGTGCGCCGCTCATCGGTCTGGTGGCGCCCCTCGTTGTCCACGGTCAGCGAGCGTGCCAGGCGAGGCCGTGCCTCGCCGATCAGGTCGTCGCACTCCTGCGCGGTGAGCAGGTTCTCCAGCACGCGCACCACGGGCATGTCGGTGCTGACGGTGACGTTCACGGTATGCCCGTTGACGTCCTGCAGGGGCGCTTGCGGATGGCGCGTACGCACGCCGGTGAGCTTGTTCTTGGCCGCGGCCAAGACGGTAGCCAGCGGAAGGTTCAGCACGCGGGCGACGATCTGACGGCTTTGCTCGCCGCCATAACCGGCCTCCTTCAGCATCCTCAACAGGTCGCCGAGGCTACAACCGGAACGGCTGGTGGAAAGAATCCATTCACGCAGTTCGGGGCGAATCGTGTGTTTGCTCATACGACGTTAGAGGGCGCCGGCTCATGCCAGCGCACATGTTACGCATCGGGGCGGCCGCGATCCATGAACGGGCCGCCCCGGGCCATCACTTCACGTGTTCCCAAAGGTACGTGTAGCCGAGCGCGCTCATGAAGGCTGCCTGTGTATTGTTCGCCGCCGCACCGTGGCCGCCTTCGATGTTCTCGTAGAAGCTGGTGTCGTAACCCAGCGACTCCATCTTGGCGGCCATCTTGCGTGCGTGCACCGGGCCCACGCGGTCATCGCGCGTGGACGTGGTGAACAGCACCGGCGGATACTTCTGGCCGGCCTTGGCGTTGGTGTACGGCGAGAACGTCTTGATCCATGCCCATTCTTCCGGCTTGTCCGGATCGCCGTACTCGGCAATCCACGACGCGCCGGCCGACAGATGGGTGTAGCGCTGCATGTCGAGCAACGCCACCTGGCTCACGATGGCGCCGTAAAGCTGCGGATACAGCGTGAGCATGTTGCCCATCAGCAGGCCGCCGTTGCTGCCGCCCATGGCACCGAGGTGTCCAGGCGAGGTGATCTTGCGCGCGAACAGGTCCTGGGACACCGCGGCGAAATCCTCGTAGGCGCGCAACCGGTTGGCCTTCAGCGCCGCCTTGTGCCAGCGCGGGCCATATTCGCCACCGCCGCGGATGTTGGCGATGACGTACACGCCGCCTTTCTCCAGCCAGGCGCGTCCCACGCTGCCGCTATAGGCGGGCTGCATCGAGATTTCGAAGCCGCCGTAGCCGTACTGCAAGGTCGGGTTCTTGCCGTTCGCCTTGAGGCCCTTCGGCGCGATCTCGAAGTAGGGCACGCGTGTGCCGTCCTTCGAGGTGGCGAAGTGCTGGCTCACCTCGTACTTCGAGGCATCGAAGAAGCTCGGGCTATGCTTGATCGCCTGCGCATCGCCCTTGTCCAGCGTGCCGTAGTAGAGCGTGGTGGGCTGGAGGTAGCCGGAGACGGTGAGGAAGTAGTCGTCGCTGTTGTCCTCGTCCACGGCGCCGGCGGCGATGGAGGAGAGCGCTGGCGCACCAGCCAGCGGTTCGCGCTTCCACTCGCCAGTACCTGGCGTCAGCACCTCTAGCCGGTTCACCACGTTGTCCATCACGTTGAGGATCAGCTGATGGCGGGTCCACGAATACCCATCCAGCGCCGTCGTCCCGGTGGGCTCGAACACCACCATGATCTCGCGCTTGCCGGCCATGTAATCGTCGAAGTTCGTGGCGAGCAACGAGCCCGACTTGTAGGTCTTGCCGCCCACGGTCCAGTCGCTCCGCGGCTCGATCATCAGCCATTCGCGATGCATGCCGACATTGGCGTCCAGGGGGACGTCGATCTTGGTGAGCTTGCCATCCTTGCCGCGCAGGAAGGTCTCACTGTCGTAGAAGGCGATCTGCCGTGACACGAAGTCGCGCTGGAAGCCTGGCGTGTGGTCGCGCGAGGCGGATGCCGACATGTCGTCGTCCTTGGCCTCGTACACGGTAGTCGCGCTGGATAGCGGTGTGCCGCGCTTCCATTCCTTGACGATGCGCGGGTAGCTCGACTTGGTCATCGTGCCCGGTCCAAAGTCCGTGGCGACGTACAGGTGGTCGATGTCCATCCACGTCGCGTTGGACTTGGCTTCAGGCAGTTCAAAGCCGCCCTTCACGAACTGCTTGTCCTTGAGGTCGAACTCGCGCGTCACGCTGGCATCGGCACCGCCGCGCGACAGGGAGATAAGGCAATGGCGAAATTCCGGCCTCAGACAGTCGGCGCCATGCCACACCCAGTTTTCCTTTTCTGTCGCGGAAAGTGCGTCGAGATCGATCACCGTTTCCCAGTTCGGCTTGTCCTTGCGGTATTCGTCCAGCGTCGTGCGGCGCCACAGGCCCTTGGGGTGATCCTTGTCGCGCCAAAAGTTGTAGAAATAGTCGCCCATCTTGCTGACCATGGGGATGCGCTCGTTGGAATCGAGCACCTCCAGCAGTTGCCCGTCGAGCTGCTTGAACTCGGCGCTGTCGGCATACTTCTTCACTGTCTCGGCGTTCTGCTGCTTGACCCAGTCGAGCTGCTTGGTGCCGTCGATGGTTTCCAGCCAGAGGTTGGGGTCCTGGGCTGTGGGGGTGATGCTGTCGGCCGCGTGCGTCATGCCGCCTAGTGTGATGCCCAGCGCGAGTGCCAGCCATAGCGTGGTCTTGGATGTCATGCCGTGTCCTTGGATGAGTGCAGCAGAGAAGCCGAGTGTGGTGGGCGCCGTGGTGCGACGCGCGTGACTAAAGTCAGGGCGTCACACTTCTTCGTCTCCTCTGGGGGAGGGCTGGGGTGCTTGCGGGCCTATTGCTTCGGGCGAAGCTGCAATTGATGAAGCCATAGATACGGGACTGGGGGCCGTTCGGCCCCTCACCCCAACCCTCTCCCCGGTGGGGGAGAGGGGCAAACGTGCCGAGTGGGTTCGCCCGATGGCTGATGAGCCGATCGGGTGCGATTCGGTTACAGCAGCGGAATCAGCAACAGCGCCACGATATTGATGATCTTGATCAGCGGATTCACCGCCGGGCCTGCCGTGTCCTTGTACGGATCGCCGACGGTGTCGCCGGTGACCGCCGCCTTGTGGGCGTCGGAGCCCTTGCCGCCGAAGTGATCATCCTCGATGTACTTCTTGGCGTTGTCCCACGCGCCGCCGCCGGTGGTCATCGAAATGGCCACGAACAAGCCGGTAACGATGGTGCCGATCAGCACGCCGCCCAGCGCCTGCGCGCCCGCCTCGGGGCCGCCCAGCCACTTGAAGCCGAACACCACGACTACGGGCACCAGCACGGGCAGCAGCGAGGGAACCAGCATCTCCTTGATGGCCGACTTGGTGAGCAAGTCCACCGCGCGCGAGTAATCCGGCTTGGTGGTGCCTTCCATGATGCCCTTGATCTCGCGGAACTGACGGCGCACTTCTTCCACCACCGAACCCGCCGAGCGGCCTACCGCTTCCATCGCCATCGCGCCGAACAGGTACGGAATCAGGCCGCCGATCAGCAGGCCGATGATCACGTACGGATTGGACAGGTCGAAGCGGAAATCCGTCAGGTTGAGGTGCTGGTTGAGGTTGTGCGTGTAGTCGGCGAACAGCACCAGTGCAGCCAGGCCGGCCGAGCCGATGGCGTAGCCCTTGGTCACGGCCTTGGTGGTATTGCCAACGGCGTCCAGCGGGTCGGTCACCGCGCGCACTTCCGGCGGCAGCTCCGCCATCTCGGCGATGCCGCCCGCGTTGTCGGTGATGGGGCCGTACGCATCGAGCGCCACGATCATGCCCGTCATGCTCAACATGGCCGTCGCCGCGATGGCGATGCCGTAGAGCTCGGCCAGCTGGTAAGCGCCCCAGATGGATGCGCACACCGCCAGCACCGGCAGCGCGGTGGACTTCATCGATACGCCGATACCCGCGATGATGTTGGTCGCATGCCCCGTGGTCGACGCTTGCGCCACGTGCTGCACGGGTTTGTATTCGGTGGCGGTGTAGTACTCGGTGATCACCACCATCGCACCCGTCAGCACCAGGCCGATCAGCGTACAGCCGTACAGGCGGCCGACACCGTAGGACGACTCCGCCATCAGCTGGCTGGTGATGGGCCAGAACGCGATCGCTGCGATCACGGCGGACACCGCCACGCCCGCGTACAGCGCGTTCATGATCTTGGCGCTGCGTGCCTTCACGAAGAACGTGCCGATGATCGAGGCCACGATGGACGCGCCGCCGAGCACCAAGGGATAAAGCACGCCATTGCTGCCGGTTTTCTCGGCCATCACGCCGGCCAGCAGCATGGTGGCGATCAGCGTCACGGCGTAAGTCTCGAACAGATCGGCGGCCATGCCGGCGCAGTCGCCGACGTTGTCGCCCACGTTGTCGGCGATCACGGCCGGGTTGCGCGGATCATCTTCCGGAATGCCAGCCTCGACCTTGCCCACCAGGTCGGCACCCACGTCCGCGCCCTTGGTGAAGATGCCGCCGCCCAGTCGGGCGAAGATGGAGATCAGCGACGAACCGAACGCCAAGCCCACCAATGCGTGCAGGGCGCGCATGGTCTCGTAGCCCATGCGGCCGAGTATCACGTAGTAGCCCGTGACACCCAGCAGGGCCAGTCCCACCACCAGCATGCCGGTGATCGCACCACCGCGGAACGCCACGTTCAGCGCCGAGGCGAGGCCGCTGCGCGCTGCTTCCGCCGTGCGTACGTTGGCCCGCACGGAAACGTTCATGCCGATGTAGCCGGTGGCACCGGAAAGGATGGCGCCGATGGCGAAACCGATTCCCGTGCCCCAGTCCAGTGCAAAGCCGATGATGAGAAACAACACGACGCCGACCATGCCGATGGTCGTGTACTGGCGGTTGAGATACGCCTTCGCGCCTTCCTGGATCGCGTTGGCGATCTCTTGCATGCGTGCGTTGCCGGGCGATTTTGCCAAGATCCAGCGCACGGACAGTGCGCCGTAGAGAACCGCCAGGACCGCACAAGCCAGCACGATCCACAAGCCATACTGCTGCAGCATCGGAGCCTCCCCGGGAGTGGTAACGATATGCACCGGGGACCACCCATCGGCACCCCCGATACGGCGGCCGCCCTGAAAGGGCGGTCAGCCCGAGTATAGACAGAGGCTGACGACAGTCATGTTGTGCGACGCAGCGCGGCATAAAAAAAGCGGCGCCAGATGGCGCCGCCCAAGGGATTTCGGGTTTGGACAGTAATCAGCGGATCACCATGTCCAGGATCATGTTGTCGCCGATCGAGACCAGCAGGTAGTTGCTATCGTTGCGCACCCAGCGGTAGCCGTAGGGCGGTGCGGCCAGGCGGTAGCCTCGATAATCGTTCACGATGTACATCGGGCCGTCGTAGCGGTAGCCGCGTTCCCAGCGATGCGGACGACCGTAATAGCCGCGATCGCTGTAGTAGCGACGTTCCCAGTGATCGTGGCGGTCGCGGTCATGCCAGCGGCCGCGATCATGGTCGTCGTGATGACCACGGCCCCGGTCATGGTCGTGCCACGGGTCGGCCGAAACCGCGCCGCTGCCGGCAAGCAGGGCCAGTGCTACGAACATGCTGGAAAGGGTCTTCATTGCGTTCTCCTGGGAGCACCGACGCCATGCATCGGATTTGCCTTGCAGATTTATCGTAAAAATCTGCGCCTGAACGCCGGGCGTGCTTTTTCGCAAGCGTCGCGCAAGCTTTCAGCCAGGGCTTAACCATCTGAACCGTCGTACAGGAATCCCGGGGAGAGGTGTCCATGTTCATGCGGGTGGTGTTGGTCCTGGCCGCGCTGGCGGCGGTGCTCTATGGGGCGGTGTGCGTGTTCCTGTATCTGGGGCAGCGGCAGCAGATCTATCACCCCGAGATGAGCTGGCGCGTCCAGCAGACGCCGGACTTCGAACTGGTCAACGATGGCGTGCGGCTGCGTGGTTGGGTCATGCATCCGGGACAGCCGAAGGCCTTGCTCTACTTCGGCGGAAACGGTGAACGCATCGAGGATTCGCGCGAGACGCTGGCGCGCTGGTTTCCCGATCGAACCATCTACCTGTTGCCGTATCGCGGCTATGCCGCCAGCGAAGGCAAGCCCAGCGAAGCCGCCTTGGTGAGCGATGCCATCGCTCTGTTTGAGCTTGCGGCGAAAACGCATCCGCAAGTCGCCGTGATCGGTCGCAGCCTGGGCAGTGGCGTGGCGGTACAACTGGCGGCCAAGCGTCCGGTGGAGCGGCTCGTTCTTGTCACGCCGTTCGACAGCCTGGTACGGGTTGCCGCGGGCTACTTTCCCTGGCTGCCGGTGAATGCCTTGATGCGCGATCGCTTCGAATCATGGCGCTACGTCAACGACATTCCTTGCCCGGTACTGGTCATTCGCGCAGAGCAGGACGAGGTCATTTCCTCGGCGCGCACCATCGCGCTGGTGCACGCCTTCCGGCGGCCGCCGTCCGTGCAGGTGGTGCCCGATGCCGGGCACAACACGGTCCAGGATCACGCCGACTACCGCGTGAGCCTGGAGCGCTTCCTGCAATGACGATTACTTGCCGAACGGCTCGAGCTTGCGCGTCACCATCGCGTTCTTCAGCGTGATGTATTGCGGCAAACCGTTCTTGCCATACGGCGGCGGTGCCTCGCCCTGGATCAGGGGGGAGAGATAACGGCGTGCGGCGGCCGTGATGCCGAAGCCATCGCGGGTAAGGAAACCGGCGGGCATCTTCTTTTCGCGATTGGCGATCTTCAACAGCGGCGCGGGCTCGATCTTCCATCGATACGGCGCATCGTTGGTGCGCACGATGACGGGCATTACCGCATTCATCCCGGCGAGTGCGTAGTCAACCGCGGCCTTGCCCACGGCGTAGGCCTGGTCGGCATCGGTTTTCGAGGCGAGATGACGCGCCGAGCGCTGCAAGTAGTCGGGCAGGGCCCAGTGGTACTTGTAGCCGAGCTTCTCCTTCACCAGCGCGGCGAGCACAGGTGCCACGCCGCCGAGCTGGCTGTGGCCGAACGCGTCGCGCGTGCCGGCTTCAGCAAGGAATTGGCCTTCTGCATTGAGCAGGCCTTCGGAAGCGACCACGGTGCACCAGCCCACACGCTCCACCGTGGCCTTCACCTTGGCGAGGAAGGCGGCCTCGTCGAATGTGCGCTCGGGGAACAGGATGATGTGCGGCGGCGCATCCGCGCCTTCGCCGGCCAGGCCGGCGGCGGCGGCGATCCAGCCGGCGTGGCGGCCCATCACTTCGAGGATGAACACCTTGGTCGAGGTATCCGCCATCGATGCGACGTCCAGGCTGGCTTCCAGCGTCGACACGGCGGTGTACTTCGCCACCGAACCGAAGCCGGGACAGCAGTCGGTGACGGCCAGGTCGTTGTCCACGGTCTTCGGCACACCGATGCAGCGGATGTCGTAGTTCATGGCCTTGCCGAGCTGCGAGATCTTCAGCGCGGTATCGGCCGAATCGTTGCCTCCGTTGTAAAGGAACCAGCGGATGTCGTGCGCGCGGAACACGTCGATCAGGCGCTCATACTCGGCGCGATTGGCGTCCAGCGATTTGAGCTTGTAGCGGCATGAGCCGAACGCGCCGCCGGGCGTGTGGCGCAGCGCGGCGATGGCCGCCTTCGATTCTTTCGAGGTATCGATCAACTCCTCGCGGAGTGCGCCGAGGATGCCGTTGTGCGCGGCGTAGACCGGAACGCCCTTGGCGCGCGCCGCCTCGATGACGCCCGCAGCGGTGGCGTTGATCACGGCGGTGACGCCGCCGGACTGGGCGTAGAGCAGACGACCTTCGGGCTTCGATTTCTTGACGGCCATGATTCTCTCAATCCGGCAGGGCGAGGTTGCCGTGCTCATCAAACACGAAGTACGGGTTGAATGCGAACTCCCACAGGTGTCCGTCGGGGTCGGCGAGGTAACCGGAGTAACCGCCCCAGAACGCTTCCTGCGGTGTCTTCAGTTCGCGTGCGCCGGCAGCCACCGCGGCGGCGAACCAATGGTCGACCTCTTCCTTGGAGCTGGCGTTGCGGGCCAGCGTGACGGCAGCGAATCCGGTGGGCAGGTCCTCCGCCAGCGCGTCCTCGGCCAATGCGTCGCGCCCGTACAGGGCGAGCACACCGGCGCCACCCTTGAGAAACACGATGTTTTCGTTGCTGGCCGATGAGGCCGTCCAGCCGCAGGCTTCGTAGAACTGGCGTGAACGGGGGAGGTCGCTGACGCCCAGCGTGACAATATGGATACGGGGTGTGGACACGGCGTTCTCCTCGAATGGGACTGGCAGAGCTTAATCCGGCCCGGTTGCGGCGTCCCCGTGACATTCCTGTGTCACGGCTAACCCGTTTCACAACAGATACTTGCCGTTTTCAGGCCGGTTTATCGGTTTGACGGCACCGCCCGCAGAAGCTAATTTGAGAGCCCATTTTCTTGTATCCGCCGGGCCCCGCAGCGTGCGTGGTTCGTGGATCCCTTGGAGCACTATGCGACTCGTCCTACTCGGTCCGCCCGGTTCGGGCAAAGGCACCCAGGCCGCGCGTCTGAAGGTGGAACTCGGCGTTCCGCACATCTCGACCGGCGACATGCTTCGCGCGGCCGTGGCGGCTGGCACGCCGACGGGTCTGAAGGCGAAAGCGGTGATGGATGCGGGCAAGCTGGTGTCGGATGACATCCTGCTGGCCATGCTGGAGGAGCGCCTCTCGCAGGATGACGTCAAGAACGGTTTCATCCTCGACGGCTATCCGCGCAACCTGGCTCAGGCCGATGCGCTGGATCACCTGCTGGCCAAGATCGGCCAGCCGCTGGATGCCGTGGTGAAGCTCGATGTGGCCAATGAGGTGATCATCGGCCGATGCGAGATCCGTTTCGCCGCCGAGCACCGCAAGGACGACGATCCGGTCGTGGTGCGCGATCGCTTGAAGGTCTACGCCGAGCAGACCGCTCCGGTGGCGGACTTCTTTGCCCGCCGCGGCAAGCTGCAGGTGGTGGACGGCGTGGGCGAGCTCGACGAAGTCACCGCCCGCGTCAAGCGTGCGCTCGACGCCGAGTCGGCAGCCGCCAACGGTTGATGCTCCGGGCCGCCGCAAGGCGGCCCGATGCTTTTGGGCTGGCGCAATGAGCCAGCCCCGGTTCCATCGAACGGATTACACATGCGTCTGCACATCCTCGGCATCTGCGGCACCTTCATGGGCGGCGTCGCCGCCCTGGCACGCGAGCTTGGCCTCACCGTCGAGGGTTCCGACGCCAACGTCTATCCGCCCATGAGCACTCAGCTCGAATCGCTGGGCATCCGCCTGATGGACGGCTACAAGGCCGAATACCTGAAGCCGGCGCCGGATCTGGTCGTCGTGGGCAATGCCATGGTGCGCGGCAATCCGGCCGTGGAATACATGCTCGACGAGCAGCTCCGCTATGTGTCCGGCCCGCAGTGGCTGGGCGAGACGCTGCTGCCGGGGCGTGAAGTACTGGCCGTGGCGGGCACGCACGGCAAGACCACCACCACCAGCCTGCTGGCGCATCTGCTGGAAAGCGCGGGTCTGTCGCCCGGGTTCCTGATCGGTGGTGTGCCTGGCAACTTCGAGGTCTCGGCGCGCAAGGGCAGCGGCAAGCCGTTCGTGATCGAAGCGGACGAGTACGACAGCGCGTTCTTCGACAAGCGTTCGAAGTTTGTGCACTACCGCCCGCGCATCGCCATCCTCAACAACCTCGAATACGACCACGCGGACATCTTCCCCGACGTGGCGGCGATCCAGCGCCAGTTCCATCACCTGGTGCGCACCGTGCCGGGCAATGGACGCCTGATTGTCAACGCGCACGACCATCACCTGGCCGAGGTGCTGGCGATGGGTTGCTGGACGCCCGTGGAAACCTTCGGCATTGGAAAGGGCGACTGGCAGGCCGAATTGATCGAGGCCGACGGCTCGGCCTTCACGGTCCGCCGCGGTGGCGAGGTGATCGGCGAGATCCACTGGCCGCTGCTGGGCAATCACAGCGTGATGAACGCGCTGGCGGCCTTGGCCGCGGCTGCGGCGGCGGGCGCTGATCCTCGTGCGCTGCTGCCGGCATTCGCGAGTTTCCAGAGCGTCAAACGCCGCATGGAAGTCGTGGGCGAGGCGAATGGCGTGCGCGTGTACGACGATTTCGCGCATCACCCCACGGCTATCGCCACGACGCTTGCGGGCTTGCGCGCCAAGGTCGGCAAGGCACGCATCGTGGTGGCGCTGGAGCCACGCTCCAATTCGATGCGACTGGGCGCACACGCTGACGCGTTGGCGCCATCGCTGGCCGATGCCGATGCGGTCGTGTTCCTGCATCGCCCCGAGCTCTCGTGGGACGCAGGCAAGGTGACCGGCGCGCTGAACGGTCGCGGCAGCACCGTACCCACGGTCGATGCGCTCATCGCGGCGTTGCGCGGCGAAGTGCGTGCCGGCGATCACGTGGTCTTCATGTCCAACGGCGGCTTTGAAGGCGCCCCGCGCCGGTTTGCCGAAGCCATCAAGGCCTGATCGTCGTACTCGTTCTTTGGAAGGAGCACACGGGTGCGCGAACGCGGCATCCCGGGGCCGCCGTCTCCGTGGGTCGCCCGGTCGCGCACCTATGCGCTCCTACAGGGTCGTCCGCTGACGGTTAGACTTTCCGCATGACCGCCAAGTCCCCCTATCCCGACCTGCCGTTGTTTCCGCTCGGCACCGTGCTCTATCCCGGTGGTCAGCTATCGTTGCGCATCTTCGAGCGGCGCTACCTCGACATGGTCACGGAGTGCGCGCGCACGGGCGGGGCGTTTGGCGTCTGCCTGATTCTTCAAGGCCAGGAGGCCGGCGCGCCGGCCTTGCCCGCGGCCGTGGGTACGCTGGCGCGCATCGTGGATTTCCATAATCGCGAAGATGGCTTGCTGGGCATTCTTGCCGAGGGTGGCGAGCGCTTTCGCGTCGTACGTACGCGCGTGCGTTCCGATGGCCTCGTGCGCGGTGATGTGGAGATGTGGCCTGCGGAGCCTGCGCACGATGTACCGGTGGAGCTGGCCTTGCTGCCGTCCATCCTGGAGCGCTTGATCGAGAACCTGGCGCCGCAGTGGCGGCATGCGCCGCGCCAGTTGTATGACGATGCCGGCTGGGTGGGTTTCCGGCTGGCGGAATTGTTGCCGTTGCAAGCGGACGAACAGCAGCGGCTGCTCGAGATCACCGACCCGGTGCTGCGACTGACCGAGCTGCGCGACATCCTTCCGCGCTTCCAGCGCGAGTGACGGCTCCTGGGTGGAACGCGCGGCATGGTTCGCTCTTTCCGCTCGACAGGGGCGCTTCTACACTGGCCCATCCACGACTGAGGTGACACTTCCATGAGCAGCCTGGCGGGCAAGACTCTCTTCATCACCGGCGCGTCGCGTGGCATTGGCCTGGCGATTGCGCTGCGGGCGGCGCGCGACGGCGCCAACGTGGCGATTGCCGCCAAGAGCAGCGTGCCCAACCCCAAGCTGCCGGGCACCATTTTCAGCGCCGCCCAGGAGATCGAGGCCGCGGGCGGCAAGGCGCTGCCGATCAAGTGCGACATCCGCGAGGAAGACGAGGTGAAGGCGGCCGTGGCCGCCACCGCCGAACGCTTCGGCGGCATCGACATCCTGGTGAACAACGCGAGCGCGATCTGGCTTGCCGGGCTGGCCGATACGCCGATGAAGCGCTTCGACCTCATGCAGCAGGTCAATGCGCGCGGCAGTTTCCTGTGCGCGCAGGCGTGCCTGCCGCACCTGCTGAAGTCCACCAATCCGCACATCCTGACGCTCGCACCGCCACCGTCGCTCGATCCGAAGTGGTGGGCGCCGCACACGGGCTACACGCTGGCCAAGATGGGCATGAGCCTCGTCACGCTGGGACTGGCCGGGGAGCTCGGTCGCAAGGGTGTGGCGGTGAATGCACTGTGGCCGCGCACCATCATCGCCACGGACGCGCTCAACATGATTGCGGGTGTGGCGATCGAGCGTTGCCGCAAGCCGTCCATCGTGGCCGACGCGGCGCATGCCGTGCTGACGCGGCCGGCGCCGGGCTTCGCCGGCCAGTTCCTGATCGACGAGGAAGTGCTGCGCGACGCGGGCGTCACCGACTTTTCGTCCTATGCGATGGATCCGGCGCAGTCGCTTCTGCCGGACCTGTTCCTCGACTGATCGCCATGTCGTGTCCGTTCTGCGACATCGTCGCCGGTCGTCTCGAGGCCAGCGTGCTGGCGCAAACGGAGTATTCGCTGGCTTTCCTCGATCTCCGCCAGCCGGTGCAGGGGCATGTGCTGGTGGTGCCGAAGGCGCACGTCGAGGACATCTACGGCATTGAGCCGGCACAAGCGGGCGACGTGATGCAGTTGGGTGTGTGCGTGGCGCACGCCCTGCGCGAGGCGTTTCATGCGCCGGGGCTCAACCTGTGGCAATCCAATGGCGCCGCTGCGGGGCAGGAAGTGCCGCATTTCCATCTGCATGTGCAGCCACGTCGGGTCGCTGACGGCTTGCTGCGGGTGTATCCCCATGGGGCGCCGTCGCCATCGCCGCGCGAGGCGCTCGACGACATGGCGCGACGCATCCGGCTTTTTCTTTCACATGACGACGGCGTCGCCATGCCATCGAGGTCCCCATGAAATACCTGCACACCATGATCCGCGTCCGTGACATCAACGCGAGCCTGCGCTTTTTCTGCGAGGGCCTCGGGCTGAAGGAAATGCGCCGCACGGACAACGAGGCGGGCAAGTTCACGCTGGTGTTCCTTGCCGCGCCGGAGTCGCCGGATGCGGAGATCGAGCTGACCTACAACTGGGGTTCGACCGAGGATTACGGCAGCGCCCGCAATTTCGGTCACCTCGCTTTCCGCGTAGATGACATCTACAAGACCTGCAGCCACCTGCAGTCGATGGGCTACACCATCAGCCGTCCGCCACGCGACGGACACATGGCGTTTGTACGCTCGCCGGACCTGATCTCGGTAGAACTACTGCAGGACGGTCATCTCCCTCCACAGGAGCCCTGGGCATCGATGCCCAATACCGGTGTCTGGTAGGCGGTTACGCCCTCGCCGGGCCGGTCAAGCCGCGGCGGGAAGGTGTACCTGGCGGCCTCAGACCCCCTAGGCCATAGGTGCTAGTCAGCCCGACGGCCTCCGGCTTCCGTTCGACGCTACTTGCCCCGTTTGTGGGGTGACTGCCGCAGACAGAGTTGTATATTGTGTGACCCATATCACATTCCTGTAGCGGTCCCGGGCTAGTTTGGCGCGACGGGCGTGGTAACCGGGGGGCGGCCATAGGACGTGGCGACGACCGGCCAAAACCTGTGACCCTTCGGGGGTTGGGGAAGGACCATGGCTGTATTGAGGGAAGAAGCCAGGCGATGTGTCGTCTGGTTTGGGCAGCCTGCCGGCGAAGAGCGGGCAGGTCTGGCCCAGGCGGGGTGGATCGTCCGCGTGGCCGATGCCGGTACCCAGGGTGGCGTTGGCATGCGCAACAACGACACGGTGGTCGCACTGGCGGACCTGCGGCATGGGGATCCCGCCATCGCGCATGCCATGGCCCAACTCATGGCGGATCATCCCTGGCTACCGTGGGTAGCGCTCATTCCGCCCGACATGTCGGCGCATGAGCCGCTGATCGATCGCATCCTCGAAGCGAGCATCGAATATTTCTCGACGCCGGTGGACGTTGAGCGCCTGGTCGAAGCACTGGAGCGTATTGGCGGCGACCAGCCACGTGCCACCGATACAGGCGAAAGCGGCATTACCGGTCGTAGCGCAGCCATGGGTGCCGTCGTCGCCAGCGTGCGCAAGTACGCGCCGGTGGAACTGCCCGTGCTGATCACGGGCGAAACCGGTACCGGCAAGGAAGTAGCCGCGCGTGCGCTCCACAGTCTGTCTGCGCGAGCCGGCCGTCCCTTTGCCGCGATCAATTGCGGCGCACTGCCGCCGAACCTGGTGCAGTCCGAATTGTTCGGTCACGAACGTGGCGCGTTCACCGGTGCCAACGCACGACGTATCGGCCATTTCGAAACGGCCGCCGGCGGCACGGTGTTCCTCGACGAAGTAGGCGATCTGCCGCTCGATGCGCAGACCAGCCTGCTGCGTTTCCTGCAGGAAGGCACGCTGGAACGTGTCGGCAGCAGCGTGCTGATCAAGCTGGACGTACGCGTGCTGGCGGCAACGCACGTGGACCTGGAAAAAGCGGTGGAGCAGGGGCGTTTCCGCGAAGACCTGTACTACCGGCTCAACGTATTGCGTCTGCGCATGCCTCCGCTGCGCGAGCGCGAGGACGACGTGGTGTTGCTGGCACAGCGTTTCCTGGATGCGTTCCGCGAGCAGCATCCCAGCCGTGCCCGGGCCTTCAGCGCCAGTGCGCGGCGCGCGATGCTGGAATTCACCTGGCCTGGCAATGTGCGTGAGCTGCTCAATCGCGTGCAGCGTGCGGCGGTCGTGGCCGAAGACACGCTGATCAACGTCAACGATCTCGATCTCGCCGATGTGCTAACCCGGCAAGCGGCACGCTCAAGCCTGGGCAGCACGCGCGTGGCGGCGGAGCGCGATGCGGTCATCGCCTGCCTGCGCGAAAGCCGCTTCAACGTGAGCGAATGCGCCCGTCGTCTGAAGGTGTCGCGGGTGACCATCTATCGCCTGTGCAAGAAGCACCAGCTCGCGCTCGACGAGCTGCGCTGAACGGACGTCCATAACCCCGCAGGGGACACCTTCCGGAGATAACGCTGGCCGCCTCGCCGGGGTGGGCGGCGGATGCTCGCTCCCGCGTGACTGGTTGGGCGCCGACCCAGCCACCTGACTGCAAGCACCCGCCGCTCACCCCGGCCGAGGCCGGCCGACCGTGGGGAAGGCTTGTCTGTTGGAGGGTGCGGAAAGGAAGGCCCCCGACCCGCAGGGGTCGGGTCGGGGGCTTCCATTGGTGCCCCGGCCACAGGGGTTGCCGGGTTACCGCCCTCATCACCGCCTTGCGGCGGAATGCTTTTCAAACGCTCCCTGCCTGTGTGTGGCGGGAGCGAGCGTTCCGGTGGCCAGCTGCGAGCTTCGTGCCGACGTAGCCCTGGGCCACCCATGGGCATCGCCATCCTGTCGCCGAGACAGTCCATATCGCGGTGTTCGGCGCGTCGTCGCAGCTGGCTTTTCCCCCTTCCCGCCTGTACGGGCTTAAGTGAGCAATCGCCGTGCCAAACCCGTGCGATGGCTGAAAAGCGTGGTTTTTCGGCGGTTGGTGCGCTCGGGCGTGTTTTAAAACGTGCTAACTGCGTTACAGCACCTACCGGAAAACAGGGGCGCGGATGGGGCGTAACACCGGTGGTTAAGCCAATTTGGCGAAGGTGTATCGGTTGGGTAACAGCGGACAGGTGAAATGTCACACCTGTCGTTCGACGGCACCCGGCTGCGCGCTTTGCCGTCAGCTGGAGCCGTGCAAACCCCATCCTCAGGCCTTACGATGCAAGGCTGCCGCCATCGGCGGCCTTTCCCCAGCCCCCAATCACCCCTGAGCATGGCCTCGTCGCCGACGCGGCCCGGAGTACGACATGCACGCGCAAGACCCGACCGCACAGTCCCTGATCGATCTCGGCAAGCGCTATTGGCTGCCGGTGTATCGACCGCGCGATGTGGTGCTGGATCACGGCAAAGGCGCGCGCGTGTGGGACACCCAGGGGCGCGACTACGTGGATTTCGGCGCCGGCATCGCAGTGAATGCGCTGGGCCACCAGGATCCGGACCTGCTCGAAGCGCTGACCACGCAGGCGCAGAAGCTGTGGCACACCAGCAATGTGTTCTACAGCGAACCGCCGTTGCGCCTGGCCGAAGAGCTGGTGACCGCCTCGGGCTTTGCCGAACGTGTGTTCTTCTGCAATTCCGGCGCGGAGGCCAACGAGGCCGCCATCAAGCTGGTGCGCAAATGGGCAGCGGCGCAGGGGCGCGAGGCGGACAAGCGCGTGATCGTCACCTTCCGTGGCTCCTTCCATGGCCGCACGCTGGCCGCCGTCACGGCGACCGCGCAGCCGAAGTACCAGGAAGGTTACGAGCCGCTGCCCGGCGGCTTCCGCTACCTCGATTTCAACGACGTGCCCGCGCTGGAAGCGGCCTTTGCGCAGGGCGACGTCGCCGCCGTGATGCTGGAGCCCGTGCAGGGTGAAGGCGGTGTGCTGCCGGCGGCTCCGGGCTTCATCCAGCGCGTGCGGGAACTGTGCGACCAATACGGCGCGTTGCTGGTGCTGGACGAAATCCAGTGCGGCATGGGCCGTACCGGCACCTTGTTTGCCTATGTGCAGGATGGCGTGAAGCCGGACATCGTCACGCTGGCGAAGGCGCTGGGTTGTGGCTTTCCCATTGGCGCCATGCTGGCGGGCCCCAAGGTCGCCGAGGTCATGCAGTTCGGCGCCCACGGCACCACCTTCGGTGGCAATCCGATGGCCGCGGCGGTGGCGCGGGTGGCGTTGCGCAAGCTGTCGTCGCCGGAACTGCTAACCAACGTTGCCCGCCAGTCGCAGGCGCTGCGTGATGGGATCATGCGCATCAACGCCTCGTTGGAGCTGTTCGACGAAGTGCGCGGCCGTGGCCTCATGCTCGGTGCCGTGCTCAATGAGGCGAACAAGGGCAAAGCGGGCGCCATTCTCGACCACGCGGCGGCGCATGGACTACTAGTGCTGCAGGCGGGGCCGGACGTGTTGCGCTTCGTGCCGGCACTCAATATTGCCGATGCAGACCTGGCCGAGGGCCTTCAGCGCCTCGAAGCGGCGCTGCGCAGCTTCCTCGCCAGCTAAGCCTCTTCTTGTGATGTGCGCTTCCCTGGTGGGGGCGCACTCTGCGCGCGACGGCCTTTACACTCCCAGATCGGCGAGTGCCTTCTCGAGCCCTGCAAAGTCCCGGTAATGGTGCGCAAGCAACCCTGCTTTCCGCGCACCCTCGACGTTGGCCTCGTTGTCGTCGACGAACAACGTTGCCTTTGCTGCCACATCCAGCGTGGCGAGGCAGTGGGTGTACACCGCAACCTCCGGCTTGCGCGCACCAAACTGCGCCGAGGCGAAGGCGCGCCCCTCGAACAGCGGAAACAGGTCCGGCGCAATGCGGTGAAGCTGCTGTGCCATCAGCACGCTGTTGTTGGTGAGGATGGCAATGGAGCAGCGCTGGATCAGCGTCGTAGCCAGCTCGAGCATGTAGGGACGGACCACGGTGGCCGTGCGTCGCGCTGCCACCCAGGCATCCAGCGTGACCGGGCAGCCAAGATGCGTACTCAATGCATCGAGGTAGGCTTCCCCGGTAAGCATGCCGCTGTCAGCGGCATCCTCGATGCCCGAGCCGTAAATCGCCTCCTGTATGGCCTGCGGAGACCGCCCGATCGCGTGAGCCAGCTGGCTCACGCGCACCGAACGGTCGTAGTCCGCCAGTACTTCGTCCAGATCGAACAGGACGCAGCGCAGCGTCATTTCAGCCGGCGCGTGCGGCGCGCAGTGCGCCACGGGCCGCTTCCAGCGTATCGGCGATGTCCTGCTCGCTATGCGCGCTGGAGACGAAGCCCGCCTCGAACGCCGACGGCGCCAGATACACGCCGCGGTCCAGCATGCCGTGGAAGAAGCGATTGAACATGGCCGTGTCCGCCGCCGTGGCCTGGGCGTAGCTGTCCACCTTCTCCCGGGTGAAGAACAGGCCGAACATGCCGCCCACGCGGTTGGTGCTGAAGGCCACGCCTTCGCCGTCCGCCACCGCCTGCAGGCCATCGGTGAGCAGGCGCGTGCGTGCGGCGAGCTGGTCGTAGAAGCCCGGCGCCTGGATCAACTCCAGCATGGCCAGGCCGGCAGCCATCGCCACTGGATTGCCGGACAGCGTGCCCGCCTGATAGATCGGGCCGGACGGTGCCACTTGCTGCATCAGGTCGCGGCGCCCGCCGTAGGCGCCCACCGGCATGCCGCCACCGATGATCTTGCCGAACGTGGTCAAGTCTGGCGTCACCCCGTAATACGCCTGGGCGCCGCCCAGCGCGACGCGGAAGCCGGTCATCACCTCATCGAAGATCAGCAGCGCGCCATGCTTGTTGCACAGCTCGCGCAGACCTTGCAGGTAACCATCCTTCGGCGGGATGCAGTTCATGTTGCCGGCGACCGGCTCGATGATCAGGCCGGCGATGTCGTGGCCGTGTTCATCGAACAGGCGAACGGCGGCATCCAGGTCGTTATAGGTGAGCGTGAGCGTCAGGTCGGCATTGGCCTTGGGCACACCGGGCGACGTTGGCACCCCAAAGGTGAGTGCGCCCGAACCCGCTTTCACCAGAAAGCTGTCGCCGTGGCCGTGGTAGCAACCCTCGAACTTCACAATAAAGTTGCGACCCGTGGCACCGCGCGCCACGCGGATGGCGGACATCGTGGCTTCCGTGCCCGAATTCACCATGCGCACCATGTCGATGGAAGGAATCAGGCGCGTGATGGTTTCCGCCATGGTGACTTCAGCGGGGCAGGGCGTGCCGTACGACAAGCCGTTCTTCACGGCGCGTTCGACCGCTTCGCGTACATGCGGATGGTTGTGGCCCACGATCATCGGGCCCCACGAGCCGACGTAATCGATATAGCGCTTGCCTTCGACGTCCCACAGGTAAGGGCCATCCGCGCGCGCAGTGAAGAACGGCTCGCCACCCACCGACTTGAAGGCGCGCACCGGCGAGTTCACGCCGCCGGGCATCAGCTGCTGCGCGCGTTGGAAGAGTTCGTGGTTGGTGGTCATCGTGGGAATCTCAGTGCGAGGTAAAGAGTTGGGCGAAGCGCTTGGCGGCACCCTGGACGTCGGGATCGCCGAAGACAGCGGAGATCACGGCGAGATAGTCGGCGCCGGCATCGATCAGCGATCCGCCATTGTCTGGCGTGATGCCTCCGATCGCCACCCGAGGCACGCCCAGCGCGGCGGACTGCCGCAGCAGGTCGAAGGAGGCACGTCGCGCATGCGGCTTTGTGGGCGAGGGAAAGAACGCGCCAAACGCAATGTAATCGGCACCCGCAGCGGCAAGCTCGCGGGCGCGCTCCAGTGAGTCGTAGCAGGACACACCGATGATGGCGTCCTCGCCCAGCACGGCGCGGGCAGCGGCGACGTCACCATCCTCCTCGCCCAGATGCACGCCGGCAGCTCCCGCCGCACGGGCCAGGGCCACGTCGTCGTTGACGATCATGGGTACCTGGCGCGCCGAGCACAGGGCACGCAGGGCGCGGGCCTCGTCGAGGCGGCGTAGCGGGTCGGTGGTCTTGTCCCGGTATTGCAGCACCCGGGCACCACCGGCCAGGGCCTGCGCCACCACCTCGAGCAGGTCGGGGCGGGGGCCGTCGGTGATCACATAAAGGCCTTGGCCCTTGAGTTTCATACGCATGCCAATCAATCCTGGAAAAGCGGCGCCATACGCTTTCGCATCGGCGGGGGAGTTGCGAGAATGAACCTCTTATTTTCCATATCAAGCAGTCCACGATGAATCAGAGCACCAACGAAACCGGCACCCTGCGCAAATGGATGTGTGTCGTCTGCGGCTTCATCTATGACGAAGCCCTGGGCCTGCCCGATGAAGGCATCGAGCCGGGCACACGTTGGGCCGATGTTCCCGATACCTGGACCTGCCCGGACTGCGGCGCGACCAAGGACGATTTCGAGATGATCGAAATCGACTGATCTCGCTCCCTGCGTTGCCCTCAAACGGCCCGATTCCGTCATCGTACGGACCGGGCCGTTTGCTTAGATGCTCCTGCACGCCGGAAAAGCGAGGCGGGCAACCCAGGCAGGAGCAGCATCATGCAGCAATTCATTCCGTTCGAAGACGAGTGGGACATCCTGGACAGGCTCAGTCCCGAAGACCTCATTCCCTATCACGTCGGCGTGCCGTGCCGGCATGACCTCGCAGCCAACGATCATTGTCACGGATCGGTCGCGCCTGCCTCTCCAGCCCTGGCGGCGCCGCGCGCCGCACCTCCGTCCGGCTGCGCCAGCACGTAACGCTCCCATGCAGCGCAGCGATGGCCCAGGCAAGGATTGCCGGGGAGAGGGAGCCACTTCGCCCAGGCTCCCGCGCTGTTCTCTTCGAAGTACGCGGTGTCCCGATACCTCTAGCGTGCTCTTCGCGTAGCCCTGGTGATGGCCCGCCTGGTGGGCAGGCGGCCGTAATGCGGGCCATGTCCCATCGAGATGCACTTCATAGATAGCGCGAAATCCGCCATCGATGATGGCGGCCTCCTATATAGAGGGCAGCACCGCCCATGGAGTGTCACGACCGGCACGTCGTGCGTGTCCGAGCCGAACGACCCCATGGAAGCCCCGCAACGACCGCCGACAGGTACCGCATTTCAGAAATAACCCGGCGGGAAGCGGGCTTACGCGCCTTTGGCGCGGACGTCTGTCATCGATGTGAAAAAAAACCGTGTAGACCCCTTCCCAACCCTGGGGGGGGCACGCTATTATTTCGCTCCTCCCCGGACGAGATGCTCTTCCTCACGGGGATTCCACTGAAAACCCAGCAGCAAAAAATATTTCGCTGAAGGTGTTGACGGACAGGAAAAACGATGTAAGATGAGCGGCTCACTCGGAACGAAATGTTCCGAAGCGGAAACGGAAACGGACCGCAAGTGATTGAGATCTTTGACAGTGTGCGCAGGTG